>Ga0302200_10000015_pt1 | contig 218290 bp, 321 predicted proteins | sample II_Bog_N3_1_FD_194585 | JGI IMG/M metagenome (GOLD analysis project Ga0302200, IMG submission 194585) | Peat permafrost microbial communities from Stordalen Mire near Abisko, Sweden - II_Bog_N3_1 | ecosystem: Environmental > Terrestrial > Soil > Wetlands > Peat | place: Sweden: Abisko...
ATCAGAAGAAGCAGCTACTCAATACTCACCTACCCTAACTAATTGTAGAGATTGTAGAGGTTGTAGTAATTGTGATGATTGTAGTTATTGTGATGATTGTAGTAATTGTAGTGGTTGTAGTACTTGTGGAGGTTGTATTAATTGTAGTGTTTGTAGTGTTTGTAGTGATTGTAGTAGTTGTGGAGGTTGTATTAATTGTAGTGTTTGTAGTGTTTGTAGTGATTGTAGTAGTTGTAATGATTGTAGTGATTGTAAAAAATGTTATAAATGTGATAATGGAACACATCTAGAGCCAGTTCAAATTAAGACTGAAGTTATGATAAGACCAGAATTAGACATTAATGATAGAAAGTTGGAACCAGACTTATGACAATAACAAAAAGAAATAATAGATGGTATGACGAAAATAATAATAGTTGGATAACTGAAGAATCAGCTACTCAATACTCACCTACCTTAACTAATTGTTATGATTGTAGAGGTTGTAGTAATTGTAGTAGTTGTAGAGATTGTTATAATTGTAGTTATTGTAGTAGTTGTAGTAATTGTAGTAGTTGTATTAATTGTAATAATTGTAGTAATTGTAGTAATTGTAATAATTGTAATAGGTGTAGTGATTGTAGTGATTGTAGTTATTGTAGTCGTTGTAGAGATTGTAGTGATTGGACTGATAATAAGAAATATGAACCGGTAATTAGACCATTTATAGACTGTACTAACAGACTATTAGAACCAGATTTATGAATAACAACCTTAAAATAGTAGAACAAAACATATTATTAGCAGACGCCCAAGTAGTTGCTCATTGCTGTAATAATATGAACAAAATGGGTAGTGGGGTAGCCAGAGCCCTAAGATGTAGATTTCCGGAAGTATATGCAACTGATACCAAGTCTTATATTAACTTTGGTTCAGCTATGTTGGGTAAATGTGTGTTAGTTCCTATCACTACTCTACCTAATCAGACCAAGCTACTATACGTTGCCAATCTATATGGTCAATTAGGTTATGGTACAATGCATCTTAGATATGTGCATTATGAAGGATTTTACTTAGCTTTAGAGTCATTAATAAAGCAAATGAGTGAGCAGAATATGACTAGACTGGCTTTACCTTATAAGATAGGTGCGGATAGGGCTGGCGGTAATTGGAATATTATTGAAACTATGGTTAAGGAGGTTATTAAAGGAAGTAACATTGAAGTTACTCTATATAAACTTCCTAAAAAGTTAATGTAGTTATGACTCTTTATATCATTCTAAGACATATCAGATCTCCATCAACTAACGCTATTATAGACGTCCTATATCAAGCGTTTCAAAATAAGGAGGCAGCCCTGGAATATATCAAATTTTTAACAGATAATAGTACTGTAGTAGGTGAATTTGAATTGAAGGAGTTTGTATCGGTTGAGAAAGATGAGATAACAATTAGAAGTGAGGGTGGGGAAAGAAGATTAGAACCAGATTTATGACAATAACTAAAAGAGATACTAGATGGTATGACGAAAACTATAATAGCTGGGATACTAAAGAATCAGCTACTTTACACTCACCTACCCTAACTGATTGTAGATGGTGTAGAGGTTGTAGTGATTGTAGAAGGTGTAGTAATTGTAGATATTGTAGTGATTGTAATGCTTGTAGTGGTTGTAATGGTTGTAGAGATTGTTATAATTGTAGTAATTGTATTGATTGTAGAGATTGTAATGGTTGTAGTGATTGTAGTAGTTGTAGAGATTGTATTTATTGTAGTAGTTGTAGTAATATTTCTTCAGAAAATGATAAATCGTGGTTTAAGTCCATGTATTATGGAGATGAAGTTAATAAGGAAATAAGACCAGAATTAGACATTAATAATAGAAAGCTAGACCTAGATTTATGATTGTATATGCTATTAAAATATTGAAAGTTAAATATAGTAGAAATACCCTACCTAATAAGTTTGTTAGAGTAGTTATTAAGTATATCGAATTTTATGATAGGGAAGGTTACTGTGATGATGAAGAACAGACTAGTATTGAACCTGTAGATTTATACCAAGCCTCTTTGTATCTTAGTAAAGAAGCTGTGGAACAAGAAATTAAAAGGGTAAGGATGATAAAAGAAGCGTACAAATACGAAATAGTTGAGATAGAATTAGCTGAGTTAAGTAAGCCTGAAATAAGAATAGAGAACCAGTACAGAAGATTAGATCTAGAATTATAAACAATATGCCTAAAGCCACAAATATAAATTGTCATGCCGCCAAAGATATCAATAAACTACCAGATAACACAGTATTGATATCAATAAATGAAGAATATGAGCCACTTTATCCTTTAAAGTTGGATAGAGAGTCAGAAAATGTGTTAACTTTAAGATTTACTGATATAACTGCACCTTTAACTCATGAAGGCGAAATGTATCATCCTATTAGTGCTGAAGATGCTTTTAAAATATTAAAGTTCATTGATAAGCATTTAACCAAAGATTTCATAGTTCATTGTGCAGCTGGGGTATCTAGAAGTTCAGCTATTTGTCTCTATCTACATATTATGCATTCATATGTGTTAAAAGACAATTTTTGGCTTTCTTCTTCACCTAATTGCTATGTACTTGGTATGTTAATGCGGCGTAAGGTTGAGCAGGAATCTATGTTAGACGAGATTTAGTATGTCAGATCCAAATCCTCGTATCTTTCCTACTCGATTTCGGCTTTTGAGTAATATGGAAGTCATAATAACTAAAGAAATAGATGTACAGTGGTGGGGTGATCTACATTATTTATTCGATGTAATTATAGAAGATAATAATAACTACTTTTTAGTATATAATAAAGTAGGAGAGACACAGGTTAAAGCTATTATAAAAAGGAGAGAACTTAAACAGTATAATGGTGAATACTATGAAAATAACTAAAAGAGATGATAGATGGTATGACGAAAACGATAATAGTTGGTCTACAGAAGAATCAGCTACTCAATTCTCACCTACTCTAACTAATTGTATTAGTTGTAGAGATTGTAGATGGTGTAATGATTGTAGAGATTGTAGAGATTGTTATAATTGTAGTAATTGTAGTAATTGTAGTAATTGTAGTAGTTGTACTTATTGTAGATGGTGTAATGATTGTAGTAACTGTATTGATTGTAGTGATTGGACTGATAATAAGAAGTATGAACCAGTAACTAGACCGTTTATAGATTGTAGAGATAGACTATTAGAACCAGATTTATGAAAATAACAAAAATAGCTAATAGATGGTATGACGAAAACAATAATAGCTGGGATACTGAAGAAGCAGCTACTTTATATTCACCTACCCTAACTAATTGTTATAATTGTAGTAATTGTAGTAATTGTAGTGTTTGTAGTGATTGTAGTAATTGGTGTAGTAATTGTAATGATTGTGATAGTTGTAGAGATTGTATTAATTGTAATAATTGTGGTAGTTGTAGTAGTTGTAGTAATTGTAGGAGTTGTTGTAGGTGTAGTGATTGTGATAATTGTAAGTTTATTGCTTCTTTATTTGATAGAGTTGAAGTTGATGCAAGTTTAATTGAAAGCTGCAAAGAAAATTTAGTTAGAGAAGAATTTGACTTAAACAATAGAAAACTGGAAATAGAACTATGAAGACACTATACGAATTTGAAGAACAACAAAAAGAACTTATAGCTGCTTGTGAGAGAGAAGCTAAAGCTAAATTAGAAGGCAAAAATGTATTTATGGATACTTTTGCGCATCGGTTTGAAGATATAGTTGAAGAAATACAAAGAGATGCTAGGAGAGAAGGGGTTAGAGATTGTATAAGGGATATACATATGTGTAAATCAGTTCAATCTAATCCAGACATTATTTATACCCATGAATTAATAATAGCAAGATTAATTAAACTATTATGAACATATATGAAGTAGTAGATAAATATGAACTAGCACAATATATTCTAAATGAAAATATACCTAATACAGGTTCTAAAACTAAATGGTTTTCTATATGATAATGCTGATGAAATTCGGTATTTAGCAGTGAATTCTTATATAGACTATACAACAAGGGAAGTAAAAAATGCTAGAGTATTTGAAGATAGAGAAAAAATTGGAGACGAACTATATGAAATTACACTAATGAATAGTTTTAATTTTCTCGTTACTAAAATTCTTGAGTTTGAGCTAGTAGAATTTAAAGGTAATAAGTCAATTAGAAGTGAGGGAGGAGAGAGAAGATTAGAACTAGACTTATGACAATAACTAAAATAGATAATAGATGGTATGACGAAAACAATAATAGTTGGTCTACAGAAGAACTAGCTACTACTGACTCTCCTACCCTAACTAATTGTAGTAGTTGTAGAGATTGTAGATGGTGTAGGAATTGTATTCATTGTAAAGGTTGTATTGGTTGTATTGATTGTTATGATTGTAATGATTGTAGTAATTGTAGTAGTTGTAGTGGTTGTAGTAGTTGTATTGATTGTAATCGTTGTAGTGATTGTACTGGCTGTATTGATTGTAGTTATTGTAGTTATTGTAATAATTGTAGTGAGTGTAGTAACTGTAAAAACTGTTATAAATGTAATACCTTTTCTTTTTGTAGAAACTGTGCTTTTGGTTTTAAGAAAAGCTATTATAAACCTATGAAGTATAAACGTAGAGCTAAGAAGAGTAAAATTAGACAGGAATATGACATTAATGATAGAAGATTGGAGATTGAACTGTGATAGCAAACCATATAATATTAACCAGCTGTTACTTAGTAGTAGGGATACTTATAGCTTTAAGAACTGTTATTGAATATACTGACATCCATTACTATCCTAAGAAGTGTAAGTTAATATTATTTATCCTAGTAATTGCCATATATGCTGTAATAGATGTAACAATTTGGCCTTTATATGCAATTTTAGGTTTGATATCAGGAATAAGAAGATTAACCAAAGAATTTTTTAAGAATAACAACTAGACAAACAAACAAATTAACGTATAATAAACATATGAAATTAACATCAATAACATCAATAATGGCAGTAATTAGTCTATGCACTATTTCTGCTTTCGGTCAAACTAATGTCACTCAAGTCCCAAACTTGATGGCCAACATTCCTGTCTCAACAGCTGTGCAGGCTATCTATCAGGACATTGCAAATTCTGGTATTATGCAGGCAACTAATTGGGGAGTTAGTCCTTATGGTACTTATGCACCTAAGTCAGCTAACAAATATGGTGGTGGTGTATTGGCAGTATATAATGTCCCAACACTTACCGGGTCTTTAGGAGCAGTTGGTGCAGTGTTAGGGGCAGATTGGTTGGGGTCCTGGTCTTTGGTCAGTGGTTCAGTAACTCTTTCAACACCTACGCATCCATTAGCATCAACATCACTATTAAACTGGCTTCCTACCGGTATTCGTAACATTGAAGCTGATCCTATTGCTATTGCTGGTATCGGAACACCCTTATCTGGGTCATCTGGGGCAGCTGAGTTGTGGGATATAGGATACAACGTTGATATTTATAATACTGCTACTAGTAAAGTCGGCGCTGGGTTTACTTGGGGTGAATGGATCAATGCCGGAACTGAGTCTGGACATAGATATCACTTATTCGTTAGTTGGAAATACAACTTCTAATTTAGTTAGAGTAGTTTATACTACTACACTATGAAACTAACAAAAAGAAATGATAGATGGTATGACGAAAACAATAATAGTTGGATAACAGAACAACTAGCTACTCTACACTCACCTAATCTAACTAATTGTAACTGGTGTAGTGATTGTAGTAATTGTAATAATTGTAATAGTTGTAGTGATTGTAGTGATTGTAGAGATTGTTATATGTGTGTTAATTGTAGGAGTTGTAATCATCTTGCAAATAAGAAAAACTATAAACCACAACCTATTAAATCTAAGAAAAAGAAGAAAATTACTAAAATTAGACAAGAATACAATATTAACGATAGAAGATTGGAACTAGAATTATGAAAATAATAGCAGATGGTGATAGTTGGAACAGCTACCCACTTCCTTTCTCTGGTGGTGGGTTGGCTGATCATTTAGCTGTTGTGTTAGATATTGATATTGAAAACTATGCCCATCCCGGTGATAGTACTGAAGAAACAATGGGCTTAAAGAAGAGATTAAAGTTGGAACAATATCTACCAAACAGTGATATCTTATTATTCTCAGGTGGTGGTGATGATTTTGTGGGTGATCAGCTTCCTATATTTCTAAATGATAATAAGGATGGAAATATTAATAAAGCCATAGATCTTGATAGACTTGATGCAGCCATGGATCTTGCTATAGCAGATTATGAGGATCTGTTTCAGTTAAGAGATGAAATAGCTCCTAACTGTCTCATAATTACACATAGCTATGATTTTCCTGTTCCTGAAATGATTGGTAATGGTGTATTGTGGTTAGGTCCTTGGATTAAACCTGGGATGGATCATTGTGGCTGGACTAATCCTAAAGATGCTGCTGATATAACGAAGCTTATTCTTTTAGAATTTGAAAGAAGAATAAGTTTGCTCAGTCTACCTAATCATCTTCATATTAATTTTCAAGGAACATTAACTACTTCTGACTGGGGTAATGAAATACATCCTAATAGTAGTGGTTGGAAGAAGTTAGCTAATCAAATTAAATTGAAATTAGTCCATTATTTAAATAAATAATATCAATCTTAACATAGCCTCCTACAAAATTAGGAGGCTATTATCATTTACAAACAGCACTATGAAACTAAGAAAACGAAATAATAGATGGTATGACGAAAATAATAATAGTTGGATAACTGAAGAATCAGCTACTCAATACTCACCTACCTTAACTAATTGTTATGATTGTAGAGGTTGTAGTAATTGTAGTAGTTGTAGAGATTGTTATAATTGTAGTTATTGTAGTAGTTGTAGTAATTGTAGTAGTTGTATTAATTGTTATAATTGTAGTGATTGTAGTAATTGTAGAAATTGTATTAGTTGTAGTCGTTGTAGTGGTTGTAGTATTTGTAAAGGTTGCAAACAGTCAATAGAATTAGACTTTAAGAAAAACTATAAACCACAGCCTATTAAATCTAAGAAAAAGAATAAAATTGCTAAAATTAGACAGGAATACAATATTAATGATAGAAGATTGGAGATTGAACTATGATAATAAACAATAAAAATACAATCGATGATACTTATATATTGGTTGATAAGATAAATGGAACATTAAATTTTGAAGACCTTACCATAGTTGATTTAAGTGATGATGAAGTTAGAATACTTAATTACGCTTATGCTTTAAATGGTAGTTCTTTACGTTATATTTCAGTAACACAATCATGAAACTAACAAAAAGAGCTGATAGATGGTATGACGAAAACGGTAATAGTTGGATAACTGAAGAACTAGCTACTACATATTCACCTACCTTAACTAATTGTTATAATTGTAGAGATTGTAGTAGTTGTAGTAATTGTAGTAGTTGTATTAATTGTAGTTATTGTAGTGATTGTATTAATTGTAATAGTTGTAGAAGTTGTAGTCGTTGTAGTGCTTGTTATAATTGTATAGGTTGTAAAGGTTGCAAACAGTCAATAGAATTAGACTTTAAGAAAAACTATAAACCACAGCCTATTAAATCTAAGAAAAAGAATAAAATTGCTAAAATTAGACAGGAATACAATATTAATGATAGAAAGCTAGAATTAGAATTATGAAACTTCACATATTATATAATATAGCAACAATGGCAGATATTAAGTTGACTAAGAATGAAGCTAGACCACTTAATTATAGCCCTCCCAGATATGTTCTGTTTTAATCTACCTAAGGTGATAGCTGCAAAGCACACCTTTTTTTAGCTATCAGTAAGTTTGCCTTGAATATAGATTAACTTGATTGTATTATATAGTTATGTCAGCTATTATCTCATTGTGTGAAAGGAATGGTGTTATACCAGGCTTGATTACAGAGAATATAAGCTCAATTAGTTGGAAAGCTGTAGATGATGTTACTACTCCATATAGTTCTTATAATGCTGTCCTCAATCTAGGCAATAATAGCTATACTGTATATAATTATTTTAAATTTACTGGAGTATTTACAAGTATAGGAAATGTATCAGTTACTCATTTAACCGGTACCCTCCCTTCCGGAGTGAAATTAATGTCGAATCCAACTATAACTCAAACTAGTAATAGACCACTTTATATTACACCTACTACAGCAACTACCTCCATCACCTCCAATGATTTAAGTAGTGTAGGTAGTTCAGTTAATCTGTTAATAGGTCCTGCTCCTAATAATGTAGATGGTGCTGGAGCTGATGGTAAGTCTAATGCAGCTGGTAATTCAGGAACTCCATTATATAGCACATATTTTATAACTCAATTACAAGTAGCCATCAATGCCAATGCTGGAGATTTAAACAATGTAATACTCCAGGTAAGTTATAATGAAGTTTAAATATTTATACAAAGTAGTTTATAATGATGGGTCTACTTATGAACAGAATGAGGAAGATATTTCTATTATAGATCCTACTAAAAGCTGTTATTCTGATCTTAAATTGGATGAAATTAAGACATTTACTCTCTATAATGACGAAAACTGGTTTAGTTTGGACCTAGCTACATTAACATTTTATTTTAAAAAGCATATAATATTTAAACCAACCCATACTAATCCTAACTATATAAAATTGAAGCACTTTAGAAGAAATACTATAACTATCCAAAGTGACGGTAAAATAATTAATACTGAGTATCATTTAGGTTATACTGGTGAAGATGATGGAAAACTTATAGGCGAGACGATAATCATAACATAATTTATGGCTTTTACTTTTGATCTTCACAAGAACCTGGTTAGTACTTCAGTATTAGGTGCCCCTAGTCCAGCCCTATCCGGAACATCTTTAACTCTAGCTAGTGGTGGTGGAGCCTTATTTCCTAGCCCGCCATTTAATGTAGTAGTATATCCTACAGGTATTTTCCCAACCTTATTAAACTCGGAAATCTTTAGAGTTACTGCTGTTAGTGGGGATACATTTACAGCAATAACTAGAGCACAGGAAGGAACTAGTCCAAGGTCTATATTAGTAGGGGATATAATTAGTTTAGTAGTTACAGCAAAAACACTTACTGATATTGAATCTGCTATCAATACATTAGCAGCTACTACTTCTACTTTTGATGCCTCTGCTATTATATCCGGAACATTGCCTACGCTAAGAATGCCAGCCTTGACCGGAGATATAACAACTTCAGTAGGATCAGTATTAACTACCTTAGCTACAGTAAACTCTAATGTAGGTATTTTTGGTGATTTACAACACATTCCAGTAATTACAGTTAATGCTAAAGGTTTGATTACTGCAGTTTCTACTCAAGCGGTATCAGGAGCTTCCTTCTTTCCAGACATAACCGATGCTGGAGGTATTGTTAGTGGTACAAGTTTAAATTACGTTAATTATATATATAATAACAGTAGTTTAAATATGACCAGGGATTTATATGGTAATTATACATTAGGGGTTACTGGAGTTAGGTTTAAAGAGAATATAGGGTGGCAATTATATCATATACCTACAACTTCCTGGTATACATTAATGAATTACGGCTCAACCCCCCAACCAGCTTTTAATAATAACTTATTTAATAATAACTTCTCTAATGTGAGATTTATAGACAATCTAGGTTTTCAATTCTACAATACTTCTACTACTAAATGGCATACGCTTCTTTGTATAAGTAATCCAGCCGAACTAGCTTTTGATGATGGAACCACAACTACAGGTTCAGGTAGTAACTTTAGATTTGATTTGGTAAAAGGTATGCAATATCATAATAGTACAACCAATCTATGGCATACCCTAACTACAGGCAATACCTCCTTACCCACACCTACATTAGATGCAGGTAATGTATAATTATGAGTACAAATCTAATAACTAACAAGACTTTGGCTGCAACCTATGAATATGATGCCAATGCTATTCAAGTAGGTGGTGGCTGGACTTCTCCTACCTTTACCGTAACTTTAGTAAATGGTACTAATCCTCCAGCTCAAGGTGCAGAAGTAAGTATCAATTATCTTATTACAAGTTCCAATCTACCTTTAACTAGTTCTGGTCTAATTGCTGGTTCGATTAGGCAGAATGTTGTAGTAGACGGTAATTCAGGGTCTACTACTATAAAGACTATTAATCCTTATAATAGTAACTTATTTGATTTTGAATCAAATACTAATCTTAATTTAACCGGTAATTATCTATATATTTGGATCTCTCATGATAATCTATATAATCCAGTAACATTATCTGTAGTAGGATCTAGTACATCAAATGGTTCATCGTTTATTTATAGCAATACCACTACTGGATTAAGTTATAATTTACAGTGTGTCAACAATCCTCCTCAACTCGCTTGGGTAGTATCTAATTAATTTATGTTTAAGAAATTCATAGCATCATCAATCCTATTATTTAGTTTAGTATCAATCCAGGCTAATATTATATCAGTAGCTGTTATTACTGATACTAATGGGGTTTTAGCAGGTTCAAGTACTAATCTATTCCAGACCAATGCTCCGGCTTTGGCTGCAACACTGACTAATAGCACAGTGTTAGGATTTACCATACCTCAGAATATCCTTAGTAATAATGCTACTGGACCTGTAACCTTTAGTAATAATGTAACCGTGAACAACACACTATTGGTGAGTGGTAATTTTACGGCTACGAATGGCATTACACAGACAGCTAGTGAGACGATTTACGGACTAACTGGATTTGATTTCATTGGTGGCTTTCAGGCAATTAATACAACTACTCGACAGCTTCGTGATTCTGGTGGAAACTTAGTAGCAACGTGGACGAATGGATTTAACCTCGTCGAGCCATCGAATCTAGGCGCTGGGACTAATCTGTCCGGCCCAAACATCGTCGGTATTATCAACCCGACCAATCTACCTTCGTTTGTCACTAATGGCGCATCACCAGCATTGAATCTGGTCAACGCAACCAACTACTCGGTTTCCACCGCAACCGGCACGCTCCCAATCGCCAGCCTGCCAGGGAGTGTGGTGACGACGAATAACTACGTCAGCACAAATACTGCAATAACGATATATAATGACACTCTTGCCAGAACTTACTGCAATACAAATCATGTATCAGACATTGAAGCACAGTCATTTCTTACAACAGCTTGGAATGATCAGTACGCATTAAGTGTCGCGTCTAATGTGGTGTCAGCTGGATGCTTTGATAGCCGGTTCAACCCCACCAATTACGATTTAATGCTGAACCCGATGACAGTCCCATTGGGGGTGAGCTACGGTTTTACAGGCCCGAACATCAACGGAGCACGGGAGTCCGGAACCAACATTTTCACGGTCAACATTGCCCCATTAACTAATTTCTTTGCGGTCTTATGGTATTGGAATAATGCCAGCAATATGGATGCAAATAACCTTAACGAGGGTAATGGGGCGTGTCCATGGGTGGCACTTTATAATACCAATAATTGGTCCGGCATTGCTGGTACGACCATTGACGTAAACCAAAATGAACAGATATGGGCAAGCCCATTTGGTACAAATTTCAACACTTATCAGAACCCATTTAATATTTCGACAAATCAAGCCAAGATCATGATGAATGGGCAGTACGATTCGCGCACACCGATGGGAATCCCTTATGTCATCGGCATTAGTGGTAACACCAATGGTCAAGCCAGTTATTGGTGCCAGTCGAAGCCTGGTTTCTTCACATTCGCGGCAGTGCCAACGAATGTCAACAACTTTGGTCCAGCAGGCGGCCCTTATAATCAATTATGGATTGGTGGTGCTGGAACCAATTTTGCCTTGAGTGCACCTGGGAACTTCATCACCAACGCCGTGGGCACTCTGGGTGGTTATATCCTGTACAATGTTAGTGCGGAAAATAACCCGTCTGTTGCTATCGCGGGATACAAATTTGCGACCGATTTAATGCGTTATCACTCGGCGGTTGATTTTGGCGGGTCGAGTCTCATTAATTTTGCTGTACCTGCCAAGTTCGTCGGTCTGGGAAGCGGCATTGTCTACACCAACTCGATGCCTTATTTGTTCGCGGTCGAGAACCCAGACGTGCTGACGCTTGTTGATGCTTCGCCCGGAAGCACGATGGCGACCTATAACAATGAGGGTTATGGGACAAACTCTTGGAGTCCGGGTGCCATGACCAACCTAAACCGCTTGCGCTATCCCAGTGTAATATTTGAGACTGATGGGCCGCGCAACGATGCCTTTGCCAACACGTCCATTGCCAATATTATCTCTTATTGGAACTCGTTTTATATCCCCTTATACAATGTGGGCATCCCAATTTGGTTAATAGATACACACTGGGACTACCGCTTTGGGGCGTCAACGAATCTGTATTGGAAGAACGTGCAAGCGGCCTTGTATACCAACTTTCTGCAATCCATCGCCGGGGTAATCCGGGAGTCGGATTATGTGGGGTCAAATGTCGAGGCCGCATTTTCGGCCGACGTGCCCCCCATCCATCCTGACGCACGCACTCTTTTCGCGCACAATTTTAACCTCGGTTTCGCGGATCTCTGTGCATTCAAACCGTGGCCGTATCCGAACTGGTCAGCAACATGGCTGAATTACAATTCCAGCATGGGGACGGTTGATGCCGGGATTCAGGGAATGCAACAGCTGTCGTTTCAATTGGGGGATACAAATGGCGCACAACGCACGACATTTGATGGAAGTGCATTGACCAATCTAGTATATCGCATTTACAACTTAACGAGTACTCCGACATGGTTTGGAATTTCTAACGTATCGCTTTTGTGGGAAAGCAACAATGCAGCAGGGACCGCTGTACCAATCGGATACAGAACGTACTTTGATGCTGGACAGGTGGCACATACAGCAGTGACTGGATTCTAACTATGACCCTAACCACCGCAATCCTGTTTTTGACCAATATTATTAAGTGAATTCCGAAATCAGACTTAAATTAAAATGAAGATCGTGAATCAAGTATTTATTCTATTATTGTTATCAATTAACTATATTTTAGCTTCTACCTCCATACCTAATGAGTATTGGGTATCTACAGTTAATACCGGTAATATCTTTCCTACTAATGGTACTATAGATAATCCATTAGACGGTTCAAATAATACTAATTTCGATTTGAATATGGGTCTAATCCCAGCAAATTCTACTATTCACTTATTAACAGGTACATTCCAAACTAAAGGATCGTGGCAAGGATATGGATTAAAGTCTGGACAGAAAGTATGCGGTAGTGGCATTGATAATACTATAGTCCAATTAGTAGCACCAACTTTTGTAGGAGGTTCAGGAGTATCAGTAATGGGAAATTTTGGTTCAGTTACTAACAATGAGATACAAGACTTAACTATAGATTGTAATGTAAGTAATGTTTTAGATACATATAGTGGAGTTGGATTGATTGGTACAGAAAATAGTATAAGAAGAGTTAAGGTAATTAACTGCGGTAAATTTGGTGGCAATAGTGAGGCTTGGGGAATAGTGATAGCAAATTATTATTTACCAGACAGTATAGGAAATATTATAGAAGAATGTGAAGTATCTCAGTATAGGGGTGGTGGAGGTATCACTAGTATAGCATTAGCAGGTGGTGGAGATAATTTTGGTAGTAATTCAGAACCAGCTCAAACTATATCTGGTATTATAAGAAATAATAAAGTTATATTAGTTAGTACAAATTATCCTATATATTCAAAAGGTTCATGGTTTGGTATCGGTTTAGGTGGTTGGCAGCATGATGTATTGATTGAAGGCAATTATCTAGAAGGTTGTGACGTTGGCATACCTGGAGATACGGGTTGGGCACATAATGTAATAATTCAAAATAATCAAATACTGGATTGTGATTACGGAGTAGAAGCTATAGGATTTGATAGAGTTAATATAACTATAGCCAATAATCATGTAAGGATATTAAGTTTCTTTAATAACTCAACTAATGTAGGAGCTGAACCATTTCCTCCCTGTGCATTCTATTTTTATCCAGGAACTATATATACTTCATTTACGAACATCTGGATAACAGGGAATGTAGTTGAATATGTAGCAGGTGTATCTAATGCAATCTGGCAAGGATTCGTAGCTGGTGGGGCATTTACTGGATTAAATGTAAGCGGTAATAGTTATGATAGTTCAATGAATTATAATATATTTACCTGGGCACCTTCCATTAATGTAGCTATTCATAACAATACAGATTTATTCGGAAATCCAATGCTAGGTATAGGTACTAATATATTCACTGATCCTATAAATGTGAGGAATGATTTAACTGTAAATGGTGCTATAACAGGTAATGGGTCTACTATAACAAATATTAATACTACTAATTTGGTTGGGTTTATAACATCTTCATTAATATCAGGTAACTACTCTAATATAGTTAACTTTACAAGTACTAGTAATACATTCATAGGTAATTATATAGGTAATGGAGTTAATCTTACTAATCTAACCGCCTCCAATCTATTACCTGGAACTTATTCTAATAACTTTACCGGTACTTTTAGTGGGAGTGGACTTAATCTAACTAATTTAAATACTACTAACCTAAATAAGGGTACAATTAGTTCTTCATTGATTTCTGGCACATATTCCAATACAATTAATCTTAACAACAATACTAATAAGTTAACTGGTACATTTTCAGGTAATGGTAGTGGAGTTACAAATATACCTTATCTAGGATTAATAGGTGGATTGACAACTAATGAAGTAATATCATCTAATATAACTCTAGTATATAGTAATGGGGTATTAGTAGGTATTAAGAAATAATATGAATACGAACGAAATTCAATTAGCACAACAAATAGCTAGTGCAGCAGGTTATCATTTAAGTGGTTATGAAGTAGCATTACTACTTGCACTCCCTCACACACTCTATCTTCATATCTGGGCTTGTATTAAGTTCTGGACTCAATTAGGTGGGTGGAAGGGTGTTAGTCTATTCTTTAAAACTGGTACTTTAAATCCAGAGATAATTGAGGAAGTTAAACCGAAATAATTTATGTTTAAGAAATATTTAATACCGTTAGCTTTATTATTTAATGTATTTTGCGTTAAAGCCCAACTAGTAGATTTGGAAGTTGTTACTGATACTAACGAAGTTCTGCTAGGTCAAAGTACAAATATATTTGCCTCCAACTCTATTCCTTTTAATGCTGCAGTAAATGCTAGTAGCCCTACAATTGTGACTAATTTTACCTTTATTTCACCGATGCAATATGGTGCAGTTGGTAACGGTATAGCAAATGATACTTTGGCTTTGAGCAATTCAGTTACCGCCATGAACGCGGGCAACATCCTGGTATGGGATGGGCAGGGGCAGACGTATTATATCACCTCTGGAGTTGCTTGGACTAGGGGACATATTGAAATTAGGAATGCAACCATAGTAGTCCCTAGTAATTTCGTTGGGTCTGTGTTTATACACAGCCAATCAATACAAGGACAGTTAGGCAATGGAGCTTATTATCACGGTCTAACAATTGAGAGACAAGGAACAAATGCCCCCGATCCATCCGTTGTAGGTATCCAAAATGGGGTATTAGGATTTAGCTATTTCGAAGATTTAAAAACAGAATTTGTTCACTTTTCAAACCTCTGGAGGAATGTAGAGATTATTAATACACCGCAATTCGATATTAGACATTGTATGATGGGTAACTGTTGGAGCAACAAGGTTTATGTGGCCCAGTCGGTTGCACAATCGCAGACGTCGAGCGAGGGCGGTGACGAGAGCATAATCACGCTGAACGACATGAACACCCTGGATGACAATAACTCGTCACCGACCAGCGTTGTTGATTCACAGCGTCATAATTGCATCGACATCCAGCTAGATGCGTACTGCATCCATCTAGAGGTCAGCTACAATAACGGCGGCAGCGATAAGCAAGCTTTCAAAGTGTCGCCCTGGGTGGGTGGATCAACGATCTTTTTCCGGGGTGGCGAATATGAAGGGATGTTTGCGAGCTATCCCACAAATCTGTGCCAGTTCGAAATCTGGAACTCAGTAGTGCACTTCGAGGATTGCCACATTGCGGGGAACGGTGTCTTTGGAACAAGTAATTATCTTGCCGCAATTGGTTTGTACGCGACGAACGGTCAGCATATCTCTTTCCGGTCGGACACGTTTACCGGCCAGCTGCCGAATGAGACGAACGTATTCGATATTTGGACGGCAGACGGATTCATGGGCAACATTGATTTTTTGCAATATCCGCAATATTTATCTGCAAACACATGTGGTTTTACGTGGCATACAAACTTGAATGATGTAGGGGTAAATTATCCGATTCAAGGGACGGTGCCGGCAGTAATTAGCGGGACAAATACGGTAGTTTGGGCGCCAGGCCAAGGCACGGTAACAATTGGGGCGGCAGGATGTATGGTTGCAGTGAATGAAAACGGCGTAGGACAATATTGCACGTTTGGCAATTCAGCGAATTTTAATAACGGTTTTTTGTCGCTTGGGAATGCTTATTTTAATAACGGAGTCACGGAAAACGGAGGAAGACCAGACATGTCGGTCAATGCTCCTTATTCTCACGTCTTAGACTTTTTTGTGCAATCATCAGGTTTATCAGATTCACACTGGGTTAACGGGACAAATTGGGTAGCAGATGTTGTTGATTATACCAATCAAGCTAATGTATTTGCTGGTTCAATCGGAATATTAGGTACTAATCAAGCAACTATGACCTCTACCGGTTATACTAACAATAATACCTATGATGTTAGAGTATTCAATCTTCAAGGTACAACTATCATATTTAGTAATAACGTTAGTACCGCCAATGCTATTATAGGTACGATTGCTGTTAATAATGATTTCCTTACTCTACATCCTCACGAAATGTTATATGGTACTGGTATGACTGGTAGTATCATACAATAAGATGTTCAATCTAGTTCATCAGTATATGAGGTATGATGGTAGCCTTAATTGGTGGGAGCATGCCTGGTTTATTGAATGGAAAAGACTGGCTAATATCTCTTCTTGACTAGTTCTTTATTTCATCATAGTATTTCAATTATGAATAAAGGATATTTACTTACAATACCGGAAGAGGTCACATTAACTCCAGAAGTGTTTAAGCAGATGATGAATCAATATAAACATTATAGGAGTGTTTCATATACATTTAGTAAGAAACATACTAATGATATTCTCAATTATAGGAAGTCTTCAGGAAAGAGTAATATAATCCCTGGTAATGTATATAATCTGCCTATTACTTATAACGCAGATATTACTGGCGTTAAATAGGAAGATAAATCGGCCTTCTAGTCATTCTGGCATTACAGTTATAACTAACTTTATTAGTTTGTGTAAAGCCAGAAGTATTAATTATCCTGGCATGACTACGATAACAATGCTCAGAAGTTTTATATACCAAGGTATTCTCTCTCCAAACCGGTTGCCCTAACTCACACAATCCTAGAATACCAGGCATTACAGGATTAATAGGTGGTATTATAGCTGGACTACCTAATTCCGGCTCGCCATATTCAATAGTTCCTATCATATTAGTTATTGAACATTTTAGGGAATTTATCGAATTGGGTAGGAACGTTTAACTTCACCTTATTATCTAACAATCTTTCATTAAAGAAGGTAGATATATTACTCCCTCTAGGTCTCATATTTTTAGATAGAATAGAAGCAAGAATAAGTCTAGGTCTATTAACTACTCCTCCTACTACCTTATAAGCAGCATAGCCTAGTAAATTCTGTCTCGGGTCTCTAATATTGCTATAATAGTTCTTTCCAGTAAGTTTCTTATACCCACCAGAATACCACATCTTATCAGCAGCTCTTTGTAAAGCACTGACAGATTCTGGACTGAGGTTTAGTCTTTCTTTGCCTCTCTCCTCTGCATGATAAGGTTTAATATTCATCCTGCACTAAAATATTGAATACCTACATAATTAGGTATTGGTCTACCTACATCATTATTACAGTATCTATTATTGATATTGATATTAAAGTAATTACTACTAGCTGCAGGAGTGATCGAAAATACTAGCTGTGTCAAAACATGTCTAGTATTAACATCTCGATCTGTAGAGCCGGCTAGCGTTAAATAGTATATACCTGGCAGAAAGGTTTGTGCAGTACTAGCTCTTATCTTTATAATAACAAATCCATCTTCTAATACTATGCCATCATCTCTAGAACCTTCCCAGACTAGACCCGGACCATCTAATTCAGCTTTAAGATATGCATGTAATGTATATTTAGCAGTATCTATCAGTTCAAAAATAGGAATAATAATATTATCTCCTTGATAGTGGTTAGGAGCTTCTTGTTTCACACCATACATTTCAAATTGGGTTGGCAAGTAATTTGGTAACTCTTTCATAATTCATTATAGCTTAATCTAGATACACTTCAAAGTAGTTTTACCAGAGCTATCTCTAGTATAATAACAGATTTTATCCACTTTTAATATAGTTTTTGCAACTATATGATCACCCTGGCTTAACATATCTAGACTGCGTTCAAAGGTGTTCTTATTAGCAGCATAGACTGGTCCAGCACTACAACCACAACCACTCTTCTTTACTGCATCCTGGGCTTTCTTAGCTATGTCTTTAATAGGAGTAAGACTAGATAAGGCCATTAATTGAGGATATTGGCTTAATAGTCTTATTACATGGTCTATTCCACTTATAGTATAACTGTTACTCATATTGTAGGAGGGTTAGGTAGGGTTGTAGGAAGTATATCTGTAATGTTAAAATCCAACCCAATATAAACACGACTATTGTTAATATCATCGTATACTTTAAAGTGATTCCCTGCTTTTATATAGATTGGGTTGCCAGTATTTGAGGGACTAGCTCCATTAACCGTACTAACTATGCTGCTACAATCATTTACTACACCTTTAATATTGATACAAGGTAGTGGATGTCCTTCATTTCTACCCACTTCTATACTTAATTCTTGTTTTTCTGGTAATAAAGTTAATTGATATCCATCACTTAAACTCACATTTCCAGTAAGATTATTCCCATTTATATTAAGATTAGTCAGACCTAAAGTGTTGGGGTAAATCTCTATCAAAGTAGTAGGTTCAAATACAGCATTGACATTAAAGGTAAGATTATTTGATATGTGGGTTGCATCTCCTACTACTAATAAACTATTACTACTATTTCTTACATAATAAGGATAAGTTGCAGTAAGATAGTTAGGTATCGTAAATACAGGTTGTCCAGTTATGTTTATGGATAATGCAGTAGTTGTAATTATGGTATTTAAAGTAACCGAACTAGGCACACTACTATAGAATAAGCAGGCATCAAGTATCAATGGTTTAATATATATTGTAGTACTCCCTGTAGTGATTGAATAAGGACTATTTGCTACTAAAGGATAATCCCTTAAAGCATTTTCATTCAGCCACTCTAATATTGTTGAACTATTACTCATAAACTACAGACCTGGCTACATTTAAGTTACTGTCTTTAATAGGTATATTCAAGGTTAAAGTATTTCCAGTAGTTTGAGCGATGGACATTACTGCATCACCTGTAATAGTAATTTGATTATTATATGGTGATACTCCATTAATAGTTTTTAAAGGTATAATGCTATTCAATGTAATAGTAGGTCCTCCAATAAATACAGTGTTTATATTATTCGATAAGTTGTAAGTTGATTGAAAATAAGGAGTTATATAAAGTGTATTAGTGTTGATATTGTATATATTAAAACTAGTACTATACATATTCCAACCATACAATGCATTATTATAGATGAATATCCCTCCTAACCAAGGAACATGTTGATTAGCAGTATAATGTATAGAGTTATTTATAGTTGGATCTACTAGAGGGCCTAATAATGTAGAAGTAGCAGTAAGACCACTAACTGTAACAGTATAAATAAAGCTGCTAAAATATACAATACTCGGCAATGTACTATAATCTTGTGGACCATTAGTAAAGGTATAAAAAGTACTATTTAGATAAGTTAGTCCTAGAGTATTAGTTATCCCAGTATCGATTCCAGTATTATTAACGGTATATGGATAATGACCATAGTTATAAAGACTATTGTTTATTAATACCCAAAGATTAGAAGCATTATCTGTAGTGATACCAGTTATATTTCCAGTTATATTAGTTAATAATGGTGTAGCTGGAATACTGGATAAATCATAGATGGTAGCTTTATTATATTCATTTAATACTCCAATTAAATGAGAACTTTCATCATAGATAATATCATACACCTTATCTAATGTAGTTTGAGGGGAAAGCGTATTATTTACAGTATTTGCTAGAATGAGTTCCTGGCTAGAGTTAAAAAGGTATGCTTGGTTAGCAGATAATTCTAAAGTTTGTAGATTTGTAGGTAGACTAGCAGCACTGATGGTAGGGTAGCCGAAGTAGGAGCTAGTGTTATATATTAGATTGTTATCGAAAGCTATACTTACATTCCCTAATAAGCCATTAATACTATATACTCCATTAGTAGAGGTAATTGTCCTTACCGTATTATTATTGAAAGCGGCATTTAAAGTAATTATATTACTGTATTTCTTAGCTATTATATCAGATATTAACTGGCCAAATACTAGACATCCGTAGCTTCTATTAATAGTCCTTAGTCTAACTGATACACCTTCAGACAAAGTAGATAATGCATAAGCAAAATCATAAGCTCCATCATCCATTAATATATTTAGTATAAGCTCAGTTTCAGTAATGGTAATAGTATTTAATGTAGGTACAAAATTATCATAGCTAATAAATGATGCATCACAGAATACTCCATTTAATCCTCCAGCATTGACTAGAGGATATTCAGTATTATTTATATTTTGCCAGTTAGTTATTCCTATTCCTTGCATATTAAGAGTATTGTGGCCAGGTACTATATTCTGGATTAACTATGGTATTAATAGGCTCATAGCTAGTCTGGGATGGGTTAATAGGAGGTAGATTGATAGGAACACAAACATTAGACAAGGTTATTCCAGGTGTAGTTATAATTAGTTGAGTAACTCCATCTACTACACCAGTACTTATTACTAATGGAGATATGGCATAGATATCAATATTTCCATTAAGGTTAGGTATTACAGTATTTATACCAGATATTACAAAGTTATTGCAAGATAACTGGGTTGAACTTAAATCCCCTCTAGATAATATATTAACTGGATAAAGGACAGATAGATTTAGTTCTGAACCTGTATTTATACCAAGACTAGTACTGGTCAATGTAATAGCACCCGTCATAGTTGTACCTTTGATAGTTATACCAGTTACTAGAGGTGGTGAGATAATCGTAATAGTGCTTCCTTCAATCAATCCATTAGTATTGTTAAACGAGAATGTTTGCTTAGGCATGATTCTGGCACTATTCCCTATCGTAACATTTCCTATCACTCCTTCATTAAAGTTATAGATGATTAAGTTTTGATTATTTGTAGTAATTACACTATTAGCATAACCTATTGGACCATTATTACCTGCAAATGTAATCCCTATATTCCCATTATCAGTTACAATCTTGTTAATATATAAATCTAAATCTGATAATAGACAACTTATCTTTAAACCTACTATAATATCGGTAGGTAATTTATTATTATAAGAATCAAATCCACCGTTAAAATTCCTAAACGGATATTGTCTTAACCAATTGCTCTGTATAAAATTTAATTCCATATTAAATTAGCACTATATTCACAGTCTTGCTAGCACTTCCTACTCCAGAAGTAGTAAAAGTTATGGGATATGTACCACTTAAAGTTGCAGCACAGGTTAGAGTTAAGTAATAATGATTACTATTTACAGGATTAATACTTAAACTAGTAAATCCAGAACCACTATGACTAGCTGTAACTCCATCAAATATAGTCTGATTAAGAGTTACTGTACCTACTATTCCTGAAACTGCCAAGCTTAAATTTCCAGTAGTATTAGTTGGATCTAGAAAACCTAAATCAAATGATACTACTTGATAAGCTATAGGTGATAATATGTTACCTGGAACTGAATAGATGTATTGAACTACATAAGCTAGTGTGAAGTTAAAATTACTTGGGTTTAAAGGCAAAACAAATCCACTTATCCCAACACTACTAGTAGTTAATAAAAAGGTTGCATCATATAAAGCAGTTCCTTGATTTAAATGGGACATGCCTGATACTGCCGCTTCTTGTAAAGTCAGTCCAGCTAATGTAGTAGTGGCACAATTAAATGAAGTATTGAATAATGGAGCAGTACTGGATGAAAATACTGGGGTAGGCTGAACCTTCTTAGTATTATCTTCCACTAAATAATAAGTTCCACTTACTATAGTAAACTCAGAGGTATTTAAAGATAGTGATAATGAAGTAGTTATAGCTGAATTAGTAGAATAATACACACCTACAACGATGGTATGATATTGATTAACTATATTAGTAATACTGTTGGCCTGAGCTAATATATATGGAGTAGATGGTTGTAGCTGTGCATTTTGAGTTATAGTATAGTTAGTAAGCCAGGTATTATAATTGGTATTAGTTGTATTAGCATAACCAGCCATCTGAGTTGTTAAATCTGTAACTCTATTATAGTAGTCAGCAAAATTGATTATATTAGCTGCAGTACATTCGGGGTTACATATATTTTGTAGATGTAATCCACTTATTCCTGCATAAGAAGAATAGCAGCCATCATTAGTTAACACAAAATTTCCCGTACTATCAGCTTCAACCTCATTAATAGTTAAGATTGCACTACTAGCAGGACAATTATCATATTGTCCTTGGCCTAACCCTTGATTAACATCAAAAGTACAAGTATTAGGTGTAGTGGTAAAGCCAAGATTTGTTCCTTCACTCAAAGCCAATCCAGTTCCAGGTACTAGTATAGCTCCGGTATCATATATAGTAGTTATTCCTAAACTAGTAGTATTAATCAAAGCTATTCTAGTTATATTAGGAGGTAGTAGTTTTACACAAGATAAACAGATTGAACAACTACCATCAAAGGTATAAGTTCCGTAAGATAATCCAGTAAAATAAGTTGTTAATGCAGTAACGTTAATATCTACATATAATACTTTAGTAGAAGTACTTATATTAAATGTACTTATACAGGCAGGACTAGGTATAGGTACCGTTATTGATAAGCTTGCTGAACCAGTGAAATTAAATATCCAGGAAATAGAACTATACACTATTGTTGTTAAGGATAGTGAGGAAAATACACTATCCAGAGCTATTAATTGAGCATCGACAATAACATTATTAGGCAGAACTCCACTATTACCGCCACTACTCCATATTAATGTAGCTGTATCCCGGAATGGATAGCGAATTTGGCTACATTCATTTTGATATTCTAAAACCTGCATAGATTAGCACTGACATTGGTAGTTCAGTAATGTTGTTGCTTGAGTAATAGCAGCTTGCAGGTTATTTGTAAAGTTTCTTATATTGATCACACTAGTCTCCAAGCTATTTACTTGAGTAGTTAGTGTTTCTATAGCTGTACAACCCAAACAAGTCTGGCCACAATTATCAGCAATAGATAAACCGAATTGTGCAGTTGTTAATGCTACACATTGCTCAGGAATTAGCGTAAAATTACCATCTGAATTAGGAGGCACCCCATTAATAGTAGTAATAGGGATTTGATTGGAAACACAAATTTTATTTAGTCCTAAATCTTCACCAGCATCTATATAGACTACCCCACTACCTAGTCTGAATTGGATGTTACTATGACCATCAATTTGTACATAGCCAGTTTGAGTTGAGGTATTGCCTTTAACATCACTAAATGATATCCAGCTAAGTCCTGGATTACTAGGACTATAAACTCTCATTAATAAAGTTGTAGCAGTATAACTAAAGATAAAGTTTCCTGATACTAAATCTACTAAATCATCTCCTGAACCAATAGTAATATTCCCAGTAGCTGAGGGGAAGTTTGAACCAGGAATCAAAGATAAATCAGTATTATAGTTAGTTAGTGGTAATGTAGTTTGAAATACCCCCATTTCTCCTAAAGTTTGATCAGATATTTCAATAGATAAATTTGTAGGAGAGACAGATACAGCAGAAATATAAAGGCTTAAACTCACTGTACCTGGATTACATAATACCAAATCTACAATTAAACTGTTCGGAATAGTAAACAATCCATCCACAGAAGTTCTAGAGCAACCATCCTTAATAGGGTAGTTACGTAGTGAATTCGTGTTAAGATAATCTAATGTTACCATATTATGCAATTATCCAAAGAACACCAAGTATACCTATGGAATTACTATAGTTAGAATTCACTCTAGCTATTCTGAAGTTTACATATGACCCTCCTGAGAACGCAGAGGCTGGAATAGTGAAATAAGGATTATTGTTTGAATCAGTATAAATAGTAGTCTGAGTTAAACTAGGGAATAGTGAACCAGGTATACTTACATTAGATAATACTGTAGCACTTGATATGGAAGAGGTATTATAGCTTACTGCATATTCAAATGTAAAGGCAGCCGTACCAGAACCAACCGTATTATTATCAGTAAAGCATACTAATTGAATAGAGATTGGCGTATTACTTGGTATAGTAGCAGGCACCATAAACTTGCCTACAAACCCCAGCTTTTGATTAACTATAGGATTCTTTAGTCTAAGATATGCATTAAGTCCTTTATATATAAAATCTGCCTCTTCTGGCTCAATATCGGCAACTTCTCCGGTTAATGAGAAATTACTAAGTGAAAGGACTAATTGACCTGGTATATTCTGCGTAACTACTAATCCAGGTCCTACCACTACACTATTTATTACTGGTGCAGTTTGTGTAGTAGTTAATCCAGTAGAAGTATTATAAGCTATACTTTGTAGTGCAGTTCCATTACCAGTACTTCCTATATTAGTAATAGGAAGTTGTAGCTGTATATTTAAATTCCCTACCGTAGCAGGTTGACCGGCAGGATTAGTTATGGTTAAAGCTGAGTTAGTCGGTGTTAGACTAGTAACTACACTATCACTAAAGTTAGGATTAAGCTTGGTTATAAGCAATTGCAAATCTACTGGACCTGGACTTCCTGACCAAGGTACATAATTGATTTGATTTTGAGTCCACCATAATCCATTCTCATCTATAATATAAGCTCCGTTAGGGTGGTCAGTATCATTTAAGGTCTGTAATATACCATTCATGAAAACCATGGTATAAGCTACTGGATAAGCTGGTAAAGCATTCAACAATTCCAAAGCATTATCTTTTTGCAGAGCTGTCAAATAATAGGGTTGAGTATTATCTTCTGTAGTTGCAATAATTACTGCAGCAGTAGGAAGATTATAATAGAATTGAGCATTAGTAGGCGGTGTGATTAATAGTACTGATTGAGCATCTGAAGCATTAACCCAACCTACTTTATTAGTCATGTCAGTAGTAGCATTTGGATTATGAATAATAGTCCAAACATTAGTATTAACTGAGGTTGTAAGCCAGGCTAGTTGGGGAGGAGCACCAATAGCTTCAATAGTATAGTTTAGATTAGTAGTTGTATTATTCCATACCATCACTGCTCCGTTATTAGTATTGGGAGAACCGGTTAGTACCCAAGCTAGTTGGGGTGGGTTATTGACACAGCTAATAGTATAATTAAGTCCATTAGTAGGATCGGTCCAGATTAAACCTGCTCCATTATTGTTAGCATTAATAGCAGTAGCGGTAACAACCCAGGCTAGTTGGGGTGGGTTATTAACACTACTAATAGTATAATTAAGACCAGTAGTAGTATTATGCCATACAAATAAAGAACCATTGTCAGCACTAGGTAATGACGGTGTACCAGCTACTAGAGGAGGGACTTCTATTCTATAATTAAAATATAGTTGATTTAAAGAATCAATGTTAGGAGCTAGTACCAGGCTTTCTGAACCAATATAATAACCTACAAATATACCAGCACCACTAGGATAGATGGTTAATTTACCAGGCTCATTACTAGAGAGATAAAGTGGTCCAGGTTGTAAAGTCCCTTCAGCTAAACTTGCAGTATCTAGTACCTGACTAAAATCAATACCACTTATCAATCCTCTTACATAAATATCACCATATACTACAGGACCGGTTTGCCCTTCATATATATCATCTACTATACCAAATATAAAGGCAGAGGTAGCAGGAATTAGATGACCGGTACTATCAGGTGAATATCCAGCTTGCGCAGGATATAAGACTGCCTGCCCACTAGAGTTATTAAAGTAAACTGGTGTGCCTGGAGCTAGGTTACCATAAATAGGTTGGTTATAACTGATTAATACAGTCTTATCTGACTTATTATTCAGCATTTCAAATAGATATTGATCTCTATTAGCTAGTGCAGTAACTACAGGATTAACCGTAGCTTGATTCAATATACTAACACCGTCTGTAAATAACGGCACATTTGCAGTCCATGTACTCATATTTTAAGAAGCACGAAAAGTTAATCCCCAAGTAATTACTAATCCTTGAGTACTATTATATGTAATAGGGCTAAAAGCAATTCTAGAAAATAGCTTATCACCAGAAGAGCTACTCGGAACACTAGCATTGACAAGACCCAAACTAGTAATAAAATTTCCATTAGGTATTGTAGAACCTGTAATATACACACTAAAATAGACCAGATTTGATGTATAACCTGCTTCATTTGAATAGTTGGGTGAAAATGTTAATGGTATTCTAGTAAATGTACTACCAAAACTAGTTACCGTATCATTGACTGTTACTGTAGGAATAGCCCCTACATTATCATTAGCTACATACATATGAGTAATACCAGTATTAGGTAATCCACTCAATGCTTTGGCTGTAATGTCTGCTCCACCTAAAACAATAGTGTTCTGTTGTTCAAGTATCAGTTCTTTACTACCTTCAGGATTAACACGCCATATCCGAACTCTACCAAATGCATCTTTATTTACAGTATAGGCTTTATCTAAATAGTCCATAATAATGATAATAACAGTTTTATTCTAGCATCTCAATGTTTTAAGATGCAATAGTTAAGCTCACACCAGTAATTGGTGAAATAGGATTAGTTACAATAACCCGGCTCGGACTCATATCTTTAATCAGCAATCCTGAACCTGAGTTAAATGATACTAAATCGTTAGTCTTTTGTAGTGGTTGATAAGTCCTCATTCCATCATCGATCACTTCAGTATTCATCTGGTAAATTTCATCTCCAACATTACCAATATCACATAAAACTATCAAGAATATATTAGGAGGCAGCATATCCTTTACTGCTTCGAAATATTGTTGAAATGCTGCAACTTGGTCAGTAGTAAAGAACTTTATCCTTAATAGAGCGGCACAACTCTTTAATATGCAATTAAATATGAAATTTACTGGATTAATTACATTAACTGGATTTGAATTGGATAGAGGTGGGGATATTTGAGTATTAACCAAGTTTAAAAATGCTGTATTTTTTAATGATGCTTGATAGTTAGCTACGTCAGTTGGATTGCCTATTACTGGGAAGATAGGAAATCCATTATTATCCAAAGAGATTGGTTCCAGATCATTATTGAATTGAACTGAATAATTAGCAGAGACTAATATCATACTAGCAGGTAATACTAAAGGAACCAGAGATAATCCAGTAACAGGTACTAATAATCCTGATTGATGTGTAGGGTCAATTACATATCTAGTTGTAGGCGTAGATATATTAATACCTAATTGTGTCTGCCACCAATTAGCAGTATTTACTTCATCATATACTTCTACTACTTCTACTGGAACATCACCTATATTCAATACAGAACTTACAATTATACCAGGTTTGATGGTATATGTATTTGGATATCTATAAGCTCCAGTATTAGTTACAAATACATTATATCCATTATCACTTAATATGGATTGGATAGTTGATTGCTGAGTAATGACCGGCAAGCCTAGACTACTAAGAGCAATTGCTTTTAGATCATTTATGGTAGGTCCATTAGTAAACATTTGTACTACACTTGCTAATACTTGTTTACCTAGTTCTGAATGAGGGACATCAAGGCCGAATAAATAACCTATATTGTATTTTAAACTCTCACTATCTATGGCCGCATTATAACACCATAGAGTAAGTAATCTATCTCCAGAATCTGTACCGTCAGAATTATAGATGATAGTTGGAGTTACCCCAGGTATGGTAAAAGGGTTTCCATAAAAGAATAACCTTTCATTTATTAATTGAAAGTTCTGACCATTAACCCATACATAGTTAGGATTGATTATCTGATCTACTATAATAGAAGTTAACATCAAGCTATTAGGTAGAATTACACTATAAACATTGGTATCTTCAGGTATGGGGGCTCCGAATAAATACGGATTCCCCATCACTTCAGCTCCAAACAATACATTTTCACCAAATAATAAGGTGTTATTATCCATTGCCGATAAATATATGTAAATAGGATACCAATTTTGATGATCAAATATACTTATCTGTTTACTACTATAACTATTAATCAATTCAAGCATGTTAGTATATGCTTGTTGTGCTGCCGCTGCTTGCCCAGAAGTCAACCCAGTAATAACTTGTTGCTCACTAAATACTCGCTGCCAGAAATAGCCTAGAGAATTGAACAAATATCTACTATCGGTAGCATTGTTACCAGGATAAATATCTTGATTGTAACTTAAGAAGCTCATTTAACAGTTATATTAATATTTTGTGTCCCAGAATCATTATAATAGCTTAAGAAGAACATTGTATTTGCTGGAGAGACACCATATTGAGTTAATGTAGTAGGTATCTCTAAGAAGTCATTTCCTTCAATTATAATATTTTCATCAGTAGCGTTTTGATTTGCATCATAAGGAGCTAGTATTTGTCCATTTAACAATATAGGTAAATCTACTCTAGCTATATTAAACTGATGACAAATACTGACTATTTGACTTACTGCTACTGAACTTCCGATAGGCAGGCTATTGACATAATTAAATATGGCAGATTGGATAGCAGATACATTAATTACATCAGTTACATTATTTCTTACAATAGAAATAGACATGCTAACATTACAAGGAATAATACCTTTAGCTAGATAATCGGTACAAGGAATCCTATTATTATTGTTTAAAAACAGTGCTTGGGTAGGACTTAGATTAAATGGAGCAATAGCTGTTATATTGAATGTAAACGGCTGACTCATTACAGGAGGTACATAAGTAATAGCTAAAGTTGCGGTCTGATAAATGGAATATCTAGCTTGAGCAGGTGTGGTTATCTGACTAGGAGTAGTATTATCATAACCATAAGTAACTGTAAATGGTAAATAAGCTAAGTTTGTAGCTGCTGCATCCTGTACATTAACTATTCTATAAAATCCAGGAGCTTGAGTAGCTGGAATAGTAACATCCCAGACTGCATTGATTGAATCATAAGAACCAACTATTTGGAAGCTTGTTTGTGGAATAGTAATGTCATTTTTAACATATACATCTACACAACCAGGTACTTTTATATTTAGAAGGTTATTTTGACTTCTTATATTTACTGGAGAAGTTGTATCTGCTAAATATGCCCCTCTAAAGCTGGGATATAACTGAGTTAATTGATTATTAATACTAGCAGCAGTTAATAGATTTGTTGTAGCCAGCCCAGTTCTGAATCTAGTAATAAGTTGTTGGTCTGTTTCTTGATTAATACCTTGTGAGAAAGTGCCATAAGCCACTGAATTTACATAGTTTGGAATAGCACTAGTAGCATTTAGTATGAATGGAGCTAGATTAGATACTGCAGTTTGAATACCTATCGTAGTAGCATAAACAGGTATGATAAAGTAATACAAACCATTTTGAAGTATGAATGAACCAGAATTTAAGGTTATCGGACTAGTAGTTTGATAAGTATAGCCTAGAGCTGGTTGGGTAAACGAAGTCCCACTAGGTAAAACATAAGTGTTGGCATTTTGTGCAGAAGTGAATACTTTAATATTACCAGCAGCTGCCGCTCCTTGAATTCTAGTTACATTATAATTACTAGCAATTTGATCTATTATAGAGCTGTAAGTAGGTGTTAAGCTATTGATGACTTGACTAATAGCTTGTTCTGTAGATATAGCATCAATATCATTATATACCTGATTCTGTATTTGAGATTCCAAACCTAGTATTAGCTCACTAAATACTGAACCTGGAGATAAATCAAGAGTAGGTGCTGATGATTGTATAAATGCAGTCAATCTAGCTAAAGTCTGGGCAATTGTTTCTGACATAAATTAAAGTGGTAAAGGTAATAAAACTGTAACTGTGGTACCTGCTTGAGTAGTTAAAGTCATGGAATAATTTACATATGTCCCAGTACTGGTCACGTTATTTAGTTGCACTGTGCTTAACTGTTCATCCAAGAATAAAGAGGGTGTTTGACTATTCTGATAACTCTTAAAGTTTTGAATAACAATAGCATTATAGTTGTTAAATAAATTCTTGGCAGTCTGTATATTATTACTGGATAACCCTATCAAATCTTCAACAAATCCTGAATTTATAAGACTTATAATATAACGTTGTATTAACTTTTGTACCCCAGCTATATATTGAGTAGGATAGCCAAATGAATAAGTAATATTCTGAGTAGCGGTACTTAATGGATTTAAAGTACCAGAAATATACATATCAACTAGTCTACCACTATAATCTACTGATGTTCCTGAGACTGGCATTAAGTACCTTTCATTATTGCTTGTAACAAATTATATCTACCTAAACTTATTGCTATGGATGTTGAGGTTCTAATATCTTTATTCTCAATATCATCCCGATAATTTCTCAGCCTAGGTTGATGTCTATACACCATTGATTTAGCTAGACTATATATATTATCTGCTTCTAGTTGTAGTTGGGCTACTGGTACATTGGTTAATGTTTTAGCTTGTGCCACAGCTGCTACTTGGGCATCAAATGCTTTATTAGGGACACTTGAATCAAAATAAGTATCTATATTGCTTGGTGTAAGTATATCAGTTATTCCTAGTAAACACCACTGTCTTTCAGTAGGATCAGTATACATTGAAGTATATGTATCACTTAACCAAGTTCTAATAGATTCTGCTAATTGTGTATATGTTTGAGGCATTATTCATCATCCTCCCAACCAGATTTAACTTTATCTCCTATAACTTTTACCCTACTTATTACAGTATTGGTAGAGATATTCAATTTTTTAGCTATCTCTTCGTTATTTAATGTAGGTTTATTATTAAAACCAGTTTTATATTCAAATATTACTCTATCTAAATCTGATAAATCATGGTATACAAAATGAAGCCAATCATCATTTTGATTAGTTAAAAAGACTGGAGTATGTGTTAAACTACTTAGATTAACTTCATTGGCTTTGTTTTGTTTTATCTTATTTACATGAACCAATGGTATATGTGTATACTCACTTACTTCCATAGCTGATGGTTCTCTACCTAATTCATCTTTTAGATATAGTTCCGCCTCATTAATGTGCTGTGATTTAAATTGTTTATTTTCAGGCAATCTCACTGCAGCACCATATAAAGTTGATATTCTACTAAGCTTCTTCAATTGATTAGTAAGATGAGTACTGAATTTAATATTCTTAGAAGGATCAAATGACTCAGCTGCTTTATGAGCTAACTTATATGCCTCAGCCAATACTACTTCATAAGGAATTAACTTACTATATTTTCCAGCTTCATATTTTATCATTTTATCGTAGTCAGCTAAAAGTTTTTTAATATCGTTCATATTAACTAGGAGATATATCAGTTACAAAATGGTTACAAAAATCCTGACTATTAGCATATGTATAATTATATAGAGGCACAGAAGTTAAGCCAGAACTAATTGATTTACCAGGTCTTCCCCCGTTAAAGTTTACATTGGTTGATGCATTACCACTGCCAGGAGTTACTTGAAATGAATGACTTACTTCAGTTACGTAAAAGTGAACCCAAGTACCAGGATGATTAGTATATGCAGCCCCAGGAGCACCAGGAGTCCAATTATTGTTAAATGGCATTGATATCGAACCAACTCTATCGCCATACTTTATTCTACAATATTCACCTTGAGCCCAGGCATTTAAGAATGATAAAATATTATCCCGTTCAGCCAGTATCTGGCTCTTATTAGCCATGAAATTATCAGTAGCTTCTTCAGTTTCCACTTTTTTAGTTATCAAATTATCTCCATTTTTTATATTTGTCTGAATAGCCATACTACCTTGAGTAACTATCCTACTAACGTATGATTCCGCTAACTGAGGTAGTGTTTTTACTACAATATTACCTAAGGTATTAGGAGCAGGATCTATATAATAACCATTTAATACATTAACCCCTCCAACTGCCCAAGTTCCTTGCAAACCTACTGTATCTGGTACTACATATACGCCTTTAATCGTATTCTCTCCATTATCATTAAAGTTAAAAGAATCATAATCAGCAGGGTAAGCCACATTTCTTTGTATTGACCTTTTATTGACTAGTAGTGAAGGATCTATAGTAACTTGTAGATATGCCGCTTCAGGAACAACAAAGGCAGTTTTATTACCAACTACAAATGTCGAACCATATTGTCCTATAAAGCGTATCATTGAATTAAGTACTGTATCATCCAGACCAGACATGGCACTTATGATGGAACAGGCGATGGTCGGACTACCAGCACTTAATAAGGTATTACTAGCTTGTAATACCTCATTTGAAGTATAACTTGTATTAATTTGATTTAAGAGATTCTTAACAACTGGTAATAGATTATTGGCATTTATTTGTTGGGCTTCGATAACCTTGCCTAAAGCATTTTGTATGTTTAAATAACTGTTAGCTACTTGTAGAACACCAGTAGTTGCTTGATATACTACTACAATTTTAAATAATTGAATAATAAATGGAATAATAGGTAATGTCAGGTCAGGTGTAAATTGTGGTCCACTAAATATGCCATATAAAGGTAAATCACTGGTCAAGAATTGAGTATTGGCTGAAGCTGGTCCAAATTGATTAGGTTCATAAGTTACTGGTTGTTGGACCGTAAACATATTAGCAGTACCGGCGTTGAGTCCTAATATTCTAGGATAAATTTCATTCAACAATACAAACTTATGCTTGATTATTAAAGCCGAAGATAAGCTACCAGGATGTTGGGATATATTAACACCATCCAACCAGCCATTAAATTGTAAGCAACCAGGATCATAGGATAACCCACCAGTCTTTATAGTTACCGTAAGATCTCTTCTACGGTAGTTATCAAAGTCACAGAAAGTTTGCAGTCCTGATGGATCTACATCTACTTGAGCTACAGGCAACCTATTTATTCCATAAGATATAGAAGCTCCTAATACCTTTAAGTTTGGGATAATAGCAGTTATAATCGGGTCGGTGCTGCTCAAAGTTATCTGTACATTTGTATTCATCTTTAACCTAATTTATATGAATAATTACAGATTAGCCCAGCCAATTTTTGCAAATTAGTAGTGCCATTTTCATATATATCCAAATATAAAGGATAGTTGGTATTGTAATTTAACATATTGGTAGTAGTTATATTACCAATGACACTTGAAGCCACACTTATTAAATTTGGCGGAGTAGTTTGAAACACTGCTAAATCTTGTAATGTATAGGCTATTCTAGGATCTACTTGTTTAAAAACCTGATCTAATTTACAAGCAACTATTAACTGAGTATAAGCATTAGTTCTGGTAAGAATATCAGTCTCTGTATTGGATGGATACAATAAACTATAGAAGCTGCTTAATTGTGTAGGTAAAGTTATGGTTGTAAAGGTTGAATCAATATATTCTCCAGCTATATTAGTGGGAGTAATATTCATCAATCTAGTTCTAAAATTATTAATGTATGACATATTAACAGTTTGAAATAAATACTGGTGATGGCAAAGTATGATCTACAATCTCGAATTGCAGGTTATACTCTACAAAGTTTATGGCTGAAGACTCGGATGAAGCCTTAAAAGAGAAACTGGATAATACACACCAGAATGTAGTATTTCCAAAGGTTATCTGTTGTGACTTGCCTCTTAATTGATTTCCTATTACATTCATTAACTGATCTACTCCAGGATAGTTTGTAGGTCCATTATAACTGAATTGTGAAGAAGAAGTTAAACAGGAACCAGCAATTAACCCACTAATAGACAAACTACCCAATCCTTTACCGAAATAAAAGAAGGTAACCAAATCATTGAAGGTTAAAAAGTATTGTACCGTATCTTTATTCTGAATGCTTACTTCACAAACTATTAACATAGCATCTGGATTAATAAGATTGGTGAGAAATGGTATATGAACAGAGTTATTTACAGTTATTCCTCCTTGAAAGACACTGTTACCATTATCAGGGATTGTATAAAATATAGCAGCCATATTACGTTTACATGTTGGTTAAGGTACTGTTTATTTGTTGTAATTGCGTGACTAAACTAGCAATACCATTTTTTATACCATCCATATCACTTGCTTGTTTCACAGCACTATCCTTAATTGCCTGACTATCTGCATCAGCTTGGGTCTTTTCTCCTACTAATCCTGTTACAGTAGAATTAGAACCAGCTATGGCTTGTACGGTTTCAGCAGCTTTTTTAGCCGCATCTTCTGAATCAAATTCTTTCCCCCAATCTTTACCTATGCCCAAGCCAAACTTTAATGTGTCTCCAGTTAATACATATTTACCATTTTTATTTTTTTCATAACCCATTCCAGCCTCACTCTGTATACCATTTAATACATCCCAAGCATTACTACCAAGGCTACTAATAGCCTTACCTAACTGACCACCTTCCCCACCACCTTTTTGAAGGTCTGAAGCCCAACCCATCAACATATCATTGAAACCTTTATTCCTTTGAGCTGTATTCCCTAACGCATCTACCGTAGCTCCAACTAAAGGTTGTTTTAAGAAATCAGCAATACTACCTTGAGAAAAATCTCCAACATAACCTGATAACGTTCCACCATTAACCATATGTTGGGTAGCGGTGAATAATTGCTGAGCTGAAGCTGAATCCATATTAGCAGGATTAGCTACTAGTTTTTTCAATGCATCAGCACTTGGCCCAGCCTTTAATATGTCTTGTATAGCACTGGATTTTATTCCAAATTTCTGAGCTAAAGCTGCAAAAGTAGCTACATTTTTAGCAGCTGGTCCTTTAGCTCCAGATACAAGCATTAAATTCTCTATAGAATTAGCACCTGTTAACTTCTGTATCTGGTCTACATTTTTCATTATACCAGCAGTTACAGTATTATCTTTTGAGAATCCCAAACTTTCAAACATGGATGAAATACCCTTATCTTTCAAATCACCACTAAACAAAGACTGAATCATTCTTTGCATAGTAGGGGCATTCATTTTACCCATATGATAAGATACAGTTTTATCTAATAATATAGTAGATTGTACTCTATTTCTTAACAATGCATCTTGTTTAGCAAATGTACTATTATTAGCTACCGCATAATCATAAAGATACCCTTTAGATAAAGCATCTTCCCAAGCCGGTCCAAATTCCCCTTGATTTAATCTTCTATCAGTTAACAATTGCTTAAAATTACCACTTCTAATCAAACCAGCAGCATATTTACCATAACTATTATTACCATAGAATAAGTTTATACCTTGTAGTAAACCTTGTACTTGAGCTTGTCCACCAGCTTTTAATATTTCCGGAGCATCTTGAAAACCATATCTAGTAGCAGCAGGATTGTATTGGGTATATCTCTGCATATCCACAGCATTTACACCAGTTGCTCTAGCTATACTTTCTTGAAATGCCTGCCAACCACCAGCAGTCTTATTACCAGATACGGCATAATTTCTTATTGCTTGTTGCACAGTTCCATTACCTTGAAAGTAAGTGTGCATAGCGGCTAATTGAGTAGATATACCTTGTCCAGCACTACTTAAATTCCCCTCAATAGTACTTCTAAACATATTAGCAGTACCACCTAAATAACGAACATCTTGCCCAGTCATACCAGAAGCCATCACCATAGTCCTTAAAGCTGCCTCACTAGCCATGGGTCCTAATTCAGCACCACCTAAATGAGATAATAGAGGATTACTTCCTGCTACTCCTTGTGCCTGACCTATAACATTCAGCATAGTATCGTAACTAATACCAGTTACTCTAGCAGTGGCTTTTAAAGTACGTAGATTATTCTCTAATGCTGTCTGACCAGCTGTAGTATTGAGATTGTAATTACTGTATCCTACAAATGAGCTTAATCTATCTGCTAATTGCTTGCCACTTAAGTCATTACCAAAAGCAGATCTAGCAGCATCTAATAACTTGGGTATTCCGGCATTATTACTCCCACCAAATTGTTCACTTATCTTTATTAAATCAGTAAATCCCTTTCCACCTACCAGACCATTTCTAATCATCTCATCTCTAGCACCCATCAAATTCTCATAACTAAAGCCCAAAGTATTAGTATAATTTACACCTCTAGTAATCTTAAAAGAATCTTCCGTACCTTTAGATATGCCAGCTTTAGCACCCTTCTCCACAGCATCAGTAATTTGCTTAAGGCTGTCTGGGGCTAGTTTAATACCAGTATTCTGTTGATTATAGAAGTACTTCTCAAAAGCGTCTGCAGCCCCTCTAAGCTCTCCAATACTAGTACCAGTGACTTTACCTAACCCTGCAGCTCCAATGCCTTGTAGGTTAGCGAAAGCGGCCATTTGAGCTTGTATAGGGTTACCTCCTAAGAAAGGCTTCATTAAAGTAGCAGCAATACCATCTGGATTGCTCATCATACTAGTAGCTACCGTACTTAGTAGACTATTTTGATTTAAACCGCCTAAATTCTGAAATGGCCTCCAACTAGCAACAGTATTTCTAGCTATCTGCATCATCTGAATACTCTGCTGCCTTTGAGCCATAGCATCATATATACCTTCAGGAGTACCCGGAGAAGGTATAGGAGCCATCATATTACCCATTAAGGCTGTAAGCAAGCTACCACTACCAAAAGATAGTCTATCTCCGTAACCTGCCCCAGTAGAATAGGAATGAAGCCCTGCAAATTGAGCTAGACTTGCAGGTTGTTCACCAGGTAAATATATAAAATGTCCCATTAAGGTTTAGGAGGTTTCTTTGTTAACTTCTTATTAGTTACTGCTTTAGGTTGCTGCATTAACTTCTTCATAGCTGCCAAGTTATCTTTGATTGCTTTAATTTCAGTCTTAGGTATATCCTTAATATTAGCCAATTTTTTGTTGTTGGGCAAAACTATTCCACAATAAGCTTCATACTTATCAAACACATTCTTAGCTATATCTTTGGATTTACCTGAAAGAGGGAGAAGACTAGACAACATTAATGCCTGAACCTTTAACAATTCAGCCACTACTTGATTTTCTAGATAATTTACTAGGTAATCCTCCCTAAGCCGGCTAAACGGCATGGGATATTCAAAACTAGTCAAGCCGCCAACATACCCTCTAGTTATAGCTATGGCGCGACGGCTATTTAAAAATTTTCTTTGAAACTTTCCTCAGTCAATGCCCTGACTTTCTTCTCAAAGCTCTGGAAAGCTGCTGTTATACCACTAATTTTGAAAGTAGGCCAGTTATCCATTATCTTGAGTTTTTCAATCAAATAAGTTGTGCCAGTTTTAAGGTCAGTTGGATTGCTGGTTTCATTTATACCAGCGTTAAATGGCTTTTTATCTAATTCTATTAAACTAGCTGCTATTCTATATTGAATAACTTTAATAAGGTAAGCATCATTATCCTTGGCTGTACCATTTTCTTTGTCTAGTTGCATTTGTAGCATGACTAGATTGCTTTCAGCCATATTCAATGTCTTAAACTTGGCTGTTAGTTTTCCATTAAAAAGAGTTTCCTCTGCTACATAAGGTTTATCTGCTAAGAAAGCTTTAAAGAATTGCTCCTTCTCCGCTTCAGTTAACTTCTCTTTTACTTCTTTTAATTGATCTGTCTGTGTATTAGGTAATATTAGGTCTTCCATATTTAAAATGATTTATAATCTGTGAATATATTTTTAACGGCGAAAGGTTGTTCTTGGGAGATTAATCCCACTGCTTTGTTTGCTAGATCGGTATTTGATATATTACTTAAAGGTATGGTGATATAGGTTTGAGCATTATCATTACCTGGATAAGGATAAGTATTATTTACCGGGGTTTCAATCCAATTATTTAAGTTTTCATTTAACAAGGCATCAATTTGCTGGGATACGGTTTGAGGAATAACATCAGAAGCTTCCAACTCATAATAACTGCTAGGTAGAAATTGAAATTTGATAGTATTGTATTGTGTAGGAGTGCTAAATACATCTAGTAGTTTAGCTGTGTTTGTAGCCTCTAATTGAGTTACCACTGCTTGTACCTGGGTTATGAACTTGTTAGATTGAGGTAATAATCCTTCTACTGGAATTTCTCCACCACCAAAGTTAGCTGCCCCAAAGTATTGTCCTTTAATACCAACTAAACTTTGAGACAATCCTATCATTACATTTGACCCATTACTAAAGCTTATTATTTCCTGGTCTGCAAATACACCAGTTACATTACTAGATAGATATAAGCTTTGATCACTTAATAGTAGTAGATCATTGGTAGTTTGAATAATTGCGTCCGGAGAAGTAGCTATGAGTGAATTGCTGGCATTTAATCCTATTTGACTAGCGTTAGCACTTATTGATGAATTGGGAGCATTTATTACAATACCAGATACACTAGATATTACAGTTGAGTTAGGATAAGTAGATACATTGTTGGTAAAGTCCTGACCATCTGTATGTAATACTATCCCGCCTTGGCTACTATATAGATATTGTGCCAAGTTTGTCTTTACTCTCATACCACCAGAAGTACTGCTTAAATCTATATCTTGTTGAGCTGCAATACTTATATTACCACCAACCTTACCTATAATATTTCGATTAGGTTGAACTATTAAATCCTTGGCTGGTTGAATATAGATGTTGCCACCTTCCATATTAATAGCACTACCCCAACTATCAGAAAGACTTATTCCACCATTCTTCATTAAAGCTATGCAACTCTTATTCTTTTTAAAACTAGAACCAGTTAATGGATCTACAAAGGTGATATTATTTAACTCTGTCTCTTTAGTAATATCATCATTAACATAGAAATCCTTGGTCTGGGCTTTAAAATTAGCATAACCTATCTCTTCATTGATATAAGCTAGATAATCTTTCAGCTGTAGATAATAAAGAAAAGCTGTGTCATTGTAATTTGCATCTAGTGCAGTATAAGTATCAGTAAATGTATAATCTTCGGTAGTAGGATAATCTAATAGATCACCAGCATCACCAGTAGGGTCTTCTGGAGTTCTAATTCTATGTGGTACTCTAATCCAATCAGTTTTCTCCAAATATATACCATTGGCACTTCTAAGAATGAGTGTACCGTCTAATCCTGCTTTAACTTGTAGCAAACCGGTATCTGGTGTTTTAGGTACAGTTCCGTCCAAAGTGTGAGGTATATTAGCAGGTTTAACTATTAAAAAGTTCACAAATTGCCCTAATTTACCTACAAATACTTTCATTCTTTCCAACATATTTAATTGGTCAGAAGATAATTTATAGAATCTTGATAAATTAGATTCGGTTTGTGGATCGGTAGGTGATATAGCAGGATTGACGGAATTCCCCATACTTTCATCTGGATCATGAGTAGCGCCAATTTCAAGATGGATTCCTTGTCCATCATGAAATACTCTTAACTCACCCAAAGCTGTATAATGTTGAAAGTTATGACTAATAATTCTAACCAAATCATCCAGAAAGTGACATTGAATTTGTGATAGTTCAGAAGCTTTGAGATTAGCAAATAACTTAAATAAACCCATCATTACACCAAATTCATTGGCAATAACTTTCTCACCCTGCACAGTATCAGTAGGTAGATTATTATTTAATACTGCACCTTTAGTTATATGAGAGGCATAACCAGTTTTATGAACTGAATCATGTACCGGCTCCCTACTAGCCAGGATTGCTTTATTAGCTAAAACTGAGGAAGCTAAAACACCATTGGATTCAGGACTAGGAATAGTGCCAATTAATATTGTACTATCACCACTTCTACCTTGACACAATACTCTAGAACCAACTCCAGGTAAGATAGTTTCATTAAATCCCATAGCTGCACTGTAAGTAGCACAAAGGGGATGTGCTTGATAAGTCATAAATCCAGACTCACCATCAGGAGAGACAATTATACAATGAGTAGCCGGATCACAACTAACTACAGTGGCATTAAAAATATCACTATTAAGATAGGGGGCGAAATTTTTACTCAGTTCTTGTTGACTTAGAGACATAAATGATAAAACCTAGTTTAGCTATTAAAGGATAAAGCCAAACTAGGTTGTTGTCAAATTTCTTATTATTAGCTAGGACCAGTAGGAGGAAAGTTAGGATCTTGGGAAACATTAATAGGAGACCAGCCAGATGTAAGTAGTTGCAAGAATTCAATAGTAATATTATCAACTACTTGTAGGTCATCAGCGTTACCTTGGAATGAGTAAGCAGTGACGTAACAACCAGCTAATTGAAAAGCACCAGTAGAAGTAGAACAATCAGTAGCATTTGCACCACTAAGATTAATATGAATGGTTGCTGGGTTTAAACAGACATTCCAACCTAGCAATGTAGTAAAAATATCTTGCTGAGTACCAACAAATAAACGGCCAATCGTCATGGTACCTATAGGACGACCTGGAATTATAACTGCTTGATTCTGTTGGCTAGAAAGTGTGTATCTACGAGACACTGATTGCTGATATTGAAGCTGCACATTAGTAGCTTGATAAATATCATCAAAACTACCATCCACACCTTCCCATTGTATATAAATCTGGTCAGCTGTAATTGGATGGGTGATTCCAAATTGTGGCTTGCCAAAGATGTCTTGGTTTGTTGCCATATATTATTATCCTGTAAATATTTTGTTAAATTAAGCCTAAATCAGCTGCTACTTCACTAAAATTCTTATCTTCACCTTTAGTAAATCTTATCCAACCTTTACCAGTATCTTGAATTTTATAGATTACGTTTGGTCTGCCTTCGTCATCAGCTATCAATAATGCTGTGGCCTCAGTTGTATCTAGTAATACTGGGTTTTTAAGCCCACCTGCTACTAAAATTCTCATTAAACACTCAGAGACAAGGTGATAAAGTTCATTGGGTATGGAACCTGCAATGTAACTACAATATCAATCTGGTCTAGATAAGTTGGGTCTTGCTGAATACTATTAATAGTATATCCGATTAATTGATTACCAGCTCTTTCAGTAAAGGTTTCCAACATGTAAAATTGCAATACTGAATTGATAGCAGCTTTAACTCCAAGAACCGTAGCTGGTGTAATGTTGTAAATACCTATGAATGGAGTTAGAGCAGCTTGTAGTGCATAGCTAATACTATCTACGTTAGCTGTAATACTATCTTCTGAGAAATTAAGATTAGTATTATCACCAGTTAATTGCTGTCTAGTATAGGCTGTAGCACCTTTACCTACCTGTGTTACAATCCAGACACCAGCCGCAGCTAATTGATTGAGTTGTGTATCAGTAAAAGTAGACAAAGGTTTATCTAGATAGTAAGGTCCAAGAACCTGAGTATTGGTTAAACTCTGATTAGGAGCAGCACCAGACCTCGTAGCAGCTAATGAAGCAGCTAAGTAATATCCAGAAACATTAGTACTAGGTCCAATATAATAAGTATCAGGGAAAACATAGTGTATTCTACGAGGACCAGTATTAATGTTAATATTCTCAGCTAATCCGTCTGGAAGAGCTGCAATATATGCATTAATTTGTGTTTGTAAACTACCAATACCAGAAAGTGAGGGAGACAACCAACAAGTACGCCATTTAGCATTGGCTGGTGTACTCATAGAGTTTATATGACTAATAACGGCAGCACTGATTCCAGAAATAGTTGCATCATTAGTTAACGGTACAATACCATAGTAATTATTTGATTTAGCAGCCAAGGCTAAAATAGCATTGTAGCCAGCCAAGTTATTAGTAGGAACTGCACCATAATAAACAGTATTGTTATTACTATTTAATACTGCACAATAAAGACCATAAGCTAAAGGATTTGCACTAGGATTAGCAGTAGGATTACCAAACAAATTTTCGATATCTGTTATTGTGTTGACCGAGCCAATAGCAGAACTATAAGCAGTATTAAGAACAGGTGAAGAACTTATAGTAACAGTGCCAGGAACTGCATTTACACCACTACCATTAGAATCAGTAACCACCAGAACTGGTGTAAGATAACTATTACCACCATTTACAACAGTATAACTAGTAATAGCACCAGTAGATAGAGTTGCAGCACCAGGAACAGCGTTATGCCCAGTAGAATCTCCAGGAGCATTAGTTACTGTGATAACTGGAGAAGTATAATTAAATCCACCAGAAACTACAGTATATGAACCAACTGCATTACCACTTAAATTTGATGTGATTACTGCACCATAACCAGTAGGATCAGCAATTGAAACTATAGGTGGAAGAGTATACAAAGAACCAGCAGTACCCAGAGCTACAGCAGTAATTGCACCTACTGGAACACAATTAGCTGTAATAATTGCACCAGCACCAGAACCGGTTGAATCAGTTACTGCAACTACTGGGGCTGTGTAACCAGTACCAGCAGTACCCAGAGCTACAGCAGTAATAGAATTATTAGTGTAAGCGGGACCAATTATCAAGGCAGAAAGTGGGCTTACTACAGAAGTTGGCGTATTAGTAAATTGCTGACTAATCTGTAGTTGGGGGACTGTATATGCCATAAAATTATTTATCTCTTGTTAGATTACTTAAATGTCTTACTATAATATTATCTTGTTATACTGGCTTAGGCAACTACTTTTTATAACGAAATCTCTTCTATTAAGTCCTGCACTGCATTATAAATCTCAATAGATATATGCTTCATTTTCAGTGAGTTTCTAGTAATAGACCAACTATCATTATAAGTTACATTAAGCATTAATTGGATGGAAAAGTTGTTTTTACCTTCTTTTAAGAGTTCAGGAGCTGACATCTTTTCTAGTTCAAATGTTCTAATACCGAAATCTTGTTGAATAGTACGTCTAAAATATAATAGTGGTTGTTTAACGTATTCAGCTAAGTTTTCAACTACCTCTACTGGTTCGGCTGCTACACAAGTAATGATGACTGGTAATTTAACAAATACATCTCTAATCTCTAATCCATCTGGTTGATTACCTGCTATAGCCTGTCTCAGTACTTTGGCCTGAAAATCTGCCTCACCTCTTTGAACATAGATAGCTGGAACCTTACTCATCGTCTTAGGTTTCCAATCATAACCAATAGCTAATAGAATGTCACTCTCAGCTTCTATCGCACTATATTTTTGAGCTAGCCTGACACCTACATCACAAGGTTTATTAGTGAGCATATACCTCTTTATTATTTCATATACTATTCTAGGTATGGTGATAGTATTTAAAAATAATCTATCATGTTCACATACTTCAAGTCCATGTCTTTGACTAGGGGTAAGTGCAGTTGAGGTAATATTGTAGCTCATAGAACTGGAAATGGAGGAACTTGAATGCTTTGTGTAGTATCAGTACTTGGTATTAATCTTAGTGTAGGAGATTGTAGTAATATCATAGTAGTACCAGGAAAGTATTTATTTGCCGGGTCTATTACTATGAATCTCTTACCATCTCTCATTACTATTATATCATGTTGATCTATATATGGGAACCCTGCACTTCTAATTAACAACATTTCTGAAAATTGTGTCCCTCGACCCGCAGCATCATAATCTTCTTTAACTTCCCTGTTCTCAATACTTATCCTAGTCAATACTGGTTCATAATATCCACCTACCACACCAGTACCGAAAGTCTTAACTGTATCTAGCATAGGTTCCCCAGTTATAGGATCTGTTTCTGCTATACAGTCAGTCGCATAGTTCTTTCGCTTTAATAAGTAAACATATAGTCCAGCATAGTTAAATCTTACCTGTTCCCTTCTAGTAATTTCCGAAGCTAATAGATAGTGATGTTGAGTTACTGAATCTGAAGGATGCCAGCCAAAGAAATTGCTATAATAACATTTCTTATTTAAATCTGTTAACCTTAGTTTGTAGAAGAATCCAGGTAGTTGATTCTGCCTAATATTAGTATTATCTATTACAAAGAAAGTAGTACTAGGGATACAATATAGTGTAGTTTTAAATGATTCATCTTCAAATGCTAGTAGTTCAAAAGTATAAGGTGCCCTGCCATTAAATAAAGGGTCAATGTCATATTGTACCGTAATGACATTTCCAACTATACTTAATTGTATATTAATGAATGGATTAGTGTTTAACATTTAGTCTAGTAAATTTATCGTAGTATTCTTTAGTAATATTCCAGGCAGTTTTCCCCTTACTTCTACCACTCATAAATAGGTTAGGATTATTCATTATCTTATCGTGAATCATTTTCTGTATTTGATCCTGAGCCACAACCTTACTACCAGACAGTCTCTTTAATGATGATTTAATCTTCTTCTCACAACACCACTGCCTTAAGTTCAATGCAAACTTCTTATCACCTAGTATTTGATTAGTGGTAGGTCCACTTTTAGCATTATCTACTATCTTATCGTATTCAGCCATATCATCTAGCTACATAGATCAACTCTGAAGGCATAGTTCCAAATGCATTAGCTACATTGATAGTGATCTTTATATTAACTACCTTATCTTTAAACTCTTCCCAGAATTGATTACCTATACTAGCAAAAATCTGTGCCTTATTCTTATCTTGAACAGTTACCCCATCCGCAGAATAGTCTAATTGATTGCTAGCTTCATTTATACTAGCACTTCTTAATAGATGCCCTGCCACACCTATAAGAAGTGTGTATCTATAAGGAAAGGTTTGAGGAGTAAATGATACTACAAAAGGTGCAGTTTCATTAAAAAAATCCGTACAGCGATTCAAGGCATTATCTATATCTTCAGTAGACCATCTAACCCCACGTAAGAGAGAGTTAAGTTCTTTACGGTCCATGCAGAAGGTTCTTATATCAGTTTCTGTAATTTGAGCTATTGCCATATTATTATTGTAGTTAATTCAAGCACTCTTCTTTCATTTTATATAAATCTAGTAATTGTAACATTATTTATATTCTATTCTTATATTACTGTATTTTATCAGCTTCAGCAATCTTCTTATAAACCCAGCGTAATTTGCCCACATCCCAGATTCTATATAAACCATTCTGAATGCTCCATTGTTTCTCAGTCAATCCTGCAGGGCAATTTGTATTTCCCTTTTTCTGTGACTGCTTCGATAATCTAACTATCTTACTACTATTAATATTAACATAGCTGTAGTCTGCATCCAAACTATCTTCTAGTACAAACCCAAGCTTAGGATATACTCCACCCGAGAACCACCTACAATCAGACCAGCTAATCAACTCAGTAATTCCAGTATGATTCAACAAGAACTTAAATAATTTCGAAGCCCCACCAGTAACATTAACATCATATTTAAAGCACAGTCTATCTAATACAAACTTACCTATGTCTCTATGATGCTTGCCAAAACTCATAACTCCTAGCAACTCATTGTTAAAATACAGACCCGCAAATACAAAGCTCAAAAAGCTCTTCCCTTGTATATGGTTTTCGTCATAAAATGCATTACCCATATCTTTGGAGATAATCCGTACTTCACATTTCCTAGCATAGAATATCCGGGAGTTCTTACCTAGCATGGATAAGATAGCACCTTTTACCTGCTTATTTCTATTTATCCATTCATCTTCAAAAATAGTAATTAGATGTATATTGTTATTCTTACAGTTAGTATATTTAGTGTAGTTATACTTTTGCCCACATCCTTTAGATTCATTGCAATCCTTTAATATGCAGTAGTTTATACCTACTTTAAGGTCATCATTATATAGATCTGCGTCTTTAGTAGAGGTAAAGGTCAAACTAGTTATCTCTTCCAGCCAAGTTTTAATAGGTAGTATAGGGTTCAAGGTTCTATTCCTTTTAGGTATATTGTTCTCTCTTAATAGCTTTAATAGTGTAGGATTAGTTATATTATGTTTACTCCATATATCAGCTACCTTCATTCCAGTATTATAATCGTTAATTAGTTCAGTTATATTTACTTTAGCTTTTTGACGATTAAGATTACCTAGTTTCTTAGCTTTATCCTTTATCCTAGGCCAGGTCGTGTTAAATAAGGCTTCCAGATCTTCTTGAGGGGCAAATCTATATAGGTCTTTTAGTTGTAGTTCTTCTTCCAGAGTCCAGAGTTTATTCATGTTTTTGGAGATAGGTTATAGCGTTATTTAGATTAGTTATACTGTCTTTGAATTGCCCAAGCCCAAAATTACAGTCAATATAGAGCAAACCTCTTACTTTATTAGTAGTGTGGTTATGATCAACACTTAGATTAACTTTAAAAGTAGAAGCATCTTTACCACATATAGCACACTTATTATTTTGCAATTGTAGTATGTCATTATATTTTTCTAATGTTATATTAAATTTTCTTTTTAAATCTCTTCTTCTATCATAATCAGGATTTTTCTCTTTCCATTTAGCTATAGTAGTATATTTATGAGCTATTCTGTATTGTTTATCACATAGTATACAACTAGCTCTAGGTTTGCCTTTACGTATTCCTTTCTTTCTAATATAGAATGCTGATATATCTTTAGTTAATTTACACTGAGTACACTGTTTATTCATGTTTACTACCTTATCAGAAAGAAATAAATTGTCAAGTAAGAAATGAAAGAAGAAGGCCTCCTACTAGTGAAAGTAGAAGGCCTATGAAACCCTTAATTTTAAAGGGAATTATTATTATACAAAATCAACACGGAAAGCACCTTTTGGTCCACCTATACTCATGCCCACGTTCAAGTACTGGAAGAACTGTAGGAAAAACGCCTTAGTCTCCATAAATACTGTTAACGGTTGGAGACGGAAGTATTTGCCTAGAAATTCCTCAGAACTGAAGAAGTAGATAGTACCATCAGGAACCAATTCACGTTTAATAGTCATGATAGTCTTGATACCGAGAATAGAAGGAGGAGGAGTACCCTCTAAATAAGCACGTTCAGCTTCATCACCACCAACTTCACTACGTTCAAACTTCAAGAAGTCAGCCATAGTTACGTTGTTAGCAAGCATAACACCCTTACTAGAAGCACCATCAGGTTGGAGCGGTCCGAAGGGAACGCGCAATCTCTGGAACGCTTTAACTGCTTCAATAAAGTTTGTTCTAGTAATACCACCACTCAAGGTAATATAGCTAGGCAGACCAGTAGCAGTAAAGGAGTTAGCAGTATTAGCTACACCAAGGATACTGTTAACCTTTTCCAAGAGCTTACTATCAAGTTCAGTAGCCAAGTCTTTAGTACTGTTTTCAAGCAAGATTTGGCGAATATCGTAATCATAACCACGAAGTTTATCAATATCTTTCTGGAACACAGGACTCATCAACCTAGAGAAGTAAACTGGATAACGAGTACCAGCGAATTGGTAACCATCTGGAACGTTACCTAGTGGGACTGTAACTGCCGGAGGTTGATCAGGTTCACGATCACACCATTTCACATGCAATTCAGGATTCTCACTCTTATCAAGTTCATCATTAGCGATGTCAATAGGAGTAAGGATCTTCTCTGCAAATGAATTTTCACGGAGTTTATTACGAGTAAAGGTAAGAGCAGATTGAGCTGCTTTCTTTTCATTTCCACCCTCTAACATATCAACAAAAGTATTATTGAATACTTTAATATCAGCAATTTTTTCTAACATATAATTATTTCCTTTAAGGTTAGACGGTAGCAGCGAGCTTAATCGTCAGAACAGGGACATTAATTTGGGCCTTGTAAGTGTTTGATTTAGTAGTAGGTGTATAAGCTGGAAAAGCTGTATTACCTGATGCATTAGAAGCAGCATAGTCAGCAGCTTCAGTAGCAGATGTATAGTTCTGTGTAAGTGAAGAACCGGCACCAGCAATAGGAGGACCAAGTGAGCTGGGGGTTGACAATTGCAAGAACCGAACGTCTCTAACCCATCCAACCAAAGTACCAGTAGAGGTTTTCTGTACTAGACCAGGGTTATTAGTACTACCATAAATAGCAGTACCGACAGGGTAGTTAGTGAGTGAAATGACAGAAACGCTGTCAGTAGCAATATCTACTTGGTCGGTTTCAAGAATAGTATTTCCATCCAAAGAATAGAGGGCGATTTTCTGACTCTCAATAACATCACCATCTGTAGAGTTATTGATAGCAAAACCACGAATACCATTTGAACCTGAGCCACCAGCAGTAATACTACCAGTAGTTGAATCGATGCGGCATAACATTCCAGCATAAATGCCTGAAGTAGCTGGGCCAATAAGATCGGCTTGTGCTAGCGAATGACTTGTACCTTTTCTTACGTTAATCATATAAAAATCCTTTTATAAGGTTTAAAATTGTTCTCTTTTGATGAGTAGGTTATGCTGGTCAAGATAACCGACCACTTACTAGATTAATATTATTTTAAGGTAATTATATAGTTATGTCAATTAATTATATAATAAGTACTATTATGAAAGAAGAAGACTTGGAGAATGCTTTTGTAGATATTTTATAGCATTTGTGAGGGTGTTAATATTCTCATCAGCCCTACTTAGTATATAATTGCAGTTGTTATGCACAATACCTCTAACCTTGCCTGTCTTGTGTGAATGATCTAAATGAATACTTTTTAATATTGTAAAGTCTAAAGGTTTATTACATATAGGACAAATATTTTTCTGTTTAATTAATATATTATTATATTCTTCTAGTGTGATATTATACAGTCTTTTTAACCTACTATTTCTATACTGTAGTTTAATTTCAGGCCGGTTTCTATATTCTTTACCTCTAGCTGCAATTCTTAGTTTAACTTCAGGCCTGCTTCTATATATTTTATTCCAAATAGGGTTATTACTCATTATCTTGTAAATATTTAATAGCATTTAATAACGTTTGTGGATTTTCATAAGCAAATCCTAATAAGTGATTACATTTACTATGCAAAACACCACGTATTTTGCTGGTTATGTGGTCATGATCTAGATGGGTATGCCTAGTATTAACAAGATCTAATGGTTGTTCACAAATAGGACATTTATTATCTTGTGCTTTAAGTAGACTATTATATTCTTCTAGCGTAATACCAAATCTTCTTTTTAGATCATTATTCCTACGTCTTAATTTATTTTCAGGTTTAGCATCATAGTCTATATTATAATGTGTTATACAGAGACCTAAATGTTTAACTGGGAAATTACAACCTGCTCTTATACATACTTTTGGTTTTTCTGGTTTTATAGGTAATTCTAGTGTTCCGTGTTTCTTAAGTCTATAGTAATGTTTTTGGCAATATCCATTACTATTTACATTTTTATCACAGTCTTCAACCTTACATTTGCTTGGCATAATTCTCTAATATATCTAATTATATAATTAAGTCAAATAATATAATGAAAGAAGAAGGCTTTGAAATTAATACTAATACCTAAAAATAAGAAGGGTGGTTAAACTTAATTAACCACCCTCAATATATGAATAATCAATCAACCAACCTATTCGTCAACCAAAGTTCTAGCACTATAACCGAAAGCAGCTTCCATTACGGGGTCGTAGGATTCAGCAGTTTTAGGTCTAGCCGCAATTCTAGCAGGTTTACCTATTTGCGCCACATCACTAGCAGCACAAACCTTTTCGAGTGTCCTTATTATATAGATAGGATCTTCCATAGCTTTTTTAACAAAGCTTCTCTTCTCATGTTCCCCACTCAAAAAATCACTATCATATAAAACATCAGCAACCTTATTCAAAGCCATCTTATATTTTTCTTTATTTAATTCTTGAACGGTAGCAGCTTTTATTTGATTCAACAATCTATCTTGCAAATCTTCATTTACTTCTATAGCTAACTTAATAAAGGATGCCGCTTGATGTAAAAAATTATTATCCATTAGCTTGTTTAGATAGATGTTTTACTGCACTTATATAATCGATTACCTTTAACTTTTCTTTATCTGGGAGTTTATCCAGACTATTGCTATTAACTTTGCTAGAAGTAGGTTTATTTACTTCTAGCTTAGTCTGAAGTTTATTTAACAGAGAAGGCATTATTTAGCAGACTCAGTCTTAAGTCTAGCAATAACTTCTTCCACTACTCTACCACCCCAGGAAGCAAATTTAGCATCAAGTTTAGCTTCTTCTGCCTGCTTCTCAATAGTAGTTTCATAATGAGCTACCTTGTCAGCCAGTTCTTTAGCTTTCTTTTCAGCTGCATACTTCTCATTAGTCAAAGCATTAACCTTCTGTTCAAATGCAGCCTTGATTTGATTAGCTTGTTCTTCTTCCTGTGCCTGCTTCAAAAGAGCATAGAACGCTTGGGCACCGGCTTCTTCTGCCTGCTTAACTTGCTGTTCTTCTGCCTGTTTCTGGAGTTGAGCATCATTAACATTAGCTTGCTTAGTAACAGGTTTAGGAGCAACTACTTTATTCTCATTTTCTAGTTCAGCCGCAGCAGTAGCAATAAGAGCTTCGAAGTCTCTCCTACCCGCTTCCTTATAGATATTAGCATCTACACTAGCAGTCTTACTCTTCAAGAATTCACGAGCAAACTGTCTACCCAACTCAAAGCTAGCTTCCTTATCCAATTCAAGTTCTTCAGCATTCTTAATAGCCTTGTCATTACCTTTTTCCTGCTTAAATTCTTGAGGATTGTGTTCGGGATGACCTTCCTTATTCTTATTAACCTTCTCAGTCTCTTTACTAACAGAGACGTAATGTGTATCAGCAGAGGGTTTACCGGTAGCCTTACCAGCTTCACCTGACTTCTGCATCTCATTAATAGTATCTAACAATTGCTGACCTAACTGAGCCAACTTTTCATTAGCGCCAGATTCAGCAGCCATTTTCTTACCTTCATGTTGCATAATTGTAGTAGGAGCTTCTTCTTTAGCTACTTCAGCAGGCTTAGTATTAGGAACCGCACATTCTTCTTTCTTGGCTTCCTTGGCAATTTCCGCTACTTTTTCAGGTTCAGGAGTAGGAGTGGCTTCAGCATTCTTAATAGCCTTGTCATTACCCATCTCTTGTTTAAACTCTTGAGGATTATGTTCGGGGTGACCTTCTTTATTCTTGTCTACCTTTTCATGTTCCTTGCTTACTTCTGTATAATGTGTATCAGCTCCAGGCTTACCTGTAGCTACTCCTGCAGTGGCTTCTTTCTTGATCATAGTATTAAGTTGTTCTAGAAAGGCTGCATTCTTAGTAATTTTACCCATAATTATTATTGGTTAGTGGTTATTAGTTATTATCTAGCTTTATTAGGAGGGACCTTGGGGACCAGCTGGCATTGGAGGCATTGCACCAGGACCTCCTGGGGGTGCTCCGGCAGGACCTGCTCCGGCTGGACTTGGTCCACCACCTTGGCCACTAATTGCAGCTAAAAGACTTTGAATTATTTGTTGCTGTTCTTCAGGAGGCAAGCTTTGAAGCATCTGCATAATTTGTGCAGTTTCAGCATCAGCACCTGGAGCACCTTGGCTAGGATCACTACCAGGACCACTAGGACCACCAGGACTTGGAGGTGCACCAGCAGAAGGATCACTAGGAGGAGCACCGGCACCAGCATCAGGAGGTTGCTTAAACATTCCGGTACTATCATCTGAACCATGTGCTTGCTTCTCTCTATCAACAACATCAACTAAAAGTGAAACAGCTTCATCTTGACTTAGACCAGCTTGTTTAGCCATACCAATAAACCCTTCAGCATATTGGCTGAGTCTTGGGTCATTAGCGATGGCATTAACCTTAGACATAAATGCCAACTTAGTATTGGTGGCATCTAGAGCAGTCTTGGTGAATTGCAAAGCTTGGGCAACATTAGCACCATTCATAAATGCTTCATTAAGAATACCATTTACATAACTAATCGAAGAAGCATTCTTTTCCATTCCAGCATTCTTAAGTAAACTATCTACAATATCTAGTTTAGGAGCAGCTGCAGTTTTTGTTTGTCTACTAGCAATTTGAGAGGCCTTGTTTAGAAGGGCGGCAATGTTTTGTTGAGGTACACCATTAGCCAAAGCTTGCTTAGTGAACTCTTGGACGTATAAATTATTCATGATATCCTGTGTTGTTATAATTATAATATGTTAAATTGATTAAATCGTCAACTATTTAGTATCTTAAGGACCGTGGTTTATAGCACCATTAATTACGTTAGTTTCATCTTGATTAGGCTTTGGTGCATTGAATGCTCCATCAGTTAAGGCAGACAAAGGACCATGACTACCACCAGGAGCACTAGAAGGTAATTCTTGTTGGCCTAATAGTTTAGCTAGTACATGTGGGTCAATTGAAGCACCACCTAATCCACCCAAACCAGCTCCAGTCAATCCACCTAGTAAAGCTCCACTACCTCTATGTTCTTTCCCACCAGCCATAGCTCCTAAACTAGCTCCACCCAATCCACCACCTATAGCACCAGCAGCTTCAGGGTGTTGAGCTATTAATTGTTGTAATTGATGCATATCAAAGGCGTGCTTCAATAATTTAACAGCTAATAGAGGTTGTACTCCGTTAGTCAGTGCAGTCTTTATAAATCCTCTATCAAATGCTTCTTTGTTCATGTCTTTAAGTGCTTCAGGTTTAACTATCTCTTTAATTAGTTTCTTATCTTCTTGTTCATCTCCATGTCCGATACACTCAGGACATTTACCACATTCACAACTACCTCGCTTAACATCAATACCGGTCATGTCTTTGAATTTTTCTGGAGAATAGTGCCCATTAATATTGTTGATGTTATTACGATATTCTTCATACCAGCCTGCTCGCTTTTCTTTATTCATCTGTTTCTTAATAGTTTTAAGTATTTCTGCTCTTTTAGGCAGTGATTTATCTATATGTCCTCTTCCCATAAAATGTTCTACAGAGCTTGGTTTCAGTTCGTGCGCAACTTCTTCTACTTTAGGATAGCCTTTACCACTAGCTTCACCCTTTTGAACTGCATGCACAAAATTAAAGAACTTTTCTTGTTTCTGACTAGTACTAGGCATATTGTTAATTGTAAGTGATATCTTTAATCATTTTAACTTATTTATATATTATTACAAGCTGATAAATGTGTTAATATATCTTCTGCAACTTTATCAAACTCTTTTAGTATGGCAGAACCTTTATATCTTAGAACAATATAATTTAACTTTTGTAATCTACTATTTATCCTGGCATCACGAAATCTTCTTTTAGCTCCTGAATGCCATCTATCTCCATCACAATAAATCAATACATTATTATCTAAAACAAAGTCAGGAACAGAAATATTCTTTATACTTACTTGAGATTTAAAGTTTATATTTTGTTTCTCCAACCATTCTCTCATCTTCTTCTCTATATCAGTTTCATGGTGATGGCTAGCTATGTAGAATAGAGAACCACATTTTCTAGAACAGTAGTTTTTCCATCTACCTTTTAATACTTTACCACAATTTTTACATTTAAGTTCCATATTACTTCGATTCATGCCAGGCTAGGAATGAGGGTTGGAATAAGGCCCCACTTCTCATCTGCTTACTATATCTTACATTAGCTACTCGTCCTAAATAATCTTTAGGATTGTTGTATATATCTTTTCTAGTAGCATCAGTCAATCCACTCGCAACCTCACCTACTACTTTACTTTTAGGTGTTAAAGAATATTTAACTGCACCCACTCCTTTATTCTTCAATCTACCCTTACCTTCAGAAAATCCTCTAGCATATACATCTCTTTCAATAAAGTTCTTCAATTTAAAAGGCTCATTATTTTTTCTAGACCAGGCTACCACACCCTCACTAGTCAACTTATTCTTACCTTTAGCTATATCCTGTATCTTCTTAACTACATTTTCTCTATCTAGATACGGTACTTCTTCAAATTTATCTTTAGGTAGGTGTTGTAGTATCTCTTGTATTTTAGCTCTTCTATTATCTGGGCCACCTTTAAATCCTACTATATCAAATATGGCAGCTTTAAGTTTTATCTTTTCCTTCTTCTGTGTATTTAATGACTTCTCAGTACTAGAATTAAGCAGCCCACCTAAAGTTTGTTCAGGTATAGCTTCACCATTTCTAATACCATATAGTTCACCTCTCAATATAGTACCAACCAATTCATCTGGTATATCCAAGTCTTGTTTATCTAGTCCGAACATTTTAAGAGTATGTATTATAGGCCTCCCAGTCTTACTAACTCTATAAGATACTACATCTACACTATTTTTATTAAGTCTAAACAAGTTCGAAGCCCCACTCAATTTAGCTGAGATTAGATGTGTCTTAGATAGTTCTTTTAAGTCTGGATTAGTTAGAGACTTCATTTTTAATTTATTCAATGCTTCTGGATTCTTAATATACTTCTTAGCATTGGTAGGACTTGTATTTAATGCCAACCAGTTTTTACCTTTAGTATTGATTAAGGAGAACTGTTCAGGAAACTTTCTATGTAATAAGGTGAAGTTAATCTTTTTAGGTTCAGCTTTAGTTACAATAGCACTGCCTGATTCATTGGTGGTTACTTTTCCAGCCCCATATCCACTTTTAATCTCTCCTCGAAAATCTGCATATTCTCTAGTATGTAAAGGTTGTTGGATAAATAACCTCTTCTCTCCAGGTTTAGGTAGTCCATGTTTAGATACAAAACTATGGAGTTCTTTATCTCCTAATCTAATATCATGGTGAAATCCAGCCTTCCTAGCATAATGATTTTGAACAACGAACTTAAGCTTTTTATAGAGTGGAATATCTTTTACATTTCCATAGTTGTTTCTATCTTTAATTCCAGGAGCAAAATCAGCTAGCTTAGTATAAAGAGGAACTCCACCAAATTTGGTGGAGTTCTTTATTATATCTCTTAGTACTTCAAAACTCATTTAATATATTGTTTAAGCCAACCAGCCCTCTTATTATATAGTTTGTTAGTGAAGTTATTATCTATACCTAATTCTGCAGCAGCTTTGAAGAAACCAGCTTTGAATGCTATTTTTATTTTATTTTCTTTAACTGACTTATTCATAGAGTTTAACCCATCCTTGCACCAATCATATCACCAAAAGGCAAAGCAGTGAGATAAGGATGTTCATTCTTCATTTTAAGTGCCCTATGTTGTGATTCATTAGTAGTATTATTTGTAATATATTTGTTTATTGCACCACCCAAACCTCCGCCCAAACCTCCAACCAAACCTCCAACACCAGTACCAATTAAGGCTCCTACTCCACCATTCATTAGCATTTCTTTTGTGTTTAGTATTTCGGGGTCAGGCCCAACGTGGCTACCTGCATATCCACCAATAGCAGCACCAGCAAGACCACCTAATAGTGCCATAGGTTTTGCCCATTGTTTAGCACTATGCCATGTATTTTCACCCGTTGTCCTTGCCTTCATATCTTGCAAACTTTGATTCATCCTTTTCCCTCGTTCATCTTTTTTACCTAAGAAACGGCTGGCGAACATTTCTGGGGTACCTAACAAACTAACATAAGGAACAGAACCTAACATCATACCAGGAACTGATCTAGCTGGATTATCTACATATGTTTGCGCAGCTATAGCTTTTTGGGCAAAGTATCTACCTAACCCAGAAGATTCAGCTAATTTGAGTAGTTCTCCTGTCTGTAATAGATTTAATCCATTATCGATAGCAGCTTTAATGAAACCGTATTTAAAAGATTCTTCATTCATAACTTACTGATTCATTAAAATAGTATTAAGTAGAATATCATCAGTTAGCTTACCTTGTTCATTAATGTAGTTTAAACTAGCTAGCTGATACTCCGCATACTTCTTTGCAAATTCCAGGTCACATGCTTCTTTAGTAGGTTCTTGTTCTTCTCTCTTAATATTCCCACTACCACAAATTACAATCATTAGTCTTCTAACTACTGGACCTTCTTTCAAACTATGCCCTTCCTCCAAACCTTTAACCGTCTTATCCAAATCATGAGGAGTATGAGTATGCAGGCTAGGATCAAATGTTTCAGAGTTTACAGCCTTATCATTATCCAGCTTATTATAGATATGAGGTAAATGTGTCTTCATTCCTTCTACTCGCTCAGGCTTAACCTTATCATCAAACACATATCTACTAAAATCCTCAGGCTTTAAAACTATTCCATGATCTGCCAATGTCTTCAATACAGTACCTGGATCTAGTTTACGTAATGAATCTATGCTATTACTATCTATATTAGGAGTATGCTTAAGTTTATGTCCATGTTCCTTAATAAACTTATCCTTACTAGTAACTGGATTACCTTTAGTTACAGCATCCACATACTTTTCTAATTCTGCTAATTTCGTTAGTAATTCCCTTTTATCCGAAGCTTTCTTACTAATCATTAATTCATCAGGTATATAAATATCACTGTATAGATTAAGGAAGTGAGAGGGAGGAAGTGGTTTATAAGTTAAATCTGACGCTAGTTTGGATAAGCTCATACCAATCCTGTCAGCAGGTCTACGTACATAACTAATCTCAAACCATCTAGGGTCCGGAGTATTAATCATTCGGCACATTTCACCCTCTTTATTAATTTCTCCTAAATGATTCTTAACGCAATCACATCTATCATTCTCTGTTTTAGCTCTATGACCACACCAAGAGCATAGGTCAGAGGCCATTTTTGCAGCCATACTCCAATTCGTATTACCTGTTCGTTCTTGCTCATCTAGAATATCTGCACATTTATCTCTATCCAATCCTACTACTAATTCTATTCTACGCATCTTGTCATTATAAGCTGAAGCTTTTATAGTTCCATACTTAGGATCATTTGGTTTATTTTGATGATGCCTATGCACAGCTCTTTTACTATCAGAGAAATAATGATGATTTTTGATACAATCCTTCTCTAAAAAGCAATCGCCGTTGCGATTGCTATTATGTACTTGGATGTCCACTACATATGTATTATCTTCTTCAACTTCTAGATTATACTTTATTGTATCTTCTATTTCAGATAGTTCAACCAGTCCAACTTGTAATACTAAATGATTACTACTAATCCAAGATCTACCTGCAAGATATTTTGGTTGTTTACTTGATGGAGCTAGTCGAAGAGTATATTGTAGTATTTTATTCGAATGACAACTCCCAACCCCTACAGTATAAATAACATGGTCAGTTTTTCCAAAGCATCCATTAGAGTGTTTATTCATTCCTTTATAAACATTCGAAGTTATACCACAAGAAGCCAATAACCGATGTAAATCATAAGCTAGATTTCTAGAAGCTGTGGAGGCTGACATTGAACCTATATATCTGGCTGCTCCATTTGAATCAGGTCCTATAACATGTCCATCACCATCAAAATAAGCAGCTAAGAACTTAAGTTTCCACTCAATAGATTGCTGGAATATTATAGGTGATAAGAATTTTATAGTGGAATGACAACCAAATAGTTTTAGGCATTGTTGGGCTTTTTCATAATTTTGGAACGAAAATCTTCTGCCATATTCACTAGTAAATGATTTTTGAATACTAGTTTCGGCCCCATTCAGTTTCTTTATAATAGATTGGATCTTATCAATACAAGGCTGATCCCCAACCGCCATAGTAAACAGGATTTTTGTATACTCACCACAATGACTTCTATCTTCTCTATATTCTTTCGCCAAACATCCTTCAGCTAAGTAATAACCAAACAAATAAGCATCATCTTCAGAAAATACTTCTTTTTTATCTTCATTATCTATATTAATAGGAGTTAATACATAATCTCCAGGTTTAATCTCACTAGCTGGAATATAGGGGGCTTTGCTTATAATATCATCCAATACATCTTTGGGATTCACACCATCATCTAATAATGAAGGACAGCGATGTTTAGTTCTAAAATCTACAGCTTTAATTACTTGTATAGGATGATTATCAGTGCATTCTATTCTATCACACAGACTAACAATATCTAATGATACTTTAACTCCACTAAAATCATTTTCGTAGGTTTTTAGCACTTTTCTATATCTGCCTTTATGTGTAAGTACTAAATCTCCAACTTTTATATCTTCTATAGGTTTTATACCATTGATAGTTTGTACTGGTGCTCCTTTAAAGAAACATCCTGTACCTTCATATGATCCTACAGCAATTATATGCAAATCCTCTTGATTTGGAGTCTTTTCGTACTTCAATAATGATTTAGCAGAAGCCCTCTTCTTTAACTCTTTGCCTGAGTCTTTTAAAAGCACCACACTTTCACAATCAAAATCAAAGTCATTATTACCAGTAAATTTAAGAATCATGATATTACTTTAAATTAGCTGCATTCTCTCTTACCGCATTAAGATTGTTAACATCGTTATATCTTTCATCTTGCAGCCCATATTCATGTAGCCCACTAGATAATCCATAACCTAAACCTGCACCTAACAAACCTTTAAATGATAACGTCTTTGTAGGATACTTGCCAAATTTGAGTTCTGGAGGAGCACCTTTATATTTGGCATACCAATGATCTGGATATTTTTCTGTATCTATTTGTTTTCTAGCATATTGTGATAGTCCAGGTAACACTGCCCCTCCACCCAATGAACTTAGTCCTGGATGTCCTGCCACCCAATCTAAACCACTATGTATCATGCCTTTCTGTTCTGTAGGTTTAGGAGTAGAAGCAGGGTTAAGCAAATCACCTAACCCAGCAGAAGGATCATGTGATGCTTCTGGATCTAAATAATCTTTGGCAGCGCGCATACCTCCACCAGTAACACCACCTAAAGCACCACCTAATAGCATACTCTTTAACAAACTTCTTTTCTTGTGTTCTTCTGGAGATAGTAGATTAGCAGCACCCATACCAACTGCTCCAATTCCAGCACCTACACCTGCACTACTACCCAAACCTTTAAGTAAATCGATTGTTTGTTGGTCCATAAAATTAAATTACAGTAATAAATTCATTGCTGAAGTTATCTGTGGTAGATCTCAATGTAGTTATAGCACTAGTAATTCTAGTAACCATTGTAGTTCTATATAAGTCTAGATTAGCCTCTACAGTAACATCAAATGGTACAGTTCCTGAGAATGAAATACAGACTGGGAAATCGTTAGGGAAGTCATAGTAATTACTAGGCATAGTATACATTTGAGTTCCATTAGTAAAAGAGCCACCAAAATCTATACTAGGTTGCCCAAATTTCCTGACTAACAAATAATCTGTATCACTAATGCTTTCAGGATCAATAGTGAATAGAAACTTAAAGTTATCATTTACTATTTGTTGTTGTACTCTTAGTTTAGCCATAAATTTGTTATATAGTTAAGAAGCACTCTTCTTTCATTATTCCCCTGCTACTGGATTAGGAGGCGGTTGTAGTCCTCTTTGTAGTTGATGTTGCTTAAATAAACCTGTATTCGCCTTAATTAAGTCAGCTGCCTCAAATGGTGAAATGGCCTGACTCGCACCAGCTTGTCTAAGGAATGCTCTAGTAATTTCCTTCTCACTACTTAATTCTGGAGCAATTCTAAGCATTTGTTGGTAAGCATCTACTACATGATGAGTAGGAAACTTACTTATAATAGGATCAGTAGCTACAAGTTCTTGTAGTAATAATGCTCTATCCCTGTTCGCTTCAGGAGTATTAGTACTGGCACTCAATTCTGGTTTACCTTGTTTATCCTTATAACCTGAAAAGCTTTTAGTTATATTCATGAGGTCAATTGCAGACTTAATTCTACTATCAAACTCCTCCTCTACCGCAGCTTTCTTTTCAGCAATACAAGTCATAACCGGATCTTCAGGGTCAGCCTTGGCAATCTTACTTCTTTCTGCCTTGATAGATGCATCGACCTGGGCTAACAAAGAATCAGTATCTGCTATCTTTTCTATATCTTGTTTAAACAATCCTTTAAAATAACTCTGTTCAAAATTAAGGTTATAGGCTGCATCTTCTGACTTTACGGTAGCTTCTTTAAGATATGTTACACTATTAATAAACTTATCATATAGTTCAGTTTCATTACATAGTGCAGCTAATTTAATGTTGGAATCATGAACACCTCTTTCTTCTTTTAGATTAGAGGTTTTATATAACAAATCCAAATATCCATTACTAGCATTACCATACTTACTAAATACGCTAGTTTCAAATTCATGCCAGGCAGATCTACAATCATTACTCTCAGCGAATTTTCTAAGTATATTGCAGAAGTTTTTATTTACTTCAAATTCAGCATCTAATCTATCTGCTTCAGCATCATAGGCTTGTTTTTGTAATTTACTAATATATTTTACACTCTTATCATAAGCACCAGATTTACTTAATTCATTTTTACCTACATCTTCAGTAAGTATTAGTTTAGCATAAGCTTCTTTATAAGGTCCTGGCTCCAAATATCTTGCAAATTTAGGAGCAGTTTCTTGGATTTGAAAAGAAGAGAATAGTTCTGATTCCAATTCTGAGGCAGTCTTTTCTTTTCCGCTATATATATCTTCAGCAACTTTGGCTGCATCAACTATGGGAAAATCATCAGCTTTTGAGTCTGGATGCTTCTTAAAGTGATCATAGTGCAAAGCTACATTAATAGCTTCACAACTACGCTTAATAAAGTTATGATTAAGTTCCAGTGATTTAGCAACCTTAGTAGCTGCTTCTTGAGGTGGAGTACCAGTATTTATCTCAGTAACTATCTCATGGACTGCAAATTTTACCAATTCTTCAGGTGTGCGCATAAAAGTGTTTGTTATATCTATATTAATATGTTATATAATTCTAGTCAATTCATTAAGGCTTTACCTCCAACACATCTACATATGAAGGATATTTGCCTGGATTCTCTAATAACATCATTTCTCTTAAGTTTTCCATTAAAGTATTATCTTCTACGGTAAGACTTACAGTTTCATTGATACCCAACTCTTTTTCTATTCTTTGAGCATTCAACCTCATTACTGCAGCCCTTTGTTCAAGTTCAAGTCTGTGTAGATTAGCATTAACATAACCTACTACAGAATTATTAAAGATAACTGATTCTTTAAGACTAGTTATGGCAAATCTCTGATCCATTAAGTTATCCACACCTGCTCCAGCTAAATAAGACTTAACCTCATCCCTTTCATCTTCAGTTAATACTTGATGTCCCAATATACTTCTTAAACCCAGTTCTCCTAAATCATAAATACGCTTAAATGCATGATAATCAGCATCATCTATCTCTTTATTATTGGCTAATTGTCTTAAGCAACTATATTGAACTAACTTATCTTTAGGCCAGCCAGAATAGTCAAAGAATATTAATCTTAAAGCTTCTATGAATTTAACTGGCTTATACCATTGTTTAGCTAGTTCTATATCTGTTTTATTACCATATATACTATAATTTAACCATTTACAATTAGTCTCATTAGTCTTGGTTTTATAGAACTTTATAGCTTCTGAAATATACTCATTAGCTTCATAGTTATAGCAATGAAAGATAAGTTTTTGAACATAATCGTCATTAATCTTTTTAACCTTATTAATGTTCCAGTTAATCATCCCTGCCCGGTTATTATTGAAAGTAACTTTTCTAACCCTATTATTAAAGTATCTTTTATCCCAAACTTTTATAAGTTGTTGATAAAGTAAGGCTGGAAGCTTGTTATATAATTGTTTAATATATATAGGTAGATCATAAGAATCTACAGGAACGATACCATTAGAAATTAAACGCTTTAAATTGCCTGAGTTAACACCGGGCTGGGAACAGAACTTTTCAAATCCAAATCGTTCAGGGTAAAAAGCTAATTGATATCTCCAGGAAGGGGATTGAAACTGAGTCCCCATCTTGCTGATTGGAACTATAGGTAAAAGCATGATTACTATCTGATTCCATCTAATTAAATACTAAATGGTTTATTATTTAGATTTGGAACTACTCCCGGTACTTGAGATATTGGATTTTGTTGTCTGAACTGGGAGAGTAATTGGTAGAAAGGGAGTTGTTGTGCTCCTGATTGATTTTGTGGTTGTGAAGGTTGAGCTGGTCTAGTAGCTTGAGGTCCTGGTTGATTCATTGCAGGGTTAGGTTGTGACATATTACTCATTGCACCTAAAGCCGGAATTTGACCACCTTCTCCTAACGCTGCTTTTATAAAACCATTAATATATGCATCTTCTATTGTCATATTATATATCATTTTTAGATTGGTCATTAGAATTGATATCCATATTTGGCATCTGTTTTTTTAGGAAGATTACCAGATCTCCTAAATTATTAAATACATTTTTAACTAATTCAATTAGTTCTGGAAGTTGATCTTTGCCGAACAATTCATCAAATTCATCAGTATTCCAATAAGTTAAAAACAACATTTTACCAAGTTTATCTAGAGCCGATACAAAGTTAGGCACGTATTCCTGTATTTTATCTCCAGAATTAGTATATTTAGCCAATGCACCAATAGTCTGGGTATCGAATATTTCTTTTTGTCCTTGTTGAGCTAATTGAACTGCATGATTGATTGTACCGTCTAATTGTGCTTCATCAGGCTTAACCCCCAAACCTTGCTGTGTAGGATCTTTGGTATACCCATCACTACAATCATGCTGGTCTACCCAAGGAATGCCATAATAAGTAGGTTGCCCAGCTTCATTACTTTCCGGAGTTTCATCTTGTAGAGTTAAAGTATGGTCACCTAACACAGATATTTTAACCATTCCTTCTCTTTTCTTATTAGGAATTAGGTCAGCCAAAACTGCCTCTGCATCCTTTTCTCTCAATCCAATATCAGTAACCATTGCAATTTTAGCTTCAAGTGGATTTGCATAAGTTACTTTTGCGCCAGCTACATTAAGGAAGAAGTCACTACCATTTGTGTGTAAAGTTAACGGGAAAGTATTGTTCTCTCTAAGGAAACTAGTTAGATAACATAGACCACCAGGTTTGCCAGACTTGATTTCAGACTGCTGTTTCTGACCCTCCATTCTCTGTTTATCTTGTTGTGTCTTGGAAGCAGAATAATCTATGTCAGGACGATAATAAGAACTTAAATGTATTTTAAGCAATTTGAATCCTTTAGGAACATAGACAGCCTTATTACGATGTTCTAGTTTATCCCCTGGTTTTTTAGTAAGTACCAATATTGTTTCGCCATTGTCTTTCTTCCTAGGTTCACCACAGTTATAAGCTTTTTTAGCTTCATTATACCAGGTAGGTTCAATTTTAAGCCTTCTAATACCAGAACCATCTTTATAGTTCTCAATGATTCTAAAAGGTTCAGTAGCTTTAAGATTCTCATTCAATAATACATAGTCATCATAGCTAGGCAAGGCTTCAGCTAATTCCTCCAAATTCTTCATAGCCTCACTTATATCTTTAACTACTATTTGGTCCTTAATAAATATATCCTTTACATTGCAATCATAGGCCTGTCCCGGTCTAGCTGCTTGTAAATCTATAACCAAGGCTTTATCATGACCATAACCAGGTATTAATGATTCAACACTAGTTAATACTAACCCATATCTAATAGTACCTAACTCAGTTATATATGGATAAAAACCAGTTTGTACAGGGTTGCTAAACTGCTCAGTAAACTTAAAGATACCAACTTCAGATATCTCTTCCTTCATTCTATTATCTACAATAGAAATTCCTTTAGTAACCAGTTCTTTCTTAGTATGTTCAGACAAATCTTTAAAGTTAGTTTCGGTATCAAAGTCTATTACCTTTAATTTCTTAGGTTTAGCTTCTTTTACAATAGCTGGAACAGTCAAAGCTTCAGCAATTGCATTATCAGAATAGAATGTCCTGACAGCATCAGTAAATTCAGCATTCTTATTCATAACGTCCCAAAATGCTTCTTTAACTGAATTATCCGAGTTTTTTATATAATCTAATAAAGAAGGGATAGGGAGAAAATCTTTTTTATCTAACAAGCTCTCAGCAACCTTATCAAATACTTCTGAATTCTTTTCTTCCAAATCTTTAGCTTCAGCATAACTAATACGTCCAGTACGAGGAGGCCAGATCACATTACGCATACTAGGAGCAACAATATCTTTTTGCACATCCTCTTTACGTTGATTGCTTACACTTCCCATCCCAGTTACATCATCTTTTAAGAATAGTTCTGCAAAATCTTCAGTAAGTGGGTACATTTGTTGATTGTTCTTACTATATAGTATGTCCAAGTCTTTAATTTTTCCATCAACAAAGAAAGCAGGGACAAACATGATTTGTCCATTATTACTCTTAAATCCAAAAACACCCACAGCTTTGGTATCGTTATCACTCTTTTTAATTAGCTGGAAGCCTACTAAGAATGGTACTAGGTTACTTAGTTTGCCTTGTAACTTATCATATGCAAGAGTAAAGAACGCTTTCTCAAAATCATCCTCAGAACTCGCTAATTTAGTTGAACTATTCATAAATTGAAAGAAGAAGGCTTCTTATATATACTCATCTTCACTTATTATTATCATATTAGGAAAGTTATAGTTAAGCAATGTCTATTATACATTAGCTAATTCACTCCTAACTTTATTTTGCATCATTTTATTCTCATTATTCAAGTTGTCTATGTCTTTATTATGATAATGATTATAAGCACCTATAGCAGCTGTAGGGGCTCCAATAATACCACCAGCTACTAGATATGGTTTTAAAGCTTCCCATCCCGTAGCAGGCTTAGAAGGTGCTACGGGTAAGCCAGGTTTAAAACTATCATTAATATTCTGTCCTATCTGCTTAATCTTTTGAACTGAGTTGGATTTGTCAAAGTTAATATTCTCAGCACCAGCACCTTCAATACCTTCAATAAGATTAGCTGGAGTCTTAAATACATTACTGCCTAATCGTGTTAATGCTTTTGGAAGAGTATCAAAGTTACCACTATTATCATTTTGTCTTTCAGCTATAGTCTCTGCACTACCTAATATAGCTGAAGGAATCATTAAACTCTTGACTGGATTCCTAGTAATAAAATTGTTTAACAGAGTATTAGGATGATTTACATTCTTTTGTAATATGTTTAGAGGAACTGCATTATCTTTAGCATTACTTATCAGTTCTTGTAATTTATCAACTCCAATATTAGATGGTCGGTTTATATATTTTTTAAACAGAGGGTTGTCTACTATTCTATCCAATACTGATGCTTGTTTATGAGTAAGCATCTGTAATAAAGCATTTGTTCTTTCAGCTTCTTCTTTTCTATGCTTCCTAGTAATGGCATCATAAGCCATAACCGGGCCAGCAGAAAGAGCGGTAGCCCCTAATATGCTTTTAACTGGATGATTCGCCATATCTTGCATAGTACTAGAGAATATGCCTTTACCAAATTCCTTGCCTGCCTCATTATAAAGAGGACCCATTTTCTCATTAGCCTTGTCTATTAATGCTTCAGCAAATTCATTTCTAGTAGTAGGATTAGTTATATTAGATAGTGAATCCAATACTTTCTGAGCATTAGGATTTTTATCTACACTATTTAATACACTATCAGAAGCAGAACCAAGAGCAGGACCAGCACCAGTAGCATTAAGTATTGCACTAGTTAGATGGCCTACTTGTCTACCAGTCCAAGGAGCACCACCCATTTCTAGATGACCGTGTAAAGCATTATTAATAGTCCTTCCACCTGATTCTAGAGTTGCTGAGGCTAACCCTGCTCCCAAACCTAGACCGGCAGCACCTTTCAAACCAGCTCTACTATAATCAAATATACGTCCTAATTGAGATAATACGTTAGCTTTCTTATCAATGAAATTAGTCAAAGCTTTAGTATTGGCATTCATATTACTCAAATGATAACTGCTCTTCCAGTTCTTCTGCAAATTTATGGGTCCCAAATCCTTTGGCATATGCAAGCCCTGGTATTGGAGATGGTCCCTCCAAACTACTAGAAGCTCCAGTATTGACAGCCTTTATTAATCTACGTTCCAGATTAGTACTATATAAGGTATGCATCCAGTCATGTTCATGTGCTGGGACATCTAATAATCTTTGCATTTCTGGTTCAAATTCAGGTTTTGTCTCATTTACCGTAACATAATCGATATTATGTTTCTTCAACTCATTAATTACAGTACTGGTGATTCTAGTTCCTATTGTATAGTGTAATTCAGGTATTTCCAAGTATAAACCTTGAGCCATATCAGTTCTGACCTTCTTACTATTAGTTCTAGGAGAATAGGCTTTCTCCAGTGTATGATAATTTACTATACTGTCTGGCAAGTTATTCCCTAAGCCTTTAGGATTGGTTATTTTAACATGAGTAATTAAACCTTTACTTATAATATCAAAATTACGTTTATTTATTCCACCTAATTGACTAGTTTCAAATGTATCTTTAATAGCTTTGGAGAAATACCTTCTACCTTCTCCAATACCTTTATGCTTTGTTATTTTAGCTGGATTAGGTATACCATCACTTAACACATCACCTTCTTCAACTAGCTGGCCTGATTTAACCAATACTTTCAAATCTGGGTGTACATAATATTCTTCAAGTTTTCCATTATCATGCTTAATAACTATATAATGACCTCCTTGTGGTGCTACTCTTACTTCTTCTATCTTACCATCAGAGTCAGCTATTGGGGCTTCATGGACAAATGAATCCGGGATATTAAATAATTGATTGATGTATTTAAAGCCACCAAATTGATTAGAACCAGTTGCACTACCTCCCTTGTGCTTACTATTATGTACTATTAAGCCATTCGCTAATACAAATAAAGCATCTTTACTATCTACTTCAATATCCCAACATTGTATTAATCCTAGATACTCTGGTTTATTGTATAGTACTACCCAATAATCATTTGTAGTAACTACATCTATAGTTTCATCAATATCTTTTAGAGGCATTTCTGTTAATACATTACTACATTCCAGGGTTTCACAAAGTATCTTATGATTCTCTGTAGCATATAGTTCAATTACTTTATCTTTATTATCTATAAATATATATTTATTAACAGGTTGTAATCCTTGATTGAATAACCTTAGAACTTTGACTGGAGAGGTTTGACCAGCGTTATCAGAGCCAAGCACCATATCTCCGACCTTTATATCTTGAATAGCTTTAATAGAATAATCTGCCATTCTTACTAGTGTTCCTTCAGCTAAACAGTTTAACGCCCCTTGTGCTACTGGTTCTGCTGCTGAAGTACCGGCAACAACTCCAATAAAAGAATTAAGTTCAGACAAGCCTTTACCTCTGATACCCACACATAATTGACAAAGAGCACTAGAAGTTCCATCATGACTAGCTTCACAAGTTATAGGATTTCTAACTACAATCTCTTCTATGCCTTTGCTTTTTAGAATACCCAGCATACTAGAGGTAACTTCATTATTATAGTGATATTTGTCTATAGGATGAGCTAAGAACGAACCGATGTAATCATTATCATTTGTTTTTACAGGTATTCCATTATGAGTACCACAATCATGTTCTTCTATCACCATTGTCATGTTTGCTCTAGCTAATTGCTTGCCTAAAAACCCACCTTCTGCCACTGATAATTTTGTGGCCGCGCTGGCTTGTCTCGCACCAAAAGTATGTGCCAAATATTGGGGCAAGGTTAATCCTTCAGCAAAAGATCTATCAATAATAAAATCAGTTAGAATACCGCCTTTATTATCGTTAACGGCTACTGGGGAGAAAATAGTTTGACGATATTGTTCGGGACTCCCTCTCGCTCCGGCTTTAACTACCTTGGCTAGAGTCTTATTATCTTTAAGGCCTTCTTCTATTATTTCCTTATTTGCAGTGTCAGAAAACTTGTTGAGCAAATTTGTTAGTTCATCATCTTCTTTCTTTTTAGGTAACTTTTTATCCTTTATGCTCTTAATCTCTTTATTGAGTTCTTTAAATCTCTCATCTTTAAAGGAGGGTGGAAGCAAGTCACCTAGTCTGACAGTACTACCCAACCTAGTAGCTGATTCAAACCCAAGTCTAGTTAAATCTGATACTACTTTCTTATAACTATCTTCATTATGCTCTGCTAAATTAGAGAAGAAAGCACCTATATTCTTCTTATCCAAATCTTTGCTTTCTATAAATGAATGAGAGTTAGCAGGAGAGTAATGCTTAAGCAGGATTTTGCCTACTGTTGTTACCTCAGACATAATTAGTGATTGCTATATAGTTCAAATAGAGAAGATTTCTTTACTATTTGAAATCTAGCAGGTGTAAGATCTAATACTTTAAGACTGCAAGAAATACCTAATATATCCGCCATAGCTAAGTGATGATGTCCGTCAAGGATACTATCATTGAGTAACAATATATACTTATTATTATTCTTGGCTTGAAATTTATCGGCTAAAGCTTTCTTACCTAGTTTAGTCATTTCTTTCTTTATATGAGATTTAGCAGATTCGTAGTTATGTATATCTACTTTAGGTAATAGCTCACTAGTTGTCATACCATAAAGTACGAGTTTGGTATCTTTATCAGCTCCAGGAGCAAATTTTAATACATCTGCTTGAGTATCTTTGGGTAGGCTATTTACTGTAATATCAGCTACATAAGCAGAAGCAACCTTGCCAAATTCAGACTTATTCGGTTCAGGTTTAGCTATATCAGGCATCCATTTATCAATTTTTTGGTCAACCTCATCTTTAGTACGATTTGTTAGTGGCTGATTCTGTTCCTGGGCATGTAAAGCTGGTTGTTCGATTTCTTCTGTTTCTTCAGCATTAACTAGCTGGTCTAGTAAGGATGAAGCAGCCTTCTTTACTTTTACATCCTTGGACTCTGCTGACTTTTCAAGAAATGATTGGATAACATTAAAGTTCATTGTTAGATTTCTGGATTTCCGCCTGGTTCATCTTCACCATTATCATATTCACTATCTTCTGATTTTCTATGCTTGCTATATAGATAAGCCCCTAAACCACCTAAACCTGCAGCGCCCAAACCTAATTCATAAGGAACTTTGTTGTTACTAATATGATTGGATAATACTTCAAATAAAGATTGGGGAGAAATATCATTCTTATGTAAAGCTTGTTCTGCTCCAGTTATAGCTCCATGTATACTAGGTTTAATAGTAGTATTAGCATTTACATTATTAAATACATTACCTAATCCTTGACCAGCATAATGAGCACCTATGCCTCCACCTACTCCAAGTCCGGCAGCAGTACCTAGTCCCATGTCACCAACTGATTTACTTTTGAATAGTTTACTCAATACGGATTTGGCATCAATATTAGCTGGTTCTGGTTTACTATTTAATTTAAGTTGATTTCCTCCAAAGCCATCTAATTTAATCTTATTACTTATAGAACCTAGATTAAGTTTACTAGATGGAAAGTCAGAACTAGAAGGAGCTTTAGGTATAGCTAAATTAGAAACAGCTGCCTCTGGTATAGAAGCACCAGTAGCCTCAGTAGCACCAGTAACTTCAGGTTTAAGTACATTAGCCAATTCTTCAAATGACTTAATAGGATTTGCAGAAGCTTTAATAAATCCGTTAATAAATGCGTTATTTAGATTCATATACCTAGACCTTGTTGGGGTTGGGCTGATTGTGCTGGTTGGGTTGGTTGTGCAGGATTACTACCATCCATCGGCCCACTACCATAAATACCTCCACCCATCATACCTTGTTGTTGCTGTTGTTGCATCATTTGTTCTTGTTGTTGCTTCTGCTGTTCTTCTCTCTGCTTCTGTTGCTCTTCCCTATGCATCTTAGCACGTTCATATTGATGCTTTTCTTTTAATTGTTCAGTCTTCAAATGACTCTGTGTTGCCTTCCCGCCACTATGTAAATCTAATAGATCAGCTACACTTAATGTAACTGTAGTATCTTTTAACCCTCTAGACTGTTGTTTTGGGGCTAAATCATCACTTTGTCCTGGTTGTGGCTGACCTCCCTGACTCAGATCTTGCTGAGGTTGACCCTGGCCTTCTTGTTGCATTCCTTGGCCTTGACCCATTTGTTGAGCTAATTGAGCCATCTGTTGTGGGTCTGGTTGTTGACCTGATCCACCTTGACTTGGTTGTGGAGATTGTGAAGATTGTGGAGGTTGAGGTTGTTGCCCAGGTAAACCTCCTTGTTGTTGAGCAGCAGTACTATTAGGTGATGGTATAAATGCTTGTTTATGCATCATACTACCTATTTCTTCTAAGATTTGTCTGTAAGTCATATTAAAATTGGTATTATCTCTATTTCAAAGTTCTATCTATTATGGAGATTGATGGTAGTTATATTAATGATACTTTTGTAATAGTTTCTCACTTTCCCAGGCCACAGCTTCATCAATAATAAATTCTTCCAAGGATTTTTTAACATTAGCTAATCTACCTTGGTCTATTCTACCCTTTAATTTACTTTTAGGCAAATCAATATCTCTTAGTTGAGTTAGAGCTTCTATCAACTTATCTAATTTCTGTTGTTCGTTCAATACTAACCATACATCTCTAGTTATCATATAAGGTCTTCTTCTTTCATTTCTCTATTTCTATGTTGTCTCCTGGCTCTAAATCACCTCTGTTATATGCAGCAACTACTTCTTGTTCAGTTTTATATTTTTTAGGAGTGTTATGTTTGTTTTCTGTACTTAGTCCATAAAGGCCCAAAGCTGCTTCATTACTAGGGATTAATACAGGTTGAAAAGATTTAACAGATAATAAATTTTTGCTAGGCATCATTTTAGCTATAACTTCTTTACGTGCTTCTTCAGTGCCTGGAATATGGACATTAAGTTGGTCTCCGTCGGAATTTTTTGTATATCCTCCTATAGTTAAGAAACTTCCGTAGTTTGGTATTTCCAAATCGTAAGCAGTATTAGATTGTAACTTAGTTACTCTTTTAACTTTCTTCCATTTTAAACTACCATTATACACCTTACCTAAATATGATATCCATTGTTCATTATTCTTTAACTCAACTAGAAGTATTTCAATTATTTCTTTTAAAGTGCTTTTACGAAATCTATCTGTTTTAAATTCCTGGCTTAATCTATATTTTAAATTATAAAGTTCCTTATTCTTTTGTAATTTATATTTATTATTAATAGCTGTAATTATATTTTTTTTAACAGTTTCTGAAGGAAGTGGTACTAAGTCATTAAAGTTATCACCTATACCTGTTATATCTTTTAAGCTATTCTCTAATTTTTCCTTCTTCAACTCATGACTTATTCTAAATTTTGTTCTTTCAACTAACTTTTTAAATGTCCCAGTATGAAATCTGAAGGAGAAATTATCTTTACTACTCAGCCTAGATGCCCCTTTATATACTCCATAATTTAAATTTAACCGTTTACTCATATATCTTAAACCGTTAATTAAATGAATTGATGATGTGCAGATACTTATATTTATAACTGTTTTATTAGAAGAACTGACACTTACTGTTCCATCAGTTGAGATTAACCCATCTAATATACCTAGTAGATGTTCTTCAGGACCGTTTAAACTAAAAGTAGGTATTTTCTTATTAAAAGCTCCACTCCCTATCTGCTCTTTTAACCACTTATTAAACCAGGCACAAGAAGCTCTAGTTTTACCTCTAGAAGTAAATTGCCCCATCATATTCTCACTAACTCTATCTATTTCTTTAACTCCATTTTCATAAGGAAGATATTCACTATTACATAAATCAGCAAATACTTTTCTATTCATTAATTTTTCTTTGGTAGAACCGGCTAAGAAAAGTTGATTAGCATTATCTACCCAACCATCACCTAAAACCATTCCTATAAAAAGTCCGGTTTTATAATTAAGTTGCAAGTTAAATGAATTTTTAACAAATCCTTTTCCTCGTATTCCTTTCATTCCTCTAGTACCCATCATACCTTCAGCTAATACACTTGATTGAATATTGGGTGCTATAGTTGTAACATCACTAGGACAATACCTACCTACTGCCTCTTCGGTATCAACTTCTTCAATACCACTATCAGTATAAGCTAATAAACTATGATCTTTGGCTGCAAATATAAAATCCCCATCTATAAATTGTACCAAATATAAAGGTACATTAGGATGAATCGAGAATGTCTTTGGATTTACCCAATCTACTTCACCAGTTATAAGGTTTAATGATTTTACTTCTACATTACTAGGTACATCATAAAGGATATTACCATTTATAGTAGTAGTGGCTGAATTTTCTATTCTAGGGAAATCTGAAATAGGTACTAGTGTATATTTATAATTAATCATATAGACACAATACGGTGACTAGTTGAACTTGTCAATTAATTTTCTCTCTATAAATAATATAATCTACAATACTATCCGCACCATACCCCTTAAATACTAATGGATTCATTTTAATAGTTTTATCTTTAGAATTTGGATTAGCAATTAAATTAAACCCTAATAGATTATATTTATGCCAGGCTGGATCTCGCGTTATAATACCAGGTCTTACTGCCATCTCTTCCTTTAATGCCATAACTGCTAATGGACTATGTTTTTTAACATAATCAACCGCACTAATAGCTGGTACACCCTTCATAACCAACCTTCTAATAACAAAAGGTTTATATATCTGCCACAGCATATCTTGAGGTACACTAGCCTGGTCTACATCCAATCTAGTATCTGGAGTTAACACAGCTCTTCCCACCAAATCCAGACTCTTATTAACCACCTTACTCTGAAACATTGTACTTTTAGCCGTTCCACCCTTTAATCCAAACATAGTAGCTAATATACCTTTAACATTCTTATCCTGGTGTTTCTTATTAATTGGATCACCCAAACCAAAGGCAGCTTTTACTCCATCATATTCATTTTGTTTTAATTTCCTAACTACTTCGTCCGGCACATTCTCAGTATTTTTAAGTGCATTGTTATTTAGTATGAGGTCTTTATATAGATTATTAACATCACTAGTTAATACTACATCACCCATCTTACTAGCAGGTCTGTATTGGGCTGGTAGAATAGGTACTTTATGCAACATCAAATCTTTAGGATGTAACTTATGTTCTTTTAGTGTAGTGAGAAATTCTAACAATTTAACGGCATCATCTCTTCTAGTCTTCTTCTCACTACCTATATACTTCTTCATTTCTTCTATCTTCTTATCCAGATCTATATTATTAAGGGCTTTTTCCATTTCCCCATCCACTACCATATCATTAAACTTAAACTTGGTAACTCCTAACAACTTTCTGAGATAATCCTCACTAATAGGATTAGGTATGGGATGATTAAGATTTATGTGATTAAACTTGTCACCTAATATGCCTATTATATTAGGATCAAATAGTCCGCCAGGTTCATGTATTAGTTCTTCTTGATGTGGCTTGAATAATGAAGGTTTCTTAATTTCACCATTACTCAAAGCAGTAGTATCCTTATCTGTTAAAGGTAGGATATTAAAGGTATTACCAACTCTATCTACATTAATACCGGCAGCTTTTAAACTATCTATGAACTTGTTAAAGATGAATGGAACTTTAGGGCTGGGTGGGGTTTGGCCCAATTTAATAGCACGCCAGAATTCATCATTCTGAGTACCTTTAACAGTACCTATATCCTCCAATACATGTCTGACATCATGACTTAGCAAAGCTGTAGTACCTAAATTTCCTATTCTCTTTGATGAACCACCTTCCACTGCTGACTTACTTGGTTGCCGGTCGAAACTGTATCCGGACCCCTGACTTCTAGTACTTAGTTTATCTTCACTAATATGAGTTAACCTACTATAGAATAATGGACCTACAACTGCTTCAATATTTCTACCAGTAATTGGATCATATAGTTGTTCAGTATCATTTATATTATTCTTCTTTAATACATTAATTACATTCTTAATAGATGAATCCTTTCTAAACTGATCCATTTTAATAGTCTTACCAGTCTTCTCAGCTAATTTACCAAGGCCTAGAGTTATGGCTAAGGCTGGTGCAACTCTTGACGTGATGGACATGGAGTTAAGCATGATATCAACTGGCTTCCCATTAGGTAGTAGTGGAGCTTGTGAGTCTGATACAATCTTCGTTACACCCTTAGCTCCAAAGTAATTAGAAATCTTATCACCAGGTAATAGACTTCTTACCGTCTTGATATGTACTGTAATAAGTGGGCCATGTTTGGTTACATCCACTACTTCTCCATCATGTTCGTAGTCCCAGGCTTCTGAATTATCTTTGAATGCATGTTTTAATACTTTACTCAGCTTACCTAATGCCAAATCTGTACTCTTTAATGCTCTGGGTGAGTAAGCCAGGATTACCGGGTCTCCAGCTTTCAATCTAGACCCTACTATAACCACTCCATCTGAATCTATATTTTTAATTTGATTATTCGTATATTTATTAGGAAATAGTGCTACAAATTTATCCTTGCCTGCCTCTACTCCAAATTTCTCTTCAATACTAAAATTGATCATTTGTTCTGCTGCCAACTTTTTAGCACCACTTTCAGTCACTGCAAAAGCATCCTCAAAGTTGTCTGAGCGGTACGGGATTATAGCAGTAGTAAGGTTAGTTCCCATCGCCATATTACCTTCTTTATCATTATAATTACTGTAAGCTATTACTTCATTAGTTTTAACTTTATCACCAACCTTCACTTTAGGGGTATGAGTAATAAAGCTTTTCCTGCCTAAATGAAAGTTATTATATAGTTGATAGGTAGACTTGGTTTTATCTGTATTATCTACTTTAATATGATTTTCAGTAACTTCAGTAACAGTACCAGGTTTAGTTGCAGTTACAGATAAATAATGTTTACCATATAGTTCTTGAGTACTTTCTTTGTTAGTGTCATCTGAACTTTCTACTAACGGACGTTCAGGATTTACTAAAGGTATAGCTTGGAGAGAAGCCTTGGCTCCTAGTAACACACGCCCGCCGGAAACTGAATTTAGCCCAGTAATCATGTTAGTAGGTAAAGCAAATAAATCCCTACTCGAAGGCATGGATATATGATCTTCATTTAGTTTGTCCACCTTCTCAAAATTTCCCTTATTAAGTACAGTATAACTCATATTTTGATTATATACTCTTATTATTGATTTCCACAACCTCAAACTTTAGTCTTTAATTAACCTGGAATATACATTAAACTAGGTTAGATTTATGAAGAGTTGGATTATTATTGTATTTAGCTTGATTAGTATTAGTATTGAAGCACAACAATTAAATAAAGTCTATCTAAATCACTTATTAGACGCTATTTATCTAGCTGAGGGTGGGGCTAATACTAAATATCCTTATGGAGTGATTGGAGATTTTAAAAAGAGTCCAAGAATTATAGCTGCCAATACTATAAAACATAATTACAATAACTGGTTAAATAGTAGTTCTAAAACAGATTTCTTAAGATATCTACAACAACACTATTGTCCTATAAATGCTAAAAATGACCCTAATCATTTAAATGATAACTGGTATAAGAATGTATCTTTAATAATGAAACAGTATGAATAAGTTAGATGCATTTATTAATGGTTTTATCAAGGCTGCTGGCCCACTCCCTCCACCTCCTCCACCTCCTACACCTCCTACACCTCCAAAAATTCCGATGATTTCATTACCACACAATGCTTATACTGTTGGTGGTCTCCCTCCAAATATGCATAATTTTGTTAATAAAGGTGGTAATACCCTTAATATAAATGCTCACGGTGGTCCTGATAGTGCTATTAATGGAGAATATGCATTTCAAAGTGATTCTAATAATTCTAAAAACTTGCTTTATAACAATGAACCACTAACTTATACTCCTCAAACATTGGCTAAACTTATTGGTCCAGCTACTAACAATATCAATAATATTTATACTACTGCTTGTAATGGTGGGGATTGCTCCAATACTAATGTGAGTCCAAACGAAGTGCTTAAAGGGTTTGCTACTCCAGCTATGTACCGTAAATTATTCCCTAATCTTACTAACGTTGTTCAAATCCCTCCCAGGCATTATGGTCCATTAATTCCAAGTCAATTTAAGACTAATGAATACCCAGACGTAGTGAATATAATAAATAGAATTATTAAAGATAGGAATCCTAATGATCCAATAACTACAAGCTTGCCTCATCAATATAATCTACAAGGTGGTACTAATTGGGTGGATAAAGGGACTTACTATAATTACTGATATGACAGACCGACACAATGTATATGTAGTTGAATTGGATAAGGAGGTCTTAGCTAAAAAAAAGTTTTTAAAGTTGAATCCTAACTACAATCCAGAACTACCTCCACTTTATGTAGGAGAGACTGGTTTGAGTCCTGAAGCTAGATTCGAGAAACATAAAACTGGACTAAAAGCCAATATCTGGGTAAAGAATCATGGGCTTAGACTTAGGCCTGAACATTATAAAGATTTAAATCCCATGCCATTTCATAAAGCTGAAAGAACCGAGGAATGGTTGGCAAAGAAGTTAAGGGCTGAGGGTTATCCAGTAGTAGGTGGGAATCCTAGAACCGTACCTTTGAAGAAGGAGGCTGGTGAAGAAGCGTTACAACCTCAACAAGCTAGAGTAATTAAGAAGATTCAAGATAAGAATACTTCAGGGTTAGTGCTTTATCATGGGATGGGTAGTGGAAAAGGATTGGTTATAGGCTCAAAGATATTAACACCTACAGGGTGGATAAATATAGAAGATATAAAACAAAACACAGAAGTGATTTCTGTTAATGGTGTGAAAGCTAATGTGACTGGAGTCTATCCTCAAGGGTATAAAGATGTGTATAAAATTACTTTTAGGGATGGTGCTACTATAGAATGTGATGATTCTCATTTATGGTTCACTCAATCTAGATGTGAACGTAAAAATTACGTTAAAAGCAAGGATCAATTTAAATATAGGTGGGTAGGTAAAGTCAGGAGTACAAGCGAAATTAAAGATACAGTATTATCTAATGATAATAGTTTAAATTATACTATTCCTATTGTGAAACCTATTCATTTTAAATATAGAAAACTTCCACTAGACCCGTATTTTGTTGGTTTGATTTTAGGAGATGGTAGTATTTGTGGAGGTGGCTGTGCGATAACAACAGCAGATGACGAAATTCTGCAATCAATTAAGTCTTTATTTCCAAATTTTACTCTTAAAAAATATTCTAAATATACTTATGGATTAGGTAAACCAAAAGGATATAACAGTTACATTGTTCAAGCATTTAAAGAATTAAAATTACAAGGTATGAATTGTTTTACAAAATTTATACCTGATATTTATATGTTTAACACAGTGAAATCTCGCATAGCATTATTACAAGGGTTAATGGATACTGATGGTACTGTAAGTAAAGATGGTATGGCTATAGTTTATGAGTCCGTCTCAAAACAGTTAGCAGATGGTGTGCAATTCCTTGTTGAATCACTAGGAGGTTTAGCAAAGATAACAACTAGAATTCCAACATATTCATATAAAGGAGAAAAAAAGAAAGGAGCTTTATGTTATAGGGTTTGGTTAAGTTTACCACCAAATATCAATCCATTTAGATTACACAGAAAAGCAATTCAAGTAATTCCTAAGACTAAATATAAACCAACTAGATATATAAAAAGTATAGAATATGTTGGAAAAAAAGAGACAATCTGTATTGCAATCGATGACCCTTCTCATCTATATATTACTGAACATTGTATAGTTACGCACAATACACGCGAAAGTATTGAATCCTGGAAAGCATTAGGATTACCTAAGACTGATATCATTGTTCCAGCTTCATTAAAATCCAACTATCGTAAAGAGTTGCAGAGATGGTATGGCAATTCTAATCCTTCTAATATCAACTTAATTAGTCAACAAAGATTTGCTAATTCTAAGTTAAATACTCCAATATACAATACTGGTTTGCAGATAGTAGATGAAGCTCAAAAAGCTAAAAATAGTAATAGTGAATTATATCAAGCATTGGTTAAAACGAATCCAGCCAAGCGCCTTCTCCTTTCAGGAACTCCAATTCTAAATGATCCTACTGAATTAAGTAATCTTGTTAACTTAGTAGCAAAGAAACAAGTATTACCTAATAATTTATCTGAGTTTAAAAAACAATATTTTAAACAGGAAGAAGTTAAACCTGGATTTTTTGGTAGATTAATGGGAGTTTCTCCAGGCATTCAATATAAGCTACAGAATAAAGCTCAACTATCTAAGATTCTGGATAAGTATGTTGACTACTATAAACCTACTCAAGAAGGATATCCTACTGTGACGGAGCAAGAAGTTAATGTTCCTATGGGTGCTAAACAACAAGAGATATATGATACAATACTCGGAAAGACACCATTTTGGACACGTTATCGAATTAAACATAATTTACCTCCTGGACGTGGTGAATTAGAAGGTATGCGAGCATTTTTAAGTGGACCTAGACAAGTAAGCAATTCAACTGCTGGATTTACTAAAAATTTAAGAGACGTGGAATCCCCTAAAATAGATGCAGCTTTTAAGTTTTTACAAATACAATTAAAACAAGATCCAAACTATAAAGCTCTAGTATATAGTAATTATCTTAATAATGGTCTTAGACCTTATGAATCATTATTAAGAAAGAATAATATACCATTTGGAGAGTTTAGTGGAGCTGTAACACCTACTATAAGAGACCAGGCAGTTAAAGATTATAATGCTAATAAATTAAGAGCATTATTAGTATCAGGAGCTGGGGCTGAAGGATTGGATTTGAAGGCTACAAATTTGACACAACTTTTGGAACCTTTTTGGAACCTTCCTAAAGAGAGACAAGTTATCGGAAGATCAGTACGTTTCCATAGTCATGATAGTTTGCCTCCAGAAAAGAGAAAGGTTTTAGTGCAACGTTATTTTGCCACACCAAAACCTAGTTTATTGGATAAACTTACATTCAATCCCAAACCTACTGGTACAGATTCATATATTAGAAATTCAATCAGTAAACCAAAAGATAATCTTAATCAAGAAATAACTAATTTAATAGCCAAGAATCAAGAACCTAAATCTTGGCTTAACTACAATTAAGCTTTCTCTTCCTTTTCCTGCTCCTTAGCTAATTGCAGTATTTTCCGCATCAAGTCTGGGGTGAATCTTAGCGGCTGATCTCCGAAATCAAATACATTGCATAGTTCATCCATTACCGAACTAGCGATTGTATTTATAACTACCTCAGGTTTGCTAAAGTTATTCACATCTTTAAGTAATGCCTCAACTCCAGAAGTAACTCCACTAACCACTGAATTTTCTGTAACGATATAAGAATTAATATTTATCATAACTGTAAATATAGCTTAATATTTTCTTATGTCAATTACTGATAGCTAAAAAAAGGGATTTGCAGTCTCCCCTCTCATTACAACAAGTCTTTATAAGCCTGTACTGCCAAACTATCTGCTTCTTCATTTAGAGGATTTCCGGCATGGCCCTTAGTCCATTCCCAGGTAATCTTTAATTTATCCATAAAACAATCCATAGTTTCCCACAGTACTTTATTTTTTACTGGTTTTTTATCTTTTGTCCTCCAACCATTTCTCTTCCAATTAGTTATCCATAGACTAGCTCCCAATACTACATACTCACTATCAGCAATTACTTTAACTATAGTACCTAGTTCGGGATTGTCTAGTATGTATGATAATCCTAAAATAGCACCATAAATTTCCATCTGGTTATTAGTAACATCAGGGTAAGCCGCAGTTAATCTTTTTATTACTATATCGTCATTACATATAATGGCGCTACACCCACCAACCTTATCTTTTGAACTTGCTCCACCATCTGTATAAATTATTAAAGCCATATTGTTGTTATTGTAAAAATTGTTATTGTTTGGTATTATATCATTATGCATTTAAATGAACACTTTATTAATGGTTTTATTAAGGCTGCTCTAACTAATCCAGGCAATATTAGTCAACCTAAGCCAGCTCCTAAACCCAGCTCTCCACCTATTCAATCAGCTCCTTCACCTAACCCAGCTCCACCTCCTCCTTTAGCCAACACTCCTCCACCTCAAGTTCTACCTACTCAACCACCTACTAATCTAAATCATGGTATTATGCCACAATATGATGGTTGGAAATTGAGGGGATATGCTAAATCTAATAATGGTGGAACTTATGATTACCAAGATACTGCTGGTAAGTATCATTTAATGAATCATGAATTAGGTGAAGGTGCTCAAAGTTTGGAGGATTTTAACAACGATAATAGTATATCTAATGAAAAACCAATTGCTAGACAAGCTATTACTCCAGAAGTAGAGAACCAAGCTTTGCGTTCAGCTTATAGTAATTTAGGGAAACCAGATCTGGATTTGAATAGATCTGCTAACGATATATTAGGTGATCCATATACTAGTGTTGGTCTTCCTAGAGTAGATAGCGTTACTAGAGGTGGTAGTCCTGAACCTGATCCTAATGAGTTATATCAAAGACTGCAACACAATATGACGAATAATAACGGTCTATTCGATCAATTACAAAGTGCTGCTAATGGTCTGCCTGGTAGATTGTGGAATAGTGATCCTGGAATTCATGAACAAGGTATGGGTCAACTATTGCAGATGGTTAAACATCTAGCCACTACTAATCCACCTTTAGCTCAAGAATTGTATCAGAAGTACTTTGGGCAAAATTGATAGTTAAAAAAGAGGTTGAGTTTGCACTCTCAACCTGTTGTTTTAACTTATACTCCTAATACTTTAAAGGTACTAGTAAGGTCAGCTTGGAGACGCTTCTTTTCTGAGGCCCTACAGAACCAACCAACGCCTCTGCTTGTTGGTAAAAAGTTGTATTTAAACAACATTTTCTTATCTGCCGCTGCCTCATTAAATTCCTGCTCAGAACAAGGAACATAACCATCGCCGGTTTCATCAGGTTTTGAAAACACCCATATATCATAGGTTTCCTGTGTATCAGGATGATTAGTATTTGCAGCATCAGAAGCCCCAAAAGGAGCTTTGGTTATTTCAAATGGTCCTTTTGTTGGCAAGCCTGGTGCCAAAATCCATATCTCACCGGATCCATCGCTTGCCGGCAGTTGAGGCCAACAACGCTCACAAGAAGCCACTATTACGGTGCAGCCCCTTCCCTCAAATATTTCTTTTATTTCCTGCCTCGTTCTCATATTTTTTGTCTTTCATCCTTTTGCTTAGTTTGTTATGCTGGGATTGTATTGTTAAAAAAGAGGGATGATTAATCCCTCATGAAATACTAAATCCGCCCTACAAACACCCACTGCTTGTGTTCGAAAGTAGGTTTCCCACCTTCCACCGTCCGTTGCACATTCCATGCAGAGTAGCATGGAATTGCCGTCCCACCTCCAGTTACATATCTTGCAGTTTCATTAACCAAATGGGACTGCACCGGTGCTGCAAAGACACCAAACACCGCCGAGAATATATTCTCGGAGGGAGGACAGTCAGGAGGACAGTCAGGAAGCTCCGCGTACTGCAAGTACGCCACCACCCCCAATAAATCGTCATCAGTCTGGATTGACATGGAGGCATACTTTGTTGCCTCCTCCAATATCACCAGTTCGAACCCCATCCCCACCGCCTCAGCGGTTTGGACAGGGGTTGGGGTATGCCGTGAAAACCACAATGCTTTTTTCATATTTATTAATTGTTGATTGTTCTTATAACAAAGGCTAATATCCTTGTTCATTATGTTATACCACAATTACTTGAAATCATGGTAGAGGGGTGGGGTAGGTAAGTGAATTTCATTTCATCTTAATGAGAAGCCCAGTCCTGGCGAATTCTGTCAACTCTTTGTCAGTAAATTGGGCTAACACTGATTGTCTTGGTTCAACAATCAAGTTACCAGTCATGTCCCAGATGTAACTGTCTCTTATTAATACTGAATCTATAGTTAGACATATACTAACCAAGGAATCATCTACCCATAACGTCCGTGAATACCCACCATGGTTAACTCCATTAGTGAGTACGTTCGCGTTATACACTATACCGTCAACTAGCTGAAAAGCTAGGTCCTTAGGTTTAGTTCTGAATATTTTGACTCCGGCCTGCTCGACCCCCGGCAAACCGTTGCAAGTCGAGCTCCTGTCCGCTCGTAATGATTACCAGCACGTCCTGAATAAGTTTTCGGTCCCCGAAACCAACATAATGTATAGCATGGATTGCTTTATTCATATCTTAATTCCTTTTTATTATAGTTAGTAGCATGCACTCTACTAACTTTTATTGATTATTTAAAGCTCAGTGAAAACCCGGTATCCAGCATCTTTCAAAGGCTGGACTAATAGTTGACCTACTTTTTTATCACCAATGCCTGGCAACTTTTTCATCGCCTTGACATTAACCACTACCGAGACAACCGCTTCTTCATTTTCAGGATTGTCCAAGTCATTATGCCACAGGACTTTGGTGAACTGCAAATTTTTCCCTGCAATCTTGTTAATTTCAAGAATGCAGGTTTGGACTAACTCAAAGTCTACTTCCATATTTTTCCTTTCTTGTTTAAGGTTGACTAGCAAGATAATTATCTACAAACAGTTTTGCGCGTTCGATTGTAACTGGAACACTACAACCATTATCGGTAACCTCATATTTAAGTTCACCAGACTCCAGGGCTATCATAACTTCTATCAGAAATTTTGCCAGTTCTAATTTTTGGTCTTTGTAAAGACGGAGACGGAGAGGAAGAGGATCACCAGCTTTCCGTCTAGTAGTAGGCAATTCAATAACATACTCAGTAGTAATAGGCAACTCTTGGTTTATTGACAATTCCTTTTTTTGCCTTGCAAGTTCTTCCTGTGCCTCTTCAACAGAGAGGGTTATTACTGTTTTGTATTTCATAGTGGTTCTTGAAATGAGCAGGAAATTACAAGACACCAGAGCAAGTACCTTTTGAATTTGGACTTGCCCCGGAAATCTTGGAGGGAAAATCCTGCTGCCCTCATAGTTTTAATTGTAGTGTTCATGATTGTAATAGCGTTGTTTCTCCAAGAGTCAATATTGTATCATCATTCATAAAGACTAGTTCTTCTGATGATTTAATGAAGCCTAATACTATCAAGGCTTGGATTGCTTGGAACAAATTACCAGAGTGACTAATATCTTTTGAACGCACCCCGTTGTTGAGAGCAGAATTTATCAAGTCTCTCACTGTGATTTGGGTAGGAGAGGTTTTAACAACTCCTACCAGCCAGTTAATTGTTTCTTGAGTAGTTTTCATATTATTCTTTTTCCAACCATAGAACTGTACCTCGTTCAAATAAAGGTACCATTCCTTCAACTAGTTGAGGAGTAGAACCACCTCCTAAACAAGAAGTATGGACTGCCGGATCGAACTCGGCTTCCCATCCATCCTTCGATACATCAACAAAAACACTGTTAGCTGGATGGCGTTTCATTACATATTCTTGATTAGCCGGATTATCCAAGAATGCTCCATTAACTACGAATCGTTGGCATTCACAACAAACTGCATTTGCAAAATTTTTCATATTTTATCATTTTATTAAAGAGGGTGGACTCATTTAGAATCCACCCTCCTAGTTTAATTGTAGTTATTGATCTTGATAGACCAAGATCCCTTCTAGAGTATCAACCACTCCAGATTTAGAACTGCTACCACGACCAAACAGGTAGCCCACTATGCCTGGCCTATAATGCCCATGGTGGCTGGTACATATATGTGCACCTACTAGCAGCACTTGATGGCGGTATGTACCACCGACATCCCATCGGATAAACTCTGTTTTCAGTTTGCGAACTTCTGTGAAGTCCTGATTATTAGCCCATAGATATAGGGCCACCTCTTTTGCTAGGCCTATCCAATGACCTAGCCTTGCTATTTCGAGGTAACAAAGGTGCTTGGCTGTTTCATCAGCCATATACTGCTTTAAAGCAGCAATATATCCGGCTCGGTACGATTCCGATGTGTCCCTGAATTCGGCATTAATGCCGGTAGATATGAACTTTCTACCATCCCACCGGCTGAATGGGGTGTAAACCAACTCGTCCGGATAGTTTTCCGGAATTTCTTTTATCCAATAAGATTGGCATTCCGCCGTCCCTGCCAGATACCCATGTTCCCAGTCTTGCTGGGATTTAGTCATGGATTCTGCCCATTTTTGGGCAACCTCTTTTATTCCATTTTCCTTTGCAGCCATCAAAGCTGCAATTAATCTTCTATGTTTTTTCATATTTTATCATTTTATTAAAGAGGGTGGACTCATTTAGAATCCACCACTCCTAGTTTAAATTTGAGACCAGTGAACGGGCTGAGACTCTACCGGAACATTAACATAAGCTGGTAGATCGCCAGCAGTTGCCGTCATATCATCAGAGTAGTGCTTCTCGATATGCACACCACCCTGGTAATGCCCTACTACGATCACAGTGAAGTGACCGTTGATCGTCTTGCCACAAAAAGTAATGCTTTCCAACTTCAGAATCTTGTGAGGATTAGCACTACTATTCTGCTGCCCTAAGTTCACTGCAATATCAGTATGCAGTGGAATTTTCCCCGGATCTGTCCGCCTCTTAAAGAGACGGTTCGCCCTATTATAGTTATCTAATGATGCCATATCAATATTGTTTTTTGGTTATTACTAGATACGGAATGTACCCAGCTTTCGTTGGTTGGTCTAGTTTGAGAGCTTTGACTAGCTCTATTTTAACTACATGACCGTGCTGCACTAATGCAACCGGTCTATTGAATCCTTGTAGTTGCTCCAAACTATCATCTAGCTGGAACAGGTGATATGTGAATACAAAGCCTGGAAACCGAAGTCTCAAGGCTCCTAACGGGTTAAGTCCGAAGGCATAGCACATCGGAACGAATTCCTGAATTAACTCCTGGTAATCAGGATGATGTAATAGTAGGGTATGATCTCCATGTACCCCTATATTTTCCAATTCAGTGAAGAGGGTTTTTAAAACCTCTCCTACTAGTCGGTTAGTTTTTGTTTTCATTTAGATTAACTACAGCTTCTTATGGGAGCTAGTCCAGGTTGTGTTATTATAGTCAACCAACTATATTATTTTACCCTTCCCGAACAAACCTGATCTTATCTGCACATGGCCCCTTCTTATTAGTGGAATATACGAAAGAGACGGTATCTCCTTCATATAGTTTCCCGCTATCGATGGGAAATGTTACATCTTCCCAGTTAGTGACGTGCCAGTATAGCCGTTGTGCCCCAGGGATATTGGGAAGAATAAATCCATACCCATTAGTGAAGATGGAGATGACAGTACCCTCCACCCTTTCATTAGATGAGGTCAGTTCCTTCAACCCAATGTACCGAATCTGCCCACCAACTGAAGAAACGGTTTTCATCTCGAACTCAGGTAACATTTCAATGATTTCGGAGAGCGATGTAACTCCGAACTCAGTGTAGTCTATCTCTGGGTTGAGCTTTTTCAAAGTCTCCCCTACAGATGCTAAGTTCGCACTCGGCCCACCCAACTGCCTTATCGTAGCTAAATAGGCAGCCTTGATTTGCTGCTTCACTACATCTGATATTGGTGGGAATGCCTCCGGCTTGATCTCCTTCACTACCAAAGTAGCAATGGAGTTGGTTTCGCCACTAACCGGATCACGCTTTACCACATTAAGCTGAATTTTCCCAGCCTGCAGTTTCCGGAGCATGAATCCGGCATACTTCCCACCCGCCAATGTAATGTCAATAACCAGATCGATTACCTCCTGTTCGACCTTGACCGACTTCATCTCTGGTTGAATATTAGTGAGTTTAGTGAGTTTAACAACTTCCTCAACCTCAAGTTCTGTTAAGGAGCAGGAGGTTGAGTTGAGCCGAGGGACATACTTGAGAATCTCCTTACTAGAGATTCCCAACTTCTTAGCTAATTCGTGAACGCGCATATGTTTTTAGTTTGAAGGAGGAACAAGGAATTTATCTTGTCCCTATTATTGATTGTGAGTTTTACAGGAGTTCTAACAACCCCCTCCTGCCTTATCTTTATTGCTGGAACAAAAGCCAGCAATTGAATTTTTGCGATTTTGATTTTCATTAAGTTAACAAACTCTGTTCAATATATTATACCTGATTATGGTAAATATAGATGGTGGGGGGAGGGGTCGTTATTCATATGTATCGTGTAATATAGTACCCGACCCCTCCCCTCCTAATTATTTTGCCTAAATAAAGGTATAATAGTCTGATAGAGCGTCTTTAAATATTTAGAGATGTTCTCAGTAAACCGCAACAAACGTTACTACAAAACATTATGAAGATCACTGTTATCTGTTTATCCGTGGCCTGTGTCGTTTTACTGGGCTGGGCCATTGTCAAGACCACCCCCTCTGGGAGCAGAGCCCCGGCCCCTACTGCCCAGAAGTAAGTACAAGTTTCAACCCTGGCGCGCCCAGCAGTAAGCCAACGGTTGCGGTAGGAGGGGGCTGGAGAAGAGTAGTCTTCAGCCCCTATCCTTCCAGTTACATTCAGTAGTAAGTAAACTACCTAGATACTCATAGGTAGTTTACTTACTATTTTGTCATCTAATTTTTTTTGCTAGCGAACAACAAACAACATGAACATTTCTTTACTACGAGCACAATATGATAACGCAGGGTCAAGGTCATGGTCAGGGACAAGGTCAGGGTCAAGGTCAGGGTCAGAGTCAGTGTCAAGGTCAAGGGCAGGGTCAGGGTCAAGGTCAGGGTCATGGTCAGTGTCAAGGTCAGGGTCAAGGTCATGGTCAAGGTCAGGGTCAAGGTCATGGTCAGAGTCAAGGTCAAGGTCAAGGTCAAGGTCAGGGTCAAGGTCAAGGTCAAGGTCAGGGTCAAGGTCAGGGACATGGTAAAAATAATAAAGTTCTGATCAACTCTACCAACGAACAACAAACAACAAACAACAAACAACAAACAACAACAAAAATATGATTAACATTAATGAACTAACTATTGGGGAAGTCAAGGAACTGGCAAAAATTGCTCAGTCGTTAAACCTCTGTTCCAAACCTGCTCCTGAAAATAACTCCCATCCGTACCAAGTCGGTGATAAATATTTCGTACGGACCGTTACCCATCACTATACCGGCCAGTTAGAGCAGGTATCGGAACATGAGTTGGTCCTCTCCCAGGCCGCATGGGTTGCAGATGATGGTAAGTTTTCAGCAGCGGTCAGTTCTGGTAATTTCAATGAAGTTGAGATGTACCCGGCTTGCCAGAAAGTGATTATTGGTAGGGCTGCGATTTTGGATGCAGTAATGATTCCGGTGTTACCTACCCAGACCAAGTAAGTGAAGTTAATAGGAGGGGTTGGAGAAGAATAGTCTTCAGCCTCTCCTAATTATATTTAGTAAGCAGTTTACTTACTATTTTGTCATCTAATTTTTTTGCCAGCTAACAATAACAAACAACATGAACATTTCTTTACTACGAGCACAATATGATAACGCAGGGTCAAGGTCATGGTCAGGGACAAGGTCAAGGTTAGGGTCAGGGTCAGGGTCAGGGTCAGGGTCAGGGTCAAGGTTAGGGTCAGGGTCAGGGTCAGGGTCAGGGTCAGGGTCAGGGTCAAGGTCATGGTCAAGGTCAGGGTCAGAGTCAGTGTCAAGGTCAAGGTCAGGGTCAAGGTCAAGGTCATGGTCAGGGTCAAGGTCATGGTCAGGGACAAGGTCATGGTCAGGGTCAGGGTCAGGGTCATCGTCATCGTCATGGTCAGGGTCAGGGTCAGGGTCAAGGGCAGGGTCATCGTAATGGTCAGGGTCAAGGGCAGGTGCTATTAAGTAAGCAATTTGAATTGGTAGAATAGTTCAACTCTGGCTATTCTACCAATTCCTTAAAAATAAATAATTTAACTTATTTTTAACTATAAGTAACTGTTTTACCTTATATACCACATTTACCCTCCTATCCACCTCCCTCCACCCCTCTCTGCATCCCCTAACCCTCACCTTTACCCTATAAACATTACTCATTATATCAAACTGTAGTATTATTTTATCTATATGAAACATACAACTCGAATTACAATAAACCACCACTCCCTACCTCCAGAATACAAACTAACCCTGATAAATAAACTAACCCTCCTATACCCCCTCTCTTCAACTACTCACTATTATTTAATCGTTCTTATACATGCCTTAACTAGCGCTACCACTAATATTACCTATTATGAGATTGGTAGATTCTTTTATAAACTATTTAAATGTATTAAGAATAATAAAGTTGAAGATAGAGTATATATTAATGCTAACCAATACTTAACCGAAACTGACATGCAAATCCTCTCCAACCTGATTGAATTCCATGACCTTACTACCGAACAAAATCAAGCTAATATCCAAAACTGATAGACTAGACCTTATTTATAGTTTAACTAATATATTCTTTGATACCATTCTAGTTAATACTGGTAGAAGTAATAAAGATAAAGTATCACTATTAACCGTAGTACATGCATTATCTTTTCCTAGCTCAGACTGGTATCCGATAACAGGATATTATAAAAAGCTCCTAACTTACATTAAAGAAGATGAACTAGAGGCTGATCCTAATATCAATATATATTTTACTAAGAAACATATAAAACTACTGAAATCAATTATATGAATAACAATCCTATCTTTAATGAACCATTTATCCTCAATTTAAGTAGTGAGGCCAAACTACTACTAATTAAAGCCTTATGTAAACTAGCTATAAGTAATTTCAGCCATACTATATTAATTGATTCTTTTATAGTTATTAATAGTATAGTAAATAACCTGGAACGGGATACTGTTAATCTAGGTGATTACTGGCGAACTCTACCTACTAGTAAAAGAACTAAGTGGGTAAGAATACTAGTATATATAAAGAATAGTCAGAACTTGGCCGAGACGCTTACATATCAACGAGGAAGCAGAGTTATTAATCTGCTAACTGAACATGAATACGAACTACTTAAACAACTGATATTATGAAAGATAAGATTAAGAAAGTATTGATTGAACGCAGTATTATGGAGCTACCTCTTAGTTTAAGTGGTGGATATGCTAATGGTTATGTAGGTATGCCTCCTGAACATCCTTGGTTCGGTAAGTATTATACTAATCTTGACGTTTCCATTCACGGTGGGCTTACTTATTCCAACCCGTATTTACCTAATAATATATATGATACAACATTGTGGTGGATAGGATTTGATACTAGTCACTACGGCGATACTATAATTACCTGTAATAGAACTTACTGTGAAAATGAATTGAAATCCTTATATAATCAAGTAGTGGCTGCAATTCCTGGCATATACTGTATTTACGTTGATACTATCTGTCCTAAATTATGAGATTATTCATACCTTTAATCCTGGTAGTCTCCCTGCTCAGCTATTGGTTCTGGTCCACCTATATCAGAAGTGAAAGTAAAAGACGTAGGGATATTAATTCTGACATTGAAAATAAACGCTTTGATGACTTATGAAACTAACAAAAAGAGCTGATAGATGGTATGACGAAAACGATAATAGTTGGTCTACAGAAGAATCAGCTACTACATATTCACCTACCTTAACTAATTGTTATAATTGTAGAGATTGTAATGCTTGTAGTGGTTGTAGTGGTTGTAATGGTTGTAGAGATTGTTATAATTGTAGTAATTGTATTGATTGTAGAGATTGTATTGATTGTAGTTATTGTGATGATTGTAGTGATTGTATTGCGTGTATTAATTGTATTACTTGTAGTGAGTGTAGTAGTTGCAGTAATTGTACTAATTTAATAGATTGTGAACCATCGCCCAGACCTAAAATAATTCAAAATGATACTAGACCAGAACTGAATATTAATGATAGAAGGCTAGAACTTGAACTATAAAATATGACCTCTTATTTCTTCTAATAAGGCTCTCTTAGGTCATTCTTTTAGAAGGAAATATCTCATGTGTTTCCTTTTTTTAGCTAATAGTAATTGACAATAATCCGTATACCTCTAAACTCTTTATTTATCTAAATGTATTCACGTAGTCAGATCATCTCTAAATTAGTCTATAGTATTGACCAACTATCAGCTCAGAACTTGGTTGGAGATATACTGGTTACGGCTAAAAGGTCTGATCAGTATGACGGTGAATTTCCTAACAAGTTAAATAAGCTGAATGCCTGCTTAAAGAAGTTGTTTAGTAAAGGAGTCTCTATCGTAACCAGGTCTGATTCTGGTAAACTACATGCTCATATAGGTGTGGAGATGCCTGGTCCTGTCACTAACTTTGACTGGGTAGCTTTTGAACAGAGTGAAAGATACTACAATCTATATAAGCATTTTAAAGATAAGGATAGCTTGAAATTCTACAACTATTATACCAAGAAGTATAGAAATAGCCTCCCTACTACCTGGCAAGTTATTAATAGTAAACTAATGAGTATAGGTAAAAAGCTGGGTTTAGGTCGAATATTCCTAACCCCTATTAGAAAGAATCTAACTGCATATAAATGGTATTTAGTATCTAATGTTCCTTATAAAAGAGAAAAGAGAGATAAATACATTAGATTCTTCTTTAGTTGGGGTATGGCGGTAGTAGATAAATGTCAGATATTAAATAAGTATACTAAAGCATACCGTAATAAGCTCAAGTCATTTGCTGAAGGCTTGCAATTAACTAGTGAATCCTATAATATGGTTTTAAGAGATGTACTAGGTAATTCCTGGCATTATCGTGTTAATGAATTGATCAAACATATAGATTCTTTAGACTCTTTAGAATTAATCAAATATAATGAATTAAAGTCAACTGTAGCCCTGCATTTACTTCGTTCTCAATGAATAAAACATCCTTCTATAAAGGTTTACTAGCTGAGTTAACCAAACTAACCAAACTATCTGAACTAGCTAAAGAACCATCTAAAAAACATTGGTATCAGAATCCTTATGTATTAGGAGGATTAGGTATTGGTGCTGGCGCTCTAGGTACTTATGGATTGAATAGATATTTTGATAATCCTGCAACAAGCCCAACCCAATCAATTACTACCTCTACTCCTACCACTCCTACCACTCCTGCCCCTACCTCATTTAACTCTTTGAATAATGGAATAGCTACTGGAGTTGGAGCAGGTTTAGGTGGTTTGGCTGTAAAGAAATGGGGCCTTAATGGAGTATCTGGTGGAGTTGATGCTCTTAGTGGAATTAATAATATATATGATAGTGTTTCAAATCCTGATAACTTAAGTCCTGGTTTAAGAGCAGTTCAAGGTGTAGGTGGTGCATCTCAAGCAGTATTAGGTGGTTTAGGTTTGGCTGGTAAATCTGTTCCTATGGGTGGATTTGGTAGTCTAGGTAGATCAGTATCTATGAGACCAATAACCAACCTTGCCTCCAAACTACTACCATCAGCTCTTAGAAGTACTGCCCCAGCTATACAAAGCTTCTTACCAGGTTTTGCTGCACCTCGAGCCATGACTGCTGCTGCTGGTAGTGTAGCTGCTGTACCGTTATCTGGTGGGGCTGCAGTTCAAGCTTTATTAAATGAAGGAGGAGATAAAGCTCAACAACATTCAGATTTGCTAGGTAGTGTAGCAGATAGTCTAGTAGGTACTAAGAATAACCCTGGTATAAGACAGGAACTAAGGTCTGGCGATCCGGCCTTAATCAATGATGCTAAACAAAGATTAAATAGTTTCTTTAGTTCTGGATCAAATAATCTAGTGACAAGTCCTGGTACATTAGCTAATATAGGTTATAACCCTACTCCTTGGTCTAATAAAGGAAATACTGAGAATTTTCAGACTATTGCACATTTACTAGAACAAGTACGTAGAGAGGCAGAGTTAACCAAATAATTATGAGTAACTTATATAATGAATTTGTAAGCGGTTTCTTAAAGCTGGCTGAAGAAGAGAAGTGTGACGTAGATTTCCTCAAAGGCTATATTAAGCAAGCTGATGAAATAGTAGATATTTGGACGCAAGCCTTTGACGTACTAGCTAAAGAATCTGGTGACCCTCAATACAAGGTTAAGCTAGCTAATGAGATTATTAGATTTACTCAACTACTACCTCAAATACATAAACAAGCAGATTTACAAGATACTGAGAAAGGTTATGAAAACTTCCTAGGCGGACTTAATAATGGAGGATTAAGCCAGGGTCAAAATTGGCTGGAGCATCAATCCTGGATGCCTCAATTTATACAGCAAGCATTACATAACAATCCAAACCTATTATCTAGTCTACTCTCTGGTAGTATGGGTGGTGGTTTAGGAGGACTATTAATTGGTGCATTGCTAGGTCATCCAATGTCTGGTCTGATGCTGGGTGGTTTAGGTGGTGCAGCTTCAGGAGCATTCTTAGGTAATCAAGGTATTAGAGATATGTTTAATTCTGGAGATGGAGTTCCCAAACCTACTCCTCCTCCTCAAGAACTTCCAGACAGGGCTCCTAGTAGTCTGAATCATGGTCCTGACGATCTACCTACTAGTGCTCCTAGTAATCAGAGTCATGGTGTTATAGAACCAACTCCTACCTCAGCTCCTACTAATAGTATTCCTAATGTTAAACCTATTAGTCCTGTTAATAATGCAACAAATACAGTACCACATAAATAATCATATGTTTCTATATCTTACACAAATCCTTAAAGAAGCTAATGAGTTTGGTTTCGCTAATCAACCAAATACAAGTTTTAGTAATACAAATCCAGCTCCACAATCAGCTTCATTACCTCCTCCTAATCCTGCCCCACGACCTAGTCCTGTTCCTAGTATTGGCGGTATGACACCTAATATACAGACAAACAGCCCAGGGTTTACCAGAACTATATGAAACTAGATATTAATGATTTTAGTGAAGGTGTTAAAGATATCCTGGCACTATATAAACAAGGTAACAATATCTTTGAAATGAAGAGTGGTGATTTATTCCCTCACAACACTTCTCAATCTACCTGGCAGTTCGCCAAGGATAATGGTAATATACATTTCTCTGATGGTACTCATACTTATAGTTTTAAAGGTGATCTAAGTGAGTATGATACAGAATTGGAGAAGATGCCAGAAGCACCACTACCTAATGTATTTTCCAATGCTAAGATTAAGGGTAGGGCTCAGGTACATAGATCAGATCCAGGTAGTATATATTTTACTTTGCAAGAAGGACGAAATAATCCAACCTATACTTTAAAACATCAGGGAGATAGTAAATGGAAAGCTATTCCTAAACCTAGAAAAGTCAAAGCCCAACTAAAAGAAACAGTTACTCCTCTTAATGTAAACTTGGAAAAAGTAAAAGAAGGTATGTTAAAAGAGTTGGAGGAATTCATTAAAGAAGGTGATGGACCAAGTTTTTTTGATAATGCCAATCATGTAATAGGTAGAGGAGTGCAAGGATTGGCTAATGGAATTACTAAACTTCCTCTATTACCTGGTAGAATTGGTGGAGAAGTACCAGTACAACAATCAGATAACGGTCCAATATCTACTGAGGGTGCAGGAACTATAGCCGGTAATGCCTTGCTAGCTAGTGGGATAGGTGCTGGTAGTGGTTTATTATATCATTTAGCTAAACGTAATCTGTTAAATACGACTCAAGAAAATGCTGAAGAAGATGCAGAAGGTGGAAAACTTGGTAAAAGAGTGATGTTACCAGCTCTAGGTATGGCTGGTTTAAATATAGCTGGTAGACAGATGCTACCTAACGCTATTAATGATCCTAAATTAAACATATTTCCTTAATTAAATGGATATTGATACTATAATGAATCTGGTTAATAATGATAATAACCTGAGTAGTGAGCAGAAACAGGAATTGAATCAAGCAGAGAATAAACAGAAACTTGAAAAGTTATTATCTAGTGTAGCTGGTTCCGCTATAGGATTGGTAGTTGCTAAATTTAATGATTTAAGCAAGACTACCCAAGTATTGTTAACACTATTAGGTTTTGGTCTGGGTAGTGTGATTTATGATTATTATCATCGTAGTAAGTTTGCTAATTACGATGACAAGACTAGAACTTATAAGATTGATACTGATAAATATTAATATATGAATAAAGCTGAATTGATAAAAGAAGCAATCTCTGCTGAATTAGCTAAAGAAGGTAAGACATTGTTAGACTTGGAGAGAGCCTTGAGTAAAGAGGCTGGTGGAGGTGGCTTGTTCTTTTCACCAGAATCGTTCACTAATGTAGGTAAAGGTCTATTAAATCTTTACGGAGCCTCAGCATTAGCGGTAGGTGCATTAGGAGGTACTGGTGCTTATATGGGGTTGCAGGCTAATGAGGATAGTACTAATCAACAATTAAAGAAAATCAGGGAAAAACAACAATACGAAGAAGCTACCAGATCTTTAATAGAACATATTAAAAACCCTTCAACTCTATAATTATGCCTAAGAAAAATATTGAGATTAAGAATCGTGAAGACTTCATGCTGCAAGGAACATTGAGTGAGGTACCTTGGGAACCAAAGTCTGAAGAACAGATTCAGAAAGATTTATTTAAAAGTAGTGACCCGGATAAGATACTTGATGCTTTTGAAACTCAACTAGGTATAAAATCAAATAATGTACCTATTCCTAATGAGATCTATAAGTGTATATTTTTAAAACCATGTAGTGATGATGAACATGCTCAATTATTACAAGATTTATATAATAACTCTAGAAGATATAGAGTTTTGAATCGGTCTGATAATTGGACCCATAAAGGAGATTTGGTAATGTTTGTTGAATATGTTGAAAACCTGGATGTTAAAGCAGAGTTGGAGAAAGAGAAGGAAAACAATATATGAATGAAATTTTAAAGAAAGCTTCAGGCTATACTCCCCCAGAATTGATGTTGTTATCTGCTTTGGGTGGCGGAAGTGTATTTGCCGGACTAAGGTTGCTCACAGATATGGGGAGTAAATTAAATCCACCTAAAGTAGAGCAAAATAAAATCAAGCTACAATTACCGGAAAATAATGGAATTGCTTCAGTAACTCCTGGGGAAGCTGGTCCATTACAAGGTTTCGGTAAATCAGCAGAACCAATGCAGCCTGATTGGTATGTTTCTCCTCTCTCAGCCTTAGTAGGTTTGCCTATAGGATTCTTAGGAACTAAAGCGCTTTATGACAAATATCAGGAGAATCAAGGAAATGCTCAGATAGCCGAAGCTAAAAAGAATTATACTAAGCAGTTAATGCTAGCTCAACAAATGAATAAAATGAGTGAAGAAACACCATTAGTAGATGCATTCTGTAAAGCTGCTGCAGAAGAATTGGATAAAGAAGCTGCTTCTTTACTTAGTTTGACAAAAGGTCTGATAAATAAAGTACCAGGTCTTAATGCTGTAAAAGGTTTCACTAATCAACATAAATGGGTTACCCCTATCGCAGGTTTAGGTGCATTAGGTGTGGCTGATAATTATGTAGAACCAACTACTAAATCTTTAACAGAAAATGCACCAAATGCTATGGGATTTGCTCCCTCAGCAGTACCTGGTATTGATAGTAGTACTATTATGAAGAATCTCCCTACTGATGATGCTAGCTTGTTAAGTGCTGAAGATAGTTTATCTAATAAAGCTTCTAAAGGTGGTAATGCATTTGTAAACAAGCTTACTGGTAATTATTGGGGACAGACTAAAGATACTTGGAAGGCATTAGCTGGTTTAGGTACAGCTGGTACATTCGGTATACTATTAAATAATCATCTAAAGAAAAAAGAGAAGGAAGAAAAAGCTCAATATCCTGTAGGTGTTGAATATGCAAAATAATGCTTTTTATAGAGGAGTACTTAGTGAGATAAATAAGTTTGCTCAAGTAACTCCTCCTACACCTCAAATAACACCTTCAGCTCCTAGTCCAGTTATCTCAGGTATTAAGGCACCTCTTCTCTCTCAAACTCAGCATACAATAAATGATTTTGAAAGTGTTTATCCTAAAGTAGAATCAGCTTTGCCTAATATAGAGAAATCTATTAGTAGTATACCAGATAATCAATTAGCTTCCACTACTCCTGAGCAATTTAAAAATACAGTCACTCCTTCATTTTCACAGATACTAGCACATCCTATAAATAGTGCTTCATTAGCTGATAATCAAGGTAAACTTAATGATGTATTTACTAGTTTTCAAAATTTACCTCCTGAACAGCAAGCAGTAGCAATAAATACTATAGGTACTTATCATCCAGATTTAGCCAAATTCTTAAGTAGTCAGATAGAGAGAGGAGCTAAATCCAGTTTTAGTAATGCTTCCTGGTCTGATTTAGGTAGTGCTGCTAAACAAGGCCTAACTGGAGATCATAAAACATTATCTAGTGTGATGATGCAAGATCCTAAAATAAAGTCTCTAGTCACTAATTCTATGTTAGGGAGGGCTGGAGAACTTAGTGGTCAGTGGTTAAAGAATAATTGGCAGACTCTGGCTAGTGTGATAGGTGGAACAGCTTTGATAGGTTTGGTGTATAGTATTATGAAAAATACCGCAGCCACAGCCCAAGCTACCCAACAAACTCAACAAAATAGTTTACAACCTAGGCTGAATGCTCCACAATCATTATAATTGTGAACAATCATATAGATCCATTATATAGTTTGCCTATTCCAAAGAATGTGCGTGGTTTTTTCGATCCAGAGAAGACTAGGGAATGGTTACATACTAAAGCCTTGGATTCTTTTCAGAAGAAGCTTAATACAATTGAAAGTCCAGCCTACAAACTAAAAGTAACAGACTTATCTTATAATGCTCCTGAACATTCTCCAACTTATAAAGAACAAAATAAGGCTATAATGGAGAAAAGAGATTTGTCCACTCCATTACGAGGTACTTTTCAGATGATAGATAAGAAAACTGGTAATGTATTAGATACCAAAACTACAACTATCGCTCATATCCCCTGGCTTACTGAAAGGAATACAGTAATCTTACATGGTGCGGAATACTCAGTTGCACATCAACAACGTTTACTACCAGGTGTCTATACTCGTACTAAGGAATCTGGAGAAGCTGAAGCCCACATCAATGTCTTACCTGGAACTGGAGTAGGTGGCAAAGTAATTTTTTACCCTGACCGTGCATTATTCGTTTATCAAGTTGGAACTACTCAAATTAAGCTATATGGATTACTTAAAGAAATGGGCGTATCTGATAGTGAGATGGAGAAAGTTTGGGGTTCTGAAATATTCAATAAAAATAAATCTCAATATACTGGACTAGAATTTGATAAATTGTATAATAAAGTCATAGGTAATGAAGAAGAATAACTACTCAAATATATGTCGAACGAAACACAATTAGAACAGCAATTGAATGCTGAATGGAGAAAAACTATTAAAGATAATCTTGAAGAACTCAGGACTGGTCAAAAACAATTAGCTAAGGATATTACTGATATTAAGCTAAGTTGTGCTCAAGCAGATGAAGTAAAAAGTCTGAGAGAAAAGGTCGAAAAACTTGAATTATCTAAAGCTAAAACTACTGGAGTATTGGTAGCCGTAAATGTGATATTAATTTTTGCGGGCTGGTGTATTCAGACTTTACTGCTTGTACATCATAGTTAAGCAGGCCTTCTTCTTTCATTTCTTGGTAAGTTGAATTGTAGATATTTCTCATACTTTCTAGTCAGTCCAATTCTGTCTTCTAGAAAGCCTTGATAAATATAGTTACCGAATTTATAACCACCACAAATGCTAGGTATAACTATTCTAGAACCCTTATGTCCAGTTTTTTTATTAATCTCCCTCCCTATTCTATAATGAATCTCCATAGGTAATACTAATTTCTCAAAAGCAGACCAATCTTGAGTGTAGGGACCACAAATACTATAAGAACAATGACCATCTCTGGATATACAAAAACAACCATCCCCATCACTGTAACCCCTCCACCAGTAATGAGTTAGGTTTTCAGGTATAATGCTTAATATTGTAGGAGCTTGATCTTTACTTCTATAATTGTAACTAATTAATTTAGTTGCTAATTCTACACTACCTTTTTGAAAACTCATTTGTAATTGCCCTGGTGGATTTGTTTTTTGTATATTTCTACGTATATTCCAATTCCAGGCTTTCATAAGTGTTGGTTCAATAATTACTGCATCAACTTGTTTTATAGCTATTTTAATTTTATTTTCTTTAGATATAGACCCGTCGGCCCAGATAAATCCTAACGTATATGCTGTCTCTGCTGTTATATTAGTTAAATCCATATAATGACAGTACACATTAGCTACCACGCTGTCAATATTATAGCGCATATATCTGTTGACTAAACTTATAATAATAGTTAATATAGAAATATACGAATAAACAATTATGTTTATTTTAACTAATTATACAATCTATGTCAGACGCCTCTAGTATTAGAAGGACATCAGCAGTTTTAGCTCCAACTTCTGGTAATGCTAACCCTAAGCCTGGTACATTGCCTGGAGTTTTGACTCCTGGTTCACAACAAAATAACCCTGGTGGTACTGGCTTTGCTGGTGCTCAAGCCACAGCAGCTGGATTTTTTGCTGGTGGTATCAGATTTTGTTTAAATCCATCTGGGTATTATTTCACTTATACTGATACAAGTGGTATTAGTAGACTCCGTGAAACTGGTCAGGCTTACATTAATACAGGCACGCAGTGGACTCCAGTTGGTAACAATCCACTAGATATCAATGTCCCCCTCGCCGCTAATGCTATTGATCAATATGTTTATGTAGCTGACCGTCCTTATAACGTATTGAGTGGTTCATTTGTATATACTACTCCTGGTGGCTCTTCTTGTGCACTTCAGTTAGGTGTATGTCCTTTCTCTCAAGGTATATTAGCTGGTGCTGGTACTATTACTACTACTAACTCTTCTGCTACTGTTAATGGTGTTAGTACTACATTTACTTCTGCACTAATTGGTTCCGCAATTTTCAGTCCTTCAGGTACTTATATTGGTACAGTCTCAGCTGTAGGTAGCACAACCTCTCTTACATTGGCTGTGGCTGCTTCTAATGCATGGGGTGGTGGTACTCAGGTATTGACTGGTTCTGCCTGGAATTACGGCCCTTATCTTACTGGTACTGGTAACCTTACTGCGTCTACTGCAACTTCTGCTGTGACTGTTACTGCTGCTGGTTTTGCTAGTTCTGTTACAGTTGGTAGTAACTTGTATGATCAATATGGTAGAACTCTTGGTGTGATTGCTTCCGTTAATAGTACTACATCTCTTACTCTAACCGCCAATGCTGCTTTTAATGCAGCTGCTACAACTTGGTCATATAGCACCTTGTTTATTGGTGTGCCAGCTTATGGTACTAATGTGTTTACTGCTACCATCCCACTCACTGCAAGTCCGGGTATTGTACAAATTGGTACTTTGAATGCCACTATTGCTAATACTCAAATAACTACTGGACAGGCTTTGGCCCTTAGATTTACTGGTACTGTCACAGGTTTGGCTGGGTTGACTGGTACTGTTATCTTGCAACCTCAGTAAGCTATTTAATCTTATCACAAAGCAACCTATTTACTTAGGTTGCTTTTTTATTTGACAACTTTCCTCTATTTTGAAATGATACTAAACATGAATGAACAAGCTACGTTAGACACACCAGTGATACCTAATTTTAAGATGTCGACTGAGCAGATAGTTAAGTTATTGCAGGGTTATTTGGCACAAGCAGATACTAGTTTAACTAGTTTACAATCTAATATAGATGATGCTACAAATAAATTGAATGAATGGAAGAGAATGCAGTTGATTATAGTAGGACAGAAACAATTGATACAAGATATACTAAGTAAGACGGTAGACACACCTAAAGAAGAGACTAAATAAATTATGGCTATAACGCTAAATGACACCAAGACTAGAATATACAACCTTTATATAGAACAGTTGGAAGCAGAGGAAGAAAAGAAAGCTACTAGTAAGATGCATTCAGAAAATATTAAACGGATTAAATCTGAAATTAAGGATATTCTGAATGAAGAAGCAGAAGTTGTAAAGAATGCTCAAAAGAGTATTGACGATTAAATAGATTGAAGTAATATGAGGCTAGGCTATTTAATGTAGTTTAGCCTCATTTTATTTATATGATTGATATTTTAATTTCATACCTATTATTAAGTGCAAGTATAGCCATGTTTTTAGTTATATGGTTTAATAATACTTTTGTTGAATATATGAATTTACTAAGATTGACTAAGTTCTTTTATATAGAAGAATACAATAATATTACTGTAGATGACCCTAGTTTGTCTTATCTAGAATATTTAGCTGCTAATCGGTCTAACTTCCTTGTAAAAATTATTAGTTGTCCCAAATGTATAGTAGTCTGGTTATCTATACTATTACATATTCCTATTATCGTATTTATAGATTTTCCTTTAATATTTATTCCTGTAAGTATATTTATAGCAGCTTACTTTAGTTTGCTAATGTACTATATTTTGGTTAAACTAATGAATAAATGAGTAATAGTTTCATAGATAGCTTGATTGAGGTAACTAATTCTACTAATCATCAAGCACAGTATATACCACAACCGTCTAGTAGTATTCCTAGTTCTGGATGTACTTTACCAGCATTGCTCACACCTCCTACTATCGGAGCAGTCACACCACCATCTAATGTAAAAGCTTGTGTACCTTTATTCGTACAATTTCCATTAGTACCAGAACCCTTTCCATTACCTGAGAATTGCCCTTCAGGTATTTCATTTACTCCTAATACTCAAGCTATAGGGATATTAAATACTTCTGGAATGATTCCTTATACTTCTATTACTGTAGGTATAACTCCAGGAGTTGATGTTTGTCATTTTAATTTAGACATCCCACCTACACTAATTATACCTTGCTATCCTACTGGTCCTTTATTTAGTGGAGTTTTACAGTTTAAGATGGTTGGTGATGGTTCTCCAATTGCAGATGATTTTTCATTAAGCACTACTAGAATTAGTGGAGATATAACCCAGCCTTGTACCTGGAATATTGATACTATAATAAATCTACCAACCCCTAATTGCGCAGCTGGTATTTCATTTCAGAGCAATGTAACGGTAAATCTAAATAATAGTACAGCTCTACCACCAGTAATAACATATTTATATTCAAGGGTTTATTCTATAGGACAGAGCATAATTGATACTAATGGAAATCTACAAACAGTCACTGCTATTACTGGTGATGGTACATCCGGTGTAACTGCTCCTACCTGGGCTATATCTGGTACTACTGTAGATCATAATGTTACCTGGACCATGTCTCAAGCATCAATAAGTAACTATGCTTATGTTGATGTTTTAAGTCAGTATGATTATTATAGATTAATACATGGAATTCCCCCTACTACCAAAGATTGCGGTTCAGTATTGTTAGGTAATCTTGAATTAGGTATTGTTTGTCCATCAGGTTTAAGTGTAGGAGGTAGTGGGACAGCTACCTTTTTATTCCCTGGTGATATAGGTTATAGTGCTCCAGTAGGTGATCCAACTATTGCGTTATCTATTAGTTCTTGTAATTTAAATTTTGGTATTACTAATATAAGTTTCCCGGCTTTAAAATGTGCTTCAGGTTATACAGCAAACGCAGTTTCAGTAACTAGTGTAAAGGATGTATTAGGAAATACAGTTAGTCAGACTGGTGGAGGAAATACACCTTTTCAAATAACCCCCTCAGCTTGTTTAGGATTATCAAATCTAGGTAATCTAATAGTTCCTGGTTGTGCTCCTGGTAATTTTGTTAATTGGTATTTAAATTCTTCTACTTCAGGTGGAACTACTACATTATCTATTTCTAGTGGTTCTCCTACTACTAGCAGCTATTTAACTGTAACTCCTACTACTTGTGGTATAACTCCTTCTGGTTCATTTTCATTTAGCAGTGCTTCAAGTTTAGGAATAACTGATGGTACTACAAGTTTAAGTAATGTATCTAATATTACTTTTAATGGAATGACAGTTGGAGGTACTAGTGGGGCAGCTACCGTAACTGGAACTAAGTTAACTGATGGCACTACTACATTAAATGGGGCACAGATGCTTACTTTTGTAGGTGGTACTTTAAGTGGTACTACTTCCAGTGCTACAATTACAATAAGTCCAGCTGGTTCCGGGCTTAATTATCGAGGAGTTTGGAGTGCATTATCTACTTATAATCTTAATGATGTTGCAGTATTAGGGGCAGGTACTTCGTCTGGTATGTATATATGTTTAATAAATTCTAATACTAATAGTCCTGATACTGGTACTGGCTGGTTTCAAGCCTGTTCTTATGCTACCTGGTTATAAATTATGTCTGTAGCTCCTGGTAATAACTTTAAATTAACTGATTTACAAGCATTAGCAACTCAAGCTAATGCAGTCTCATCTACTAGTTTTGACTTGAGTACATTTTATTATGTGTATCCAATGTTTTATGACTTAAGTAGTAATCCATATGGTTATCGTATTTGTGGTGCTTTTGCTTTAACTGCTAGAGGAAGTGGTTATGCTGTTGGAGATATAGTAGTTTCCCCAGGCTATACTACATATTTTGAAGTTGGTTCAGTAGATATTACTGGAGCTATTATAGGATTGGTAACTTATACTAATTCTGCCTTTTCTCCTTCCGGTGATCTGACTACCACACCTCCATTCCCTTCATATACAGACCCTACTCCTGGCGCACTTAATACAGTAACTGGTTCTGGTACTGGAGCTACTATTACTTTTACTGTTAGTCAAGTAGGCCCTTCTCAAAATTATTCATTTCCAGACTATAATCCTGGTAATGGTTATTTTACCGATTTTTATCTTTGTTTTGGAGGTACTGGTTATACTGCTGGCGATAATTTAACTTTGCCTGGAGCTAAGATAGTTGGTGGCAGTCCAGTTCCAGTACATGTTGTAAGTGTTGATGGTAGTGGCAAGATATTAACATTCACATTACCTAATACTACTTATATAGGATTTCTTCAATACTTATCTAATACTCCACAATATTTAGCTGCTAGTGGTGGAACCGGTAGTGGGGCAACTTTTGGTGGTTTGTTTATAGTTCCTCAAAGACCTACTTGGCTAGCTGAACTAAATAGACTTCGTAGTGCTATTTGGGGGTTGAAGGATTTGGATGATTCTTTTACATTTATGAATGTTACTTCACCTTCATTATTGTGTGTTTCTGGACCCTGGCCTGTAGGTGGACCAAATGATAATTATGCAAGTACCTGGTTTTATTTTGAAGATACTGGTGGTGGAGCAACAGTTACAATTAGTAGTAATTTCCCTGGTAGTGGTGCACCTTTTTCTGCAGGTTTAAGAACTAATGCCGTTTGCAGTATGCTTTTGTCAACGTTTCCACCATCACCATACTATTATCCAGTAACAACAAAGCAACGACAAGCCTTTGTGGTTGGTGGTGTTGATTCTCTCTTTGTTAGTGGGACCTTCCATATAACTGCGGAGTATGTGCGTGGAGGGACTGCTGTGATAACATACCCTGGACCAACCACAACCATTACACCCGATACAGTTGACCCTAATACGCTTTGGTCTGTAAATCTATCTCCTAGTGGTGGTTATAATGCATTTCCTGGTTCAGTTTCTTATTCTACATTGGTGGCTGATACAGGATTTTGTAGTATTGGGATTGTCGAAATTTCAATAGCGGTGAGCGCGACTCTAGCACCGGGGCGGTATGAACTTGAGGTGGACATACCACAATTACCGGATGACACATCAGTTCCTATAACCGGTACACAGACCACATATACACGCCTTTTCCCAAATGGCACTAACCCACTAGATGATGGCAGCGGCGGCAATGGAAAATTATTTGGCCCTGTCACAGCCAGTATTAGTTATAGTACAGCAGTTACAGCTTATGGAATTGATAATGCATGGCCAATTAAAAAGATAAACTTACCTGGTGATGGACTTTCTCACGGCCCAGGATTATTATTTGTGCAGGATATACCTAATAATAATTGGAATTCTGGAGCTGGCCCTACATTTCCTGCTATTACATATGATCCGGAAAAAATATTTGGTAATGGTTGGAGTATTGGTACTAGTAAGGCTGGATTTTGGTCTTCAATGTCACCTGCTATTAGTAGTTTAGCTATTCCTAGTTTAACTTCAATGCCTTGGAATTTAACTAGAACTAAATATGCAGTAGCCGGTAATGCTACAGTAAATCCAATGCTACAAGGTGATTTGGCTCCTAACGGTTCAGGTATGTTTGGTGCTTATGCTCAAGTATCTAACTCATATAATCAACTCAGTCCAGTAGAAAGTCAATCCGAGCCTCCTAGTTGGGCTGCTTCTATATATTTTACGTCTGGATTTACAATTATAGATTCTAACGGTAATTATCAAACAGTATTTACAGGTGGTATATCTGGCGGTTCACATCCAGTTTGGTCTGGGGCATTTGGTGGATCTACTACTGATAATGGAGTGGTATGGCATTGTTCTAAAGTATTTACTGCACCGGCTACTACTTGGATAGCTAGTACAGTATTTCAATCAGGACAAACTATAATAGATTCTAACGGTAATATTGAAACTGCTCAAAATACCGGTACTAGTAATTCATCAGCACCTGCCTGGCCTGGAACTTTAGGAGGTACAGTAACTGATAATACTATAACCTGGAAATTTACTTCTCGTTATCAAGCTTTCCAACCAGGCCAACATAGAATCCCACCACTTCCTAGATACCCTGTTTATTGGTATAGTGAGACAATTCCTAGAATGATGCCCCCTACACTTACTAGCGGTAATACTATTTGGGGAGCTTATGATCAGTGGCAATATAATACTTATAATTCTCCTAGCTTTGATCAAGGTTGGCATCAAGTAGGTCCTACTGATACACCAGCTAAAGGAAAAGCTTATGGTTGGTGGATATATAGTGTATCTATTAATAGAATAGCTAGTACTGCTGGAACCGTAGCTGTAACTTTAGGATGTATTAGAAGTAGTGTATTTAGTCCATTTGCAACTTATAATACTGGTACAACTAATCAAGTTCTTTGGCCCATATTTACAAGTGATGCCTTAGTATATCAATGTAGTGAAAGAGTTGATGTTCAAGCATTAGCTATTGCTTCTACTAATAGTGTATCTCAAGGTCAAGTAGTACAATCTCCTATATGTGCAGCATTTGTTACCGATACTTCAGCTTTAATATCGCTAATAACTTAATTGAATTGACTGGTATATCAAGTTTGTGTTAGAGTTGGAATTATGGAAACATCTAATGCGATTGATTATAATTCTTGTACTGTTTTAAGAGGAGCCCAACACACTGAAACTTGTGAAGCTCATGGTGTTTATACTGCTAGATGTATAGACTCTAATAATAATTTAATTTGGGAAGATACTATAGATAATGTAGTTAATACTGAAGGTAAAAACCTGGCTTTTAATACATTTTTAAACGGCTCTGCTTATACTGTTACTGGGCCTTATATGGGTTTAATTAGTTCAGTATCTTATTCTACCGTAGCTGCTGGTGATACAGCTGCTCAAATTAATGGTACTAATGGTTGGAAGGAAGCAGGTTCCAGCACTAATTATCCATTATACACTACTCCTAGAAAAACTTGTGCCTGGTCTGCTGCTTCTGCTGGTTCGATTTCACTTTCCGCAGCTCTAAGTTTTCCTATTATCACTACTGGTGGTACAGTTAAAGGATGTTTTATTATCTTTGGCTCTGGTGCTTCGTCCACTATTGCTAATACTTCAGGTACTCTTTGGTCTGCTGGTCTATTCTCAGGTGGTGATAAGATTGTTAACCCTGGTGATACAATTCAAGTATCATATAGTACTAGCATGTAATATATGGCTTTTGATGCCCATTCAAATCTAGCAATATCACAAGTAGCCACTGCTCCATCACCACCTACTTCTGGTACTTCACTAACTGTAACTACTGGTCAGGGTGCATTATTTCCTACTCCCCCATTTAATTGCACTGTCTGGCCTTCAGGTGTTATACCTACTACAGTTAATGCTGAGATTATTAGGGTTACTGCAGTTGCCACTGATACATTTACTATAACTAGAGCACAAGAAGGAACATCTGCTGTATCTATTGCTGTAGGATACCAAATAGCCAATACTGTTACTAAAAAGGTAGTTACAGATATTGAAAATGCAATTCCTACTACGTTACCTCCTAATGGTTCTGCTAGCGGTGATTTATCAGGTAGTTATCCAGGTCCTACAGTAGCAAAGATTAACGGCACTTCTTTAGCAGGATTAGCTACAGGGTTATTAAAGAATACTACTGGTACTGGTGTTCCTAGTATTGCAGCGTCTGGTGATTTGCCTGGTGGGCCATATTTAGGTGCTACTGCCTCTGCTTCTGGTGATTTATCAGGTAGTTATCCAGGTCCTACAGTAGCAAAGATTAACGGTACTTCATTAGCAGGTCTTGCTACCGGTATACTTAAAAACACTACTGGTACTGGTGTTCCTAGTATTGCAGCGTCTGGTGATTTGCCTGGTGGACCTTATCAAACGACAGCATCTTATGGTGTGTTAGGGTTTTCTTCAGTAGCTACAGCTGGAAGTACAACTACATTAAGTGGATCAGCTACTAATTATATAATTTTTACTGGTACATTAACTCAGATTTGTGTACTACCTAATGCCACTACACTTTCTAATGGGGCGTCATTCTTTATTGATAATAGTTCAACTGGAGCTGTTACTGTAAATATGAATGGTGGAACTACTTTATGGATTGTAGGAGCTGGAGCATTTTTAGAGTTAGTATTAACTAGTAATGGAACTTCAGCTGGTACCTGGAATACTCAATATTTTGGTAGTACGGTATCAACAGGAAAAGTCATTAACTTAGCTGATAATTTAACATCAGTAGCCAATACTCCAGGGGTATTTCAGAATGATGGAAGTGGTAATATATCTTACGGTCCACCACCACCTACTATAACCCAACTTGATCTTTGGGGACATTCCTGGCTTGATGATATAGTTTATATTACTGGCGCAAATCAAATTACTGATCCTGCTGAAATATTAAATAACGTACTTACAAATGCTTTGGGAATTTCTCAAGATAGAGTAAGAAATCATGCTAGGAGTGGTGCAAACCTTACGTCTCAAGGATGTTTAATGGGCGGTTATATGAGGTTTTTAACTGAAATAACTCGTACCAAAAAATATTCTCCATTTTATCGACAAGGTGGTTTATCTGTAATTGTATATGGTATTAATGATTTAGGTAATAATACATCAGCTAATCAATCATTAATGCGCTCAGTATTTTCGCAAGCCTTAACCATGGCTATTAGTAGAATAAGAGCTTCAGCTATTTTTCCTTGTGGCACTGGGTTAGCTCAATGGGCTTTTGGTACTAATTATGCAGCCGGTCCAGTAGCTAACCTTGAGTGGATGTCTACTGTTGGAATGCAAGCAACAGTAGTAGATTCTGGTGGTACTTCTACAGCAACTTTCACCATTCCATTTGGCTATAAAGGAGAACCAATAGGATTTCTATTAGTTGGTACTTCCGGAGCAACTTCAGGTATTGTTACTTGGGGTGGAAATATTACTGGAACTAGTGGTATTATTGGAACTACTACCACTTTAAACTCTACTTCCATAGATGCTCATGGACCTGTATTCGTTAGATGGACTTCTGGTACTAATGGATTATCAGCTGCTAATGCTGGTCAGACTATTACTATCAAGGTAACTACTGCGAGTGGGACAGTACAATTAGATTCAGCCTGGATTGAATCTCTTAAACCAAATCCTGTAGTTGTAGCCAATGTATATCAATGTGATTGTAGAACTATTACTTACGCTTTAGGGGATGGGGTAACTTCTGGTGTTACTACTTCTTTTACTTCTGGTTCAGCCAATTTTAATTCAAGTACTGATGCTGGAAATTCAATAACTGAGACTGATGCTCAAGGTGCTTTTACTTCTGGTAAGACTATTTCATCTGTAACTAATGCAACCACCATAGTATTATCAGGAAATGCTACTGGTGCTTTTACATCCATTAAATATACTTTTGGGCGTATTTTAAACGGTTACGCTAATTATGCTACTAATACAGATTTTAGTGGGGCAACTCCAGCTAGTCATAGTGCAGCAGACACAGATTTACAAAATTTAAATAGCACAATTACTACAGTAGTTAATTCATTCGATTCAATGGTTCAATTAGCTGACGTAAATACAGCTATGGGGATTGGTGGAACTGGAACTCTGCCTACTAACGTCTATACAACATCTGCTGATGGTTATCATCCTAATGCGGTTGGAGCAGCTTTGGCAACTAATGCTATATTTGCTGCTATTAAGAAGCTAGTACCTGTTGCTGATGGTTTAGGGACTCTAGGTGTATTAGAGACACAGACTCCACAAGGTTATCCAGTCGCTCCTAAACGAAATATTATTCGTCCTGGTAGTAATGTTTATTTACCTGAATTTGGTGTTTGGGGTGCTACATATACTGCAGTTGCTGGTGATACGTTTGCTATTCCTTTCTGGGTATCAGAAGGTGGGGCTAATATTACTGCATTCCAAGTACAACAAACCAATGCTCCTGCTACAGCTGGATCTAACGTAAGATTTGGTATTTATGATGATACTATGTTTACAGGTTATCCTTGTAACCTTAGATATGAAGTTACATCAGGCGGTGCATTTGCGATGGGAACTACTGCAGCTATAAAGACTATTGGAACTAATACTTTTGGATGGCTACGATCAGGACTTTATTGGCAAGTATTTAAGATAGATTCCCTCGGTACAACTGCTAGTATAGTTAATACAATTGGAGGTCCTAGTCCGTATATGCCACAGTGGTTGGCCGCTGGTGGTACTGCTTCACCTATTGCTTGGAAAGTAACTAGTGTAGCTGCTGGTGCTTTACCTAATGAATTTAGTGCATTAGCTGCTGGTACTGCAGTTACTACAGCTCCAGCTGTAGGAATGACAATAACTGTAACATAATGAAATGTTTGGCTCTTCATACTTTGGAGAAGGTTATTTTGGTGGCGATCCTCCATTACCAGATAGGGTAATTGAGGCAGCTAGTGCAGTTGATTCAGTTAGTGGTATAGCAGTATATAATGTTTCCGTAACAGAAACAGCTTCAGCTTCAGATTCAGTTGATTTAGCAGGTACAGTTTCAGTAACTTTCGGTGGTTTTTATCTCGCTCAGAATCAATTTGCTGGTGGTACAGCAATTCCTACTTCTCAAACTTATCTAGTTAGTGTAAGTGAATCAGCTTCAGCTCTAGATAGCCCTTCTAGTATAGCTGTATATGGAGCAAGTGATAGTGAATCTGCATCTGCTACTGATACTCCTAGTTCTACTGCTATATATCCAGGTTCTACTACAGAATCAGGTAGTGCAGTAGATAGTCCTTCTGTTAATGCTATATTTGCTGCAAGTACTTCAGAAAGTGGTACAGCAACTGACAATCCTTCAGCTAATTCTACTCTTCAAGCTAGTACTAGTGAATCTAATAGTGCAGTAGATAGTCCTAGTTCAACAGCTACATTTGCAGGGTCCATAACTGAGTCTGCTTCAGCTCTAGATAGTCCAGCTGGCGGTTATTTAGTAACTATATCTGAATCTGCTTCAGCTACAGAGTCACCCTCAGCTAATGATTTATTAGCAGCAACAGTATCAGAAAGTGGTTCAGCTTCAGATAATCCTAGTGCTAATGCTTTATTTGCAGGAAGTGTAACTGAATCTGCTAGTGCTTCTGATAACCCTTCTGCTAATGCTATATTTGCAGGTTCAGTAAGTGAAGCTGCTAGTGCTTCTGATAGTCCTTCATCTACTGCTAAATACAGTGTAAGTATTAGTGAATCTGGTAGTGCAACAGATTCTCCTTCAGCTAATTCTACCCTACAAGCTAGTGTAACAGAATCAGCTTCAGCTCTAGATAGTATAGTTGGTGGTTATTTAGTAACTATAACAGAATCAGGAACAGCAACGGATAATCCTAGTTCTACTGCTATATATGCATGTTCTACTACAGAATCAGGTAGTGCAGTAGATAACCCTTCAGCCAATGATTTATTAGCAGCTTCTATCACAGAATCAGTTACCACAATTGATACTCCTAGTTCTACTGCTAATTATAGTGTAACTATATCAGAGTCAGTCTCAGCTAATGACAATCCTTCAGCCAATGATTTATTAGCAGCTTCTATTACGGAGTCAGGCAGTGCTTCTGATAGTCCTAGCTCAACTGCTACTTATCAAGTTAGTATAAATGAGTCAGGAACAGCCCTAGACAGCCCTACAGCTAATTCTACACTATTAGCTAGTATATCAGAGTCAGTCTCAGCTAATGATACTCCTACAGCTAATGATTTATTAACAAGTTCTATTACAGAGTCAGGTAGTGCAAGTGATTCTAGTTCAGCTTCAGTACTATTCAATACTTCTATTACTGAAACAGCTTCAGCCTTGGATAGTTTATCAGCTATTATAAGTTCTATAAATAGTGAGTCTGAAAGTGCCTCAGCTATAGATAATACTGATGCCACACTATTAACTCTAGCTAGTGTATTAGAATCTATTACCGCAATTGATACAGCTTCAACTAATGCCCCACCTATTATTTATAGTGTAAATGTATTAGAAGCAGCCTTGGCTTTAGACAGTAATATCAACAATAACCCATTTGTTGAAGGTGTGATTAATAAGAAATTTATAAGTAGATTTCCGGTTCGAAAATCTAAATTATTGGCGAATGTTTAAGAAGCCCTCTTCTTTCATTTAGTATTCAGGGATTAATACTTGTTTATCTAGAATTTCTTTGTGACTCATCCATTTAAGTTTTCCGTGCTTATCCTTCATAATCCTATATAAATTACAATCTGCTCCTTTAGCTACATTTTGATTTATATAATTAGTAACACCTATCTTCGTGTTTTCTGCAATATGAACGGGATCATAAAAGCCAAAACTAGAAGGACTTACATTTCTAGATTCATCTGGTATTGCTGACTCTGATACAATTCCTCCCTGCCCCATCTTAGTTACTTTATGACTATTATCAAAGTGTTCTAATGGATTAATACCTTCAACGTTATTAGCTAAAGGATTTCCTACAATAACCGACCTGACTTGCTGAGAGAAGAAACCAGGAGTAAGCCAGTTAAGATTCTTTTTCATTTGCATTTTATAAGCTGCTTTTTGTTGTATTTTACCTGCATCCTTATTTATATGGTCGGCTATAAAATCCTCTAGTCCCATAAATTTGGAGAATTTAAGGTTATCTCGATCATCACCTTCAACCTCACCTTTATTAATCTTAATTAATTTTGCTGAACTAGCTAATAAGACTTGGGGACTTATTTTATCCTCATCTACTCCAATATTATTCTTAACAATATCTTTATCTAGGGAGGTATGATTTAACCATTCCTTAAATTTAGTTAGTTTCTCGGTTCTAGTTAACATATTAATTCTGTACTTGTATAAGGTCAGCTACTAATTGATCCATATTAAACCCGGAAGGAGATAAACCAGTATTATTAATCCAATCCTGACTAATCAATGCATAAGCTTCCTCAGTCCTATTAGTCACCCAATCATAAGTAGCGGATTGTACAGCACCCCAAGTAATATATTCAAAAGTATTCTCTGAAAATGAAAATGATGGTATGGCATGTCCTCCAATTATATTCCCAGTAGTATATTGCCAGGTAGTTATGCCACTTTCCACAGCATTCATATCATCCTCAGTCAAATCAACCCCAGTATAAACCCCTCCAAATAACCAGATAGCTATTTTTAGATGAAGTATATTCTTAGGATTAACACTTACGAATGCCCCTATCTTATGATTAGCAATACCTGTAGTTTGCCAGTACTTCAATACCTCAAGTTCAACTGCTCCATTATCAGTAGCAGGATTATTAGGAGTATAGCCAGTAATTGCTTCATAGGCTCTTAATACATCATCATTAGTAGGTGTGATGAGTGTAGAACTATTTGCAGTCCAGTTCATAATATAGTGAGCGGCAGCAGCACAAGTACAAATTCCTAGACTATCATTGAGAAACATCTGATAAGGGTTATTACCTATTTTAGCCCACCAATTAATAGAAGTTGGTGGTATTAGTGTAGGAGCTAAATACTTTTCTAGTTTAAGCGCCCTCTTATCAAATACAGCCTTATTACGTCCTAATTTATAGTTCATAGTATTATTCTACTTTCTTGGAACTACTTAAACAATAAAATAAAGTTGACAACATTACCGTACATTTCTAAAGTAGTGTTATGCAATTAGAGATAAATTACGAACCAGAAGATGAGGAAGTCACTATTATAGTTGATAATGCTGACGTTCTTAAAGCTACATTAGGGGAAAAGAATTTACTAGTGCTTAATAAGAAGTTTAAAGATATAAAAGATGATAACGAGAAACTTTATACTGCACTTAGAAGTATTACCCTGTCTTTAATGGAGCTTACTGAGGTTTAATTAGATATAACAAATTTAACGGTAGGCAAGTAAAAAATTTGCCTAAATCTTCCTTGTCCCTATTCCTAAGGGGCATTTTTTATGATAACTTGATTATTCAATCAACAATAATAACTATATGACAAATGACGAATACTTACAGTTTACAAGAACAACTGCAATCTATCCTAAAGATAGAGAATTAGAATACCTGGGTTTGGGCTTAGCATCAGAAGCAGGCGAGGTGTGTGGAAAATTAAAGAAAGTGATTAGAGATGATAATGGAGTTTTAAGTGATGTAGTAAAGTTAAGGTTGACAGATGAATTAAGTGATGCAGCCTGGTATTTAACTAGACTGGCCGATACTTTAGGTCTTACATTAACTGAATTGTTAGAACATAACTATATGAAACTATCTTCTAGGAAAGAAAGAGGAACTATAGGTGGCTCTGGGGATTTGCGTTGATTATGAACTGGGATGAATATTTTATGAGGCGTGCATATTTAGCAGCCGAGATGAGCAAGGACCCGAGAACTAAAATAGGGGCAGTATTGGTTAGAGATGGTAAGTGGGATATTTCATCAGGTTTTAATGGATTCCCTGCTAAAGTTCAAGATTCACCAGAAAGATATAGTGATAGAAATACTAAGCTAAAAATGATAGTACATGCCGAGGCTAATTCTGTACTCCAATGTGCTAAACTAGGTTATTCTAGTTTAGGAACTACCTTATATACTCTTGGGATGCCTTGTAATGAGTGTATGAAAACAATAATTCAAGGAGGGATTACAAGTATAGTACTTCATAAACAATGGCCAGAGATGACTTATTCTGGAGATTGGGTTGAAGCTTTTAGAATATCTACAATTATGGCTAGAGAAGCAGAAATAAATATTAGTTACTTAGATAAAGTACTAGGGATTAAGGGGTTTTGTGATGGTAAAGAAATGAATGTATAAATTATGGATAATAAAGATAATATTAACTTTTTAGAAGAAATTGCTAACTTTACTTTCATGAGTAAATATGCAAGGTATAACTCAATAGCTGAAAGAAGAGAAACTTGGGATGAGTGTGTAGATAGAGTAGAAAGTATGCATCTTCAAAAGTTTAGGAAATTACCTAAAGAAGATTTGAATGAAATTAAACAAGCATTCAATTTAGTGAAAGAAAAAGGCCTCACACCATCAATGCGTTCTATGCAATTTGGTGGAAAAGCTATTCTTGCTCATAATAGTAGAATGTTTAATTGTGCTGTAAGACATATAGATAGTATTCGTTCATTTTCTGAATCTTTTTATTTACTATTGTGTGGTTGTGGTGTCGGGTTTGGTATCTCAGATTATTTTCTTAACAGGTTACCCAAATTAGTAAATGAAAAAGATAAGAACGGTATTGTAATAACTTATGTAATCGAAGACACAATAGAAGGATGGGCAGACTCTATTGAAGCATTATTGAACTGTTATTTTAAGAACACTGCTTATACTGGTAGGAAGATTGTGTTTGACTATAGTAGGATTAGACCTGAAGGTACTCCATTAAAGACCGGCGGCGGCAAAGCTCCTGGTTATAAAGGATTAAAGCAAGCTCACATAAAAGTTAAGAAACTACTAGATAAAATTATTGAAGAAAATAAGCAAATCAGTCTTAAAACTATTAATGCTTATGATATTTTAATGCATTGTGCTGATGCTGTATTAAGTGGAGGTATTAGAAGGTCAGCTTGTGCCATTATATTTGATAAAAACGACCAAGATTTGATTAATGCTAAAACATTATTTAAAGTAACTAGGTATAATAAATTTGATTTTGACAAGGATACTAATAAATATGAAGGAAAAGTTACTGTAGATGGAGAGAAGTATGAAGTTGTTATTGATAAGTTTGAATATGATTTCTTAGTTAAGGATAATACAATTAGCTGGATACATATCGAACCTCAAAGAGCTAGAAGTAATAATAGTGTATTATTACTTAGAGCTAGTACTACGTTAGAAGAGTTTACAGATATAATTGAAAAGACTAAACAGTTTGGAGAGCCGGGGTTTGTTTGGGCGGACCACCCCCATCAATTATTTAACCCTTGTTTTGAGATAGGGTTTATTCCGGTTACTGAAGATGGTAGATGTGGTGTTCAGTTTTGTAACTTAAGTTCAATTAATGGAGCTAAGGTTAAGAATAAACAAGACTTCTTAAATGCTGCTAAAGCTGCATCGATATTAGGTACTTTACAAGCTTCGTACACAGAAGATATGGTTTATTTATCTAGAGTAACTAAAGAACTTACAGAGAAAGAAGCTTTGTTAGGAGTGTCGATTACCGGGTTTATGGATTCACCAGATATTCTATTAACTGCTGAAATGTTACAAGAAGGCTCTAAATTAGTTGTTAAGACTAATGAATTATGGGCTAAGAAGTTAGGTATTAATCCGGCTGCTAGATGTACTTGTGTTAAGCCAGAAGGAACTAACAGTATTGTATTAATGAGTGCTTCTGGTGCACATCCACATCATAGTAGAAAGTACTTTAGAAGGATTCAATGTAATAAACACGAACCAATCTATAAGTATTTTAAGAGTATAAACCCTCATATGTGTGAGCCTAGCGTATGGAGTGCTAACAAGACAGATGATGTAGTTATGTTTCCTTTAAGTGTAGACGAAAATGCTATAGTTAAAGAAGATCTAACAGCATTAAAGCATCTTGAATATATAAAGTTAATTCAGGAAAATTGGGTATTGCCAGGTAGTACCATACATAATGAGAAGAATATTACTCATAATGTATCTTGTACTATTCAAGTAGCTGATGATGAATGGGAAGAAGTTACTAAATATATTTATAATAATAAGAAAAATTTTGCAGCGGTTTCCTTTCTAGCTAAGATTGGAGACAAGTTATATAAACAAGCTCCTATGGAAAGTGTTTCTACTAAAGAAGATAAAGATAAATGGGATGATATAGTTAGTAATTTTAAGAAAGTAGATTATAAGAAACTTAAAGAAGAGGAAGATACTACTGCTTTAATGGCAGTTGCAGCATGTAGTGGTGGAAAATGTGATCTTTTATAATTAAAAACCATATATAACACTTAGCATTGACATATTTTATGTTCTGTGATATATATGAGTTATATGACTAAACCTAATTTGATAGGTAAAATATTTGGTAAATTGACAGTTATTTCAAAAGCTGATGAACATAAATTTCATCAACAATATTGGAATTGTTTATGTAGTTGCGGTGTTACTACAATAACAACTTCAGCAAAGTTACTTAGTGGGCATACAAAATCTTGTGGTTGTTTACACAGAAAAGATTTACTAGGTAAAAAATTTGGTAACTTAGAAGTAATTCGTTTTGATAAAGTAGTTATAGGAAATGCTTATTGGTTATGTAAATGTAATTGTGGACGTGAAGCTTCTATTAGAGGTAGTAGTTTAATTTCTAAACATACTACAACATGTGGTTGTACACATTTAGCAGGTCATACCAATTGTTTATGGGGTGGTGTAGGGAATATTTCTGGAACGTATTGGTGTACAATGTGTGGAGGAGCTAAGCGCCGTGGTATCCCTGTTGAAATTACAAAACAATATTTGTGGGATGTATTAGTTAAACAAAATTTTATATGTGCTCTATCTGGTGTTTTGTTGATACTAAATTCAAAAAATGGTTGTTATGATGGAAATGCTTCTATTGATAGAATTGATTCTTCCAAGGCTTATATTGAAGGAAATATACAATGGGTGCACAAATATGTAAATTTAATGAAATTAGATAAATCCTCAGAAGAATTTATAAGATGGTGTAAACTCGTAGCAGATAACAACAAATAATTATGAATTATGAATACATGTCAATTAGAACTTAAGAAGAAATAAATATATGACCAAATATGTACTAGGGTTTTTGTTTTCTACTGATCTATCTAAGGTAGTACTCATTAGAAAACAGCAACCAGAATGGATGAGGGGATTATTGAATGGAGTAGGCGGTAAGGTCGAATCAAGAGAATTTCCTACCGATACTATGGTAAGAGAGTTTGAAGAGGAGGCTGGGGTTAAGATAATTGACTGGAAATATTACAGTATTATGCTTGGTACCGATACTGATAATACTCCTTTTACAGTTTATTGTTATTATACAGTAACTGACCCAATTAACGTAAAAACTATGGAAGAAGAGGAAGTTGGAATCTTTGAAGTTAGTGAGGTAATAGCAGGGAAATTACCGATAATGAAGAATTTGCCTTGGTTGATCACAGCAGCTTTGGATTTTATCACTAATCCAAGGCCGCCAAGTTTTATAACTGCTAATTATGAATAGCTTAGAACAAAGTAAATTAGACAAAATTAAACTAGAAATACATCAGGGTTTACTACCATTTATAGGAGAATTTAATACTGAATCATTGAGAGAATCAATAGAAGGATTTTTACGAGTATTACAGGAAGAATTTAATAAATGTAATGCTAATAATGATACTATAATCACTATTGTTCCAGATACTAGTGATTCAAATATAATTAATATAAGTATGTCTTTAACCTATCATAGACCAATAAATAATATAACAATTTACAACTAATGAATAACATACCGATTATTGGTGAGAAGAGAGGTTTCCTTATTATAGCAGAAGGCGCAGATGCTTCGGGTAAGGATATGCATGTAGACCTGCTTAGACAGGCTTTAAACAAGACTGGATTTAGTGTGAAGACGTTTAGATCACCGGGTAGTACAGAATTAGGTGAGAAAATTAGAGAGATATTTAAATCTAGCAATACACCAATCTGTCCTGAAGCAGAATTGTTACTTATGACTGCTTCTTTCGCACAACTAGTTAAAGATGCTATAAAACCTGCACTACAAGAAGGTAATATAGTTATCTGTAATAGGTTTTATTGGTCCACGATTATTTATCAAGGATTCGGAAAGTTTGTAGATAAAGATATTATATCCGCTAATCTACATTTTGTGCTTAATGGTTTGGTTCCAGATTTAACCTTAGTCTTGCATACTACTGATGAAGAGACGGCTAGAAGAATATCAGAAAGAAAGACTACTGATAGATTTGAGTCTGAAAGTAAAGAATATCATGCCAGAATAAAGCAAGGTTTTGAATGGTTAATGAGTTTACAAGAAGCTAGTAAGGGAGCTATCATACCAATTGATAGCTCTGGTAGTATAGAAGACACACATAATGAGATATTTAGATGTGTAGCATTTAAAATAGGACAGTTAAAAGAAGGTACAATAGAAGTGGATTTAGCTAAAAAGATTATTTAAATTTATGGGAAAACAACACTTAGACAATATAAAGATAGTAAAATCAAAAGAAGCAGAACTAAAAAGAGACAAGTTTATTAAAGAAACTGAAGGTAATCATGCTAGAGTGGAAGATGGAAGAAAAACTGAAGTTACCAAAGCTAGATTATCTGATAAAGAAGTTAGTGAGCAGAATAAAGTTACTGAGAACTGGGTTAACCAATACATTAAATGAATAAAGGAGAGACAATTAACGTTTTAGATCACGGATTTGTAAGATTAATTGATTGGATGGGTAATGATGAACGTATTTGTGAAGCTGCTAGAATAAGCTATAAAGCACCTAGTAAAGGAATAGAAGGTGACCGTAAACTGATTCAATATCTTTATAAAAATAGGCATACTAGTCCGTTTGAGATGGTAAAGATTACATTAAATATCAAGTTACCTCTATTTGTTATGCGTCAATATGTTCGTCATAGGATGCAGAATTTAAATGAAGTTAGTGCTAGATATACAGAATTACCTAATGAGTTTTATATTCCTTCTAGTTGGAGAGTGCAAGATACTAAAAATAAACAAGGAAGTTTAGTTACTGGAGGTATGGATAACCAAGGTAATCTTATTGATGATAAATGGAATCCAATTGTAGAACACTATAATCATATTCCAACTATAGAAGAAAATTATAGTAGAATAGATGTAACAGCTACAGAAGCATTAATAAAACATTGTCACTATTCTTATGAGTTATATCAATCAATGTTGGCGCAAGGTATAGCTAGAGAGATGGCTAGGATGGTATTGCCTGTTAATATTTATACAGAAATATATGCTTGCTGGGATTTAAAGAATCTACTTCACTTTATTACGTTAAGAGAAGATAGTCACGCTCAAGCAGAAATTCAGGAGTATGGTAAAGCTATTAAATTAATATGTCAGGATAAGTTTCCTTTAGTAATGGAAGCTTATGAAAAATATAAGTGGGTAGTTTTTGAGTCATAGCTAAAGAAAAGGGTGCTGAGGTTAGGTATTTAACCCAACCTCAGCATCTTGTTATTCGTATAACCCGATCGGGTAGGGAGTAGCAGGTCAGAGAAGGTGATAACGGTAAATACGAAAGCCAACGCCAGTACCATCATAATAAGTTCGTGTATCATAAGTTTAATTTTTAATGTTGCGGTTGTGGTTAAGAACTACTAATCATTTTATTATACCTTAAAATATGATAAATATGATGTAGGGTCCCCCTCCCTCCCCTCTACCTAACTTAAACTTAAATAGGGTATAATAATTTGAATAACATAAACATTATTCGGAAATTTTTACTTATCTATCATACCCCCTCCCCTCCACCAGAATTTTGATTAATTATGGTATGATAACTTGATTAGGAGTTTTATAGCTTTTAGTCAAATTTGAATTTCCCACTATAATCCTGGCTACAGTCGGTGCAAATCCGAGGCTTGGACAAAGTGGATATGGCCAAAAGCCCGTTGTTCGTCCGCAAAGTAGCTTAGGAGGTGACATCTCTTGAGCCAGGGTGACGAATAATGTATCTCTATAGGGAGGGGATTGCGGAAATCTGGCAGAGCGTCAATCTCTGTTACCCAGAATGTATTGTAGGGTTGATCACCTTATTTACTGATTTCACCACCTCCCTGTTTAATTTCAGTTGCCTTGTTGTGTTGATTGGTCAGAGAAGAGGTGGCTTGAATCTTAATTGATTTGGGCCACCTCTACTTAAATTCTAAACATACTTAAACTCAATTTTTAGCTATGAACATTAACTGTGAAATAAAAGACGATATAATCTTAATAGGTACCAAGGTATACATTCCCAGACCTGTTTTTGGAACTGTAGATGAAGATGAAGTTATTGGTTACTATGGTGTATTAACTAAAGAAGGGGAGCAATATGTATTAACCCCTACTGACTATGTTTTAAACACTATAAACTTGGACAAGGAAGGTCTAAATTCTGGATGGAAAGCTAGTCAGTTTTTTCTTAGCTATGATGAGGCTAAAGCTCAGGCAGTGGAATATTTAGTTGATGCTAGTCAAACTGAATGGTTTAAAGCTATAGGATTAAACCAAGATTCTGATAGGTTATACTATGATGAAAATTGTGAGTTAGCTCCTTGTTGTAACACTATAAGTAATATCAGGAATATTCTTTTTGATGTTTGTAAAGAAGGATGTATTACTGGAGTTGCTAGACTAGAGTTAATTGAATTACTGGAATCTCATGAATGCTGTGAACCTAAACCTATATTAGACAGTCTTTTGAGACAACTGAAGATAAAATGGAATGACAAAGCTCCATTTGTAGAATTGCTATAAATTAAAATCCCTGCCAAAGTTATTATTTGGCAGGGACTATACATATAATTAAAAAGGTGGTCCTTGCCGAATAATAATTTATTTCTCCACCCTATTTATCGGATTAAACGCATAAATCACGTTTATTAGGTAGTTTCTATAATTAGGCGATACGTTAGGAGGTGTCATACCACTATCCAGCATAATATCAGATAGTTCTTTTAACAAAGTATGATGATTCAGAAAAGCCTTCCTCTTTATCTTGAAAGCTGCGGTTTCTCCTTCCTTAATAACTAGTCCAAATTGATAATAAACATCATTTTCTTTCTTTATCTTGGTTAAATCTAGAGCGAAGTTACTATATTCAATCAGATTCTTACCTGACTGATAATAGTAACGGTCATTGTTTCTAGTAAATCTGGTTCCGCTAATACTGACTTCACTAGTCTTTGATGACAACCAATATTTCTTTAGATCGGTCTTGGTTACTTGTTCCAGTTCACCTAATTGAGTTATGGTCAAATTCCCTAAACAACCTTTTAATTGTTCAGCCAGATTTTGTGATTTAATCAAGGTTAGAGGATTTACATTGGTAGCTAAATTACTTTGATTACTCCAAATCTCGATACATTGCGTTGGTTGTAGTGAATGATGTAGTGTAAGCTTCTTATCTCCAACCCAATTAACTATCTTATTAGACCAGGTACATCCCTCATTAGTTAACAAGTCCCTGATACTACCTACTATATTAGTACCTAGTTTACCATACCAACCAGGCCCATCAGTTTGGAAAATCATCTCATTTATAGACATATCACATATCTCAAATATCTCCAAAGTTGCAATCTTGTAGTTAGGTGCGAAATAGGTCGGTACTAACAATTTATTAGCATGTCTATTATGCAGTTTAAGACTGGCAAAGTCTCTACTATTTATCATCTTATAAGTTAACAATCCTACTCCAGTATTGATAAATTGAGTCATCCCTAACTCATTTAACAGTTCATTTAATTTATAGTTTCTTCCTTTATAAGTTATCAAGTTCTCTAATGCACACATTCTACTATACTTCCACAATTTCTCATTAGTTCTTAATTGTGTATAATCATTAACAATACCGGCTTCTATATATTCTGCATACTTGGCTGGTACTTCCAACAAGTCTGGATGCTCCTTGATATAATAACGATAGCATCTACTCATCAATAACAAGTCATCATTCCTAATCTCTTTAGGTTGATTATAAGCGAATAAATCAATGGCATTAAATGTCATTTGCTCATCTTTTGAAAGGGCATACCATCCTAGATTTGGTAGTTTTCTATACATTTTAGGAACCTCCCAGCCGAAATGAGCCACAGCTGAAGGTAAATGTACTTTACTACATAAAGATTTGACATCCATATTAACAAGTAAGTATAGTCTTGTACTTGTATCAGGTCAACCATATTACTATTAATTTGACTTGTTGATATAATAGATATTGCTATAATAGAAATATGAAGAAATTTGACATTACTGATGACAACTCTTATAGCGAATTGTATAGATTTGTTGATTTAAATACATTGCCAGCCTATGTTAAAGAAGCGGAAGTATTGACTAAAACTGCTACAGAAAGTTTGCCAGATACTGCTTTTGCTGATCAGATGCATAGAGCTTTTCCCATTAATACTGCTGAAGATACTTATTTGAGTAATGCTTTCTTTATTAATAAAAGGGCTGAACTTACCAAACTTTGTGGTGAAAAGTATATTAATGAGGTAGGTGTCAGAATTGTTAAAGCTGCTCAGATATTTGATATCTATGATGACATTGCTAATTATAATGGTGGTCTGGATGTTAAACAAGCTGCTGATTATACTGAACAGTCCATAGTATCTATTGAGATTGGTGGAAATGAATATGATTTGTTTCCTTATAAGACTGCTGAAGATCTTAAATTTCAAGCATCAGAATTTGTTAAGAATCTAAACAATTACCCATTTAATTGGCGTACTAAAATAGCTTCAGCTTTCGTTGAGAAGGCTGTGGAACAGAATATCGAGGATTTACCTGATTTGATTTGTAAGTATGCCGGTCTATTCTATCCAGATACCAGGGAATTTTCTGATACCCTAGCTGGAAGAATGCATAGGTTGAGTGAAGAGTATCAAACTAAGTATCAACCTATTATAGAGAAGGCAGCTAATATCTCTTCCAAGACTGAGGCCTTTGAACTTTGTAGTGAAGCTTATAATATAGAAAAATTAGCTGGAGTATATGAAAAACCACTATTATATAGGGAGATGGGAGACTTAGTTGATCGAACCATGACACTAGATTTGACCAAAATTGCTGATATGCTGAATGTAGTCAAAATTGGTGGTAGTTGTTATCATATAAATGATTTGCAGAAAGTATCCAAAGATATATATGACAAGGCTTTTGATTGTGGATTAGACCCAAAGAATGCCAATGAATTAATGGATGTCTTGCCTACTGTCCCTCGTTCAGATTTTGAGCTGTTTAAAGAACTATCCGGCATAACCGCACTTTAAAATGTTTGACGCTTCTATCTTAGTCTTAAAAGATAGTTCTAGTCCTGCTTCAGTACTATTAGCTGCAATATTCGATCATTACGGTACTGAATGCTTTGATTGGAACCCTGATATTCTAGTTACTGAGATTAGAGATGATTTTAATATTACTCTATCTCCTATTCAATCAGATAAGTTACAGGCAGCTATTATAGTGATGTCAACCAATCAATTTGAAAATGATTGGCATGTTTTTAATAGTTGTGTTCATGGGTTAAACGGTGAACCTTTTGACTATGATGTTTTCTCTCCTATTGATCCTGAGCAGATTATAGCAGCTTTGCCTGAGATTCAAACTATCAGAACTGGATTTATGGGAGATGAAGTTATTTTCTCAGATGAAGTAAATGCTTATGCTGGTATTATTTTTTCTGAATATGGTTTAATTTCAGCTCCTAACGAATTTCCTTCCGCAATAATGCCTGATATAACTACTGAGCATTATTTAGACAGCCAGTCAGAAAAACAAGCTGCATTGGCTGAAATCTATACTAACAAAAAACAAAAAATCGAAGAATACTTATCTAAGTTCAAATAACATTCTAATGTGCTTGTGGCAGATTGGAATGCACAAACCAGTTTAAATACTGTTTTGGACAAAGATTCGAATTCTTTCAAGCACAACAAATATGAGTAATCATCTACCTGAAAAACTTAATTTATGGGACAGACTCTTCAATCGTTATAAGAAAACTATTCATGCTAGGGGTAGTGAGCAGTGGTTTAAAAGTTGTGGCTATACAGGACTCAGAATTCCCGGTTCAGAGTTTCAACGTAACTATGTTGAGTATTTAATTATTGATAGACTTACTGGGTCTGAAAAAATTGAGAAGATATATCTAAAATAAGAATATGAAAACAAAGAAACCAAAGAAGATTAATTCTGATACTGAAAAGGTTGTACTAGATGAACATTGGAAGAAGTATGCTAAAGATAAAGATCCTTGTAACATCATCCCTGCTCAATTATTTACAGATGCTTATTATATTGGATTTATGAGAGGTAGAGAGGTTGAAAAAGGTTTAACTGATGGAATTATGATTGAAGGAGGCTAAATATGAATGTTTTAATTAATCATTGCTGGTGTTTTGATTCTATTTGGGGAGGTGTATATGACTGTCAAGTGATTGTTAGTATGGAAAAGTATGCTTGTAGAGAAGACATATATGCTGGTAAGAATACAACTGATTGGAATACTATATTAGATAAATTTCAGATTGAAGTAGATGAATTTGGACGAAAGAGAATGGAAGACGTTTATTGTCTCAAACCAGAAGTAGTTCAATGGTTAGATGCGAATGTCAAAGACAAAAATTGCAAAATGGAAGGACGTACCGAGTTATCCCTTTCTAAAGGATGGGGAGTAGGCACAGACCAATACAATGTGAAAGATCAGATTTCCTTTTCTCTCTTTTTTGAGCGTCCAAAGGATGCACTTGCCTTTATCAAACAGTGGAGTGAATACAAAAATCCAGTGGATTATCTCAATTATTTCCAAGATATTAGGCGTAAACTTAATCCCAAAACTGGTAGGTTACAACGAATTCCTAGATGGAATAACTAAACAATATGAGTACTAAAACAAAGAAACTAAAGAAGATCAGTTTTGAAACTGAACACAAAGAACTAAAAAGACAATGGGATAACCTTAAGATTGAAATAGACTTCCTTTCTTTTTCTCTTGGTTATGAGTTAGGGATTGAGAGAGGTAGAAATATCGAAAAAGGTATTAGAGATGGAACTATGATTGAATGATAAATGAAGAAACTCACTCCAGCTCAGTTTAAAGAGTATATTTCAAATCCTCTAGTTAATGATAGTAAAGTTCGTAGTTATTGTGATATTCCTGAAGATAAGTATTTTACTGTAAGTATCTGGCCTGAAGAAGGAATAGTAAATGAAACAAGAGGGCTTCATAGAGTAGTAAAGACTCCTAAAATCTCAAAGTCTAATCAATCAAAAACTACAACCATTTAGATATTGTGAGTAGTAAAGAAGCTATTACCATTCCAGAGATGAGCAGCACAAGCACACCAAGTAATACAATGAAATGCATCATCAGGGTCACGGTGTCTGTAAAATATCTTGCTTCTAAGGTTATCTTCTTTAACTTCAGTAAATATAGAAAGAATATCCTGGCAAGCCTCACTACTATCCTCCCAGCAAGGTAATAGTATCTTGGATTTCTTTATTAGTTCAAAGGTGAAACTCATTACTTCACTTCGATTAAGACACCATCTAGTCTGGCTCCAATCCAAAGCATCAGGTGGAAAGTCTGTATATTGAGTTAAATTCATTTCACGGTAACTTACTAATTGTGTCATTGAGCTATTATATAAGTTACCCAGCATTTTTCCTCTAATCGGGTCAGGTCCGGAATCAGTGAAGAGAGTTGGCTGATATACCCTACAAATGTCAGCAATCTCTCTTATCTGGAGTTCATAGTCGGTATTCTTAAAAATCCTGATATAGAACACTTCTAGATAACCATCATGTCTTAAACCCATTAATGTAAACACAGTTCTGGAGCTTTCAGGATTCACTCCCCAATCAACACCACCAACTATATACTGGTATCTAGTTGCATTACGCTGATAGATGGTATTCATTGGACCTAGCACACATAATGATTTTAAGTGTTCCTCAGTAATAGGTTTACTACCAATATCATAAGCCAGACCAAATACTTCGTTGTAAACTTGTAGAACACTATAGTTACTATCTATATTATGAACCTTATTATATATTTCCTTCCAATCCTTTTCTCTTTGATTGTAATATGGTAGGATAGGTTGAGCTAGATGAAATCCATATAATTCATGTTCCCCTGGGTTAAAGTCAATCCACTGACCTATATTAGTATTTAGAAGCTTGCTGCACTTACTGCAACTCAACCCTTGTTTAAGAATCATTTTTAGAGGCTCATTAGCTTCTGTAAGTGAATTCCAGTGATTGCAGCCTTCACATTTAGTCATCCATTCCATTTGATGCCCCTTCTTCCAGATAGTATTAATAGTATTATCTGTAGTAAGAGGAGTACCAGCATATGTTTCTCGTTTAATTGGACTAATAGCCATGGTTTCATTTACAACTGGTATAATATCCAGATTCATCCCCTGGCACTCGTCGAAGATGTTGGAATCCGTAGCGGGACCTCTAGTACGTGATGCATCCTCACTAGCATAAGTTAGTATGATATTACTATTACTATCAGCTACTTCCTTAACATAGACATCATTTTTAGATAGTTTGCTGATGATCTTTTGTAGTGGTGGGCTGGCAAATCTGGCAGTTAAATAATCATGTGAAAATCTTTTTGTAGCCTGTTCGTTAGGTGCAACATACATCATTCGATAGTAATTATATCGAACTAAATTCAAAGCTATCATATTACTGACTAACGTTGATTTTAACGTCTTTCTTGAACACTTTAATAATAACTTTCTTGGTAGTCCGTCATAGATAGACCGCATCATTGGGAATTTATCCAACTTTTGTGGCTGTCCTTCGTTGTTATATAGATAAAGTTCTACGAGCTTGGATAGAGGACTATTCAAGAATAGCAGCTGTCTTGCTAGAAATCGTGACTTTTGATCCGTCTGTTTAAACAACGCTGCCGCTTGCTGATATATATTATGGATAGAAAGCATAAGGTTAATGAAGTAGATAGTTTAGATCTAGGTCTTTCTATTTGTTTTCATTTTCTTAAACTATGCTTAATTGAAATCCTGTCACTTTTAAACATCTTACTCAAATAACAACTAATCTTAACTAGCTTTACATCTTATGTCAAGATCTGCTAAAAAATACAATTCTCGATCCAAACCCAAAAAACATTCTAAAATTAAAGGAGTGTACGAAACTAATACTGCACCTATACTAAACTCTGCCGCTAAATCGAATGTCAAAAAATCTGATAAATGAAGGAGATACCGTTGTTTTTGCTCAACGGTATCTCGCTGATGATATATTCTCTACTCTATACGGTAAACAAGGCAAGGTTTTATCTGTAAAAGAAGAATATGCTGTAATAAACTTCAATGATGCTGCTGTAGAAGTTTATCTTGAAGATTTGGAAAAGCTTAATACTTCCTCAACCCCAGAATTGGAGAATGAGGAGATTGAAATAGATAGAGTCGATTTGTTAGAAAACCATGATTGCAGTGGATTACAACCAGCACAATTAATAGCTCATAAACTTTTGGCCCAGGAAACCGATCCTGGACTGAATAACGAAATAACACAACTACTAAACATAAACCAGTAAAATGCAAAAGATATCGTTTGAAGATAAATTTAAGAACTATCTTCGTGCTAGTTATCCCATCCTTTGGATCAGGACTCACGAAGAAAGCAGAGTAACCAGAAGTATCATTAATGCGGTTGCTGATGCTAAACAAATAACCATATATAGTTGGGATTGTAAGAGATTGTTGGAGAAATATGTTAAAAATGCTGACAAGTCTGTTATTAACAACTTTGAATCCGTTAAAGGTGGTGTTGGCACAAGTACAGGACCTAATGCAGGACCCAAGGATTATGGCCTGACTAATGCAATTGAGAGCATTAAAGCGTTGCCTAATGGAACTGGACGGAATATTATCATTATGAAGGATTTCCATCCTTATATTGAAGCTCCTGGGCAAGTCCGGCCTATTCGTAATGCCATTGATGATTTGAAGTGTAAGGGAAATATGTTGGTGTTTATATCTCCTATCATTAAGATTCCTGTAGAGTTGGAGAAGGAGATTCAAATTCTGGATTTCCACCTCCCTGATGAAAAGCAATTAGAGGGTATTTTAATGTCCGTAGTAGCCATCTTTAATAAAAAGAATGAGGAGAAGGGTGAGCCGGAAAAGAAGATTGATCCTGACATTAAGCAAGCTACTATTGAAGCTCTGAAAGGACTTACATTTAGTGAAGCTCATGATGCAGTAAGTTTGGCTATTATTGAGAATCATGAATTTAATGCTTCTTTCGTCCTTAGTGTATTTAACGAGAAGGTTAAACAAGTCAAGCGTGGTGGTCAGTTACAATATCAACAATCTGATATTACTTATGAGCATATTGGTGGTTTGGATGGCTTGAAGAAATGGACAGAAGTGAGATCTAAAGCTTATAGTCAGAAAGCTAGAGATTATCATTTGCCGTACCCTAAGGGAGTTCTACTGGCTGGTGAATTAAATTGACGAATACCTTTGGTTATGGTAAATAATATATTCGTTAGTTTTTATGCCGGTCGCTCTAGTAATGGAGCGAAGCTTACAGCGGAAAAAATCGGGGACCCTATTAAAAATGAGGGAATCCGACCTGAAGGTTCTATAGATTATTCTATTTAACCAGGGGCAGAGCATAGTGGATGTAATAAGCCACCAAGAGACCGCTGCAACCTAGAAATAGGTTGAATATATATGCCGAACTATGTGCGTAAGATACTAAGCCATAGAAGTAGAGGATAAAAAGCCTTTACGATAACAAAATTGATACCAGGAACAGGGAAAACAGCAATTGCCAAAGCCACTGCAAATCAGTTTGGCTTTCCGTTGTTTCAGTTAGATATAGGAAGTTTATTTGGTAAGTATGTGGGTGAAAGTGAGGAAAACTTCCGTAGAGTAATTGAAACAGTTGATAGTATTGGACGGTGTGTGTTGTTCATCGACGAAATTGAAAAAGGTCTGAATCGTAATGCAGTATCTGGTGCTGGTGACTCAGGTACATCTTCTCGTACGTTTGCTACACTATTAAGTTGGTTGAGTGATCACAAATCTCCCGTATTTGTTATAGCCACCACTAATGATCATACTAAACTCCCACCCGAGTTTATTCGTAAAGGCAGGTTTGATGATGTATTCTGGGTCGACTTGCCTACACTAGCTGAGAGAATATCGATCTTTGATGTGTTAATTAAGCGGTATTTTCGAGAGCCAGCCAAGTATAACCTGGCTAAACTTGCTGAGAAGACTGAAGGTTTTACTGGTGCTGAAATTGAAGAAGTTATCAAAGGTGCCATGTTTAACCGGTTTGATAAAGATGGTAAGGAATTCACTAACACTGACTTGCTGGATGAGATTAACAGTACTCAACCAATCAGCGTTACGTCCAAAGTTGATATTGATGCTATGCGGGAGAAGGCGGTGGGCAAGCTCAGAGTTGCTAGCGTTAGTGGTTCAGTGAAAATGTTTACCATGGATGAAACTAAGCGAAGAACTGAAGGTAACGGTGAAGACAGAGCGTTAGATCCGTTTAACTAAAAATATGGGGAAGCTAGCATTAAACTAGCTTCCCCTATCTATTTATGGGAATGTTCGATCAAATAAAATGCAAATATCCATTACCAGTCACTGAGTTTCAAAATACTACATTTCAAACCAAAGATACTCCTGCCCAAGCTTGTGATTTATACGAGATTAGGGAGGACGGCACACTTTGGTATGAGAATTATGATCAAGAAGATCAGAGTGAACGAGGTATATGGATTAAAAATCATCCTGACCAAGAACCTCCAGAAGAATTAAAGGGGTTGCGAGGATTCATAGGTTGTGGTGCCAAGGTTAATAGACGGTGGGAACAAGTTATTTTTACCGGAGAGATTTGTTTTTATGAAGCTCTTGGAAAAGATTATACTGGTTGGATAGAGTTTTCCGCCTACTTCGAAAACGGAAAAGTGGTAAGACTTAATCTTATAGCACATAAAAAACCTGATTAATTATGAAGAATGTAGCATTGCCTGATTTGGAGAAACGGACTAGAAACTTATTTCAATCAGGAAAATTAGTACAAGTACATGTCAGTAAATGGAGTATGATGGTAGGAGCAGATACCAAGGATTTAGGAATCGAGGAAAAAGATAGTAAAATCCCGGCATTTGTGACTATTGGAAAGAAAGCACTTTTTACTGATGAAGTTAGGTTGGTTTTTTCAAGAATAGAATCGGCAGCCAGGGCATACTTGATCCACAATTCACATCAATATCCAATAGCTGATGCTCATTTTGTCCCCACCAAGCTGTTAGAGAAGGTTAGTATAGAATTGGATAAGTACCGAGCCGAGTTTTTCAAGCAAGTTGATAATCTTATTACTAATTACGAAGTATACAAACAACAAATGCTGGACAAGTACCCGGATTATGAAGATAATCTGTTACCTTGTTATCTACCTATAAGTGAAGTTAGAAGCAGGTATAATTTTAGCATAAGTTTGTATGAAGTAGCATTTCCGAAGAAGATGGATAAGGTGACAAGGACGGAAATTATTGCTCAAAATTTAGCAGCTGAAAAGGCCTCAGCTAAATATGAGGCACTAATGAAAGAACAATATCAGCATCATTTAACGCAAATGGAATCCTTTCTTAAAGAGAGTACTTTGGCGTTGCGTGGTGAGATAGTAAAGACTTTCGAAGTGATGGCGCAAAAGATACAAAATAGAGAAGTTATTTCTGGTGCAAATTTAAAGACAATGAAGGCAGCTATTGATAGTTTTGATGCCTTGGATTTTCTTGATGACCAGAAAGTTAAACAAAATCTGGCTATTGTAAAGAAGTTGATTAGTTCTGGAGCTGATTTTAAATCAGACGCTGAGATTGTGCAAAGGCTTAATACAGCCATTAATACTACCCTTGAAACTGCAAAATCCATTAGTGATATTGACACCTTGACCGGTGAGTATACTAGAAGATTGGATTTTGATGAACTATGAATTATGGTAATATTTGAAGGAATGCCATACCCGTTAGATATGGTATATATTAAGTTGGCAGGTAAGACAGAAATTGTCAGTATTCCACTTTTTGAAGCAGTGGCAATTCTAAATAATGCTTCTTTTGATTATAACGGTAGTAAGGCAAAATCAATAGAAAAAGGAGTTGAAACTTATGTCTTTAAAGGTGATACTAGTAAGGAAAAGAACAAGGTATTCGTAGTGCCTAAAGAAAAGCTTAGAATAACGTTAGAAGCAGATATTTACGATAACAACAAAGCAGATAGAATAACAGATTTAGCTATACAACCAATGGATGAGTTGTTGGTTAATGAAGTAAAAAAATTAATTGAAATTCAACAATAAACAACACATAAATAACATATGTCACACACTGTAAAAATCAACACTCAATTCAAAACCGAATTCATGACCTCTTTTCAAAGAGCGCTTACACATTTCGGTTGGAAGATTGAAAACGACAGCAAAATCAACACTTATCCTAGTGACCCGGCTAGAAATGAGGTTTATCCAATGGTGGCCAAAAACCCCAATAATGGATATGATATCGGAATGAAGTTGAACGAGACTACCGGAGAAATCGAACTGTACGGTGATTTCTATGATGGTAGCATCTCCAAGACTTTGGGTAGTAACTGTGAAGCATTGAAGCAGGAGTATGGTTGCTGTGTCATTGAAGACAAACTAGCTTATGAAGGCTATGTTGCGACCCGGCATGTCCAGGAAAATGGCATTGTCGATATTTACGCTGAATAAGCTATGGTGAATACTGCTACACAGAAGCAGGGGCAGCAAGGAGCATGGGGTAATACTCATGCTCCTTCCAAGCCTTTACACAAAAAATATGAAGTTGGCCTGTCTGATAAGTTAAAGAGCAGGGTTGCTAATTTAATTCTTAATTACTTCTTGTTTGAACAGCCACCAGCACAAAGTATTAAACTGGTTGACAATTCTTTGCGTCAATTAGATGAAGTTAATAATGTCTGGGCTGCTAGTGTACAAACAATAGTATATTATAAGAAGATAGCTCCTAGAGTACATACTTCTAGAGTAAGATTCCGCATCCTGTGTGAAAAAGATATCACTAACATCGAAACATCAAAAATTAACATCCACAAAAACCAAGTAATATTTATATGAACAAACCAAAAATTCACTTCCAAATTGCCAAAGACGGTAACGTTACTGTCATGGACGTTAAGGGAGCAGGCACTAGTTGTCTGGAAACTACTTCAGGTATCGAAAAGGCGTTGGGTATTGTAGACGAGAAGTCTCGGGCTACTAATGCCAGTGCTTATGAAGACCCTGAACAGATTAAACTCGAAAATACCATCACTGAATGAAAATTCGTGTAGGTACTGACGGTGTTATTTCTGCTGTCTATTCTGATAAGTTAATGAACATGAATCTGGGTAAATTGAAAGTTACCAGAGCTAGTAATGTTGAGTTTAATGAAACTAGTCAGGAATGGGAAGCTAGAACACCTGAAAATGAGTTGATTGCTCATGGACCTAACCGGGATGCAGTGATTAAAGAAGAAGTTAGAGTCATTGAATCTAGGTTGTAAGTAGTAGAGGGAGGTAGGCATTTATTTTGTCTACCTCCCTCAATTTATATTCTTATGAAAATAACTAAAAGAGGTAATAGATGGTATGACGAAAATAATAATAGTTGGATAACTGAAGAATCAGCTACTCTATACTCACCTACCCTAACTAATTGTATATGGTGTAGAGATTGTAGTGATTGTATTAATTGTAGTTATTGTAGTCATTGTATTAGTTGTATTAGTTGTAGTGATTGTAGTTATTGTAGTGGTTGTAGTAATTGTAGTAGTTGTAATAATTGTAGTCGCTGTATTAATTGTAGTAGTTGTAGTTATTGTGTTGATTGTAATGATTGTAGAGATTGTATTAGTTGTAGGTATTGTAGAGATTGTAGTTACTGTGAATCAATTTATGATCTGAGTAATAAGATAAGTTTTGCAGCCCAATTTAAGGATAGACAAGAACCAACTATTAGGGTGGAAATAGATATTAATGATAGAAAACTGGAACCAGATTTGTAGTATAGTTCTTTATTTATGAGTGAAAAAATAGTATTTAATTTAAACAAACCCAGCCCAACTTTTATAGCTAGTGCAGATATTCATTTAGGTAAGAAATTGTATAATTTCCCTGAACTTGAAGAAGATTTACGAGATAATTTTGTGAGACTAGTAGAATTAGCTATTGAAAAAGATGTACGGTATTTAATTATTGCTGGTGATCTATTTGAGGATAATAATTATACCAAACCACATACTATAGCCTTCATAGCTAAATTAGTGGCAAAATTAGCCTTACATGACATTAAACTGATAGGAATTGCAGGAGATCATGATAAGCCCTTAAAAGGTGAAGCCTGGATAAGAATTAGTGATATTCTACCAGTTACTATAGAACCATCTTTTACTGGATTGGACTATTTTGATTACTCTTATGTAACTGTCGATGAATTAGTTACAGCTCTTACAGGAGATAAAAATCCTGAAAATATTAAGTGGATTTTCCTACATTGTCAATTTCCACAGTTATTCAAGATGGCAGAACCCAAGAAACTAATAGATTTCAATAAACTTGAGTTATTTAAGAATTTCCCTAATTTACAAGGTATAATAGCTGGAGACATTCATTCCGGTCCTGAAACCAAGGCTTATGGTGTTAATAGAGAGGCTTATGTAGGTTATACTGGTAGTTTGGGTATAACGGATATAGCTGAGTCTAGAACTGTAAAGTCAGTGTTATATTGTGATGGAAAGAATCTAATTAGACTTCCATTCCAGCAAAGAAGAGCCTGGAAAGAAATTAATTTTCAAGGAGAGGCAGCTGTAAATTTTGATGTTTCAGCTGAGTTAGAATGGATAAATAAAGAAAAATTTAAACCAGTTTTGAAAATAAACTGGGACAATAATAGTGACCCTTATATAAATAAATTAACAGCCTTATATGAAGCGGCATTGGTTAAATTACAACAACATCCAATTGGTTCGTTAACAAATGATGAATGTGAAGAAGTACTGACTAGTCGATCAGATATTACTACTGACGTTAAAATTGAAAAAGCTCTACATTCTTGCTGTGATGGGGATGAGGATTTATATACCTTATCTTTATCTTTGTTAAATAATGATGTCAAAGACACATTAGACCAATTTAAAGCCAAATATGAATTATGAGCAGGCCGGGTTATTGGAAAACAAAAGATGCTGGTGAAATACCTTATAGTATAATGGAAAATAGCCACGTTAAACATGCATTACGGTACTTACGCAAGACTATATTAGCTACAGATACTAAGCCGAATTATAGAGTATATTGTGAAGGTAAGTTAATAGAGTTAGGAGAAGAAGCACAAAGAAGAGGTATAATTACTTCAGAAGATATAACTACTGATGCATTAATGGCTCAGATAGAGGTGTGGCAAACTGAATGGGATAGTAGACGAACTGTGATGCCAGTTATACAAAGTTCAATTCATACTCCATCTAATATTGATTTAAGTAATATATTTAATACAATACCAACTCCTATTAGTATATATAAACCACGCATTTCAGTTATTATAGATGTGGATAAAGAGTTAAGTAGAGTGACTGGTTTAAGAATATACAACCCTAATAAAGAATATGATGAGGGAATGTTCATTAATAGGAGATTGGATATGGAACTATGAACACAGATGATTATGATTTAATAGAACGGATTATTGTAGTAGGTGATCGACTAGTTAATTATATTGATTATCCTCCAGATAAATATGAAGCTAAAGCATTGGAAGATTGGAAAGAAGCTACTAGAATATTTAGATCAATTATAGAAGAAAATAAAAGAAATCTATGACAATAACAAAAAGAGATAATAGATGGTATGATGAAAACAATAATAGTTGGAATACTGAAGAAGCAGCTACTATCTATTCACCTACTCTAACTAATTGTAGTAATTGTAGTGATTGTATAGGTTGTAGTGATTGTACTGATTGTAGTTATTGTAGAGATTGTAGCTATTGTAATAATTGTAGTGATTGTAGTAGTTGTAGAGATTGTATTTATTGTAGTAGTTGTATTAATTGTAGTAGTTGTAGAGATTGTAGTAATTGTAGAAGTTGTATTGATTGTAGTAGTTGTAGTAGTTGTAGTTATCATGGTGATTGGATTGATGATAAGAAATATATACCAGAAGTTAGACCGTTTATAGATTGTAGAGATAGACTATTAGACCCTTATTTATGAATATACAATAATGCAATTATTAGAATTAACATTACATAATTATAAGCTGCATAGAAACAAAACTTTAGCTTTTGAATCTGGTGTAGTAGGAATAGTGGGAGGTAATGCTAGTGGTAAATCTAGTATTATAAGTGCCATTTGTTTCTTATTTACTGGGGAAATTGATACACCAAAGAAATCAGATTGTATTACATTAGGAGAAACTGAAGGTTGGGTTAAGGGTAAGTTCTTATTAAATGGAAAGGAAGGTACACTAGAAAGACATTTAACCGGCTCTAAAGTTATATTAACTTATGATGATGTTGTTTATAATAAGACTACTGAAGTTAATCAGCTTTGGAATGACTTGTTACAAATAGACAGCACTATCTTTAATAATGTTATAGTAGCTAAACAAGGTGAAATTCAAAGTTTATTCAGTGATGAAACCGTGGTCAGAGAAAAAATATTTCAAAAAATATTCATGGTTCCTAATACTGATAAAATAAGAAACACAGTTTGGGATAACTATATAAAAGTATGCCCACCAGAGAAATTAGAGGAAGACGTTCAGTTACTTATTGTAGATCAGACTAACGTAGCTATCGAACGTAATAAAGCATTGGCCAAAATAGAAGAATATACTATTGAATTAGTAGATGAACATACTTTAAAGTGTTTCCAGGATAGGATTAATTTTCTTGAAAAGTGTATTACAGACCTGGATAAAAGGCCGGAATTAGAAAATCAGAAAAACTTATATGAAGTAGAAGTAAGTCAATTACATCAAATTATTATCGATCTTCAAGGTAGTTTAGAAAATTACCAGTCTAGCCTGGAATTACTCAATAAACTTAATGAATTTGTTGAAACTAGATCAGTATTTAACAGGAGTCAATCTATAATATCTGAACTGGATGCTATAACTAAAAATATAGATTTAAATTTGTTGGCAGAGAAAAGGAGTGAGCTTATAGTTGCTGAAGATAGGAAAACTAGTAATTATGATTATCTACTCGAATGTAATGCTGATTTAAAAGAAGTTTTGAAACAGAAAAACAGTTTATTACAATTAAAGGGTCATGCTAATTGTCCTACTTGTTATCAAGCATTATCGGATGTTCAACCTTTGTTAATTAATCTACAAGTTACTGAAGATGAATTGACTAGAAAAATTAATAAAGCTAATACAAGTTATCAAGTAGATTTAAAAGATGTTCAAAGATTGAATATTGAATTGTCTAAATATGATTCTTTGTTATCTAGAAAAGGTTATCTAGAACAAGAGCTGGCCAGGACTAAAAAAGTTACTTATTCTGTACAAGAACATACTAATACTCAAACTTTATTAGATGGTAGGCATGATATAGAAGGTGAATTGACCAAAGCTAATAATAGGTTAATCGAACTTGATGCTGAAATAAGAGTAATTAATGAAAAGTTAAACAATCTGGCTATTTATGATGGAGAGAAATCAATAGAAGAGGAATTAGCTATATTACAACAAGTTATAGAGAATAATAATACTACTAAAGATAATATAGCTAATCTACAGTTAATTAGTGGTAAATTAGAACATGAGCTGACTTTGTTAGAATCTAGAATAGTTCTTAGCCAGAATAATCATACTTATAATATTAGGAGGAAAACCTACTTAGATAAGTTGAATGCTGTTTATGATATGTTTGCAGTTCATAAGTTTCCAAGAAAACTGATTGAAACTTATATGGATAATGTACAAAGCTATATCTCTAACTATCTGGATTACTTTGATCTACCTTATACTATAGTAGTAAAAGACGGGTTTAGGATTAGGCTATGTGATAGTGCTAAGAGAGTACTACCCACTGTTTCAGGTGGACAAGAGGTAATGATTGGGTTAAGTTTGAGACTGGCTTTGCATCGAATGTTTGCCAAAGCGTTCCCTATTCTAATAATAGATGAAGGAACAAATCATTTGAGTGAAGTGAATAGGCAAAATTATTTTAATTTGATTAATGAACTTAGAAAACAAAAGGTTATCAATCAAATTATAGTAATAGATCATGATGTTGGTTTGAGCACAGTAGTTGACCAATTAATGGAATTATGAATAAAGTGAAAGAATTATGAAGAAACCAAAACCAATAACTGTAAGTCAGTTAGATTGGAGTGAGTGTATAGAATATTTGGAGAAGAAGTATGATTTTGAATCCCGTAATTATGCCAAGTCTAGTTATAGTACGTTCAATACAAAACCTTATCTAGATTTCTGGCATTATATATGTGATTCTCAAAATCCTTCTAATGGAGGTACTATTTATTTTGATAAAGATAGTTTGGATATATGTAAGTTTAATCATGAAGACAAAGACTTGCCTAAAGAGTTTAGAGGCTGGCGAGAGAAGATAATTGGGTATATCCTCAACGAATTCGGGGAAGGGAAAAACAAACAATGTGAATTCAAAACTGAATGGTAAATTAATTATGAAAATAACAACTAATATATATGGCGTTTTCTTTAAAGGAAACAATGGTAAATGGTCTAAGAACCCGGTTTACGAAGAACTAGTAAATGACAGGGAAATTGCTTCTAGTAGTGGGCTTGAAGAAACAGCCTCACCTAGAAAGCATAGAATAGCTTATAATAAAGCCTCAGCTAGAAATCTACATAAGAAAACCAAGCTTATGCGGATGGTTTGGGAAGAAGTTTGATTATATGTTTTTATCTGGAATAATTGTAGGATTCCTGGTTAGACATATTCTATGGTATTCTGATAAGAGAAAAACGTTAGTCAATCTGTTTAAACATAATAAAGATAAAGATGAACATTAATATAACTAGAGTTGATGGAGCTATTTTAATAGACCCAGCACCTAGTTATATAACATCTTATCTACAATATTCACACAGGAGCTTTGGTTTACAAGGCTATAAGAGAGTTAACAAATTCGAAAAGAAAGAATTGTACACCGCAGCTCCTGAAAGTGGTATTATCTCCTTTGCTGGGTTTTTTGACAAAGTTTCTAAGTTAATTGAATCAGAGAATGATACTCTGGTAGTAGATGATTGTAGAACATTTGTTAAAGAACCCAACTTAGCAGCAGTAAGAGATATTAACTGGGATGGTATAGACAGTACTGGCTTAAGAGACTATCAGATTCCTTTGTTAGTTGAGTTTTTGTATAAAGCTTGGGCAGGTAACGGTATTTGTTGTGCAGCTGGTGGTGCTGGTAAAACTATATTAATGGCTTGTACTTATGCTGCTTTTCAAGAAATAGGTCCAACTATTATAGCTATGCCGTTAAAAACTATATTTGATACAACTTATCTTAAATTTACTAAGCTATTTCCTAACAAGCATATAGGTAGAGTAGGTGGTGGTTTTAATGATATTTCAAATGATATTACTATAACTACATATAAATCATTAAAAAATGCTTCATTAGAGAAGTGTAAGTTATTGATAATGGATGAGATACAGAGTACTACTGGTGAGACAACGGTATCTACATTAAGTAGTATTACCCCAGTCAGAATGTTAGGGTTTACAGCTACAGATAAAAACTTGTTTAATGGCGCTGATAAACTGTTAAAAGGTTTATTTGGTGAAAGATTAATATATTTCCCTTACGCTGATGCTGAAGCTGCCGGTGCTGTAGTTCCTTGTAATGTATATATGGTTAGAGTTCCAGATTCTGCTAGATTTAGTGGAGATAGTATGGATGCTAAGCTGATTAGAGGTATAAAAAAGAATGAGGTTAGGAATAAGTTGATAGGTGAAATTTGTAGTTCCATTCCTAACAATTGGCAGAGTTTGACGTTTGTAGATCATATTGCTGACCATCTAATTCCATTATACAATTTCATGCCTTCTGGTACTAATTATGTACATAGGGGTCAGGGTAAGGAATTTGGAGCCTTTTCTTTAAATGTAAAGACTCAAGATAAAAATTTGAATGACTTTAGAGAAGGAAAATATCAACACCTAATTGCGACAGATGCTTTGAAAGCTGGTTGTGATTTGCCTGAAATTAGAGTAGTAATTCAAGCTAGTGGTGGAACTAGTGAAGTAGAAATATTACAGGAAGCTTATAGAGGGGCAAGAACAGCTCCAGATAAAGAAGGTTTTTTCTTAATAGACTTTCTAGATAACCACAATGAAACGCTTGAAAATATGGCCATGAAAAGAATGGCTATCTATGAAAAACAAGGTTGGAAAGTTAAGATAGTAAATACTCCTAAAGAAATAGATTGGAGTTGGAATAAAGAAGAATTAAAAGAATTATGATAAATGAACACAATATTGGAACAACAACTTAAGCTTAAATATAATAAGGTTAAAGTTAGTGGAGATTGGTTTTATATCCCTTGTCCTACCTGTGCACCTCATAATAAGAATAAAATGAAAAGATATGTGCCAGCAAATGGATATAATAGTGGTTGTTTCATTTGCGGAATTAAACAGGATGTAGCAACTCTGGTAGATGGTTACTATATACCTTCTAATCTAGTAATTGAAGAAAAGGAAGAAGTAAGAGAAATAAACCAACTATCTCTGGTTCTTCCATATAATCATGCTATTCCAGTCAATCAATTAGCAGAAGATCATCCAGCAATTCAATTCTTGTATAAAGATGAATTGAGAGACCTGGATACTTATGCTAATGAATACAAGATAGTGTTTGTGCCGTTTGAAGGTGGTAGGAACTTTCATAATGGTAGAACATATATTACTAGTGCTGAGAGACTTATATTCCCGGTATACTTTAATAATAGTCTGGTAGGTTGGCAAATGAGAAGTATTCCTGGTACTATATATGGTGATTTGCAAAATGTTGTAAAGTACTACCATCTATTTCATAAAGGTGATTACTTATATAACTATGACAATGCTAAAAAGTTTAAGCAAGTAATTGTAGTTGAAGGGGTTAAGAAAGCTTTAAAATTCCCTAATAGTGTGGCTACTTGGGGTTGTTGTATATCCAAGAATCAATTAAAGTTGATACAAACCTGGCCGGAAGTAGTTATGTTATTAGATTCAGATAAGAATAATGACAATACGCAAAAGATGGCTAATAAGTTTGTTGATAACATTAATTTAGGTGGGAGTTCCAAGGCCATAAATATAGATTTAGCAAAATACGATGCTTCTTCACCAGATGACTTACCTAAGGATATCTTGCAAGAAATAGTTGATAATGAATGGAGGATAAATGTACATTGAAAATTCGAATACTGCTTTAATAGAGGAATTTTGCTATGAATTTGCTAAACAATGTAATTATGTGCTTACTAAGAGTTTAAAAAGCCAGTTATATAATCCAGTTAGTAAAGCATTGGCTATTAGTAGAGAGTTAGAGGTAGAGCCAAAAGTCTATGTAGCAGCTCATGTCTATTTCTCTCCTTTATTAAAAGGTTATACTAAACTGACTCCAAATCAGCTGTATACTAGAGATTCCAAGACTTATGTTGAAGAATATCTTAAATTTGACAGACATATAGATAGAGAGTTTGAGACTCAATGTAGAATATTGGCTGAATGCCTGGATAATGGCTGGAAAGAAAGATTAGCTTTATTAAATTCTACTTTAGACTTTTTACCCTGGTTTAGAGTATTAATATCTACGGAAAGAGATGAAGAAATTATTAGAGTATATAGTGATGTAGCTACTAATATGTTAAGAAATGATAAACCTCTGCTAAACTATCTTAAGACAATTAAATCAGATAGTGGTCAGGGATTGGATTTTTCAAGGTTACCTAGATTATGAATGATACAAATTTTACTGAGCCTTTAACCGATGCTGATTTTTCGGAATTGTTGATTAGGCATATGCTATTATCTCCGGAAGTGAGTAATAAAGCTAAACAATTGAATATTGTAGGAGATGATTTAGTATTGGATGATACTTATGGTAATCAAGTATATAAAGAGCTGGTAAATATCATTAATAGTATAGATGTTAGACCAGTGCCAGCTAATACATTGTTGGATGGCTTAAAACATAAATTTGAGGATGGAACTTTAATTGATAGTTTAAAAGATAATACACTTGAACTATTTGAGTACTTCTATAATGCAGATAGGTTGTTGGAGAGTCCTGAGTTCTTTGATAGTAGATTGTTACCTTTCCTAAAGAATAGGAGGGCACAGAAGCTTATTAATAAGTATAGGGATGATGTTCATACCTTAACCAGTGAATTAAATAAACTCAATTTAGATTTGGCTGGCGATTCTCCTATGAGCAGGCCTAGGGTGATGAATCCTTTTAGTAGTATCATATTCAAGACTAAGAGTAGTATGATAGGTACAGGTTTAAGTAAGCTGGATGAGAAGTTGGATGGTGGACTATTATCTAGTGAATATGCTATGTTGCTAGGATTTTCAGGTGGGGGTAAATGTCATGGAAAAGGTACTAAAATATTAATGTATGACGGTTCAATAAAGAATGTTGAAGATATTAAAGTGGGTGAATTACTAATGGGTAATGATTCAACATCTAGAGAAGTACTTAGTTTGGCTAGGGGTAGTGAGCAAATGTATAAGGTAATTCCTGTTAAGGGGGAACCTTGGACTTGTAATGAATCTCATATCCTTAGTTTAGTATGTAATACTCAATGTGGTTTTGGTTATCAATATGGTAAGGGAAATATAGTTAATATGACAGTTAAGGATTATTGTGCTCTAATAAGAACTAAGAAAGATTGTCTTAAATTATATCGAATTGGTGTTGATTATCCTGTTAAACCTTTGAATATGGACCCGTATATCTTCGGTTGTTGGATAGGAGATGGAACACGAGCAGCACCGAAGATTACAAATACTGATCCAGAAATTATTAGTGTAATGATGGAATGGGCTAAAATCAATAAATATAAGGTCAGACAGTATGATATTACTTATTGTTTTAGTAGAAAACCTGAAATAAATATATTTCGTAATGAAATAAAAAGAGCTAATGGTAATAATCAAAAGAGAATTCCTAGTGATTATTTGATTAACTCTGAAAGTAATAGGTTGCAGTTATTAGCTGGTATTATAGATACTGATGGATATCTACATCATAACTTTTATGAAGTTGTAACTAAGTATGAAGGTTTGAGTCAAGATATTCTTTATTTAGCTAGAAGTTTAGGGTTCGCAGCATATAGTTATCCTAAAATAGCTACTATGAAAAGAGAGGATGGATCAATATACAGATGTAAAGTATATAGAGTTAATATAAGTGGACACGTAAATAAAATTCCATGTAAAGTTATTAGAAAGCGGGCTGGGATAAGACAGCAGATTAAAGATGTATTACATGTTGGTTTTACTGTTGAGCCTATAAACGATAGAGATTATTATGGTTTTGAATTATCAGGTAATCATCTTTATCTTTTGGGGGATTTTACAGTAACACATAATACAGCTGTAGGTACTAATATGGTGGGTATATCTGCGGAAATGGGTAGAAAGGCGGTTTATATATCTTGTGAAGAGCATGAAGATGATTTAAGCCAAAGATTCTATTCCAGAGTATTTAGAATACCATATAGACAATTAAGACAAGGTAGTGCTAATATAGAATTGGAATCAAAGTTTAATGAAGAATTAACTACTGAGAAAATAAAATTTTTAAAAGATAATCTCTGTTTAATGGGTTTAAAGGGGATTGATGGTGCTATAACTCCTAATCTGCTATATGAATTGTTAAAACAAAACTATGAAGAAACTGGTTTTATACCAGAACTAGTAATGCTAGATCAATTACAATTCATAACTCCAGATGCACCTATAAGAAAGAATATGCAGACTTATGAGATTGAAGGTATGACTGCAGCTGAGTTAGACCAATTATCACATAAACAAATAGGTGGTAAAGGATTTGTATTGTGGGTACAGCATCAAGCTAAAGGCAAGACTAGGGCATATTTTACTATAGATGAAATTCAAGGTTATAAAGCAATAGTAAATAAGCCAGACTTGGTTTTAGGTGTAGGCAGAGCTGGTGATAAAAGTGATGAGATAAACTTGTTTCCTTTAAAAATAAGACATTCAGCTGACTTTAAAATAACTCTTAAGACTGAATTTGAATATATGACAGTAACATCCACGTTAGTTACTAATGACTTACCATATCAAAATTCTACCATGACAGAAGTAGATCGTACTGGTATTAGACCAGTCACTTATTAAATTTTATGGGAGAAACACTTAATGAAGATACCTTATACTATTTCTTATGCCCATTTAAGGATAGGTACTATACGTTATATTTAGGCTGGTTGAATAAGATACTAATTGAAGCTTTTAGGAAGTTGGGTGAGGAAGAGGGACATATTTATATACAGAGTGAATTTGAACAACATACTTTCATTAATTATATAGACCAGCCCCTTTTCCTCATCGAATTTGATAAAGAAGGCATTGAGAAGTATTATAGTGATGACCATGAATTAGAATTAGAGCCGGAAGAAGGAGAGGTTTATAAAGATAATGAACCTGACACTATTAATTATCCAGCTTACTTTACTAAAGGTATTGAATCACTTCTAGATTATAAATTAGGCAAACATTTATATGCTAATGTAGAAGGAGAATGGATACAGATAAAATTATGATGACAATTGATGAATTTTTAACAGAATATAATACATATAGAGTAGCTGGAGCTTCATTTATACAACCTTCAGGAGATCACGAAGCCAAGTTGATGTTAGTTCTTAGTTATCCTAGTTATGATGCTCTACAAACTGGTAACTTATTAGCTGGGGATAATGGTGATGAACTTAAAGCAGCCCTGGATTTGGCCGGCTTTCAAGAATCTGATTATTATTTAACTGCTATGGTTAAATTTGATGTAGGTTCAGCCGGAAAGCCTACTAAACAGATGATTGAACAATGTAGCGGTGTACTGGATTTTGAGATTAAAACAGTTAAACCTAGATTGATCCTTACTTTAGGAGCTGAGCCGTTTAAAAGGATTAAGAAAGAGAAAAGCAAGGTTACTAGTTATTTAGGCAATATTATAGATTGTCCTTATGACTGCAAGCTGTTACCTAACTATTCTCCTGGAATGATAGTTGGCCAGGACCCTACACTAAGGTCTGCATTTAGAGAGGTGTTTACTCTAGCTAAAAGATTTATAGAAGATAAGCTGGATTATACTAGATATGATAAACTAGTAGTAGATGACCCTGAATTAAGTAAAGTTATTATACAAGAATATATAGATAAGAAGGCATTCCTAGTAGGTTATGATGGAGAATGGAAGGGGAAGAAGATGACTGATGATGAGGTCATGTATACTTTTCAGTATTCTTGTGAACCTAATGTAGCTATTGTATTGGATATTTCAAAAGATGGTGTAACTGAGAATAAAGAATTACTTGATACAGTAAAGCCATTATTAGAACATCCACAAGTACAAAGAATGGGTTGGAATATTAGAGTTGATGATGAAAGGCTTAAATTGAGAGGGTTTAATTTATCTGATGACACTCTATTCTTTGATGGTATGAAAGCTTGTGGATTCTTAGATAGTAGGTATCCTAAAGGTCTAGAAACTGGTATTAAGTACTTCACTAACTATAAACCTTATTATAAAGAGATGCCAGATCTCCTCAAAAAGCATGGGTTGAAGTGGGAAGAGTTAGCCCAATTAAAGTTATTAGAGCCTGATTTCTTTTATGAGTATTGTGGTGGTGATGCAGTAGCTCATAGGACTGCTTGTTTAGCTATGAAGGAAAGTATGGATAAGTTACCAGAGAAAGTAAGAACTTACTTTTATAATACATATCTACCTTTAACTCATTATTTCATGGATTTGGAGTTAGCTGGGATACCTATAGATTTGGTGAAAATGGAAGAAATGACTAATCAATATGTATCTAAATATGAAGAACTTAAAGATATATTAAAAACTAGATTAACTGGTATCTTCCCAGATTTTAATCCAGCTAGTGCACCTCAAAAGAAGAAGTTATTATATCAAGTACTCGGTTTAGCCCCAGCCTTTTATACTAAAAAAGGAAAGATTAAACCCAGAGCTTGGTACGATCAACAAAAAGCAGGTACAAAGAAGCATTATTCTCCTAGTACTAATAGTAAATCATTAAGTACTATATGTTTCGATCTAGAGAAGGAATTGGAAAAACCACAACCAGATAACTTAATACAGGATAAATATATTATAGTTAAGAATCTATTAGATTTAACTAGAGTAGGAGTATTTGCTACTAAGTTCTTGTGTAAAACTGGTACTGAGTTTGAAGAAATAGATGAAGCAGATCTGGAAGGTGATGCTGACGAGGATGCCAAAAAGAGTTCATATTGGGCGGCTATTTGTAAAGATGGCAAGATTCACCCAAGTTTTTATGAATGCTTGGATAACTTTAGAAGTAGTAGCAAGCCTAATGTACAGAATCCAGCTTCCAAAGTGTTAAGTAATATCCCTAATATATTTGTGCCTGGTTATAGTTTAATGAGTAAAGATGACCAAAAGAAGAATTATCATCTAATACCAAGTAATCTTAGACATATATTCTATTCCGGGGACCCTGATTGGTATTGGGCTGAGATCGACATAGCCAGTGCCGACCTCGGAATATTAGCATTCCTAAGTAAAGACCCTAAATATATAAATGACATTCTTAGTGGTGGATTTCATTTAACCAAAGCTAGAGAGTATTTCCAAGACCCAAATGTAACTAAAAACGATTATTCTAAATATGTGTCAGCAAAGTCTATTACATTTAGAGTATCATACACTTCAGAACTATTAGCTGCCTCAATGCCTATTCAAGCAGAGATTTATGCAGAAAGTGGCATTTATCTACCTATTCAACGTATCGAATATGCTTTGAAGACATGGGAGCAATATACACAATATATGGAGTTTAGGAAGCAATGTATGCAGCAAGTAGAAGAATATAAGTATATAGAGAATGCTAGAGGTTTAAAATACCATTTCGAAGATAGTGATGACTTTAGAATATTGGCTGGTTGGAAGAATGAAAGTTTGGCTTTTCCACCTGCTAGTGAATTAGCATTGTTTATGTGGGATATATGTGTAACTATGAAACGTTATCTAGTTAAAGAAGGGGTCTGGATGAAGTGGATTAAACCAGTAAATAGTGTTCATGATGCTGCATATTATCTTGTACATAAAGATGTTATGAAAGATAATTGGTTTCCTGAAGTTTGTAAGAACTACTTTACTAAAGAATGTAAAATAGCTACTGGTGATACTTTAGGAATGGAAATGTCAGTAGGAGATAGATGGAAATGTAAGGAGGAGGCTTTTCATGGGGAGACGGTCTGGGACTTCAATAATAAATGCTGGAATTGGAAATAAGTCTGATTCTATAGCAAACAACAAACAATAATAACAACAACTATATGTTAATAATTAATCTAAATACTAAACGTGTCAATCAAAGCACCATTGACCCCGACATTGTAATCTTGACTGGTGCATCACAAGAACTGATTACTAGCCTGCAAAAGCATGTATTGTCAGCGTCTGGTACAGCCAAGATTTCAACTAATGAGATTCCGGTAAATACTAATAGGGTTAGTAGGACAGTGCCAGAAAGTACTTATGCTTCAGCTGATTCAAATTTCACTGAGAACTTTGAGAAGCTGAGTGAGGTAATTGATAATATTACCAACAATGCATTTGAGCCTGCAGTTAAGGTTAAGACTACAAACTCAAAGCCTAACCGTACTTTGCTCAGGAATAAGGTTAAGGCTAAGGCTAAGAAGAATGTAGTACCTGCTCCTTATACACGTGACTTGTTGACAGTAATTGACGATCTTTTAAGTAATGAAGACTTTGTAAGTGAAGTAAGAGCTACCTATCTTGATAGAGGTAATTTCATTTCTGAGAATACCATTCTTACACCTCAAAATGTTAAAGTAGCATTGGCTTTGTGGGGGTATTATGGAATACAGAATCCATTTAGCTCTAGTAACGGAGTTGATACTATTAAAAGTAATATCCGGACTAGCCAAGATACTATTATAAGGTTGAATTCGAAGTTTAAAATTCTTTATGTAGAGGGTGATGGTTCTTCAACCAAATATAGTGTTAGTGAAGAATTCGATCAGATTGTAAGACTGGTGCTTGCTTCTGACGAATTTATGGATCTTGCTCAAGTCTTGCCAGCCTATAAAAGTTAAGTAAATAACCTCAGCCCCAATAACATCTAGTTGTTGGGGCTTTTTCTTATGGATGACCCAATTTTATACATAACATTTAAAGATACTGTATCTAGTAGTAATGACAAAGGTTTAGGTATAGTGGTTGAGAATTTACGTAATCAACTTCTTAATGTAGCAGACAAAATTAAGGCTGATCCTGAAACCATCTATCATTATATTAGACAAGATTTACCTATTCTTCAGATTAATTTATCAGCTCCAATAATTGTATCGCCCAGTGCTGGCTGGCCCCCACCTCAAGAAACAAATAATACACAGATTAATGGTGAACAAACTTTAATAGATCAAATTTTCAAAGATCTAAAGAAAACCCATAAAAGTGAAGCAATAATCAAATATATGGTTCAAAATTCTGGTATTGACCTTACCGTAGACCAGATAGCCCAAGGAGCTTCAATAACTAAACAAGAACTGACTTCCTGGTTATCTCAAACAGCTAAAAAGATTCCTGCAATAGAAAATACTTCTAGAGGAATATACAAATTTAACCCTAATCAATTAACTTAAACTATGCCTGTCCCAACTAATAAAATCAGCCTCCTATTTACAGTTCCTTTAGAATCGAGTGACTCCAAAGTAGTAAGAGCTGCTTATAAAGAGCTAGCTTCCCAAGTCCTAAGATTTGCTGAAGCTATTAAAATTGATCCTAATATCATGATTGTACATACTACAGTCTCTGAAGACCTCAAAGACCTTAAAGCTTGTACTCATACTATAGTTGACCCCAAACTAGCAGAACTCCAAACCATTAATAAGAAAGTAGCTAGTGGTAAGTCTGCGGTAGATAATCCTAATCAACCTATTACTGAACTTTCTAAAGGGTTTGAAGATGAACCGGCTAGAGTTACTTCAATGCCTATGTCTGAATGGAAGGAAGAGAAGGAGGCAGTATCTATTCCAGTAGTAGATGTAGATAAGTTGAAGGAGAAGCTGCTTGAGCAATTTCAAAGATTAACTACCAAGACCAAGGCTGTGATTGAGTTTCTAGCCAATAATCATGATAAGGAAGTAACTAGTGAAGAGATTGCTACTGGAGCTAAACTAGAAGCTAAAGAGATTACTAGCTGGCTTAGTCAAACTGGTAAAACAGTTAAAGCACTTGAGAATGTTAAACGTGGTGTTTATAAGCTTAATTCAACTAAGGTGAAGATTTAATTTAGCAGCTCCTTAATAGTAAGTATTCAATTACTGAAATTAAGGAGCTTTCTTTAATTATGTTAAGTACTTTAAAACCATCTAATAATAGCAAAGTTAGATTTATTCCGAATCATAATAATACGTTTGGATTGACACACGGTTCACCTAAGAATGGTGGGACATGTATTGGTGCAACTTGTGGTCCTGGCGGTTGTTTGGATATAAGAGATGGGCTTAAACGCCAGACTTGTTATGTTTCCAAGATTGTGCAGATTTATAAGAATGTGGGAAAAGTTTTAACAAGTAATTCTGAATTATTGGTGGGAAAAACCCAACCAGAAATGACAGAGTTACTTATTAGAACTTTTCAAACATTCAAAGATAACAATAAGAAGGAGAATTGGTATTATAGACTTCATTGGGCCGGCGATTTCTTTTCCGAAGACTATGCCAGGGCTATGGTCGAAGCTTGTAGTACATTCCCAGAAATAAGATTCTGGGTATATACTAGAAGTTTTGACTTTGTACCTATTTTAGTTGAGGCTTCAAATTTAGCAGTATATCTTAGTTTAGACCCGGTAAATAAGGATAAAGGGTTAAAGATATATGAGGAATTGAGATATAGATATAATAATGTAGGGGTGGCTTTTATGGGACCTAGAGATGTTACCAATATTAAGTTTATTAATTGCCCGGAAACTCACGGGAAGATAGAAAATACTAAAGATAAAGGAGCTTGTGCCAAATGTAAGTTGTGTTTCACTTATACAGATAAGATACAACTAAGAAATATAGCATTTAGCTTACACTAAATTATGATAAATGAAGAAACAAGCGTAACAGTGGATTACATCAGAGATAATATTGATGAATTATTATCTTTGGCAAAGGAGAAGTTTGACAGGATTTATGGGACAGATGCGCATAGTAGAGAACCGATAGCATTTACCCAGTTCGTGCATGCTCTAATATCATTTAGAACTGATATGTTAATTGATTTTTTAGGCAGCAATATAGATGATTTGAGGAAAGCATTCTTCTTAGCAAACGAGATAGATTCCGATGACCTGAATTCTATTGATTAATTTATATGAAAAAACTATACGATTATTTAACCGGAAATTGGGAACATACAGACCTTAGATGTTCTGTTGCTGAACAATTAAAACATATAGATGAAGAATGTCGGAGTGCTTATGCATTAATACCTAAAGTAACTGAGGTAATTGCTAAGCTACAAAAAAAAGAAAAATTAAGTGAACTTGATAAAAATATTATAAATCTTGCATCGGCTCAGTATACATTAACTACAATAAATGTTAATAAACGATTTGCATATCTTACAGGACAAGGACGAAATATTAATGAGTTTTTAACAAAGGTAATTGTAGGTCTTACTGTTATCTTAGTAGTTATTACAACATATCCTTGTATATTTCATGATATATTAGGTTGGTTATATCATATAACAAAAATGTCGTAAATAACATATCTATATGGGTAATCAAGTATTAACCAGGGCTAGTTATTGGACATATCTACCTAATTCGACTAAATCTTATTGGCAGAAGTTGGCAGATAGAAATATAGCTATTATATGTACTCATAGGGCAAGTTCTAGAACTTATCAAGGAGAAACTAGAGTAAGAATTGCTTCTACTGCTGGTAAATTCGGTAAAGCAGCAAAGATAGTTAATTTAGATATTTTAAAGATGTTAAATGATGGGTATGTCTGGCGAAGCTACCCATAAAATCAAAATTCCCCACAAAAAGCACCACAAAATTAAAAGTCTGGTCTAAAATAATTCGTGACCTGTTTATCGTGTCGTGATACAATTAATCAATAAACAGGATTAACTGACACTAACTAAACACTAATTATTATGAACAAGACTGATACTAAACCTATTATCGTTAAAATCAAGATTCTGGACCAAACTGGACACACTACTTTGGAACAGGCTATTGATGATGCAATCAAGACCGCTTTTACCTATAATTTTACAAATGGTAAGAACATTAATGTACGTGGTGAAAACGGAGTAGTTCCTTTTGAACTATTCGCCAAGGATATTAATGATACGGAAGGATTGCTCAGTGATACGATTAGACTCCATAAAGCTCTCACTCAATTCGAAGACCCTTTAATTTTCATTACTGGTGCTTTGGCTGGTGGAGCGAACTAAACGCGGAACCCTCGGAGCAAATCTAATACTAGTAGGTTTGCTCCACTTAATTTAAACCTATGTCTTTTATCTCACCTGAAAACTTTCAATATTACGCTAATTACTTTGCTCAACTAACAAAAGCCAAATTAGACTATGAAATAAATAGATCTGAAAAATATGTTAGTGATGATCAAGGGAATTCAGCATATCAAGTAACCTTTCATCCAATTTTTAAGAATATTACGACTTTAGACCAATTAGCCTCAGTTTGGTCAGCTGCTCCCAACCCTATACCTGTAGATGCTATTAGAGGTGGGGTTATAACTGATGAGTTGCTTAGAAATCCCAACTGTTGCATAGTTAGTGGAAGTGTGTATAAACAAAACATTACTTCAATTAAGTTTTATGCTAATAGTGTGTTTGATTCAACTAATTGTAATGTAAAAATTTACTTAATAAACAATACTGTCCTTGAAAGAGTGGTAAATGCTAGGACTATCAGAGTATGTAGTTTGGGCAGTCTTTATAACAATGGTAAGATTGTTTTCTGTGGTGATGAAAACACTCCCTGGTTTAATTATATAGATAAAGGGCATATCATAATATTTGCTTCTGCTGGAGAACAGATGGAGGGTAATAGCCGTACATTTGTCACAGATGCTATAACTTTGGATATGAACTATATAATTGCAGCAGCTTCCATCTATCCTCCCGCCATAGATGATATATTACAGAACAAAGCATTTATTCCTAGTAAGGATAGTAGACTAGCTTTGTTAAGGGTGGAGAAAGCTATTCCAGCCAGATATCGAGAAGCTTATTTAGCTAGAAAAGCCAAGATACAGGAAGACTTTAGCAAAAATACCACTAATGTAATGATTGGTAAATTGACTAGGAAAGAAAGTCCGTTTATTGAGCTTAACGGTATCAAGATAACTGCTACCAAAGCTGATTATATAGCTGGTCATGTAACAATAGAAGCCAATAATCTAGCTGAAGTTGTCTTTGCTAAACTAAATCCCAATGAAACGGAATGGGATATATTCACATTGATAAACATATATACTGATTGGGTTAATGAACAATTCAGAAACTTGCCACTTAATGCTGATGGGTCTGGCTGTTCAGCAGCCAAATCGTTCTCATTTAAAATCAATGATATTCCGTTAAAGGTGAGTTGTTTTACTGAGAATACTAGGAGGGCGGTAAATGATCACTTAATCAATGTAGATGAGCTGAGTGCTGTTCTTAAAAGAGCTAGTTGTTATCAAGCAGTTGAAGGCGAGGATAATGTAAAGAACTTTGACAAGTTTATTTCTAATGTATCCAGGCATTCATTGAAGATTCGTGATATCTGGTCTAATGGTATGCCAGTTAAAACTGTTTACTTAGAGAGTGACAGGAATAGTTACGGTAAACAGGCTACTATGAAGCATCCTAAGCTAAGGTTTATTCATAAAGATAAGAAGGGTTTCTATCTAATAGTGAATCAATATGATAGTAAGAATAAGTCTAAGATCATTTCGACTAATGAGTATAGAATAGGTAAATTTGCAGCATTCATTAAAAGGGTGGAACAGGCGAACAGAAGTAATTATATGAATTATGTTCATGATTATAGTCGAAATTCTGAAGGTTACTATCTACCACTATCAGGAACTAACAAATGTGCAACTGAACTATTAATTATTTTAGCTGAATTTGCTGGTGATATTACTGAAGAGGATAAGAAGGCATTGATAGGTTCCATTAATTATGAGCTGAGTGAAGCTGAAAAGAAATCTGAAGAATTGTTGAAAGAAGCTTGTCAACTAACTAACTCTAAAGAAGGTACTAGAGACGGCAAGGTTGGCTATATAGTACCAGGAAAGATGAGAACTTATTTCGTTGAAGCTGAAGGTACCCATAAAGTTTACGATAATGACCCCAAAGCTACTAATCCTTATTTCTGTGTAGTTAATAAAGGAGATATGGGTGTAGGTAGAGATGCATTAGTAGCTCGTATATTCGCGCTACATAATGACCAGATGATGGCTAAACAAATTCACACATTACAAAGATAAAAAAATATGACTCGTGAAGATTTAACCTTCGCGACCTGTTATCAACTAGCACAACTTATTTCTGAAGACTGGGAAAACCAGCCTTCAGAAGTAAAGCATGCTATTTATCTATTAAAACCAATAGATGAACCAGGTGAATTATTTTGGGGAGTTCCTCCAATAGTAAATCCACTTAAGTTAGCAGCGTCAGAAAGGGAACCAGACTCCATAAGATTGAATAGAAAACTATATGAACTAGAAGTAGTTTCAAAGTGTTTTAAACTAATAATTGAACATTCTGATCAATGGCAAACACAAAATTCTGACGACCTAAAAAAGGAAATCATTTCAAGAGTAAAAGAATATGAAGAAGAAATCATTAGCATCTCTAAACCTGTGCCTTTTACATGCCATATCCAAATATGATGATGATTTATTAGAAGAACAAGGTGGATTTATATTAAAAGAAGTTGGTGTGGATAACTATGAATTTGTACCAGTTACTAATGCCTTAACCGGTACGCATGCCGCTAAAGGTTTGTATATAGCTGAAACAAGTGAATTTAATAATAAGGTTGCAGCTAGAACATTTGATGATACCTGGACTGTCTTTGCTAGTTATCATACTCATCCTTTAGGTATGCGAGCATTACCTAGCAATACTGATGTCTCAAAATTGTTCACTAATTTCCCGGTTAACTTTATCTATGCTCCTGATAGAGAGTTGAATAGATTTGATTATAACCCAAACTATGTTAAAGATGGTTCTGATAGTAAGTGGATTTTTACTAATGTAAGTAACTTTAATGGCTTTAAAGGAGATAATAAAATTGAAAAATGGATTGAATCTGAAAATTTATGAATACTGAAACTAATACTGAAACTAAACCTGAAACTAATACTGAAACTAAACCTGTTATAGAAATAGATCCTTCATCAGTTGGGCATTTTTGTACTGTTAAATATGAGGATGAAGAAGAACCTGTTGATGGAATTATAGTTGAATATAATGATCCATGGTTTCTAGGTGATCCAACCGTAGCAGTTTTTCTTTTAGATGCGTATATAATTGATGCCTCAGTTGAATTGGACCAGATAATTGAAATAAGAGGGCTTGTAAAATCTGATAAATCTAAATGAAATCTAAAGTAAAAATAGATAGGATAGGAATTGCAGGACAAGGCGGAATTGGGGCTTTTTTAACTAGATTCTTGTTTGATTATGGAGCTAAACGTAATCAATTTGACTTTAGTGGTTGTACAGTTGATACCTTCGATATCGATATCGTCGACGCCTCTAATCTTCTTCATCAAGATTTTACAGATGATGATATAGGTAGATACAAAGCTGACATTGTGGCTGAAAAGTGCTTAAATCTTGTAAATCCTAATAAAAGGTTTATGGAGGTTAAGGATTTTGAGAACTATGATGTTATTTTTAGCGCTGTAGATTCCATGTCCTTCAGGTCTTCACTCTACAAGTATGGATTCGATCACCCTAGTTTGATGTGGATTGATGGAAGATGTAGTTCTAGACAGGTAGGACTATATCACTCTAAATTGAGTAGAACGGTATTGGAAAAGGCAATTAATGATAGTAAAGAACGTACTGGATGTTTGTTGGAATATGACAAGAAAAATAAAACTTCTCATGTAACTCCTCAAATAATCGCTGCTATGATGACTCAAACTTTTCTCAATTATATTAGAGATGAATTACAGCTTGACCCTGTTGTTCTTCTTTTGTAATATGAGATACGAAAATTAAAGCGAGGGTTGGCATATAATCTATACCAACCCTTCAAAACTAAAATATAAACAATGACAATAAACTAATAACTAATAACTAATTAAATATGGCAATTATTCGTGCAAGTAAAGCGTTTGAAGGTAGTGAACTTACCCAAAAATCTGCAACCTATATCAAGTCCAATACCCGGATAGTGGATTTTAAGAATAAGGAGAATGGTGTTTACCTATTCCTTTTAGGGGCATATAAAGAAGATAGTGCTGGTAATGGTGTGTGGTATAAACCGGTTAAGATTCGTGATAATTACGGGGTGAGCATGTATAAAAAGAAATTTGCTATCCAGCCTAACTGTCCAATTGAGTATTTTGCAAATAAAGTGCTGCAATTTGCTCCTGATATGGCTAAGAGTAGGGAGATCGAGGAAGATGGCAGAAAGAAATGGATTTATCCAGTTTGGGGTAGGACTGCTTGGAGAGTGCTGTATAATGCTGCTATCTTCAATGATTATGGCGCTGGTGTTCATGTTTTGGATTTGCCTCAATCTGGTGGTGCTAGTGTGATTGATGAACATGTGAGAGGGAAGCAGGCAGATGGTTCACCAAATCTAGATATTACTGACTATGAGCATGCTGTTCCAATCAATATCAAGCTAGACTTGAAAGTGAAGGGTCAACCGTGGAAAATAGCTATTCAGACGCAAAAGACTTATCCTTTGCCTCGTGAATTGGCAGATACTGATTATTTGTATAATCTGGATGAAGTTATTGCATATCCTGATAAACAAGCGCTTATTGATGAGCTTAAGAGTCTTGTACCTGTGGATATATTTAGAAAGGGCTTGGAAGGTTATTCAGATGGTCTCACTCCTGAATTTACATCTACTCCTGAAACTCCAGAAGTAGATGTTAGGTCAGAAGTACCTCCAGTATATGAGAATCCGGTAGCTTCCATACCAAGGTCTAACACAGCTAAAACTGTGGCACCAACTGTAAGTATTCCAAAAGCTAATACTGAGCCTAAAGCTTCAGAACCAGTAGCTAGTAATAGTGATGTTTTGAAACGGGCGCAGGAATTCTTGAAGAATAAAGTTAAATAAGTAACTCTGGGAGCACTAATATTAATTAGTGCTCCCTTTTATTATGCCTACAAATAACGACGAAATATTCCAGAAATTGCTGGAAGCTACAGAACATCAGTTTAAGAAGAAGTTTAAAGACACCAATGCCAAGTTTATTCTAGCTAGTGAAGAAAAGCCAGCTATTGGATTAATAGTAGATAATCCGGCTCTAGAATATATATTAGATAGAAGGTTTTTAGCTTACGGCAGATTTTATCTAGTATATGGTAAAAAGAGTTCTTCCAAGACTTCCTTATTCTATGAAATTGCCAAGATATTTCAAAAGAATAATGGCAAAGTAATCTGGCTTGAGACTGAAAATGCCATTGACTTGGATTACGCTAAGAGCCAGGGTGTGGATTTGGATAGTGTAATGTTAATTCATCCTCAGACATTGGAAGAAGCATTAAGTATAGCTGAATCATTTATTAGGAATTTAAGTAAGCTAGATCCGGATGGACAGATGCCTATTTTGATTTGTTTAGATAGTATTGCTGGTAGTACAACTGAATATGAGCAAGACACCTCTAATAATGTAACTGATACAATGCCAGGAGCACATGCTAGACTGCTAAGTAGGTTTTATCGAGAGATGGAACATCCTTTAGCAAATGAGCGTTGTGTGTTTCTGGCATTGAACCAGTTAAAGAAAGCGGTAGGTGGATTTACTCCGTTTGGTGGTGAAGCTGAGAGTATGATGGGTGGAGAAGCACCTAGATTTAGCAGTACATATCAAATTAAAATGGAAAAGATTAAGGATTTGACTGCTGAAGGAAAAGATGATGGTCCTGAGCGGAAATTTGGCTCCATTCATCAAATAACCTGTACTAGAAATAAGTTAGGGAGGGAAGGCAATACCCAAAGAATTAGATTCGATCTATATATTGAGGGTGGTATTGATTGGTATTCTCCATTAGTATCTGAAACATTAGCTAAAAGTTATAAAGACTTGGTTACTGCTAAAGGTCCTAGGTACTCATGGAACATACCTGGAATGACTTATATTGATAAAGATGGTACGGAAAAACCTCTCAGTACTGAAGAAAGTTATTATGATAGGGATTTAGGGTATATGATAGCCCATAGTACACAAGCTAAGGAGGCTATTAGAACTGCTTTTGGAATCAGACCTCTTCCACCTCAAGCAGTAGTGGAAGAAGTTGAAGCTGAAAGACTTACTAAACGTAAGAAGAAGAAAGATGAAGAGAAATCATTATGAAGAAATTAATCAAGAAATCTAAAGTAGTTAAACGAATTGTCAAACCAATTGTCAAACCAGTCAAGGCTAAGGTAAAGACTAAGATAAAATCCAAGACTAAAGCTAAGCTGGTAAGAAAGAAGATCAAAGTAGAGGAACCTATTGAGCCAGTCAAGTCTCATATTGCAGTGCTTACAAATGTTGAAGTTAAAGTACCTAAGACAGCTGAACAGACTGCAAACTCAAGTACAACTACATTTGAGAAAGTAGTCAGAATTAGTAGCATGCCATTTGAGCAACAGATGTCAGTAGTCTTTAATCCGTTACAAACCATGACTAAAACTGAATCTCCTCCAAACATAAGTGAGGCCACAAAAATAATTGAACATCAAAACGAAAATGAAACAACAACTCCTGATAATAACACCCCATAGTTTTGTAGACCTTATCACAAATAGTAGTACCGAGCTATTCGTGTGTAGTACTAAGAAATCAGTTGAAATGGTCGAGGAGCTTTTAAAGAAGCTCCTCCTAAACCATAATGAGATGCTGGATACTCCTAATCAGTATGTTTTTTCCGAAGTATTTAAGCCAGTGGAAATAGCCAAATATACATATGATAAGGAGTTATTCTCTAAAGATGTAGTAGCTAATTATCATAATTATCATTGGGAAGACGATAATTATAAATATGTTTCACAAAGGCAAAGGCCCGATTCTTATATCCAAGCTGAAATTGAAGAAAATAAGCTGAGAAAAGAACATCCTGCCATTGTAAATCGTCGTAAGTATGAGGAGGATGAGACAAAGGAAGAACAGAAAAAACGGGAAGAAGAAAATCGAGATTATTGGAAACAAGAGAATAGAATTTGGACTCAGGTAGGTGTAGAAACATTAGGAACTGAAGTTGATTTGTTTATTGAATTCCTTAAATTAAACAAGGCTGAGCAGTATATTGATTTAGTGAATACTTGGGCAGATAAAGCTAAAGAAGATCACTTAAAAGAGCAAGGAGGTAAGTTTGTTGGGCTTCATAGAATAGTAAGTGAAGCTGAAGCTAACGAGGATAAAATACCCAAAGAATTGGCTGAGTTATTTGACTTCTTTACTTTGGTTAACGGATATGAATTTTCTATCCATAAAGGTCAAATTCTAATCTATTCAGCTAATGATAACACCATTCCTTATTCATTGTTTGAACAAATAGCTGAATATTTTTCAGCTAGACGATATCACATAGGTTAAATACATGATAAATACATTAAAGATTACAGTACATAGTTTCGTTGATCTAATTACGAATAGTAGCACAGAAATCTACATTCAAGCTACACAGAAGACAATAGAATCAATTACCAAACTAGTTGATAATATTTTAACTGTGGCTGGTAGTACGTTTAAGTGTGAGGATTTGTTTGATATTACCATAGATAAAGAAAGTTTCTATAAGAATTATTATCATGGTGAGGAGGAAGGTGAACCTAAAAAGACAGTAGAAGAATTTTTTGACATGGAACTTGAAGCAGATGCATATAGAGATATACATATAACTGTAAAAGCCAAGATTAACACTTTGGCAGCTAAACAAGCAGCTGAAATATTAAGTAGCTTAACTAGTCTATTTTGTATGGAAGCTCGCTACGATGGATGATTAAACATGTTAAAAATAAAAAGAAGAATTGAAAAAGAAGCGAATTATAGTGCGGTATTCTTTGATGGTAAAACATTAAGAATACCGCTTAATCCTTCTAAACCAATCACAGAATTACGATATCCAGAATTCTATGACCTTAGTTTTGGTGATAAGTGTGTAACTGGAAAATGTCCATGGTGTTATGCTAAAGGAAATCCTAAAGGTAAGCACTATTCTAATATAGTAGGCAAGATTGAGAAGTATTTTGGTTCAATGACAGAGAACCAACGTTGTTTCCAGGTAGCTGTTGGTGGGCAGCAAGAACCATTAGAGCATCCTGAATTCTGGGATGCAATGAAGTTGCTAAAAAGTTTGGATATTGTTCCTAACTATACTACTAACGGAGTTCTATTTGATGAAAATGTAGTTAACAAGACTAGAGAACATTGTGGTGGAGTAGCAATAACTCTACACCCTCATTTAGAAGATGATTGGAGGAAAGCGTTGGATTTGGCTATTAAGTGTAAACTTAAGGTTAATATTCATTTTATAGTATCAGATGAAGATTCAGTAGATAGGTTAATTACACTCTATAATGAATATAACGGCAAAATTGATTACTTCGTTCTATTACCTTACATGAATGTTGGTTTTGCTGCTAAGAACCCTAAAACCATAGCTTATGATAAACTTGCTGCTTGGTTAGATAGTGTCCAGAATTACGCTAATATTGCTTTTGGTGCTAACTTCTATAAGTTCCTTAATACTAATAAGAGGTGGGATGTCTCATTATACCCTCCAGAAATCTTGAGTAAATATCTAGTATTAGATGACAATATGAATTTGTATAATAACAGTTTTGAAATGAAGCTAGTTAGATATTGACATTAGTGTGTAGTCTGGCATATTAATCAATTATGTCAGACTACATTCTCAGCTTAGATAATGGTACAGGCAGCACAGGTATCGCTATGTTTGGACCTAATGATTTGGTTAGATACGAAAAGTTCCCTACTAAAAGTACTATAAACTACCAGAAAGAGGAACAACATATAACTAGAGTGGATGTTCCAGCTCTTAGAATACTATTAGTTAATTGGAACATACCTAAAGATACTATTGTACTGTTAGAAAGACCACTTATTAATCCTACTAGATTTAAAGCCAGTATATCTGCTGCTAGATGTTTTGAAGCCACTATTATAGTATTAGAAGAATTAGGCCTGGATTATAAAGTGGTTGATTCGAAAGCTTGGCAGAGAGTATTACTACCTAATATAGAAGGTAGTAATGAACTTAAGAAAGCTTCATTAGAATTAGGAAAGAAATTATTTCCTAACTTAAAACTAAAGAAAGATGCAGATAGTTTGCTGATTGGATACTGGGCCAAAAATAAAGACAAACTAGAAACAATTAAACCTATTAAAAAGAAAATAAAATTATGAAAACTTAACCATGACTAAACCTGAAATTGAACGCTATATCTCTGAAATACCTAGACAAACTGTAACTGAATATATCAACTATTGGAATACTATAAAACCTGTAAATAAAGATGAATACTATAATAGATTTGTATTTAGTCATCTTTCTGTGCATTGTAGTTGGCGAGCTAATATAAAAGCTTATAAGATGGTGATAGGTAGAGTAATACCTGATAAACAAACCTTAAAAGATGTAATATCTTATAGTGGGGTAGGACTTATTAACCTTAGAACCAAAGGTATGTGGGAGTTTAAGGAATCATTCTATAATAACCCTGCTCAATATTATAAGTCTGAAGCTGAGACTTGGGATTGTTTTCGAGATAGAATAATGAATCTCATACATGGATTAGGATATGCTAAAACAGCCTTCGCCCTGGAGTTATGTTATCCTAATGAAGCTGAAGTTACTTGTTTAGATGTGCATATGCTTAGATTATATGGCTATGATAAGTCACAAACACCTAATAAAGCTTTATATAAGGAATTTGAAGAGCATTGGGTTAATACTTGTAAGACTAATAATATTCCCCCATTCATAGCTAGATCAATATGGTGGGATAAAAATCAGGTTAATACTAATGAAAGTTTGGGTAAGTATTGGACTTATGTATTCGAAAAATAATGAATATTTTCTAGTCAGTTAATTAAAACTAAAGTTAATTGACTAGAGAGTATATGGATAAACTAACCCAATTCAAAAATCTAACTTGTATTAGAGAGTTACCTATGAGATGTTATAGTAAGAAATTTAGAATATTACACGAACACCTGCCTAATATAGATAATGAAGTCTATTATCATTTAGAATGTCTGGAATGTAATATGCAATTTGCTGTAAAGGAACTATATGATAAGTGACCCTAAAAAACAAATAGTGGATATTAATAAAACTTTTGCCAAAGAACTGACTGTCAAATACGATAAAGGTCAAAGAGAACATGGTGGTAATTTCTATGCCAAACCTACAGTAAGTAATATTAGGGAAGAGGTGGTTGATCTAGTAGCTTATACTCATGTTCTGGAAAAGCATAAAGATAAAGTGGTTCAAGATTTATGTGAGTTATGGGATAAATTGAAAGAAGCCAAATGTAAAAAAGAATTGTTAGATAGGCTAAGTGTTATTATAACTAACACTAAATATATTTGACATATCATATTCTATTAATTATATTGAACTTAATGCAAAGTTTAGTTACATCAATTAAAACTACCTACTCCCCTAATAAGGAAGGTAGTTGACAGGGTGTATTGATATTTTACACCCTAGGTTTAAGTACCTAGGGTTTTTTTGTGACAATTTGTTTGAGGCGTTACTCTTGTATTGCAGATATTGGCAAGACCAATACTCTAGTCAATATAGGTGGGATTCGTTCCTGCTAGCTGTTGTGCCTTTAAATTAACAGCTCGGTTATTATAATGTATGGTGATGAACCTAGAGTATAATAGCGTGCGGTGAATATTGATTTATTCTATAACTAATTTCTGATCTTTAAGCAGGGGTGATGTAATGGTAGCATGGACGCTTTCTTGTGTCTTGTATTGGTGTAAACCCAATCCCCTGCTCCAACTGCTCGTGTCGTATAGTGGCTAATACCTCTGTCTTTCCAACAGAAAAAAGCGGGTCGGAACCGCTCACGAGTACCAATTAACATTATGATTGCTGATATTTATGCTTTTTCTAGAGATGGATTTAGACATGATACTTTTCAAAATTTTTTAAACGGTGATTTTCATGGTGTGTTTCAGTTTGACCGGTCTACTATACCACCATATAATCTGTTTAAAGTATCAATCAATTTAGATGATTATGATATAAGTTGTGGACCTGGTGTTGTATATAATCATACTGTCTTACATTTTAGAAAGAAAACTATAAACTCCAGACCTGCAGAAAGTGGTGAACGGAGGCTTGAACCTTATTTATGAATGAATATATAGTAGGAGATGAAGTTTCTGTAACTCTTAATTCTGGTAATCGAGTTAAAGCAAAGATTATAAGTATTGATAATGACGAGCTTGCACTAAAGTTTGTAGAGTATACAGAGCTTGTAAACATTGATGCAAGCGGTGGTTCAAGCGGTGGTTCAGGCGGTTGGCCTACTATTCATAGACACATAAATGAGGTAATCTCTTTAGTATCTAAAACTAGAAAAGAAAATCCTTTTGATAGGAAACTGGAGTTTGATTTATGAAAATAACAAAAATAGCTAATAGATGGTATGACGAAAACAATAATAGTTGGTCTACAGAAGAACTAGCTACTCTATACTCACCTACCCTAACTAATTGTAGATGGTGTAGAGATTGTAGAGATTGTAATTATTGTTGTCTTTGTAGTGATTGTAGTAATTGTAGTAATTGTAGTGGTTGTAGTGGTTGTAGTGGTTGTAGTAATTGTTATAATTGTAATTGGTGTAGTAGTTGTGGTAGTTGTAATAGTTGTTATAAATGTACTGATTGTAATGATTGTAGAGGTTGTAGTAATTGTAGTAGTTGTTATAGTTGTAGTTATTGTGGTAATTGTAAAGATTGTTTTCACTGCTATTTATGTAAAATTTGTAGTAACCTTAGATTTTATGAAAAAGGATCACAATTAAATACTATTATAAGAGTGGAGGCTAATGCTTTTGACAGAAAATTAGAAATAGACTTATGAAAAAAGACACACTTGTAACATTAACCAAATTAAAACCCCTTGAAAATCCAGAGTATCCAACTCCAAATAAAGCAGACTACAGACCAGGACAATTTAATGGAAATGTAAGTTTACCAATAGATTATACAGCTACTGGAATCTTATTAAAAGATATTGAGGTTGGAGAGCCTATTCTTATGTTCAGACATATTAGAAATGGGATTAAAACTCCTGGTCATTTTTCTTCTAGCCGAGTCTCTAAAATAGAAGGTAATTTGTTATACACTAATAACAGTATTTATAAAATTGAAATATTAACTTAAACTATATGGAACAACTATATAAAAAGACAAAAAAGAACGGTAAGACTAAATATGCTAAGGTAAATTTAAAAGACTTGGCTGATAATTTACTAGTTGATAGAATGACTCTAAGCCCAGGTCTTTGGCTGGTTAAAGAAGTTCCTAATTGTAAGTCATTAAGTTCAGTTTCTAAAGTATCTAGAATACCGGATTACCCCTACGATTTTACTAGTATAATCATGAATCGTGACGAACTGGCCGATTTCCTCGTCAAATTTAACAATGATTATTCTAAAAAACATCCTAGCTCAGGGAATGGATGGCAAATATTTCCGAGTTATTCCGAACTAGCTGAGGCTATTTTAAATGAATTGATTAGACTGGCTGGCCTAGGATTTGGTGAAAAGCGAGAAGTACCTGTAACTAGAAAATTAGATTTAGAGTTATAATATGGCAGACCTATACTATAAAGTTGGAAAAAGATATAGAGTAGCTTTATCTGATGTAAGTGAAGGAGCTATGACAACATTTTTATCAGAAGATGGAATAAGACCTACCTTTCTAACTATAGGAAATTTGGAGGCAGGTATATATTTGGTAAAACCACTACCTAATACTACTTTAGTGAGCATAATCTCTAAACTAGCTAAATATCCGGATAAACCTGAATTACTGGCTCAAATAAAAGTTACCCAGTCTGAAATGGAATATTTTATTGCTGAGTATAGAAGAACTAGGATTACTAGAATAGGAACTGATACATTAAGTAATCAAGAAATAGCCAAGGTTATTTTTGATTATCTTATAGCTAAATCTGGTATTAAATTTTCGGAGAAGCCGGTTGAAAAAGTTGAACATATAGTAGAACGAAAACTAGAACTGGATTTATAACGGGGCTATAGTGATAATAGTAGCACGGAAGTTTTGCAAACTTCAGGACACAGAGCGTAACTGTGTAGTTCCAATCCGGTCTGGAAGCATTAAAGTGATGCAGAGAACTCTTAATTCTCAGAATAGGGAGCGTTACCCTAGCAGACCACCAATTAAAACGAATGATCAAATTGAACATGTAGAACTTATTACTATACCTCTGCCTATAGTACTAGAAATAGTAAAGGAGTATATAGAAGCTAAATATAATCTAACTGGTGGAGAAATATTTTTAAGAAAACAAAAAGGACCAACACCTGCTACAGGATATATGAAACTAAATGAGCCTGAATTGTATGATTTAAAATATAGAACTGTTGCAACACAAGCTGATATACATAAAGATTTATCAGAATTGCTGGAAAGAAAGTTAGAAATTGATTTGTAAGTCATTGCAAACGAAGCTTATATGGATAAGCAACCGACTTTTAATCGGTAGATAGCTTGGTTCGAATCCAGCCGTTTGCACCAATTTAATAATTTGCACTGTTATCCCGTAGAGGTAGCGGATTCGACTGTAGATCGAATGCTAAATAGCTCGGGTGGTTCAACTCCATCACAGTGCACCAAACCAAAACAAAATGAAAATAAAACTAAAATATAATGCAACGGGTGCAATGAAAATTATCATGCACATCTTAAAAAGATCTACTAAACGGCATAAGGCCCTAACTTTTAAACAAATAATGAGAGAAGGTTTAAGACTTTTTGGACCGTATCTTTATAGTGAAGACTATATGAGAAAAGGTATGGCTGACCTTAGAAGAATAAAATTTAGACTTGTTAATCATAAACCAAAAGATTTAAGGATACAATATAGTTATAGGTACATATACTAATATAGTATAGTGACATTACGAAACATTTTTATGCAAGTGTAATTCAATGGTAGAATGAGGCTCCTCCAAAGCTTTAATGGGCGTTCGACTCGCCTCACTTGCTTGTAATTGTTTAATTAATAAATTAGGTTCTTTTACTATTTCCTCCCAATTACCACCATATTTTTTAGTCTTAATGATAACTAGATTTGGCACTTTAGCTGTTTTCATTTTGTACTCTGCTTCTTTAGTAATATATCCTTTCAATTCAACGAAAATATTGTTTAAAATAAAGTCAGGATAGTAATTGCGGGATTTACCGTCTAACGTAGTATAAGGAAATCCTTTTAAGTTTCTAGAATAAGATAGATTTAATTGTTCGGCTATTTTGCAAAAATTATATTCCATAGTTGACTGACAGTGTATTATTGTACCATCTTTTTTGGTATAGTCTGAGTGTTTACCCCAACCTCCACCTTTACGAGGGCCTCCGGTTTTACCTTTCAATACTTTTGATTGCAGTAACTTATAACAAGCTGAAGAACATGTTGACTTTCTGCAGTGTGTTTTAAATGGGTTAAGACATATTATACATATTTTATTCACTATTTTAACGACTTGTCCATTTTTATATCTAAAACGAGGAATACCGTCGTTTTCGTAACGATTTTTTAATGCTAAACTTATGTTCATATTTTTAGTTTTAATTTGTTTTGTTGTTAGATGACTATTCCTATATTTAGCGCTGCAAGACTTATTGCAAAAATTTAGTTTTGTTCGTTTGATTTCCTTCTGTAATTTATATCTTGTTTTTCCACACTGAGCACAAGTTACAAGTTTTGCAGCATTAGGTTTGCATTGTTTTGAACAATAATCGGACACACGACAACTAAGTTTATTTGCAATCTGACGTTGCACTTCATTTTTATTTTTGTAGTATGTTTTATGACAATTACAACATTCTAAAGGTATAAGATCTCTAGAACCACAAGTGTCAAATATAGCTTGTAACATCAATATCTTCATATGAGTTATATTACCACTATCCACTCCAAACTAGCAACAACGATTATGCTCTATTAATGTAAGGGTTAGCAATGCCGACCTGTCACGCCGGAAGAACGGATTCGAGTTCCGTATAGAGCGCCACTAAAACAAAATGACAATAACTAAAAGAGACGATAGATGGTATGATGAACGAGGTAATAGTTGGAGAACAGAAGAATCAGCTACTACATACTCACTTACCCTAATTAATTGTAGAGATTGTAGTAATTGTAATAATTGTATAGGTTGTAGTAGTTGTAGTAGTTGTAGTGGTTGTAATAGTTGTAGTGGTTGTAGTACTTGTTATAATTGTAGTGGTTGTAGTGCTTGTAATATTTTTAATTATTGTCATGATTGCAGTAGTTGTTTTAATTGTTATAGTTGTACTGATTGTAGTAATTGTAGTGATTGTAATTATTGTAGTCGTTGTAGTGATTGTAGTAGTTGCAGTAATTGTATTGATTGTAATATTTGTAGTGATTGTAGTTATTGTAGTAGTTGTAGTAGTTGTACTAACTGTAATCATTGTGAATTGTGTGGAAAATTAGTTGATCAAAAGTTTCAAGAAAAGATTAAAGACCCATTAATTAGGACAGAGTTTAATGTAGAAAACAGGTTACTAGAACCAGACTTATAAATTTATGCAGTTAATTGAACAAACAATACTAGACTATATTGTAAAACCTGATAAACTTGAAACTAAGTTGTCTCATATTATTGGATTTAATATAGTCAAAAACAAGCTATCACCAACCTCAATCAAATGTGTTACTACAATACTAGAACAGGAAAAGGATGCAGTGGATTATTTTACTGTTCATCCATATACTAGGCTAGGTTGTGATAATACCAATTATGATAGGCAAAATGATTCTTTGTACCAATCACCTAACCAATTTCGTTACTTAACATACACTGATTAATGACCTGGCGCTTCTCACATTCAAGTATAGGAAGTTACAAGCAATGTCCTAAGAAGTATGAACTTACCTACCTTCAAAAAGGTAAAGTACAAAAAGAGGATACAGTTGAACTATTCTTAGGAAAAAGGGTGCATGAATGTTTAGAAGTATTATATCACTATGCTAATTTAGGCAATACCTGGCTTTTAAAAGATTTGACTGATCTATTTATCGTTTTATGGGAAGAGAAATGGAATAATGATATAAAGATAGTTAGATTCGGCCTACCTGCTCTACATTACCTTGATTTAGGTATAAAACAACTAACTGACTACTATAATAAGTATCATCCTTTCAACCAACACAAATCCCTGAGTTTAGAGCAGAAGCTATATTTTAATTTAGCCCAAGATGAAAAGTATGTAATGTCTGGAGTAATTGATAGGATAGAAGAAATTGAGCCTGACTATCTAGCTATTCATGATTATAAGACTGGTAAGAATATGATGAGTCAGAAAGAATGTGACTCAGACCGACAACTTGCTACTTATGCTATTGGGGTTTTAAATAAATATCCTGCTACTCAAAAAATTGATTTAGTCTGGCATTATCTACTATATAATGTTGAAGTTGTATCTAGTAGGACTGCTGAACAATTAGAAAAGTTAAAGGTTGAACTGATAACAGATATTGATACTATATCTAAAGCTGTTACAGATAATAACTTCAAAACTAATATATCACGTTTATGTGATTGGTGTGAAGTTAAGAAATTTTGTCCTGCTCACAAATAATTTTAGGCTGTATAGTGAAAGTGGATATCATACAATTCTTCTAAATTTGAGTTCCTGGTTCGATCCCAGGTACAGCCACCATTTTAAAACCGAAGCCGTTGAACTTCATTAAATCTTCAACAAACAACAAATAAACACTAACTATATGAATAAAGTACCTATTACTAAAACCGCCCTACAAGCACTTTCAACTCCTACTAAAGATGTGATTGACAAGGCTTCACCACTAATTAAACGCTTTGCTGAAATTATCATGGGTTATTATAGCCCTGAAGAACCAGCTGTTTTTGAGTCTGAAGGAGATAAGACAGTCCAAGCTTTGTTTGATAAATGGCCTAAAGATGATACTACTTTGCGGCTAGCTGAATTGACTGAGGCTATTTACGGATATAAGCCTGTTGTTAAAGATAATAAGACGATTAAATTTGGAGAATTGATTAAGTACAATAGTGACGTCTATGTAACTGTGCATAGTGATAGTAATAGTTTTTATGTTGCTTCAGTGAATGGAGCAAATTGTCTACGTCTATATCCAAATAATGCTATTAATAAAGTTACGGCTGCTGAAGCTGGTATTTTTGTTAAAGAATTCTTGAAAGTTAAACCTAGTATATTACTTACTACGCTAGGTAAGGTAGCTATCAGTATTGTTTTAGAGTTTTTGGAACAGGTTGGAGATAATATTTAATCTAGTTGGTGTGTAGCTCAATTGGTAGAGCAATCGATTGTTACTCGATAGGTTCTTGGTCCGACTCCAAGCACACCAGCCAACATTTGCTAGGTAGTTTAATATTATGTGTTATAATGATGACTTCAATAGACTATCTGCTAGCGTAGTTGCGACCCATTATTAAACGCACTTGTAAAACCACAGCTTTCTAAGCTGTTGATGTCGTGTCAAGAACGACCCTGGCTGTCAATTTATGAATGAACAACAACGTAAGAAAAAACTAGTAGATGTAATAAATCTGGTTGATGATGAACTTAGACTAGTTATCAAAGCAACTTATGCTAAAGAGCGTACAACTGAGGAAAGACTAGCAATTGCAGATATAATAGAGGCTCAAGGCCGACTATTAGATGCACAGTCACGTCTCGAAAAATAAACTTTTGCGGGAGGGTAGGTTAGATCTACAGAAGTCTCATAAGCTTCTTTAAACTAGGTGCAATTCCTAGTCTCCGCACCCATTTAAATATGAACCATAACCTTTGTCCTAACTGTAATAATACTGGAAAATATCTTGAATACTTTGATTCTTTCTATTGTCCTGACTGTGATAACTGGCTTGAACCAATTTGTGAGGATAAAGAATGTAGATATTGTAGTGATAGGCCGGAAAAGCCTAGTTTACAATTTTTACCTAATAAAAAGACTTATTCTGACTTAATAGGTGATTTAATGGAATATAATCATTTCGTAGCTCTAACCGTATCTGGTTCTATAATAACTGAAGATGGTTATGTCGAATCTGTATTTATTGATGGTATTCATAGACCGGAGATATATATTGAGGGTGGCTGGACATTGGAACCGGATAGTAAATTTTATAAACACTACGAATTATTAGAGTTGGGTAAAGCATTTCCTGATAAGGTAATTCAATTAGAATGGTGTACCTAGTATGACAATAACTAAAAGAGACGATAGATGGTATGATGAACGAGGTAATAGCTGGGATACTGAAGAAGCAGCTACTTTATACTCACCTACCCTAACCGATTGTACTAATTGTTATAATTGTTATAGTTGTACTAATTGTAGTCATTGTAGTAGTAGTTGTATTAATTGTAAAGATTGTAGTAGTTGTAGAGATTGTTATAATTGTAGTAATTGTAGTAGTTGTAGAGATTGTTATTATTGTAGTAATTGTATTAATTGTAATAGTTGTAGAAGATGTAGTCGTTGTGATAGCTGTAGTGATTGTAGTGAGTGTATTGGTTGTAATGACTGGACTAATAATAAGAAATATGAACCAGTAATTAGACCATTTATAGATTGTAGAGATAGACTATTAGACCCTTATTTATGAATTCCAAATTTGAACAATTATTACGAACTAAAGGCTGGGTAGTTGAAAATAACAATATTTATGTCAAGGATTACCATTTTATATTGAATAATATGGATAAGTTAGTATCCATCAATGTATACTTTTCAGGCTATACCAATGATGGATTTCCCAAGTTTGCTAGATATTCAGCTTTAAATAAATCAAGTATCTATTTATCCAAAGCTAATGCATATACTATAATTAAGAGTAAAGATAGAATTATATTAATGTTGGATCTAGCTGGGCAAGAATGTGCTATTAAATTTTTAATGTATAGTGAAGCAGTCCATACACTTATGCATCAAGCTAAACTAATATTGGACCAAGCTAATCAAACTTATGCAAGTATCTAGTAATAAGCAAAGAGTGTTAGTACTATCAGATGTTCATCAAGATATAGCTAGACTAAGATATATTTTAACCCACGAAGACTACGATTTTATAGTTAATTTAGGGGATTTGTTTGATTCATTTGATTATAGGAGAGAAGATGATATAGTAGATACTTGTAAATTCATAACTGAGTATATAGATAATCCTAACTATATTTCACTTCAAGGCAATCATGACCTACATTATCTATACAGTAGTCCTATGACTTGGTGCTCTGGTTATCATAAAAATAAAGAGAAAGTAATTAATAGGTACTTTAAACAGGATAAAATAGAAGTAAGAAAGAAGTTTCGATGGTATTGTTGGATAGATGACTTTCTTTGTACCCATGCTGGACTACATCCTTATTACCTAAGCCCTATGCAATCTTTAAATAAGGAAGAGTTATCAATTTGGTTAGACAATGAAAGTAAGAAGGCTGAAACTAATTTACTCATAGAACAACCTCATTGGTTTTATAGTGCTGGAAAAGCTAGAGGTGGTAGAGCTAGTGTAGGAGGGATTGTTTGGTTAGATTTTAATCAAGAATTTGTAGCAATAGATGGCCTAAATCAGTTATGCGGTCATACTCCTTACAATAACATAACTCAATACAAGAATACTAATAGTTATGATATTGATTGTCATGTAGCTCAATATCTTATAATACAGAATGGTAAGTTAGAAATTAAAGACTATGTAGATTTATGAAATATTTCGTCACTTATAAAGAGGCTAACTATCCTAAAACTTGGACTTGTTCTAATGAACCTGCTTGGGAATCTAGTTTTCGTGAATTCAATAATCTTAAAGATGCCGAAGATCTGATAAATGGTATAATTAATCAAACTGAATATTTTAAAGATATTAATTTATCTGTTGCAGTAGTTATGTAATTTGGCAGCATCGCATAATGGTATTGCCCCTCATTTGAAGTGAGAGTGCGGGTAACACCGGTGAGGGTTCGAGTCCTTCTGCTGCCTCCAATTTAACCAGATATAGCGTAATAGTAGCGTACAAGCCCTGGGAGCTTGTGGTGTCTGTGCAACTCAGACTATCTGGACCATTATTTACTAGTTACCGGGTCCGAAACTGTCCTTAACCAGACAAAGTAGGTACCAAATACAGATAGAGAACTGTAGTCAACAACGCACACTTAGTAAATGGAGTGTGGACGGAAATGAGCCAGGGAATCTGGATGATACCGTGCAGCCAACAACTTAGTAATAAGTCTGTGGACATGATAGGTGAAGGTCAGGATAACAACCTGGACAAGTCCTAAAGGGTTATGTAAATAGTATAGCAATATACAGCCCAGTACCTTGAAATATAGGTGTGTTGAGCCTGGTAATTAGTAAAACATACACACGTAATTTAATAGTAGAATATTTGCCTGATTAGCGAATTGTACTTGTGCAACTCAAGTCGTGTGTACCAATTTAAACGAACAAAACAAACATCCATGAACAAATTTAATACAACAATGATAAAATTTATTCCAGCAATGGTAACATTAGCAGTATTATACTTTATTGCTGCTATTTTCGTTGGTTATTATACGGCAAACAGAGACAAACTACTTCAAAAGCAGAGAGAAGAACAATATAAAGTGATATTAATAAATGCATATCTCACAGGTTATGAAGATGCACAAGATGTTTATGGTAAGATGATTAAGAATGAATTCCATAATCATACTGACTTAACAAATTATTCACAAACAGCCTATGATAACTTTTGTACTAACACAGTGAATAAGTATCCGTTACCATGAAAAAGACAACTATTAATGTAATAATGGGCTTAAAAGTGATGGACGACCTTATGCACGCAACTGGTGTGTTTGAATCTTTTAAGAGATTTGGCGAACATCAAGTTATAGAGTATGAAATGCAGAAAAGTGAACCAGATTTAGATTTCATAACCAGGTTTAAAGAATCAGCTGAAAAAGAAGGCTATATAATTACAGCTATCTGGGTAGGTGAAAATCCTCAAGTCAATTTAGTGGATTGGTCAATTAAAGCAATTAGTGATGGACAAAAATGGAGTATGTTAGAACCATATTTAAACCATTTCGGTATACAAAAACAAGAAAAAACTATATAATTAAAATATGAACGCTACTGAACTATTAGATAAGTTTGAAAAAGAACTCCCCAATCTAGGAACTTGGTACTGGACTGAAAAGACAGGCTCCAAACCTAGAATATTAGTATGCATCACTAAAATGCTTAAAGCAGGGCTGGAAGAAGAAACTGTTAAAGATATTATTATTAGTATGATGTATACTGGTTATGTAGAGCATGAAAGACAGGTTAAAGCCGAGACTGGTTTAAGTGTAGAAAAGTTTATGCAGAAAAAGCTTGAATCTTTGCCTGTTGAACAAGAACATTGTCTTACTAACGAATAATTTAATCCGGTTCTGGTGTAGTAGGTCTGCACGCTTGACTGAAAATCAAGAGGTCGTTTTTCGATTAAACGGAACCGGGCCAACCTATAATTTATGCTGCAAAAACTGCCAAAAAGCGTAGGTGATTCCATTACTTTGGGTTCTTTAATATGTATAGGAATTGCCCCAACTAGTAATTCTTCTTTTGTTCCATTTGCCTCTTTCGAAAGAGATGGAGAGTTAATTAGTTATGAAATAAAGAATCAAGCGTTAATAGATCAGTTATCTGATACCTTAACCGATATGCTTATGTCTAATATGAAAGACATTGACGTTAGAATTGATTATAAGTATGTAGTAAAAGCAGGTTACATAGAATTACTCTATAATAACAACACTATAGAAATTCAAAATGAAAACTAAAATAAACACTAGTACTCTACCTAGTCTGGCTCTTCTTTCTATATTAGGTGAGGATGCAATAAAAATATTAATAACTCATGCTTTAGATAAAAAAAGAAGATGAGAAGCATATATTTGATATTGACCTTAAAATTGATGGTAAAGAGTATGATTTTCTTGTGTTGGTAGAACAATATCAAAAAAATCTGGAGCGTATGATCGATCTTGAAGTTAATAGCAGACTTGAATCTAAGTTTAATGAGCTAACCGACAAGTTATCTTTTATATCTAGCATGTTTGATGCAGCTAAGGCAAAAATTAAGAGTGAACTTAATTTAACTGAGGATGATTATTGATAGTTAATGGGGGATTAAGCTAGTAGTAGACGCAGGCTTTTACACAGCCTGAGGATTGGTGCGATTCCAATATCCCCTACCATTTATATGCCTACAAAAATACAAGATTGTAAAGGTTTATCTGTTTGTATTAATAATCATGTCTTCAAATCTAATGAGGTTAGATTAATACCATTTAGTGCTGCTGAAAAAGAATGTAAATGTGTTCTTTATACTGATAGTGACTATGTTATAAAAAGACGAGAGCCAGTAGATCTAGAATTTCCTGGATTTTTATTAGCTTGTCCAGTCTGTAATGTTATTCAGATAGACGGTTTTAGAAATGCCCCTACTAATTCAACACCAATAAAAGGTGTTGATAATACAATACCTGAGAGGAGATTAGAAATAGATTTATGAATTTAGAAGCAGCTATAAACAAGATAAAAGGCAAGACTATCTATGTCTGGGTGCCTTATAATAGAATAGATCAATGTGCAGTTGAAGTTGACTATGTTAGTGCAGTTAATTGGTTAAAACACGTATATAAAGAAGAGAATGATATTGATCCAATACTAATCTCTGATCTTAATAAAGATGTTGTGTTAGGGAATGTACAAAGATTGTTGTTATGAGTGATGAGCCCAAACCAGTAAATATGGATAAACTTAGGGAAGCTGTGGAGTATTGTGATTTGCAAGGTAACTGTGATTACGATAATAGTATAGTTCAAGGATATGCTGGTAACTATTTGGAAGAAGTAATTAAGACTTATGAACGTGGAGATGAACAGTGGCCTATTCCTCATCCTTTGATTAAAGTACAACCGTTTTAGTAAATTTAGCAGGCAGACGAACTTAGGTTCAGCTAACTCTCATAAGGTAAGTGGCTGAGTGCAAATCTCAGGTTTGCCACCATAATTCACACAATTAAATTTGTGATAGGGCAGGCTTAAATTAGCTTGCAAAACAACAGAAAATAAATGAATACAAATAATACAAATACAGAAGTTAGTCATCCTTCACCTACTGTCGAAAGTTTGATGGATGAACAAAATTCCACTTGTTGCATTGATAGTTATAAAGGGAGACCTACTTTTGCTATTAATAAAGAAAGTCCATATCCTTTTAGTTTTGGTCTATTAAAAGCTAGATTAATTGTAAAACATATGGAGGCTTTGCAGAAGTTCGTAGAATCAGATGGTAGAAGCTTGGTTTAATATTTCGCTTCTGTAGTTTAAGAGTAAAACTCAGGTTTTGTAAACCTGGTATCCTGGTGCAAGTCCTGGCAGAAGCTCCATTCCGAGGCAAGAATAACTATTATTCTTGCCTTTTATTATATGAAGATAACAAAACGAGAAGATAGATGGTATGACGAAAACGGTAATAGTTGGTCTACAGAAGAACTAGCTACTAGATACTCTCCTACTCTAACCAATTGTAGTAATTGTAATAATTGTAATTATTGTAGAGATTGTAGTTATTGTAGTAGTTGTATTTATTCTAATGGTTGTAGTAGTTGTAGTGAGTGTAATGGTTGTAGGAATTCTCTTAATTGTATTAGTTGTAATTGGTGTAGTAGTTGTGGTAGTTGTAATAGTTGTATTAGTTGTAGTGTTTGTAGTCTTTGTAGAGATTGTACTTATTGTAGTAATTGTAATAATTGTAGAAAATGTGAAAATTGTTATTTCGTTAGTAGTCTTGAAAATTACGCCCCACTTCTTAAATTTGAACCATCTTCAACTAGACCAGAATTAGATATTAATGATAGAAAACTAGAACCAGACTTATGACTTTAAGAGACATATTAGACAATGATTTAATTGAACGTATTAGAAACCATAACGAAAAAGAAGTAAACCCTGAATCTTCTAGATTTAGTTCGGATGCTGATTTAACCTTATTTCATAAATGGGCTTACAAAGTAGAGAAAGGTTGGTATGGATTTGATTTAGGTAATAAAGTCCCGTATTGCTGGGTACTTGCCATAGATAAAGTATTAAAAAAGATCGAAGAACTAGACCCAGAATTTACTATTCAACAAATAAAGTTAAAGTACGGTCAATTATGTTTCTATATTGATTATAATAAGAACATAGATGAGATTAATCAATTAGCCAAGGAATTACTGGAATTATGTTGTAGTAGGCACTTAATTTATTAATTGCTAGTAAATGTAGTTTTATACCTTTAAAATATAAGTATGAAGTTACCAAGGATTAATCGTTATATCCCTAAAGATACACCGGTAATTAAAGGTATGATTCTTAGAGGATTGTGTGACTATGAAGAAAAAGCAATATATATTAACCCCAAACAAAGTGATAAAGAACGGCTTATTACAGCATGCCACGAGTCAACACATTACTTATTTCCATCTTTGACTGAAAAGAAAGTAGAAGAATACGGTTGTCTAATAGGTGAAGTGTTGTGGCGGTTAGGATATAGAAGCAGAATTAGAAAGAAACGAAAAGCTAGTATTTAATTTAAGCTTTAATATAATATCAGAATGCGTGAAATGTATGATATTGTATTAAAGAAATCTATATTTATTTTAGATAAAAAGTTAATGTCGGTTAGTCGAGAACTTGGTCTGGATTATACTGCAGTCTCCAAACTTCTACACAAAGAACAATTCCACGTAGTTGGTAGATATATACTACCAGAGAATAAAGATAAGATATTTACTTTAGTTAATTATGATACTGGTGAAGAGTATGACTGTATAACTAATAAGAGTTTAAAACATCATTTTAATCAAGAACTTACAGAGAATGAAATTAAGTATGTATATGAATTATTATCTGGCAGGCAATATTTAGCTTCTATTTGTGATCGAGCTCTTATTAAGAAGGGTGTAATTAAAGATGGAAATTTCGTTAATATCAAAGCTTCTTCTATTAGATATAATAAGGAAAGAGAAGCACAGTTATATCGATGTACAACTGCCAGAGATTTGAGAGGCAGGTTGGCTAATATAATACAAGCAGTAATAAATAAAAGAAAAAACTCAGCCATAAAATCATTAGTTGGTTGCACTTATAATGAATTAGCTCAACATCTATCTAATCGATTTACTTCACAAATGACTTGGGGTAACTATGGAGAATGGGTAGTGGACCATATAATACCGTTGTCATTGTTCGATTTAAGTAATAAAGAAGAAGTATTAAGAGCTAATCACTATACTAATTTACAACCTTTATGGTCTTCTAAAAATATTGCTGAGAAATACGGTGAGTTTAATTATATCAGCAATAGTGAGAAGAATTGTAAGAATATACTAGGCGGAAGAATTTAATTGGGATGTTGCATAATGGTAGTGCCAGGGTCTTTGGAGCCTTAGGTGAAGGTTCGATTCCTTCCATCCCAGCCATTTACAATATAAACGAAATCAAGTCACGTCAATATTAACTGAAGGTACGTTGCTCTGGCTCTATGTATCAACTAGAATAAGTTAATAAATCCCCGAAATTTATAGAGATAAAGTACGGGCAGAACCTCATTGAAAGACCACCCTTTAAAGCAATTTTATTGTGTAGACTAGGTGGGAGTTAAGCTAGAGTTGTGCCTAGCATATTGTATTTAAAACCATAAAACCATAAAACTATGAAACGACCTACAAGAAAAGCAACATTAGAAGATTCAGTAACGTATATTCTAGCAGAGATTAAAGAATTAGAAGCTTGTCAATATCTGCTTACGCAGATCATTTATAAACTTACTAATGATTATGCACCGGATGATACTCTTTCTGATAGTGTAGCTAAGATAACTGAAAGAATAACTCGTAAAAAGTGCAGGCTGTTTGAACAATTAGCCACAATTTCTGTTCTTAGCCCAACTGCTGAAGCTAAGTTAAAACAAAGATTAATCGATAAATTAAATAAATCTGGTTCATATTTCAGCAATTTTGTTAATCAATCTTGGACTGATATCTCTACCAACCCTGAAGAATTAAAGCAAACTATAAAAGATCAGATGAGTAAAGCATTACAAGTAAGAGAGGATGAGGTAGATATGATAGCAGTACCTAAAAGGAAGTTAGAACCAGATCTATGAAGATAACTAAACGAGAAAATGATAGATGGTATGACGAAAACAATAATAGTTGGGAAACTAAAAAATTAGCTACTTTACACTCACCTACCCTAACTAATTGTAGTTGGTGTGGTGGTTGTAGAGATTGTAGAGATTGTAGAGATTGTAGAGATTGTAGAGATTGTAGTAATTGTAGTGATTGTAGTAATTGTAGTTGGTGTGGTGGTTGTAGTTATTGTATTTGTTGTAATCAGTGTATAAGTTGTAGTTATTGTAGTGGTTGTAGTAATTGTAGTTATTGTAGTCATTGTAATAATTGTAGTGATTGTGGTTATTGTCATTATTGTAGAAAATGTGAAAATTGTTATCTCGTTAGTAGTCTTGAAAATTACGCCCCACTTCTTAAATTTGAACCATCTTCAACTAGACCAGAATTAGATATTAATGATAGAAAACTAGAACCAGATCTATGAAGATAACTAAACGAGAAAATGATAGATGGTATGACGAAAACAATAATAGCTGGGATAGTGAAGAACTAGCTACTTTCTATTCACCTACCCTAACTACTTGTAGTTATTGTAGTGGTTGTAGTTATTGTAGTAATTGTAGTAGTTGTAGAGATTGTAGTTATTGTAATCTTTGTAATGATTGTACTCGTTGTACTAATTGTGATTATTGTGATAATTGTAGTCATTGTGGTTATTGTAGTGATTGTAGTGATTGTTTAGGTTTATATAATTATCGAGATAAAGAAAATTTAGAACCTCAAGTAAGAATATTACCTCCAACATCAAGAATAGAATTAGATATTAATGATAGGAAATTAGAACCAGACTTATGACTATAGATCAAAGAATAACTAGATTGGAGAAGAAGGCTGGAAGGCCAGATTTACCAGGAACTACAATTAGTAGAATACTTTATAAGAAGAAAGGGTTTGGCTGGACTGTAGGAGTTGGAGCAATGCATTTATCTAGAATATGGTTTCATGCTAAAACTATAGAATCAGCACTATCCAAAGCTGAAAAACACTTTAAAATAAAATGACTAAATTTAATACACTTTATAAGCGGGCTAGTAATGGGAAGATACAGGAATGGACCATAGTTGTAGATGATAATTCTTACATAGTTACGGAAGGCATGAAAGATGGAAAGCTAACTACTACCGCTCCTCATACATGTGAAGGTAAGAATCCTGGAAAGAAGAATGAAACTTTAGCAACAGAACAAGCTCTGAAAGAAGCCAAAGCAGTTTATGATAAGAAACTTCGTAGAGGTTATGTAGAAAGTATTGGTGACGTTGATAATACTACTTTTGAAAAACCTATGAAAGGTTCTAAGTTTCAGGATTATGAAAACGAAGTTGAATACCCTGTAGGTTATGACGATAAAATTAATGGGGTGAACTTTAGAATTAAGGCTAAAGGGATTGAAAGTACGGGTGGGGAATTCTTTTTAACTGCTCCTCACATCATTAATAGCCTAAAACCTTTATTCACTAAGTATCCAAATCTAGTATTGATGGGTGAAGGTTATAATCCTAAAGCTGAGTTCCTTCATCAAATAACTGAGATTCTTACAGTAACTAAGAAAAACAAAGACATTACACCAGAATTATTAGCATTAAGTGAGAAAGTTTGTGAATGCTGGTTATTTGATGGGTACGGCTTTGATAATATTGATGAAAATACTAATTGGATGAAGAGGAGAGAAGCAGTTAAAAAATTAGTCAAAGGTTATAAGTATGTTTATGTTTTGCCTTATAAGACAGCTAATAATAAGGCTGAGTTGGATATTGCTTTGGCTGAAAATAAGACTAGAGGTGGTGAAGGTCTTATGGTTCGTTGGAAAAATTGTGAGATAAAACATGGTAAAAGCAAATATCTACTCAAGCTAAAACATTGGGAAGATGAGGAGTTTGAATTGGTGGATTTCGCTCTAGGGAACGGAAATTGGAGCACATTTCCTAAAAAAGCAATTTTCAAATTACCTGAACCTTGTAAAGATAGAGATGGTAATATCTTAACTACTTTTGCATCCAATATAGAAGGAGGAGAAGAATATCTTGCTAAATTATGGAAAGACCGTAAAGACTTGATAGGTAAGAAATTTACTGTGAAATACCAGCTTAAAAGTGCTTATGGTATTCCTCAAATTCCTTGGTTAATTGTACCTAGAACATATGAATAAACAAATAATGAAACAAGCAGGGTTTACTGAAGAACTTAAACAAATAGAAGTAGGTAATTGTCCTATCTGTCGTAAACCGATAAATTTAGAAGATTTCAGAAATGCTTTGTCTAAAAGAGAATATGAGATCTCGAAAATGTGTAATGCCTGTCAGGACTTAATCTTTGGCCCATGATTTATGTGGATAAAATGGAAATATAATGATCATGGCTGGCCTGATTTTAAAGAACTTGAGATCCCTGATGATTTTGATGGTTGTGATTCGATAGAGGATTATCTTTGTGAGCGCGGATATGTTCCAATAGGTATTAAAAGATTTCTGTCGAGTAAGATAAAGTGGGAGAAGATAGACCTTACTTCTCAAGAAATTAAAGCTAGAAAGATAACTTCATTAAAGAATGAAATCCACTATCATACAATGTGTTTAGCTGACTATAAGAAAGAATTAGAGGAATTACTTAGAGATGATGTCAAAACCACTTAAAATGTATATCTTTGTGAGAAAATCGCTACCGTCCCACAAAGTAATTAGTGTAGCTCATGGTGTATTAATAGCGCATTTAAAATTCAGTCCACTCACACCTTTAGTATATAGTAATGAAAACCAGAGAGTATATAATGAATGGCTTAATACCTCATTTCGCAAAGTAGTATGTGAAGTGACTGATGCGGAGTTTACGGAGCTAAAGAAGGAATCTGATTATATAACAGTAACAGAATCAGCCTTACCTGGAGAAGAATTAACACTGGTATTCTGTCCTAGATATGAATGGCCGGTAAAGTTTAAAACTTACCCTTTATTCAATATATGATAAAAGTAACTATAATATACGTGGATAGCTGGTTACAAGGAAGTCATATGGTAAATTTAACTAAAATGGCTAGGGTTGAAGCCTCATCTATCAAAGCTATAATGGAATCTAAATATAGAGATTCGATTGTCTATATGTTTGAAGGTTGGCCGCTTATGGTAGGTGAAACGATAGAAGACTTAAACAAATCTGAAATTATAACAATAAACGAAGACAGTACTAAAATATAAATAATTAACTTGGGTGAGTAGACCAGTGGAAGGAGTCACATGTCTTAGGAACATGGCAGGGTGGGTTCGAATCCCATCTCACCCACCAAACTAATAACAACAATAATAACTAAACTTATGGAACAAACATTACAATTACAACATTTAACAAATAATTCTGACAGCGCATTACCTTCTTTCTCTACTTTTACTGAACCAGGTATGTCACAATCAGAGCTATTACTAACTAGAATAGATACTCTGGAAGCTGGGATTAGGGAGATTAAAAATATAGGAGCAACTATAGATAAAACGTTAAATAGTATACTTGATTTGATTGAACTTAAAGAAGCTAATCAACCAGCTACTACTGAAAACTTTACGCTAACTCCTACACCATCAACTAACGATGTAGCAGTTTCAATTATACCTACAGCAACTAAAAAATTGCTTAAGAAGGCAGAACAAGAAGGTGTTGTAGAAAAAATGCATGATGCTTTTTCAAATAATCCAATATTGAATGCTAATAAAAATAAATTGGTTCACGCATCTCTACATAAATTGTTTGTATTGTCCTTGGTATTTGATGGCCGCTTTTCGAGTCAAGATGCTAAGAAGGCCTTGTTAGAATATGGCTTCAATTATGCTGAACAAAATGGACCTACCGCCTTATTACATGATTTTGCTAAACGAGATTGGTTGACCGAAGTTGCACCTGGAGATACTACTCAGAATAAAAAACTTTCGTTCTATATCGTGAATCAAAAAATCCTCTCTGTTATTGCAATATTGTTAAACCCGGCTATTTTTATTGAATTGTATGATGATAGTAGAATAACTACTGCATAGTTCTACATAATAGTGATTTAATAATCGAAGACTAGACCCTTTCTTATGACAATAACAAAAATAGCTAATAGATGGTATGACGAAAACAATAATAGCTGGTTATCAGAAGAAGCAGCTACTCAATACTCACTTACCCTAACTAATTGTAGTAGGTGTAGTGATTGTAGTAATTGTATTGATTGTAGAGATTGTAGTAATTGGTGTAGTAATTGTAATAATTGTAGAGATTGTAGTTATTGTATATATTGTAGTGATTGTAGTTATTGTATATATTGTATTGATTGTAATATTTGTAGTGATTGTAGTAGTTGTATTAATTGTAGTAATTGTAGTGATTGTAGAGATTGTAGTAGTTGTATTGATTGTAGTGATTGTACTAATAATAAGAAGTATGAACCAGTAACTAGACCATTTATAGACTGTACTAACAGACTATTAGAACCAGATTTATGACAAATATCACAGTACGAGATAAATATGACCAATCTATAGAAGTAGGAAATAATGTTATAGTAAAGTATTATGGCAGTATTTATAAAGGAACTGTCATTAATATTAAACTAATAAATAGTACTGGGACTAGTACCAGTGATTTTTGTGCTCATTTAAGAGATTATTGGATTAAAGTTATCATCCATTCACCTATTAGAGGAGATAAAGAGATAACTAGTAAATCAGGAGAAATAATAAGAATATGAAATATAATCTAGTTCAAATTCGTAGTCATATAAAGAATCAACTTCGTGTTTCCTTTGAAGAAATTGAAATAGAAGGTGAAGTAATAGAAATCAGTTCACCAATGAATACTGGATTTTATTATTGCCTGGCTAAAAGAGGCAAGAAATATGCTTTTGATAGATTAAAGAAACATTTAATAAAAATGTATGATAAAGAAATTACAAAGATAACAAAAGAGTTAGACATGCTTAAAGCCGTAGAATATCCACATCGAAAAATAAGACATTAATGATAGAAAGTTGGAACCAGACTTATGACAATAACAAAAAGAGCTGATAGATGGTATGACGAAAACGGTAATAGTTGGATAACTGAAGAACTAGCTACTACTGACTCTCCTACCCTAACTAATTGTTATAATTGTAGAGGTTGTAGTAATTGTAGAGATTGTAGTTATTGTATATATTGTAGTGATTGTAGTAATTGTATTAGTTGTATTAGTTGTAGTGATTGTAGTAATTGTAGTAATTGTTATAGTTGTATTGATTGTAGTAATTGTAGTGATTGTTATAGTTGTAGAGATTGTAGTAGTTGTATTGATTGTAGTAGTTGTAGTGGTTGTAGAGATTGTAGTAATTGTAATAATTGTATTTATTGTAGTGATTGTACTAATAATAAGAAGTATGAACCAGTAACTAGACCATTTATAGACTGTACTAACAGACTATTAGAACCAGATTTATGAAAGCACATTGGATCATAGAAAATTTTACAGATTCGGAGGATTACAGGGATTTAATTAAAGCAGTAAAAGATTTAGGCAAGGAATGCTTTGTAATAGATAAACGTAATCATTTTGATTTTAATCCTGCCTCATTTGTGGAAAATGAATGTGTAATAGTTCAAGGGTCAATTCAAATGGTTAAGAATATAGAATCTAGGTTACCTAAAAATTGCTTTCCCATCAAATATTGCACCTTCAACAATTATCTTTGCTCGGTTTACTATCCTAAATTAAAAGACTTCCTATTTAATGATAAGTATGTATTACTTCCGCTAAAAGAACTTAAAGAGAATAAGTTTGATTATTATCAGAAGTTTGGAAAAGAAGCACTTATATTTGTAAGACCGGATAGTGGAGAAAAGACATTTCAAGCCCAACTCTTAGATTTGCAGGATTTCGACAGATTTTGGACTAACTCTATAGCTTCCAGTACTTTAGATGATGATTTAGTACTAGTTTCTACGCCTAAAGATATAATAGGTGAGTGGCGTTTTATATGTTCAAAGTATAACGATGGGGAAATCATAACTCAATCTACTTATCGATATCAAGGCAAGTTATGTTATATACCTGCTGCACCTGTTAAAGCAACTGAACTTTGTAAAAATATATTAAAGGTTCAATATTACCCAGACTCTGTTTTTTGCATAGATATCTGCCAGGCTGGGGATAACAAGTTCTATTTATTAGAATTAACCTCCTTTTCTAGTGCTGGTCTATATGCTACCGATAAAAAGAAGATAGCAACTAGAGTAAGTGAAATAACCGAATTTGAATATGGAAGAGAAATATTCTATAGGTGATCTTGTTGAATTATTAAATTTAGGTGAAGGGGAGATCGTCTCTATAAAAAACACTTATTATCATATGAGAATGTTGAATCATGTATCTATTGGTAAACGTGATTTAGATCCGGGAGATATACTTAATGTGTGGCCTGACGAAATAGTAAAAAAGATAGTAATTCTAAGACCTGATTATAGTAACTTAGATGAAAGAAGAATTGATATTGAATTATGAATGATTATAAGGTAGGTGATGTGATTGAGGCTTTTTATGTAGCATCTATTTATTGTACAGGTAAAATAGTAGAATTTAAGTTTAAGGGAGTTCTCATACGTATACTAGAAGACATGAATTACAATGATATAATATGTTATCCTAGTAATACACAGTTATTTCTCCCATTTGAAAATATCATAGGGTTTAGTCAACTTATTAGAACAGAAAACATATATGAACGAAACCTTGACCCATATTTATAATATAGGTGATGAAGTTAGTGGGAATTATGCACAATTAGCTGAGTTTAAAGGATTTATAGTATCATATAAATTTTATTTCAATAAACCTTGGTATTATGTACAGCTAACTGAACGCATATTTATACACAAAGAATTACCTATAGGTTGGATCATAGCTGTTTCAGAGATGGAAATTAAGGAAGTTAAAAAATTAAGAAAAGAAAACATATATGAGCGAAACCTTGACCCATATTTATAATATAGGTGATGAGGTGGCATTTTATAGAGGTACTCATAGGTTTGAAGGTAGAATAATAAATAGCGCAGCATTTCATGATCATTGGTGTGTTCAATTATTGAACTCTAAATTTATGTCAGTACATAAACAATGTTGTAATAAAATTAGAAAAGAAAATCCTTTAGATAGGAAACTAGAGCTTGATTTATGACAATAACTAAAAGAGATAATAGATGGTTTGACGAAAACAATAATAGCTGGGATAGTGAAGAAGAAGCTACTCTATACTCACCTACCCTAACCGATTGTACTAGTTGTTTTAATTGTTATAGTTGTATTGATTGTAGTAGTTGTATTGATTGTAGAGATTGTAGTAGTTGTATTGATTGTAGTAATTGTAGAGATTGTACTAGTTGTGATAGTTGTAGTGGTTGCATTGATTGTAGTGGTTGTGTTGATTGTAGAGATTGTAGTGGTTGTAGTGGTTGTATTTATTGTATATATTGTAGTGATTGTAGTGAGTGTTATGGATGTAGAGATTGTAGTAATTGTAGTAATTGTTATAGTTGTATTGATTGTAGTAATTGTAGTGATTGTAGAGATTGTAATAATTGTAGAGATTGTAGTAGTTGTATTGATTGTAGAGATTGTAGTTATTGTAGTAGTTGTATTGGTTGTAATGACTGGACTAATAACATGAAATATGAACCGGTAATTAGACCATTTATAGACTGTACTAACAGACTATTAGAACCAGACTTATGACACAAAAGGAATATAAAGTAGGAGATGTGGTTGATTTTGAGGTTAGTAATTTGAAAGGAATAGGAACTATAACACCATATAATGGAGACATAATGTATGCTGTAATTATAGAGGAATTTCCCGGTATACCTAGTAGAACTAAATGGCATATATTTCCTGATGAAATAACAGGTATACATGTTGAACCTAGAATAGAATTTGACATCACAAAAGATAGAAGATTAGAGTTAGAACTATGAATGAATTTGAAGAAGGAATGAAAGTTATAGTTACTTTTTATAGCGGTAATAAAGCTGTAGGAATAATAATATGGTATGCTGATGATACTTCCTATGAAGTTGAAGTCTTGCATTATACAGAAATTAATGATAAAGAGAAAACGGTGGAGACATTTCCAAATCCTTATAGTAACATTAACTTCATAAATACCGAAGCAATACCAAGTAGAACAGAGAATCCTTTTGATAGAAAATTGGAACCAGATCTATGAGTGAATATAAAGTAGGAGATGTTGTAGTTTATTGGTCTATTAGTTCTAACTCAGAGGCAGTTGCTAAGATAGTCGAAACCGATTGGACTAGTTTTAATTATTTAAGGGTAATTATAATAAAACATGATCATCTTAGTGCAGGTACATCAATTTATTTAACAGAGAGTGAAATAATAAGATTGGACGGTCCCATTATAAAACACTGTTTTGATATTATGTTAGATAGAAGATTAGATTTGGAACTATAAGTAACTGTTTTACCTTATATACCACATTCTCTACTCCAATCTACCACTCTCTCCCCATAATCCTCCCCATCACTCACAATTTCAACTACTTACGAAACTTGTATTAACTCTATATAATAACTTTCCAACTATATGAATCCTAAAGTAGAACTAATAAAAATAAACAAAATCCCAATTAGTATAGGTGTGGATAAATACGTATTCCCTATTAAAAATAGTATAGTACATCATAACCAAGACTCACTACTAGGCTCTACTATAGTATCAGATCCAGGTTATAGTGTATTAGGATTTCGCCGTGACCCTAAAGCTCTATCCAACCATAATCTAGCCTTTGAACTAGCAGAACTAGCCTGGAAAATACAAGAATTTGATCTTATATATGAAAACACTAGCTAACTACCTCAATGACCCGGATAATGACTTAACTGTTGAACTTGATGCTGAATTATTAAAGAAGATTCAACTAGATACTCTTTATAGTCTATTAATTAAGAGTACTGAAGCCTTAAATCTGCCTGCTATCTCTAAGGAGCATACTGATATAATGGTAATTCATTTAATCCTTAATGAAATAGAACTTTTGAAATATGGATTCAACATTAAAGAAGTGTAAGAAACTAATAACCTGGGCTGAGCATGAAATTAAAGATTGAATACTTGAAACTACTATATAAAAGAGTACTTAACTGTATATACTATGCTTGTTTGACTGACCAATACTTAAGTTGTATAGTACTAATTATAGTTTATCCTATATCTCTTATTATAGTGAATCTATATAACAAAGTTGTAATTAAAGATAGTAAACCTAATTGTTGGAATGATTTTTTCTTCTAAGATATGACAATAACAAAAAGAGCTGATAGATGGTATGACGAACGAGGTAATAGTTGGTTATCAGAAGAATTAGCTACTTTATACTCACCTACCTTAACTAATTGTAGTTATTGTGATGATTGTAGTAATTGTAGAAATTGTAGTAGTTGTAGTAATTGTAGTAGTTGTAGAGATTGTATTAGTTGTTATGATTGTAACGATTGTAAATATGTCTGTTGCCTGACAGACAGAACAAGATTTACTGCTCAATTCGAACCTGCTACAGAAGATACTATAATAAGACCTGAACTTGACATTAATAATAGAAGACTTGAAATTGAACTATGAATGAATTTAATATAGGTGACATTATTTCTGTAACATTTACTTTTTCTGGTAATCAAGCTATTGGTGTTGTAATTGACGATGATAATTTTATGATCACGTCTTATACTAAAGTACTTAAACCAGACTATGTAGTTAAAGGTTTATCAGACCGTGAACCTCTTTATGGATGTAATATAAGGAATATTCAACTAGTATCACGGAGTATTAGACAAGAAGTTAGACAAGAAGACCCATTTTCCCGTAACCTAGACCCATATCTATGAATGAAGAATACCTTAAACTAGTTAAAGAACTGCAAACTACAGTAAAAATTGAATTGGACAAAGCTCCACTAAAAGATAATTACTCCCCAAACTATCCTGAAGCATCTGTTAATACCTTGGCAGTTAATATAGGTATTATTATAGATGATAGATTTAGTGTTAATGACTTATCCAATACTAACACTATAAACCCTCCTATTAAGCTCTATTGGCTCCAGGTCACGTCCTATAATGATTTTGAAGTCTTCCTGTCTACTAGAGGTATTCCAGCCTATATCTCATTTGACGGTGATCTAGGCCCTAAAGTAAAGGATGGTGAGGATTGCGCCAAACTACTTGTAAAGGTATGTAAGGCCAATAAGTTGAAAGAACTACCTCAATACGAATGTCACTCCCCTACCCTCTCTAAGAAACAGAAGATAGAAGAGATACTATTAAACTATTGATTAATGAGAACAGAGCTTGAATGTAATAAGAGAGACTTGGAGGATCATCTATTATCAGAAGCTATTGAAAGCTTTAGTAATATTCTCTCTAATAATGGTTGTAATGATCTTTATATACCGAATACTGAGGAAGCTAGGCTACTTTGGGATGAATATCAAGCTTGGAACCTCAAAACTCCTTTAACCGAGCTTAAAGGACATGTAGATTACTGGCCACCCTACGTCGATTCCAAGAATAGGTTAGTAGTATATGATTCTTTATTCATATACTTATTGCGAAAACGTACAGGTTTGCTAGATTAGACTTTATGCCTATGTGGTGGAATTGCTAGACACCCGGGAATTAAGATCCCGTGACCTTCAAAAGTCGTGCAGGTTGAAGTCCTGCCATGGGCACCAATTTAAATAACATTATGGCTCAATTAATAATAAAGAATATTACCATGAATCAAGCCAAAGTATTAGCTAGTTACTACCAAAGACAAGGGGAACAACACGCTGAAGTATGGTTTGAAGACAGAAACGAAGAAACACCAATAGTAGATGTATCAAAATGTCCTTGGTTAATAGTAGATGAAAAAGAAGAAACTGTAACTATTATTTGTAAATGAAACTAACAAAACGAGAAAATGATAGATTCTATGATGAAAACAATAATAGTTGGATAACAGAACAACTAGCTACTGTATATTCACCTACGCTGATTAATTGTAGATATTGTAGTGATTGTAGTAATTGTAGTAATTGTAGTAGTTGTATTAGTTGTTATATATGTGTTAATTGTAGTAATTGTAGTGAGTGTTATAGATGTAGAGATTGTATTAGTTTGTATAGACATTACAACGAAGAAAAATTAAAACCTCAGAAGTATGACACTGAAGATACTATAATAAGACCTGAACTTGACATTAATAATAGAAGACTTGAAATTGAACTATGACCACCAATAATTTAGAAGAATTTGGTACTAAACTACCAGAACATACAGCTAAATCTAATCAGATTATGATACCTGATGCTATCCTTTATGCTGCACCAGAAGAAATCAATGTAGCTAATGGATCAGCTCAAACTCCTACTCAATGGACGGAGCCAGTTTCAGGAATGTTTTTATCCACACCTGAAACAATTAAGAAGTTACCGTCTAATGTATATAAGTATGTAGCTTATTCAGATAATAAATGGGGTTTTCTGAAAGTTAATATCAATGTTGACGAACTACTATTACTACCTGATAGTACTTCAGATCTAGTACTTCAAGAGATTCAAACCTTTCTAGACAATGCGGAAACCTTTAAATACTATGATGTATTGCATAGAAGAGGGTTCTTATTCTATGGTCCAGCAGGTTCAGGCAAGACTTGCTTAGTACAACAAATCATTAAGAAGGTGATTGACCAGAATGGAGTGATTTTGCTTTGTGATAACCCACAAGCTATCGAACTAGGTTTAAGAGACCTTAGAGCAGTTGAGCCAGATAGATTCATAGTTTGTCTATTCGAAGATATTGATGCCTTGATTCAGAGATATGGAGAGAAGGAGATTCTTGCTATATTAGATGGTGAAAGTCAAATCAACAAAGTCTTGAATATAGGAACAACTAATTACCCTGAAGTATTGGATAGGAGAATCATTAGACCTCGTAGATTTGATATGGTGATTAAGATTGACTGGCCTAGTGAAGCAGTTAGACGACATTATTTTAAGAATAAGCTTAAGATTGATGACAAAGAACTGGGTAAGTGGGTTAACGCCACGGATAAGTTCTCCTTCGCTGCTTGTGCTGAGTTGATGATTAGTGTTAAATGTCTGGGTAAGGATTTTGAGAAAGCAGTGGAACATTTACGTGAATTAATGAAACATAAACCAGATAGCCGGGATTTTAACAGCCCTGCAGACTTTAATATAGGACATTAGTTTTAAAGGATAGTTAACTAGTAAAGTTACTAGAACAGTTTACTAAACTGATTGCTCCTTAACTGGAGTGGGGAGCATTACCTCAGCTATCCTCCAATTTACTTATGAAACTAACAAAAAGATATAATAGATGGTATGACGAAAATTATAATAGTTGGGATACTGAAGAATCAGCTACTCAATACTCACCTACCCTAACTAATTGTAGTAGGTGTAGTGATTGTAGATATTGTAGTCTTTGTAATTATTGTAGTAATTGTAGTAATTGTAATGATTGTATTACTTGTATTAATTGTAGTGATTGTACTCGTTGTATTAATTGTAGAGGTTGTATTTGTTGTAATCAGTGTATAAGTTGTAGTGATTGTAGTAATTGTAGTAGGTGTACTAGTTGTAATCGTTGTAGCGGTTGTAGCGGTTGTAGTGATTGTACTCGTTGTATTGATTGTAGTTGGTGTAGTTTACTTATAGATAGAATAAGATTTTTCCCACAAACTGGCCCTGACAACTCGGAACTAATAACTAGAAAAGAAATAGCATTAACAGATCGAAATCTGGAACCATTTTTATGAAAATAAAACCAGGCTTTGAAGAAGAATTTGAAGTAGCCAAGACTTTAATACATAAACATACTGATGCTATAATCAAATATGTTAATGATTGGAGTTTGGCGATGGAGAACTGTATAGCTGAAGGTCAATCATTAAAAGATATAGCCATGCCTTTAAGTGAACAGATTTCTATTATAGATAGCAGGCCTGACCATGTTAAAGTTATGGCCGCTATACTATTAATGAACTGTTGGATTTATGGGGATGAGTTGACTGAGATATTTCATCCTAGCCACCTTAACTTTGAGCTGGAACTGCTAAAACAATTAAAGTTTGCTAATTACTAGAATGAGGGTGTAGTGAAATAGCATATAATAACTCTTTCCTAAAGAGTAGTTACAGGTTGAAATCCTGTCATCCTTACCAAATTAAACCATGAAACTAGACGATCAAACAAAAGACAACATTATTGAAATCTTATGGGCAGTATTCTTTGTATTATTGCTCTTAAAGATATTCATATTTTAACTTTATGAAACTGCAAAAAATACTAGAAGCCTGTTTATGGATAACTCTTATTATCTTCATAAGTGCTATAGCGGCTCTTACACATCACTTTTTACTAACTATTCTGTTTTCGATTTTTTGTTTACTCTTTATTGGTTATAAAACTTGAAAATATCATTATCATTGTTGTATATAATAACACTATTCACAAAAACCTTGAATTTACAAACTAAATGAAACCAGACAAAAAGAAGAAAGACCTTTTAATGCTACTATGCGTTATTGGTGGGATGAGCTTGTTTGCAGGCATGACACATACCCCAATACTATTAGTAGCAATTCCGGTTTACCTTTATCTCTATCTAGACGACCTTGATAAAGATATCAATGAAGATTAACACAAAATGAACAATAAACTAACTGTATTTTTAGACTTGGATGGCACTATTGTAGACTGGTTGGATAAGATGAGAAAAGAATGTAAATTACCAATCAGTGCATTTACTCAATTTTATGAGAATCCAGACTCTCTAACTGAGGAAGCAATTACTGAATTATTTGGAGGAGAAAATAAATTTCGCAAACTAATGTATAACAGAAGTGCTAAATTCTGGTATACTCTTGATAGCTTTTGGTGGATGGAATATCTGATAGTCCAGTTAAAAAATAACTTTAATGAAGTTGCCTTCTTTACTAGCCCTGGAGATAACCCTGAAGCTGGGAAGGGTAAGATTTTATGGCAACAAAAGCATTATCCAGAGATTCCTCTTATTATGGGGAAACACAAGCATTTATGTGCTGGTCCTAATAAAGTATTAATAGATGATAACTATAGGAAGATTGGTAGGTTTATTGAATATGGAGGTTATGGCATTCTTTGGCCTAATCAGTTTCATGTAGCTAAGTTTAATGCCGGTAGAACGTACTCACTTATTTCTGATATAGTAGCTGAAATTCTAGCTTACCAGAAATACCATACCTTGATTTAATATGTCTGACCTCATTTTTAGTCGTGAAGTGCTTAAGTTGAATAAAAATCATTTACCTATAGGATTCTTCACGCCTAAAGATGTATTTACAGCTTTGGCTAATTATATGGTTGATAGAAGACAGAACTATATACTGGATGTTAAAGGTAATAAAATGCGCAAGATGCTGGCTTATGATATTACTTATGAACAGATAGATGATGACCTATACGACTTCTCCAAACTTCTTAATATGCGGGTAGTTGACTGGGATGAATGGATAACCTTGCCAGTAAGGAGTTATGATCTATTCGTACATACCCCTAACCTTGTAGTAAGAGTGCCTAGAGTAGTTGTAAGTCTGGCTTGTGAAGAAATGCCTAAAGTTCGATATAATACTAGCTTAAAATCTGTTTATAACCTGTATGAAGGTATTTGTCAGATAAGTAAGAAAAGATTAACAATGAAGGAGGCTAGTCGTGATCATGTAATACCTGTCTCTAAAGGTGGCGAAAATAAGCTAAATAACATCATCTTGGTCGATAGATGTATTAATAGCAGAATGGGTAATAAGTATAAACATGAGTTAGGATTGCCAGAGATTAAACCTAAAACCCCTAAAACCATGCCGGTAAAAGATACATTAAGAAATATTAAAGGTGTTCCGGAATGGGAATACTGGTTAAAAAGATGAGTACTATATTAAAGAGTGAATATCTTTATAATGATAATGATAATCATGATAAAGTATATAATGTGACGCTAAAAGAAGTGGAAGGACAAATCACAACAGGTACAGTTATTGATTTTGTAGTTACTGCCGAATATGGTAGGAGAGGTTCGGTTTTAAAGACCATAACTAAATATGATGGCATTAGCTATGGTAAAGCTAAAGAAATTTATACATCTTTAATAGCAGAAAAAATAGCCAAAGGTTACAATAAAGGACCTAAAAGAAAGAAGGTCAAATCCGAACCTGAATTGAAACCTAAACTGAAACCAAAGAAGTTGGAAACCCAGGAGCTAAACGATGTACCTTTTAGAAGATTAGACTTTGGTGACTTATGAATAACAACCTTACTCTTTTTAGTTATGTTGATAATACTACTTTAACTTTGGCTCAAGGTAGGTTAATTAGTAGTTTTGCCAGACATTTTGGGTATCCTAATAAAGTTATGAGAGGATTGATAGATATGGATAGGGCGGTACAGGAAAGACTTATTCACTTTGATTTGCCAAATTACGTTATTAGAGATACCTATTATGTAGTTAATGTTAAATTATCCATTAATAAGCTGTTTTCTGAGAAGTCTTTCTATAAAAGCGATCTGTATTGCCAGTATACCTTAAAAGCCTCAGACCCGGCTAAAACAGATTCGGTATTGGTTGTTTCCAGCCCAGATCTTTATATAGTTGTTCCTTATGATATTATAGTTAATGGTAAAACAGCTTTGGATCTTTATGGAGGGGGTATATTTTTGAATTATGAAGGCTGTACTGGTCAGGTTCTTATACCTATTAAGCACTATTTAGATGGTAAGTTCCCAGACCCCTCCCCTCCCTCAGAATAATGGTTTTTTTAGGTATAATAATCTGAATAGGAGTTTTTTGACTTGCAGATTCATTTTTAGTACCTAACAAGTACTGGTTTATCTTCAAATCATTAAACATGCCTGATAGACAAATTAGACAAACCAAACAAATTGGCCCAAAAGAGAAAGGCTTCATATGAAATTCGGTTAGCTACTAAACTAGGCAAAAAGACCTTCGGCTTTAAAATTAAATTTGAACCTTAACCCTCCCCTCCATCAATTGTTGTAGTGATTGATGGAGGGGAGCTTATTTTAACCTATTTTAACCTATTTTAACTTATGTTTAACCATACTTGTACACAATGTAAGAAAGATTTCCAGACTCAGGACAATAAGCCTACCAAAATTGTAGCTGGTATTGCAATCCATCACCTCTATCCAAAAACTGACACCCCTAACACTTTTTGCACTATTAGATGTGCTAGACAATTTTGTGCTGACATTGCTACTAAAGATATGGTAGTGGATGCAGCTATTCTAAGGTAAACCCTATTAAATACTATGACTAGAAAAGAACGTAAACTTGCTGCTGAAAATAAGAAGGCAGGGGTTGTCCAAGATTTTATCTCTACATTCGACCGGTATCCTGAGCTATCTGTTAAAGCCAGGTTACTCAAAGTTGCTGACCTAGCTCAAAATTTGTGTAAACAACATCCTCAAGAAAAATCGATAGTGGATGAAGCATTTAATGCAGCTCTTGAACGCTTAAAAGAACAAGTTGCTAATTTAACTAAGAAAGAGGAAGACTCAGTCAAACTAACTCCTGAGCAAATAGCTAATTGGAGACTAGTACTTATGTCTGATTTTCAAATAGGCCCTTACGCCATGATAGCCCCTGATCATGAAATTCAAGCTATTAGGGATAACATTCAAAAACACCTTAACACATAGAATATGAAATCTATATTTAAAACAAAAATCGAACCAACCCTCAAAATTGTCTCTTTCAGAGAGTTTGCTACTGAGGTTGTTCCAGCTATTATAAGGGAACAGCCTTCTTTCAAGTTCACTGATGGTTGGTGTTTAGGTGAAATTGAAAGAATCACATTGGATCGAGGAATTGATACGTTAATGGGTGGTGGAGATAATAACTATCATTATACTGAACTTGATCCTGATACCAAAGTGCATATTACTACTACAGGCTTTCGTGTATCTCAAGATAAGTTACAATTCATCCTTGTTCTTCCTACAAAAGCTCTTGGAAACTTTAGAACCCTCGCTGAATTGGCAGCATATCAGAAGGAAAACAGATTTCACATGTTGATTGATTGTAAGTTTAATGAGTCTGGAGATATGGCTTGGATTTTTGAAAAGACTAAGAAAGGCATTATTACTCATGTGTTAACTGCTTTTGAAGACTTTGACACTGATCCTACTGTAAATCTTAACAAACAACCAGTTCATTTTTTACGTTCTGGCAGTATCCAAATCGACTTGCAACTGAGTCAGCTAGATCAATATACATCCGGAGAAGGAATCTTCACATTTATGTCACCTCCTTCTTGGAATGCCTGGGAAGGAATCTTTAAACGGCTCTGAGATTAAGTTTTCTGAAAAGTCAAATTTGGTGGGGAAACATACTAATACTGAATAAAGTGTGAGCTTTGAGTAAGCTCTTCAGTGTTGGTGCTAGGTAGGTGATTGGTTGTTTGTTAGGAATTTTCCAATCACCTACCTTTAATATTTTTAGCTTTGAACTGGTGCTGTATTAAATCTGGCTTACTAGACTGAATAGCAATATGGCATGAGCTGTTTATGTTGTCCACTCTTAACCAACTGTCCCGAATTGTCAATACAAGGATAGTTCTGTTAAGACGATTGAGTCAGTAAGAAGGGTTCCTTGGCCGGGAATTCTTCTGTTGCAGCATCAGTTCTTTAATTTAGGCAGCATTGCAATAATTTTTAACTAGAAAAGCTGGTAGAGCGCGGATTCTTGACTAGCTGTATGTAGAGTTGCAGGATTAAACCGTGATCGCTGCAAACCAATCAGTATTAGTTAAATGGACTAATTCTTGCTAGTTAGGCATTAAGATACCTCCTATTATTGCAGTGCTGTCTTCTTTTAGTCTTCTTTTTTAAGCGGTGTGTAACAGGAACCTCTAGTTTTAAAGCAAAAAACGGATTGATGAGGTAGTTGCATATTGGTGCTTCTTAAAGGAGAAGGCTTGCACCTAGTCTAGTACTAGGTGCTTCAATTTTAGTTAACATTAACAACCACAATTACTTAAACTATGCAAAAAATAAAAGCTATAATCTTAGTTGGATTGAACTATGGTGATGAGGGGAAGGGATCTGTAACTGATAGTCTAGTCCAACACTTCAAGTCAGATTTGGTGGTTCGCTATAATGGTGGATTCCAAGCTGCCCACAATGTCCACAATGAGACAGGACATCACACCTTCCATCAGTTCGGTTCTGGTACCTTGAGTGGGGCTAGGACTTATATAGGTAGTGAAGTTATTATCTCGCCTAAATTGATGATGGATGAGGCTGACAGCTTGTATAAGCTTGGAGTAGATAAACCATTATCTCTCATACATATATCGCCTAACTGCAGGATTACTACGCTATACCATATAGCGTTGAATCAAATGAGAGAATTAGCTCGCACAAATGTACACGGCAGTACTGGAAATGGTATTGGAGTTACTGCAGAATTAGCTAGACAACGTAGTAGTTGGGTCTTGAGAGTAAGAGATTTAAGTAAACATAAAAGTGATGTCCTCCAGATTCTTAATTCAATCTATGAATACTGTTTTTTGAAATGCGTTGAATTGCAACATGATTATAAATTGGAAAGTCAAGCAGTAGAGGACTTGATGCTTACCTTTAACATACCTCAATTAAACAACCAACTATACGATATTTACCTTGAATGGTTAAATCAGGTCAACGTTTGCCATAGTCTTGATATTATCAAAGACAGTAACCTTCCTATTTTTGAAGGAGCACAAGGAGTATTGTTGGATAAACTTCATGGTTTTCATCCTTACACTACCTGGTCTGATACTACTCCTACCTATGCTATGGATATGTTGTATATATTAGGTATCCCTATACAGAATACTTATAAGTTAGGCATTACCAGGACTTTTATGACTAGGCATGGTAATGGTCCTCTTCTGACTGAAACAAATGATTTGAATGCTTTAATAGCACATGATCATAATAAGACAGGTAAATTCCAAGGATGTCTTAGGGTAGGTAATTTAGACTTGATGGCTTTGCAATATGCTATTCAAAAGTGCGGTGGTCTTAATGGTCTGGCAGTTACTCACTGTGATTATTTAAGTAATCGTGAAGTACGTACAGTTTGCTGGACTTATGCTGGTATAGATTTGCTTAGTTACAATTGCAAGGAAGAAGCTGGTTTGGAAGCCTGGAATCTTACTAAGGCCTACTCTAAGAATAAGGCCCTGCTATATGAAGTTCCAGATTTATTAGCTGAAATTCAAAAGGTTACGAAGTTACCTATAGTAATAACTTCACACAGTAAATTCACAAAAGACAAATTATATATGGGACTAGAACAAAATGAACTCCCGGCAACGTATACTCCAGTTAAAACTGCAGTACCGATTGTTGAGGAAGTGAGCAATCCTGAAGAAATTCAGATTAAACAAGCTGATACGTTTCAACAAACTGAAGCAGCAAAACCAACAACAACTAATTAATTATGGGTTTTTCACATTATGATGCAACTATAACTAGAAGTTACATCTCTTCTAGAACTGCTGCTGGCGTATCTGTAATGGATCATGCCGTAGCAGTGAATGAAGGAAGAGCTGAAAATAAGGCTCATCCAACGCTTGATATGAGAATTCCTAACCGGGCTGGTAGGATAATTAGAGAGAGTCTTGATAGTGAGGCTCATCCTAATAGTTTGCCAATCGCTGTATGTCTTGATACTACTGGTTCGATGAGCACAATACCTTCCAAAGTAGTTTTGCAGTTGCCTAAGCTGATGGATTTGCTAATTAAAGCAAAGTATGTCTCTGATCCTCATATTCTGTTCGGGGCTGTAAATGATGCAACTACTTATCCTGCAGCTGCTCTTGAAGTCGGCCAGTTTGAGTCCGGTAATCAGATGGATGGTTGTCTTACCAATATTTTAGTCTCCCAAGGTGGCGGAGGTGGTACTCAATGCGAAAGCTATGAGTTAATCATGTTTGTGCTGGCAAGATTGACTGAATTGGATAGCCTGAAAAAACGTAATAAGAAAGGCTACTGTTTTATTTTGGGTGATGAAAAACCCTATTCTTTTGTTAGTAAGCTAGAGGTTAAGGAGTGGATTGGAATTGACATTGAAGCTGACATTCCTACTACCACAATTTTGGAGGAATTGAAGCAGAAGTTCAATGTTTACTGGTTGTTCCCTAGTAATGCTCAGAATAGCCGAGATAGAGGAGTTAAGGCTCATCTTCAAGGATTGTTTGGGCAGAATCTTATCATGCTGAAAGATGAAGAGACTATCTGTACTACCATAGCAGCTACTATTGCTATTAATGAAGGTAGAGATCCCCGTACTGTAACCGAAGAATTGAAGGATGGATTTAAGGACAATCCTGATGATATCCAAGTCATCATTGACTCCATACCGCCTCGTAGATTTGATGACTTGTAATTGAGCAATTCGTTGCTCTGGTGGAGGCTGGCTTTAACTAGTTAGCCCTGGTGCAGTATATTCTATGTTTCTGAGTGTACTGCACTTTTAATTTTGATGGTGCTATAGCTCAGTGGTAGAGCAAGCTCTTTATAAGGGTTAGGTCGATGGTTCGAATCCATCTAGCACTACTACTTTCCATACACTCCCGTATAGTAACTTTTACACAAAATAACAATGTCCTTCCCTATAATAATTAATGGTGGTGTAATGGGTATTTCTACCCAAACATGTATAGTTTGTGGCTTTCTAGCTGATGGTTTCAATGTTTTAGGTTCATTTTGTAGTGCTCATAAACACATTCTAGTAAGAGAATTCTTACTAGAAGAGGATCTGGTTGTGCTAGATATTATTCCAGATCAAGAACTTAGAGAACATATTAAGAATTATATCAGGAAAACCAGCATAGATGATAGTAATGCTGAATGGTGGTGTAAAGCATCAAATAAAGGTAAAAGAGAATTTCGAAAACAACATCCAGAACTATTTAAATAACATATAATTCTATTCTTACCAAGCGAGAAATGTGATAATAGAGTAAGAGTACTTGCAATAGTACTCATTTTATTCATAGTAGTAGTTTTGACATTAGTAGTATTAGCTCCTCTATCTTCTATTAAAACAATGAAAATAACATCAGATACCACGATAACAGCTAGTGAAGGTGAACTAGAAGTACGAATGGGTAAAGGTATGACTTCAGTTTATGTCAAGAAGCAAGAAAAACTTGTTTTGTATACTAATGAAGTATCAACTCTTATTCAACTTCTACAAACTGCTAACACTAATACTCCTGAAGCGAACAGGGATAGAGCATTATTACTACAAGAACTTGTAGCTACTGATCCTATTATAAGTAAGTTTCCTACTCATCATGTAGTAGATGCTTACCAACAAATGCTTAGAATTGCTCCAGAATTAAGTAGTGAGAAGGAAATTACTAGAGCATTCCTTAGACAAGCTGGTGCGAGTCAGGCCATTTCACCATTTGAGGCAGCTGACTTAATTAAGGCGAATACAGGTTTATTTAAGCAACATCAACTACAAAGAGGACTAAACTGAATGAAGTTAAAGTTCAATAAACTAAATATGCCATACAAAACCTTAAAATTAGTTCAGATGTTTAACACGGACGGACAAATATATGCATTCGGTAATGTAGTTAACATGGAAGTTACACGAGCTGGAGTAAAACTTACAGTATTGGAACGAAATGTAGGTAAAAAATTGAATACAAGAAAACTAAAGCATTATAACTATCTTAGAAAGGATGGTTTTGACCGAATGTTAATTGGAATATAAACATATGATTAAACCTAATATTTATAAACTGTTAATTTCTATAATTCAGCATCAAAGCTTTGCATGTACGCAAGCTGTTGAAGTGGATTATCATGAATATGCTGCTTATGAAAAACTCTAATTTTATAGGCTGGTTGGTTGTTTTTATGGGCTTGTATTATTGTTTAACCGAAACAATTTTCCATGGTTCCAAAATATTTCCACAATCAGATGCAGAACTGATTGAAGATGGAATTAGTGGTGTTTTAGCCGCTATCGGATTTGTAATTCTCTCACTCCCTACTAAAAGATGAAAAAGGAAACAATTTCTGGTCTATTAATGTGTTTTGGTTGGATGTGTGGATTTTTTGTAGCCTGGCTCATCTCAATTCACCAATTTAAACACATTCCTACACCTAGTTATCAAGAACAAACCCAACCTTTTTGTGGGCCTGCTACTCTATCCATGTTTGCAGCAGAGGGACTTAACATGGATATTGAGGCTAGTACATGGAATCTGACTAATGAACCAATGACTGCTATAAAAGCAGCTTGGTTTAAACAGACTGGACAGACTTTAAAATTCGTAGGTAAGATAAAATTTAATCAACCTTATGTTTGGGTTGGTTATTACAATACCAATCCACATGCTTGTCTAGTCTATTTTACTAGTACATATGTAGTATTAAAACACGGTCTTTACAATCCTTGGACCAGAACTAATTATATGGTTACCTGGCCTTATGAACAATTCTTTAGCAATACACTTGCAGTTTACACTACTACACTATGAAACTAACAAAAAGAGGTAATAGATGGTATGACAAAAACGATAATAGTTGGGATACGGAAGAACTAGCTACTCTACACTCACCTACCCTAACTAATTGTAGATGTTGTAGTGATTGTAGTAGTTGTAGTTATTGTAGATGGTGTAGTAGTTGTAGTAGTTGTGCTTATTGTAGTAATTGTAGTAGTTGTATTGATTGTAGTTATTGTGGTCATTGTAGTGATTGTAATAATTGTAGTGGTTGTACATATTGTAGAGATCGTAAAGATTATCATCATAACGTCAATTCTATACAGGACCGAAATAAATATCCTTATTTCGTTTTAAAACTATTTCTTGTATTGCTTGGAGGAACCTTGATACTTATGTTAGTAAACTATTTAACAAAACACTAAAACTATGCTTGACTACAAGAAAAAAGCGATCAAATACCTAATTTTAGGTTGGGTGATTACAGTAACAATCTATTTAACTATACTGTGCGGGGTTATTTACTTTATTTTCTGGTGCCTTAAACATTTTGGAGTAATACACTAAAATCATGAAACACACAAAACTAGTCGAAGTACCAACCACCTGCCTTAATTGTGGTGGGAGAGGGATTGTTGGCAAGCATCACGTAACCAACAAAAGAAACAAGCAAAAATGTCCAGTCTGTAAAGGAACTGGTGAAACAAAAAGAAACGAAGAACGGGAAGTATATTCCTGAACTAACACTAAGCTAAAACTCAAACTAAACATTAAACTCAAACTAATTATGGCTAAACTACATGAAATCCTGGCAGTAAAGTCAGGTGTCGTTGGTAAGCTCACAAAGCTAATCAGTGACTTGACTGAACTCTTCACTAAGAAGCACCTTCACTTTGTTGAAGAACATGTTATATTCAAACCTTTGGGCGAAAATCAACAGGATGTGGTGGAGAAGAACGTGAAGCGGCAAACTACAGTACGGAAAGAACTGAGCTGGATCGGCAATGATTTTGCTAATGTTCTGGATGTCTGTAATCGAATCAATTCCACAAATTGTCTGGCTAAGGCAGATGTAATTGTGGATGGTACAGTTCTACTCAAGGACATTCCGGCTACTGGTCTGCTGGAACTTGAAAAGCATATTCAGACCTTCAAAAGTCTGCTCGAAAAGATCCCAACTCTTGATCCAGTCAAAAACTTCAAGCCTGACCATGATCAAGGTGAAGATGTTTATAAAGCTGAACCTCGGGTCACTTCCAGGACTACCAAGGAGTTCTATCCTTTCGTACTGGTTCCTGCCACAGCTCAACATCCGGCCCAGGCTACGAAAGAAGTAAGGGATGTGATAATAGGTTATAAGCATGAAACGGAGTGGTCTGGCATGCTCACACCAGCTGAAAAAAGTGATCTTTTGTCTCGTTGTGAGGACTTGGTGGCCGCTATCAAGTCAGCACAAGCACGCGCCAACAATATTGATGTTGTGGGCGAGAAAATCGGCCAGGACATAGTCAAATACATCCTTGGTAAGTGATCAAACAATTTGGGTGAGCAGAGACATAGATATACTATGCTCTGCAACTCAAGCTCAAGTTAAAGTTAAAGATAAGGTTGAAGCTCAAGTTTTCACCCTAAGTTCAAAATTAGTTTAGGTAGTTAATTACAATAACAGATGTACTAAAGTAAAGACCTCGGTTCAAATCCGAGCTGGGCAGCCATTTTATTCCACTTCACAGAATTGCCCGGTAGCTTAGCGGTAGAGCGTTATGATTAAGTTAAACATTTGTTGCATTGTGATTAATAAGTTGATTAGCCTAGACGTTATATCTGAAATATAATTATGGGGAGTGGATACCGTGCTAAGGGTCCACTCCCTCCTTTGAACAACAGCCAAAACAAAACAAATAATGAACACATTAACACCAGAACAACGTAAAGAAAGAATTCAAGCAATTGTAAAAATTGGAGGACTTTGCTTAACCGCATTGATAGTTGCTCCATTTATATTCACCATTATCCAAGGATTGGTGGGTATGATAGTTGCTTTCGGTATCAGTTACTCCACCCTCTACTTCTGGCCTTATATCGGCATGAAATTTGCTAATTGGAGGTTGAAGGCTATTAGGGCTGAAGCTAATAAAAACCCAGTAGAAACTCTATTAGTGGAACAGCAGCGTAAGCAGAAATTGTGGGATGCTGCTAAAGTTGCAGTAGAGAATATTGGTGCCCAGTGCAAGAATTTTGACAGTAAATTGGATGGTTTTATTAAAGACTATCCTGATAGAGCAGCAGCTTATCGGGATGAGAGTGTGAAACTCCATCAAATCTATAAAGCCAGGACCCAGAAATTAATGGCGGCTAAGGATGAATTGCAGAAGTTTGGCAAGACTATTGAAAGAGTCGATGCTGAATGGCAATTAGCTCAAGCTGCTAGAGAAGCTAATGAGGCAGCTGGATTCAATGATAATGATATTTTTGCCAAGATAAAGACTACTACAGCTCTGGATAGCGTGCAGACTAGTCTTAATCAGGCATTCAGTAGTTTGGAGATCAGTCTAGCTGAGGAAGAGGCGGATAAACAGAAAGCTATTGTTAGCTCAACCCCTAAAGCCTTAAAAGATGCTGAGATTTGGGATGCGGAAGTTACTTCAACTAGTAACAATGACATCGTGAGAATACCTAAACAAAAAATCACATGAAACACTATAAACTGATGGGGTCAATTGTTATCATAGTCATCTTGATTTTGGTAGCTTTGGCCTTAAACCGTGCTCAACAACAACAAGATAGTCAAGCTGTTATGCCTGACCAAAACCAACAACAAAACTAATACATGAACACACATCTTTGGAAAATCAACAGCTTACTCCTATCACTTCTTTTTGTGCTCGGAGTATCGGCTCAAACACCTCCCTCACCCTTATTCATTAAAGGGACAATGGACATTAAATTCAATACCTTCAATTCACCCAACATACCTGGTGTGAGGGATGTGTATAATCTGAATTTCAACGTAGCCAATAGTGTCTTATTTCACGGTACTATTCAAGACACTCCACAAATCATTAGTGGTTGGGTGAGCAAGGCTGTGACTCAACATCGAGCATTGGCTTATAACGTTGATTGTGATGTAGTTAACCCACATAATCCTGCTCAAACCAAGAATATTGGATCATTACATGGTATTGTACCTATTAATGATAATGGGGTATATAACTATGATTCAGGTAGTCTAGTATTTGATATTCTACCAATGGGACAAGCTGGAGGATTTACTAGCTACTTTAAAGGAACTGCTGCTGGCAAGATACCTAATAAACCGGATAATTGGGCTGATAGTCTAAGCCTGATTAACATTACCAGATGTATTAATGGTAAGACAACTACAGTACAACTAAAGAAGTATGATAAGATGTCGTTTAATCAAGTCATAATTGGTCAAGGCCCGTTAGGTTATTATGATTCCGTTACTGTCAATGGTGAGCTGTTATATGATTATGATAAGAAATGTTGGTTTCTTAATAATCTGACTGCTCAATACAATGATATAAGTGGTGTGAAAATTGATCGAATTGCTGGTATTTTTAGGTGGGTTCCTGATCCTAATCGAGAATCAAATGGTTTGGGTGAATATGACTTCGATATCAGAGTTAATGAACCTCTACCTAATCCTGATGCAGCTTTTAGTGTATCAACATCTGATGAATCCTCTTTCTTTGATACTGATACCAAGATTGCAGGATTGACCGGTACGATAAAATATAAAGATACGTTGCCATTAGTAGATGATGCAACGTCACATTCAGCAGTTACAATTGATCTGACAGGTAACAATATTAGTAAGCAGCAATTGATGGTGCTTTTTAAGGTCATTATTCTACAATCCATCATCCCAGTAAATTCAAACTAAAACAAAACAAAAGCAATGATAAAAACTACAATCTTGCTGGCAATTACTATATTGTCAGCAATTACAACATTGGCCGAAACCAATACTAACCACACACCAATTATACTCAGTCCGCCTACATTGAGTGAAACTAATGTAGGTAGTGTTGACTATAATAAGATCGACATTACATTTGGTGGTGCCGGTACTTCATATAACAACCACAATACAGTAGGATTTGATACCTCCTTCTCTATTGATCCGTTCAAACAGGTTCCGAGTATCTGGGTTGGTGCTAGTCAGAGCATTTACTGGCAGCCTTTGTTTGGTGGGGCTACAGATATTGATGCAGATTGGAACCAGCAGATTTGGAGGAACCTATACTTTAACGGAGGTTGGAGTATAGGTAACGTTTATGGTGCTGGTGTTTCTGATTTGTGGAGAACCGGGCCTGAAATCTTGCTGCAATGGTATTTTAACGATCATACCTATTCTTATGCCGGCGCTAATTATGACTTGTTTACTCAAGAATCAGGTAAGAGTTGGCGTACTAGTGGGAGTGATAATGGAGTTCGTTGGCAGGCAGGGATCGGTCTTGAATTCTAATAAACCAATATGCATACTTTATTCACATTGTTCGCAGTTGGCACCTTAGCTTTCTGGTTGCTACTCATAATTGCCAATCTGATATTGGCAGCCGCTATTGATCACAATAAACCAGTATTTGGAAGTATAGTTCTGGCTAGTTTGATTTTTATGTGTTGGGAACCTATTCATCATCATTTAACTTTGGGTTCAGTCATTCTTTATTCTTTCTGTTATTTAGTGATAGGAATGCTTTGGTCCATTTTTCGGTGGTTCAAGTTTTCTGCAAAAATAATAGAAAAATTTAAAACAGCATACGGCAATGAATTAAGTGAAGTTCAATTAATGAGTTTAAAAAGTGAGCTATCCTTGTCTTATTGGAAGTCTAAGATTATAACTTGGATTGCTTATTGGCCTTGGAGTGTGTTTTGGAATTTGTTCGGTGATATATTTGAAGCAATTTACAACAACCTCAGTAAGGTCTATTCTAGTGTTTCTCAGTATCAATTACGTAAGTTTAAGTCTAAGGAATAGTTTTGCAGGTAGTGGTGGAATTGGCAGACGCAACGGATAGTAGGCTTACCTGACTTCAATCAGTAGCCGGTCTCCGTCGACGAACGTAGCATTGAAGATATTAGATTCGTCTTGTAGGTTCGAATCCTACCTCCTGCACTAAATAATAAAGCCCCCTTAGTCGAAAACCTGATTCAATTATCAGGAGAATAACAAAAATAAAGGATAAGTTCTTTAATAGAATCAAATCCTTCTTTAACTAAATTATACTAGCATATTATAATTTAGTAGTGTAACATTTTCTTATATGCTTTATGGGCGTGTAACATAATCGACTTATTTTAGAAAGATATGACAGCAAGCGGTAGAAGCATTCTCGGCTACCTAAAAATGAATGCAAACGTTAAATGCTAACAAAATGAGCATTCTTGATGAAGCGATGGCGATTTCTGCGCAAGCGGATGAGTTCGTTCCCTCCGTCAATGAAGTGTTGGTTTAACCAATACCGGTTCCTGGTCTGAAACTTATGGGACTAACGAACCGTAATCTATAAGTGAGTTGTGATAGTTTAGTCTATGTACTATTACAATCTAATTAACAAGGACAAAATACTGGAATAGCTAAGGTTGAGTCAGTTCCTTATTCTAGTATTAAAATTCTGGCTAAGCTTGTAGAAATCATATTGTTTTGAAGTAAACACGTTGGTGAGAATCCAACCACGTCCACCACTTTCCCTGTCAATTTCATTATTTGACAGGCCTTAATGCCGTGAATTATTAACTGTACGTTGTTGGCTAGAGCGCGCGTTAATCTAGCTAATTAATGTCTTTTGAAAAAGTAGCTCAATAAGAAGAGCACCGAAGTAAATTCGGCCGATGTCGGTTCAAATCCGGCCCACGGCTCCGCTTTCATCATTATAGGTCACGAATATTATGATGATATTACAGTACTTCATACTCGTTCCTGCTAAATATTTAGTCATCACGTAAGCTGAAGTACTGTACTAATTTTAATCCTAGACGGTATGGCTGAATGGCAAAGCACTTGTCTGCAAAACAAGTTTCATAGGTTCAATTCCTATTACCGTCTCCAACCAAAGCAACAAAACTAAAACAATGAAAAATTCTAAAATTATATTTATAGATGGACATAGGTTAGTTTTATCAGCTATAACTAATTATTATGCATATAATGAGTTTGATAGTCCATCACCTCAACCTAGAGATCTACTTAAAGCATGGTTGTATATTGGACTTACTGGTAATAAAGGTATTAATCTCAAGTATAAGGAAGGGTCAAAACGTGACCAGGCTTTAAAACAATTAGATGAAGCTTTTGAATACTATGAAAATAACAAAAAGATATAATAGATGGTATGACGAAAACAATAATAGCTGGTTATCAGAAGAATTAGCTACTCTATACTCACCTACCCTAACCGGTTGTACTAGTTGTATTGATTGTGGTTGGTGTGATAATTGTAGTAGTTGTAATAATTGTAGTAATTGTAGATATTGCAATGATTGTATTTATTGTAAAGGTTGTAATGGTTGCTATGATTGTAGAGATTGTAATAGTTGTAATTATTGTAGAGATTGTAGAGATTGTATAAGTTGTATTACTTGTATTGGTTTCAAATCTAACCCACAAAGATTTACTTCTTCTAAAATTGGTTCTAGAAACGCTCAAACTACCATTTATTGGGTAGGAAAGAATGTTCAAGTAGATTGTGGTTGTTTTACAGGAAATTTGACTGAGTTCAAAAACAAAGTAGAAAAGACTCATAAAAACAATAAGTTTGGTAAGCAGTATAAGAAGTTAATCAATCTGGTTGAACACATTATCAAAACCAAAATCTGATTTATGGAAGAGCCAAAAACTGAAAAAATAACTATAGTGACCCATACAGGAATTTTTCACGCCGATGAAGTATTTGCTTGTGCCACCCTTCAACTACTTTATTCTGAAGAGATCCCTGTAACGGTAATAAGAAGTCGTGATCCTGTTGATTGGATAGGTGCTGATTATTTGGTAGACGTTGGGGGTGAGTATGATGCTCTTAATGGTAAGTTTGATCATCACCAACCTGGATTTAATAGTTGTAGGGAGGATGGGACACTCTATAGCTCATTTGGTCTAGTCTGGTTAGCTCATGGTTGGCAAGTTGTAAGTTATCTTCTTTATGATTGTATGCAGAAGTTAAAGATTTATGACTCCAACTTAGAATTTGATGTTGTTGATAAAGTTGATAACTTCGTCAAAAGTATTGATTGGCAGGACCAAGGTCAACTAAACATTGTAGCTAGAAATAGTAGTCATTCAGAACTCATTTGTGAAGTAGCTACAATTCAATCAATTATAAGTAGTTTTAATCCAATTCCTTTAGTAGGCTATGATTTAGATGATGATGCATTTAAACTAGCGGTTGGTACTGCTGGTATTGTGCTTACTAGATTGATCTTAAAGAAGGCTAGTGAGATTCTGGCCAAGCCTTATATCGAAGCTAGGATTAGCAAGCATAGTCCTTTCTTATACTTAGAGGAGTTTTGTACTTGGTATGATGTGGTAAAAGACCATCCTCATATAACCCATGTAATATTTCCTAACCAGGAAAAAACTGCTCATGTAGTCACAGCAGTCAGAATGGATGGCAATCAAAGTAATGGCCCGGAAAATCTTAGAATACCATTTCCTAAAGAATGGGCAGGATTAACTGACCAAAAACTTCAAGCAATTTCGGGAGTAGAAGAGGCAATATTCTGTCATTCTGCTCAATTCCTGGCAACCGCAAAAACAATAGAAGGAGCAACAAAACTAGCAATAGCAGCAACCAAACAAAATGAATTATGAATGAAAAAGTAGAAGACAAACAAAAGAAACCAGCAAAAAGGAAATGGCTTGGCAAAGTTACAGATACAAATGTGATTGTGCTGGCTGACATTTTTGAGAATCTGGAAAAGCCAACCACAATTCGTACTACTCTGGAAAAATTGAATTACACTGTAAACGTTGAAGTAAAGCGGTTTAGTGACTGGGATGGTGTATCATTGACAAATGTGTGGAAGGAAAAATTGAGAAGATTGGGGGCAACCAATAAAGCTCAATATGTCCATGCCCTTTCAAAGTTTAAGCGTATGTGCCAGGATGTACTTCAACCAGTACATCAACTTCATGCAAGACGAGAATTGGATGTTCTGAATGAAATTGCTGGTGGTATAGCTGAAAATTATGCCCGGCATACTAATTATATTTTTCCTAACGGCGGATCAACCAAAGTATCATTTACACATCCAGTTACTGGTAAGGTATATACTGGAGAGTCTAAATGTTTTGTTCTTGATCCTTTTAATCATACGAAAGGTTTGCAAAGTGCCTGGGGTCAGCTTTACGGGTCACTTCTCGAAGATTTTCCTACCGGTAAAAAGTTAGCGAAGCGGATGGTTAAACAGATAGTTAATGATTCTACGGAACACACACAAAACACACAAAACCAGTAAACCAAAGTTAGTAAACCACAAACAAAAATAGTATATGGAAACACAAAACTTGCCGGAAACTGAAGTCACACCCTCTCTTACAGAGGTCATTCTCACTGCTTATCGTAATGCAGTGAACAACCTGGAAAACATTCAAAGCAAGGAGGAATTCGAAATTGAGAAAATCCGGCTAGCTCATGGATACCGGGAAGGCTCTGCGGTTGTTGGTGTTACTGACTTCCTCTCAGTAGAAGCCATGTTTATGGAGGTCATTTCTCATCCTACCAGTATGGATAAGAATTTGACCTCTGTTACGGCTGATGGTGACATGGCCTGGGTCTTCAACTTGGTGGATTCTTATAAGGGGAAAGGTCACAGCACCATCGCTACTATTGCGGAAATCGAAAAGGCGAACTGGGGCAAATCTTTGGGTATTGCCAAGGACTATGATCCGGAGCATAACACCTACTCCTATGTAGCCCATGCAGCCGGGTTCAGGTTCTTGAAGTGTGATGTGATTACGATCATCACATCCCAGGACCAGCAGACTTTCCTGGCCTGGTTCTGCGGTAAACCGAAGAAAATATGGACACCCAGCAATGTGCATACTCTTCTCTCCAAGAATGGTAATATCGATATAGGAGAGTTGGAGGTACATATCGGCGTGGATTACGAGAAGCGGAACGAATTCCGGCGCAACCAGTTTAAAGGGAGCTATAACTTCAGCAAGGTGAAATCCAAGCCCAAAATCAAGTTCGTTGCCCCTCCTCCAATCAACTCGATGCAGGAGGCTATGGCGGATTTGGATAAGGTGTTGGAGGAATCTGAACAGCACAAATCATAACCTTCTCCTACATGCCTAAACATAAAAAGGGATCAGGTTGGAAAAGGTCCTACTACGAAGCCCAAAAATCAGTCACTATCCGTCATAAAAAGCAGCAGTTGGCTAAACGAGTTGCTAAACGGGATATGTGGATTAAGAAGGGTGTGAAGAAGAATGGTAAGAAAGTGTTGAGTTTGGCTGATCGGAAAGCCCAAAAGCTTAATCACAATACCGGTCACAAATCAAAGCCTGAAAAGGCCTAGATATGTTCTTGTAGAAACATCATTAATTGCTGATAGAATTCGGGAGGTAGCCAGGTTTTAATAGCTAAAGCTGCCTCCCGAATTGCTTGTAAGGAACGTGTGCTGGTTATTTGCCACATAACATTATGGTGTTTATCACGGTTTATTCTACTAACCGTCCCACCCCACTCTTGCTGCAAAGCTAGAGCCAAATACCTTTTAGTTTCAGGTAGATAAATTCGCATTCGTTTCTTATTATGGTTTATACACCATTTAGAGGCAATTATACCTAATAAGAAAATGAACAAGAAGTTAACTTCCTCTGGTTGGTTGGCATTATTTATTCTAGTAGCTGGTTTATATGAAACTGGTTTGTTATTTAAAGTAGTAGTTATAGTATTTTCCATAAAAATAATGTGGGCGATTTTTAAGTATGATTGGTGTGCTGCTGATACAATCAAAAAACCTAGAGAGAAAGTGAAACTTCCTGCACCTTTGGCAGAAAAACTGGCTAAAAGGAACAAAACATAATTTTGCGCCCCTCCTATTCTTTAGTAGGAGGGGCCTAGTATTGAACTGCTTTAGTTTGACTACAAGATGGAGAACTGTAGGGAAATTTTCTCTATAAGTTTTCCAGCTCATTTTTATTTTTTAGCTAGCAGATATAGTTAAGGTATTAGTAGCTGGATTTAAACTTAATGTAATATTAGCCCCAGCAACTATGGTTAAGGTAGTATTAGTAGATGATAATGCGTTATTGCCACCTACAGTAACTTGATTGAAGGGTAGTCCGGTATCTAAAGTAGTAGCCGAATTAGCGTGTAGAGCATTATTAGCAGTAACAGCAGTACTGGCAGATTGCACACTAATATTATATGCACCACTAAGCAAGCTTGATCCGATAGTACCATTAACTAGATTAGATGCATTAGTAAAGTAATCTCCTCGCTGACTACCAATTACACTATTAACATAAAGATAATTTGCTGTTAAATTAGTTACTAGACTAGCATTAGAAACACTGAATGGAGGATTATTAGTGAATGAGACTAAACCTGTTATTGTACCTCCAGTATTAAGCAAGGTTTTCCCTGCTAATTCATTTATCGCAGCTTGAACATTAGTGCTGGAAAACCCAGCTCCAGTAAAAGGTAATACTCCAGAACCAGTATAGCTTATCAATAACCAACCACTTAAGGAGTAAACATAGACTGAAGAACTATCTAATATAGCTATTTCACAAGTTTTAGGACTAGTAATACTTCCTAATCCACCACCAATAGTCGTTACTTGATATACTGATTGGGTACTAGTGAATAAGGTTGCATCTATTACTCCAGAGTTATTAGTAGATACAAGATAGTTGGGAAAATTGATGCCACCTAAAGTTGTGGCACCATTTATATTTAATCTACTAAGTATTTCTTGTAGTGATGGACTAGACATAGGTTAGACTTTTTCCTCTTCACTATTATCTTCTAAATCAGTCTCTGCACTCTTAAATACACTTCTAACTGAGTCATTATATACTCTAGTACAGATCTGTAATTGACTAGTTCCACTCTCACCCAAGTATAAACCTTTAACTTTACTTACCTGACTACAACCAATACAAGTCCATCTATCTCTAGTAGTATTCATTAACTTAAGTGCCTCTAACCTTTCAGCTGGTATGGTCTTTTCACAGATCAGACAGGTAGTAGGATAAGTTACTTCTTTAAGTATTTTAGCCTTACCTAGAATAGCGTCAGTAGTTGTAGTTTTGGGTTTGTTTGGTTTAGACATAATTATTGTTGCTGCCCGCCTTGAGCTTGTTGTTTGCTTCCTTGTACTCCCTGTGACTTAGCCTGACTAGTCATATCGTCCAAAGCAGATTTAACACTAGACCATAATGTTTGATTAGTAGCTTTAATCTTCTGCAATTCAGTTCTGCGTTGTGCTCCATCTAACGGGAATAGTTGTTGAGCAATAGTCTGGGCTTGTTGCAATACATCACCTGGACTAGAACCACCTTGTTGATTAGATTGACCAGATTCAGCCATTTGCTTAAGTTGATCTTTAATTTGTTGTTCTTCCTGCAATTCTTTTGTAATCTCATCTTCTTCCATCTTCTTCTTGAGCTGGTCTTTGAAGTCGAGATGGTAAATGTCGAGCAAGGTACTTCTAGCAATTGAATTAGCACTGACTAATTGACCAATAATACTCTTACGTTCAATATCATCTGAAAGAGTGACTGGCAATATACTCACCTTAGCCTTGGCATATCCTTGAATTTTACTAATGATATCTGCTATTTCTTGTAATAAGTTATTATATACATCAATCATAAAAGACCAGCTATTCTCAAATAATCTAAGTGCTGGACTCATAGCTTGTACTTGTAGATTCATGGTATATAGTTCTTGAGGTATATTAAGGGCATTAAGAATATTACCTATAGTGTTCTGAATAAGCTCAGTAGGTGCAATTTGTTTACCATCACCACCTAAATGGTCATATTGAAATGGAAAGGGGAACATATGATAAGCACCTGGGTCTTGTCTATGCTTCTCTATCATATTATTTATGTGTGCCTTCCATTGACTTGCATTTTGATGAATAACAGGACTTGTTTGCCTATTATCTCCACCAGGTTGAGCCATGCTAAATACTCTAAAAGGAACTATATCTTCAAACATTATAGTTTCATTATAACGTTCTAATACTTTAAGCATGAAGAACGAATCCCATAAATAAATACAAAGTGGAATACCCTTACCAGTTTGAGGCATAAGAACTGGAGTAGGTGTTTTAATATGTACAAAGTTCTTATTGTTAAATGCAAACAATCTTTTATTATAAATAGCATCAAATATAGGTTTAGGAGTAACCTTGCTAAAAAACTTATTGTTTACTTGAGTGACTTTACTGCTGTATTCTTGAGGAATATCCCACAAGTATTCTGAGGTATTGGTAGTTCTATCAAATCTAATCTGAATTTCCCTAGGATTCCAGAAAATAAGGTTAAGTCTTTCCAGATCTTTACTAGGTTTATCTATGCATAAATGATCACCTTTAACCTGGCATTGAGGGCATTGAAGAATATAATGTCCTTTTGCTGTAAATTCATAATTGTCTATCTTTTGTATATTAGTAATTCTCTTACAACCTTCAGTCTGACATTGAAGGAATCTATCAAATCCCTGGGCTACAGAGACCATAAGATTGCCGGAAGACAACAAGTTTAATCCTGATTCTGCAAGTCTTTCTTTCCACTTAAGTTTTTCAAAGGCATCTTCATATTTCTGTTTAGTATCAATATCATCACATTCTATCTTAAGAGAAGTAATGAAATAGTTAGCTATTCTCTCCAATGCGGTTCTGTAAAAGCCAAAGCGTACCAAAAAATGTGCAGACCACCAAATTTGATGGTCAATATTTAATGGTAGAAATTGCTGCGGGACCCCGTAGAAGGGATTAGAATATCTTAATGGTCCTGCACCAGCTCCAAAAAAGTTAGGTATCTGTGCATTATCAATTTCAGTTAAGTGGCCTTGGCTCATATATTATTCTTTATAATTTGTGGATTACCAATGATTTATTACTTTTCTCTGAATTCCCTACATAGCTATCCATAATGGTTGTAAATTAGTGTAGTTTAACTTAAGTACTCTTCTTTCATTTCTTCAGAATTGTTATTCACGCTTCACTAAAATCTACATAGAACACTTGTCCTGGTTTAAACTTGTCTGTTAAAGCTGGATTAGTAATAGTAAGTGAAGCTGAAGCTACGGGTGTATATTTAGAATAGCTATTATCTTCAGGATTGTCAGAATACTTAACAGTTAAGTTTAGTATTTGTCCATATTCAGTTAAAGTGATTGAATCTACTTTAAGCTTAGCTCTCATTATTGGATTATTCATATATTATTGTAGTTATCTAGTTAGTTGCATTAACTCCCAAACTAGGGTCCTGATGCAACAGAAACAGGTAGCTTTTTTAACTAGATAACTTAATGTTTTACGGTATCAGATAACAAATAAAAGTCAAGAAGATTTTTGCTTAGTAGGTTCAATTTCTATCAATTTAGGTTCTTTAAGCTTATCTTTGTTCTGCTCATCAGCAATCTCAGTACCTAGTTCATCATAGTACTTGGCCTTTTTAGTAAGGTCGAAATCTGAATGAGAGTCTTTATCTACGATGCCATATTTAATCATATAGTTTTTGGTGGTGCTTTTTGATCTAATGAATTTAGACTAGCAATACCTGCCACTACACCACTACCTAAAACTGTAGCACTATTAGATACAGCATCATATACTTTTCTGGTAGGAGAATGTTGTTCTTCTAGTTTTTCAGGTTCTGGTTCCATTGCCATCTTGATTAAATCATTAATATCAATCATAGAATTAATTATAGCATCATTACTTATGTTTAGCTAACTTTTTCCTGTTTAAGGAATAATAATATTTGTTGATTAGTATTGTACCAATCTAATTGAGAGCCTGAAAAAACTACATTTAATTGTCTTTTATCAGGTAACAATAATTTTAATGGACTGCCTTGTTCTGGTACATAAGTTACTGATCCCTCATTATTAAATACTAGTGCCAGGAATAATTCATCTTCCAATACTGCATCTATCATACCCTTGATCTTACCTGACTCAATAATGAAAGTGACAGGGTATTCTGTTTTAGTAGGCATAGTTTCTTCCATAATAGGTAATGATTCAATTTCTTGTAGTTTAGCTTTCTTACCTTTTTTAGGTTTGGTTAAGTTTTGTACTTCTTCAGTTGCTTGCTTAGTAAATTTAATAGTTAAAGGTTCCTGCTTAGCATGTACTGCTTTTATAGGGCCAGTAGGAGTCATTACAAACCCCGGCATCAAAGAACCTCTATTCTGCATACTATCTAACATTAATCTTTTTAGTTTCTCTGCTTCTTTACTACCACCTACCATTTCACCATTTACTTTCTTTTTACCAAAATTATCGAATTTAGGAACAATATAACTTTTAGGTGGAGCAGAAGCATCAGGGCTTACTTCAACGATTTCCGGGTCATAAGGTATGCTTAAAATACTTGCCATAATTTGTTTAATATAATAATTTGTGGTATGACATCCATAACATTAACACAACAGACTGCTCAATCAACCAGACCGAGCAACTACTTATTAAATATTACCGTCACTTCTTCTAATAATATAGATTCTCATATATTTGTCAAACAACGTATTGTTAGAGCTGATGGTACTTTTGACGATACTTTCTATACTGTAGCTTCACCTACTGAGATGGAGGATTTGCCTTATAGTAGTCCTAATCAAGGCAATATGTTTTTCAGAGATAGTGCCATATCTTTAATATCAGAAGATCCCACTTTATTAACTGATATAAGTACACACATATATTCTGACATTCAAATTCTATGTCAACAAACGGATGATTTAAGTACTTTATCCACTCCTGAAACCGTTACCATCAATAGTTCCTCAATTACTGTCTCTCCTTGACATATAAATAGGTTAGTATAGATTTCCTTAATGCTGGATCAAATATTAAGTATTGGCTTATTTGATTCAGCTCTACTATTTTATACGATAAAAATTAACTCATTAGCAGACAATACTCTGCTTATAAATCAACAACTTAGGCTTAAAATATCAAATATTAAGCTTAAATCTAAAGGGGCTGGAGGGTTGGGGGTAAATTCATAATTTATGTTAAACAAACTCAAAGCTAAATTCATTAATTGGTTATTCAACAGTATTAAACCTGAAACTAAAGGCGCTGATATAACTTATGTAGGTAAGCATATAATTTACATAGGTAAGAGTAATGAAGTATGTAGTTTACCTACTCATCAATTTTCGGCCCAGTCTGAATTAAAAGGACTTAAAAGTAATTTAGATAGTCGTTATAGAGACGTATGTGAACTAAGATCTAATATAGAATTATTAGCAAATTCGATTAATTCTTTAAGGACAGAGATGGAATATATAAGGCAGGTAAGCAATATTATGAGAAGAGATACTGTCGTTGGAGTTCCTGCTAGCGTAGGAGGAGTACTACAAGGAATTAGAGGATCTGAAATTGTAGTTGATACTAGAAGTGTTGTTCCATCATTAAATGAAGATCCTACAAATTATACAGCCTCTCTAAGACCTACAGTAAGACCAGTAGACGAGCAATCTACTACTAGAACTATGTATTCAGATGAAGATAGAAATTTAGATCCAAATCTATGACAATAATTAAAAGAAATAATAGATACTTTGATGAAAACAATAATAGTTGGATAACTGAAGAAGAAGCTACTCAATACTCACCTACCCTAACTAATTGTAGTAGTTGTAGAGATTGTAGTTATTGTAGAGAGTGTAGAGATTGTAGAGATTGTAGTCGTTGTAGTTGGTGTAATGATTGTATTGCGTGTATTAATTGTTATGATTGTAGTAATTGCAGAGATTGTTATGCTTGTCATGCTTGTAGAAGTTGCATACATTGCGCTAATTATTTAAATAAAATAAACCTAGAACCCCAAGAAATTGTTCGTGAATCAACTTTAAGAGAAGAATTTGACCCGGCCCAGAGACTTTTAGAACCAGACTTATGAGTAATACAAATTATACACATATCGTAGTATTAGTAGACAATAGTGGTAGCATGTTTAATACTAGACAAGCTACCGTAGATGGCATAAATAACTTCTTGAATCAACAGAAGGTATTGCCAAGCCAGGATAGAAATCTTAGTTTTGCAGAAGATTTAAGTGATAGTAGTAATAATGTTAAATGTACTACTTCGGTAGTATTCTTTAGTAGTGTTAGTCATCCTAGTAATTGGTTTACTAACTATAATTCTAATCATGGAGAACCTGTTGATGTTAATTTCAATTATGTAGTTCATTTCGATAAAGTTAATATTAACGACATCACTCCTATTCAAGAGATAAGTCCTGTAGGTGGAACTCCATTAATAGATGCATTTTGTAAAGCTATTGATGATTGCACACAGTTTATTAATGTGACTAAAGAAGAAGACAGGCCTGGTAGGATTATTTTTCTAGTCATTACTGATGGGGCGGAAAATAGCAGTACTAAGTTTAAGAAGGATGATCTGTCTAGAAGGATAGCGGATAAACAAAGTCTTAATTGGCAGTTTATCTATCTAGGTGCTAATCAGGATGCAATTCAAGAAAGTTCACAATATAGTGTAGCTCCAGGGCAAAGTTTGAATTATCAGCAAACTAGTAGTGGTATTGCATATGCTTATAGTTTAGCTTCTTCCAATGTCCTACAAAAGCGTTGTGTCGATACTGTTGCCATGTTTACTTGTTCTATTGATGCCCTGGATAAAGTCACAAGTACTAGTCAGATAAGTTTCATCACTAATCCAACTTCAACTAATGATACTAAAATATGACTTATAAAATCTGTGAAGAAATAACTAGTAAAGGTTGGAATTATGGTGTGACTAATGCTCCAGCAGAGTTAGTTACCAAAGCTAAAAGTATGATTGACGATGAAATGCCAGTAGTATTTGGAATGATACTGAATACAGATAAACCTAAATGGGTATTGCTAAGCGTAAATAAAGATAATCAACTTTATGTTGCGGCTAGAGGTGTTGATAGCTAAAAATAAGATGGGAGGATAGTTACTATCTTCCCCTTAATATATGACAATAACAAAAATAAACAATAGATGGTATGACGAAAACAATAATAGCTGGTTATCAGAAGAAGCAGCTACTCAATACTCACCTACCCTAACTAATTGTAGAGATTGTAGAGGTTGTAGTAATTGTGATGATTGTAGTTATTGTGATGATTGTAGTAATTGTAGTGGTTGTAGTACTTGTAGAGGTTGTATTAGTTGTAGTGTTTGTAGTGTTTGTAGTGATTGTAGTAGTTGTAGTAGTTGTAGTGGTTGTAATAGTTGTAGTGGTTGTAGTACTTGTTATAATTGTAGTGGTTGTAATAGTTGTAGTAGTTGGTGTGATCATTGTATTAATTGTAATAATTGTAGTAGTTGTAGTGGTTGTAATGACTGGACTAATAACATGAAATATGAACCGGTAATTAGACCATTTATAGACTGTACTAACAGACTATTAGAACCAGACTTATGAACAATCCAAACATATCAATAGTTATAGCTAAAAATATAGTAAATGGTAATACTATAACCTCAGAATTTAAGCTTAAACCTGAAGAAACAGCTATTATAACTGAACCAGATCACCTAGAATTTACAAACTTCATACCTAATGAAACAGTATTCATGGAAGCTGATATGAATTTAAGGATGATGAATTCCTTCCTAGAAAAGATTAAAATTTTACCAACTAAACAAAGTATTAATATAAAAATGATAAATATATGAATTATTTCCTCATCGTAGCCAAACCTACCAAAGAGCTAGTCCCACTTAGTATTATAAAAGATTTGTTTGATGGATTTAGTGGATCTACAAATATTTCAAAGGTATTGGACGAATCAACCGTATATATTAGAATTTCGAGTAAAGAATCACTAAAGAAGGTGGAACTTGATAATAATGATACAGTCTATTTAGCTGCTAAAGTAGATTCCACTTATTATAAAGTAATAGATAAAGATGATTTTGAATTAGCTACACAGATTTATGCTGAGCTTAAATTGAATAAATGTAGAATACACCCTAAAATATTGTTTATATGACTTTCCTAGAACAATGCTTCCAAGACCATAATAGTACAATAGTTAAAATTAATATAGATTTAGTTAATAGATTGGTTCAAATATGGAATACTAATAATACTTATTCTAATTTAACTTTTGGTGGGATAGAACAAAAAAATAACAATAAATTAAAAGTAGGTCAATGTAGAGACATTAACATCTATTTAGAGATTCCAATAATAAGTTCTCTTCTATATTTTGAGTTTGATAGATTAACCTATAATTACCACTATTTTAGTCCTGGTTCGGAATATATAGAAGTTGATAATAGTCTGATTAAAATACAAAGGTCGATTGTACATTATAGTAGTGTTATTCCAGCATTGATCCGAAAAGCAAAAGATATTGAAAAGAAGAAGAAACATTATGCTAAACTAACTACCAGAAGCATAAAAACAGCTCAGCAAGAACTCAAGAATTTCCAGGATGCTATTAAACCAAAAACCAAAAAGTAAACAACCAAACCAACAAACCAACAAACTAATATTATGCCTATATCACCATTACCAGCCCTAGTCTCTGACCCTAAAGATGCCATTCTTTGGGCAGTTTTAAATCAATTAGAGAATATCGATGACACTACCGGTACTAGAATGGCTTTTGCAACTAGTGTAGCTTATAACATTCACTTAGGTCTGGATCGTCCTATATTTGAAGATATTATTAGAGAAATTAGAACTGTACTCAAGGTTCCAGAGCCGGTTATCAGTGAAGTTGAAGAACCAGGAACTATGCGGGCTGATATAACTGAATTCGATACTATGCGTGACCTTTAATTAAGAAGTAGTATGAAAACTTATGACTATAAAGTAATACTAATAAATCATGATGGTTGTAATGATTGCTACAATTGTAGTGATTGTATTGATTGTTGGGATTGTAGTGGTTGTAATGATTGTAATAATTGTAGTAATGGTATTAATTGTAGTGATTGTGAAGGACTTTATAATTTTATAAATAAGAAAAATTGGTCAGCGCAACCTAGCATTGATACAACAAATGAAAAACGACCTATCTTAGACATTAATGATAGAAATCTAGACCCTTTCTTATGACAATAACAAAAATAAACAATAGATGGTATGACGAAAACAATAATAGCTGGTTATCAGAAGAAGCAGCTACTCAATACTCACCTACCCTAACTAATTGTAGAGATTGTA
>Ga0302200_10000018_pt1 | contig 205676 bp, 199 predicted proteins | sample II_Bog_N3_1_FD_194585 | JGI IMG/M metagenome (GOLD analysis project Ga0302200, IMG submission 194585) | Peat permafrost microbial communities from Stordalen Mire near Abisko, Sweden - II_Bog_N3_1 | ecosystem: Environmental > Terrestrial > Soil > Wetlands > Peat | place: Sweden: Abisko...
TTTATTCCACTTTTATTCAAAATTCTAAAGTTGAAAAGGAAAAGTTAAATCTTATTTTATATCCCAAAAAATCAAAATCCACCAAACCTACCAAAAAACACATCCCTATTGACGATGTTGTTCACGGAAATATACAAGACTAAGTTTATTATAATGTAAAATTTGTTGTAATGTAAAAATATAAGTAAAACCTTTTTTCTATATTGTGTTATTAGTCGAGCTTTCCACAAAGTAGCCTTTGTTCTTCCTCTAAAAATGAATTCGATGGTGGTAAAAAGAAAGATACAAAATCCGTTGCCAGTCCAACAACCAAATCCAAAACACTATCAACTTCGGGATACAATGCTTTTATTTTATGTAGTAGGGTTGAACACGTATTATCTTCTGGCTGATAATACAGTATTTTCGTAAGATGCGCAAATACTTTTTTTGCGTAAGAATAGTATTTGATTTGTTTGTCTCTTAATTTTGGCAATAACATATTTGCTGCAATTATACAGACACGATATTTCATACCCCAGAGCCCGTCTTCATCATGCAACGCTTTAATCATACTTTTAATGCTATCGTCATATTCATCAAATGTAGTTGATAACTTACGTAAAGTCAATGCCGCCTCTACTCTCTCGGTTGAGAAATAGGCGGAGCTTTCAAGTATCTTACATAAATGATATGTATCCGTTATTTGTCTGATTTGTTCTTCACAGCAAATTCGTCGCCCTGTCATTTGTTTTTGTTTATTTTATCTGATAGAGAATCTACAAATCAATTTTACGTAAGAACGACAATTTTCTTCTTTCCAAATAAAATTGATATTAAATGTATAATATGTATATCCAAAATGGATGAAATTAGATGTAGTGGAGTTTGTGAAAAAATGTTCATACCAATAAAAAAAACAAGTCATACATGTGCTCAATGTATACAATTTTTCAAAATAAATTGTTGTGTAGAATTGTGCAAAGAAAAACGAACTATTGAAAATTCATTTTGTTGGAGACATCAAGATTCACATTCTGATACAAATCGAAAAATGTGCACCAATTCAAATGGTGGTTCATGTAGAGAACGATTACTTCTATCTGATGCAAATAAAACATGTAACACATGTAGAGAAAAAGATAGAAATAGCACAAATAAACGAAATAGAATTAGAAAAGAAACATATCCACCATATGATGAACAAAATAATAAATTATGTGTTCGATGTTTTAAATATTTTAATGTAGAACAATTTATTGGTGAAAAGGGTGACGTAATTGGATGTAAGGCATGTCGAGATAAAGATAAGAAATGTGATGCAACAAGAGACCATGAACATCGATTGGAAGTTGCTCGCAAAAATGACAAAAGCGATGCAAATATTTTGAGAAAAAAAGAATGGGAAACAAAAAATATCGATAAACGAAAAGGTTATTTTCAAAAAAGTAGAGCCAAATCTATTGTTACTGATTATAAAGGTTATTTAGAACGTAATGCAATTATGGCAGATAAATGGAGAAAAAACAACCCAGAAAAGGTTGCAGAATATTATGCTCGTAAAAAGAATGACGTAACTTTACGTTATAATGTGTACCTAATATCTGCTCGTGAAAAAAATATAGCGTTTGAACTGTCGCAAGAACAATTAACCGATATTATTTTACTTCCATGTGCATATTGCGGAATTATTCAGGACAAAGGATTTAATGGAATTGACCGAGTAGATTCTGCCAAAAATTATACGATAGATAATTGTGTTAGTTGTTGTGAAATGTGTAATATGTTAAAAGGTTCATTATCCGTAAATACATTTATAAAACGTATAGAACATATTTTAGCTTATCGCGGAATTACTGGAAATACACTATACCCAAATATGTTTATTAATCATGCTGGGTGTTCTTATATTTCGTGCGAATAATAAAAATTTACTTTTTGAAATAAATGAAAGTAGATTTGATGAATTACAAAGGCAAGATTGCTATATATGCGGTAAAGTTTCTTCCGATATACACACAAATGGAATTGATAGAATTGATAATAGTCTTGGTTATATTGAGTCGAATATAGCAACATGTTGTGGAGAATGTAATATTATGAAACGCCATTATTCATTAACTGAAATGATGGATAAATGTATATTAATTGTTTGTTATGAAAATACAAAAAATACAGAATGTGAATTAGTAGAAGCAGAAGCAAATGTGCAATTAAAAATAGATTATAGTTGTCAAAGTAATGAAAAAATAATTACAAAAAATCATGAAAAATTAACAAAAGAACATAACAAATATAAAAATGCGCGGAAGGCAAATACATTTAAAAATTCGGAAGAAATACTAAAAAAATGATAAAACTATGTATTATAATTCGTTCCATATCGTTATGGCATGAATTTTTTTTATTGTTAACGTTTTTTTTATTTTTTATTATTGTTAATAAAATTTTATATATAACAAATAGCAAATATGATGTATCTAATTGGAATAGGCGCTCAACTACCCCTAATTTTCACTAGGGGGATGGACTGTATCTTAAGCAGACTCCGGTTGCTTACACCTTCATCATCTACCGACTACCGTTCAGTCTCTGACGGCAAACCATGGACTAGCAAATCGTCTTTAGGTTTTAACCATGCGGATCGTCCAATCTTTAACATTATTACAATACCCAAGTTCTATTCTTGGCCATGTGCAGATTTCTCATACACACTTTGTAGTTAAAGCTCTAAGGAGTTCCCCGAACAACAAGTAATCTTGCAAGGAATTCAATTCCTCACTAACAACCGACTAATAATACAGGAGTCAAACCGAGGTTATCCGCAAACATTGCCTGTTTGTTTGCAGCGTGTTGTTTTTCTGCGCCATTATTGATAATTGTTAATAACATCTTTACGAAAAAGAAAATTATATGTTCCAAAAAATCAACGTTAACGCCAGCCATTCCAGACATTACTCTTAAGATATTATAATTGACTGCATATACTCGAACTTTGGCAGTTGCAGTTCCGGCAACAGTTCCCGATGAAAGGACCAATTGTAGAACAGCGTTGTCAATTCGAGAGAAATTGCAGGACCCGCTTGGCTGGTGTTCCTCAGGGCGTAGCGCAAAGGAATACACATTAATACCAGTATCAGGGTTACGGGTGTGGTGTTGATATGGTTGACACACATCAAAGTATGAACCTTCACGTTCAGTGAAACGGTCTTGTCCATTCAACTGCAGTTTGGCAGTCACGCAAGGATTTTCACCCCAGCAGTGCATGTCCAAAGCGGTTTCTGACAGAACGAACGTTCCTGCATCGGACACATAGGAACCCGTTGGATTGCCTCCATTTGCAGGGTCAAAGGGCGCATAGTTTGTAGCACTGTCCCAGTCGGAAGTGGCGGAAATGTTCTGGACATCACCCGCACCCGCCATTTGGAAAAGACCAGATGCAGTAATGACCGAGTTCATTCCGGCAGTTTCAGCAGGACCTCCGAATGCGTGGATAGCGTTCGGCAACGCATCAATCGCATCGGTATAGTTGAAAGGCTGGGCTCCGAGGGTCTTGAACAGAACCGACCCGTTCTCCAAGGAGGCACAGTAATCAACGTTGGCATCCGGCTGAACAACCCAGATGAGTTCTTTACATGGGTGATTGAAATTCAACTTGATTTTATTGGCAGACGAACCGACGGATTCATCACCAGTGAATTGCAGTTGTTCAATCAGATATTCATGGGGGTTTTGTGCCATTTTACGACGTTCATCCGTGTCCAAGAAGATGTAGTCGATGTAAAGGGATGCAGCAACCAAGGACTGTTGATAGGCGGAAGTGACCGATGCCACACCCGAGTATCCAGCTTGGAGAGTCTTGACTGCCCACAAACATTCACCGATAGGACGGAAATCGATGTTAATTTTAACTTCGTGATACTGTAAGGCAATAAGAGGCAATGCAAGTCCGGGGTTTCGGCAAAACCAAAATAACAGAGGCACATAAAGGGTGGTTTCAGGAAGTGCGTTACGAGGAGCACACACTTGAGAAGGTCCACCGGAGGATGCGCAAGGACCGGTAATATTGGCAAAGGTTGGGTCTGTAATATAGGTCAATTGGGTGGTGTTACCAATAAGCTTGAAGTAACCACGAAGTTGCTCCGAAGTCTGGGTCAATTGATTCCAGATATGCATCCAGTCACCGTATTGACGGTCAATGCGTTGTCCACCAATTTCGACTTCAACTTGGGCGATGATTTGTTCTCCGATGAAATCCAACCAACGAGCATACACACCGTCGTTATATGTTCCCGAGGTAGGAACCATCGACTGATTAATTTCGGGCAAGGTTAATTGGAGATAGGTGCGGTATGCCAAATCACCATTTCTGGAAATAGTACAGGTTACGCGACGACCGAAATCGGCTTGACCATTGAATGTCTGTTCAATGGATTCCATCGCGAAGTTCGTGTGGCGTCGGTAAGACACCTTCCAGAAAGTAATGTCTGGTGTTCCCGTTAGGAACACATCTTGTGCGCCATAGGCGACTAGTTGCATCACGTTTTATGCGTAAACAGCGAAGAATATCCGCCATTTACGCATAAATACCAGAGTATAAACTATAAGGCATTTCCTCCTTATATCCTCCCTGTGCGTTTTTAATCGGCACAGCACTCTCTCGAGTGGGTCTAGACTTTATCTTAAGCGGTCATTAGCACTTGTCAAATGCTTCTCGCCCATCCACGTCAAGTCGTTGAGGTTCGACCATATCCTAACATAACGGACACAGGTCGCTACCTGCGGATTGCCCTATAATATATACATTTTTACTATACCCAAAGTAGTTAGCTTTGGCCACTAGGATGTTTCCAACATAGTTTAGTAGTATATACTTTCAGGGTGTTCCCGCATATTGGAGATGTTGCCATTACGATACAATATAAATATTGTATTTATAATGACTTGCCCTGCTTTTGACAGAACACGCCCCTGATGCTTTTTGAGGCTCCTCCCATTTTGGTGTTATAGTATGCCTAAAGATATTATCCGCCAGATGAACCAATCTTGCCTACATTTGTTTTTTATTATGCGTTTTCGGCAATTAATTGTATCACATTGTAGGCAATTCATTTATTGGACGTGATGAACATCAGCCAAACTATATACAGTGATTTGGTATATGTTTACACATATCCAAGAAACAATATAAAGACGTAACACAATAATATGTATATTATGACAACTCTTTCTTCTTCTTCCGCTTCCGCTTTATCAGCGCCTCTTCCGATACTTAATATTGTGCATTTGATTGAGAAAAATCCGATTATGAGATTTCAAAACAACACATATCAGAACAAACTTATCCAAAAAATACAACAAAACTTTACCGAATCACACCAACAACTATTTATTGGTAGTTTTTACTGCTATTTAAACTACACGAAAACAGATTTTGTTATTGATTTGGATAATATTTGGAAATGGTTGGGATTTACAAGAAAAGACCACTGTAAAAGATTGTTGGAAAAATATTTTATAATAAATATTGATTATATAGTTAGCGCTCCACCGATCGGTGGAGCGTTCTTTTCGGACAATAAGGTCGAAAAAGCTGCTCCCCCGATCGGGGGAGCAGCTTTTTCGGAAGACAAAATAAATAAGGGTGGAGCTGGTATAAATAAAGAACGAGTGCTTTTAAGCGTAAATACTTTTAAAAAATTATGCATAAAATCAAATACAAAAAAGGCGGACGAAATTCATGATTATTTTATCAAATTAGAAGAAACCATACAAGAAGTCATTAATGAAGAAAGTTATGAATTACAACTTCAATTGTTACAGTCCAAAGAACAAATCCAACGTCACGAAAAACATGAAAAACAACAAGTATGTGCTTTTGATAAATTACAACAAAGTAAAGTTCTTGAAAAACACAATATGTTATTACGAGAATTTGCAAATAAAGGTTCTATTGTATATGTGGTTAAAATTAAAACATTTCACGATGGTAAATACATAATTAAAATTGGAGAGAGCCGGCGTGGAATAGAACAACGATATAACGAACATAAATCGCATTATGATGAGTGTATGATTTTGGATTGTTATTCAGTTACACATAGCAAAGATTTTGAATCCTTTTTACATCATACCCCCATTATACAAAATAATAAAGTCACTAATTTATCTGGTCACGAAACAGAGAATGAATTGTTTTTGATAGGAACCGATTTGACATATGGTATGGTAACAAATATAATCAATACGCACATTCGACAATTTAACTCTCCTTATGGAATAGAAGATATTGAAAATATTATAATAAAGTGTTTATCGAATCAATCGATACATCCGCCGTCAAACAATGATCTGGCTGAAATAGTTATTCAAAACAAAATACTTCTAACAAAAATGCAAGGATTAGAAACAAAAATCCAAGGTTTGGAGAAAACGATTCAAGAATTAAAATATTCGGTGGATAAAAGCCAATCCAAAATAACAACGGGATTTGGTGAAACGCATCCGAACATTGGTCCAAGAGTGCAGAAAATTCATCCAGACACATTACAATTGGTAAATGTATATGAATCCGCAAGTGATTGCATGAAAGAAAATAGTAATATTAAACGCCCCAGTTTATCAAAGGCTATTTTAGAAAACACTATATATTGTGGATTCAGATGGGCGAATGTCGACAGAGAGATGAATCCAAATATAATTTCAATTGAGCCAACCAAAATAACTCGCCAACAAAATTTGGATTATGTCGCAAAACTAAATCAAGAAAAAACACATATTGTTGCGTTGTATTTGGACCGAAAAACGGCATCTATAAAAAATAAATATCCAACGGACGCGTCGTTGGACACGGTCGTTAAAAAAGGCACACTATCAAATGGATATTATTATGTTTTATATGAGAATTGTAGCGACGACATGCGACAAATATTTGAACAAAAAATAGGGTCAAAACCTGTTTTATATAAAGACGGAATTGGTAAATACGATATAAACAACCGTTTGGTTCAGGAATACACGTCAAAATACAATTGCACCAAAATGGATATTATTAGTGAAAAGACACTGAAAAAGGCACTCAATGAAAATAAACCATATTGTGGATATTATTATAAACGTATTGTGGATAAATTATATCTTGGAAATGCGTAATTATCACATCATGTAAAGATATTATTTCGGCACACATATGAAAAGAAATATATTGTGTAAGCATCTTCCTCCATATTGTAACAATAATCAGCTCACTTCCTTTGTTGTTCAACTTATAAAAAATTGAAAATCTTTTTTTATAAGTATTTGTATTATTATAACCCTTACCCAAAGAAAACTCTTACCCCCCAAAAGATGCCTCTCGTAAAAAAATATACTTCATCAAAGTTAGAGGAGTCGATTGATAAACTAGGATTACAGCAATTTGATGTAAAGGCTGACGGAGATTGTCTATTTCACTCCTTGGTATTTTTGTTTAAAGACCAAACCGTTACATCAAAAGATATACGAAAGAAAATGGTTGATTATATATGTGAAAATAGTGAAATCTATGAGTATATTACAGTAATGGGAGGATATGGCGATAGAATGCATATTTTAAGAGAGGAACTGGAATATATTTCAAATCCAAAAACATACGATGTTCCAATATTTGATTTGTTTCCTGTGATAATAGCAAGTGCATTTCAGATAGAATTGCAAATATATCCTTGGCAATCAAACGATGAAAACGATATAGGAATAACCGAATGTGATATGGAATCGTATATGCCGTTAAACCCATCTGTGTATGTGCCTATTATAAAATTATTATATGTTGATGGAATTCACTATAAACCTATGGCATACGTTGGTGAAACCGACATGAAACTTCTTCCACCAGAAAAGAAAAAAAGACGAAAAAATTATTAGTGCGACTGTCCAACTAACAACTAACTTTAAATCAATATAGCGATAAGCCTACATATCATCGTCATGTTACGATTAATGCAAATAAATCGGTATGACCCACATATTCATCTTTTTTACATAAATAATAATTATTGATTGTATTATTTGTTTTATGTAGTTCAATTACATGCAACAATTCGTTTTTCCAGTCATATATATCTCTCAAAACATCATCTTGAATCATTCGCACAACCGAATACTGATTTGCATTTGCTTGTGTTTGTTTGTAATTGTCATTTTCTAATGTTTTTTCGGGAGAAGACCAATTGGATATTTGTTGAAAGTGTTGTGGTCCGTCCAATTCAATAATAATTTTTAATTCGGGAATGCAAAAGTCGAAGGGAAGATGATTTCTTTTTTTACACCAATCTTGTTTAAATTGCCGTTGAATAGTCGGAAAGATGGTAACGAGGTATTCATATAATTTTTGCTCGGTTTTATTAACACAATAGGGACACCAAGAATTTTTGCCAGAAATACTATTCAATGATGAGCTAAATTCGTGTGCACATTTGTCACATTCAAACCAAAAATTTTTATTTGATTGTTTAAATACATCGCGAGGACGCACTATATTTTTATCGCTCCAAAACTTGGATTTTTCATGGGATGAAAATGAATTGTTAAAACATACATTACAATCGTTATTTTCGCATAATTTTCGATTTGCACAATAGGGACACCACTGATTATTTTTGCCCGAAATATCTGCTAATCGTGAATTAAAAGAGTGTGTGCATTTGTCACATTCAAATAAATATTTTTTATCAGTTGATTTAAATATGTGACGAGGATGAACTTTATTTTTATCACTCCAAAACTTGGATTTTTCATGGGATGAAAATGAATTGTTAAAACATACATTACAATCGTTATTTTCACATAATTTTTGATTTGCACAATAGGGACACCACTGATTATTTTTGCTCGAAATATTAGCTAATTGTGAGCTAAATGTATGTGTGCATTTGTCACATTCAAACCAATATTTTTTATTTGATTGTTTAAATACATCGCGAGGACGCACTATATTTTTATCGCTCCAAAACTTGGATTTTTCATGGGATGAAAATGATTTATCGAATGGAATAATATTCATATATTTAATACAAATAGCCATCAAATATAAGTCAATTTTCTTCCAACAAAAATATGTGGCGTTTAAAATATAAAAAGGTAAAACCGTCTATATATAAAAACAATGGAACATATTGACCGAGTTTTTTACATAAATTTAGATAAGCGTCCAGACCGAAATATATCCATCCAATACGAACTGTCTCGAATGGGAATTCCTTCACACAAAATTGAGAGATTTTCTGCTTTTGAATATGGACAAATAGGATGCGCCATGTCACATAAACGAGTGCTCCAAATCGCCCAAGAACGGGGATACAAAAACATTTTTATTTTTGAAGACGATTTTCAATTTACGGTATCTTCTGACCAATTTAAAAAAGAATTATCGACATTTTTCGAGAAATCCTATAGTCGAAATTTTCAGGTGCTTATGTGTAACTATTTATGTAAAAAATGCGTGCCATTGGACTCACAATTGAGTATTGCTCGTCAATGCAGTGATGCATCGGCATATCTGGCGAATTATACGGTATTTGCCCCGTTAATTCAAACATTGGAAGAAGGAAACCGGCTACTTTCGGAAACGGGCGAACACTGGAATTATATGAATGACCAAATATGGAAACGATTGCAAGATGATGGAACAAATAAGTGGTTCATGCTGAATAAACCGGTTGGAAAACAAAGCGACTCACAAAGCAATTTGGCAAATCAAACAACCTATATCTTTGTTTAGTTACATTATAAAATTATTACTTCACCTGAAATATTAATTGGTATTGTTACTGGATGTGTTGGTGGTGTTTTTGGATTAAATATCTATATAAATAATAGGATGGATATAATCGAAAATAAAATGGAAAAAAGATTTGAACAAATGGAAAGAAGATTTGAACAGAGTGAAAATAAAATGGAAAGAAGATTTGAACAGAGTGAAAATAAAATGGAACAAAGATTTGAACAAATGGAAAGAAGATTTGAACAAAAATTTGAACAGACGGAAAGAAAATTTGAACAAAAATTTGAACAAAATGAATTAAAAATGGATAAAATTATTGATATAATAAATAGAAAATCATGGTTTTAGAAATGTTAGCTATTATACTCCTCCAATTTTTATTAAATCTTGGCTTGTGCCATACATATAAAAATGCAACAATGCAAACATAAGCATTTTTTCACATCTAAATTCAGATTTAATTTTATAATAAAACACAATAGTTTCATTTTTTAATTCATCTCTCTCTTTTTGGATTTGGTCTCGGGGGTGGTTTTCTTTTTGGATTGTTTCTTTTTGGATTGTTAATGATTGAATAATATCGAGAGACGAGAATCCCTTTTCATACCATTCTGTAACAATATCGGTTATTTGGACGGGCGTTAAAACTTGATTCTCAAACCCCGACAATAGATTGCAATATGAACTACGCATGGACATGTAATATTGATGTAAATTTCCCATTTCCGGTAACGGCACACATATTTCACAAAATCGCGATAATATTGGATTCAATAGTTTATTTTTGTTCTCCACAATAATAAAAAATCGGGTATTATGACTAAACAGTTCAATGCATCTTCGCAATGCAGACTGTGCATCTACGGTAAGAAAATCGGCATTTAGCAAAATAATAGATTTGAACGCGACTTCCTCGCCCTTTTGAATATTGGTTTTTGCGAAAAATTTGAGTTCTTCTCGAATAAATTTGATGCCTTTTCCATGACAACAGTTTACAAATAAAACATTGTCTTTTATATGATTTTTATCGTGATAAATATCATTTATAAATCGATGCATTAATGTTTTTTTTCCACTTCCGGACGGACCATAAAAAATAATATGGGGAATTTTATTGTTATGTCGTAAAAAGGTCAGTTTTTTATATATGTTGTAATGAATGGTAGAATCAATTATATCGTTCATATTGTTATACGTGTATAAAATCTATTTTTTATCTTTTATCTTTATAGACAATGGATGTAAATATAAAAAATATTGTATTTACTGAAACCAATGCAAAAAAAGATAAACTGCAAAACAACCAACAACAAAACCAAAAAAAAGAGTTCAGTTCGCCCGTGTTAATAAATCGAGATGTGGTGCATACCGAAAAATGGGTGCATTCGACCGCAGATGAAGCGAAAGATGCATTGTTGTTACTACATAATAATCCAACTATACAAGGGTCAGCGCCTTTGGCAATCGTCGAATTACTTCGTAATCAGATTCAACAAAAATTATATGGATATAGAGCACAAGATATAGAAAAACATGTGTGGTCGGAAATTCAATTTATTTCTTTTGATAAAACAGTTGAAAAACTCATTGGTTCAAATCTGATTTGTTATTACTGTAAAGAGCCCGTATTATTATTATATGAAATTCGAAGAGACCCGAAACAATGGACACTGGAACGAATCGACAATAAATACGGACATTGGACGGACAATATTGAGATTGCGTGTTTGGCATGCAATATTCGTAGACGAGTCATGCAAACGGAGAGATATATGATGACAAAACAAATTATGCGATATCCAGTCATAAAAATGGACTAATATAAATAATATAGTATTGTATTTTATAATGAAAGAAGATATAAATAATATAGTATTGTATTTTATAATGAAAGAAGATATAACTAATAGATTATCTAATCGTTTTTTTCAAGAACACAAACCTGATATAGATGTCGAAGCATGGAACTGGATGGTAAAAGAGACCCAACGAGGCTTTAAAAATAAGTTTCATGAAGAGAGACGAATATTATTATTTAATAAATTAAAATATGAAATTATGTTTAATTTGTATGATGGAAACATAAAAATGAATAAACAGATAGATAATGATATGAAAATGTATATGAATATTCGCCAAATACCATATACACCAGTATAGGTCCAATATCTTCATATGTCGAGTATATTTTCGTCATTATGCGTCTCCCCAAAGGGACCTTTGGGGAGACACGGTCTACGACAAATAAACATAGGGATTCAAGAAAATTGAATGTAAAAATCCTCTATTTTATATTAAACACACATGTCTTCTTTCAAAATAAATCTGGACCAAATCAATCAAAAGTCGGATGATTACTTGATAAAAATGAAAGAAAGTTTAAAAAATAAATATATGGAAACGATAGCCTCTCCAAACGGTTTAACCTCTCCAAACGGTTTAACCTCGCCAAACGAATTCTTGGAATTTCTGTTTGAATATGAAAAACAAGTATTCGACCCGTCCGAGTTTGCTCCTTTAAAACGCGAACGAAGTAAAAACACGGTTCCATTAGTCAATCGGTGTTGCGGAAAACGTTCGGACGGTTCACAATGCACGCACCGAAAAGTAAAAGAAACGAATTTTTGCGGAACACATATGAAAAACTTATCCTATGGAAGCGTGGACCCGGTGTTATCCAATGAATCTTTATTGGGAGAAAAGGGTGAAACGGAATGTCATCGACTGCTAACATATGCGCGAGAAATTCGCGGTATTTGTTATTATATAGATGAATTTAATAATGTATATCGAACCGAAGATATTGTAAATAATATGGAAAATCCTCGTATTATTGCGAAATGTATTATTGATGCAGAGGGCGAATATCATATACCGGCTCTCGGAATATAACAAAAGACTTTTTATCCAGAAACAAATACTTCTTTATCCAGAAACCCAGAAACAAATACTTCTTTATCCAGAAACACCCGAAAATAGAAACCCGTTATTTATATCCGTAGATGGACTGCTTGTTATAATACAATTGGATGAATTTATCGTAGTAAAATTACCGACCATTCCCGAAACTATATTTGTATATGAATAATTGGGAGCTAAATTTGTAGTAATAGTTAATCCGACTTGAACTTTAATGTCATAGATAAATCCCGGTTGGGTAAATAAAAACAAATTTCCGACCAAGAGCGTTCCACTGAAAAATGTCGCCGAAAAATTCGCTGACTGATTTTGCACATTTAATACCAAAGGCAAAAAGTCGGATTGAACAATGGGCGCAATGGTTTGTGATGGATTTGCGTTCGGGTCATTACTACTGATAAGAGTGGAATCGTAGTACACATATACATATATATTTGAAATAGATACGACAATTTGATTTCCGTTTGGTGGTTGATTCGTAATATTATAGTTTTTAACAATCGCTCCTCCCTGTAATGAAATACCGACGGGAGAAGTGAATTGAAAATAATATGTATTATTTGTTATATTATTTTGAATATACAATGTAAAATATTCGGTTAATAGGTTTATAAGAATGTCATTTGTTGTATATGTCGACCATGGCAAAGTATCATTCGGATTAATAATTCCGTAATTGCGAACATTAAATGCATAATTATAGAGAGGTATCGTTGGGTCGTAATTCAATAAAATAACGGGTCCGGGCACATCACATGACGAAGTCGGTGTGGCGAGGAGTTCATCGGCAACACATTGCACAATACCATTTGAAATATCGACCAGAGTTTGTTGAGATATTCGGTTGTTTCCGGAGACGAGTTGTGCATATAATTCGGCTTTTGTGAAATTATTTGTTTTTGTATTGGTCGCATTGGCTTTATATTTAAGAATTTCGGTTTTACGACGCATATCCAATTGAAATTGTGTGTATTGTGGATATGGACTAACTGGGTTAAATCGGACAGGAGGAGGAATAAGCAGTTGTCGCCGAGCGCGCTGTAGACAAATATCGGTCATATTGTAATAAATAGACGATTGATTGGACATGTATTATATGTATGATATAATATATATATATGCAAAACAATAGACCATTTTTTATGGAACAGCATCCGCAAAACTCGTCGTCGTCGACAAAAAGAAGTGCATCGTCGTCGAGTTCATCGTCATCAGAAAAAAACTCATCCTCAACAACGGAAACAAGTGATTTGGTAATTACGCGAGAAAATGAAGAAATCCTTTATTCGCATTTTAAAGATACCTATTCCGACTTATCTATTTTAACGATGAACGGGTGTTCTATTTCATCTCTCCCCCTATTACCCGAAAAACTCATTCTAATAAATATTTACAACTGTTCAAATCTTACATATATACACGCCAACACTATTCCAAAAAGTGTTACTTTTTTAGAAATAGTTCGATGTCCTAAACTGAGTAAATTGGATATTAAAGATAGCAATATTGATACGTTACATTTAGAGGGGATAACAATTCCTACATTAGACCAATTTCCGGATTCACTTAAAATACTATCCATAACAAAATCGGATGATAATCGCGCAAATATTCGGCAACATAATAATATTATAACGCATATAAAAAACATTAAAAATCTTCCTGATGGATTAAACGAATTGGAGATTATTGGATTGAATGTGTGGATCGACCGATTTCCGGAAAACGTATCAAAATTAACATTGACTGGGAGTCAATATGAACAAAATGTTCAGCAGTTGTTTAAAATGCAAAGAACAAAGAAAGACAAAAAAACCTTTTTAAAAAAGGTAAATGATTATTTGGCAATTTCGGGAAATTTTGCGAACGCCTCTCCATTATCCTCCTCCTCGGAAGAAGAAGAACCAATTATGTTTTATGAAGATAGAGGACCGAATAAAAAACGTCCATTACAGGATACAGGTATAAAAATAAAGAAAACTCGCGCAAAAAAACATGCAGAAGCAGTAGCTGAAGCAGAAGAAATTCCTTTAGTAACACATGTAAGTCCTGTTTCAGAAGAAGGTTATGATTATTATTTGGATGAAAATGGCAATCGAGTAAATGTGCCATTAATGACAGAAGGAGTTGGAGAACGTATTAATACAAAACCATATTCGGCAGGACGTAAAAAACAAAATTATAAAACTAAAACAAATAAACGAATAAAAAAGAACAAGACAAAGACAAATAAAAGAAGAAACGCCTAATTTCACTTAGAAATCTTGAAAATATAATTTCCAAACATATATATATAATATGGTACGTTGTCCAAATGGAAGTCATAGAAATAAAAAAACAGGTGAGTGTGATAAAAAGGAACAACCCAAACCACAAGAAAAACAACCACAAGAAAAACAACCACAAGAAAAACCGCAAAAAAAACAACAACAACAAGAAAAACCGCAACCACAACAACAAGAAAAACCGCAACCACAACCACAAGAAAAACAAAAAATAAAACGATGTCCAAATGGAACTCGAAAAAATAAAAAAACTGGTAACTGTGACAAAACGGAACAAGTGAATCCGGTTTATCCAATCCATGTCACACCCGTGTTCGAATTCCCGTTCGAGGGTCAAACTTTTCATCCAGCTCAAAAAGCTACCTCTGTAGAAAAAGAACAACAACAACAACAACAACAACAAAAAGAAAACCACCGACAACAACCACAACAACCACAACAACCCCGCCAACAACAACAACAACAACAACAACAAAAAGATACATCTGAAGAAACTCGTTTGCGTTCAATATGTCCGGATAGTGATTATTGCATTGGATTTGGGAAAGAACTTGAACGCATCCGCGCATTTTATGACAATTTCGATTTTAAATATGTAGATGTAACAAAAATAAAACGTTTAGGCGCTCCCTCAAAAAATGGATTTGTAAATGAATTTGTGTATAATAAAAACGGATACGAAACACATACTGTTCTTAAATCAAGCACAAAAGTGACATCGGACAATTTATTTTATGAAGGATTGGTCGGTAAATACATTAATAAACAGGCTCTATTTTTTCCATGTTTTATTGATACATACAAAGTGTGTATGCATAACCGATACGACCAAATGGACTATTTAAAAACAGATGTGCCATTACGTTCTCGACTGGAACTATTCGATAAAAATATTGATTCCGAAACGTATGAATCTCTAATGAAAATAAATGAACCAAACATAAAAGTATCATGTACTAGTTCGAGGCGAATGTGTATATTAAATCAACACATTAAACGAGCAGTTTCATTTGATACGTTCTTAACGAATAGTTCCGATAGATATTATTGTTACGGCACATTAATTCAACATTTATTTCAAGTATACGCGCCTCTCTCAACATTAATGCATGAATATACCCATTACGACCTTCACGCCGAGAATGTTTTGTTGTATAATCCAACGGTTGCAGGAGATAAATATATGGTAATGAAATATCATAATACGGATGGAACTATCACCGAATTCAAGACATTTGAAATTGCGAAAATAATAGATTACGGTCGGTCCTTTTTCAATGATAAAACGGAAACTCCAAAAATCACATCAAGCAAAATATTAGATAAAGTAATAACGGAACGGGCGTGTCAGATGTACAGTTTAGGAACTGAATGTGGATATAGTATTTTACACGGTGAAGAATATCCGGGAAGTTTTCATTATATATCTTCAAATAAACGAAATGTGTCGCACGATTTACGATTGTTAAGTACTGTAGCTTTTGTTATTACTTTCCCGATATATACAGATATTGGTAAGATATGTAATAATACTGTATATGATGGTAATTATGGAACAAAGGAAATAATACATGAAAAACAGTTTGACACATTTGGAGATAAAATAAATAATGTAATGGATGCATATTTGGCAATAAAACGGTTGATAGATACATCTATGTATTTTCGGGAATGTGAAACACACATATATGGAGGAAAAATACAATTGGGAACGATGGAAATTTGGTTAGACCGTTCCCGTCCAATGACATATACAGCTCTATAAACAAAATAAAATTATAATCATGATTTTAATTTTATAACATGTAAGGATTTGAAGACGATAAAACGATACAATAAAATCAAACGAATGTCGTCCTCTATTGAAATAATTCTTCTCTTCGTCTCCCTTGGAAAACACGGTCTGCCAAGGTATTAATGATATTGTGGCGGAATAACTGTTCCCGTTGGAATGGTTCGATGTCTGACCCGATTGTAATATGCCGTATCCGTCAATACTGGCGCAAACGATATAACTGGATTTTGTCCAGGAACAGACGAATACGCGCCTCCTTTGGAACGAAATGTGGTATATTGAGAATCGGTCGGCAATCCAAGAAGAGCTACGGGTGCGTGGTTTTGTGTACGAATTAAAGGACCACTTTGCCAACTGGGCGTTAAATTATTGTTTGGATTTGCCCGAACTTTTGGTGTAGTAACATATCCAGAATTACGAACACGAATAAGAGCATCTCGCGTCGTATTAATATCATTATGTTGCGCAAATTTGGTGGGGACACCTTGTAAATTTAGAGAGCCTTTTCCAATTGCATTGTATCTACGACGTTCTATTACCGTAGATGAATCGCGGTTTCCGAACCATTTTTTATTGACGACAGAAGAAGAGGTTCGTGTATATTCTTCGCGACTTTGTGCAAAAGTTGAACCGTCATTGTACATATCACGTTGAGGCATAGCTTTTACGGAAGAAAGAATACCATTGTTGATATTTTGAATAATAAAAGGTTGATTATCTGGAACGGCAGACATATTTTATTGTATTATACGGGTATTTTAATCTTTGAATCCTCTTGGTATTTTTTCATTTGACGCTCACAATATTCTTGTGTGGAATCTCGAATTATTTTTTTTATTTCCGGAGATATTTCAAGAGGAGGAGGAGGAGACGTAATGAAAACTTGTTTTATGGGTTGTTTTATTAAAAACATAATTTATATAATAAATTATATTTATCGTAGATTCATAACGCTCTTAGAATCCTCTCTGAACCGCCATTCGTGCGACAAAACTTCCGTTGCTCTTATCGCCAACTGCTGAAATATCATTGAACTGTTTATTGATAGCCCTTTGTTTTCTAAACGTCGTATAGTCGGAAGAATCGGCTACATATCGTACATTACATGAACTTGGCGGAATTCCAGTGCCGTCGCACATGTTTGGAATCGACCCAACTTTGTCTGAACCTTCTGGACGCACTAAATTAATTGGGTTGGGTCCTCCACAACTATAATTTTGACGACCTAAAAAATCTCCGGAATTATTTACTGCGCGAAACGGAGTTGTTATTCGACTATATACTTTTCCATTACTTCCTGTAACAGAACCAGTTGCATATTGACCGTTCCATGAATACTTTAAAATTTTACGTATATCGACAATTTCTGTATCTCGATATGATTTCGTGGTTTGAATTGTACTAAATCCGTTATATGGTCCTCCAAATACATTGGTAGCGGTTTGTGTATGAACAGACATTCTTATATACTACCAGATAAATAAATTTTTTTGACAAATTAAAATCTTTATCAAATTAAAATCTTTATCAAATTAAAATCTTTATCAAATTAAAATCTTTATCAAATTAAAAGAATGGAAAAATCAGAACAATGCATAGACGAAACAAAAGAAGAAATTCCAGAAGAAGAAAAAGAAACCCAAGAAAAAGAAATCCCAGAAGAAAAAGAAACCCCAGAAAAAGAAACAAATGCCTTAATAGATTTATCCATGGAACTTATGATGAATCGCCGTCAATACAACAAATATTTGGCAAATTCAAATCCAAGTCGTTTTCAAGAAAGACGTAGATATTTAGATAAAATAACCGGCATACGTGATAAAATTATTAGCATAACTACCGTTATGTTAAATCCAGACACTGACGGAGGACGTAGTATATATAGTGCATCTTTATGTGATGAATTTGAATCATTTGCACGTAAATGTATGGAACATCTTCAAAATTCAAACGATGATTTTGTTGATATTCTTTTCGACCAAGTCAATAGATAAAATATGCGTATATAGTAATGCAACGATATACGCGTAAAAGCACACAGATAAAACAAAAACAGATAAAACAGATAAAACAAAAACAGATAAAGAGACACATCCAAAAAACATCTAAATGTAGTCCGGCGGTAGAAGGAAAAACAATACAATCATCATGCTATACAAAAGATGTTTTACAAAAAATATGTGGTGCGTATAATCAAAAACATCCGACCGAACCAATATTATGTCGAATTCCTCCAAATGATTTATGGAAACAGTTAAAGCAACGATTGCAAACATCTCCCGATTGTTGGATGAATGAACTTCCGGTATCTTTAAAACAATCTATAAAAAAGTATATTTTTAAACCAAAACAGCCTCCCGAATGGAAACGTAATCATAAGGCATGGTTATCGAACATTGACATATTAAATGTATTAAAACAATTTGAAGAAAAAACGCCCACATTTTGTTTTATCGGTCCAACCTCCATTGATTTTGACGCGAAACCGGCAAATTTTGGAGGGTCGTGTGTAGAACAAGAATTGTGTCAATTTTCATTGCAAAAAATGAAAGAGCGAGGGAACACTTCCGTTGGTATTATTTTTAATTTAGACCGACATGACCAAAAGGGGTCGCATTGGGTATCTATGTTTATTGATATATTTGAACCAACTATTTATTTTTTTGATAGTGCGGGTTCGTGCAAAGAAGATGGACATATGCCGGATGAAATTCGTATATTTAAAGAGCGAATTTTAAAAGAGGCGAATGATGCGAATATACAAGAACAAAAACAAAAACCACCACAACAAGAACAAAAAGAACAATTATTAGAAAAACATCCTAATAAAATGAAATACATGACAAATTCAATTCGGCATCAGAGAGGAGGTTCCGAATGTGGAATGTATAGTTTATATTTTATTATTTGTATGTTAAATTCAAAACATCGCCGTAACACATTTAACGAAATATTTAATACCAAACGAATTTCGGATGAAACGGTTGAATCATATAGAGATATTTATTTCGATTTACAATGAATACTTGGACAAATGTTTCGAGTAATACTTATATATTGCGTTGATTCAAAATCCCACACAACGTAGAACATTTTTGTAGATAAAAGAAAAAATGTCCTCAAATAGAATAAGACAAATGTTTAGTATAATGTGTGTGTAATATATATAGAAGATTATGCGTTTAATAAAAAGACAAAACACAAATACCAGAAGACATACAAGAAGACAAAAAACAACTACAAAAACAACTACAAGAAGACGTAGACAACCTATATTGAAAGGAGGCTCAATGCATTTGCTACCTTGGATCGATGAGAGAAAACTAAATTGGAAAGAATTATCAGCAAATCCAAATGCGATATCTATATTGGAATTAAATCAAGAAAAAATAGACTGGAGCAGATTATCATCAAATCCAAATGCAATACATTTATTGAAAGAGAATACAGATAAAATAGACTGGGACAGATTATCAGGAAATCCAAATGCAATTCCTTTATTGGAAGCGAATAAAGACAAAATAGACTGGGAACAATTATCAACAAATCCAAATGCCATGTCTTTATTGGAAAAGAATAAAGACAAAATAGACTGGGACATATTATCAGAAAATCCAAACGCCATTTCTTTATTGGAAAAGAATCCAACAAAAATAGACTGGCATGCGTTATCGTTAAATCCAAATGCCATTTCTTTATTGGAAGAGAATCAAGGAGAGATAATCTGGTTTTTGTTATCAGCAAATCCAAACGCCATTCCTTTATTGGAAAAGCATCCAGAAAAAATATATTGGACAAATTTATCAGAAAATCCAAATGCAATACATTTATTGGAAGAGAATCCAGAAAAAATAAACTGGGACAGTTTATTACGAAATTCGAACGCCATTTCTTTATTGGAAAAGCATCCAGAAAAAATAAATTGGGACATTTTATCAGCAAATCCAAACGCCATTTCTTTATTGGAAGAGAATCCAACAAAAATAAATTGGTTTTGGTTATCAACGAATCCAAGTATTTTTACGGAGAATAATAGTAAAAATAGCATAACCAGAAAAATACGTTCTTCTCCCCTTTTTAAACGAACCTCTCCCATTCCCATAAAACGAACCTCTCCCATTCCCATAAAACGAACCTCTCCCCTTTTTAAACGAACCTCTCCCATTCCCATAAAACGAACCTCTCCCATTCCCATAAAACGAACCTCTCCTCTTTTTAAACATACATCTTCTTCTCCTGTTAAATCTTCTCCCAATTTTAAACGAACCTCTCCCACCGAATCAAATATACGTTCAATATGCCCCGATAGTGATTATTGCATTGGATTTGGAAAAGAAACCGATACGATTCGCGCATTTTACGACAATTTCGATTTTAAATATGTGGATGTAACAAAAATAAAACGTTTAGGAGCTCCTTCAGTAAATGGATTTGTAAATGAATTGGTGTATAATAAAAACGGATATGAAACACACACCGTTCTTAAATCCAGTTCAGAAGCGGATTCAGACAATTTATTTTATGAAGGTTTGGTCGGTAAATACATTAATAAACAGGTCCTATTTTTCCCTTGTTTTATAGAGACATATAAAATATGTGGACACCATACACATTTACAAACCATCGATTTACAAAAAAATCGACCATTGCATAACAAATTAGAATTTTTCGAAAAAAATATTAATTCTGAAACATATCAAGATTTAATGCAGTCGCCAGTTCCAAGTATAGAAACATCGTGTTTAGCCCCAACGGCAATGTGTATATTAATTCAACATATTAAACGGGCTTCTACAATTAGAGCAAGAATAGAACACGCGGATAGATATTATTGTTACGGCACATTAATTCAACATTTATTTCAAGTATATGCGCCTCTCTCAACATTGATGAATGAATATACCCATTACGACCTCCATGCCGAGAATGTCATCTTGTATAATCCAACGGTTGCCGGAGATAAATATATAGTAATGAAATATTATAACGATGATGGAACAACTACCGATTTCAAGACATTTGAAATTGCGAAAATAATAGATTACGGTCGGTCCTTTTTTTATGATAAAAAAGGACCCCCTCCGACTTCATCAAGCCGTATATTGAATTCCGTCATGGATACACCTGCATGTCAAACTAAAGATAATGGAAGTGATTGTGGATACAATATATTACATGATGAAGACACGCCCGGAAGTTTTTATTATATTTCGTCGAACAAACGAAATGCGTCACATGATTTGCGATTATTAAGCACTATTCAACAAATAATACAATTTTCAAAACAGTCGGAGTTTGGACAAGTTTTAAATGAACTTGTCTATTCACATTCTTTTGGAACAAAAGAATTATTACGAAAACAGTTTTCAACCTTGGGAGATAATATATACAATGTATCTGATGCATATGAGGCGATGAAATATTTAATTAACACATCGATATTGTTTAAGGAATGTGAAAAACATTTATTTTCGGGAAAAACCCAGTTGGGAACGATGGAAATTTGGTTAGACCGGTCACAACCGATGATATATACTCCGGTATAAGTATTATATGTGCATACAAATAAATGTTTCCTTTTTGGAAGGTTTTATTTCTTTCTCTTTTTTATTTTTTTTCGTTTTTATTAAAAACGATTGAAATAATGGATGGTTTAATTGTGATTGTGGTAGATGATTATGCGCGGTTCGGGCAATCATTTTATATAATTTAAAGTGTGGATATCTATCTTTTCCGGATTTCATGTATAATAAATGCTTGCCACAATCATCCAAACACCACTGATGAATTAAGTTTTGTAGAGGTGTCTTTTTTTTTAAAGAAGATAAATCGTCAATATCCATGAAAAAATCATACATTGAACAACCCAATCTACATAAATCAAAACTATAATTTGGTTCAACTATTGGTTTTCTGTTGTCATAATAATTATTTTCGCCATAAGGCGCGATAAAATTATATTGCGAATGTCCGTCTCCCAATTCGGCAAAACTATCACTACACATAAATAGGGGATTTTTGGTGTCGGCGTTAGAAATTGTATATATACTTCTTCCAAAATCAATTATTTTATATATACGTCCATGGGTAGGAACTTTATATGTATTTCCATCATAATAATACACAAAATGTGTAGCATCGGTAGATTTATATACAATATTATTTGTATGAAGGTCGTTATGTGTAAATTTAAAATGTTTTTGATACATAATCAATGTCATAATAATTTGAAATAAACAACTGGCGCATTCTTGTTCATTTAATGTATCATATAACAAAAGACTATCCAGAGTATCTTCGCATTTTTCGAGACATATCATTTGTGTGGGAAAATCATAAATATGAATATAAATAGGAATATCGTCGTTTTCTTCTTCATCATCTTCATCATCTTCGTCCTCCCAATTGTCTTCTTCTTCTTCTTCTTGGTCGATATCTTGGTCGCTTTCGTCCTCTCTATTAGTATTTACATTTTCGTCCTCTCTATTAGTATTTTTGTCATCGTTGTCTTCTTCATCTTCATCTTCATCGTCTGTATAATTTATTGAACTATTTGAAGTTACGGACTCACAATAATTCGTTTCATTTTTATATTTATGATTACGTTGAATATGTATTATATCGTCAGTAGATATATGTGTTTCCGTTAATGATATTTCTTTTATTTCGGATTCGGATTCTTTTAATTCGGATTCGGACCCCCCTACATCTGGTTCTTCTTTATCCAATGAAATTATATCATTTAAATAATCGGCATTCGATTCTGAAATTCTTAATTTCGGATTTGTGGATAATAAACATTCCATATTTTCCGCCGAAAATGTTTTGCCGGCTCTCTCTGAAAAAATAGGAAAACTTTGCAAATGCTCCAAATCATCGGCAATATTTAAACGAAAATTCTTTTTTATTCCTAAAAATGAACCGTAATATTCGGTGGCATGAGCAAATCCGTGAGTATAACGTAGCTGACTGCTAATACACGAAAAAAGACTATCAACATAGGATGAATTATGTATATTGTATAATTTTTTAAATGGTATTTGGTCGTTAGATTCACATGGAAGTGCCCGTATCGCATCATATCCAAAATCATCGTATTTACCCAAAAGATAACTGGATGGATCTAACAAAGGAGAGTATTTTATGAAAATATCTCGTTCAGAAATGATACCATGTTTATCAATAATATGTGTTTCATTCACAATCTGATTTGTAGGAACAATCACAGGTAATACTTGATATACGGGTAAATAAGCTTGCAAATTCTTCATATCGGGAAATGAATCTGAATTTATCATATGAATTTTATCTAAAGTCATCTTATTTGTATTAGGTATCATTTAATACAACATTTATGCATTTTTCTTTATAATTACAAACGCAAATTGGCGCAAAATAGTTAAAAAGAATATTACATAAATGTTAATATGCAACAAGATGCAATCGAACAAGAACAAGATGCAATCGAACAAGAACAAAATGCAATCGAACAAGAACAAAATGCAATCGAACAAGATGCAATGCATAATCAAGACAATATAACGATTTTTAATAAAGAATCTATTCATAATTCATCCATTATTGAATTAACCGTTACACCGGAGTGGTTCAAAGATGCGATACATAATGATACATCATTTCGTAGTTATACAAATATACGTGTATTGCGCATTAATGGGTGTAATTGGATTGGACTACAGTTACATTATTTGCCGGTGTCACTGGAAGAATTCTACTGCCACAACAATGGAATATCATTACTTCCGGAACTTCCTCCCACATTAAAAATATTCAACTGTTCGTATAATAATATAAGGTTTTTTCCAAAATTACCAAATACATTGGTAGAATTAAATTGTTCGCATAACAAATTAACATCTATGGAAAATCTTCCAAATTCATTGCAAGAATTATATTGCAATGGAAATAGACTTATAACTCTTTCGCATTTTCCGAAAGTGTTAAGAAAATTAAATTGTGATAATTGCGAACTACATACATTACAAAATTTACCTCCACTATTAGTGGAACTGTCTTGTTCGGGCAATCAACTGACTCATATATCGGAACTTCCTTCCAAATTAACGCGTTTTATTTGTTGTAGCAATCAATTTACCGAACTTCCGGAAATACCAAAAAGTATGCAAATAATACGATGTGGGACAAATTATATTGTTACATTGCCTCCTTTACAACATGTAACATGTTTGCATTATTTGGAATGTTCGGGCAATAAACTGGTTACACTTCCCGACCTCCCTGAAAATATCAAATCGTTGTATTGCTCACACAATATGCTGACTATTCTGCCATATCTATTGGCTACCGAATTATATACATTGGATTGTGCCTACAATAAGCTTGTTGCAATACCAAATTTACCGCCGAAATTACAGACACTATTTTGCAACAACAATCAAATCATATCGTTTCCCTTTTTACCGAATTCATTGATTGTATTTGAGTGTTATCACAACCCGATTTATTATGCATATGTAATCCCTTTAACAATGATTCCAAGAAGTTTATATAATTATGCAAAACGAATGGGATTTATGTAATGTCAGGTCCCAGATTTACCACAAATACAATATCGTCAAAACGTCCTTTCAATGGTCGTAAATCATACATGCCTATATATTTTCGCAATTCATCGGGAACCATTTGTCGTAATTCTTCCATCCACTCCCATGACGGAATATCTTCAATAATAAAAATACCATTTTTCGATAAATAAGGCACGTATAATTCAATCGCGCGTTTCATGGTTTCAAGTGTATGAGGACCATCGTCAATAATAATATCAAACGATTTCACTTTTTCACAAATATATTTCGCAAATTCGGAGGAATATGCGTCCGACTGATATAACTGAATACGAGATTTATTTTGAATTTCGTCCCATACATGATTGAATTCAATATCTACTCCGTAAATAGTCGAATTCGGAAAATAATCATGCCACAATTTGATACTTCCTCCAAAATTTACACCAATTTCCATGATATGTTGCGCGGAATACTGTCGTTGATGAAACCAACGATTATACAGTTCCAAATACGAGTGTGAAGTTCCTTTATCTGTATATGGATTATTATATGCGTTAAGACAAAACATAATAGTTATATATTTTTTTAGCTCTATATATTATAATGTCAAAAACACAAACAAAGAAAACAAAGGCAAGAGGTAGAAAAACAAGGACAAGAGGTAGAAAAACAAGGACAAGAGGAGGAGTAAATTTATGTAACAATAGTAATCCGTTTTTAGAAAGACCAAAAATTCAAATGAAGGGTGGATATGTAGATGTGCCAAGTTGGACAAATGACGGGTCAGTTCCTACTACTGCCTACTATCCATACAATACAAATATAGGAAATACACATGACCCGTTAGACCCATCGACTGTTATTAGCACGCGTTTATTACCAAATATGACATCTGGTGGAAAACGTACCAAGAAAAATAAAACAAATAAAAAACGACAAAGACAACGACAAAGACAACAAAAGCAAAGACAAAGAGGTGGATTGGCATTTTCAGATTTTATTCCGAATCAATTGTCACTTCCGACATCATCTATGGGAGCACTTAATTCGGCATCTACGATAACCGGACAACTACATTCACCGCAACAAACCACCAATGTTCTTCCTTCTGATGCTATATACAATTCACATTCGATAAATCCTTTAGGGAGTATGTATACATCTCAACAAATTCCAATCGTTTAATAAAATAGTTCTATAGAAAATTATATAAAATTGAATGCTTTTTATATATCATAATACAATATAGATAAACTGATAAAAGGGGCTTGTTGTTCGGTTAGCGGGAAAAAATATGAATTAGAAGTTTATAATATTGTAAAAAAATGTAAATTAAATAACAACGATTTTAACACACAAAAAGAAGATGAACTTGGTGGGTGTAATTCAAAAAATGATATTGAATGTATTATGGATAATGTTATTATTCCAATTGAAATAAAAAAATCAAAAACTCCCGATTGGATGCAATGTTCAATAAAATATAATTTTGAAAGTGAAAAATGGATAGGAAGTTATAAAAATAAAATACCAGACAAATCTAAAAATATATTTGAAGAATTAATATCAAATTCTATCTTATTTAATGGAAAAATACCACCATTTACGCTAAAAGATATAACACATGAAGAATGGTCACAAGTTAAAAAAGATACAACTGATTATAACGATACATATTTAGAATGTCCAAATGATACAATTAAAAAATTATATAGCGAAAAAGGTTGTTTTTATATACAAATTTCTGACAAAGGACTATATCATTTAGGAAATGATATATGTAATTTTGATATTCCTGAATTTGTATGTGAGCAACAATTAAGAATAAGAACTAAAATACATACAACAAAAAATACAAAGGGGTTTTGTAAATTATCGGTAACAATTTCTTGTAAACCAAAAAATATAAAAAATTTAGTTAAAAGCAATTATAGTTTAGATAATAATTCAAAATTACCTATAAATTTATTATATAGTGATTAATTTTGATAATATAATAATTTCTGATGAAGACTTTGTTTTATTCATTCCGTAACTCCAATTTACGTCTATTATTATATAATCCTTGTATAAATTTTTTATATATTCGCAATTATTATATGTTATAATCCAATTTTTTTTTGTTTTTATTAAATTAAATAACATTAGATGATTAAAATTTTCGTGCATATCGCCATTATTACCATAAAGTTTTGATTGTTTTTCTAAATAATATGGTGGGTCTAAAAATATTATTGTTTTTTCATTTGTAAAATTATTAATAAAATATTCAAAATCATAATTATATACATCTATATTTGAAAAGTCTAACATTTTGATTTTGTTTATAGATGAAGGTGTATAACGCTTTAAACTTGCCTCTTCCGAAAACCCACCAGATAATGTTGCTCCACTAAAAGAACATCTATTTATAATAAAATATTGTAATGATTGTTGTAGCATATTATCATTTAATTCAATTATTGTATTTCTATAATTTGTAAATTGTTCTTTTGAAACAGATGTTATATTATTTAATTTATCACATAATATATCTTTATTTGTTTTTATTTGTTTCCAAAAATTATATAAAGGTATGAATTTATCATTTACTATTAATTTGTGATTATATTTATTTTGAAAATAGAATTCAAATGAACCTCCACCAAAGAATGGCGAACATAATGTATCAAATTGTGTTACGTCAAAATGCTCTGTAATTACATTGTCTATTATTTTACACGCGCGAGTTTTTCCACCAGGATATCGTAATGGTGAAATATTATTTAGTATTAGTATATTTTCTTTATGAATAATTTTACTTTCAGGATTATTTTTATTAATCAAAATAATTAATTCTGATTTATTTTTTGATTTACACTTTGTAATTCCAAGTTCTTCACACTTTACTAAAAGTTTTGTTTTTGATAATTTGGTTAAATCCATTTCTTTAATATTATTATATTATTTAAATCAATTTTTAATAACCAACACCAAGGTAAAATTGATATTTGTTTTTTATTTATTTAACAAACAAATAAAATGACGGATTCTACCGTAACCAAATTGGATTTATCTTATCAAAATCTGACCGTTTTACCAGATTTATCTTTGTACACAAATTTACAAACATTAGATTGTCAAAACAATAAATTGACTTCTCTAACCAATCTTCCTCCGAATCTACAAACATTAGATTGTCAAAACAATCAATTGACTTCTCTTGAAAATCTTCCTCCGAATCTACAAACATTAGATTGTCAAAACAATCAATTGACTTCTCTAACCAATCTTCCTCCGAATCTACAAACATTAGATTGTCAAAACAATCAATTGACTTCTCTAACCAATCTTCCTCCGAATCTACAAACATTAGATTGTCAAAACAATCAATTGACTTCTCTAACCAATCTTCCTCCCACTTTACAACAATTAGATTGTTCTAATAATCAATTGACCTCTCTAACCAATCTTCCTCCCGATTTACAAGAATTACATTGCTCATCTAATCCACTTACTTCTCTGGATAATCTTCCCTCCAATTTACAAGATTTAGGTTGCGCAGAGACTCAACTCACTTCTCTTGATCACCTTCCTTCCACTTTACGAGAATTATATTGTGGAAATAATCAATTGACTTCTCTGGACAATCTTCCTATAACTTTACGAACATTACATTGTGACAATAATCAACTGACTTCTCTGGACAATATTCCTTTCAATTTACAAGAATTATTGTGTTCATTTAATCAACTAACTTCGCTGGATAATCTTCCTCCCACTTTACAAAAATTATGGTGTTGGAATAATCAACTGACTTCTCTGGACATTCTTCCTCCCAATTTACAAAAATTATGGTGTTCATTTAATCAACTCACTTCTCTGGACAATCTTCCTATAACTTTACAAAAATTATATTGTGGAAATAATCAACTGACTTCTCTGGACAATCTTCCTTTCAATTTACAAGAACTACAATGTGAAAATAATCAGATTACTTCTCTTGATAATCTTCCTCAAATAAAAAAAATCAAGTGTAATAACAATCCAATTTATACAATACATGGATTTGAACTTTCTATAAAAACAATTGAACAATACAATGAAATTAAACGATTGGAAAAAGAATGTTGTCCACTACTAAAATAATAATATCCGTAAAAGACGAAATACGAAAATTTCACGTCGGTCTAACTAAACATGGACGTAATTGTTTGTAATCGCAGTCGTTTATTGTTAATTTTAACTAAAAAGGGGTCAAATAACATTTGTTTAATATGCGTCGATGTTTCTTTTTCTCTTATTTTATTATAAATCTCCAAATCCCCGTCACATGCTTTATATGCATCCGACATCTTTTTGCGAAATGTTTTCAATAATCCCGTTTTCGCATTGTATTCCCATAATTTTTCAAGAATAAGTCCAAACAATTGTAATAATGGATTCATCAGTTGATTTGTAATATAATAGGCATAATCAATACGTATCTTTTTTTCATTTAACGCTATGAATTCCGGTGTTTCAATCCGGTCTCCCACAAGTGCCTTCGGATTTGCCGTTTCAATAAACGCATAACTTATTCGGTCACCGGGTTTTGGACGATTTCCAGGGTCGCGTTCGCCCACCCGATCCGCCAATACTTTATGTCCAATGGTTTTTGGATTTGCGTAATCCGAACGGAGAGATTTTGTAATGGTTAATTTATCAATAGGAACTTCTCCATCGACCAATTGTTGCAATGCAAATTGAAGTTTTTTCACGGCTTCACGAATAATATATTCTTCCGTTTGACCGTTTCCGATAAATATATTAAGAATTCCACCGTATGTATCTTTAAAATAATCACACGAATCACGTTTCTTAACTTGCAATCCCATAATCTTCAAATAACAGTCGGACAATTCCGTTTTAAATTCATACAACATTCCAAAGTATCGTTTTTTTGATACCAACCCGAAAGGCGTCAGTGTTTTTTCATAACATAATTCCATTGGAGACATTAGAAACATAGTACACATTTTCGAAAATTCTTGCGCCAGTTCAATCGTTATTTTTAACGCTTTTTTCCCCACAATTTTCTGTTTCGTAACGGGGTCTTCCAAATTAAATGTATAAAATACCGAATCTGTATCTCCGTATACATATTCTGACCGTGTATGCACCATTCCGTATTCTTTTGTTTGACAATCCGTGTCGGCATATATGGTTTCCACCATTTTTTTCACATACATAATCATCATTCTTCCCGTTGCCGTGGTTGAGGCGGCAATACTTTTTTCGTAAAAAGTGGATGTTTTTGCCCCACATTGCCCATAAATAGAATTGGCGGTCACTTTTAACGCCAATTGCCGTTGATTTAAAATATTCGCCATGAATTCATCTTTTTCGGTTTTTAAACGTTGGCGCGTCTGTTTTCGCGCAGCCAATATTTCTTCCAAAATAGTCGGCAATACGCCCTTTTTTCCGTCGGGGAATTGCGCCCACCGACAAGTCATTTTTCCGGAAATAATCTTTTTTGCGTGTTTTGATGTCGGATTTTTTTTAATATAGGAATATGTATCAAAGGTAGTATTAATATACTCATACCCTGGAACATTGTCATATATATATTTGCCGGTTGAATCTTTAACACCACTTTCACGAAGTAGATTTCCTTCCAAATCAAATTCTTTTGTCCACGTTAAAGAATCGTGTGAATAATTATTACTTATCATAATAGACGGATACAACGACGAAAAGTCGGAACATGCGACGGGATTATCTAAATAAATACCGGTTTTGGGGTCCAATACAATTGCGCCTTCATATCCATCGGCATATGACAATTTCTCCAAATCGGGCATTAAAATTCCCTTATTACGACATTCTTTTGCAACAAAACTTGTAAGTTTGATACCTTGTCCTCGAAGCACCAAGAAATTCATAGGAACACTACAAATAGATGCCATTTCAATAAGACCCGAGAGCAAATCCGTTTTCAACATTAAATGTTGCACAATATTACAATCTTGAATACAATATTTGGCGACAATGGCGCGGTCCGAATCCGAACCATTTGTTAATATAAATATATTTTGCGGGGACACATCGTCTTTGGCAAGAGCCCATGAAACCACTTTTTGCGAATTCTCCGAACTATGCAATACACATAATTCGTCCGATGTTGGTTCAAAATGAAGTCGAAGTATTTTTTTACCAGTAGTGGTGTCTGGTAGTATATCATGCACCAAGAATTTTTGTCCATTTCGAAAATAATCTGTTGTGAATTCCGATATTTCAATGTGAATATAGTCGTTGATATGAAGTCCTTTAATATTATCTGTATATACATCGACGATTCCTATTTCGGGCAATTGTATGTCATGAATTGTATCGTGAATGCAATGTCCAGCCACATCGTCCAATTTATAGGATGATAAATTTTCATTTTTTCGAAAATGTCCTAACAAATCAATTTGAAGCCGTCCAATCATCACGGGATAAAACAATTCATATTCACCGGTTGCTAATTTAATACTTGTTTTATCCAATTCATATTTAGTGACATCATATTCTCCCGTTCCTTTTTTCGCAGAAATGTGGTTTTTAATACGGGATAATTCTAAAAAGGCGCATAGACAGTCATATCCATTTTCTTTTGCCCGTGAAAACATAAACGGATAATCAAACCCGAAAATATTGTATCCAATAATTATATCTGGATTTTCTCTCTGAATTAACTGTGACCACTGAACCAATAAATCCGCTTCCGTAGTGGCAATTTCAATTGTTGCCCCCGCAACAGAATTGCACGTTCCTAACGCCAAACAGTGATTTAAATAAGGTTCAGATTCACCGTATCGTAGAAAGGTTGACCCAATAAAGGTTACTTTATCACCTTCCAGATTCGGGAAATTTGTCATTAACAATTCATTTAATTTTTGCATTTTTTCATCTCTCGCAATCGTTTCAGGAATAAGAATATCGTATATCGTATTCCTTTTTGCATCAGTAGTCTTTTTTACATTTACATCAGTCTTTTTTGCATCAGTCTTTTTTGTATCGTTCCTTTTTGCAATGTTCCTTTTTTTTGCATCGTTATCTTTTACATTTGCGTCATCATCATCATCAATATCGTCGCCATCGTCTTCTTCTTTTATAGGTCCTTCTTCTGTCGTATTATCAATACGCATAGACATAAAGGATTCAATACGCATAGATTCTTGCATAGTGGAAGAAACGACGATTTTATCAATCTGTGTATTCAAGAATATATCTATTTGTTTCTCAACTTGTTCTTTTGTCCATTTTTCTTTCGGATATACCAAATCAATACGGTCCATCGTTTCATGACCAAATGCGGTTAATATCATTTTACGAATAATTGTGCAAAATGTGTCTCGACTAATGTCTATTTTTTTATAAATATCTATTGTTTCCAATATATTTGTAGCCAAGCGTTTGTATGTTTTAATAGGAATTGGAAAATCTCCGTGACTACTACTGGCTTCAATATCAAAACTACATATTTTATAGGGAACTGCTGTTTCTTTTGTTGGAAGAGGCGTTACATACTGTTTTGACCCAATATATTCGTATTTACATGTGGTTTTTTTAGTAATGCAATTTTGCATAGATGTTGTTTTTACGGAAATCCAACCGGACGGACTAATATTTTGAATATGGAAATATCGAAGTAATGGCAGAATGCTGGATTCGTAGAGAGATAGATTTACATTTTTAAAATAAAACGGTTTTTTTACACGCTGATTGTCTATATATTCATACCACAATCCCTGTGTTTGTTTAAAAACACTTTGATTTCGAAATGTAATTTGTGCGAACTGGTCTTTTTTGCCGGCAGAGAATCCATATAATTTTTGATATTCAACCAAATGAACGGAAAGAATATCGGCTTTTGCCCATATTTTTTTGAAAATATAATCGCGTAATTCATCCACATCAGACTGAGTCCAACGTTTTTCTTTCACCTTTTCTTTCATTAAAGGAAGATGAATAAAGAAAAAGGGACAATAATCGGTAATAGTAATGCTGGCAGTTTCACCAAGTTCATTAATACCAAATAATTGAATATGTGAGGTTTTTTGTGGTTTTTTGTTGTTGGTTTCGTCCTCTACATCATCCTCCACGTCGTCCTCGTATTTATCGGACATATGAAAATCAAATATACGAAATTGTTTTATAACCGATGCCTTCTTTTTCATAGGAGATATTTTCATTGTTGCCGATGCCATTTTTATATATTATTTTATTGTATTTATCTTTCAATTTTCTTCAACATTCTGGTTTCGTTTTTGCAAAGTTTTGTTTTGCAAAGTTTTGTATTTTGGAGGTTAAATCAGCAATTTGTTTATCTTTTTCAACTAATAATTGTTGTTGTTGTTGAATTAGCTGAAGAATTTGTTGCATTGTCATTTCTATTGGAGATTGATTCGGTTGTTGAATCATAATTCCGGTTTTTTGTTGTTGTTGTTGTTGTTGTTGTTGTTGTTGTTGTTGTTGTTGTTGTTGTTGTTGTTGTTGTTGTTGTTGTTGTTGTTGTTGTCGGTCTTTTTCAATTTCAGCAATTTGTTTTACAACATCTGTTTTAAGTGAAGGAAGTCCCGCATTATATGTTTTTAATATGGTTTTCATATCAGACATAAAAAAACGATAAATTAAATTACATCGAGCCTTGTTTATTTTTGAGGAAGATTGAAAAAACTGAGCAACAGTCTTTTCCGATTCATGAATCGTTGGATTCAATTCGGCATTTATTAAAAGCTTACGTTTATCAAATGAATTATGTTCATGTGAAAAAACCAAAATTGTTTTCATTGGGTCCAATTGCACAAATGGAATTGTATATCCTTTTAAAAAATGACGTTCTTCTGCAATACAAGCGGTTTCATCATAACTGGTAATGTTCAACAATTCTTTACGAAATCCAAATGTTCCCGCAGTTGAGTGATTTGGACCATATGGACCAAACTGATACATTTTTCCTTGATGTATTTTTTTATCCTGCATTTTTTTATCAGTTGAATAAAAATAAATATATAATTCACTGGACCCACATGCCATTGCCAATGGATTTTGTTGCAATGTTTCAACTACATGACTGATTCGTTCCGGCGGATAATAATCATCATCGTCCATATATACAATAATATCTCCTTTACATAAAGAATGAGTTAAATTACGTTTTTTTCCAAGAGGTAATTTATCGGGTAATGCCACATATCTTATAGGAAGGTCTGAACCAAATTCAGTTAATATATCGCCAATTTTATCCGTGCCGTCATCTACTATAATCCACTCAATTCTGTCATGAGGATATATTTGCTGTCGGAAACATTCCATAATGGTTTTAATAAATGGACGACGATTAAAGGTAGGAGTGCATACACTAACAAAAGGAATATTTTGAGACATTTATATAATAAATATATACAGTTTATATTTATTAGAAACACATGCAATCATTAACTCTTTTTTGTTATTACACCTTTTCTCATTTAAAACGCCGATTTTCACGGAAAAAAATAAGAAAAGTTGTAAAATCAATGTTGCCATTGATAAAATAGTTTGTCTGGATTTGTCGATATTTCAATATAACTATTTCCACCCACCAACACAACTATGTTTTGCGTATTTCCCGAATTTTTGTCTCTCTCCTTCCAATATATAAATATCCTCTTTATCTGGGTAGTTCATATATATGGTTGTTACGTAATCGGGTCCGGTAGTCTGATACACAAAATCATGCGATTTTGCATAAAATTTTGCCTGTCTCTGAATATTGGAGAGATTTTCCACAATTCCGTCAATGAGTCGTTTTATAAACGGATGTTTGGGCGCGCAACCAAACGCATATTGTCCCAGAATTTGTTTTATTCCATTTCTGGCAAATTCACGAAATCGGTATTGGTCACGATTGGCAGATGTAATCGGTTCATCGACGGGAACAACTACATCATGATAGAGTAAATCGTCGGACAATGGTTGTAACGAATGAATGTCCATATCAAAGTAAAATCCGCCAAAATGATAGAGAGCTACATATCGAAAGAAATCCATTTTTTGTATATTTAATGGTAGTTCTTGATATGTTTTATAATAATAAGGATAGTGCATTTTCAAAAAATCATCAATATCTTTGTCTTTAAAAAAAATATAATTGTAATCGGAATTCATTTGTTTTAACGCGTCGGTATTTTTGGCAAACTGGGTATAAGACTTGGCGGACCATGTTTTCCATACTTGAATAATATTTTTCGGAATTTTGGGAGATTCCAGAACAAGACTTTGAGAGAACGATTCTTTCTTTGTGTCTTTTTTTGTTTCATCTTTTACTGTTCCGTAATAACACGTTCCTATAAGAACTATTACGGCAAAAAAGAAAAAAATAGGAATATACCATTTCATTATACCTCTCTATTATAATAGGAGTTTATTTATTCTAAATTTAGTGTGTCTTTATTTCTCAGGAATTTTTCCGTGAATCGATACAAATATTTCGGATGCAAGCACACACGCCTCTTTTAATTTGTTTCGGATATCATTTATTTCCATTTTTTGAATAAATGCCAGTCGTAACACGGAATTTTCGTCATGCGGATGAAATTTCTTGAATCCTGAAAATGTAAGTATTTTCTGATTTTCGAAAAATTCATTGTAACAAATATATTCCAATACTTTTCCGAATGTATAATCCTTTTTCTCTAAAATAATATTAAAACTATTTTCCATAGTTGAGAATTCTTTTGCCGATTCACTCGGTCCAATTACTACATCGTCATTTTCAATAGATTCTACAAAATCAACGAATTGATTCTGCAAAATAAGACACGCTTTTCGCATAATTTCATAATTTGTATATACTCCAATGGTTTCAATTATAAAATCAAAACTATCTTCAACATAGAACCGTTGTGCATCTAAAATATGAAAATTCTTTTTTGCCATTTGAATTTCTTCTTCCGCCAATTCTTGGTCTCTCATTTCTTTTTCTTTTACATTCCATATATCTTTTGCCCGCACATGGTCAATGGTATTTCCGTATGCACATGAAGATACTACACTGTATCCACCATTTTGTTTCGCCGTTTTTACGGTAAATTCTGCCGTAAAACTAAGATGTTCCGGTTTTACGGAATCTCCGACCATGGCACGTAATCTCGAAAAATCAATATACATTTGTGTTTCGGGATTTGCCGGAAATATTTGATTTCGGTCTTGTTCATTCATATAAGAACCAGTCGCCTTGTTTTTTATACGAAAATCTTTTGTGGTTACAAACATTATATTGTCGGTTTCATTTGTAACATCTACCTCTACCATATATTTTTCGATAAATGTTTCGATTTCATCTTTATTTTTTACAAATACGGGGATACACGCAAGACGTTGTTTTAAAATTTCGTTATGGAGTCGTCCAGTATTTTCAATAAAATTGGATTGTTCGTCGTCGATACCAATCGCTGGAATATCGGCTAATATGGTTCGGCGAATGGCATTGGCAATACTAACATTGATTCCAGAGAGGGTAAATCGATATTTGCCATTTTCTTCGGATGCATTTTTCAAGATGGGATTCATGTTGTTATTGGATGATATATTTTATTATTTATTTACATTCAATTTTTTACGGAGCTCTTTGCCGAGAATCAACGAATAAGAATCAACGAATAAGAATCAACGAATAAGAATCAACGAATAAAAATTCTAACGAGAGTTGTTAGGGAGATAATAAATAAATCGATGCAAGTCCAAGTATAATTCCAATCGTAGTTTTGATATTTAATGTTTCGTGAAACCATATGTATCCAAATAAAATAACTAATAATACAGAAAGAACTTTCAAAAATGGATATACAATCATAATATTTTTATTCGAAAGAACAATTGTATATGCATATATAAGCAATACATAGGATAAGCCGGATAATAAAATCCATATAAAATGTCCTGTTTCTGTATATCGTTTTATGAATGGAATTGGCATAGCCGCGGCTATGCCCGCTATAAAGAACCATATCCAAAGAATTATATCAAATGCCATATACCAATACATGGCATTTTTTGGTTTTAATTCGTTTTTACTAAAGCCCGTTGAAAAAATGCTTGTAATTGAACGGTATCTGCCCCAATAACGGAATCATCTGCTATATATGTCACATTTCCTTTGTAATATGCTAAAACCGTCGGCACGCCATTAATCATACGTTTTGTTTTTAAGAAACTATAAAGCTCTATATTTTCATCAACGTCAATATCGGCTAATGTTATATTTGGACTCGTTTTTTGTAAATGTTCGAACCACTGATGCACGAATGAATGAATTCGCTTACACGGGGCGCACCAATCTGCCCCAAATTTAAGGATGATAATACCGTTATTTTTATGCAGTAATTCTTGAAACGTTGTTTTATTTAATGATGTAATTAATGGCATTTATGTTTTATAAATATATATTAATTTTTTAAGTAACGCGAACTGGGCAAAAAAAATTGAAAATATTTTTTCGATAAAATAATCATAACTAAAACAAATAACCATGACCAATACGATGATACAAATTCCATCCATTGTTACAGAAGAAGATGAGAGTAGCTTTTACCAAAAACCATATTCATATATAATCGACCTTAACATCACAAACAAACAAATTCATCATGATTTATGTCTAGAATATATGGATATTATGAACTCATCTATCGGACAAAAAATAAAAAAACGAATATATTTTACGTATTGTATATACTATTATTATTTGGTGGTAAAAGAAAGCGATGTGTTTTATTCTCCTCCTATCCATCAAAATCTTAAAAATAGTATGATTCGTATTAAAGAAGATGTTATGTTTTGTTTTAATACATTTAAATGTAAAATTATTGAAACAAAACAGTTCGCAATAAATGAAAATTTTATGGGTAAAAATGAATTTATTGACATTTTAAATTTCTATATTGACAAATTAGAATTTGAACTGACCTCAATAAAATTAGAACTATTTGAACTAAACTCCGCGCAAAAAAAACAAAAAGAACTAACATTTGACGAATTAACATATTATTGTAAAAAAAACAATATAGATTTGGATGAAGATTCTCCCAAACAAAAAGAACCTGACACCGAACAAAAAGAACCTGACACCGAACAAAAAGAACCCGATATTGAACAAAAAGAATCCGATATTGAACAAAAAGAATCCGATATTGAACAAAAAGAATCCGATATTGAACAAAAAAATATGACGTATATTCGATTACATGCTACAGAAGAAAATGAGAGTAGCTTTTACAAAAAACCGAATTTTTATTTAAGTGATTTTCCAATAATAAATAGAAAATTGAATATTTATAAATATAATACATATTCGAACTATACAAAAGACGCGAATTTGAAAAATTCGTTACGACGAATATACTTTACATATTGTGCATATTACTTTTATTTGATAACTCAAGGAACAACTCACGAAATTGGTATACATCATATGCATCACGCATGTAAACAAAAAGTTATTGACGCTAAACTGGTAGTGGGGGCACAAAATTTTATATATAAAAAGGAATTTATCAATATTATGGACAAATATATTGACCTTATTGAACCGGCTATTGACCTTATTGAACCGGCTATTGACCTTATTGAACCGGCTATTGACCTTATTGAACCGGCTATTGACCTTATTGAACCGGCTATTGACCTTATTGAACCGGCTATTGACCTTATTGAACCGGCTCCAGCACAAAAACCGTCCATGCCGAAAGAACCGGTTGTGTTACAACCAAAACCTACATTAAAACTCGTGCAAAAAGAACCATCCCGTAAAAAACCGACAATCACTCATAGTATGATAACCAGAAGTAAAAGTAAATTATTAAAGTAAGCAAGGTAAAAAAGTAAAAGCGAAAAAGGTAAAAAAGTAAAAGGCGATTCTTTTTTATTTATTCGACCCTTTTTTATTTGTTCGATTTTTTTTATTTGTTCGACCCTTTTTATTTGTTCGACCCTTTTTATTTGTTTGATTTTTTTTATTTGTTTGATTCGATTTTGTTCGGTTTGTATGTTTGTTGGGTGATTTTTTTTGTTTTTTAAAAGGAATTGAAGAAAAAGAAGAAGATGCGGAATCCTCGCCTGGACCATAAAATCGGTATTCATAATCCTTAAAATGCAACGGTAATTTTGGTTTTCGTTTTAGTTCTCGTATTTGCATTGGATTATATTCTAATTCATGTTCATTAAATACACCATATTTATCATAATATATTTCTACTTTTTTCTCAACATCCAAATAAATTACAATGTCATCTTCTTCCAAATCGGAAAATAGATTGGGGTTCAGTTCGGTTTGCATTTTAAGTAATCCTTTTCTAACATCATTCGGCGATTCACTGATTGGACTAAAATCCTGCCTTTTATAGAATGGTATGGCGGACGGAACCGAGTGCAGTTCAATTAAAAAAATGCCACTCCACATACACACACGTTTTAATTCATCTATTATTTTATACCCATCTTTATAATTTTTCGCCTGATTCACACAAAAACTACTAATATATACGACCGGCATATTTTTATATCGGGCTTCATATACAGTCAATACCATAATTGAATGAATGTCGCCATTTGCAAAACGAAACATAATACTAATATTTTCCGATTTTTGCATATCGTCGGTAAGATACGTATAATTCATTCCATGGGCGGTTGTTTTTGAGCAAAAATCGACCCCCGTTTTTGTATAACTGTCGATTTTATGGATGGTTTGTTGTAAATCCGACGTATCATTTAATGTAGTATATCCAAAATCATGCGTAAAAACATCCGTCAGTGTTTGTAACGACGGATTTATATCATTCTCGTTCGAATAAAAAATATATTTTTGTAGTATCGACATATATATTATATTACTATATTCCCACCTCCTCCCAAATTACGGTAGGTCCGCCATCCGACCATTCAGAATAAGGAATGGCGGATGTAGTTGATTTGTCTAATTCTAATATTTTTTCTAATGCTTTTAATCGTCTTTCGGTAGGATCTGTAATAGATGCAGAAATTCTACGGGTCATATGTTTCCACCTCCATTCAAATTTAAGAGCACAATTCCATGTTGGAAATCCGGATACATAGACAATACGTCGCCAATGAAATCCCTGTTTAACTTTGGAGGTTGTATATACAGCACCCCCCGTTATTTCTCCATTGTGTTTTCGTAGTCGTTGTTCAACATCTATGGTTGCGCCTACATATGTATATTTTTTGAGAGGATGGTTTGGGTCTATAGTTTCTAATAAATACACAAATGATGGTGAAGATGATTCGGATTCCATATATGTATATAAAAGATATTATGCTACCATGGATGCTTTAATTGAAGGATGGTATTGGTAGTCACATAAATTCACATTATTCCATGTAATATTATTCGGATTAAAAATATTGGTATCTTTTTCTTTAATTTTGGCATCATCATTAGTAGCATCGTCATTAGTAGCATTGTCATTAGTAGCATTGTCATTAGTAGCATTGTCATTAGTAGCATCGTCATCTTTCAATTCATCTCGAATAATTTCTTGTGCCCGATTCTCTTGTGCCCGATTCTCTTGTGTCCGATTCTCTTGTGTCCGATTCTCTTGTGTCCGATTCTCTTGTGTCCGATTCTCTTGTGTCCGATTCTCTTGTGCCCGATTCTCTTGTGTCCGATTCTCTTGTGCCCGATTCTCTTGTGCCCGATTCTCTTGTAAATCTGTCTGTTTTTTTTGTTTATTCACAAAACAAATGGATGGAAATGGAAATGGTTGTCTGGTAAGTTGTTCTTTTACGGCAGATATATGAGACTCATAAATATGACAATCTCCCAAACATATTACGAGTTTTCCCGGAATTAATGGTGGATTTGTCAATGATACCGATAATCTACTATTTACCTGTGCGCAAACGGCATATGTTAATAAGGAATACGATGCAATATTATAAGGTAATCCCAAAAAACAATCTGCCGAACGTTGCGTCATAATACATGTTAATTCATCGTCTTGTTCGACCACAAATTGAATTAAAAGTCCATGACATGGATATAAAACGCCTTGTTCTGCTTGTTCTGGATTAAATGTAGTCATAACAATACGTCTTGAAAATCGGTCATTCACTAAAAGATGAATTACTTTTTCAAATTGATTTAGCCCTTGCCCACTATATCCTATTTCTGGACGACAGCCTCTATACGGCGCATTAAAATGATAAATTTGAAAGAAATACATCGGTCCCATATCTCCTTCTTCGTAGGTGGCAACGGTAGAATTCACTGAATTTAAAAACTCTCGGCTGGTGTTTCCTTTCCAAATATTCACGCCAACTTTTTCTAATTCTTTTGTGTCGGTTTTTCCGTCCATAAAGAATTTCCATTCTTCAAATATCCCACGAAAGAACATTTTTTTGGTAGTAATAAGTGGAAATATATGTCCTCTTTTTAAATCAAATGTCAATTGTTTTCCTGCCAATTGAAGTGTATATCCATTACGAGTTTTTCGGCGATGTCCGTGTTCGATAATATCGCTTAATAATTGTAAATATTGGTGTTCGTCAGACATGTTTGGATACCAATATTTTATTAGTTTTTTAAAATCAATTTTTTTATTTATGGTCGCTTGATATTGTTAAGCTTGCGTTGGTAGACAATTCTCGCATTATAAATATTTTCGTCATTATGCGTCTCTCAAAGAAGGGGCAAAGCCCCTCTTTGAGAGACACGGACTACGACAATAATACATAAAACCATAAAAAAGATTCCACATAAACCCTTTATAATGGTGTGTTTCCGCTTGTTTAGTGTTGGTTTGTTTTTTATTTGTTTGTTGGTCTACACAATTATTTATTACATTTTATTCAGGAAGTATTTGACAGTTACGTATCCAGACTTGTACATAAATCCATTCTTTTTCATTTGAATCTTGATTATAAAATACAACCCTTGACCCAATACTTACAATTTGTTTAACATCCAATACATCAAACGCTTTACGTGTTCGAATAACTATATTTTTAATTTCGATGCAAAGATTTGTATCCATAATGTTATTTGCGTGTAATACCATTGTTATATCATCTTTTGGAAAAAAATTAAGTTGTTTAACAAACAAATTATTTGAAACGTCGTAATCATCCATTTACAATAGATTATTACATATTATTTATATTCTTTGTATTACATTCTTTGTATTACATTGAACAAGGTAAAAAGAAAACAACAACAACACAACAACAACAACACAACAACAACAACAAAACAAAACAAGTAAAATTGAATATACATATATGTATATATTCAATTATGATGAATGAATATGAAGAAGAACTTTGGGAAACTATTTTTGAGTTTGCGGATGAGTGGAAAGCTGTAAACTGTGACAATGTGGATATGGATATCGACCAAATGAATAACGAAATAACATATGTATTGTATTTATCATTTCCTCCGTTATTTATTGATTATGAGGATTTGTATGAAATTGTAGAGAATGTTACGTTAATATATGTAGATTTACCAGAATTAGATGTGTCACTCCCTTTTTCTCGTTCTATTGAAGAACATTTGTCCTATTTACGCTCTCTTCCTCAACCAGAACAACGAACGCCTGAATGGTATGAATTTCGTCATAAACATATTACGGCAAGTTCTGCTTGGCGTATTTTAAAAAGTCCTGCGACATTAAACAGTTATATTTATGAAAAATGTATAGACGAAAAACCGCATTTTATAAAACGATATGGAGGAAAAGAAGATGCGCGAGATTGGGGAGTAAAATATGAGCCCATTAGTGTGCACGTATATGAATATTTATTTAAAACAAAAATCGGAGAATTCGGATGTATTGAACATCGAGAACATGTATTTTTGGCAGCGTCGCCGGATGGAATTAATATAGACCCTCTATCGGAAAAATATGGCATTATGTTGGAAATTAAAAATATCGTAAATAGAGAGATAACGGGTATTCCAAAATATGAATATTGGGTGCAAACACAATTACAAATGGAAGTTTGTGAATTACCTACATGCGATTTTTTGGAAACGCGGTTTAAAGAATTTGAAAATGATATTGATTTTGAAATATATTCAGAACATGCAAAAATAACCGAAAAAGTAATAGGCGAAAAAGAAGACAATACAAAAGAAAAAGAACCCATAACCAAACAAGTAATAAAAGGAATTATTGTAGTGTGTGAAACGGTATTTCCCGAATATATAAAACATTATGAATATATGCCATTGCATTGCCTCCCAAATTGGAGAGAATGGGTATCCACTATCATGGCAAAATGCGAATATACATATTACAGAACTATATATTGGTATTTAGATGAAATTTCATGTGTGAAAATTATCCGTGACCGAGAATGGTTTCAAGCATCATTGCCTATATTTCAAACTGCATGGGAAACAATTACACAAGAACGAATTACGGGAGTTGAACATCGAAAGCCGAAACCAAAAGTAGATAAGCCACATAAATCATTTCGCACAGATGGATGGAATGATATAACACCCACTATAAAACCAACGATAATTGTAATTAAGCGATAAAATTGTATCTATAATATAATATGTCAACGAAAACACCCTTTTTTATTCATATACCAAAAAACATGGGTAATTTTGTGTATAAACATTACGGAAAAAATCCGGCATATTTTGGTTTGTATAATTCCATTTATGAATATTACGACGCATATAAAATACCAAATCGTAGAACATTAAACTCGTTTTACCCTGGAACAAAAAATCCTCCCTACAATTCGACTATCAGTATTGACCATTTGACTTTAAAGGAAATGGTTCATTTACGAATACTTTCCATAACAAAACCAATGTTGTTCTATATGATTTTCCGAGAGCCGATACAGAGATTTATAAGTCTATGCAATTACTGGAATCTTTCCCCCAAAGAAATAATATACAATATCCAACGAATTGCACATCATCGACAAAATAAATTTGTTTTATATCAACATTTACGCCCCCAAATGGATTATGTGAAAGATACCCAACAAATTGTCTCCGAAAATCCATTTTGTTCCTATCAAATATTAAAGATGAATAAAATGGATGATATGCGAAACTTTTTTGAACGAGAATATCCTTCCGTTGTCTCGCCAAATTTTAATGAAAAAATAGATAAAAGCAAGGAAACATATACGGTGGCAGATTTAACAGAAAAGGATTATGCGTTTTTACGAGTATATTATCATGACGATTTTGTATTTTATCTTGGAATCTAATTCTTTTATTAAGATTTTATTATGCTCGCTCGTCCAACCAAATCTTTTATAATTCCAAATAATGGATTTATTTGTGAAATTATGCCCGGAATAACAAAATCATATAGCTCATTCGGAATTTTATCTATATATTCCATAAGTTCTTTTGTTTGTAATGATTCAATTGCTCCCGTAATTCGAATAATTAATTGTTGAAAATGTGTTTCTAAATGAATATATGTTTCTAAATGAATAAATGTATGAATAGATGCATTCATAAATGTATTCATAAATGCAATAAGTTCTTGGTGTTCCGTATCATCATGTAAATGAATAAACTGAAGTAATTCATTTTTAAATATTTTTTTAAGAGTGAGTTGATTGTATATTTTTAACATTTCTTTGGTTGTTCATTATTTCTTAAAAAAAGATTATCAATTTTATCAAGGACTGCTCCCTTCAAAAATATAATGGACACTAAGGACACTAAAGATCCGTATCATCCTCCTCTTCTTCATCTTCTGTATCATCTCCGTCTCCTCCTCCTCTAATACGATGATTTTTATTACCTCGGTCAAGTTCAGCAAGAACAGTAATATATTTATCGTTTAATTCAAAACGAACACCAATTACTCGAACAATAATAGTTTCTCCTATTTTTACGGAATTAAAGGCGGGGCTATCAAAATAAATATCACGCGGAATATTTGCGATAATGGCGGGTATTTTTTTATTATCGACTGTTTCTACCGTATATTCCGCATGAATGCCTGCTTTACTAATTTCGGTTACATTACATTCAATACGCATACCTTCAACTGGAAAACATACATTATATTGAAATGTAACCTGAAATTCTACATCTTGACCATTTATTTTTCCGGATGACCAAGAAGTAATATGAACGGAATTTGGCAGAATAAAACCTTCTGATACACACCGACTTTCTACGTTATAGATGATTTTTTGTTCTAACAGGTCGCGAATATTTTCACCTATTTCTAAAATAGAGAGACACACCTTAATTGTTTTAAGAGATGTCATATATGGTTTTTTAATGATTTCTTGATTTTGATTTTGCATTATAATTTTATTATTATATATACATATATCATTTTCAATTTTCTTAGGAACGACCAGAAGTTTCAGGTAGCAAACAAAGAAAATTGATGCATATATTATGTATTTTTTAATCAAAAAACAATAAAATGACCAACTATACAGTAACCGAATTGGATTTATCATTTCGAAATCTAACCATTTTACCGGATTTATCTTTGTACACAAATTTACAAAAATTATATTGTAATTATAACCAACTCACATCTCTCGATAATCTTCCTCCCACTTTACAAGAATTATATTGTTGTAATAATCAACTCACATCTCTCGACAATCTTCCTCCCACTTTACAAGAATTATATTGTGAAAAGAATCAATTGACTTCTCTAAGCAATCTTCCACCCACTTTACAAGAATTATATTGCGGAGATAATAAAATCACTTTTCTCGAAAATCTTCCTCCCAATTTACAAAAATTATATTGTGAAAATAACCAACTCACATCTCTCGATAATCTTCCTTCCACTTTACGAGGATTATTGTGTTATGCTAATCAATTGACTTCTCTCGACAATCTTCCTTCCACTTTACGAGAATTATGGTGTTATGCTAATCAATTGACTTCTCTCGACAATCTTCCTTCCACTTTACAAAGATTAAATTGTAAAAATAATGGTCGACTAACTTCTATTAAATATTTTCCTCCCAATTTACAAGATTTATATTGTTACAATAATCAAATCACTTCTCTCGAAAATCTTCCTTCCACTTTACGAGAATTATGGTGTTATAATAATCAATTGACTTCTCTAAACAATCTTCCTCCGAATCTACAACAATTATATTGTCATACGAATCAACTGACTTCTCTCGATATTTTACCTGTTACATTACAAGTGCTCTATTGTGAAGAAACCCCAATTTATACAACATGTAAAGAAATACATGGATTTGAACTTTCGATAGAAACAATTGAACAATACAATGAAATAAAACGCATTGAAAATTTGGAAAAAGAATGTTGTCCTATTCTAAAATAAAATTGATACATATATTATTTATTTTTTTAAACAAAAAACAAATAATATGACCGACTATACCGTAACCGAATTGGATTTATCGAATCTAAATCTAACCGTTTTACCGGATTTATCGCTATACACAAATTTACAAACATTATATTGTAATAATAACCAACTGACTTCTCTTGATAATCTTCCCCCTAATCTAAAAAGATTATATTGTGAATATAATCGAATCACTTCTCTAAACAATCTTCCTCCCAATCTACAAGAATTATATTGTAAATATAATCAAATCACTTCTCTAAACAATCTTCCTCCCACTTTACAAGAATTACGTTGTAATTATAATAAACTAACTTCTCTCGATAATCTTCCTTCCACTTTACAAGAATTATGGTGTTGGAATAATCAAATCAATTCTCTTGACAATCTTCCTCCAAATTTACAAATATTACATTGTGCAAATAATCAACTAACTTCTCTGGGTCACATTCATCCCACTTTAAAAATATTATATTGTTACAATAATCAATTGACTTCTCTAAACAATCTTCCTCAAAATTTACAAGAATTATGGTGTTATAACAATCAACTTGGCACTTCTCTTGATATTTTACCTCTTACTTTACAAAAATTATATTGTCACAATAATCCCATTTATACAACATGTAAAGAAATACATGGATTTGAACTTTCGGTAGAAACAATTGAACAATACAATGAAATAAAACGCATTGAAAATTTGGAAAAAGAATGTTGTCCGCTACTTAAATAAAATACCCTTCTGATAGCAAACAAAGAAAATTGATATTTATTTTTTTAATCAAAAACAAATAAAATGACCGATTATACCGTAACGACGTTAGATTTATCATATCAAAACTTGACTGTTTTACCGAATTTATCTCTCTATACAAATTTACAAATATTACATTGTTACAATAATCAATTGACTTCTCTAGACAACCTTCCTCCCAATTTGCAAACATTATATTGTGAAAATAACCAACTCACATCTCTCGATAATCTTCCTCCCACTTTACAAGAATTATATTGTTGCTATAATCAACTCACTTCTCTCGACAATCTTCCTCCCAATTTGCAAACATTATATTGTGAAAATAACCAACTCACATCTCTCGATAATCTTCCTCCCACTTTACAAGAATTATATTGTTGCTATAATCAACTCACTTCTCTCGACAATCTTCCTCCCAAGTTACGAACAATATTGTGTTCAAAAAACAAGCTTACTTCACTCGAAAATCTTCCTCTTACTTTACGAGAATTGTATTGTCGAAACAATCAAATTATATCTTTTGACAATCTTCCTCCCAAGTTACGAACAATATATTATGAAAATAATCCCATTTATACAACATGCAAGGACATATATGGATTTGAACTTTCTAAAAAAACAATTGAAAAATACAATGAAATCAAACGCATTGAAAAAGAATGTTGTTGTCCTATTCTAAAATAGGACATAAAAATATAGAACATATTTTATAAAAATGCAAATAAACTTTTCTGAAATTCAATCAAAAGTCGATAAATTATCGAAAATGCAACATATTGAAATTTTAAAAATCATTCGTAAACATCCGGAAACCAAGTTAAATGAAAACAAAAACGGCACATATATTAATATGGCATATTTAAAACAGGATACATTGGAGGAAATAATAAAATATATTGATTATGTGCAAGTGCAGGAAACGTCATTATCTTGTGTTGAAAATGAAAAATTAGAAATTGAAAAGACCTATTTTTTTGATAAATAACAAGAATCGTTTTATTGGTTAGAGAGGTTCTCAAGAACAATATAAATAAAATAATACATATAATTTGAATGGACGTATATAATGAACTATATCAAATTTTTTATCCATATGATATATTTTTGACGGAATCAGATATGGACAAATTATATCCTCTTATGTATAAAGAATCCGTAAAGGAACTTATCATAAAAGAAAAAGAACAAATCATAAAGGAAAAAGAACCCATTATTGTAAAGGAAAAAGAACCCATTGTAAAAGAAAAAGATAAAACAATCAAAGAGTCCATTGTAAAAGAAAAAGACCCTTCTCTCGAAAAACCTTTTTTCCCCGAATTTAAAAACACCATGTTTTGGAGTATATATGCGGGAGTTCATGGAATGTATGAGTATTCTGTCGTATGTCATCAAAATATACATTCATCGATTGAACTGAATGTTCAGCAGGAAATAATAACAAAATTTCAAGGAAAAGACCGAATAAAACAATTAAAACAAACAAATCAAAAAATCACTCTTATTCAGTGCCAAGAGATATTGTCGGATATGATGATGAAAGGTAATCAATTGCATGTATTGGTGGCATATGCTCTACATTACAACAAAAACATTCACGTATCATTTGACAATAAAAAAATAGTTCTCCCTATAATAGTAGATACAACGCAACAAACCATATATCTACACTTTGATACAAAAAAACACAAATATGGGCTTATTTCTAATATACCCGACGATTTTATTGTCATCGAACAATACAATAAACCGTTAAAAGGAGTGTCCACTTATAAATTGGCAGAATTGGAAGAAATGACTCAAAAAGCGGGAATTGTATTGGACACCGGTTCAAAAAAGGAACAAATGTATACGGCATTGTCCGAATATTTTTATGTGCGTGTTGTATAAAATTTATTGTATAAATTTCCAAGTAAAATTGAAGAAAAGAATGATATAATATGTAAATAAATATTATATCTCTATTATCTATCATGGAAAAATCCGTATCTTCTGAACAAAAAAAGACCACAGCAAGAGAAGATTTACTTCGTATGGTCTCATGCTATTTAGACAACCAAAAAATACGAAAAGAATATATCGCAAATGAATTGGAAGTGCGTTTTGGTATTTTCGACAACAAACGCCCAGGTCCTATGTCGGTAAAACCAATTACCAAAATAAATTATGATGCCGTTGTAAAACAATTATTTTCCGTGGGATTTCAAATATTTGAAGAAAAACACTTTTTACGTATTAATACCTATCGTCAACAAGAAAGTCGAAATGAATATCGGTCAGATACAACTCGCGCCGAAATCGACGGATTGTTTCTTATTCAAAAATACTGCGAGACCAACGATTTAAAACAGGTTGCCGAAGGGCAAGGACCGCGGTCGCGAGCTATTAAATTTACACGAAAAACATCTCCCAAATATTCGGATGGTTCTATTGTAAAAGCCGTGAATTTTGACGATTTTAATTATCGCGTGAATTACAAACTTGAACAGGATTTTTCATTAAATACCGACGTATCAAAACAAATTCTGGGCGAATGGACAAATTTAAACAAAGTATTTCGTTATATGAATCGCGTTCGTTTTCGACATCCAACCATTCCGGTGTTTGCCGATATTAGTATTATTAAAACAAATAAAATGAGCGGACAAACCTCCATTCCAACACACACCATTCAAGAAGCCGATGTATTTAATGGATTGGAACATTATGAAATCGAATTGGAATTCGACAATTCGCGTATAGGTCTGGGAACTTCATTTGAATCGGCAAATTCATTGTTAGGTGCATTACGAACCATGGTTCGGCTTGTTATGGTAGCATTTCAAGGCACAAATTACCCCATATCATATACGGAACAGGACCAAATATTATTTTCCTATATGAAATTGATTCAAATGCCTGCAGACGCAAGTGCAAAAGAAAAGGACAATTTTACACTAACTCGTCCCGTAAAACCCAGTGATTTCTTGGGATATTCTTCCATGACTCTTCAACGCGAACACTTACACGAATCGTCAAAAATGAATGTATTAAAAAATTATTGTATTACGGATAAAGCCGACGGGGACCGCCGTTTATTGTATATTTCAACAAAAGGTCGCATGTATATGATTGACACAAATATGAATGTTATATTTACGGGAGGTGAAACATCCAACGAGAAATTATATAATACATTGATAGATGGCGAGCATATTCCGTATGATAAATTGGGAAATTATATAAATTATTATATGGCATTTGATGTATATTTTGTAAGTGGAGAAGATATGCGTATGTTGCCATTTATGGAGCAACCGGAACAAGAAGAGGAGAAGGAGGAGAAACCCAAAAAAAAGATACAATATCGTCTGAACATATTAAATCAAAAGGTGGTTACTCGAATAAATACCTCTCTCATAAGCGGTAAAGAAAATGAGGAGAAGTGTTTATTCCATATTTTATTAAAACAATTTTATTCGGGGAATTTCTTTATTGCGTGTCAATCCGCATTTAAAAATATTCCATTTCAAGTATATGAAACCGACGGTCTTATTTTAACTCCATGTGATCAACCAATTCCCACGGCGAAACAGCACGGCAATGATTTCATTGCGAAAACCACGTGGAACGAATCGTTCAAATGGAAACCGGCGCACTATAACACAATTGATTTTCTGGTTCGAACTAAAAAAAACAAACAAGGCAAAGACGAGATTCACATGATGTATCCACAAGGCGAAGATTTAACAAAATCCGATGTTATTTACCAATATAAAACAATTGAACTTTGGTGCGGGTTCGATAAATTTAATAATAGACTCTCGAATCCGTTTATTAGTATGGTATCTTTACTTACGGAAGAACCTGTCCAAACACGTGCCGAAAAAGACCAAACTCGTTCTACCTATAAACCTCTGCAATTTCAACCCACCGACCCATTTCAACCAAACGCCTATTTATGCAATATTCGTTTATATCCAGATGCGTCTGGTAAAATGATTATGAAAACAATCGACGATTCAATGGCGCATGATACGGATATATCGACCATATCGGATTCGGTTGGAGGTGAATATTTTGAAGAAGGTATGATTGTGGAATTTAAATACGATGTAAGTATTTCCGACCCGCAATGGCGATGGAAACCATTGCGGGTAAGATATGATAAAACCGCCGAACTTCGGGCAGGATTGCCGAATTACGGAAATTCGTATCAAGTCGCAAACAGCAATTGGTCATCGATTCATAATCCAGTTACGGAAGAAATGTTACGCGGAACAACCGCTATTCCATTGTTGGATATTGATGAATCGGCGATTTATTATAAAAAATCGGAAAAAGGAGGCGGAGGCGGAGGAGAATCTTTTACACAAGCGTTACGAGATTTTCATAATTTATATGTAAAACGAAAACTTATATTGTCCGTTGCGCAACGTGGAAACACATTAATCGATTATGCCGTTGGAAAGGCGGGGGATTTGGCGAAATGGAAGGCGGGAAATATATCGTTTATTTGTGGAATCGATATTTCCCGCGATAATATTCATAATGTGGGAGATGGTGCATGTACCCGTTATATTAAAGACCGATACCAATTTCGAACTCCGATATATCATTGTTTATTTGCCGTAGGAGATTCGGCATTGAATATTCGGACGGGAGAGGCATTTACAACCCCTAAAGAAAAACGATTAATCAAAGCAATGTTTGGTTCAGGAGAAAAAGATTCGGAATTAGGAAAATGGAACGGAACACAAAAGGATGGTTTCGATATAAGTTCTTGCCAATTTGCACTTCATTACTTTTTCAAAAATAAACATACGTTACACGGATTTTTACGAAATGTGTCGGAATGTACAAAAAAAGGGGGGTATTTTATTGGAACGTGTTATGACGGAGACCGATTGTTTCAACGGTTATTGCGAGAAGACGCTATTTTATTTACACGAACCGACCGCCAAACGGGCGAACCGACGAAGATTTTTGAGATACAAAAATTATATGAAGAAACGGGATTTTCAGAAGATGAACAAAGTCTGGGATATGAAATTAGCGTATATCAGGAATCTATCGGGAAATATTTCAGTGAATATTTAGTTAATTTTAAATTCTTTCAACGTATGATGGAAAATTATGGTTTTGTATTGGTGGATACCGCAAAAGATAAACAAATTCATTTGCCGAAAGGAAGTGGATTCTTTGATGAATTGTATCGCGAAATGCAGGACGAAATACGCAGAACGGGGCAAAATCATTATAAATCGGCGGATAAAATGAATGCATCCGATGAACAGCAAATTTCATTCTTGAACCGGTATTTTGTGTTTCAAAAAAAGAGAGATGTTCGAACGGAAGATATGGTAAAAATTATTGGACAAAAAGAACGGACAGAAGGACAAGAAGAAGAACAAGAAGAATCGTATTTGCGTTTAAAAGAAAAAGAAAAAGAACCGGTCAAAGAAAAAGAACCGGTCAAAGAAAAAGAACCAGTCAAAGAAAAAGAAAAAGAACAGGTCAAAGAAAAAGAACCGGTCAAAGAAAAAGAACCAGTCAAAGAAAAAGAAAAAGAACAGGTCAAAGAAAAAGAAAAAGAACCGGTCAAAGAAAAAGAACCGACCAAAAAGGCAAAAATTATAAAATTAGGAAAAACAAAAATTGCCTTAAATAAATACTCGCCTATTATTGATTCGAATGATTCATAAAAAATAAACTCTTATATAAATAATGAAAATTACATATGAAAATGGAGAAGTTTATGACGGTGAAGTAAAAGACGAAAAAAAGAATGGATACGGTAAAATGACATATCCAAGTGGAGAAATAGAAATATATGAAGGAGAGTGGCAAGACGATTTAAAAAATGGTAAAGGCAAAATAATATTTGATGATGGTGCTGTATATGAAGGAGAGTGGAAAGACGATAATGAAATTGAAAGTTACGGAAAACTCACCTATGCAAATGGAGATGTGTATGAAGGAGAGTGGAAAGACAATTCGCGACATGGTAAAGGTAAAATGAATTATAGTGATGGTGAAAAATATGAAGGAGAGTGGAAAGAGAATGAAAGGAGTGGCAAAGGCACCATCACTTTTTTAAATGGAGATGTGTATGAAGGTGATATGAACAATGATGAAATAGAGGGCGATGGTAAAATGATGTATAAAAAGAGTGGAAATATATATGAAGGAGAGTGGAAAGAAGGTAAAAAAACGGTCAAGGTACATATCTATTTATGAACGGAGCTACATATAAGGGAGAGTGGAAAAACGATAAAAAAAATGGTCAAGGTAAAATGACGCATGTAAATGGAAATATATATAATGGAGAATTTAAAGATGATAGGGCAAGTGGTCATGGTGTGCTGACATTTATAGGTGGTTCATATTATGGGGAGTGGAAAGACGACCAACTGAATGGTAGAGGTCGTTTGTATAAAAATGGAAATCTCTATGTTGGCGAGTTTAAAAATAATAAAAAACATGGTCAAGGTAAAATGACCTATGCAAATGGTGATATGTATAAAGGAGAGTGGAAAGACGATGTAAGAAATGGTCAAGGTAAAATGACCTATATAACGGGTGGTATGTATAAAGGAGAGTGGAAAGACGATAAAAAACAGGGTCAAGGTAAAATGACCTATATAACGGGTGATATGTATAAAGGAGAGTGGAAAGACAATAAAATGAATGGTCAAGGCACATTTACATTTGCAAGTGGAGATATCTATAAAGGAGAGTGGAAAGACGATGAAATAAATGGTCGAGGAACAATGACATTTGCCAATGGCGATATGTATGAAGGAGAGTGGAAAGACAATGAAAAAAATGGTCAAGGTAAATCATTTGCAAATGGAGATATGTATGAAGGAGAGTGGAAAGACGATGAAATAAATGGTCAAGGCACATTTACATTTGCAAATGGCGATATGTATGAAGGAGAGTGGAAAGACAATGAAAAAAATGGTATCGGTAAAATGACATTTGCAAATGGAACGGTTCAAAAAGGCAGGTGGAAAATGGGTGTTTTTGTTCCATTTTTAAAAACCGTGAAATTATCTCCTCCTAAAAAATTCAAACTATTGACCCATATGAAAAAAACAGAACACAAACTCACGAAAAAACTTATACCTTCTCATTCTCGAAAAACAATTATGTCATTAGAGAGAAAAAGAAATTCAATAAAAACAAACTCTATAAAAACAAATTCTAAAATAGAAGGATTTGACCCGATTATGTATCAAGACCAACGTGTACAAGAGTATTTGGAAGAAGATAGAAAAGACAATATTGTTATTTTTTATGCAAAACAGTTGTTCCTCTCCAAACGTAGTTATTTCCAAGACGCCAAAGATGATTATTTCTATGCTTGTAATCGTACCGCTCGTGGATTATTACCCAAGACAGAAGATGTGGACGAATCTTCCAAACTTCTCAACACCGGAAAATTGGGATTGGTTCCTTCCATATATGTTCCAGAGAATTTTGTTATACATGTTATTTTTGGAACAACTCCCTATTATATTTTGTTGGATACTGGAAAGGAAATGGTATCGGTTATTAGCGAAAGTATTTGGGAAAAACATAAGAATCGTGATCCAACGTTGGATATTGTTTCTGGGTCTCATTGCCAAGCAGGTCAAAATGGAAAAGTTGGTATTTTATATTCATATAACCAATCTATAAGTAAAAGTAAAAGTAAAAGCAACTCACAAAAAAGACAAACCAGAAAAAAAACAGTATAAACATATTTGGACAAATATGATAATGGGAATTCCGTCTTTTTTTTCATACATTATAAAGAATCATAGTTCCATTGTTAAAAAACAATTGCCGGATGATATTGATATATTATTAATTGACGCAAATTCAATTATTTATGATATTGTGCATATGGGCGCAAATGAGAATAACACAATTATTCAAAAAGTCATTGAACAATTGTGGATATATATACATATGTTTTCTCCCAAATTATACGTATATATTGCGTTTGATGGAGTGGCATGTATGGCAAAAATGGAACAACAACGAACCAGAAGATACAAGAGTTGGTTTTTAGAGGAGAATATGACGACAAAAGAAATGACAACAAAAGAAATGACAACAACAACAACAATAAAAGAACCCACCACCCCAATACAACCAAAATTCAATACAATGTGCATTAGTCCGGGAACTCCCTTTATGAATCAACTGTCCGACGCTATTACAAAAGAATTTACATCAAATACGTCATGTGTATCATCATCGAAAGAATCGGGAGAGGGCGAACATAAATTATTCGAATATTTACGCAACAATCCAAATATAAATGCAAATGTAGTCATTTATGGACTGGATGCCGACCTTATTATGTTGTCTATTTTACATGTATCCTATACAAAAAATATATATATTTGTAGAGAAGCTCCCGAATTTGGTGAAAAAAATGCGGCATTGGCAAAAGAGATGTTGTGTTTAGATAGTCAATTATTAACAAACAATATTTTGGTTGAAATGGACTGCAAATGTCAAAACATTGGTCGGATAACGGATTATATTTTTCTTTGTTTTTTCTTGGGTAATGATTTTTTAACAGGATTTCCGAGTATTTCGATTCGAACAACGGGAATACAACGTTTATTAGATACATATCGACTTTATATTGGTGCATATGACCGTTTATTAATTCATCCAGAAACAAAGAAAATTCAATGGAAGTGGGTAACCCTTTTTTTACAGATGTTGGCGAAACAAGAAAAGGAAAATCTTATTCAAGAATACGCCAGTCGCGAAATTTGGGCAAAACAAACATGGCATCGACTATTACAGACAAATAAGACCAATACCAATCAACCCAATAAATCAAATCATCCTAATAAATCTCATCCAAATAAATCATATTCAATAGATTCTTGGGTAGATTCTGTGCCTCTTTTATTTCGAGAGAGGGAAGAATATATTTGCCCAACTGAACCTCATTGGGAGAAACGTTATTATCGGTCTCTTTTACGAATTCAATCTACTTCTGAAATTCATGATGTGTGTATAAATTATTTGGAAGGACTTGAATTTGTGTATCATTATTATACCCAAGGTTGTCCCGATATAAATTGGAAATATAGATATGCATATAGTCCATTGTTATGCGATTTATATAAAACATTACATACAACAAATAATAATAATAATACAATGTATTTGTGCGCAAATGACAAACAAACTTCACGAACAGAGAGAGACGTATTAAAATATATTTTACCTCCGCCTTATTTTGAGAAAATGTTTGATACATCAAAAAACGATGATGATGATGCGTCTGTGTCTTTTACATGGGAGTGGTCGTTTAAAAGATATTTATGGGAATCACATATTCATTTATGAATAATTTATTGAGCTAAAAAAATTGAAAATCTATTTATTTATTATTTTATTTAAAAAAAAGAAAATGAATGAATTTATATTACCTAATAATTTACCTTTACTTTCAAAATATATACAAAATATTCCTGTATTCGATGATACATTTTATTCTTTACCCATAAACAAAAAACGTATATATGAATTATGTATTAACGGAGGAAATAATTCGGTTTATTGTGGAACTATTCATGACGAACCAATTTCTTGTGTAATTCGAATTTCAAAAGATGTATTTACGGAAGAAGACCAAACCATACATAAAGAAGAACCCAAAGACACAGAACACGAACCCAAAGACACAGAACACGAAGACACAGAAAAAATACATATAAATGAATTTATTAAAGATTGCAAGGTTGCTTTATATATGTCGAATAAAAATCTATCTCCCCGTTTATATTCAATATATCAAAATCCAATGGGATTTACCACAATGATTAGTGAAAGGTATCAAACATCATTATCTGATTTTATAGTAAAAACAAAGACTCATAAATTGCTCAAAAAAACAATTACTCAAAAACTGGTTGAATTAACAACAGATATAGTAAAAAATAATATTTTACTATATGATTATAAATTTGCAAATTTGGTATTAAACTGTAGCGAGGGGGACGACGATATTATAATTAAGGCAATTGATTTTGATTCCATGTTTATTGATGTAAATATAACTCGTATGAAATTATTTCGTGATGTAAAAAAAATATATAAACTAACTTCTGCAAAAATAAAACAGTATTATGTTGTTATTATGATGATGTTTTTGAGTAATTTGTCATCAAATTCGTATTATGAATTTATACATAAACGATATATTCCGTATCATAATGAAATCGCAACGTGGATTCGGGAGGAACAGATAAAATATGAATTATCGGATGATATATTTTGTTATATTTTAGCCGATATGTATAAACGCCATAAGGGTATATTTATGACATATTACAAATTTGTATCAGTAACAAAAGAACAAGAACGTATTCAACAGTTTATACATAATATTCAACAATTTATACGTAATGCATCAACATAACAACCAAGATTATTGATTTGTAAGGAATGAAGAAAATTGATACATATATTATTTATTTTTTAATCAACAAATAATAAATGACTGATTATTCCGTAACCAAATTGAATTTATCATTTCGATGCTTACAAGTTTTACCGGATTTATCTCTCTACTCAAATCTACAAACATTATGTTGTGATGGAAATGAACTAACTTCTCTAAACAATCTTCCTCCCACTTTACAAAGATTACATTGTTCACATAATGAACTAACTTCTCTAAACAATCTTCCTCCCACTTTACAAATATTATATTGTTACCATAATCAACTTACTTCTCTTGACAATCTTCCTCCCACTTTACAAATATTATATTGTGATAATAATCAACTGACTTCTCTAAACAATCTTCCTCCGAATCTACAAGTATTAGATTGTGCAAATAATCAACTTACTTCTCTTGACAATCTTCCTCCCAATTTACAAGAATTATATTGTTATGATAATCAACTTATTTCTCTTGACAATATTCCTCCCACTTTACACAGTTTATCTTGTTATAACAATCGGCTCACATCTCTTGATACATTACATCTTACTTTACAATATTTTGTTTGTAAAAACAATCCGGTTTATACAACATGTAAGGAACTATATGGATTTGAACTTTCTATAAAAACGATTGAACAATACAATGAAATCAAACGATTGGAAAAAGAATGTTGCCCACTACTTAAATAGATAGCAACCAAAGAAAATTGATACATATTATTTATTTTTTTTAAACAAACATTAAATAATGACTGACTATTCCGTAACAAGTTTAAATTTATTAAATCGAGGCTTACAAGTTTTACCGGATTTATCTCTCTACTCAAATCTACAAACATTACATTGTGATGTAAATGAACTAACTTCACTTGAAAATCTTCCTCCCAATTTACAAGTATTATATTGTTCAAACAATCAACTTACTTCTCTTGACAATCTTCCTCCCAATTTACAAGAATTATATTGTTCAAATAATCAACTAACTTCTCTCTATAATCTTCCTTCCACTTTACAAATAGTATGGTGTTCAAACAATCAACTGACAAGGCTTGACAATCTTCCTCTCACTTTACAAGAATTATGGTGTTTTAATAATCCAATTTATACAACATGTAGGGAACTATATGGATTTGAACTTTCAGAAAAAACAATTGAACAATACAATGAAATATTGGAAAAAGAATGTTGCCCACTACTTAAATAAAACAATGCTCTGATTTATAAGGAGACCAAATAAAATTGATACATATATTATTTATTTTTTAATCAACAAATAATAAATGATTTATATCTCTATAAAAATCTACGAACATTACATTGTAACAATAATCAACTCACTTCTCTGGACAATCTTCCTCCCAATTTACAAACACTATGGTGTCACAATAATAATCTCACAAGGCTCAGCTTTCGAGAGAGTGATAACGACCGATTAGAGTCCGCCTTTGGGACTTCTCTAAACAATCTTCCTCCCACTTTACAAACATTATATTGTCAAGATAATCAACTTACTTCTCTTGATAATCTTCCTCCCACTTTACAATTGTTGCATTGTTCACATAATCAAATCGTAAGGCTTGAAAATCTTCCTCCCACTTTACAAAAATTATGGTGTTATAATAATCAACTAATTTCTCTAGACAATCTTCCTCCCAATTTACAAATATTGTATTGTGACAATAATCAACTAACGTCTCTGGACAATCTTCCTTCCAATTTACAAAAATTATATTGTAAAAACAATCAACTCACAAGGCTCGGCGGAGCTGAGTCCGCCTTTGGCACTTCTCTGGATAATCTTCCTCTTACTCTACAAACATTAGTTTGTTCATTTAATCAACTGACTTCTCTGGATAATCTTCCTCCCAATTTACAAGATTTATCATGTAACAATAATCAATTGACTTCTCTCGAAAATCTTCCTCCCAATTTACAAGAATTATCATGTAACAATAATCAATTGACTTCTCTCGAAAATCTTCCTCCCAATTTACAAGAATTATGGTGTAATAATAATCAACTCACAAGGCTCGGCTTTCGTAACGACCGATTAGAGTCCGCCTTTGGGACTTCTCTAAACAATATTCCTCCGAATTTACAAACATTAAATTGTTCAAATAATCAATTAACTTTTCTCGATAATCTTTCTGCCACTTTACAAAAATTATGGTGTTCAAATAATCAACTCACTTCTCTCGATATTTTACCTCATACTTTACAAGATTTTAATTGTAAAAACAATCCGGTTTATACAACATGCAAGGAACTATATGGATTTGAACTTTCAGAAAAAACAATTGAACAATACAATGAAATCAAACGATTGGAAAAAGAATGTTGCCCACTACTGAAATAAACTAACTGCCTTAAACCGTAGGAAAATATTGCCAATCCAAGTGGTTGCATACTTTTTTCCACGTTTGGTCTTGTTCTCTTTGATTACTAATATCTTTCAACAGTGGAATATGTGGTAAATACTGATGTTGCCCTAACAATACACAAAGTTGATATAATGTATAGGTATAATTAAAAAAATTGGTTCTCTCGGGAGGACAGTATAGTGTCCATGGTTGTTGAATTTCAACAAATAATACGCACAATGTTTCAATTAATTTATCTTCCATAATAGGTGGCTTAATTCCAAATAGAGAGTTGATATATTGAATATGCTCGAAATATTTATTGAGTCCAAGTTTTCGTAAAAGGTCGCGCATGATTTTATAATTAAGGAGTTTGACATCCTGACGTTCCTTTTTTATGCGTTGCCGAATACGTTCAATAACTTCGGTTGGAATTTGTGTAGTTTCTTTTGCCTGAAATTGAGAGAGAACTTCTTTAAAGTGATTTAGTTTAATATATGCCGTATACGACACCTCATTCGGGGCTTCTTTATTTGAAGGTTTTGCACTGTCCACAATATAACTTATAAATCTTCCACATGCAGTATTATTACAAATAAGAATACCTTCTTCGTCTTGCGGGATTAATTCTCCCATGCAACATGTTTCACAAATATCGGAAGAATACATAAAATCCTGAATTGTATTTGAGTTTTTTCCACATATATTTTGCAAATATGTTTTTACAGTTCTGCGAGACATACTCATATTATTATTGTCATCTGTTATATTGTCGCCTTGTTTATTTTCACTGTGTTTATTGTCACTTTGTTTATTGTCGCTATGTTTATTTTCACTATGTTTATTTTCACTATGTTTATTTATTTTGAAAAATGAGTTTAAAATATTTACATTCTGTATATTTTCGCCCGAAGATATTTTTTGTTTATCCTCAAAATAACGAAAAATATCTGCCGAATTTGCCAATAAATATTTTTTACGTCTATTTTCCAAATGGTGCAATTGTTTTATTATATTTTTTAGTTCATCTTTAATATCCATCGTATCATCTATTGATTCAGCCTCTATTAATTTGCGTTTTAATTCTTTTTTACGTATTTTTAATTCTGGAATTACGTAGGTATCATTATGATGAAAAGATGCCATCATTTCACTGTGAATTTCATCTACCGAATATTTGTTAATTGTATTGGGACTAAAAACGGGAGTTTGTGGAATGGGAAGAATTTGATTCATGAATTATATATACTTAACTTTTTATAGTTTATATGTTTTTTTGACTTCCTTATAATATTTTCGTCATTATGCTCTCTCCTTTTTGAGAGACAGGGTCTACAACAATATTTAGAGAGACAGAGGTTATTATTTATGGTAATAAAACAAAATATTATTTTCTGATATCAGTCGGACCTATTAAAAAGGAGTTGTGTTAAAATAATAAGTAATTATAGCTTATAGAATATGTCTATTATTACTGAATTAACACATTGCCGGATTTGCAAAAATCGTCATTTAGAAACTGTTATTTCATTGGGAGAACAAGCAATTACATCAAGATTTCCAACATATGGCGATTTTTCTACTCCAAAAACTCCCATTCAATTGTGTTTATGTGACGATTGCGGTTTATTACAATTGCAACAAACCACATCAAGCACCGAATTATATGAACACGAATACGGATATCGTTCCGGAATTTCAAATACGATGCGCGAACATTTACGACAATATCAGCAAGACGTTTTTACTTTAGCCGACGTTCAACCAAATGATACGGTATTGGATATTGGAAGTAATGACGCGACCACATTACGGTATTACCCTGATACAGTTCAAAGAATTGGTATGGACCCAACCGGAGAACAATTTCGCGAATATTACAATGATACTATTACTCTTATTCCAACCTATTTTACGAGAGATAATTTTATGGATATAAAAGGTTCAACCAAATGTAAAGTCGTGTCTTCTATTTCCATGTTTTATGATTTGCCCGACCCAATTCAATTTGCAAAAGATATATATGATATATTGGAAGACGATGGTATTTGGACATGCGAACAAAGCTATTTATTAACCATGTTAAAAACAAATAGCATTGATACGATTTGTCATGAACATTTAGAATATTATTCGCTTCGTCCCGTAAAAGAAATTGCCGATAGAGCTCAATTTAAAATTGTGGATATACAATTCAATGATTGCAATGGAGGAAGTTTTCGTCTGTATTTTGCAAAAGAATCCTCTCTCAAATTTAAAGAAAACACGGAATTGGTTCAACGTATTTTAAATGAGGAAATCGATTACGGCATTTTAAAAGAAAGCACCTATCGTTCCTTTTTTCGTGGGTGTGAAGAAGAGGTTCAAAAATTAAAACTATTTTTGGATGCAACCAATAAAATTCATAAGAAAACATATATTTACGGAGCATCGACCAAGGGAAATTGTCTATTGCAATTTGCGGATATTAAAGAAATCGATATTCCGTTTGCGGTTGAACGAAATCCGAAGAAAATAGGCAAGATGACCATTACGGGAAGTCGGATCATTGGAGAGGATGCTATGCGAGAACATCCTCCCGATTATTTGCTTGTTTTACCGTGGCATTTCAGAAAAGAAATCGTTGAGAGAGAATCTGCCTTTTTAGAGGGAGGTGGAAGTCTTGTTTTTCCGTTTCCATCATTTGAAATTGTCAGTCGCCGACAAAAAGTTCTTATTACGGGAAGTGGGGGACATATCGCAAAATATTTGATTGATGCACATAAAAAACATAACCATATCGATTTGTATGGAATTTGTCGCGCGAATGGGGGGACTATAGACACAACAGAAAAAATTCCCACATTTGTATGTGATATGGTATTTCAACCGAATTTATGGAAGCAGATTATTGTATTACTACAACCGGACAGTATTATTCATTTGGCTGGAATATCGAGTTCAATTGATGCACTACATAACGTTCCAAATACATATGTGACCAATGGTTTATTAACCGTCGAATTATGCGATTTTATTTATAAACAAAAACAAACGAGCAAAAAACAGATAAAACTATTTAATGCATCCAGTAGTGAAATATATAAGGGTCATATAAATTATATAGTAACGGATGACGATACATATTATAAGCATTTACACCCATATTCTATTGCAAAAATAGTAGGACATATGTGCGTGGATGATTATAGACAAAGATACGGATGTTTATTTTCAAATGGCGTTTTATTCACAACCGAATCAAAACATAAATCAACTCAATTTCTATTTAATAAAATCGGAAAATATATCCGTCAATACAAACAAGATTCATCGGAAAAAGATTTATCAGAAAAAGATTCATATAAACCACTTATAGTTGGAAGTTTAGATTCGTATCGTTCCATGTTACATGCGAGTGATGTGGCGGATGCAATTTATACAATTATAGAACAACCACTTGGTTCAAATTATGTTATTTCGCCAGAAAAATCTGAAAAAATATCGGAACTTGTCATGAAAATGTTTGAGATAAGTGGAATAACGATTGTCCAAGAAACTCCCAAAAAATGGGTCGATGCAAAAACGGGGCAACCTATTTTAATAATAGACGAAACAAATTTTGATGTAGCGCCAACAAATATTTGTGGATATGCCGAAAAATTACGAAATATTGGATGGACCCCTGAAAAAACCGTCGATTTTATATTAAATGAAATAATAAGTTAAAAGAATACGTTAAAATAGTTATAAAAATGACACATAGATTTTGGTATGATATATTCATTTCGATTATACCATAATACATACACCCATATAATACGCGTCGCAAATAATTGTATCTAACAGTTCTTCCGGATTTATCTCTCTATACAAATTTAAAAATATTACACTGCGACCATAATAATCTTATATCGTTGAACAATCTTCCTCCCAATCTACAAGAATTGCATTGTTCAAATAATCAGATTACATCGTTGGACAATCTTCCTCCCAAACTACGTGTATTATTTTGTTATAAAAATAAACTAACTTCGTTGGACCATCTTCCGCCGAATTTACACATATTATTTTGCTTACACAATTCACTTATTTCTCTGGATAATCTTCCGATAACACTACGAGAATTAGATTGTTCTCATAATCAAATTACTTCTCTAGACCACCTTCCTTCAACTATAAAAGAATTGCATTATAATTACAACAATTTCAACTGGTTGATATAAACATTTTTCGGATTTTATTTCATTAGTGAGCAACATTCTTTTTCCATGTATTGTTCAATTGTTTTTATCCATTCTTTTTCCATGTATTGTTCAATTGTTTTTATCGAAAGTTCAAATCCATGTATTTCCTTATCTAAAGTAAGAGGTAACGTAATAAGTTGATTACCGTAACAAACTAATGTTTGTAAATTTGGAGGAAGATTATCAAGAGTTGAGAGTTGATTATTGTAACAATATAATTCTTGTAAATTTGTAGGAATATTCTTAATAGAAGTGAGTTGATTGTCGGAACAAGATAAATATTGTAGATTCGGCGGAAGATTATCAAGAGAAGTAAGCTGATTATTATAACAAAATAATACACGTAGTTTTGGTGGAAGATTCTCGAGAGAAGTCAGTTGATTTTTTGAACAATCTAATTGTTGTAGATTTACATAGAGAGATAAATCATCCGGTAAAACAGTCAGATTTTTATTTGATAAATTCAATTCTGTTATGATTTTATAGTTTTTTATTTTATTCTTATTCTGTTTTTCTATATTACTACCGCTTATGTGCTGTCTTTCCATTTCAGAATATTTATTAGTTAATTCAATATTGTTATTTTTAATTAATTCTAAATCTAAATTCCAGTTATATTTATTTCTTTCTTCCCAAACCTCAATGCTTGTTCCATAATGACCATTAAATTCAGTTTCATTAAAATTTCTTAAATTCATTATATGTGTTTTTGCTTGTTCTCCATACCCAATACGGCGAGCATTTCCATAATGAGTAGTAAGATGACACATTTTACATAAAGCTACAAAACGAATTAATTTTTGGGTTTTAGTATCAATATTATAGTCCCATCTTTCATGTGCTTCTAATTTAAGTTTCGTTATTTTTGTATCACATCCACAACATTCACATATATAATTAACTCTTTCATATATGTGTTTTCGTAATATATTCCAACTACTTGGTTTGATGCTGGTTCTTACATTTGTAAACCAACAACTTCGTGGAATTAAATCAATAAATAATTCATTACCTCCAAATGTTCTATCCTCTCCAATAATTTCGGTTAATTCTATATTCATTTTATTTTTATTACATTCGGTTTTTCTATTTGAATGTCTTGTTAGGGATAATTTATTATTAAATATTTTATCACACTTTACGCATTTATAATTTTTATTCATAATATTTGGTGTAATATTATGATTAATTACCGATTCAATGATGTTTTCTACTATAGGCATAGATTCAACAACGTTTTCTTTAAAAATAGACATGATTTGTTACATGAATTAGATACAATTTGTATATCAATTTTATTCGATTATGCAATATGATTATGTTGAATCTTTTTATGGTTTTGTATTTGGCATATATATTTTACACATTGTTGTCGTAGCCCGTGTCTCTCAAAGAGGGGCAAAGCCCCTTTTTGAGAGACGCATAATGACGAAAATAGTATGCGTACAATTTCAACTAATTGATATAAATAATATTAAATCAAATATATATTTGAATGTCAATTACATATATATCGGGTGGATTATTGGGAGATTTTATACAACAATTATCCGTTATTCAAGAAATGTACATGACGACCGGTAAAAAGGGTATTTTATATATTTCCGATAAGGGGGATGCATTCCGAAATGGATTGAAGAAGACATTTGAAGACACCTATGAAATAATAATGACGCAACCGTATATGGAAGACTATATGATATATCCTGAAAATGGAGAGTATGATATAGATTTAAGTTCTTGGCGAAATTCAAAACTGTTATATAAAGAAAATTGGCATTCTATATTTTCATCATGTTATACGATTTCATGGGGACTTCATCCATGGTTGTCTGTATCCAAAAATACTATGTGGGAAAATGTTATATTGGTAAATGTTTGTTGGTATCGTCCAATTTCATCCTTTTCCATTACAGATATATTGAAAAAAACATACGGCACTTCAAAAATCGTATTTATTTCAAATGATATTGAGTCGTATGAAAAAATAGGCATTCCAGAATTGGAATGGTATCAACCAAATTCATTTACAGATATGTGTGTTGCAATTGGTTCATGCAAACTATTTATAGGAGGATTATCCGCCATGCTCACAATTGCACATGCCCTGCATCATCCAAGAGTTATTGGATTGTCCTCGGGCGAAGACGCAACGCATAATGTCGATTTTGATAAAATATTTGACAATGTATATTATGATATTTCAGAAATACCTGAACTATCCAATAATCACAAAATAAGTCGTTGTCGTCCTGCCAAACTTGTTATTCAAGTTTCTGTTGGAGAGATTGTGGATAAGTTATCTATTTTGGAAATTAAAGAAGCGGAAATACGCGATTCAAATAAACTGGTTCATATTACATATGAGAAGGAATATTTGTTAAAAGAATGTTCCATTTCCGGAATATTTACGTATCCCCATTCAAACTATTTTTATCGATTGTTGCTTTATATAAATAAAAAAATATGGGATTTTACAAATAAAATTAAATTATTGTCATACGAAATGAATCCGAACGAGTTTGCGTGTATTTCAAATGAAATTTTTATGTATAATCAACAACGATTTCGATTGAAAAATTATTTCAATATAAATGCAGTTTCAACGATAAAAGAACAAAAGAGTTATACGGAAAGTTCGGTATTCATTCTTTTGAACGAGTCATTGCCATTATCTACCATCGTATGTGCCAAAATTCAATGGCTGTGTTTACAATATGATGTTTCTTATATGTATGAGTCGGCAAATATACTACAAATACCAACGCTTTATACTATAAAGGAAAATGAAACGGTACCAGAAACAATGAAAAAAATATGTATCGATGATGTTCCGGTCCCGGACGATGTTTTTATCTTGGATTAGGAATCAGAGATAAAACACTTTTCCCAGATTATTTGGGAAAAGTTGCGTATGCATTGTTCCGTATTCATGAACAATACTGGTTCGGATGTTTGATTTATTGAGTTAATTTCAGTTTGTATTTTATCGCAAATTGAAGTATCATACGACGAAGAAATGGTAATTAATGTAAAATGTATTATGTTCGCTCTATTTATATTTCTGTATGATATTCCTACAGAAATAGTGGCAAGTATGAAATTGTGATGGTTGTCGAAATAGGTAATCGTGCATTTATCTATTCCGAAAATGGTAATTTTCATATAAAACCGAGAGGAAAGTATCTGTTTATATTCGAATATGGTCGGTTTATATATAGGAGGACGAGATTTATATATATGTGTTCGTAAAGAAATAGCCGACATGTTTAGGTTGTATTTTTTATGTTATAATAAATTATCAATTTTACCCTACTCGGATTTTATTTTAATAAAGGACAACATCATGTCATATAAAATGGATTCTGAAAACAATATAATTCCTGTAAATTGGGAGGAATATTATCCAAAGAAGTGAGTTCATTATTATGACACCATAATTTTTGTAAAGTGGAAGGAAGATTGTTTAGAGAAGTGATTTGATTATTATAACAATACAATTCTTGTAGATTCGGAGGAAGATTGTCAAGCGAAGTAATCTAATATATGTATCAATTTTTTATTGGATTGTTTTATTTCAGTAGTGGACAACATTCTTTTTCCGCATTTTCAATGCGTTTGATTTCATTGTATTGTTCAATCGTTTTTTCAGAAAGTTCAAATCCGTATAGTTCATTGCATGTTGTATAAATTGGATTCTGATAACAACATAATTCTGGTAAAATCACCCCAAGTCTTGTGAGTTGATTAAATGAACAATTTAATATTTGTAGAGTAGAAGGAAGATGTTTGAGATGTTTCAGTTGATTATTGTAACAAATTAATGTTTGTAAATTAGACGGAAGATGTTTTAGATGTGTCAGTTGATTATTGTAACACCATAATCCTTGTAAATTGGGAGGAAGATGATTGAGAGAAGTGATTTGATTATGGTCACAAACTAATTCTTGTAAAGTGAGAGGAAGATTGTCCAGAGAAGTGAGTTGATTGAATGAACAATGTAATATTTGTAAATTTGTGTATAAAGATAAATCCGGTAAAACAGTTAAGTTTTCTAGCGATAAATCCAATTCTAGTTGGTTGTTGCACTCTCTCCTTAATTGGATTTGTTCAGTCTCTGGCATTCCCTTAAGAATCAATTCTGTTATGATATATGTCGTCATTTATTATTTGTTTGATTAAAAAATAATTCATTTTTAATAATCAATTTTATCTTGGAACATACTTTTGCTTACACGTGGCGAATCTACACGCTATTTATTTCACCTAACATATTTACATAATTATTTTTAGAAGCATTCTCAAGTAATTTGTTAAAATATATATCCGACATTTCACATCTATATTTTAATTTAATATAACATCGCATACATACAAGAACATCTACAAACGCATTATGTAAATTATCGACCTTTTCAAGAAATAATACATAATATAATTCAGATAACTTTGGCCACTTGAATTTCATTTTAATCGGTGGAACGGTTTGTTGTAGTTGTGGGGGTTGTTGTGATAGTGGTTGTTGTAGTGGTGTTTGTGGTGGAACTGTTTGTTGTTGGGTTAATGTCTGTGGTGGAACGGTTTGTTGCAGAGGTGGTTGAGTAGGAAACGGATTTGTTGACGGCGGTTTAACAATAATTATTTTTGGGTGTAGAGAGGTTGTTGTTGTTGGAATGGTTGTTGGAAGATATTTTATAGTTGGGACTAAAATTTTACATAATTTTATAGTGCGAATCATGGTGCAATAGTGTTCCGGTTTAATAACCGAATCATATGCCGGATTAAAGAATGCATTTACATACGGAATGTATTGAACCAAACGGTCGTAATACCGGATAATTTGGCATCGAATAATATTAATATCAAATGAAATATTGTGTCCAACTATTTCATCACACATTTCAATATCTCGTAAAAATTCTACCAATGTCAACACAACATCCTCTCCTTTTTCTGCACATATTTCGTCGGTAATTCCGGTAATTTCTGTTACCTTATCAGGAATATGAACTCCATCCGGCAACGTAATGTATTTATTTACACATTTTATAATTGTAGGGTGAGTAGAAGAAAACTGAACAATCATATATCCGATTTGTGTTATATGTGGATTTTGGTGTAAAACATATTCCTCATTTGAATTATATGTAATGGGATACATATCATTATGTATATCAAGCGATTGCAATTCCCTTGTTTTTTTATTGGATATGTTTTTTTTCGATGCAATACTTGGGTCCGGATTGAAATCTCTCTTTTTGGGAAATAGTCCAGTAGTTTCAGTATCAAAAATAAGCGTATAGTGTCCTCTATTTTTGCATTGTTGACGTGTTCGCATGTTGTTTGGTTTATTACTTTTTTATAATATTATAACAATCAATTTTATGTGTCCTAGTCCGAGTCATATAATTCTTCCGACAGTTCTTCCGAACAACCGATATACACCACTTCTTCGACAATCTTTTTTTTACTACTGGTTTTTTTTGACGCAATATTTCTTTTTTTTATTCCCGTCTTTTTCGTTCCTATTTTTTTCGTTTTCACCTTTTTATCCACAATATCTTCGTCGTAGTCGTCTTCTTCATCGTCGTCATCGTCTTCTTCTTCATCATCGGTATCCGGCATATCGTCGTCCGCGTCTTCCACAATAAATCCATCCTTTACATATCCTTGTTTTGTTTTTTCTTTGTTATCGTCACTTTCTTCTGCTTCCGCTTCCGCTTCTGCATCGTCTGCTTCCGCTTCCGCATCAGACAAATCATCAAATCCACCAAATAAAAACTCATAAATATCTTCCCACTCATCCGATGAAAGTGATTTCGATACAGTATTGTCGATTTCACCATTTACCAATACACAATTTCCGAAAAACAATGCCGTATCGGCGGGTGGAGGAAATTCGTATTTATTTTCGGTATTTGCCTTACCTTCTGTTTTACCGTATAACGAAATAGAATACGATTTACCCGTGGATAAAGTTACGGACCAATTATGAAAAAAGTGAAATCCATCGGCAGATTTAAATCCGGCTTTTTTATATAAGTCGGAAATAGATAATGGACCTTTCACGTGTAATTCTCGAACCAATCCCAATTTTTCGACGATTAATATAGTTGGCATGTTAGGTCAATAGCAGTTTTCTTTTTATATTTGTTTTCTTCGCTTAACTCACTTGGACATGTAAAACTATTTCGGTATATAGTAAAACTAAATATGACAGTTGATAATCAAGACAAATTGGACGCGGTTAAAAAACCATATAAGGTCAGAGATTTGACTATTGATGCTACTACAAAAAAGACGAACCAAAGCCAGAAAAAATAAGACAACCAAATCAAAAAGGTAGAATATATCAACAATAATATATAATGAATTTTGTTGATAATCAAACACAAATAGATAAAATTAAAAATCCACATATGGTGGAACAATTGACAATTATGAATATGTCATCTTTTAATCAAATAATGTATCAGGAAGAGTATCAATAGAAGTTAGTTGATTATATTGACATTTTAATATTTGTAATTTGGAAGGAAGATTATCGAGAAAAGTCAGTTTATTATGAAAACAATGTAATATAGTTAATGAATCTGGAAGACGAGATAAATCGGTTAGTTCATTATTATTACAGTTTAATTCCGTTAATGTATCAGGAAGAGTATCAATAGAAGTAAGCCGATTATATTCACAATGTAATGTTTTTAGATTGGGAGGAAGATTGTTTAGAGAAGTCAGTTGATTATTATAACAAATCAAGTCTTGTAATGTATCTGGAAGTATCGGCAAAGAAGTTAGTTTATTATTCTGACAATATAATTCTTGTAATGTATCAGGAAGAGAAGGCATTTCGGTAATATTACAGGAATTGCATATTAACATTTTTAATGATGCAAATGCATCTAAAATTAAAATGTAATAATAATGAACTAACCGATTTACCTCGTCTTCCAGATTCATTAACTATAATCGAATGTGCTGGGAATATTATTTACGATGAGGTGCGTAAGGCACGTGGTTTTACTATTGATGCTACTACAAAAGAACGTTATAATGAATTTTATGATGAGACCCATAAGCCTCTATTTCATGGAGGTAAAAAAAGACGAACCAATGTCAGAAAAACCAACGCCAGAAAAACTCGACGAACCAACGCCAGAAAAACTCGACGAACCAAATCAAAACGGTAGAATATATATAATGAACTTTATGAATCGCATTTTAGGAAGAACATCGAAAATTGTCGAGAATCAATCACAATTTAATGCAATTAAAAATCCACAATTGGTAGAAGAACTAATTATTAGAAATATGACATCTTTTAATTTAAATGCATTTACATCATTAAAAAGATTACATTGTTATAGAAATCAGCTGACTTCTCTAAACAATCTTCCTCCCAAGTTACAAGAATTGTATTGTGACCATAATGAACTAACATCTCTTGAAAATCTTCCTCACACTTTACAAATATTGTATTGTGACAATAATGAACTAACATCTCTTGAACTTCCTCCCAATCTACAAGAATTATATTGTTATAGAAATCAACTAACTTCTCTCGACAATCTTCCTCCCAAATTACAAATATTACATTGTAAAAATAATCAACTTACTTCTCTTGACAATCTTCCTCCCGCTTTACAAACATTATATTGTAATCATAATAAACTGACAGATTTACCTACTCTTCCCGATACATTAACTGTGTTAAGTTGTGCGTATAATGAACTGACTGATTTACATCGTCTTCCCGATTCATTAATTGAATTAAATTGTGACAATAATCAAATCATATCTTTTAATTATCTTCCTCCCGCTTTACAAACATTATATTGTAATCATAATAAACTGACAGATTTACATACTCTTCCCGATACATTAACTGTGTTAAGTTGTGCGTATAATGAACTGACTGATTTACATCGTCTTCCCGATTCATTAATTGAATTAAATTGCGAACATAATCCAATTGACGATAATGTATTTGCTTACCATGGATTTCATATTAACGCTACTACAAAAACAAAAGACCAATACAATAGAATATATGATGAAACACATACAGGAATTGGAATAAAGGGAGGTAAAAGTAAAACAAAATCTCGACGAACCAACGCCAGAAAAACTCGACGAACCAACTCCAGAAAAACTCGACGAACTAACTCCAGAAGGTAGAATATATCAACAATAATATATAATGAGTATTACTGTTTATAATCAAACACAAATAGATAAAATTAAAAATCCACATATGGTGGAACAATTGACAATTCGCAATATGTCATCTTTTAATTTAGATGCATTTACATCATTAAAAATATTAATATGCGGTTCCTGTAATATTACCGAAATGCCTTCTCTTCCTGATACATTACAAGAATTATATTGTCAGAAGAATGAACTGACTTCTCTAAACAATCTTCCTCCCAAGTTACAAGAATTATGGTGTGAAAATAATGAACTGACTTCTCTAAACAATTTTCCTTCCAATTTACGAAAATTAATTTGTTATGATAATCAGCTTACTTCTCTAAACAATCTTCCTTCCCAGTTACGAGAATTACATTGTGAAAATAATCAGCTTACTTCTCTAAACAATCTTCCTTCCCAGTTACGAAAATTACATTGTGACCGTAATCAGCTTACTTCTATTGATACTCTTCCAGATACATTAACTGCGTTAAGTTGCTCGTATAATGAACTGACTGATTTACCTCATCTTCCCGATTCATTAACTATTATTTATTGCGTACATAATCCAATTGACGATAATGTATTTGCTAACCGTGGATTTCATATTAACGCTACTACAAAAGAACGTTATAATGAATTTTATGATGAGACACATAAGCCTCTATTTCATGGAGGTAAAAAAAGACGAACCAAAGCCAGAAAAACTCGACGAACCAACTCCAGAAAAACTCGACGAACCAACTCCAGAAGGTAGAATATATCAACAATAATATATAATGAATTTTGTTGATAATCAAACACAAATAGATAAAATTAAAAATCCACATATGGTGGAACAATTGACAATTCGCAATATGGCATCTTTTAATTTAGATGCATTTACATCATTAAAAATATTAATATGCGATTCCTGTAATATTACCGAAATGCCTTCTCTTCCTGATACATTACAAAAATTGCATTGTAACAATAATCAACTGACTTCTCTAAACAATCTTCCTGATACATTACAAGAATTAGATTGTTTCAACAATAAGCTTACTTCTCTGGACAATCTTCATTCTACATTACGAACATTAGGTTGTGACAATAATAAACTGATTTCTCTGGACAATCTTCCTTCTACATTGCTGGCATTACATTGTGAAACTAATCAACTCACTTCTCTAAACAATCTTCCTTCCCAGTTACGACAATTATATTGTTATGATAATAAACTTACTTCTCTAAACAATATTCCTTCCACTTTACAAATATTAGATTGTCGCGATAATCAACTTACGTCTCTTGAAAATCTTCCTTCTACTTTACAAAATTTATTTTGTGAAATGAATCAGCTTACTTCTATCGAAATTCCTCCCAATTTACAATACTTATATTGTCAGAATAATGAACTAACCGATTTACCTCGTCTTCCCGATTCATTAACTATTATTTATTGCGGACATAATCCAATTGACGATAATGTATTTGCTAACCGTGGATTTCATATTAACGCTACTACAAAAGAACGTTATAATGAATTTTATGATGAGACACATAAGCCTCTATTGCATGGAGGTAAAAAAAGACGAATCAAAGCCAGAAAAACCAACGCCAGAAAAACTCGACGAACCAACACTCGACGAACCAAACCCCGAAAAACAAAACGTAGAACTATGGGTTAGGCGCAGTAGGTGGGGGTGTTTGTGCCGGAAATACCTTTTCTTTTAATTTTCCCATAAATAACGCAATAAACGAGTTTATTTCGGTTCTTACTGTTTCTGGAAATCCGTAATAAGCGGTTTTAAATGCCGAAACCGGAATCATTAATATAGGAATGTATCCGACAAATTTAAAAAAAAGAGCATTTGTTTTTACGTGGTCCGTCAGGTCCAATTCTTTCAGTTCTGTCGCCGATTCGCCCTGAATTTTTAGGGCAACTTCATCCATTTTTGCATTTATTTTTTCTTTAAATGCATTTATATCAAACAAATTCCCGCCTTTATATTTCGGACGATGTTTTCGACGTGTTTGACGTGTTCTATTACGTCTATAAGATATTCTTTTTTTGTGGGTAAACCCGTTTGCCATGTTACGACGAACCCGCATTTCACGTTTTTTTGTCATATCTATAGAAGTTACATATAAAAAAATATGCGCATTGTATAATTGGAATATGTCCGATGAAGAAGAAACAATGTCCAATAAAGAAAAAGAAACACCACCAACAAATATTGATATTGAATTAGGAGATATTATCGAACTCGTCTCTACAAATCCCGAAATAAACGAAACTCTTTTTTACGTGGACTACATCGACCCATATGAAATCCAGCTTCTTATGACACATTCCGACAATAGATACAAACTTTCAGTTGAAAAGGGTATGATTACGGACCCAACACTTCGAGAGATTCATTTAGTCAATCGTTCCGAGGAAAAAGGATATGCTCGACAAAACGGATTGAATATTGACCAATGGATAGAAATGCATTTTTTACATCAAGCCGGCTCTATTACTGGTAAAATTACGAATGTTGAACAAGACATGATTGAATTTCTTCCTCTAAACTACACCGAACCCTACTATATTAATTTTGCGTATCAGGGTATTCCTAAAAATTTACCGATTCAACAAATTGTATTAATTGAACCTCCCGCCATTCAAGGAACGCTTACCGCCGACTCTCGTATGGAAATCAATTCCGAAGTTGCAACAATCGATTATTTAGATGATGGACAAGCCGTTATACGCACCACCGAACATATGCGAATTGAGCCGAATCCACATGACGAACTGCAACAATTATTTTTAACGGATATTGATTTATTGCAAGGAGAAGATTTTGTGCTTTATGCCGAAATACCTCATGAAGAAAAACGGTATAGTTTGGAAGCGCAAACCACGGATCTAATGGACAGTTTATTGACAAAAATTCCCATTTATCAGCGCACGCCAACGGTTCTTTTAGAAATATACAATCGCATTGAGAGATTTAAACAATTGCGACATGACTTTTTTGATTTCGATATGGCTGGATTTGTAAAAGGAATTCATAAAAACACGAGTAAAAAACCTCTCTTAACCGATGCCGGAAACATAAAACACAATGTATCTTGGATAATTCCCGTAGCATCTCTTTCACGAAAATTATATTTAGATGCGGACGAAAAAGACGAAGAAGAAGAGGAAGAAGCGGGAGAAGGCGCCAGACCGACTATTTTAACCTTGGGTAATGAGCTTGAAACGCAAATTAAATTGGAAACCATAAAACCTACCTATGGTGAAAATCAAGTGTATTATGATGTGTATAACAAAGAAACCTCCTATTTTCAGAGACCTTTTATCAGTGGAAACAAAGACGATTCTACGACAGTTGTTCCTATCGGTCAGGAAATATTTATTACCGATAATTCGAATAAAACATGTCCTGTAATTCGGCGCGAACGGCTCTCTTCATCGAACCAAGTTGTTCAGCGTATTACAGAAATAGATGATTATGTAACAAATATCAACTCTATTATTACATTGCCAAGACCGGTGATGGAATACAGTCGAAGAGATTTGTTTTCAACAAATATTTTGACGAAAGCCGGATTGGGATTGATTCCTTTTTATTTATTTTTAATAAATACCAAAATAAAACAAATAGCACCTCTACGACAACAAACACAACAACAACAACAACAACAACAACAAACACAACAACAACAACAACAAAAACGACCTCCCAAAATAACACTTGATATGCGTAAAGAAGAACAGAAAAAATATGTGGAAAAAAATGCATTCCAAATATATCAATACACAAACACAACAAACACAAATGAAGATGATAGCCAATTGTGGGAACAAGTTATTCCGAGTAATGATGTGGCAGTAGCGTTTGTTGAAAACCAATTGACGAATTCGTATTCTGTATTTGATATGGTTCGTTTATTGGAACCCTTTGGCATTGGACACGACGACATTCGATTTCCACAATATGCACAAATAAAACAGATTTTATATGAAAAGAACAAGACTTTCCAAACCACCTTTCGCACCCAATTACGCAATTTTCAACAATTTCAACAAAAATTACAAACGGCGAATCGTTCCACCAAAAAATCCAATGCCATTGTCCAGTTGGTCGCCACAGATGATAAAGAATTTGCCGAACGTCTTTCCGCCATGTGGTCGATATATACAAATGACCCAACTATGATAACATCCTCCTCAGAAACATTGGTGAATATTTTGTCGGTGGATATGGGGATTTTATACACGACCTTTCTCTCTTTTATGATGTTATATCTGATTACACCGGACAAACTTATTGACCGACTGTCAAAACCCGTATTAGAAAATATATCCCTATTAGAAAAAATGACCGCAAATGACCCGTGTCGTCGCCGGTTTATGACAAAAAAATACACGAGCGAAGATATGTTAAAAAAAGACAACGGCAAAGATATTAATTATGATAAAATATATGATGACACACCGTATGATATTATTAAAAAATACGAGAAAAAGCGAAAACAATATTTGGAAGAAGATTTTCGGGAATTTTTACGACAAACATTGGTGGATGTGCATGATTGTCCTGAAGAAATGTCCGGAGAACTGGCTGATACGTTGATTCGCGGAACAAAACGTGTTCAAAATGGAGAATATGCCGTGTTGGAACTTACTCCCAAATTATTTTCGTCCATTAACCCCAACAGTTTATCGCCGGAAGAATTGAAACAAGTAGAACGAGAGAGTAAAAACAAACGTAAATATTTGTATTATATCCGTAAAGATGATATATGGACGAGAGATGAAACGATGCCGGATGAAAAACCGGAAAATCAGACCGCCTTCTGTAATTCGGACACACAATGTGTTAAAGAACCGTCGTTACATACCTGTGAAAAAGATTCCTTGGATGTTATTGATAAAAAATTAGAGATTATTGATTTACAAGAAACCGCTCGTAAACAATATCATATTTCGGTTGAATCTAAAAAACAACAACTTCTTGAACGCGCGATTGCATGGATAGTGAGTTTACGTAGAAAACAGAGAATTATGCGTCTTCAATATCGTCGAAATGATGTGATTGCATTTGGCATTGGAAAACAGGTGTTACCGACTCCCGAAATAAGAGAATCGCCCTATCTTGAATTGCGGACAATGATTTTATCGGACAGTGATTTTGTCGAGAAACAAAGAAATATTGTTCGATTTTATGTGAAATTTTGTCGTCCGGCAGCGCAAGGACAAGGACAAGAAAAAGAATCGCCTCATTGGGGATATTGTATTGAAACGGACACACCATTATTTCCCGTGTCTCTCTATCGTTTGGCGGTTGGATTTCAAAATGGCGAATTTAATATGGTATTAGACCAGCTTATTGCTGAAGTGGGGAGTCCAAGTGATGACAATGAATCGATTGTCGATAAATATACAGGATATGTATTATGTCGAACCGATTTTGAAACGGAAGAAGGGTATGACGAGGCGGGATATAAAATTGTGTCACATGCGGTTATGGAAGAACATATTGCCGATATAGCATTAGATGAAATTCGTAAAGAAGATATAGTCAATAAAACAAAAGAAAATCGTCGTACATTGGCTGAAGAAAATTCAACCGCCCAGCAAATATATCGTGTATATGATGTAGTAACAGAACGACTTGCTATTCAAAATGATGATATGGAAGATTTTGTTATATCTCATGCATTACGATTCATAGAACAATCCATGCCCAGTGAAAAACAGTATAAGCGAGACAATGAAAAATTGCTGGAGGCAAAAAAGGTGCCAATGTATAAAAAATATGTGCAATTGACTATTTTGATAAAAACCGCCGGATTGTTATTTTTTCGTATTCAGACCGCGATTCCGTCGATTCTTCCCAAAAAACGTATTGCCAATTGTGTTGCAAGTTTTGCCGGATTTCCACTTATGGGGGGCGAAGAAAACATTTCGGGGTTGTTATTTATGGAATGTATTATGCACGGAATTGAGGGAATCAGTAAAACCGATATTTGGTCGGCTATTATACGACGACCCGGGTCGTTATGGAAACCAATGGTTGTGTTTTTAAAAAGTATATTATTTGAAGAAATTTCCATGGATTCTATTATGGTGCAAATGTATCGTGAAAAAAAAGAATATCTGTTATCTCAACCCGAGTCCGATATACCGGACGAATTACGTGTAACTCGATGGACGCGTTTTCAACCTCCCTTATCCGATTGTTTTATCTCCTCTACATTAAAACCACTTACCGAAGAACATGGGACGGAACTTTTACGGGAATTAAAACAGGGAGACCCACATCAACACGATTCCATTCATGCATTCATCAGTAAAATCATGTATTTCACCTATGGTATATGTGAAAAAGTGCAAGCCGTTGTGCAACACAAAGAAAAAGTTCTTTCGGCGGTTTATTTGGAAAATGCATGTTGCAATGAATTGGATATGGCGACCTCTCCCATTGAATACTTTATACAAGAAGAACCCGCTATTAAATTATATATTGCATCGGCGAAAAAATACGAGGAATTGTTACAAAGTGCTATTTCGAAAATTTCCATGCTTTATTATTCAACCCTGCCAAATATTTCCATGGCAGTTTCTCCCGAGAAATATTCCAAAGAAATCGTATATAGTGCGTTTATACATTACTGTCATTTTGATACGTCGTATCCGTGCCCCTTGGATTTATCCACCGTATGCTCGGTTCGACCACATGATTATGATATAAATCAATCGTTGTCGGCGAAAATAGAATTTCTTGAAAAACGCGGTATTCATTTCGATTTGAGTCAGTGCACCGAACTCATGCGTTTGATATATCGACGAAAAATGATAAAAGTAGATGAAACGCAAATAGTCCCTCCTCCCCAAATAAAATCATTCCAGAATTTCTTGGAACAAATTCGTAGTAACAAACGCACGCTCCCGCCATTCGAGAACCGTTTTTTAGATATTCTGCAAAAAACTCTTATGAAATACAACGATGATGTTCATCAATACGTTCCCACAAATCAAGTCGAGCACGCATACAATGAAGATGTGATAGAACTAAACGAATATTTATTGGAAGTTACACAGACACAGACACAAACACAAGATTCCATGTATGAAACGGTCCATCGTTTTATTACCGAATATGGCGCAAAAAGTCAAAAGGATCGGGATTCCATATTCACATTTTTACAAAATCCGTTAAATCAAATTACATTTGAGTCGGATATGCAACGCATACGAAATGCTATTTTTACAATGGTTCATGTTTCTCCCGAAATGATTTTACGTCGTCGACCCATATCCGATATTTCTATTGCAAATCATTGGGGATTTAGTGCCGACCATATTGCCGAATTACAAACATTTTTTCAAGATTCATACGGAGAATTAAATGCGTTCATGACGGCAAATGTTACAGGCATGGACTTGTTTCACGTGTTTTTAGAAAAAATAAAAGTTCAATGTTCGAATTATGCATTGTTTATTCGTCATATTCCCACCTATCGTACATTGGAAGCATTTGGCAAAACATTTTATTCGGTGTTGAGTGAACGCACTCTCCAATTATTAATGAAATACATATTATATTCAACGCTGTATCAGATGATTCAAATATTGTATAACGACCAAACATTCTTAAAAGAATTGAACCAAGGAGAGGAAGGAGAAGAGGAAGAGGAAGATGACGGAGATACCGATGAATTAATCCGTATTGATGTATATCCGGATTTAAGTGATAATGTAAAAAATACATTACGAAAACAAGTTGCCTTATGGATGGAAACGCTCCTGCTTTCAGAATATACAAATCAACAGACCATACATTATACATACGACGACATAAAAAGGGAAACATTTAAAACAGTTGAAAAAGAAAAGGACGATAAAATAATGAAATTAAGTCGTATGTCAAAGCAAGAACGTTCATTAGAACAATTACGGTCACATTTAAAGTTGGGAGATGCGTTTGTAAAAACAGGAGATGTGCGATTTTACAATAAGGCGAATCGTAATCGATTTGTGGGAGATGTTATTGAAGAAACGGCGGATGATGATGGAGAACAAATTGGGGATGAAGATGAGGGAGAAGAGGGAGGTGAAGGGGAAGGGGAAGAAGACGAAGAAGAAGGAAATGAACAAATAGATGTTGAATATATGTTGGAGGAAGTGGATGATGGGTTTGGAGAGAGCGATGATATAAATGACTCTGGCGTGTATGTTCCGGATGAAAATTAATTTTCGAGGGAATATTTTATTTTTTTGTTTGGTAAAAAAATAAATAATATATGTATCAATTTTCTTCTGTCGTTTCATTTAATTTTACATGTTCATAGATTTTATTTAAGTAGCGGACAACATTCTTTTTCCAAATTTTCAATGTATTTTATTTCATTGTATTGTTCAATTGTTTGTATAGAAAGTTCAAATCCATACACTTCTTTACATGTTGTATAAAATGGATTGTTTCTACAATCAAATTCTTTTAAAGTAAGAGGTAAAATATCGAGAGAAGTTAGTTTATTATTTGAACAATTTAATCTTTGTAAATTGGGAGGAAGATTGTCGAGCCTTGTAAGTTGATTGTTTGAACAAACTAATGTTTGTAAAGTGGAAGGAAGATTGTCGAGATAAGTCAGTTGATTGAATGCACAATATAAATATTGTAAAGTGGAAGGAAGATTGTCGAGATAAGTCAGTTGATTGAATACACAATATAAATATTGTAAAGTTGAAGGAAGATTGTCGAGATAAGTCAGTTTATTCCCTCCACAATTTAATATTTGTAAATTGGAAGGAAGATTGTCGAGAGAAGTCAGTTGATTGCGTTGACACCCGAATCTTTGTAAATTGGGAGGAAGATTGTTTAGAGAAGTGATTTGATTATTATAACAATCTACTAGTTGTAAAGTAGAAGGAAGATTTTCGAGAGAAGTCAGTTGATTCTTTTGACAATTTAATTTTTGTAAATTGGGAGGAAGATTGTTTAGAAAAGTCAGTTGATTATTGTCACATTCTAATATTCGTAAATTTGGAGGAAGATTGTTTAGAGAAGTGATTTGATTATTGTGACAATATAATTCTCGTAGATTGGTAGGAAGATTGTTTAGAGAAGTCAGTCGATTATGAGAACAATGTAATGTTTGTAAATTTGCGTATAAAGATAAATCCGGTAAAACAGTCAAGTTTTGTCTCGATAATTTTAATGATGTTACGGTATAATCAGTCATTTTATTTATTTGTTTGATAAAAAAATAAATAATATATGTATCAATTTTCTTCGGTTTTTATAATATCTAACTAATTTTTCCATGTTTTCCGCAATCCAAACATGTAATAAAAATAGTAGCTGGTTCATCTGCGCTTCGTGTTTGCAATTCATAAAATGTGCATCTTGTAGATTTGCATTTTTTACACGTAAATAAATCGGTCGATGCTTCAATATTCAGTCCCATTTTACTTTCGTCCTTTTTCGCCTTTTTTTCCAATAATTCGGACCACTGGCTTGGATTAAATTCTTGATGTGTCATTGTAGCCAAATGTTTGGCGTGTAATTCTCCCGATACAATATGTAATACAAGCTCGCTGTTTTTCACAGACAAATTTCGATAAATAGTTCGTAATCGGTCTATGTAGAGGTGAATAAAATGATGATTGTTCCATGATTTAATAAGTCGGTTGCGTCCAGATTCAATAACGGTATAATTGTATATTCCCTTTTCAATATTAACGGAAATAGATGTTTTAATAAAAGGAGGTGTAATTGCACCTAATTCCATGCAGACGGATATAAGTCGGTTGTGTATTTTTTGGCATATATTTTTGCGAAATTCATCTGGGTCAGATATTGGTATCATGTATATCATAGAAAAGGAGATGTTTTTAATTTCAATTTTATCTTTGTGGCAGAGCCTAATAAACCGTATCTTATCCAGATAAAATTGATTATTTATATATATATATATATATATAAAGTAACAAAGTAACAATAAAAGAAATGCAATCTGACCCACGTATTTTTATTACATGCATTAAACAATGTTTGCAAAAATATAATAAACAGTATTCTTATTCGGTTGGAATGAATTCAGGAAAATATGAATTTATTTTCTTTGATGATAATGTATCTACCGAAGAAGCAGATACATTTATTCAAAATTTGAAGGAATTTATGTCGGAAAAGGAAAAAGAATGTATTATACGATTTGGTAAAAAAATAAGATTACTGTGGTAGTTATTTTTCAAAAGACGATGATTTTAATGTATTTGCAAAATGTTCAACTTCTTGTAAAAAAGGTCGTATTTTTTCAATATTTTCCAATAATGTTGTATGTGTATTCATAAGGTCGCGTGTATTTTCCTGAATTCGGTCTAATGCCTTATCATCCGGATTTGCTTTTACTTGGTCTGTCTCTTTTTTTTGGTTCGATGTTTCATCCATTTCACTGTCATCTGCCACCATAGATTCAGGTATTTGTTTCGCATGAATATTCTTTTTTATGTCATTTGCTTTTTGTGTGGTTGTTTCTTTTTCTTGTGTGGTTGGTGTGGTTGCTTCTTTTTCTTGTGTTGTCATTCCTTCCGTTTCAATATTGGAACATACGCGAAAAAGCGCTGTAATGGTTAGAGAGAGGAACAAAATAATGATAAGATTTTTATTAAACCACGATAAAAGAAAAGCCGTCAATAAAAAAACCGTTGCCGATATAAATTCTTGTTGAACAGCTAAATATAAAAGATGCACAAGTGCAACCAACATTAAAAAATACAATACAACACGATTATGTAAATAAAATCCAGAAGTTAAAAATACACTTGATGCCTTTATTTTCATTATACTATTCGTCTATATATTATCGAGACTTGTTATTCGCCTATAATAATATACCTTTTGCCTGAGTTGCGATAAATTTTTCTAAATAGGATTCTAAAAATACCTCTCTCCGATTCTCGTGTTTCTTACTGAATACATAAGAGTATCCTTTTGTCGCATCCTCGGCGGATATTTTTTTAACACTCCATCCATTTTCCAAAGCATTCATAATAAATATCATTTTTGCATTCATCTCTAAAATGATATTTATAATAAAACGTTATATTTTGCGCATGAACATTTAAGCATTTATAGAGTATAAATATATCAAATATAATATAATATATAATATAATAAATATGGAACAATATTCCTCTGCATTTATTTTACCAAATACAAATAAAATTTTTATCGATTATCCTTGTTTTAAACGCCAAGAATCCGATATAAATATTGTATCTATTGTGCACAATTTAATTTGTCAATCCCTAACTATATATTCATCGTTTGAACTTCATTTAAATTTACATTTATTTACAATATCGTCTTTTCAAAAACATAAAAATTTAATTCAGTCATTCGCAAAAATCGGTCATGAATTTTCAGAAAAAATATCGCATTTATACGTGTATTATACTCCCAATATTATTGATAGTATATTTAAATTTATTTCATTACATACACGAAAAACAAACAAAAAAACCGACATGACTCTTTATAGTAAACACGAATCTGAAAGTGCGATACACCAAATCTTTTATCAAGAGTCGCCCATGCCTCTAACGCCCAGTTGACCCAAATCCACCTTCTCCTCGCTCGGTGGAAGAGAGAGCGGATTCATGAACCAATTCTACCAATATAGGGCATAATGACGGATGACAAATTTGCAACAATCGGTCAAATGGTTGTGTAGAAAATACACTGAAAGAACGAAACGCACCAATTAAAAACCCGCGATATCCAGAATCAATGATTCCCGTGTGATTTGCCAATATAAGAGGCGTTTTAGATATGCTCGACCTCGGAAAAATATAATAGGCACATGTATTTCCATTTGGTTCGACCATTTCTGCCTTAACATGCATATTCATAAATGTAGAATCCGAACTGTTAAATGTCGCAACGGTATCTGATAAAAAAAGGTCGAATCCAGAATTCGGAAATAGAGAACCAAGCACATCCGCATTGTGTTTATCAATATGAGTTTTATATTTTTCCACCAATAAGGGAAACGCAGGGTCGACAAATAATTTAAGAGTTGCAGACATGTTACGATAGAATCCATATATTCTTTATATAGTTTATTTACATAGTCGTCGCATCATTGCTTATGGTCGCATTATTGCTTATTTCGCATTATTGCTTATTTCGCATTATTGCTTATAGTCGCAATTGTATATTTGCATCCATATAATTTCCGCCAACCGATATGATATACGATTGCATATTTTTATCATTGGCATATCGTTTGGTGCAGTATAAGGGTGTCTCTCCGTTGTTGTTTTTCGTATTAATAGTTATTCTTTTTTTATCATCATTGTTTTTTGCATTTTCATTTTCATCCATAATAATGGAATTTACCAACAATTTCACAATTGGTAAATTTCCTTTATATTGACATGCAATATGTAATGGAGTATCACCATATTCAAAATTGTTTGGGTCCGATTCATCCAATCTATTTTTATCGCAAATATTTTTCGTGAGAATTGCGCCAACCTCCAATAAATATTGAATAATTTGTTTTGCGGAAGAGGACGTATTCCAACATGCAAAATAGAGAGCTGTGTTTTTTCGGTTGTTTTTTGCATTTACATAATCTGCGGATTCTTGTTTTATGATAAATTTTATTATTTCATAAGGCGACCCATATTCTGTAGAAATTTTATCGATATGCCAACAAGCAACCATTAAAAATGTACTACCATTTTCATTTTGTTCATCAGGTAGATATATTTGCATTAAGGTTTGCAAATTATTAGTTAAAATAGCGTTTGTTATGTTTGCGTTCATTTTTTAAGTTGAGTTTATTATAAATTAAAAAAATTTCAATTTTTGTTCATTTGATTTTAGTGTATTGACTGAAAGAATACAGAATTTGGAATTTTTCATAAATAACGGATAGCCGATAACGATATTATCCAATAGCCGATAACGATATTATCCAATAGCCGTTATTCGATACACAAAAAACAACAAATAATAATCATTTATAAGGAGACATCAGAAAAAAATGATATAAAGAATACACGTAATTTAACACAACCTCTTAATTATGTCTGATATTATTACTGTTGAAATTACTGTTGAAAATTGGATTCCTACCTCATTTAAAACATTGTCCGTTAAGGCAAATAAAAGTATGGGAAAATCTGTGGGTATTTTATCAACACAAACAAGTGGATTGCTTTTATTATCAACTCCTAGAATGTTTACATGGGGACCATCTATTTATACAAATCCAGAAACAGGTGAAGCCGGAAAACCAAGTATGTCTATTTGTTTTCCAAATGAAGATAATAAAACAAACGAAACGAGTATGTTTTTAAATAAATTAAAGGAATTTGAGGAATGTATTTTAAATAATGCGTTTGAACACCGCGAATTATGGTGGGCGGGTGACCAAAAGATTCCGGGTTCAAAAGAATCGGTAAATGACAGATTAAATCCAATTCTAAAATATCAAAGAAATAAGGAAACAAAACGATTGGATTACACATTGCCTCCATCATTATCGTTATCCGTTCCATGTTATGAAGGTAAGTGGAAGACCCGAATTTTCAATACAGATAAAGAAAAAATCTTTCCTCTCGAATCCATTCCAGATGCAACCCCTATGGATTTTATTCCAAAAGGGTCACTTGTTCAATGTTTAATTAAATGCGGTGGAATTTATTTGAGTGGAAAGGGTTGGGGTGTAAAGTGGGAATTGGTTCAGTGTATGGTAAAACCTCGCGAACAATTTAATTTAAATACTGAGCATTGTTTGATTGCCATTTCGGAAGCAGATAGAGCATCTATTAAAAAACAAAAATTATTAGATGCTGAACAGGAAGACAAGATTGAAATTAACGAAGAAACTGGTTCATGGATTCCCCCTACTCCCACTATTGTAGTTCAACCGCCTCCAGCTCCTATTCAAGAGACAGCTCCTATTCGAGAGACAGCTCCTATTCGAGAGACAGCTCCTATTCAAGAGACAGTTCCTATTCAACCGCCACCAGAAGAACCAGTTAGTGCAGTCCAAGCACCAGAGTCCGTAGATGTTCCAAAGATTAAAAAGGTGATTAAGAAGAAGAGTAATGTATAATAACAAGGCTCGTAATACAAAAATATAAACACATCATATAAATAAATGTAACTATGATGTTTTTTTTACTGCCACAAATGAATTCAGATTTATATTCCTATTTGGAGTATAGTTCAACGGATTCATCCAACAACCAAGCCATTATTTCACAAAGTTTGTATCAGTATTTATTTGAAATTAAGAATCAAATTCATATTCATCAAAATGAATGGGATATGTATAAAAAATATACGAATCCATATGAATATATACACACAATCAATCCCTTGAAAAAACGCCCAATATCAAAATGCAAACCTCTCTCCCGCTCTTATTTTAAAATGATTGAAATATGCACTACGTTTAATACATTGGTTCCAAAAACACATGCTCCTATAAAAACATTTCATTTGGCGGAAGGTCCCGGCGGATTTATTGAAGCAATTGTGCATTTACGTTCAAATCCGGCAGACCAGTATATAGGAATGACGTTGTTGGAAACAGATGACAATGAAGACGGAATTCCCGCATGGAAAAAATCACATCATTTTTTAAAACAAAATAAAAATGTGTTTATTGAAACGGGTTCTGATAAAACCGGCGATTTATTGCAATTGCATAATTTTCGATATTGCGTGAATACCTATGGACCCACCATGGATTTTATTACGGCGGACGGTGGATTTGATTTTTCCTCGGATTTTCAAAATCAAGAATTGCATATCGGTAAATTGTTATTTGCCCAAATTGCCTATGCAATATGTTTACAAAAATCGGGAGGTTCGTTTGTATTAAAATTATTCGACTGTTTTACGCAACTAACGAACGATTTAATTGCATTGTTATCGTCGTTGTATGAACGCGTATATATAACAAAACCAAATACAAGTAGATATGCAAATTCGGAAAAATACATTGTTTGTATGGGATTTCGTTCATCAGGTATGTTTCCGATGATGGACAAATTATTTGTTCAAATGACTTCCTCCAACGTGGATACGTTTCCATTACGTTTTTTGTCGTGTCCTCTAACACATTATTTTTTAACAAAAATGGAAGAATACAATAGTATTTTTGGACAACAACAGATAGACAATATTCACACAACATTAACTTTAATTGAAAATAAAGATGTTCGTTATAAAAAAAAGAAAATAGATGAGTTTATTCAAACACATACTCAAAAATCGATTCATTGGTGCATTAAACATAATATATCCGTTCATTAGATAGAAAGAGGACCCAAGATAATGTATATCTATACACTATATTGTATATAATTATGGCGAATAAGGTGGAAAATTCAAATAATATTTTTTCTTTTTCTTCTATTTCCGAACATCCTTCCATTCCGTCTCCTTCTCCTATCCCTTTTGTTTCTCCTATCCCTTTTGTTTCTCTTCCACATGTTGAATTTATTCAAACCAAACTTATACAATTTCAAACCATTATTCAACGAACGTGTTCAAATACATCGCATAACGCAACCACAGAACAATTAACTGCATTATTTCAACAAATCCTTCTTTTACAAAAACGAATCCATTCAGAAGAAGAAACGGATCAGGAAGTGTGTATGACCGAGTTACAATATATTGTCGATAAATTATCGAAAATACTTGCCAAATATGGAACTTATTATTTAGACGACCTTATAACCGTTATGTTTGGAGAACAAGATATAGATTATACCGATGACCCAATCGTGCGTTCAAAAATAGATTTATTATTTCAGTATTTTCACCCAACACAATATATTAGCATTCCCTATAAAAAAAGTAGAGAGCCCAATTTTATTTGTTCCGAAATAGATGAAACAAAAATGCCCGTATCTGTGAACGGAGTTCAATTTATTTTACATAACGATAAAAAAAAGAAATCCTATCTAATTCAGGGAACTATGGACAATATTCCGTTTGAGTGTATGGATAATTTGTTTTTAACACAACAAAAGAATTATTTTTGTGAATTGCAAAAAATCATTGTGGCGGATATAGATATATCATCGTATGCCGATATGATGACTATTCGCGATTATGTTATATATAAAGATGAACATTTTATAACCAAAATTCAAAATATAATATCGACGATTCAAATATTTATGAAATTGGGCATATCGGAAATCCTTCAAAAAATATCGGACATGTCTTTTTTGGAACAGAGACACACATTTATGTCACTTCTTTTATGTCAAGATTCGGCAATACAATATGTATGTTTTAATTTATACGACCGTCTCGTTACCGAACATGATATCGAGTCTACCTCATTATACAATAGTTTCCCTTATTCAGTAAAACAAATGTTGAAAAATACCGTTGTGAAAAGTGCCGAATTTATAGATTCCTCTCTACAAACATTTGAATCTACCGGCGCAACATTGATTGAACAAGTGTGTTTATTTAAAGCTCCCCCCGTTGCAAAAGAAAAGGCTGTTATGAAATTAAAAGAAATTAATGGAAAGCCGGACGATAATTATAAACAGAAACAGTATTTGGAGGGTTTACTGCGAATTCCGTTTTATCGATTCAGAGAGGAGCCCATTTTACGAAAAGTGAAAGAGGCACAGGTCTGGTTTCATGATATTTTGACATTTCCTTTTTTTATTTCAATGCCAAAAAAATGCGTTGTTACAATTAAAGAAATGGAACTTGAAATTATAGAATTACAAAAATATGTGTTTTTTAATATAGAACCAGTCGTTAAAATTCTTATTCAAGATAAGCCATTGCATGTGTTAAAAACAATTGTTGCTTCTATTAGAGGAGGAAAAGAAGAAAAGAAGGGAATAAGAGGAGAAAAAGAAACAACCACCAAACGAATAAAAGAAAAGAAAAATTTGCGTACACGAGGTGCATACCTAACCGAAATTCAACGATATATTGATTGCCAAGAAGAAAACAAAGACAAAGAAGAAAACAAAGACAAAGAAGAAGAAAACAAAGACAAAGACAAGATTGACACGTGTATTTGTATATATGATATGTTGATAAATATCAACAACAAAACATTAAAACAAATATGGAACGAAATGTTACAATTTAAAACGATATATTCAACTATTTCCGTGAGTAATATTAAAAAAACATTGGACCACTCTATTTACGGACACGAACATGCAAAAAACCAGATAATGAAGGTTGTAAGTCAATGGATAACAGGAGAACATAAGGGATATTGTTTTGGATTTGAAGGGTCGCCGGGAATCGGGAAAACATCATTGGCGAAACATGGACTTGCGCAATGTCTAATAGACGAAAATGGAGAGAAACGTCCCTTTCATTTTTTGGCTCTCGGCGGTTCATCCAACGGGTCTTTATTAGAAGGACACGGATACACCTATTTACACTCTACATGGGGACGCATTGCCGATATATTGATGCAAAGCAAATGTATGAACCCTATTATTTATATTGACGAATTAGATAAGGTCAGTAAAACCGACAATGGAAAAGAAATTATCGGTATTTTAACACATATGATTGACACTACTCAAAATACGGGATTCCAAGACAAATATTTCGCGGGAATTGAATTGGATTTAAGTCATGTTTTATTTATTTTTTCGTATAACAACGCCGACGATATTGACCGTGTTTTATTAGACCGTATTCATCGCATTCGATTTGAAAATTTAACATTGGACGAAAAAATTATTATTGTAAAAAAACATTTGTTGCCCGATATTTTCTTGAAAATGGGGTTTTCAGACACTACCGTTGAATTGAGTGATACCATGATACGATTTTTAATACAAACATACACATGTGAAGCCGGTATTCGGAAATTAAAAGAATTGTTATTTGATTTAATGGGAGAGATTAATTTGGAAATAATACAAGACAACCAGTCATTTACGACTGTTACTATAACAGAGGAAAATGTGCAAGAGAAATATCTGAAAAAATATCATCGACTTCGTGGGAAAAAAATACACGGGTCGAATGAAATTGGTGTTATAAATGGTCTTTATGCAAACGCTCTCGGACAGGGAGGTATTATTCCTATTCAAACCTCTTTTTTCCTCGCGACAAATGCACTTGAATTAAAACTCACGGGTCAAATTGGAAACGTGATGCAAGAATCCATGACGGTGGCGAAAACCGTGGCTTGGAATATGACCTCTCCGATAATTCGAGATACATGGTGTCAATCGTTTAACGCGACAAAATTACAAGGAATTCATATTCACTGTCCTGAAGGGGGAGTTCAAAAGGACGGACCGAGTGGCGGTTGCTGTTTGGTTATGGCGCTATATAGTTTATTAAATGGGAAAAAAATACGTAATGATATTGCTATTACCGGCGAGGTTGATTTATGTGGAAATGTTACGGCAATTGGAGGATTGGAATATAAAATTTTAGGTGGCATTGAATCGGGCATTCGTGTATTTTATTTCCCAGAAGAAAATAGAGAGGATTTTATTACAATTCAAAATAAACACGGCAAAGACAAATTTGGGTCGGTTGAGTTTTATGCGGTATCACATGTAAAAGATTTGCTTGAGAAAGATGCATCATCGATTCCTACCATTTTTTTACAATAAATTATGTAATGTCACGGATGAACTATAACACGCAAATAATAAATATGTTGCCAAATTATTATAATCGGTCCCTCCACTGGTAGATTGTTGTGCTTTATTTATAACATTTAAATAGGTGGTTCGTACATCTGCAACCGTATGACCACATGGAGCATATACTGAAAATGGAGTATAACAAATTTCTCGTAATAAATATTGCAACAACAATCGGGCAGTTCTTCCGTTTCCATTTTTAAACGGATGAATTCGTAAAAATTCACAGAAAAACACAGTTGCTAATTTTATCATTGGTAGTTGCATATTATTATTTTCACTATTTGAAATTATTTTGGCTTTTTGCATATTCCAAAATGTAATAAGTGCGTGTATTTTTTTCGAAATATTGTCAAAATGTATATATGCACCATACAAATAACCAGACGGTTTTACATTTATAGTTCGAAATTCACCACCATTGTCAAACAAATCTTTTGATACACATTTATGTATATTCTGAATAAGTTCTAATGATAATGCTATATTTGGCGTTAAAGATTGTAGATACATAAGTGACTCTAAAATATTATGTATTTTTATGTTCGTTTTATCACTTATATCGTCTATTGTAGGTAGTGAAGGATATGATTCAAGAATATCTATGAGAATATCGGTTTTACCTATACAAATATTATGCTCAAGTTCCATTAATTCTTTTATAAATTGCAAGGTTAATATGTCAAAATTACCTTTATTTTCTTCAAGTTCGAGTGTTGAAAATTGTTTTATTTTAGCGTGTATATTTGTAATATCATGAAGCATTTGATTTACCGGTCGTGTTGGTGTATAAAAATCATTGTATTTATAAAACCAAACAGTATCTAAAAATTGAATTCCGTTATATTTACACAGATACTCTGCTATATCATTGTTATTCATTTTAATATATATAAAGTATATTTTTATTATTAATTATATGAATTATATGAATATTCCACATGAAAAAGAAACAACAATAACAACAACAACAAAAGAAAAAAAACATTCTACCAAACAAGACCGTATTTGCAATTATCAAAAGTTTTTACAAAATAGTTGCGATACTACGGTTACATCAGACCACAAAGAAGCATGTAAAACCATTTATGAATTTGTAAAAAATGAATGTAGTCGAATTACAAATACAAATAAAACAGAGGTAAAATAACTGGATCTATTATAATGGCAAAACTTGATTTACAAAATATCGCATATTTAATGTTTCGATTAATGCCAATTATTCTTCCCAGTTATTTTATATTGTCGTCCATATTCGCACAGGATTTAAAGGCGTTTATTTATTTAGCCGGACTATTATTTGCATCCGTTGTTGCCATTTTTACGAGTAATTGGATACCAACAATTGCGCCAGATATAAAAGGTATTTCGTGTAATTTAATTCGTTTAGGTGAAACCTCTCCGATTTCAAATATTCCTTTAAGTATGGTAGTATACGCATATACATTTTGTTATTTGTTGTATGTTTTAATTGTGCATAAATTAATAAGTCAAAATATACCGACAATGGTTGTATTTCCATTGTTGATTATTGCAGATTTTTACTGGAATATTACAAATACGTGTAGCACATTATGGCAATTATTGGCAGGAGCTCTTGTTGGTGGAGGAATTGGTGTATTATGGGCATATATGATTGATGCTGGAGGAATAGCGAAATTGCAATATTTTAACGGGTTAAGCAATCGCCAGTATTGTACCATGCCAACTTCCCAAACGTATAAATGCGATGTATCCCGAGACTAGATTCCAAGATAAAATTGATATATAAATTCATTAATAAACATTAATAAATGACTGATTATACTGTAACCTATTTGAAATTATCTTATAAACATCTGACCGTTTTACCTGATTTATTTTTATACACAAATCTACAAGAATTACATTGTGACAATAATCAACTTACTTCTTTGGACAATCTTCCTCCCAATCTACAAAGATTATATTGTGAAAATAATCAACTGGCTTCGCTTGACAATCTTCCTCCCAATCTACAAAGATTATATTGTCATGATAATCAACTGGCTTCGCTTGATAATCTTCCTCCCAATCTACAAAGATTAGGTTGTTCAAATAATAAACTAACAATGCTTGACAAACTTTTTTCCAATTTACAAGAATTAAATTGTTCACATAATCAACTAACTTCTCTTGATAATCTTCCTCCCAATCTACAAAGATTATATTGTGAAAATAATCAACTTACTTCTTTGGACAATCTTCCTCCTAATTTACAAACATTACATTGTAAAAATAATCAACTTACTTCTTTGGATAATCTTCCTCCCAATCTACAAAGATTACATTGTTCAAACAATCAACTTACTTCTCTTGACAATCTTCCTCCCACTTTACGAGAATTATATTGTTCAAACAATCAACTTACTTCTCTTGATAATCTTCCTTCCAATTTACGTGCATTAATTTGTGATAATAATAAACTGACTTCTCTCAACAATCTTCCTTCCAATTTATATGCATTAATTTGTCATAATAATAAACTGACTTCTTTTGATATTTTACCTCTTACTTTACAAGAATTCTGTTGTTACGATAATCCAATTGATACAACATGTGAAGAACTATATGGATTTGAACTTTCTGTAGGAACAATTGAACAATACAATGAAATCAAACAAATTGAAAAAGAATGCTGTCCAATGTTAAAATAAAACGCATTAGAAGAAAATTGAAAATCTTTTTTTTATATTTTTTAGCAAACAAACAAACAAACGAATAAAATGACAGATTATACAATTGAATGGTTAAATTTATCAAAACAAAACTTAACTGTTTTACCGGATTTATCTCTATACACAAAATTAAAAACATTATATTGTGAAAAAAATAAACTTACTTCTCTTGACAATCTTCCTCCAAATCTACAAACATTAGTTTGTTCATTTAATCAACTGACTTCTCTTGACAATCTTCCTCCCAATTTACAATACTTACATTGTGAAAATAATGAACTGACTTCTATCGAACATCTTCCTATCACTTTACAAAGATTAATTTGTAGAAATAATCCAATTGATACAACATGTAAAGAAGTGTATGGATTTACACTTTCTAAAAAAAAAATTGAACAAAAAACAATTGAACAATACAATGAAATCAAACGATTGGAAAAAGAATGTTGTCCGCTACTTAAATAAAATCCATGAACATGTAAAATTAAATGAAATGACAGAAGAAAATTGATACATATATTATTTATTTTTTTATCAAACAAACAAATAAAATGACTGATTATACTGTAACACGTTTAAATTTATCATGTAAAAACTTACAAGTTTTACCGGATTTATCTTTATACATAAATTTACAAACATTACATTGTCCAAATAATAAGCTAACTTCTCTCGAAAATCTTCCTCCCACTTTACAAGAATTATATTGCGGAAATAATCAACTGACTTCTCTAAACAATCTCCCTCCCAATTTACAAATATTACATTGTCAATATAATCAACTAACTTCGCTTAATAATCTTCCTCTGAATCTACAAGAATTAAATTGTTCGCATAATCAAATCGTATCTCTTGATTATCTTCCTCTCACTTTACAAGAATTAGAATGTGAAGACAATCCAATTTATACAACATGTAAGGAAATACATGGATTTGAACTTTCCCAAAAAACAATTGAAATATACAATGAAATCAAACGTGTTGTCCATTATTAAAATAAGCAAGCACCCAGCGAATATCGGTTCCTATTCTATTGGCTGAATAAAATTGAAAATCTTTTTTTTATATTTTTAGCAAACAAACAAACGAATAAAATGACAGATTATACCGTAACATCATTAAATTTATCGAATCAAAACTTAACTGTTTTACCGGATTTATCTCTATACACAAAATTAAAAACATTATATTGTCAAAAAAATAAACTAACTTCACTTGACAATCTTCCTTCTACTTTACAATACGTAGATTGTTTCCAAAATCAAATTATTTCTCTAAACAATCTTCCTTCTACTTTAAAAACATTAAATTGTTCCAATAATCAAATCGTATCTCTTGACCACATTCCTTCCAATTTACAAAAATTATATTGTGGAGGTAACCAAATCGCAAGTCTTGGCTTTCGAGGGAGTGATAACGACCGATTAGAGACAGCCTTTGGAACATCTCTTCCTCCCAATTTACAAGAATTAGATTGCGGAGATAATCAACTTACTTCTCTAAACAATCTTCCTTCTACTTTACAATACTTAAATTGTTCCAATAATCAAATCGTATCTCTAAACAATCTTCCCCCCAATTTACAAAAATTATATTGTTCACACAATCAACTAACTTCTCTAGACAATCTTCCTCTCAATTTACAAATATTGTATTGTTACAATAATCAACTTACTTCTCTTGACCACCTTCCTCAAAATCTACAAATATTACATTGTTATACGAATCAACTTTCTCTTGACCACCTTCCTCAAAATATACAAGTATTATATTGTGACAAAAAACAAATAACTTCTCTAAGCAATCTTCCTCTCAGTCTACAATTATATGAGTCTTTTCCCAATCAAACAGAACAATGGTCTTCAAATACTTCTCTTGAAAATCTTCCTCTCAGTATACAAAAATATACACACAAATACATGACGAAAAGAAACGAGTTGTCCTCTACGGTTCAAGATAGAACTAATTTATGAACTTTTATGAACTAATACATCATTCCCATAGATCCACCTCTCTTTGGTTTCGGTTTAAATGGTATGCTTCCTTGTCGTAAGTCGTGTACTTTACTAAATTGTTTATTTTCTTCAAATCCCGTGTTAAATCGGGTTATATTTATAAATCCCGTGGATTCGTCTACATTGTATTCTAAATCGCGAATTGAACGAATTCCTTCAGTTGTTTTTTGCTGATATCTGTCAAACTCCTTTCGATTCACAACTCTCTCCAATCCATCTTTACACTGAAGTATGTTTTTATCCATAATCTTATAAAAATTACTTCTATCAATACGCAATCCAGCGGTGTTTAATACACGCTGACATATGGCATTATCTTCCATCGACCATAAGAAAAAATTGGGGAATCCATTCACTCTCTCAAAATCTCCGCCTTTAATAGAAAAAATACCACCAAGTGCAAAATCATATCCGTAAAAATGTTTTACAACTCCTTGTGTTGTATCATATGGCAAAAAATTTGCCGTAAATGGCATCGTATCAACATCATTAAATACCAATGTAATATTTCGATAATCGTCCGGATATCGGTCTTTCACATATAAAAATCCAATATTTTTCATTCCTCCACGATTAAAGGAACGAGAATCACACTGATGAATATAAAAAATCTTGTAGTCATCGACACTCATATTTTCCAACACTGTTGTGCGCATATGTCGGTCAAAAAACTTTTGTTGTTGCTCTCTATCACGGTATGGCACAATAAAAATAAGTTTTGGAATAGTTGTCATATGTTGTTACGGAAGATTTTCTAAACAACACATTAAACGGATATAAGAGAATCGAAACTAAGAGAATCGAATCTCGAAACTAAGAGAATCGAAACTAAGAGAAGAGAATCAATATAGAATAATAAAATCGTCTATATTATTAAGTATGTCAGAATTAGGAAAAAGACAAGAATCCGGAGAAGAAAAAGAAGAAGATATCCATGAAAATTTATTTTCTGATAAAGAAGAACAGGATCAGTTATTATGGAATATTATTCGCGCGTATACAAGAGACACCCCAAATTATTTAGTGAACCATCATATCGAATCCTACAATGATTTTTTTCGCAACGGCATTTTTCAAATATTTCGAGATAAAAATACATTGGAGTGGAAATCCGTATACGATAAAACTCTTGATATTTATCGTCATCAGTGTATTTTTTATTTCGGAGGAAAAGGCAATGAAAATGAAACTCTTCCGGAACACCCACATATCGCCCAAACGAAAAAAACATATAAACGTGGAGAAAAATTATATTTTGGAAAACCGATGATTCGCGACAATGACCGTTCTCACTACATGTATCCAAATGAAGCCCGATTACGAGATATGACATATGCAATGACGATTCATTACGATATTGATGTAGAATTTATAGATTATTTAGAAGAAAATGAACCTTTGAAACCTCTATTGGAAGAAAATTGGATTGAAATCGACGGAATTATTACGCCAATTGATAAGGAACAAATTATAGGAGGAGGAGGAGAAGAAGGAAGAGACAAAGACAAAGAACAAGAACAAGAACCAACCAGTTATAAATCGCAACAAAATCAACAACAAAAACACCAGCAACAACAACAAAACCAACAACAAAAACGAGAGTTATCTATTGCAGAAAAAGAAGTAATTTTAGGAGGAGCTCCAAAACAACAAGTGCGAAAACCGGCACCTCTACAGCGCCTTCGAAAACAAATTCGCCGTAAAGTAATTCCAAAAATATATCTCGGTAAATTTCCCATCATGGTGCAATCGGATTTATGTATTTTGGGAGGTCTTCCTCGCGAAATGCGTTATTCGTTGGGTGAATGTAAAAATGACCAAGGAGGCTATTTTATTATTCAAGGCAAAGAGAAAACTGTTATTTCACAAGAGAAATTCGCCGATAATATGCTTTACGTGCACGACTATAAAGCATTCGATAGTGAATTTACACATTCTGCTGATATTCGCTCCGTAAGTGAAAATGTGTCTAAACCGATTCGTACGCTTGGAGTGCGTATTGTTCGCCCAACCTCCACCTATACAAACGAAAATATTGTAGTGGATTTGCCAAATGTTACAAAACCCGTTCCGTTATTTATTGTGTTTCGCGCTCTCGGCATTCTTTCTGACAAGGAAATCATACAATATTGTCTGTTAGATATGGATAAATATGCACATATGTTGGACTTTTTTATTCCATCGGTTCATGATTCGCAAGAGGTCTATACCCAACGCAATGCTCTCTATTATATTTCACAACTGTTATTGAAACAGCGAACTATTCCAAAAACCATGGAGATTTTGGTGGATTATTTTTTACCACATATCGGAGAATTAAATTTTCGCGAGAAGGCTCTCTATCTCGGACAAATGGTATTCCGTCTTCTCTCCGTAAAACTCGGTATGGAAGTAGTTACGGATAGAGATAATTTTAAATACAAACGTATTGATACAACCGGAACGCTTATTTCAGAACTGTTTCGAGAATATTATAATATTCAACAAAATACGATTCATAAAAAGTTCGAGGCGCAATACAAAGTATATCACAAAGAAGGATTGGAAACCAATTTATATAAATTGGTGTTTGATAACCAAGAACAAATTTTCAAGGAAAATCGGGTCATGGACAAAGGATTTCAACGAGCATTCAAAGGAAATTGGGGAGCACAGGCACATACGAAACGAATTGGTGTAATTCAAGATTTAAATCGTCTATCGTTTAATTCGGCGATGAGTCATATGCGAAAAACCAATGTTCCAATTGATTCAAGTGCCAAAGTGGTTGGTCCACGATTGTTGCATACATCGCAATGGGGATATATCGACCCCATTGATACACCCGATGGTGCGAGTATCGGTATTCATAAAACATTGGCAATAACGGCACATATTACAAAAGGAGGGTCCCGAGAACCCATTTTACGGTGGTTGCGAGAAAAAGCAGGAATGACGATTTTAACGGATTGTTCGATAGATATGTTGGCAAAAATGACAAAAGTATTTGTAAATGGATTTTGGGCGGGGTCGATTCACAATCCCACGGAAGTTGTCGAACAATTACGAATATATCGCCGTAATGGACTTATGTCGACCTTTATTAGCGCCACATTCGATATTGCGCGAAATACGGTTATTATTTATACGGATGCGGGTCGGCTTTGTCGTCCTATTTTTTATACGGATTTGAAAAACGGCAACGTATCGGTTTCTGCCAAACGAATTCAATCCACTATTTTAAAAGGAAATGTGACATGGACGCAACTTACCACTGGCATACACGAACGTCGTCAGCCATTGTCAGAAACGCGTATTTATAATCACGAAGATGTATTTCCTGCATCGATGAATTTGGAAAAAAATCAGGCGGTAGTGGATTATATAGATACGAGTGAAAGTGAAAATGCAATGATTTCAACAAGTATCGACCATATATCCTCTTTATCTAAACGAGATGCAAGGACCATTACACATATCGAAATTCATGAATCCTTGATGTTCGGTGTCATGTCGAATCTGATTGTGTTTCCAGAAAACAATCCACTTGCCCGTAATTCTTTTTCGTGTGGTCAAAGTCGGCAGGCGGTCTCTCTCTATCATACAAATTACCAGAATCGTATGGATAAAACAGCAGTTATTTTAAATTCGGGGCAGACGCCACTGGTTCAAACGCGTTTTCTGGATATGGTGAATCACCGAGAGAATGTATATGGTCAAAATGCCATTGTTGCCATTATGTGTTATACGGGATATAATGTAGAAGATGCTATTTTAATCAATGAAGGGTCTCTCCATCGCGGTCTTTTTCGAACAACGTATTTTAATACATATCACGCCTTTGAAACAAAAGAAAAAGGTCCAGAAAAAGGAGCGGATTCGGTATTTTCCAATATTTTATCGTTAAATGCAAATGTGGCGGATGGTGGAGGTTCGGTAATTCGAACAAAACCGGGCTACGATTACGGATATTTGGACAAACATGGTATTATTAAAGAGGGGACCGTTATGAATGATAAAATTGTCATGATTGGAATGACTTCATCTACGAGAGCCGACCAATCGGTCACATGTAAAAAGGGACAAGTGGGAGTGGTGGATAAGACATTTATTACGGAAGGAGAAGAAGGAAACCGTATTGCGAAAATACGAATTCGAGAGGAGCGCATTCCCGCCATGGGCGATAAATTCGCATCACGTAATGGGCAAAAAGGAACTATTGGACTTATTATTCCAGAAAAAGATATGCCTTTTACAAAAGATGGACTGCGTCCCGATATGATTATTAATCCCCATGCGATTCCCACGCGTATGACGATTGGTCAATTGATTGAAGCAATTGTTGGAAAGGCTTGCCTAATATATGGTGCGTTTGGGGATTGCACCGCGTTTAATGTAAAAGGTAAAAAGGTTGCCGCCTATGGAGAACATTTATTGAAAATGGGGTATCATTCAAGTGGAAGTGATATTTTATACAATGGTATGACGGGAGAACAATTGGAATCGGAAATATTTATTGGACCAACCTATTATATGCGTTTAAAACACATGGTAAAAGATAAAATTAATTATCGCGCAGCCGGACCCAATACGGCATTAACTCGACAGCCCGTTAGTGGGAGAGCCAATGACGGAGGATTGCGTATTGGAGAGATGGAACGAGATTCATTGATTTCTCACGGAATCAGTAATTTTTTAAATGAGTCCATGATGGATAGAGCGGATAAATATTATATGGCAGTGTGCAATACAACGGGAATGGTGGCAGTATATAATTCGGCAAAAAATCTATTTTTCAGTCCAATGGCGGATGGACCTATTCAATATGCGGGTTCTCTGGTAGATAGTCAAGATATTCGCATTCGACATGTGACAAAATTCGGACGTAGTTTCAGTATTGTGTGTATTCCCTATTCGTTTAAATTATTGATTCAAGAATTACAGGCAATGAATATACAATTACGTATTATTACAGAGGATAATTTACCCCAATTGGAGAGTCTATCCTTCAGCACAAAAAATATATCGAAATTATTACGTGTTCCAGATACAACACCCATGACGGACCTAATTGAACTAACCGGAAAAATCGTATCAAAAACAAATGTTTTACAAAATAAAATACATAAACCATTTGAATCGGAAGATGAGGATGTTTTACGTGTTCATATACCGACCAAACAACCAGTTCCAATTATTCCCGTTCAAGGTTCTCCCGAATTTGCCACAGGGTCTCCCGCGTATAATCCGGAAAAAGGTTCTCCTGTTCAAGGTTCGCCCGATTTTGCCACGGGTTCGCCCGCATATAATCCGGAAAAAGGTTCGCCTAATTTTGCTACTGGTTCGCCCGATTTTGCCACAGGGTCGCCCGCATATAATCCGGAAAAAGGTTTTCCTGTTCAAGGTTCGCCCGATTTTGCCACTGGGTCTCCGGCATATAATCCAGAAAAAGATTCTCCTCTTAACGGAGGACAAAGTAACGGAGGACAAGAACAAGAATATTTTACAAAAGGAGACAAAGTGTTTTTGCGAGGAGGGGCAAGTAAAGATTCAAAACCAAATCGAATTTGGAATGTTGAAAATATTGGAAATAAATTTATTACAATTACAACGCAAGATTTAACTGAACTAAATGCGGACGATAGTATACAGGTGGTTAATCCAATTGATATTTATAAAATAGAAAACGGATATCACACGAATTCTTTTTTAAATCCGCCGGAATATCTACCGGAACAACAACCACAACCACAACAATCCCCAAATGGAGTGTATTTTAATCCGACTATTATTATTCAGGGGGACAATAGTAAAAATGAAATGCCGGCATCGGACCAACCTCACGAAAAAAAGGGAGGAGATATAAGAGAAGAAAATGCAACTCCAACAATACAAGAATCCGTTTCTGAACCGATTGATTTTACAAAAAATTTAATTATTAAAAAAATGTAAAACAAAGGTGCAAGGTCGACCCATCAGGTAAAATTGATAATATATTACCATATTTTTATAAATACTGATACTATTATTATTCTTAATGGGAATTAAAAAATTAAATAAATATTTGTATGAAAATTGTATAAATTCAATTCACACATTACATTTTAGAGAGCTTTCTGGAAAAACAATTGTGATAGATATAAGTATTTATTTGTATAAATACAAAGACACAATTATTGAATATTTGTATACAATGATCACGTGTTTTCTACAATATAATATAACTCCTGTATTTATTTTTGATGGGAAACCTCCTCCCGAAAAATATGCTTTGTTGTTACTCCGCGAGTCAAATAAAGCAAAAGCCGAGGCAAAATACAATGAAATAATTACAAAAACAAGTGACCACCGAAAACTGGATTCCTTGAAAAATCAGTTTGTCCGATTAAACGATACCAATTTCAAACAAGCCAAAGATTTATTGGATGCATATGGAATTCAACATATTACATCACCAACCGAGTCTGACCCATTGTTGGTATATTTAGTTCAATCGGGAAAAGCTTGGGCGTGTTTATCCGAAGATATGGATATGTTTGCCTATGGTTGTATTCGTGTGTGCCGTGGATTAAATTTAGATACACACGAACTATTATTATACGATACAGAATCTATTTTACGTGAATTGGACGTGTCTTTGGAAGATTTTCGACAAATCTTGGTATTGTCTGGAACCGATTACAACGAAGAAAACGGTGACCTATACATGACATGGAATTATTATTCAAAATACAAAGAACAAAAAAAAGAACAAAAAAAAGAACAACAACAACAAAAAGATTTTATTCAGTGGCTTTTACAAAATACAAACTATATTCAAAATTTGGATAAATTCTCTCAATGCTATTGTATGTTTTTGATGGAAAAATACGATGTTTTATTTTCATCTTTCAATCGCATGCAACTTATGCGCACTCCCTATCACCCAACCTCTCTTCGTCGTGTATTAGAAAAAGATGGATTTATGTTTTTAACGTAGTAATTATTTTGAATAGTCCAAGAACCAAAACCATGGGAACAAATCCCCAAAATGCAGTCCAGCCATATGTTACATGATGATAATAACCGTCTAAACTTGGAAAGATGCGGGTAAATCGAAATAGTATATCCAATACAATACCAAATAGTCCAACATACAACCACGTAATAGGAAACTGAAATAAATACATATATATCACATAAAAAAAAGATAGCATTCCTCCCGCAATAAACATGGATTCAAATTTGCCGTGTTGTTTAAAATAGGAATCCCCATCCAGACGGTCCGCCCAAATAAGGAGCGATTTGTTGTAATAATGCGTCCCCTATAATACCGACCATACACGCACTTGCAATTATTCTACAGTCCATTATACTTGAATAACATTTTTTTATTTTTTTGTTCCTATAAAGACCGCTTGCTCTAAATAGGAATAAAACATTCAGTAATATTTTTAAGATTTTTTCCTGAAAAGGAGGCTAAGAACAAATGATGAAATTTTTGGGAGTAACAATGAAATTTCCTTCATAATAAATAGGCGAATCTCCCAATTTTTCAACCGAGCCAAAATATTTATTATTATCCGTGTAATGGACCAGACTTGTTTTATTTTTTTTATTTGTATATGAACCGATTGTAGTTTTTATGTTTAGCAATCTACTATCACAATGATAGTAGATTTTTTTATTGTCGTCAATGATTTTCCATAGACCTTGCTCAATAAGCAATTGTAAATTTGAACGACGATAATTTGAATAACGATAGGATGATGACATTTATTTGATTTATTTGAGGGTTAATTTAAAAAAAAGATTTTCAATTTTTCCCACCATCTACGATATTTTTTTTATTTTTTTTTTAAATTCTAAATTCTAATGGTGTCCATAGTATCCAATAGAATAGAGTCCAATATTGATTGAATTTCATTGTATTTTTCAATTGTTTTTTTCGAAAGTTCAAATCCATATTGTTCCTTACATGTCGTATAAATCGGATTTTTTGAACAATGTAATTCTTGTAAAGCAAGAGTCTTTACTCCACTGAGCCTTGTGATTTTATTATTTACACAATGTAATCTTTGTAAATTGGGAGGAAGATTTTCGAGAGAAGTCAGTTGATTATTATAACAAATCAATTCTCGTAGAGTGGCAGGAAGAGTCCCAAAGGCTCCGCCGAGCCGTGTGAGTTGATTGTTGTGACAAACTAATGTTTGTAGTTCGGGAGGAAGATTGGTTAGAGAAGTAAGCTGATTATGTGAACAATCTACTGCTCGTAAATCTGGGGGAAGATTTTCGAGAGAAGTTAGTTGATTGTTATTACACTGTAAAAATCGTAAGGCTGACTCGGTTTTTCCCTCTGTTTTCCCATCCTCTAATCGGTCGCGATCACTCCCTCGAAAGTTGAGACCCGTGAGTTTATTTTCCCAACACAATAATTCTTCTAAAGTGAGAGGAAGATTGCTGAGAGAGGTCAGTTGATTTGTACAACACAATAATCTCTGTAGATTTGGAGGAAGATTTTCGAGAGAAGTAAGCTGATTGTCCGAACAATCTAATATTTGTAAATTGGGAGGAAGATTTTCAAGAGAAGTAAGTTTATTATCCGAACAATATAATGTTTCTAGATTGGGAGGAAGATTGTTTAGAGAAGTGATTTGATTGATTGAACAATCCAATGTTTGTAAATTTGTGTATAGAGATAAATCCGGTAAAACTTGTAAGTTTTGTTTCGAAAAATTCAAATAGGTTACGGTATAATCAGTCATTTTAAGTTTGTTTATTAAAACATAAAAAAAGATTTTCAATTTTATTCAGCTAATAGGAACAGATAGTAGATTCTTATTTTAATAACGGGCAACATTCTTTTTCTTTTTCCATTCGTTTGATTTCATTGTATTTTTCAATCGTTTCTTTGGTAACTTCTTCAACTCTATACATTTTCTGGCATATTATAGAAATTGGATTATTTTGACAATTGAATGATATTAAATTGGGAGGAAGATTATCAAGAGATGTTATATAATTATTTATCAATTTTATTAACTCTCTCATCAATGGTCCAAGTTTTATTTTAATAGAGGACAGCATTCTTTTTCCATTCGTTTGTTTTCATTGTATTTTTCAATTGTTTCTATAGAAAGTTCAATCCATATAGTTTTATAAATTGGATTATTTTCATAATATAATTGTTGTAAAGTAAGAGGTAAAATATCCAGAGAAGTGAGTTGATTATTCCAACACCATAAGTTTCGTAAATTGTGAGGAAGATTTTCAAGAGAAGTCAGTTGGTTATGGTGACACCATAATTCTTGTAGATTGGGAGGAATATTGTTTAGAGAAGTCAATTGATTAGCATAACACCATAATACTTGTAAAGTGGGAGGAAGATTGTCAAGAGAAATAAGTTGATTGTTTGAACAATGTAAGTTTTGTAAATTGGAAGGAAGATTGTTTAGAGAAGTCAGTTGGTTATTATAACACTGTAATGTTTGTAAATTGGAAGGAAGATTGTCGAGAGAAGTCAGTTGATTATCGTGACAATTCAATTCTCGTAAAGTGGGAGGAAGATTATCCAGAGAAGTGAGTTGATTATCGTGACAATATAATGTTCGTAAATTTGTATAGAGAGATAAATCCGGTAAAACTTGTAATTTTCGATTCCATAAATCCAATCTTGTTACTGTATAATCTGTCATTTATTATTAATGTTTGTTTAAAAATAAATATCAATTTTCTTTGGTTGCTATCTATTTAAGTTAAGTAGCGGGCAACATTCTTTTTCCAATCGTTTGATTTCATTGTATTGTTCAATTGTTTTTATAGAAAGTTCAAATCCATATAGTTCCAGTATGTGTACTAATACATCTTTTTTTATTAGTAAAACAATCACTACACCATTTGCTAATACAATTATAACAATTATGGTTTGATATGACTGAAACATAACTATTATATTTTCCACATTCTATACACAACTCACAAGTATGTTCATCATCTGAACTATATTCATAACATTTTTCACATTTATAACAAGTATGTTCATCATCTGAACTATATTCATAACATTCTTTACATTTATCACATTCGCGACAACTACAATTTTTATTTTCATTTCCACAATCTATACAACAACATTCTAAACAACTTCCGTAGCAATCATCACCCCAATAACTTTTACCCGTTCCATAACAAACCTCACAATAATTTCCATCGCATAATTCATTTTCATCACTATCATTGTCTTCACAACAATCTTTTGCAAAATGCCCTTTCTTACCACATTTATAACATTTATCACTTATTGAGCGAATAGTTTGTAATGCTTTATCTTTATCATATTGTGATAATTTTACATTACAATATGAACCTCCGCGCACATTATCAATTCCATATTTTTCCATAGCAATTAAAGTATATTTTTCTTCATCAAACGCGTCACCCTTCACTTCCGACAAAACCTTTATTGGTTTATATAATTTACTCCATTCACTTCCTTCTTCTTGAAAATGTTTTAAGATTCTTTGTTTTGGAACACACGACTTTCCAACATAATATTTATTATTTTCAAGTTCAAGTGTATAAATAGTTGTTGTCATACTGATTTTATAAAAAATGTTTGTTTAAAACATATCAATTTTATTCGGTATGTGTTCCAGATAAAATTGATGAATAAAATGCATATTTTTTAATCAAATCTATCATGTCTGAGGTAAAGAAACCTTCCTTAAAAAAACAAGTAAAATCATCCTCTGAACAACCGCAACCACAAAAAAAATTATCCACTGAAGATGAGGTGTTGGCAGATACATATCAAATGAAAAGCGAAATTGAACACATATTGGACCGACCCGATACATTTATTGGTTCAAATCAATCTCAATTAACGGGAATGTGGACAACCACCTTACAAGGACAATCTTTTATTGATTTTAAAGAGATTGAGTATAATCCGTCACAATATAAATTATTTGACGAGATTATTGTAAATAGTTGTGACCACATTGTTCGTATGAATCAATCCACGCTGGCTGATAAAAAAATGGTAACCTTTATTGACGTTATCGTAAATTCGGACACCGGCGCTATTTCTATTATGAATGACGGCGATGGATTGGATGTAGCGAAACATCCGATTCACACAAATATTTGGATTCCAGAACTTATTTTCGCACATTTGCGCACATCCAGTAATTACAAAGCCGAAGACCGAACCGTCGGTGGTAAAAACGGATATGGGTCAAAACTCGTATTTATTTGGTCAACATTCGCCCGTTTGGAAACGGTGGATCATCGTCGCCGATTAAAATATACACAAGAATTTCGAAACAATTTGAATGACATTGGTATTCCTGTAATAGAACCCATTCCATCGAGTTTAAAAAATGTAAAATCATATACTCGCGTAACATTTATCCCTGATTATGCGCGTCTCGGATTGGCGGGAATTTCGCAAGATATGTTGGCACTCTTTTATAAACGAACCATCGATGTTTCGGCTTTATCTCCCACATCTATTAAAGTATCGTTTAATGGAACACTTATTGACGTAAAATCTTTTAAGAAATACGTTGAATTGTTTTCATTTAATAGGGATACGGATAAAGATAAAAACAAACATATTTTCGAGATAGCAAATGAACGCTGGGAATATGCGGTTTCTATATCATCAGTCGGCGAATTTAGACAAGTGTCGTTTGTAAATGGTATTTGCACATTTAAAGGCGGGAAACACGTGGACTATATTGTCGACCAAATCACTCGAAAAATGTCGGAATTTATCGAGAAAAAGAAAAAGGTCAAAGTGAGTCCTTCCTCCATTAAAGAACAATTGTTTTTATTCTTACGATGCACCATTGTGAATCCGGCATTTAATAGCCAGACAAAAGAATACATGGATACACCTATTTCCAAATTCGGGTCGTCGTGTGTTATTAGTGACGGATTTATTGAAAAAGTCGCCAAACTCGGCATCATGGACCAAGCCTGTTCGATTACCCAAGTAAAAGAAAATAAACGAATTGCAAAAACTACCGACGGAAAAAAGGGAACTCGTGTGCGATTGGAAAAATACATTTCGGCTTCATTTGCGGGAACAAAAGAATCGAAAAAATGCGTTCTTATTTTATGTGAAGGAGATTCGGCAAAGTCCGGTGTTATGTCGGGACTTTCGCAAGAAGACCATGATTATATTGGCATTTATCCATTGAAAGGAAAAGTATTGAATGTGCGTAAAGCCGATGCGAAAAAGATTGGAGATAATAAAGAAATATCCGAATTGAAACTCATTCTTGGTTTAGAAAATGGACGCACCTATTCTACATGGGAAGATGTCTATAAATATTTGAATTATAGTAAAATTATGATTTTATGCGATGCCGATGTAGATGGTTCTCATATTAAAGGTCTTATTATTAATTTATTTCATAGTCAGTGGGCATCATTAGTTCAGTTAGACGGATTTTTATCTTATATGTTGACTCCCATTCTACGCGCAAGTCGGACGGGACATAAAACGCTATCCTTCTACAATGACGGAGAATACCGAGAATGGGAACAAAGTAACAATAGTAATAGTCAATGGAAAATAAAATATTACAAAGGATTGGGGACGTCTACCGCCGAAGAATTTCGCGAGTATTTTGCGAATAAAAAATACGTGGATTATATTTATACTCCTGTTATTAGTGACGATAGTATTGACAAGGCGTTTAATGATAAACGAAGTGACGACCGTAAATTATGGTTAGGGCAATATGATAAAACACAATTTATTAATACAAATGAAACGCGTGTAACATATGAGACATTTATCGACCATGATTTGATTGATTTTAGTATTGAAGATTGTGCTCGGTCGATACCCAGTATCGTCGATGGACTTAAACCGTCGCTACGCAAAATTCTGTATTCGGCGTTTAAGCGTAATTTAACATCCGATATTAAAGTTGCGCAATTTGCAGGTTATGTATCCGAACATGCGGCATATCATCATGGTGAAGTAAGTCTTCAAGGAGCTATCATTAATATGGCACAAACATTTGTCGGTTCAAACAATATTGCGCTATTGTTTCCCGCAGGTCAGTTTGGAACGCGAGTTATGGGCGGAAAAGACGCAGCTTCACCGAGATATATTTTTACACATTTATCTAAAATTGCGCGAACCATTTTTCCGAAATCCGACGATGCCGTGTTGCGGTATTTGCAGGATGACGGTCAATCGATTGAACCCGAGTTTTATGTGCCCATTTTACCGATGGCACTAATTAACGGGTCGGACGGAATTGGCACGGCATATTCGACGACTATTTTACCTTATAATCCAAGAGAAATTGCATTGTATTTACAAGAAATGATACAAACACCGACGCAACAAATACCGACGCAACAAACACCGACACAACAAATACCACAACAAAAACTATCTCCCTATTATCACGGATTCAAAGGAACCGTGGTTGAAGTGAGTGCCGATAAATATCTTATTCGAGGCACATATTCGGTTATTTCGGATACAGTCATTCGTATTAGCGAGTTACCGATTGGGATGTGGACCGATACGGCGAAAAATATATTAACCGAATTATGTGACACATCGCGAAAAGATAAAGACGGTAAATCCATTCCAACATTCATAAAAGATTTTACCGAAAATCATACCGATACAATTGTGAATTTTACCGTTGAGTTTATAGCGGGAAAAATAGAAGAATTATTGGCACAAGTCGATCCAAAGACGGGAATCAACGGCATTGAAAAACTATTGAAATTAACGACTACTGTATCAACGACAAACATGCACATGTTTGACTCTAAAGGACGTTTGCGAAAATACAACCATGTGAATGAAATTTTAGATGAGTTCATTGAAGTGCGATTGCACACATATATGGAGAGAAAGGCATACCAAATAAAACAATTGGAACATGACTTGATTATTCTGTCAAATCGGGCTCGGTATATTCTGGCGTTGTTAGATGGTGAATTGGATTTGCGTAAAAAAACAAAGGCGGATATTTATCGTATATTAACAACCATGGGATTCGATTCGATGATTCACGTGGATTCAGAGGAAGGTGTGGATTCAGAAACGACTGTATCCTATGAATATTTGTTAAAAATGCGAATGGATTCAGTGAGTAAAGAAAAGGCGGATAAAATAATCATGGAACGAACTCTGGCAATTCAACAATTGTCGGAATTAAAAGAAACTACCGTTCAAACTATGTGGTCGCGAGATTTGACGAATTTTATGACAGAATACGACAAATATGTAGTTGAACTTAACGAGACAAATTCAACCGTTGTAAAAGAAAAGGTCGTGAAGAAATCTGCAAATGCAAATGAGAAAACAAATGCAAATGAGAAAAAAAAGAAAATCGTTAAAGGTTAAAAAATATGAGATTGAAATGTAAAAATAGATGTTCCTCCCGAATTATTTCCATAGCCGGTTGTTATGGTTGAAACATTTCCCGTATTTCCGGTAATAACAGTGGATGCATTTTGTCTACGATTTCGCACATACTGGGAAAACCGCATAGCTTTTGTAATAGAGGGGTCATTTCCTCCCGTTTGAAGAGGCACATATTGAATTTGTTTAAGACAATTTGCGATGGAACAGTATTTTTGTATGTTGTTGGTTCTCGCTAATTGTAGATTTTCGACAAGGTCGTCTTGTGGAAAAGTTGCCATATTGGTTATACATTATATTACGATATTATATTTTTATTTATTTCTTTCATTCGTAAAAATTTCGTAACTTTACTGCTATTTTTTTGTTCCGTGCGAATAAATATGTTTTTACCATCCGGCACACTAATTGTAAAGTATTTATTGTCAGGTGTTTTCAATGCCCAATATCCGTTGATTTGGGAGTCGGTTGATAATCCAAATATTGACGCAACATCAGGGCTAAATATATGCCCAACCGTTGTTTGATTTGCTGTTATAATTTTTTGTTTTTGTTTTTCGTTCTCATAGGCGACTATAACATAGGGGTGTAAATCCATTATCGGTCCGGACCCATATATTGTGCGTCTGGTTGCATTGCGTTTGGTTGCATTGCGTTTGGTTGCATTGCGTCTGGTTGCATTGCGTCTGGTTGCATTGCGTTTGACGGTTCGTCGGCGTTTATTTACCATAATACAATATATCTATATTATTCTGTATGTAAAAGTCGTTGTGCAACCAATATACATTGTTCTTCCGGAGTTAATTTTTGAAATATAAGAGCATTATGGAACGAAACCTGAAAAAAACGAACACCCTTTTTGCACTTTATATTCATATTTCCATTTGAAGTTTCAACAATATCAGTGACAATTCCCCCGTTTGTTATTTTGTCTTTGGGTATTTTTTCATCAATGTCAAGCCTTTTTTCATCAAGCCTTTTTTCGTCAAGCCTTTTTTCGTCGAGCCTTTTTTCGTCAAGCCTTTTTTCGTCGAGCCTTTTTTCGTCAAGCCTTTTTTCGTCGAGCCTTTTTTCGTCAAGCCTTTTTTCGTCGAGCCTTTTTTCGTCAAGCCTTTTTTCGTCAAGCCTTTTTTCGTCAAGCCTTTTTTCGTCAAGCCTTTTTTCGTCAAGCCTTTTTTCGTCAAGCCTTTTTTCGTCAAGCCTTTTTTCGTCAAGCCTTTTTTCGTCAAGCCTTATCCATCGAATGTATTTACCTTTTTTAATTTGGTCGATACGGTGTATTACATAAAATCCCGTTAAATTGTGATAAAAATCTTCATTTAAATTATGCAGTTGCAATGAATTGATTACATCTATAGATATTTGTTCTAATGATACGTTCATATAATATATTATTTTTATTATTTATATGAATTGGTTCTTATGAATTGGTTGTTGTAAATACGGTATCACATGTTACGCAAATATATGAGTATTTTAATTGTTCATCGTCATATCTCACATAAATAATTTCAGCCGGATTTTTCTCTCCATTTTTTCCGATAACATTTGTTTTACATTGAGCATTCGGACATTCCATATTATATACGCGCGGAAGAGTTGGATCATGTTTTGTATATGGATTAATATTGTAGTTATAATTTTGAGTATTGGTTGTATTGGTTTCTAATACACAAACACTTTCAACCTCTTTATCCACATGTCCGCATTTTCGACAGTAAGATGATAATTTGTTTTCGTTTTCTTCGTCAATGCGAATATAATACATATTGTCACAATTAGAACAGAATTTCATAATAAGTCGTATAATATATAATATCTATTTGTTTTATGTTTTAATTATCAATTTTTATCTTTGATTGGATAAAATCTATTTGATGAGCAAAATTGAATTCTATTTTTCATATTTTTTATTCAAATTCCTAAAATATGACTACACCCGAACAATCTACTTTTATGAAATCGTTTTCATCCGCTATAAATAGTTTGACTCCATTATGGAGTGCAAATATTTTGGCGGGGGTTGCACTCGGTAATGAATATAACATGATTATCACACTCATATTGGGTCAATTTACAACAAAAATTCTCCAAAATATAAATGACGTAACAGTTATTATTATTTGTATCGTTTGTTCTATAATAGCTCTATGTATCAAATACAGTTATATTCCAACCATTTCATTGTTTCATGTATCGGAAGAATGTTTTGGATACTCATATCACAATGATATGAGAAGCTCGATTGCATTTTATATGTGGAATGATTTTCTGTTAAATCAACCTGAAATAACCATGCGTATGAATTTATCAAATCAAAATATACATTACAAACATATAACGCAAATTATACAAAGTTCCCATAAAAATTGGATTCCTATTTCTGCATTGAAAGGTATTTCTGTAAAAATCGTTGTTCGCGATGATATTGGAAACTGTTCCATATCGATAAAATCAACTCTAAAACGAGGAGAATTAGACAAACTAGAGCAAGAAATGTTGAAAAAATATATGTCCGACAAACCGAAAATATATGAAATCCTATACCTGCACGAAAAAGAAGACCCTTTGATTCCCATATCAAACGAGTTCAAAATGGTTCATAAACAACTCATTCAAAATGAAATACAAGTTAGTTCAACGGTTTCTGTAGCAAAAGGAACATTAGACACACAAATGAAAACAGCGGAAGAAAAATCCGACGAAATATATGCAAAATCCCGATTTATGTGTATTTATTATGAAATTGTTCCTGATGTATTTATTACAATTGGATATGGATATGCATCAGATTACCATACAAATACCAGTGGATACACATGTAATATTTATTCGAAAAATAAAAAACAATTCAATGAATTTATGGAAATGATTCAACAAAAATACGATTCCGAGATGTGTATTTACCAACAAGCCTATATGCGATATGAAGGATATGAAGGATTTGATGGTGGTAATACAGGAAGAGCTTTTGGAGGTCGTTTGACAGAAATGATAGATTATTGTTATCCGATTATTGCATTAAATTATTATTTGGTCCACACATGTAATATAAACCCGATTACAATTTCAAAATTAAGCAATGGTTCCTCTGATAGATATTGGTTTTATGAGAAAAAACTGCTATATAAAATAGGAAATTTATATCATCATAAAATAACCTATAATAAAACCAATACAATTCATTTGAATATCGCTCGTATACCGGAAAAAGACCAAAAGGTATCCATGTATCAAACACCATCGACCAATGTGATTTATTCTCTCCGATGTGAATCCGCCGAAATATTACATGAGTTTACAGAAAAGATGATTTCCGAATTTACGAAAATAAAAATAAATATAGAAAATGTGGACCCAGCTCTCTATCATTTTGTGTATTCAGGAAACAATACATTTATATCTAAAATTTTGTCGAGTCCCACAGAAGAGTTATATGAAACGTTTGACCACATACACAATGAACATTCGGATGTTTTCAAAAAACAATTGGACCTGTTGAAAAACAAAGAATTCTATAAAAAACGTGGATTAAAACGTAAATTGGGGTTTTTATTTAGTGGTGTGTCTGGTTCTGGAAAAACATCGTCCGTAGTGGCAATGGCGTTGCATGATAAACGACACATTATGGAGATTAATTTTAGTGCCATAAAAACCCAATCTGAACTTGAAAATATTATTAATAAAACAGAAATTAACGGAATTAAATTTACCAAAGAACAATTAATATTGTTATTTGATGAAATGGAAGTTGGATTAAAAAATCACAATAGAAGTATTAGTGGCGAACAATCTCCCGTAAGTGATTTTTCCGAATCGGTGGATAAGTGTTTTATGGATAAGTGTTTTATGGATAAGTGTTTTATGAAAATACAGAACCAGAACAAAAACCAGAATGAGAACCAAAACCAGAATGAGGACAAGAACGATACAAAAATAGATATTAGTAAAGTGTTGAGTATTTTGGATGGAATTGGAAATTACAACGGTCTTGTTATTATCGGAACAACCAATTACAAAGAACAATTAGACGCATCTATTTACCGGTCCATGCGATTGACATTGTATGAGTTTCAAAATTTGCGTAAATGTGATGCCATTGCCATTATTGAACAGTATTTCGATTGTTGTATGACAAATGAACAAAAAGAATTGATTATTGACCGACAATTTGTCCCCGCTAAACTAATTCATCAGTGTATTACCTATTGCACTACATTAAAAATAGACGAATTTATGAAACGTTTAGTAGGATAGACAGCTCCATCTAAGAGACAGTTCCATCTAAGATACAGTTCCCTCTAAAAATCATTCGCAATATCGCATGTTTCATCCTCGTCGTCTTCCGTTTCAACCATAATAATTCCGATACCTTTCCAAATATTGTTTTCCGGTTTGCCATATTCTTTTTCAAATCGTGTGTATAATTCCATCGGTTTTGGCACATTTTTTTCACCGTATAAATTAATAAACCATTGTTTAAAACAATCTCTCAACTGCGTCTGGCTTAATTTCACTTTGGGCGAGTTCGGCAATTTCTCTATTTTTTCTTTAAAGAACAGTGCCATCACATCTTGTGCTTGTTGATATGCATTACTTGCACCCATAACCGTTGGACAATCTTCCACCAATCCTTTTGTTCGTACCGCAACTTTCACCAACATATACATGAAATATTCTTTCCATTCATCGAATTTTTCATCAATCTTTAAATTCAATTTGAATTGATATGGTTTTAATGGATCTCCCTGAACGGGATTCTCTGTAAAAAGAGACGGAAATGGAACTTCACGAATACGTCTCCATGTTCCGTGAGTCGCCTCGCCAATTTCAAGACGTTCATTGGAACAAATAGCCAGTTTAAATTGCGGTAAATATTTTAAGGTATTTGTCATATAGGGAGCTCGACATTGAATTGTGTCTTTTCCACTGGTAAGTTCTTTCATAATACCATCATTGATTTTATCGCCTTTGGTCGCTTCTTGCATCACTCCATACCGTGTGCCTTTTAATTCAACTAATTCAGGAGTTAATCCACCGACCTCCGCTCTTCGCCCTGTAACCATTCGCAACGGAACACTTCCTTTGTATTCTCCCAAGATTTTAGACATTAAATCCATCAACACGGATTTACCGTTTTGTCCATGTCCGATATACATATTAAAGGTTTGATTCGCAGCAATACCGATAAGAATAGAAGCCAAATGTTCCCACATATATGTATGTAAATCTTCAATCGGAAACAATTGTCGCATAAATAGACGAATTTCATCCATAATTCGCATGGCTTTTGGAGTTGATACTTCTTTATCAGACAAATACGTAATACCGGTGCTTTTTGTAATACAATCTTCGGGTCGTCCCGGACGAAAATATCCTTCGTTGTCCGTTTCTTTAAAATCAATAACTCCATTTGTGAAACAGAGTAAATAGGGATTTAAATCCATTTTCTCCAAAAAGTGACTATCGTAAAAGAATTCCATTGCTTCTGTCATTACATTATTTTTACTTGAAGTAGAACACAGAGAGGATTGTATTTTCGCCATTTTTGCTAATTTTTTTAATTGTCGATTTTTTTCATCTTCGTTATCTTTAATTTCGGCAACACGAGTCGACTCGGCACGATGAATATCTGCAAATAATTCGTGTAATTGTCCGGATATTTTACTACGTAATGTAGTGCCGGTTTCATCAATTGCCCAGCGATGATTGCAAAATCGATACCATATTTTACCTTTAATACTGGCACACACATATTCGTCTTTAAACAAATGAAATAAAAGTTCGGCAGTTTTTACATCACCACTATCGGGATTTTTTATTAAATTATGAATATATTTACTGACGGAATTGTCTCGAATTTTTGTAAATTCCGCCTCATTTTCAGATTTCGACCAGTGCATAATAGAACGTTGTGTTAATCCATCGGGTCTATTCATATCAAATTGCAACCATTCGGCATAATAATTTTGTATGCTTGTTGGATACGTAAAATCGGGTCGAAGTGATAATAAATATATCCAAACAATAAACATCCTATCATCAATATTTCTCAATGCCCAACCTACCCGCATACGACGGTCGTATGTTCCCGTAACACAATATTTTTCGGGAGGTAGAATCATCGTATAATTAAATGTATCAATTAAATCATATTCTCGGGATTGTTCTAAATCCGCCAGCAATTCATCCACGACTCGTTTTAATTCGTCTCGACACGTTACTGAAAAGAGTGCAGTCAAATGATTTTGGATAAATGGACTCGTCTTTTTATTTGTTAATGACGTATTTCTGGAAGCGGAGGATTTATGAGGGGCGGTTGTGGAGGAAGCTACCAAATAATTTTCAATAAAACTTGGTCGATATATAGGATTGTATAATACTTTGTTTCTTGCGGACATTTGTTTTAATTCATCAATAGATACGATACCTGTAACTGCCCTACACCGGCGCATAAATTCTGAATCGGAAGGGTCAAATGTGATGTCGTGAATATATGTAAGTGTGTATGCTTCGTGGTCTGGTTTGCGCGAACCATACATTTGCCAATTTGTGGTTCCGTGTGCAATTCCCTCGTCAACGACATCTTTCCATGTATTAATAATAGGCAAATCTTCCCACATGTTACTTAATTCCGTAACAATTTTATCACGAATATATAAATGCACCTGACGATGTTCAACTCCTAAACCAAATATAAGATGAATTCCGTCTTTTGTCATATTTTTTTCAGATACAGGATTTACATGTGCCTTTTCAAGCACATACACCGGAAATTTTGTATTTGCATCGAATGTATAAACGGATTTTAGTTCTTTTAAATATGTGTCTATCAAATCGTCAATGTGGTCTTTTGTGTACAGTCGTTCTTTAATATCAAGTGAAAAGTGAAGGTCCAAATCCACGAGCAAAGGTCCTCCTCCATGAATATGTTGAGCTTCTGTCAAATATTCTTTGTTCCCTTGTTCAAAAACATGGGCGTGATATAGTTCAATAAAGGTGGAATAATCTTGGTCATTAATATGGTAATTACCACCGTATATATCCTTATCTTTATTTCCAATACGGGTATTTGTTGAGGGCTTGTCGGTGAATTCCTTTTTGGTTGTATGTGACTTTAAAAAGGAATGATAGGGGGCATTGTTATGCATATACTATATTTTTAATGTATATTTATGTTGATTGCCTTTCAATTTTTCTTGGCGTGCATTCACAAAAATGTAATTGGCATATAAATTTATGTGTGGATTATTTCAATAAAGGGCAACATTCTTTTTCCAAATTGTCGATTCGTTTCATTTCATTGTATTGTTCAATCGTTTTTACAGAAAGTTCAAAATTAAAATCATACATTTCCATATAAATTGGATTGTTTTGACAATTGAATAATTGTAAATTGGGTGGAAGATGGTCAATAGAAGTTAGTTGATTCGTGCTACAGCATAATACTTGTAACTTGGAAGGAAGGCGGTCAAGAGAAGTGCCAAAGGCGGACTCTAATCGGTCGTTATCACTCCCTCGAAAGCCGAGCCTTGTGAGTTGATTATTATTACAATATAATTTTCGTAAATTGGGAGGAAGATTTTCGAGAGAAGTAAGTTGATTATTGTCACAATGTAATTGTTGTAAAGTGAGAGGAAGATTGTTTAGAGAAGTCAGTTGATTATTTTCACAATGTAATTGTTGTAAAGTGAGAGGAAGATTGTTTAGAGAAGTAAGTTGATTATTGTCACAATGTAATTGTTGTAAAGTGAGAGGAAGATTGTTTAGAGAAGTCAGTTGATTATTTTCACAATGTAATTGTTGTAAAGTGAGAGGAAGATTTTCGAGAGAAGTCAGTTGATTATTGTCACAATGTAATTCTCGTAAATTGGGAGGAAGATTTTCGAGAGAAGTTAATTGATTATTCCAACAATATAAATATTTTTAATTGGTTGTACTTCTTCCGTGTCATTAATTTTCCCTCAAAAATCATTTTATTATTATTTGTTCTTATATCGGTTTTGCCAAAAATTCCGTTAAAGGAATCGTTTCTTTTTCAATTCCTTCATCTAACAATTCCTGTGGAATTGAAAATAGAGAGCCATTCGTTTTTGTAATTATACTATAATTTGGAACTGTATATGTCGATGGAGCAGGAGACCGCACAAAATAAAATCCCTTCTGTATATCTCCCGACAATACTAACCATAACATTTTCCCCCACGATGTCTCTCCAAATCCCGTTCCACTATGAAATAGTTGTTTTAATCCATACACGGAAAACAAAACAATGGGTAGATTTTTAGCGGTTGCTAAAATCCATAAATCAATATCGGTAAAGATATAATCCGCTCCTACTATGCGCGACGTAATGTATTCCATATCTATTTTTTTCTTTAATACCGTCGTCATGGTTTTATCGGTCTTCCAAACAATTTGTATCTTTTGTAAAAGACCCGTATCTATCTTTTCGTATCCGCGAATTAATTCCTGTTTTATATCGTCTATAGAAAATACCATATTATTGTCTTTGTTTATATCATTCATAATATATCGTATTACGTGGAAGGAACATGCGGGAGTATCGTATTTGAAAAACAATTCTTCGCCCAATAATGTAAAATGTCGAACCCAAACCGATTTTGCGTTACCCTTTATTTTTTCACGTTTGTCGATACATTCAATTTCTAACTGTGCCATATAATTTGTTCCTTGTTGTTTATTGCGAAAATCAGATACTTTAATGGAAGGATAGGTAAATGCATCATGAATCATCGGCTCCGCCATATCATACGACATATTTCGAACATAATTATTTTGATGAAATACATGTATATTTGTGAAATAGGTGGTGGATGATGTATTTGTTCCAAATAAAAGTGTTTCCATCATCACCAATTCATTGTCCCGAATTTGGTATTCAATATTAGAGAGATTGATTGCATTTTCCAACATATACATGCGAATTCGTGCATATCGTATCAATTCATCTGCGAGACGTGTATAATAATATGTTTTATTGTCCATTTCTGAATGCATTAGATTTTGTTTTGGTATTAAAAGTCGGCAACGTCCCGTTTCTTGGTCTATTTCACATAATGAAGAAGATGATGCTGATGAAGAAGATGATGCTGATGAAGAAGAAAACGATGAAGAAGAAAACGATTCCGGAATAGGTAATTGAGAGAAATCCACGGTGAGTTCAAATCCAATTTCACGTTTTGATGCTTGATACAAATAATTACGTAACCATTCTATTTTATCATTGTATACGTATTTTTTGCTCTCTACTAATTGTATAATTTTATTACGATACGTGCGATTTTTATAGTCATTTAATAAAATACGCATAGATGTATAAAATGCCGTATAAAACATATTTTCCCATTCAATATTTCGAATCATCCGCAATCGGTCTGGGTCTTCATGGAGTTTAACGGCAATTTCTCTATCTATATCTAACGAATTCTGTCCATCCATAAATTGAATTCCGTCAATTAACATGGCGTCTGTATATGGCTCCGGTTGCACTTGAATAAACTGATTTGTTTCCGTTAATATTCCCGACACAATATATGTATCCGTATCCGTATTTTTATGCGCAATTACATATATCGGTTTGCACGGAACTTTGTGTTGGGATTTTTTGGTAACGCTATTTATTTCTGTTTTATGAAAGGTGTATATCTGTTTTAATATATCTATTGTATCCCAATACGAATTCCAAAGTTCGGGAGTGTCCATCGACTGTATATTTGTAATTTGCGAAATAGGCGATGACGGAAAACACGGAATAAATTGATAAGGACTGGTCGAACTGTTGTTGTCGTGCACCATAAACCCGATTACTTTCGACTGGTAATTTACAATTTGGCTTTGCATGTGCCACCTATTTCCTTGTATTAAAATATCATACAAATCTGTCGGGTTTTTACTACGGATGAATTTTGCCACAGATAAACTTGGAACTGAGGTGCATTGGGTTTGTTGATAATGTTGCACCTTTTTCAATACATCCGTTAACGTGTTCATGCGCAATAATGTTTTGTATTTCACGTCCATTTCATTTAATACGAATGTTTTTGTGACGGTGATTTGATGCAATCGTTTATTTGTTTCATTTTGTTTTTCTTCATAAATATAAATAGGTTCATAGGTATCATTTTCCTTATATAAAAGAACACACTCCTTGGTTTCATCATACAGTGCATTTGATGAATATGAATTTGTCGGACAGATAACGCGAACCAATTCCCGACTGTCGTGTTTCACAACTTCAAGAATAATTAAATTTATAGGATACGGAATCAATTCGGGTATTTGTGTTGTAAATATATCCCATAAAAATGTATGGTCTTTTACAATAGACGGTTCTACTATATACGCGATAAAATTTTCATATGATGCAATTGTATATCTCGCAAAATCTTCTTGTGCATCCGTAAAATAATCCGATGACAATCGTTGATAAAATTGACTTTCTCGGTATTTGTCAATATCAATGGACGCATAATCCGGATTTAACGGTGCGAACGTCGCCACAAGAGAACTGTTATGCATAACTAAAAATAAATCAATCGTAATATATTTCGCGAGAATCGCAATCATATCCGACAATGATGTGGAAACACTATGTTCCATAAATTCGTCTTTTTTTTCTGGATTGTTCTGGATTTTTTTTCGCAATTGCAACACGTCATATATTTCACAAAAACAGGAAAGAAACGACTGTTGTGGTTGCATTCCATATCGTAAAAGAATCGGCGGAATATTTCCTTGCATTTTACGTTTTTGGGTGAAATCGGTTCTTTGAATTTGGAGAAACATTTCGAGAGAAGGTGAGAGATATCCAAATCGACCATATTCCAACGGAAATGCATTACTTATATATTCATTTTGGTTGATGGCTAATTTTTCAAGTTGGCTTTGCTGTTGCTCGCGTTCTTCTTTTTGTTTTCGATGTTCCTGTTTTTGTTCGTGCGTTTTCACGAAACAACAGGGAATTTTATAGGGAGAACGTTCGGTGGTTGAGAGAAACCCGGGGAAATTCTCAATATAATTACCGCTTTTATCTTGTCGTTTAAATTCATACACAAAGTTCCCGTTTTTCATTTCTTTTACTTTGTCCGTGGTTTTCATAATTCCTCCACACACTCCACTTTTTGCTTCTTTTTCACTCATGCTTCGATTTTCATTCATACACCAATATCGGGGGCAAATATAATAATATGGATTGTCCGCATCCGTTCCATATTCTAATGCATGATTGTTGTAACTGGCACTTCCAGATGTGGCATCAATATGTTCTTTTTCGGCTTTTGTTAAAATAACTGGTTGGCGCATGGACTGACAAATCGTCGAATAACCGCTATAGCGTTTATCCACACTGTCTTCAAATAATATAGGTTCTTGTTTTTTTAATCGTTTCAGAAAATAATTTTTAATATCATAGGCTTTCGTATTTTTTTTAATAGCCATATTTTGTTGCACTGGTTGCGAAGTCTCTGGTAACGAAGTCTCTGGTAACGAAGTCTCTTGTAGAGAAGAGGAGAGGAGTGGTTCTTTTTCTTTGGGCTGTTCTTTATTTTTGGGCTTTTCTTTTTCTTTTGGCTGTTCTGGTGTGGATTCCTCTTCCTCATCCTCTTCTTCATCTTCATAAATATATTCATCCTCATCATCGTTTAATAAAAACAAATTCTGTGGTTTTTTAATACTGTCGGACGACGATTTATTTTTAGATGACGATTCGTTTTCTTTTTCTTCTGATTTTTCTTTCGATGATTCTTTTTCTTCTGATATTTCTTTTTCTCCCAATTCTTTTTCTCCCGATAATTCTTTTTCTTCTGATAATTCTTTTTCTTCTGATAATTCTCCCGATAATTCTTTTTCTTCTTCCGCTTCTGATAATTTTTTCTTTTCAGGCGATTCATTATCAATAGGGAGAACGGGTAATACTATATTTTGTGTATTTGCCGAAAAACAATCCACCCCTTCAATGGTATCTTCAATAACTCCAGATACATATTTCTTAACTGTCGACAAATATTTTAACGATGAAATATCTTCTACTGTCACAGTTAGTTCATTCCGCAAGTCCACATCCATCATTGTTAAAAATCCCGCATGATCTATTCCACGTCCTTCCGCAAACCATGAAACCCCCTCAGTAAACACCCTTTTCGCATGTTCTTCCGTAAAATCACGAAATTTGTCCATTAATTTTTGAACTATCTTTGTCTCCAAATCGGGAGAGTTAATTCCCAATCTCTCCAACGTCTGAACAACTAAAATTAAATCGGGGTTCATGCGTTGATACTCTGACACACGTATATATCGTAATTCTGCATGTTTGTATTGATTTTGGTTTAATGAACTTTCAAAAAAATCAAATATAGGTGACGGACATTGTATTTGTTTATGCAGTTGCACAACATTATTTTTTGTCATTTGTGTCGTAATTGCATACGTAATATGTTTGTAATATACAGAGGGCGTTTCATGAAATGAGGTTGGATGAGGAATTGAAAATCCCATACTCGATAAATTTTGATTTAATTGTTGTATTACGGGAGAAACAATCGTTTGTAATAATTCATGCAATTCGGCAAATTCCAATAGAGGTGTGACATTTTCAGAATATACAGTAATAACACCATTTGATTTGAAATCCAAATACAATTCCATATGTCCGGACACTATATACAGAGTGATTTTATCGGAACGTTTTCCAATAATAGATGTATCAATACCACTAATATATTTATTTTTCGAAATAGTGCGGACTATTTTTAAAAGTTCTTTTGTTTCTATCGACGGAATCAGTTTCCCGTCCATCGATTTTTTATCGCAATACAATCGAAATATATTTGTTGACATAATACTTGAACGATATTCGATAAAAGGAATCGTGGGCGTTGCATGAATATTCTTAAACACAACTTCTAACGGGGGGGATATGTGTCCTTTTTCAGGTAACATAAAAAGCGTAAATTTGGATATACCCGAAGATTTAATAGAGGGTTCTTTTTTATCATAATAGGAGGAGATGTGCGTGTATTGGTCAAAAAACGGTTCGCTGTCGCGCGTATTTTCAATTAATTTGGGGAGAGCATATTGAAAATCCTGAAATGTTTTAAATACATATAAATGTGGATAATACATGGGATAAAAAGAATCTTCATTTCGCGCGAGACATACGAAAATATCGTCGCCCTCTTTCCAATTAAATTCAAACATAAGTTTTTGGTCAAATTGGTCAAACACGGTTTGCGATGTTTTTACGGAATTTATCGGATTCACTGGAAAAATAAAATTCATTGCCCCCATTTCAAATCCGAGAGGTATATCTCGAAAAATTTGTTTTGATTTCGGTTGGCGGTCGAAAGCGTCATAAAACATTTCATAAGTGGATAAATCGCCCACATTATGAATATCCACATAAATAGATAGATTATGCATAAATTGTTGAAATACGCGTGCCGATATTTCAACGGTATCATCTTTTGACAAAATACGGTAAATGGTCGGAAGTTGTTCTACTAAAAATGGCACCTTGTGAAACAAATACAATTCTTCGAAACATATTTTTGGTTTTTCCGAATGATTGGTTACATAAATTATTTTGCGTTTGACCGTTTCTATCGTATCATCTTCCTGAATAATAAGAGAGTCCCGACTAAACGTTATTGAATTGTAATTCTTATCTAAAAAAATAACCGAAGACATATATATTTATTATATATATATAATATGAATTTTATTCGTATAGCTGACTTTTTTATATTATTCCGACATATTCTCAAATAATTTACACAAATAATCTGTATCCAAATAGGGTGTCATAATATACGAATTTTTATGCCGTTGTTTTAGTTCGGATTTTATTTTTTCATAATTCTGACATTTTAATTTATTTGACATTCTTATATGTCGTTCATGCACGTCTACATATTTTATTTGTTGTTGTTGTTGTTGTTGTTGTTGTTGTTGCTGAGGCACTTCTTTCTCCTCACTAAGTAAATCATTTCCTATATCACTGAATAATGCAAATACTTCGGTTCTACGAATTGAATCCATCATACGAATCATTGGCAAATATTCTACTTCTTGTTCTTTTTCATTTGTTTTATTTGTTTTTGTTTCATTGTTTTCTCGTCGTAATGATAATATCCAATTTCTTACAAATAAAATTAAACTTGGGCAACAAACAAATGCATATATTCCCTGTTTATACACATAATTGCATTGTTTATTAATAATAGATTGAAGATATATATCCATATCCATATTACAACAGATTGAAGGTTGAGGCGGTTGCCAATATGGATGTCCATATGTAATACATTGCCATTGAGCAGAGACTTTATTATGTAACTGAAATTCACTATAGCTCGAAGTGGGATGTTGTTCCGATGAAGAAGAAGAAGACGAAGAAGAAAAAGAAGACGGTAAAGAAAAAGAAGACGATGTAGAAAAAATATAATGTCCATTCTCGTTATTGAATGTGCAGTATTCAGACGAACTTACTCCTATCCAAAGTTTACTATAAGATTCTTTTGAATTATAATCCAGTAAAAAAAACACAAAATCGCCACGTAACATACGTATCATGTAGTCAAATCCATATTTTTTATACATTCGTGCTATTTCCGCTGAATCATAATTATACAAATTCCCCTGAAATTGTATAAAAATATCCGGCTCATTTGTTTTTATTTGGGTGTTCTCGCCCTCCTCTTCACAAAAAAATACTTCAATTCCCATTCTATGAATCGGCAAAATGACCGAAGATGGAACTATACAGTGTTCATAATTTAATAACAGATACATACACATTTTACGTAATTATATCTTTATGTTATTTGATGAATATGGATTGCGAATAAGCCCTCGTCCTCCATTGTATTTCCAAAATACATTTAATTCATCTAAATTATGATTAAATCGTATGGTATGAACGAATTTATTTTTGGGAAATGTTTTTCGAATATACTCCAAACAGTGCTGGGTTTCTATAAAATACAACATGGTTAAATCGTCTACATAAAATGTAAATTCCGATAAATCCCCGTTTGGTAAATAGCAAACATTATGAATAGATTTAAATCCATTGTTTTTTATATATGAAGTTAGCGCATGTAAAATATGAAGTTCCTCAATAATTTGAACATTTGTTTTTTCTTTTACGAACATTGTCATAATTTTATATGTATGTTTTATTTTTTATTTTTTAAATTCAATTTTTTATTGGAACTTTTCGTCACTTACATATATACAATGTCAATAGAATGTCATCTATATTTTTGCCCTCTCAACAAACAAATAACCATAGATAAAATACGAAATACACTAACCCCAGATAAATGGCATATTGCGTTAAAAACCGATGAAATGCATATTCAGTTGCGTGAATTTATTAGTGAAGGAAATATGTGTAAAGGATTACGTAAGGAATATGTATTAGAATCGTTTATTGATTCGGATGCAATTCTTGTGATTGTTTTAGACGGTTATTTTTGTGGATTTTCTACCATATTGCGTAATGAAAAAGACAGTGCATTGGTAGTTGATGTAATATGTTCTCTCAAAAAAATGAATGGCATTGGTGCATATATGATAGAAGCATTGACCGAATTGTGTAAAGCCGATGAAATAAAAAATATTACATTGGGGTCGGTTACGGAAGCAGTTCCTTTTTATCTGAAACAAAATTTTGAATGTGAAGGACTTTGTATGATGACAAAACGGGTGTTGGGAGGAACAAAAACACAAACCAACAAGAAAAACCGCACTGGATAATCCCATTATTTGGATTGTTTTGCCATTAATGCCGTTAACCACGGTTTCTCCAAATCCAAAAGTAAATTTCGATAATTTACTGTTTTTTTTTCAATATCACTATAATTTTCATATTGTATTACCGTTAATGGTGTCAACATATACCAAACATCTGTTTTCTGTAATTGTTTCCAATATATATCCAATGCATATTGACGATGATTGTTTGGCTGTTTTTCCAACATGAACACACTTTGTTTAAAATTTCGAATAAGTGTATCATAATAATGAGATGCTACTACATAACATGTCGTGGTTTGGCAGTTATACACTCTACAAAAATAATCAATTCCATTATATTGTTCAAATGGCGGACAATTGTTTCCGCCAATAATTAACACATCCCATAAAGGTTGTATTGGCTGGTTCGCTTCTGCTTCTGCATCTGTATGAAAATATTGTTCAAATTTAGAGAGACTTGATAAAAATGTAGATGGGTCTGTAAAGGTTACATCGTCTTCACAAATAACTACATACTGCCATTGTTGCTGTTTTGCATATTCTAAACATTTTATGTGACTATACGTGCATCCAATAGCCCCTACTTTATGTTTAACCGCATTTATTCGTTGTCCCTGAACGTCATTTAATTTACGAAACTCGGTTTGAATATGCGCATTACGGTCGATTCGGTGCTCTAAATTAATATATAAAATATGATTTAATAACATTATTATTACATCATTGTTTTTTCTTATTTATGTATTTTCTTATTTTCTGGTTTGTCTTATTTTTCTGGTTTGTCTTATTTTTCTGGTTTGTCTAAATCGAGAATGTTCATAATTTTTTCGTGCCAGTTTCTTTTGATTTTTAAAATGCGATTTAATCTCGGGTAATTTGGATAAAACATATACTATTTTTTCTTGAAAGAATCCACGAAATTCTTTCATTCGGTCATGTATGTTTTCCGGCGAAAACCAGTCAATTTCTATTTTTTCAAAGAGTCTTGATTTGTTTAGCACATTTTTATCCATATGTTTCCATAAATGACGATGACTGTTGTTGTAATATTCAGGAAGAAAAACGTCATATGGAATATAAAATAAATGAAAATGATAGGTATCATGAACCAGTGGAAAAATGCCACCACTATGTTTTTCAAGAACTCTTTTACGTAAATCTTCTCCGTCTCCTAAAAAAAATGTCATTTCTTCACCTCCCTCTCGCAAAGCAGTTTCAAAGGGGGTTTCATTTCCTTCACTACCTCCTCCAAAATCGGACCATCCTTTTGCAGAATCTTCCATTGCATTTTCTTTACCGAATAGAAATAATAGTTTTCCATTTGGTGTAAATGTTATAGGCAACATACTTCCAGCAACCATGTTTTATATAATAGAGAGATTATTTTAGCAACCAAATATGGCAATTGAATCTATCATCTCTCGACCTCTCTAAGGTTTTCGTCATTATGCGTCTCCCAAATTGCGTCGGTCGCTAAGCTCCCTCCTTTTGGGAGACACGGTCTACGACAAGTTATTACGACAATAAACAAAAGACTGAATATTACCATTTTTTCATGAAAAAAGGTGTAAAACAATTTAAATATCAATCCTTTCATCTATATAATGACGGAATCGTTAAGAATAAAAACAACGGAAAGACAAGAAAAAGACCAATACAGACAAGAAAAAGAACAAAGACAAGAAAAAGACCAATACAGACAAGAAAAAGAACAAGAAGACGATGTTGTTACGGCAGAGGACTACATGGGAATTCAAAGTCAAAGCGGATTATTACTACAAAGTTTAATGGAATTCTATATGAGTGATCATAACCACATTGATATATTAAAAACGGCGGTTTGTGGTGAATCTCGCATTTCATTACGAATTATTGATTGGTTTGTAACAAATTTTTCAAAAAAATATTATACAATTTATGTGCTAAAAAATAGAGGTACTAATTCGTATCGGTTTAAAGTTCATAATGAATACAAACTTAAATTAAAAGGATACAGTAAAGAAATGTTCGATGTATTTTCGCGAGGTCCACGATTGGAAATGATGGATTTTATAACAACCGTTGGACAAATGTGTTTTTTTAAATGGGCTATTGAGAACCAAATTTTAGAATATATTGAAGCAAATTACGACAGTATTTTAATTGATATGAATAGTCGGAATAGCACAGTGAAACGCCGAGAAACCGATGATGACAACAATAAAACGAGAAAAAAACGACAAGAATTGAGTGTATCGGCATTAAAAACCATTAAAAAAGAACACGTGCATATTATTGTTAAATTTACATGATACATTATGCAGTACCACATATATAACAAATCTCATCCATTTCAATCCATGTTTTACTATCACAATCCGTGTTATCCGATAAATTATCCAACGGAAATATCTCATAAATACAAATATTTGTTTTTATAATAGTAATAATAATATCGTATGCTTTACGTAAAGCAACATACAATTTTCTAAAATCATCTTCCGCTTTAATATGGTATACGTCACATACATTCGAAATTGCCTTTAATTTACCATATATTTCATTATTATCGGAATAATCATAATTGATTATTACAATATGTTTATTTTTTAAACAAATTAATTTGTTCGGGTTCAATAGGGGTGATAATTCGGTCATTTTATTATTTTATTATGTTATTTGTTAAACAAAAAATAAAATTATCAATTTTATCTGATTCTGTACACCCAATAGTGGGGGCGTGGCGCATTCTGTGATGAAACCGATGCAGAAAAAATTGAAAATCTTTTTTTTAAGAAATTCTTTCACATAAAGACAAAAGAAATGACACACGTTCAACAAAACATCGCACAACTTGTAGATGAAATGTTTACATCTACTCCTACCTCGACTCCTACATCTACTCCTACCTTGACTTCTACTGCCGAACTTAAAAAAATAAAACAAAAACAGTATTATCAACGACAACAGGCAAAAATACGTTCAGACCCTGAACTTTACAATAATTATTTGTTGAAATGTCGTGAATCTGCAAAAAAAGCTCGCCAAAAAAAACAACAAGCCCGTTTACAAGAACGGGTTCTACAAAGACAAGAACCAGAACATGTGCAAGAACAAGAACCCGTGCAAGAACCAATGCAAGAACCAATGCAAGAACCAATGCAAGAACCCGTGCAAGAACCAGAACAAGAACCAGACCTCATGCAAGAATTCGTGCAACAACTACTAATACACATTCAAGCACCAATAGTTCGCGTTCGTAGTCCAGTTGTTCGAACCGAAGAACAAAAAGAACGCATAAGACAATACAATAAAATGTATAGAGAAACCCATAAACCAATCATGTCAATGGAACAAAAAATTGAAAAGAGAGCAGAAGATAAAGAACGTGTCATAATGTCAATTGAAAAATGTAGAAAAATTAACAAAGAATTTAAAAAATTACTTGTTGCTCATTTGCGTGAAATGTTTGCAGATTCACGCAAATTTGATGCATAAATTATTAAAAACTTAAAAACGCATATAAAAATACAACAATCGCAAGAAGGTATTATATTACGATAATATATAATGTTTTTTTTCTTTGGAAGTAATAAAACAAAAAGTAATAAAACAAAAATAATTCCAAATGATGCGGATAATTCATCTGTAAAAAATCAACCATCAGAATCCTTTTCAAGAAAAGAACTTATTGTGCCAAATCATACTTTAGTATCATTAACTGAAAAAATTATTTGTCTAGAAACACAGGTGCGTATATTGACGGAAAATGTGTATCAAATAAAAAAACATCAACAAGACACATATGACTTACTTCAAAATATACATGACCAATTATCGAACAATTAATTGCATTTGTCTTATTTTTTGTGTTTTATATTCATGTTCTTGTTCATTTTCTCCCATAAAAATAAGTCGATGGAACCGTTCTATTGCATATCCTTCGATTGGGTGAATATGATGGTCTAATAAATGAACAATATTTTGATAAAACGCGCGCGAACGAGATAAAATGCGGGCTTTAGAAACAACAAATTGTGCGCCAATAGCAAATGTAAATTTTTTATCTGTTAATCGTTTATGAAATATATGCGCATATACATTTTGTAATGTTTCCGCCAGATTTGGATGCACTGGACACCCTGATAAATTCGTGTCTACATGGACCTGACTTATAAACGCAAATTTCGTTTTTTTGGAAGAAAGATAAAATGGATTTTGTACGCATTTTTGAAGAGTGGAAACAATATCTGGAGAGTGGTCAAACGGATTTCCCTGTAAAAAAATAGTATATTCCGCTAAATTATTGTAATTTTGCACGATATGATGATAATATGTATGACCCTCTCTACCGACATTTGGTAATAAAATACTTCTGTCTTGTATATTACTTCTGTCTTGAATATTCGTTGTTCCTTTGCTATAAATAATAACATTTGTATAAGGAGTCAGCCATTCGAGTGATTCATTATAATGCGCTACAACAATTTGTATAGACATTGATATAATTGTCTTCCAATATATAGAGATATTTACCTAAGATTGTATATGGATATTTGGTTTATACGACATTGTGATAAAGACGCACATTCTGGAAATGACTGTTCTATAAAAGGATATGACCGAGCCCGAAATTGGGCAAATTATCCGCCGTTTTCTTCTATGCAAGAACCGCCTATAATTATAACATCGTCGTATCGACGGAACAAAGAATATCCATTTTGTAGGCAACGTTCTGAACGTATGTATATAACGTCACATATTTTACATGATACCCTACAACTTACATCGGATGTAGATGCGAATCACTGTGTTGGAGAGGGGAAACACGTTTTACGCGAAATAGTAGCTAAAAAACCAAAGAATGTCATTGTTGTGTGGGAACACGATGAAATTATAGAAATGATACGGATGTTAGGCATACCTCTTACAAAATGGAAAAATAGATGGAGAGACGAATATGGAATTGTATTTCGAATACAGCTCTCTGATAGCTCTACATTATCATACGATTGTTTTTCGTATACATCTCCAAATACATCGTGCATTACAAAAGATATGCAACAAACGTGGCTTGCGCCATTTATTAAAATAGACCGAACAAACCAAGGTATAGAGAAGAATGTCGGCATTGATTTTATTGGCGTTGAATTTATCGGAATTGGTTTTATCGGTATTGTTTTTATAGGTATTTTTATTTTTTTTATTCGAAATAAATGGAAAAAACAGCAAGAACAACAACAACAACAACAAAACAAAAGACAGTATTATACCATTATTATATAAAATCGGATTCTATGTTTGTGTCGGCTTCTGTTTCGGTGCCTGTATCAAATTCTGTGCCTATATAAATTTCTGTGTTTGGTGGAGTTACTGGTTCCATTATTTTACGATAAACGGACACATACTTATCGGGAACACATATTTCATTATTTCCAATGTATTCAAATACAAGTAATGTTGGCGGTAATTCCGGAAGTTGTTTTATATAATTGCATACACAATTTATACGAACCAATAATGTATGTGTTAGTGGGGGTAGGGTAGTTAAATTATTGTAGGAACACGACAATTCAATTAATGTATTTGGTAAATCGGGTAATTTTCGAATTTTATTATTCTCGCACCATAATTTTTTTAAATGGGAAGGAAGTTTTGGGAGAGATGTAAGCAGATTATCTTCACAATCCAATTCTTCCAATGAATTCGGAAGAGTCGGAAGAAATGCAAGACAATTGCCGGAACAATATAATTTACGTAGATTTACATATCGTGACAAATCAGGCAGTTTTTTTAATTTTTGTAAGGAGAATACCAATTCCGTAGTTGTTCGGTCTACGGGTAAAATGGTAATGTAAGGCGAATTCCAACCACTTGTTTGTTGGGAAGAATATTGTTTTTTATTGGGTTCTTTTTTTTTATCTGGTTCTATTCTTTTATCCGATTCTTTTTTTTTATCTGGTTCTTTTTTTTTATCCGAATTATTAGTTTGTATTGATGCGCCTCGTGTCCAATTCGTTTCCATATCACGTGTTCTATTTTACATAAAAAATATTCAATTTTATCTCAAGAGATAAAAATGAAAATAGAATTATTACAAAAATGAATATAACAAATAACAAACAAAAGAATGAAAACTGGTGTGTTAATTCTCGATAAAAAAACCTATGGAAAAATAGGAAAACGTTTATTGTATCGTTGTATAAGTAGTAGCGAAATAGGTAGCGAAAATGAAATATTTCTTATTCCCTATGAAATTCCCCTCTCATTTTCAAAAAAAACATGTCAAAAATATGTATCCTTTATAAAAGAACCAATAAAAGAAAAAGAAAATGAACCAATAAAAGAAAAAGAAAAAAATGTATCTATCGGAATATTACATGAGGTATTTGGAGATACCGACGATATTTCCGCCTATTTTGAATATCAATTAGCTACAAAAAATCTACGCCATTCGCATAAATTATTTAACGCACATATAAAACATTGTTTATTATCATCTCCTTGTTTATCTCCTCCTTGTTTATCTCCTCATTGTTTTACAATTGACGGACAATTTACCACCGATTTTGATGATGCCTTTTCGGTAAACAACGAAGGTGTTACGATTTATATATCAAATGTAGCCTATTGGATACATAAATTAGATGCTTGGCAATACCTCTCGGTTCATCGCCCAAACACCATGTATCTTCCAGATAAAAAACGTTGTATGTTGCCAGACGATATTTCCAATATTTGTTCATTACAAAAAGATAACATTCGACATGTGGTTGCATTACAAATTCGAATTATAAACGGACATGTTACATTTTCGGATTTTTATGAAACAACCATTTCTGTTTCCAAAAATTATGTATATGAAAGTTCGGATTTATTAGAATCGGACGAATATCAGAAATTACTTGCATTTACATTACTTGCATTTACAGATAAAAATGCAACGAATGATAGTTATGCGGTTGTTGCGTATTGGATGGAACAATACAATCAATATGCGGGAGAAAAATTACAACAATTAAAAAAAGGATTTCTGTATCATTTTACCAAACACAGTTCTCACGAAACAAATCATCCAATATGGGAGCCAATTCCGACAAAACAGAGAGGATACTATTTACCCACAGATGCTACTATTTGTTATGCCCACGCAACAAGTCCAATCCGGCGACTTCCCGATATTTACAATCAGTGGTTTTTATTACAAAAGGAGGGAGATGTATTGTTACCATTCACCGATGAATTAAATAAATATATACGATATTCCAGAAAATTACAGATGGAAATTGCATTATTGGACTGCATTACGCATATATCAATAGACACAAGTTTTACGGGAGTCGTAGTACAAACAGAAGAAAAAGAACAAAAATATACATATACCATTTATTTACAAAAATTCAAATTATATTCACAATATAAAACATCCGTTCCGTTAATTGGCGATACCCATTTGTTTCGCATGTTTTTATTTCAATCGGAATATTCATTGAAAAAAAAGGTTCGAATATGTCTATTGGAGGAGTGAGTTATGCGAGTGATTTATAGAAAAAAGGAAAAAAGATGATACAAGTCATAGATAAATAAATTTCATACTCATATTATATATGTTTTCTTTTTTTCGTCAGAATCAGAATCAAAATCAACAGAATCAACAAATGCGACAACAAGAAGCGAATTTACAGAACCAATTGAATGAAAAAAATGCCGAACTTTCGGATGAACAATCTCGTTTTTCTCAGATGAACGGACAATTTGAATCCGAGAGACACAATAATTTTGAATTGGAACAAAACTTGACGAATAAATCCATCGAAAATCGACAGTTGGCACAAAATATTCAGAAAAATGCGGAAGATTATAAAAAATACAAAAAAGATACCGATAACGCGATAGAAGATATTCTGGCAATGGAGATTTCACATATTAATTACACCTATATCGGAAATCAAAATAAATTATTAAATGACAAAATACACGAACAAAAGAATTCACATATAACCGACAATCAACGAACCATGTATTCACAAACCGATTTAGCCAATGCGAAAAAAACATACGACATTCTTTTTTACATATATTTCGGCATTTTTATAACGCTGGTCGGTTGGTCCATTTTTTATGCAAATAAAACATTTTTTTTATTAAGACTGTGTGTATTGCTCCTGTTTCTATTATTTCCATTTTTTATGTCAGTGGGTGTATTTCAATCGTGGTATAAATATATACGTGCCATTTTTTTGCAAATTCCATTCTCTAACTAATACAACAACATAACAATGAATTTTCAAGGTCCTCAGCCGTCTATTCCTATTGCCAATCCTATACGAACAATTCAAGAAAGTGTGCAAAAAGTAGGAGATACTATTGCACCGGTTATTGCACCTGTTATTGCACCTGTAGTAAATGCCGTTTCAAATACGGTTCAATCGGCTCAAGATGCTGTATCGAATACTATTTCTCAGTATGGTTCGGTTCAATCAATTCCAAATGCGACACAGAGTTTTCTTTCGTCAAATAGCATGCTTGCAAAATTCGCATTTATTATATTTGTATGTATTGTGTTTTTATTTTTAATGAATTTAGGAATTACCTTAATCGGACATTTTTCACATCCGCCCGCCAATCCAATGGTGATTCAAGGATTGTTGAATGGAACGCAAAATGTTACCGTTTCGCGTGACCCAAAACAAACAAATTCGGTGACTATATTAAATTCAAATAATGCGAAAACTGGATTGGAATTTACATGGGCGGTTTGGATAAATATTGGTCCATCAACTTCTACTACAACGACTACCTATAAGAATATTTTCAATGTAGGAAACAATACATATGACTCTCAAACCGGAATTGCCACTGTATCAAATGGACCGGGTGTTTATATAACACAACAAAATGGAATCAATACATTACGCGTTATTATGGATGTTACTCCAGACCAAACTATTCAAAATCAGTTCATTGACATTTCAAATATTCCGTTCAATAAGTGGGTAAGTGTAATTGTTCGTGTAGAAAATATGATTATGGATGTGTATATAAACGGCATAATTACAAATCGGTTGAATTTTACCAATGTTCCCCATCAAAATTATGAAAATATAAATGTTTGTGCGAACGGCGGATTTTCGGGACAATTGTCCAATTTACTGTATCAAAATAGTGCCATGAATATTTTTGAAATTGGAAAGACCGTATTCAGCGGTCCAAGTTTAACGGCATATGCGGGACCATCTGCCTCAACTACATCGGCAACTCCGTCCAGTAGTAATTATCTATCATCTCAATGGTATTCGTCAAAACTACTGACATCCAATTTTTAGAGAAGATTTATTTGCTTCTTCTTACTTCATGATTCGATTCAAGATATTTTTCTCCATATAGAATATAATGAATCATCTCTCTCCCGCATCCATTAACTCGGCATATAGCAACACAACTGGCTATATTGCCCCCATGCATGCAACGGGCGGAACATCGACAAATGTTGCGTCGCCCTCCTCCATCCAAGCATCCAATTTGGCAGGAACTACGGGTGGACGACGAAGTAAAAGACGATTAAGTAAAAATAAAAGTAAAAGACGATTAGGACAAAGTAAAGGAGGAAGCACCCGACGATTAAGTGAAAGACGACGTATAAGAAAACACAATAAAACCGAAAAACGAAGACGTTAGAAAAAGTATATATATATATATGAAAAAAAATATAAATTTATCTGGTAGAAATTTAACAGTTTTACCAGATTTATCAGGTGATTTAGATACAACAACTTTAAATTGTTCAGAAAATAAACTAACTTCTCTTGAGAATCTTCCTCCCAATTTAGACACCTTACTATGTGATAGAAATCAAATTACGTCTTTAGGTAATCTACCCTCTCGTTTGACCGTAATAGACTGCGGTCATAATGAACTGACAGTTCTTCCAGAACTTCCTCCAAATGTAATGAGATTACAATGTGAATATAATCAACTAACGGTTCTTCCAGAACTTCCTCCAAATTTAATGACATTATATTGTTATAATAATCGACTCACTGTTCTTCCGAAACTTCCTCCAAGTTTAAGAACATTAGATTGTCACCGAAATTGGCTGACAGTTCTTCCAGAACTTCCTCGAAAATTAGATATATTAAAGACTTTTTCTAATCAACTTACGGCACTTCCTCCTATTCCTGTTTCACTAAGACACTTAATGATTGAAAATAATCATATTAGATTTCCTCCAGAAAATATGCAACAACTTTCTCCTGAAATTCAACAGATAATTCGCAATGAAAATCGAGAGCATGAGCATGAAGTAGATTCAACTCAAGTCCATAAAGAATCCGAGAATATTAATTATAAAAAGCTTATTTCTGTGTTAAAAACGGAATTGCATATACCCTCTCCATCGCCGTCTCCGAATTTAACTTTTGACTATATTGAGACAATATTAAAAGAATTGTCAAATAATGACCCCACTATTTTAAATGGAATTGAATTATTAATGCAACAAAGATTGCGTGGATTGTATTATGCGCAATTTTCAAAATCAATAAGATATGCTTCTTATTATACGCTTGCATTTGTAAAACAACAACCTCCAGAATTTCAAAAAGCTTATATAGAAAACTATATACATGATGTACTTACCGCAAACAATGGAACTGGATTTGGAGCAATATCATGTGCCGGAGGCGCATTAGAACGAATTATTTTGTCATTGAGCGCATCATGTTTATTATATGTTGATAAACCCGAATATGAAACAAATAAATATGATATACTTGTTCGTGCAATTTCAGGAGTAGATATTGTGTCTATTCCATTATTAACTGAATTTACAAAAGAATGGTTTCAAATTCATAAACAAGGCACGCCAGAAGAATTTTCTGTAACAGAATCCACTGAAAATAAAATAAAAAGCTTAAAAGATTTTTTATTAACAAAAATACATGTTGACCAAAGAACCTTGCCGGAAACAAATCGTATGATAGATGAAATTATTTCGGGGGTTACATTTGATCCAGATGATTTTGTATATGGCGGAAAACGTCGTTTTAAAAAAAGACGATTTACAAAAAATAAATACAATAGAAATAAAAATAGAAGAAAATCCAGAAAAATCAAAAGGTGAACTACCAGTTTCTATTTTTTATATTCGAGTTGAAACGTTCGACATTTCGTTTTTACTATAATGCCAATATGGGTAAAAACCCCTCTTTGAGAGACGCATAATGACGAAAACAGAAAACTTATCTATCTAATATGGATAATTTAGATAGATGTCCTTTTGAATTAAATGCCGACGCATCATGCAATCGATGTTTCACCAATACCTTTGGACAGTTATAAAATAAAACATGTCCCGATTTTTTTAATCGTAGCCACAATTCATAATCTTCAATTCCGTTTTCTTTCCACGAACAATATCTTTTATGTAAAATAACACTGCTGTTAATAATCGGATTTGGTCGAAACGATGTATTTGTAAAATCTCCCACCGGAATTTTCGGAATGATGCCATTCAAATGCTGTTGTTTTCCGGATGCCATATATACACATTGTGTGCCAACAACATCAAAATGCTGTAAAATAGGAGTTTGTATTTCTAATTTATGTGGGTGCCAAATATCATCTACGTCTAAAAGCGCAATAAATTCGGCTTGGCACATGTTCATCATTGCGTTTAGAGTAATGGATTTTCCTTTCAAATGAAACCAGTCGAAAATACGAATGGTATGTGTGGCTTGATATGGTAAAACAATTTCACATGTTTTTTGATATACGTCTGAATTTTCTTCATGACCATTTACGGCGATTAATACCTCGTAGTTCGAATAGGTTTGATTCATGACAGACAAAAAAGATTCAGATAAAAATTCAATACCATTGTATAAAGGAATACATATACTTATTTTTTGATTTTGTTTTTGTTTTTGTATTTGTTTTGATAGTTGCATTATAATATAATATATGTTTTTTTATATTATCTTACTTATCTCCCATATAAATCCCCTGTTTCCAAGTTCCCGACAACAATATACCGTCCATATATTGTATTCCAACACCATTGTATTTCCCAGTTTCTGAGTCAAATTCTCCTTCATATGTGTCTCCATTGGCATACGTTATTTTTCCGTTGCATGGATTTGCGTGTAAACCGTCCCAGTCTCCGACAAATACATCTCCATTTGCATATTGAATGGTTTGAATGTTCATAGTTATGTATGTATTTATATATGTATTTATATATTTTACGTGCGTGCTGAAATTTATGGAAATAAAAATCGGTCAATCGTTGTTCTCACACAAAAGAATCGATGACATAAAATACTTACTAAAAACAATCCCAAAAGCGTTTTACATAAAAATAACAAAGAATAATCTCCCCAAATCCACCATATAAAAACCGCTGCAAGAATCGTAAAAAAAACATCTACCCCCGCTAAACCGAATATTCGATATTTATGAATACCTTCCTTTGGTTTTCCAAATATATTGGCAAATGCACAAATTTCTTTATTCATCTCCTATATTGACAGACAAAAATCTTATACTATTATAATAATATGAATAATGAACAAGACCTTGGATCAGGAACAGAAGAACAAAGACAAGAACAAAGACAAGAACAAAGACAAGAACATTCATCGAATTATCATGTAATTCGAGAGCAAGTATTTGACGTAAGTCGTCCAATGTCCGATAGAGAAGTAAATGCGAATTTACATGTAATTCAATATCATTATGACGAAATAAAAATGTCGGAAACTACGTGTGCCATTTCGTTAAATTTATTTACAGAGGGAGAATATATACGACAAATAATCGTATGTGGACACTATTTCAGTAAAGACGGATTAAATAACTATTTAAAAATAAAAAATAGACGAAATATACCATGTTGTCCATTGTGCCGAAAATGTTTTATATTTTTCAATGTCTATCGCGGTGAAACAAACACATTACACGAATCCCCCCTTATTCGAAATGGATATGGCGAAATGCAATATGCAAACGGTCCTGTATATAAAGGCGAATGGAAAAATGGAATGTATGATGGTAATGGCACATATATTTGGAATGATGGAACTCAATATACAGGAGAATGGCGACAAAATCAAATGTGTGGATTTGGAAAAATGATGCACGCAAATGGGGATGTATATGAGGGAACATATACATTCGGAATGAAATATGGATATGGGAAAATGACATATTCAAACGGCGATGTATATGAAGGAAACTGGTATGGCGGAAAACGGGAAGGTCTTGGAACACAAACGCAACTAACAACCGGATGTTTTTTACGTAAAAAAAAAATAAAAAAAACGGGAATTTGGAAAGATAATGTGTTTTGTGATTCTTGAAGCCAATGCTTATTTATAAAAATTGAAAAACTTTTTACATGTATTTTTATTATTAAAAAAAAATAATAAAATGAATTGCCATTGCGGAATATGCAAACAAATTGGACACACATCCGCTGTATGTCCCTATAAGACAACAAATCGTGTTGAACAAACCATTCTATTGTATGATTTGTTATATAAAAAAACAAAAAAATCAAAGAGTGACGTACAACAAAATACATTCTATTACCGATTCAATAACAATAATTATGTTGAGTGCAATCGTCAGATAGATTTGTTCTATAATATGCTTGTGCATCGAATATGTAATGTTCCATCTGGCGATGATATGTATTATTACAGGACACACAATACGCCGAATAAAGTTCAAAAATATTTAACTATTCGCGATAGTGAAATTCCACCGCGTCCATTACATCAACACATACATAATAAAACAAATAAAACAAAAATAGATGTTCTTTACGCACACAATGTACATTTACAAAATGTGATTTTACATTTGAAAACAAACATTGATAAAATAATTAACGCAAAAAGAATAACCAACGTAATGATTGACGTGCCCAAACTGTATGTATTGGTTGAAACTATGGAACAATCTGTCGAATATAGTAAAATAAAAATAAGCCAGATAAGGCATCAAATGATAATGACGGAATATGTGTCGTCGGACTATTATGCGAAAAAATTAAGATTCATGGTTGCTTCACGACCGACAATGCAAATTACTACAGAAAGTGCTTGTGAAAGAAAAATAGATGAGTTTGACTGTTGTATTTGTTTGACAACAGTTAAACCTGAATTTTCCGTAAGTCTTGGGTGTAATCATAAAGACTATTGCCGAAATTGTATATTTGAATTGTGTAAAATAACATCGACCTATGAATGTCCAACTTGTCCCATGTGTAGAGCAGTCGTAACAACTATTTCGGTGTAATTGGTGTAAATTTTTGGTGTAATTGGTGTAAATTTTTGGTGTAATGGTTATTTTTTTAGTTTTCTATAAATATATTCGGATTCTCGGATAACTGATTCCAGTCTATTTTTGCTGGATTGGCTTCCAATAAATGGATTGCATTTGGATTTCTGGATAACGAAGCCCAGTCTATTTTTTCTGGATTCGCCTCCAATAGAGAGATGGCACTGGGATTTGTGGATAACTGATTCCAGTCTATTTTTTCTGGATTGGCTTCCAATAAATGGATTGCGTTGGGATTTTTTGATAACGAAGCCCAGTCTATTTTTTCTGGATGGGATTCCAATAGAGAGATTGCACTCGGATTTCTCGATAATAAGTTCCAGACTATTTTTTCTGGATGAGATTCCAATAGAGGAATGGCATTCGGATTTATTGACAATGCAATCCAGTCTATTTTTTCTGGATGAGATTCCAATAGAGAGATGGCATTTGGATTCATCGATAACAAGTTCCAGACTATTTTTTCTGGATGAGATTCTAATAGAGAGATGGCGTTGGGATTTTGAGACAACCATTCGAAACATGTTATTTTTTCTGGATGTGCTTCCAATAAAGAGATGGCGTTGGGATTTTGAGATAACCAATACCAAACTATTTTTTCTGGACGGGCTTTCAATAGAGAGATTGCGTTTGGATTGGTAGATAACCGATTCCAGTCTATTTTTTCTGGATGGGATTCTAATAGAGAGATTGCATTTGGATTGCAAGATAATGCGGTCCAATTTAGTTTTGTTTCATTTACCCATGATAGTAGTTGGTTCATTTGTATTCATATTATGTTATCTTTGAGTTTGTTTTTTTGTATGTTTTACAAGGGGTCGTCGAGAAGTTTGTTTTATAGTTTTTTTGTGAATATTTTGTATTTTTTTCTTGGCGGAAGCCAATGAATTAAACATATTATCAAACAGTGAATCATCAATTACTTGATTAAGCGAATCTGTTTGAAAAGGCATTTGTGGACGCGAAATAACAATTAACCCTATTGGAATCGCAAGTGTATTTTCTTCTTTTATGTTATTTGTATTTTCTCCACCAATCATACCAACTCCACCAATCATACCAAAATGAACTGGGTATCCTCCCTTAAACAAAGGGTCGTGGTCGGCGGTTTGTTCAAATGTATATTTCGACAAAAAAGACATCTATAATATACTCTTTCTTTATTTTTCGATAATCAAGAAACAATAAACAAAATCAACGATTTTCTTGTTGAAAATCTCGTTTTAATTCAGTTGTTATTTTTACGTCACGATGTTTTTTTAAATAATTAATAATATATGCGACTTGTTCCTTATCCGGAATAATTGCGCCTAAAGTAGATTCAAGATATGCATATGTTAATGAACTGTAATCACGTTTTTCAATAAGAGAAACAGATGTTTGTCCAAATGTTACTGTAGGCAAAGAAGCATTTTTCATATGTTGCACCAATTGCGTAGATACAGTCGTTCGTTGTTGGCGAAGTTGTTTTGCTTTTTCATTTAAAATAGCCAATTGATTTTCAATAGTATTCCATTGTTGAAATAATTCAAAAGGCGTTGTTTGTGTTGTTGTTTTTGTTTGTGTTGTTGTTTTTGTTTGTGTTGTTGTTGGTGTTGTTTCCATGTTTGATTGTTATAAAAAGAAGTATGTTTTTATTATCAATTTTCCCTCGCGAGGCACACCAAGCCTTGTATGTTCCATAAAATTGAAAAGGAAAAAAGAAATAAAGCGAGACAAATTAATTATATATATCCATTACAAATGTCAGAAAATCATTCACATAGAAAAGACGAAGAGGATGACGATGCGTCCTCCGCGTCTTCATCAAACTCCGATTCTGATAATGAGTCTGATTTAGAAGGAGGGGATGATTCAGAAGCCGATATAGATGTCGATGCAGAAGCAGAGGCGGAAGCAGACGATTCAGATGACTCGGACAATGAGCACGACCCATCAAATAAAATATTTAAAGAGGTTTCCGTGAATCATCCACAAAATAATGATGACGACAACGAGGATGACGACGACAATGATTCTGATGAACAAGATAATTCAGAAACATATTTACAAAAGTTTGAGAAGGGTCTTCGTCAAAATATTATATCGGATTTTCATCCAGAACTTCAAGCAAAAAATTACGAAGAAATATTACGAATGACCACCATTATCCGTAATGAAAACGGTGTTATTGACGACCCTTTCCATAAAATTGTTCCATGGGCATCCAAATATGAAATTGCGCGTATTTTAGGAGAACGTGCCCGACAATTGCAGGCGGGTGCGGAGCCATTTATAGAGATAGATGATACCATAATGGATGAATATGCTATTGCAAAAATGGAATTGGAACAGAAAAAAATTCCCGCCATTATCGAACGCCCCTTTCCGGGAGGTGGATGTGAATATTGGAAAATTGAGGATTTAGAATTTATTACACTGATATGAAACCCATAAAACAAACCCATGAAGAAACACACCTATAAAACCAACTAATGATATAAATAGTATATATTATTAACTACAACCCATGAATTCGGATCTGGAACGTATTCTAATTTCAATTGAAAATCTGTATGGCACATACAAAGAATATCCCCAAATAGTGAAAAAAATTCAACAATATATTGAAATTCAATTGCCCGCCTTACTCCAAACTACCCAAATATCGATTATCGAAAAACAACGCTTCATTCAAGAGAAAAATGTCTATGTGGAGCATTTTATGCAAACATATTCCTTTTTTTACATACCACAAACCGATATATTTATATCAAAAGATAACGGTCACTATAAAATAATTTCGGAAGATGATTTACTGTATTTTATTTTACGGGATATTTCCTCGCAAAAAAACATATATCTATCCGAGTGGAAACAAAAAATTAAAACAACCATTATAAAACAAATAAAGAGTAAATTATTCGTCCAATCTGTTCCAGAATCCGAGACCATTCAATTCGTAATAAATAAATTATGCCCCTATGTATTTGCGTCTCGAACCGAAGCCAAATATTTTTTAACTATTTTGGGAGATTCTATTTTGCATAATAAAGGAAATCCTATGGTGCATTATTTGGATGCAAATATACGTCCGATGATAGAGACAATTCGCTCTCAATGTTATTCTGTTTTGGGAGTGAATATTGGACAGACGATAAAATATCGTATTCATCATAGACACCCACTCATTAACTGTCGTATATTAAAAGTTAATGAAAATATACGAGAAGAGGTATTAATGCCTATTTATGAAAATATTATCGATTTTTTGGGTGTGTGTGCGCATTATTCAATTCGATTTCAAAATTCGGACGTATTTTTAAAAGATATAAGTAACGACGATACAATTGAAACGCGCGTATTCTTTTTGGCAAATACGCCGTGTTCAACGTTGGTCTCGTCCTTTTTGGGAGAATATATTGAACCTACCAACTTACCGACACATATACTTACATGGAATAAAATATTGTATTTGTGGAGATTGTTTTTATCAAAACATGACATGCCTCTTGTATTAAAAATGGAATTAAAAGACACATTGTTGTCAGAAAATAGTCCATTCAAAGATTATCGGTTGGTGGATAGTGGCAGTGGCGAAGTTTCATTTGTGGGATTAACAAGTAAATATCTTCCGATAGTGGAACAGTGGATGGCATTTTGGGAGGAAGAAATTGAAATTGTGGAGGATACCTCTCCGTTTTCTGTATTGGAAGTCGATGAAATAGGACAATTGTTTCGAAATTGGTCCGGTCAAAAATTGGGAGAAAAACAAATATTGGATTTATTGCATTTTTTCTATCCAAATATACGAATATGTAATGATAAATATATATGTTCCGTTATATCATCTCATTGGGATAAAGTGGCAGATATTAAACGGGCAATGTATCATCAACATATAGAAAATAAAAAACATACAGAAGACCCTTATGTATATTATTGTAAATATTATCGTAATAAAATGGACCCTATTTCTTCAAAAAAACATTTATTGGTATCAAAGTCCTATTTTACTATGGTGTGGGAACAAGAACAGGAACCAAGACAAGAATAAGAAAGAAACACAGAGAAGAAAAAACACAGAGAGAAGAAAAAACACAGAGAGAAGAAAAAACACAGAGAGAAGAAAAAACACAGAGAGAAGAAAAAACACAGAGAGAAGAAAAAACACAGAGAGAAGAAAAAACACAGAGAGAAGAAAGAAACACAGAGAGAAGAAAGAAACAAAAAAATGAAGTTAAATAAAATATATAATAATGTATAGTATTGTATATTTATGTTTTCAAAAAAAGAAAAAAAGGAATCAAAAGAACTCCTCTCACAAAAAAAACCAAAAGAACAAAAACCAAAAGAAACAGTTCAAACACTTATCGAAACGGCAAAATCGCTTGGACTAACGGGTTTATCAAAATTGAAAAAGGCTGAACTTTTTGAAAAAATAAAACATCATTTCATGCGACAATCCAGTGCTATTATTATACAAAAATATGTGAGACGACAATTTATATTAAATTATCATCGAATACGTAGACAAAATAGAAACGAACCGGTAAACACAACTGATTTTTATACATTAGAACTGTTGTCGGAAATACCAAAGAATCAATTATTTATATGCACGGACGCTGGATTTACCTATGGATTTGATATTTTATCGTTGGAAATACTTATTCGACAAGGATATGGACAAGGACAAGGACACGGACACGGACAACAACAACAACAATTACAAAATCCATATACCCGCACCCCCCTCTCAGAATCCGTAAAGAAAGATATATTGTCATTTCTGTTTTATTTTCAAATAACAAATATACAAATCATGCCCGAATACACAAAATTGTCATTTAAAGGAAAATCCTTATATCCATCGTCGATTCATCCAGAAACAAATAAACACATGTCAGCTACACTACTTACTATTCTTGCTATTAGAGAAAAACCATTATATCAAAGAATAGATGATATATTTGGCGATATTTGTTCGTTGGGGTATTTTGTGTATAGCGAGTGGTTAATAAATCTTTCTCGACGAAATATTATTTATTTTTATTACGGATTAGTAACATTTTGGACAACACGAGGAAATGTATTAAATGAAACCAAACGTGCTATTTGCACCATTACCCAAGGAAATGCTTTGTATCAAGTTGAATATCCAAGTCAAATATTATATTCATTTTCTACGAATGACATAATGGAATTGTGTGTCATTATTATGGAAAATTTAATGTATGGTTCTGGAGATATTGAAATGCGTCGTATGGGAGCTATGTATATATTAATACAGCTAACACATGTATCTGAAATGGCATCTACCGGATTACCGTGGTTGGTTTATTAGTCGATTCAAAAAATTGATTTATAATTAAATATTATATTAAATGAAATATAATGTTTTATCAATATTTGTATCCCATATGTATCTCTCTTATTGGAGCCGGATTTATTTTATGTATTGAGGAAACCAATACAAATAAAATAGACACAGACGAAATAGACACAGACGAAATAGACACAGAAGAAATAGAAAAACAAAAGAAACAAATAGAAAACAGAATACTATTTGAACTGTTTCGTTTATGCAACATATTATTTTAGTATCGTAACTTTAGTATCAGTAACTTCTTATACATTTGCATCTCGTCTCATTTTTTCGAATAATTCATCTCTAACATCTGGACTCGCTACCTCTCTATCGTCCAATCCAAGCGTATCCACCAAATTGGTCAATTGCCCATTTTCATCAATATCTTGGGTAAGTTTATTTCCGGTTTTAGTAGCCAATTCAACATTTTCTTTGATGGCACGTTCCTTTGTCTCTCTCACGCGACGTTCAAATTCAATCTTTGACTTTTCATCACTCTTTATTTTCTCATGATGCAATTCATTTAATTCCTGATTCAAAAATTCGATATTTCCTGTCTTGTATGCATCCGGATGCATTGGCACCCAGTATCCCAACGGCATCACATGCACATCATGATTCGGGTCGCGCTCGCGTGCCTTGATTCCCGATTTTTTCGCTTCTTCTTCTGTATTGGTCGCCTCATGGATTTTTAGCCCACTAACCGATGTTTGAAATTTATTGTCTTTATTAAATTTCTCGGTTAATACATCTTCGTTCTTATCTAAAAATGTTTTGTATTCATTTACCGTATCCGCCACAGATGTCTCTCGAATCTTTGTTCCCTCTTCCACCAAGAATTCTTGAAAATCTTTTAGGAGATTTTCCGTATTCAGATTGTATTTATACGCCATATAATGAACAAATTGTGTATATTTATCCATGGACTTGATGAAATCCCATTGATGAATAAATTTGGTAAAAAGAAAATCCTCTCTACGTTGAATAAGATCTTTCGGAGAAATAAAGGACACCGATGCCCATTTAGGACCATGTGTAGGAGGAGTTTCCGTCAATAAATCTACATATTTAGGATTTGGTTCGCCCGAGTGTAATGTTTCTGTGGGAACATTGTTTGGAGGAGGTGTTACGTGAGAAACAAGATTTTCAAAAGACATAAGATAGATGTAATAGAAACCGTTCTTTATGTTGTTTAGCAATACATTTAGCATTTTTGTTATATCTGTTTTTTGTAGTCTTTTTTGTTTGTTTAATATATAATAACATGTCTGCTTTTAATATTACCGAATTCGTTAAGAAGGTCATTAAGTATTTGTTAGAAGGTCTTGTAGTGGCTTTAGTTGCCTATGTCATTCCGAAAGCTTCACTTAAAGTTGAAGAAATTGTGGTTATTGCCTTAACCGCCGCCGCAACATTCGCGGTTTTAGACACATTTCTTCCATCGGTTGCCTCATCTGCTAAAAATGGTTTAGGTTTTGCCATTGGAAGTTCTTTAGCGGGAGGTATTCGTGTTATGGGATAATTAATTAACATATCATCAATAAAAATATCGTTTACGATATTTTTATATCATTCATAGTGCATAAAATTGTAAATATTATATATAATGTCATCTATTTTACGTAAAACCAGTAAATTTCGCCCAACGAAAAAAGATTCGTTATCCTATTCATCATCGTCTTCTTCTTCCCGTTCCTCTTCCTCTCGTTCTTCTCATGCATCTAAAAAACGTCGAACACAAAAACGCGTCACGATTGATATAAGTCGCAATACATCTGTCTCTCCAAAACAACAAAATCATACCTTCCTGACCAATAGAGAACTTGCTTACAATAAACAAACACGAAATAAACATTCACCTATACCCGATTATGTTGATGAGAATCTTATATTAGAACACGGCATTGCTCGACAAAATGCACAAAAACAGCGGGATATTGCAAAACAGAAAAAAATGGAGCGTATTTTTACTAAAAAAATTATTATACACAAGGTATCTCCAAGACCAAAATAGTCGTTATACAATATCCCCGTATTTTCGCATTTGTATATCTTTAATTTTATCGAATAATGGTGTATTTTCTGGCACTTCTATATATCGAATTGAATTTCGAAATATATCGTTTCCGTATGAAAAGAGCGGTTGGCTTAAAGAAGGAATCCATACGATTAGACATGCGATTGTAAATATACCAATATACACAGATTCAAATAATGGCAGGTAGGTTTCGTCCGTATATATTTTATTTCGGGTTTCATCGTAATGGTATCTTTTTGGTTTCATCATTTGTTATATATTTTGTTTAGTTCGTTTTTATTACGTTTTATTTATCAATTTTATCTTGGATAAATGGATAATCGTCATTATGCGTCTCTCAAATTGTCGTCATTGGGCTTTTGCCCAAGAGAGACACGGTCTACGACAATATGGTATTATATTACTTTGGACATACACCGTAACACATACCCTTATAATAATAATAATCCCGATTTGTTACAAAGATATCACTATAATTCGCTTTTGCGGTTGGTCCATATTCATCTCCATGCACACATTTTTGTCCTCCCAATAAAACACAACAACTCGTGCTCGCACATGTATTTTTATCCATGGCTTGACATCGTTTTTCCAGTTCTATCGGTTGGTCTCGGTATTTTTCACAAAATCCCATAAAATCTTGTGCCGATGTATATTGTTCTCCTGTTGGCATTATAGCCGGATTTAAAAACACGCTATCTGTATATGACGGCACAAATCCTCCTCCTTCATTTGGATGATATGTTCCCGGTTGATAATAGGTTGCCGGTGGAATATTTACACTCACATCATAAAAATTGTTTCCGGGAACCAATTCATCGGCGTGATAGGAAAGATTAAAATTATCCGAGTTATATTGTGTAACTGGATTGGATGGACTATTGGTAGAATTTGTAACGAACAAATTTGTTGGGGCGTTGCCATTGTTCGGATTGTTTATAATCGATGCCTGAATCGTTGGTTGAATTACCGTTTTATCCGTATTTGTTGTATATCCATATGGAATCGGTGATATGTAAGGTGTGCCATTTTGTGTGGTTCCACTTTGATAATACCCATCCGGAATTCCGGACGACGGAATAAGTTTGCTTCCAATCGGAATCACATTTCCGGACGCATCCATAATAGTTGTTGTTTGCATTGAGGAAGAGGTTTGTGTTAAAGGAGAGGTTTGCATGGTTGAAGAAGAAAAAGAAGGGGTAAATGATTCTTGAACGAAAACGAATCCTGATAAAAAAAGAATTAATAATGAAATTATTACGACTAAATATAACATAATATATCTGGATATTATTCGTCTGTCAAACTCGCCAGACAAAGCTTGATTTCCCCAAGTGATGCCACATTGTATTTAACAATTAATGGCTTATCATTTCCCAAATAAATTTCCAAATGACTGCACAAGGGCGTGCATTTAATAAAATTGTTCAGTGATTTTAATGAAAATTCGCCCTGAATAATAACCGAATCGTCCGGTTTTTTACAAAAGGTGAGTCCTTCGGCTTCCGTTCGATAAATTCGCGATTTTGCATATAATCCCTGACATGAAAAAATCAGTTCGTTTCCAACCGATTTAATTTCAATTCTCTCTGAAATAGCATAAAAATCACGAATAATCTTCTGAAAATAAGAACTCGATAAATTAATAATGGTCGAATAATCTACATCCGGAACAACCATTTCCTCCGTATCCGGTTCAATTAATTTCAATTTTTGATTATAACACTGCTTTATGGTTACATCATCAAATTGAAGTCCGAGTTCGCTTACGGACCCATCATGATAATCGTCTTTTTCAATATAAAGTGACAGTATATCGTTGTTCGTAATGGTTGAAATAACTCTATTTAAATGGAGAGTATTTGCGCAAATGATAATTTTATTTGGAATACAAGTGAATGTTTCGAATTGATTTGCGTGTAATTCAACGCTAACAAGCGTCGTATGAGATTTATCGAAATTTACTATTTTAATACCGGCAAATAGTTCTTGTCCTGCCACGGTTGGTTGATTTCCAGAGTAAATAGTAATAGTTGCATCTGTTAACAGTTCTTTTAGAGCCGCAATCATATTTCGAACTGGTTGAATTTGAATTGTTTTTATTGTGAGAACATTGTTTTCGGGGTTCATTTATCTTGTATTATCTATTTTATAAAGATTTTATACCCTTTTTTGTCGTTTAATTTAGGAATTTCATTGCCGACGGTATAATAATAAATGAGTGGCGCATTGGCATCTGCAAGAAAACGACGTGCACCTGCACCTCCTCCTCCTACTCCTACTTCTATTCAATCAGCTCGTCCCGGACAAGGATTAGGACAACAAGGGCAACAAGGACAACAAGGATTAGGACAACAAGGGCAAGGTTCGCAATCAGGACTTACCTTGCCACAAGTTATTTCGGTTGTTGATAAACGCTTAACAACCTTGGAATCTTTTATGAAAGAAACAAAATTATCATCACCCGTATTATCATCGGCTCCTCAACAACAACCACAACCACAACCTCCCGATAATTTGAGAGAGATATTGGATGAATTTAATACTCGACATGAAATGCTTGCTTCTGAAATCGGTAATTTGAAAAATATAGTAATGTCTCTCCAATCGTATACGATGGATGTAAATAAAATGTTGATGGAAGAGAGAGTAAAAATACTTGGAGATGTTGGAGAGGGAGAAGGAGAAGGAGAGGAAAATACAAAAGAGGAAAATACAACATCGCCCATGTTATTTTCAATGAGTGAATAATACGAATATTTCATATAAAAACATCCAAATAAATATGTATAATATGATGTCCATATATATTTATTTATTATGCAACAATGAATCTGCTATATTACGTGCAACCGTTGAACACTATCGTCGGCGATTTCCAAACAGTATTATTACAATTCTTGATAATGAAAGCACCGATGCCTCTCCCTATATTGCCCGAGAGATGGGGTGTATCGTGATGCCTATTTATACACAACAAATTATGAATGAATTTGTTCAAACACAATTAAAAAATACGATTTGGAATCAATGTCCCGCAAATTCATGGATTATCATGGCGGATATGGATGAGTGGTTAAATATTTCAATGGAAGATATTGTCTATGAAGTTACACAAGGAACAACTATTTTGTCGGTAAAAGGGTTTAATATGGTCGGACAAAGTAAAAAAACAGATTTGTCCGACATTGATATTCATCTTATTTGTAGAGGATATGAATATGAAAGAGAAGATAAGAATATTTGTTTTTCATTTGACGCCATTCGAGAAATGAATTATTCGTATGGCGCACACTTGTGTGCGCCGGTTGCACATAACGGATATATGGTGCGATTCAGTCAAAAAATATATTCGTTAAAACACATGGCGTATTTAGGGAGAGAGTATTATATTGCTCGTTTAAAACACAGGCGCATACGAGCAGAAACATTTGCGCGCGAATATGGATTAAATTTACATTATTGTATTTCGGAAGATGAGGCTGGAAATGATTTTCAAAAAAGTGCAGACAACGCAACCTTTTTGCGAATTCATTAATTATTGTTGTAATTGCTGTTGTATAGTTGGATGTGGAATTACGAGAGGGTTCGATGATAAGGGTGGAATTGATTGACTCATGATTACATTATACGGTAATACATTATTTTGTGTCGTTCCTTGTTGCATCGTTCCTTGTTGCATCGTTCCTTGTTGCATCGTTCCTTGTGTCGTTCCTTGTTGCATTGCCGGATTTAAACATAAACTTTTTTGCGGAAATAATTGCCCTGATGTGCACGTATCATCGTTTCCTACTTCCATACAATTTCTCGTTCCATTATACTCTCCAACCAAACACCAATTTGATTTTCCCACCGAAATAGGTTGTTGAATTGATGTATTTGTGTCACTTGGTTTGGCTTCATTCATATGTAGTGCATTTGTATTTAACACATTATCAAAAGTTCCTTTAGACGATTCTTCTAATAAATTACCCACACCATGAATGGCGTTATTTGCCAAATCAAGCCCTGTTTTACCTACGTCGGTAACGGTTTGAGAGCTGGCATCGAGAGTCCATCCTAAACTATACAACAACAGTTGTAACGGTTTAATAATTAAAGGTCCAATCCATGTTAAAATCCAATTGTATATCTTTGCTAAAACTTCAAATAAATTAATGCCAAAGGACGAAAGAATCAAAAGAATCACCAGACAAAAAATAAGAATTGTTTGCCAAGACAAAGATAAGGAAGAAGAAGAAGGAGAAGAGAGAGCTAACGGTTGTTGTGAATAGTCCATATAGACAATGTTATATTACGTGCATATATAATACCGACATGGACCTATGTTTTTCTACCTTTATGTCTTGCATTTACGACAGTTCCCCCGCTGCTAACCGACAAGGAATGATTTTTATAACACACTAACGAATTGTCCGAGAACAATGATTGCATAGAAAATTTTGCTGGTATTACGGGAAGATTTGGACTAAAAAAAGAAGGACTTGTACTTACAGGATTTGTAAATTGTATATATGGATACGGTTGAGCGGAAGACATTATAATATGCGGATATTTATTTAGACAGGATATATGGAAGCATATAGACAAGACGCATGTAAAGAACATAAAATATTGCCCTACTATATTTAGTATAATGTCTGAAACCCCTGTTGTAGTTCACGTATCACATCCCAAACCTACTGAATTCATTCTGACACCGCAAGAAGAGCGGTTTGTCATGTTTCCGATAAAATATCCAGATGTGTGGGCATTTTATCAGAAACAGTTGGATTGTTTTTGGCGGGTAGAAGAGGTTGATTTGTCGAATGATTTAACAGATTGGGCGAAATTATCAGCAGATGAAAAATATTTTATTTCTCATATTCTCGCATTTTTTGCGGGAAGTGACGGTATTGTGATTGAGAATTTAGGTGTGAGATTTATGGGAGAAGTGCAAATTGCCGAAATGCGTGCATTTTACGGTCTTCAAATTTTTATGGAAAACATACACAGTCAAATGTATAGCCAATTGATTGAAACCTACATTCAAGATAAATCCGAAAAGGACAATTTATTTCACGCCATTAGCACATTTCCATGTATTAAAAAAAAGGCGGATTGGGCTCGTAAATGGATTGGAGATCATCGTTCCTCTTTTGCAACACGATTGGTTGCATTCGCCATTGTTGAGGGAATTTTTTTTAGTGCATCTTTTGCGTCTATTTATTGGATTAAAAAACGCGGGTTGTTGCCAGGGCTTACATTTTCAAATGAATTTATTTCAAGAGATGAGGCGCTTCATACGGAATTTGCCATTTTAGTATATTCAAAATTAACACGTAAAATAGCGAAAAAGAAGATATTGGAAATGATACAGGAGGCGGTAGATATTGAAAAAGAATTTATTACGGAGGCTCTCCCGTGCCGTTTAATTGGAATGAATGCAGATTCTATGTGTAAATATATCGAGTTTGTGGCGGATAGATTGTTGTTGCAATTGGGATACGACAAGGTGTATCATTCCATCAATCCGTTTGATTTTATGGAACTTATTTCGGTGGAAAGCAAAGTGAATTTTTTTGAGAGAACCAATTCCACCTATTCTCTCGCAAATAAAACGACTACCGATGACACATTTGATTTTTCGGAAGATGGAAGTGGATTTTAGCGTCTTTATAAATCTCCTATTATAATAAAATATATGCGTAAAATACATTTTATACACACAAAACAAACGAAGAAAAGACAAAGACAAACGAAGAAAAGACAACAACACAAAAAAAGACGAATCACAAATAGAAAAGGCGGTTCGTCAATATTGCCGTTGCCTTATCCGAATTTTTTAAGTGGAAATTCATATGAATATGTGTCCAAAGCAGTTGGTGGGAAAAAATCCAGTTCATTGTCAAATGAAACTGATTTTTCGTTTGGTTGGAGTGACCGCGAGCGAGAAGACCCTTATAAATTTACAGTTCCACGATTGAATCGAAATAGAAAAACAGAAAAAAGAAAAAGAGGTAGTTCAGAAGCAGAAGCAAAAACAGAAGTTCGAAAAAGAAGAAATAAATCAGTAATATCCACAACAGAAAAAGATATGTATCATTAAAGTTTAGCAATTTGCGTTAATATATTCTCTCTAATATAATATAATAATAATGACAAGACGACCACAACGCCAAGAGGATGGAAAATATCATATTGATGGACGAACATTTCCAAATTTATTTGGAAGTCGTAAAATGGTTTGGTCGGGAACGGCTTTTAAAACCGAAGGAGGGTTAATGAAGAAAGACCTTTATTATACGAAAAACAATCGTATTGTTAGTAAAAAGAAACATTTTACGGCAAAAAAGGAACGACGTTTAGAGAAAGCCGGCTTTTTTACACAAAGGGGAAAATTCGGGTATGTCCGAAAAACACAAAGTAGAAAAACAAAACGTGGAGGAGATTCGTCTGCGCCTTCTTCTCCGCCGGTTTCTTCCACATCTGCTCCGGTTTCTTCCGAAGTTGCGACGGCTCTTTCCACTGGCGGAAAACGCCGAAAGACCGAGAAACGTTAAATACAAAGACAAATTATAACCACGATGAAAGAATCGTTTCATCTGTGTATTCGTTGTCGCAAATATAGTCTTTGATAGTAAATATGAAAGTTGCCGGTGTTATCTTTTTTTTCACAAGAATATCCATATACATTTCCGGAATAGAACGTCCAATAAATTTGTTATATATTTTTTGTAATTGATAGGCATCCGCTTCCGTCATTTTTATTTTCACGTCAAATCTCCCGTCTCGATAAAACGCTGGGTCTAATTTATCCAAATGATTGGTTGTTGCTATGAAGATCAAGCCGTCGGGTGTAATAGTTCCTTGCAATAGATTCAGAAAATATGCGAGAGATAAATCGTTGGTCCCCATTTCCATTGTTTCGGTTGTGTTTGTGTCTACTTTGCTTGTGTCTACTTTGCTTGTGTCTACTTTGTTTATATTCACCTTATTTGCCTTATCAAGTTTTCCGCGAAACCCAATCTTTACAAAATCGTCTTCGGTCGTTTCGATTTTAGTAAATCGTTCATGTGCGAAATTTCCGATTGCGTCGATATCCTCAACTACACAAATTCCTCCATTGCAATTTTTCACAACATGATTTACCATGAATTGAAAATCCTCATTTGTTTTTACGTTCTGGAAGGACATGTAATAAATATTTTTCTTTAGATAGGATGCAATTGTTATAATTGCTGACGATTTACCAGTTCCGGGTTTTCCGTCCAATAATATACATAATTTATTCGGTAGTCCGAGAGAGTGGAGAAGTTCTTTTTTCGAATGAAATTTATCAATAACGGAGATAAGTCGTTTTTCATCCTGTTGTTTGAAATACATTGTGTCGAAATTCTTTTGTGTATCTTGAATATGTTCTACCGCCAAGGATGATTCAACTACGTTTTTTATAATGAATTTTTCGGGAATATCCGACCGAAACAATTCGTTCATCATAAATTGTTGTTGAAATTTATTGGATTTTTGGTCGTTTGTCGTGTTTTCTTTTTCTTTTTCATCGGTATTTGTTCCAATTAACAATTGTTTTTTTTCCTCATATGCCACATATTTTGGATTTGGCACCTGTTCTTCCTTAACTGTTTTCACCAGTTTTAATTGGTTAATTTCTATTTTGGTGGTTTCATTTGTCATAATAAGCGATTTAATATGATGTAAAAGCGCATCAACTGCACACTGATTGTTATTTGTTCCATTTACATCGTTATTATTTATACATTGAATTGTTAACTTTTTGGTAGTATTTAGTTTTTTATTTGTATCGCTTTTTGTGTCATCTTCGATAAAACATACAGTAGGTTCTTTAAAATATATACGCATAGGCGTACTCGATTTAACCGAAGTAAATTTCATTGCTTTATACTGATTTGTAGTATTAAACGCATATTTAATCCACGGTGAAGTATCAAATTCAGATTTAATTAATTTTGACCATAATGTATTATTTAATTCTGATATATATACGTATTCTTTAAACATACATGGTGCTGAATCACATATAAAATCATAGTATGAATTTTGTAAAATATACGGTGCATTATAAGATATATTGATGGATAATATTGTTGACCAATTTGGTAATGTTGACCAATTTGGTAATTTTATTTTAATACCCATAAATCTTTGGTTATCCAATAACCTAAGTATAATGCTTTTTATTATTTCCTTCGACTCTACCGAACTATTAAATGAATTTAGAATAACTACTAATTGTATATATACATCATTTATACTTAAATTTGGAAAGTTATATTTTAATATAAAACAAATACATCCGATCTGATATGGTGATAATGCTGCAGCATTCGTCCGTATATAGCGTGAATTAAATGAGCGATTTATTTTGAATGAATTTGCTACAGATTTTACATTGTCAATTGTAAGTGAATGAATATCTATTATTGGTAGTAAAGACCCACCCCCATCATTCTCGTGCATATCAATTGTAATAATGCCAAGTATAGCACAAACAAATGGGTCTTCGATAAGGGCTCTAAGGTCTTTTACCTTATTTGCATCAATCGAATTTACCCATGATGATTTTTCGGGTGCGCCTGCAATTGACGATTCAATACATTTTTGTTTTAATCCGATTTCAATATCCAATGAAATATTGTTTTCAATAATAAATGTCATATTTGTATTTGCGTGTTCAATACAAATATTTTCGTATTCTTTTGTAACAATCGATGTATTCATATTTACTATACGTGTTTTATGTTCTGTGGGTGTTGTAAATGAAACCGTATATTCAGAATCAGTAGATAGTAGCAATCGATAAAAACATTCCATAAATTCGGAAATAACTTCGATATGGTGTGTCGTTTTCATGTGGGTTCTTTCTTTTTCTACATCATCTTTGTCCTTTTCATTATATACCAATATTTGATTTTTATTTCGATAACGATTTAATATATTTGAATAGGTTGTCAAATACATAGAACTTAATCCACCGTAAATTCCAGTCATACATGGAACAAAATTTGTTTTTAATGACTGAAATCCGTCTTTAAAAACGGATGACACAACTCCCTTGATTTCCCAGAGAGAAAGAGTCATTAACAAAATTCCGATATTTGTCGCCGTTATTTCACTTTTATTGTTGAATTTTGTTAATTGACTAACCACTTGTGCACCAATAATCATATCAATATATGAATACGGATTTTGCTGGACCTGTGGTTGTTGCACAGGTTGTTGTTGCACCAATTGTTGTTGCACAGGTGGTTGTTGCACTTGTCCCTCTGATATATTGGAATTTGATTTTGACATTTTACTTTTGTTTGTTTGTTTGTTTGATTGTTTGATTTTTGTTATAAATAATTTATCAATTTTTTTACGTCTTTTTTAAACGCCGATTTTTACAAAACAGTTATATTTGTAATAAATCAATCTCAATAATTCCTGTATCCTCAATCTCAAATGTGATACGGTTATTTTAACTTTTATTTTTCGATAAGAGGTGTAAAAAATTGATGAATTATTTATAACAAAAATCAAACAAATAAACAAAATAAAATGTTTCGTCATATCATGAATTCAAGCATTGCGTATTATTTACGCTCATTAAAGGTAACTAAAATGGAAGAAAAAAATATAAAAAAGATATATGAACTTGCCGAAAAAAAAAGATTAATTGAAGCAGAAAAAAGATTAGACCAAAATTTAATTGTAAGTGGATGTTGCGGTGTTACGATTGGAGCACTGTCTGGTGCTGTTTTTAATGCGGAAACACAATACATGTTTTACAATAAAAAAAGCACTATAGAATATACTATATCAGCTATTTTTGGAGCGAGTGTAGGTATAATAATTGGTGGAGTCACGGGTATAATAATTGGTGCAATTATGCCTTGTCCACTTATTTTCACTTTCTTTATTGTACCCTGTTTTAACTCAGGAATCTTTAACCTTTAGTATGACTTCATTGAACAGTTTTTACAATAATCTTTTTTCTTTTTACGCAATTAGGTAAAACAAAATAGAAATAAAAATTGAATAGAAGAACAAATGGATATTTTACAAATAGGAAAATTGACTTATTAGAGAGATGTAAAGAATTAGGTATTACAAAGTGTAGTTCAAAAAATAAACCAGAATTAATAGAACTTATTAACTCCAAAAATACGGAAGAATGTATAATAAGCGAAGAACCATCAACTATAACCGAAACATTAAATGTAATTGACTTATTTTGTGGGTGCGGTGGTATGTCAAAAGGTTTAACCGATGCGGGATTAAATATAATTGCAGGAATAGACATTTGGGATAAAGCAGTTGAAAGTTATAATAAAAATTTTGAACACAAAGCATATTGTGAAGATTTAACAAATTTGTCTCCTGAAAAATTCAACGAATTATACAATAAAGAAAATAAAAACATAGATATTTTGGTTGGGGGACCGCCGTGTCAATCATTCAGTATTGCTGGAAAAAGAGATAAAAATGACCCAAGAAATGCTTTATTTAAATATTTGGATTATTTTAGTCCAAAAGCGTTTATTATGGAAAATGTAATTGGTATGCTTTCAAAAAAAACATCAAATGGTGAAAAGGTAATTGATATTATAATGGAACAATTGAATAGGAACTATAATTGTATAATTAATAAGTTATACGCCAGTGATTTTGAAGTTCCGCAAAATAGAAGACGTACTATAATTGTAGGAATTAGAAAAGATTTAAATATAATGCCAAAAGAACCTGAACCAATTATACAATCCGTAAAAGATAGAATACCGGTTAAAAATATATTAATACCAAGAAATGATATAGATAAAAAATATTATTTAAGCGAAAAAGCATTAGCAGGAATAGCAAATAAAAAGGGAGTAAATAAAGAAAAGGGGTTTGGTTTTGGAGCTCAAATGTTAGACTTTGAAAAACCTTCATATACTATTCCTGCAAGATATTGGAAGGATGGTTATGATGCTTTAGTTAGATATAACGAAACAGAAATTAGAAGATTAACCATCATGGAACTAAAACGAATACAAAGTTTTCCTGATAATTATATAATAGATGGGTCAAATAAAGAAATTATTATGCAGATAGGAAACGCAGTTGCGTGTAGATTTGCGTATCATCTTGGTAAGTATATAATTAATACTCTTCAAGAACCTCTAAATTGTGAATAATTACGACTATTTTCATCATAAATATTCCCTTATAACACTGATATTTTGTTGTATGATGTATATGTTCATTCATTTATCAAGATACTCTTTGACTCTTTGATTTATCAGTTTTAATGTTGTCTGAAATCCATATGCGTCTGTAAATATATGTTCATCGAATCTATGACGTATTAATTCTATATTACGACATAATATTTGTGTAATTCGCGTATTTTTATTTTTTGATAATCCTTGCCAAAAATATTTATCCTGTAACCGATATGATTTATATGGACCAAATACCATAATTCCATCTTCAGTGGAAACATCCAATAACATTATTTTATCTGTTTCCTCTAACATTAACGCATATAATACATCAACTGCTTCGTCTAACGAATTTCCCCATAATTCACTAATTGTTATTTGGTTGTAGCACAAACATACTGTTTTGTAAATATTGGGAAAATATAATATTTCTTTAAAAATATTAAATACGTGTATATTCTCTGAACTTGCAAGGTCAGAGAATAATATAAAGTTGCGAGAATATTGGTTCATGTTATAACTATTCATACCTTGTGTTTTCATGGGAATAGATAATTTGCTCATATAATTCCCAGATACAAATCCAGTTGTTTGTAATGCATCGTAGTCAATATTATCTCGAAAAAACTGAATTGCATCTGGATTTGTATTTTGTAGTATATATCGCCATTTTACAGAAGAAATTCTTTGTGTTTTTATATAATCAATTGCTTTTTGATTTGGGCATTTATATAGAAGTTCTGTTTTTTTCCATGAATCATATGATTCGTATTCACCTGCACTAACTCCCAATATATCAGCAATAACTTCATTATTCGTCATTTCGTTTGTTTTGTTCGTTCGTTTGTTTTGTTTTAATGATACCAATTCATTAAAAAAAAGATTTTCAATTTTACATGAAATAACGAAAAGATAGAAAATGTAAAGTCATGATTTTCGTCTATGGTTTTCGTCGTTATGCGTCTCCCATTTGTCGGTCGCTAAGCTCCCTCCTTTGGGAGACACGGTCTACGAAAGAATAAGACAATACTACGACTCTTTGATTTATTTTAAAAATAAATATCTGCATATAATTTCCAAAATAGTATTGTATGGGAGCGCCTTTGGCGCTCCCGTTAACAATATTTATCTTAGAGAGGTTAATGTAATTTTAGATTTTTACAATGAATGTGTAAATTAAAAATGGGAATACAATATCCTTCTATACATAAAAATGGTCTTAACTGTTGCCAGACAATTTGATAATTGTTATATTTTATAACACACGTTTCATTTATAAATCCCCTTGTATCTCCCTGTATATTTCTCGGATCAACCCCAAATAAATATTGACCAATTGCAGCCGCGTCAAATATACATCCAAATGTATCAAAATTTTTGCTAACAAATCGAATCTCGTCGGAAGCAGGGATAGTATTCAATAAAGGAAAAATAGGAAACGTTTCAATAAGTCCCGTTTTTTCACGTATTACCGAAAAATTCGCCATATCTGTTTGTGTGTGGTCATAATGTTGTAGAATATTGCCAAACACAACATGATTCGGAATATACACAATAGACGCAATATTTCGATTCCAACAATCAAATGGCATATATACATAGGTCGGATTGCATGCGGGTATTAATATGTCGGGGGAATAGTAGATTAATACATCGTTTTCCAAATGAAGAACCGATTCAATCTCGTATTTTTTCATAAACTCGTATATATAAAAGAAACGAAGCGACGTTAAATGCCAGAATCCGTTGCGAAATGTATCTTTTAAATAGACCGATGTTTTATTATACGTATGCGAAATAGATAAATCGTCGGATGCAACAAGAGTTATTTTATTTAAAAAAATATGAAATAACGGGAAAAATTCTTTGTTTGTAATAACAAATATGCGAGATATTGGATTCATAACGGATAAACTATGTTCTATATTATCGAGAATATAATCCTGAAAATTATTCAACATTACATAAACAATATTCATTTTATAGTAATACCTAATACTTTTTATGTTTGAAAATAACGACAATTACAACGCCCTTATTATTAGAGGTGAAAAAATACAGCAGTTGGCAGATATATATGTGGCAAATACAAAAGAAGATATTTTATATAACTGGAAATTATTACATTCCGAACAAGAGAGAGCCAAATGTTATCTTATTCGTGATATGTATTTATTGACGGATAAAATCGTCCGACCTTGTCGTATTTTTTGTTACGGGCACTGTTTGCGAGAGTTTTCCAAACAAATTCATCATATACAACAACCGTTTCTTTTATTGTCCCATAATTCCGATGAAAATATGAATGATGGGACGTCCTATGTATCTACGATTCGGGAATGTCCTTTTTTAGTCGGATGGTTTTCGCAAAACGTATCCGTAACATCGTATCATACCAAGGGTCCGTATCCATTACCAATTGGCATTGCAAATAGTATGTGGGACCATGGAAACGTATCTTTCGTTACCCCCCCTCATTTAAAAAAAAATTCCATTTATTTTCAGTTTAATGTAAAAACAAATGTTTCTGTGAGAGAGCCGTGTTTCAATATATTACACAATCATATTGAATGGCTTCCTTCTCTCCCTCCCCAAGAAAATATTGAGAGGTTAAAAACGTATAAAATGTGTATTTGTCCGGAAGGAAATGGCTACGATACACATCGAATATGGGAAGCATTGTTATGTAAAACCGTGCCCATTTGTCTGCGAACATTTTTTATTGAGAATATAACAACTTTTTATAATTTACCTATTCTCATGGTCGATTCGTGGGATGACATTATACATAAAAGAAAAGAAATAGAAGAAAAAGCGGACGAATTATTATTGCAACAATGGAATATTCCGACAATGGAATCTTTGTTGTTTTTATTTTTGTTTTTTATTTGATTCGTGTTTTGTTTGAATCGTGTTTTTTGATTCGTGTTTTATTTGTTGATTCATGAATTGTCATTGTCCTTATGAATTGCGGTTCGCACGATATGTATAATAATTGGCGGAAAATGGTGTTTCAATAATAATTTATAAATACAAACTAATATGGGCGTATCAATAGTTGAAATAAGTTGGGTTATATACGGAATAAGCTGGTTGGAATTTATATACGATATTATTTTTACGATAATATATTGTACGTTAATATCTTGTACGTTAATATCTTGTACGTTAATATCTTGTACGTTAATATCTTGTACGTCTACCGGTTCCGCCAAAATTTCATCTATATCTTCGTTCTCTTCCGCGATAAAAGAAAAGTTATGACATAACATCGTGAATGCCTCTTGAATTTCAACAAACGAATGTTCGGACGGTTCTTTTTTATTTGGTTGTTTATCGGGGTGATATAACAGTGCAAGTTTATGAAATTTTCGTTTTAATAAAGCAAATGTAATGGGTTCGAACTCATCCAATTCTAAAATTCTATATGCTTCTTCAAGAATCATCAATATAATAATTGATGGATTTATTTATATTGTGTTTTTATGTTTCATGTTCATTTGCGCCGGAAAAATAGACAATAAATGTAAAGAAAATATTCTCCAAATGAAAAATAGGTCTATAATTATTGTTGTATTGGCGTAAAAAAATATATATCTCTCGAAGTAGTTCTTGCATTTTTTCAGAAGATATGGAAAATTCGGGAACTAAATAGGTAAAAATATACCATATACACTCAACGGCATCCAAATTATATACCAAAATATCATATATTTTATCCCGAAAATCGGCAAATGAACTTACGGCTAAGGAGGATGCGGAAAAAGCCTCTCTAATACGTTTGATAATTTCTTTTAAAATGGTATCACAAATACTGTTGAATATATCTACCGGCATATCACTGGTCGAAGAAATGAGAGGAAATGCGCGAATTTCTTTCATATTTACTATAAATTGTGGATTCACTTCTTCCATTAATGACGAGGAGGAAGAAGCCCCATCATACATATTCGCCAATGTTATGTATTGTTCTTTGGATGGACGTGCAACATGAATGATAAAACTACACTGTAAAATATTTTGCGGAATAAATCCAATATGTTCAGACATTAAAATAAAAATAATACGAACAGACTTCATGTGATTTTGATGATGTTGAATATAACTGTAAAAAATATCCAATAACTCGTTATGAATTGCATGAAAATTACGACAAACAATAATACCGATTTTTTTGTCAGAACCTCCGCCCGGTTTCATGGAAACAATATCCACGACTTGGGTAAAAAATTCATGCCATAACAGTTTTGAATTACACCCCAATAACGACATATCAATTTCATAATGAATATCACTGATGTGATATTGATATATTTGTTTATCAATTTGAATTTCCATTTGTTTTTCGTATTTTAATTTGGACGGACTGTATTTTTGAATCAGACATAAAATTTGCGAGTATTTTCCAACACCGGTTGGACCATAAAAAATAAGATTGGGGAGAGTGAGCAAGGTGGAGTGAAATACAGATATTAATTCAGGATGAAGATTGTATTTTTCAACGGAGGCAATATATTCCGTATAATGCGTTTCATAAAACTTCATAGAATATATTTGTTGTTATTTGTTACATTTTATTATTTATTTAGTTATTTAGCGAGAGAAGTCAGTGATACATCATTGTATTTCTCAATCGTGTCACTTGAAAGTTTAAATCCGTATATTTCCTTGCATGTTGTATAAATTGGATTGTTTCTACAGTGTAATTTTCAATTGTTTTTTGGGAAAGTTCAAATCCATGTATTTCATTACATGTTGTATTAATTGGATTGTCTTCACATTCTAATTCTTGTAAATTGGGAGGAAGATTATTTAGAGAAGTTAATTGACAGTTTTCACAATACAATTCTTGTAGATTGCGAGGAAGATTGTCAAGAGAAGTAAGTTGATTGTTTGAACAAACTAATTTTTTTATATTCAGAGGAAGATTGTCAAGAGAAGTAAGTTGATTGTTTGAACAATTTAATAGGTGTAAAGTGGATGGAAGATTACCGATAGAAGTCAGTTTATTATTATCACAATATAATCTTCGTAGAGTGAAAGGAAGATTGAAAGAAGTTAATTGATTCTCATAACAATATAATTCTTCTAGATTGGGTGGAAGATTGTCAAGAGAAGTCAGTACAATCTAATGTTTTTAATTTTGTGTATAGAGATAAATCCGGTAAAACAGTTAAGTTTTGTTTCGATAAATTTAATGATGTTACGGTATAATCTGTCATTTTATTCGTTTGTTTGTTTGTTTGCATAGGACAACATTCTTTTTCCATGCGTTTGATTTCATTGTATTGTTCAATTGTTTTTTTAGAAAGTTCAAATCCATACATTTTCTCGCAAATTGTATAAATTGGATTCTTTTTACAATGTAATTCTTGTAAAGTAAGAGGTAAAATATCAAGAGAAGTGCCAAAGGCGGACTCTAATCGGTCGTTACGAAAGCCGAGCCTTGTGAGTTGATTAGAGTGACACCATAATTCTTGTAAATTGGGAGGAAGATTTTTGAGAGAAGTGAGTTGATTAGAGTGACAATATAATGTTTGTAAAGTGGGAGGAAAATTTTCGAGAGATGTAAGTTGATTATGCGAACAATCTAAATTTTGTAAAGTAAGAGGTAAAATATCAAGAGAAGTGCCAAAGGCGGACTCAGCTCCGCCGAGCCTTGTTAGTTGATTACGTTGACACCATAATTCTTGTAAAGTGGGAGGAAAATTTTCGAGAGATGTAAGTTGATTAGAGTGACAAAATAATGTTTGTAAAGTGGGAGGAAAATTTTTGAGAGATGTAAGTTGATTATGCGAACAATCTAAATTTTGTAACTGGGAAGGAAGATTGTTAAGAGAAGTGAGTTGATTATTAAAACAATCTAATTCTTGTAAAGTGGGAGGAAGGTTGTCAAGAGAAGTCAAATAATTATTTGAACAATGTAATATTTGTAGATTTGGGTATAAAAATAAATCCGGTAAAACCGTCAATTTTCGATTCGATAAATCCAATTCTGTTACGGTATAGTCTGTCATTGTAGTTTGTTTGTTATTTCTGAAAAAAGATTTTCAATTTTTCGGTCCTTTGTTTTATTATCATAATATGCAAAAATAGATATAAGTATTTATTAATTTATTATTTGCACAATATAATATTTGTAAATTGGAAGGAAGATTGTCCAGAGAAATAAGTTGATTGTTGTAACAATGTAATATGTGAGTCAATTTTCGATTCGATAAATCCAATTCTGTTACGGTATAATCTGGCATTTTATTATTTTATTTTAACACGGGACAACATTCTTTTTCCAAATTTTCGATGCGTTTGATTTCATTGTATTGGTCAATTGTTTCTATAGAAGGACTAAATCCATATAGTTTCTTACTTATTGTAAAAATTGGATTATTATAACAATTAAATTCTTGTAAAGTGTGAGGAAGATTTTCAAGAGAAATCAGTTTATTATCGTGACAATGTAATCTTTGTAAAGTGGGAGGAAGATTTTCAAGAGAAATCAGTTGATTGTTGTAACAATATAATTCTTGTAAAGTGGGAGGAAGATTTTCAAGAGAAATCAGTTTATTATATGAACAATGTAATATTTGTAGATTGCGAGGAAGATTGTCAAGAGAAGTAAGTAGATTATTATAACAATCTAATTTTTGTAAAGTGGGAGGAAGATTTTCAAGAGAAATCAGTTTATTCTTTTCACACTGTAATGTTTGTAAATTGGGAGGAAGATTGTTAAGAGAAGTGAGTTGATTATTATAACAACATAATATTTGTAGATTGGGAGGAAGATTGTCCAGAGAAATAAGTTGATTGTTGTAACAATGTAATATTTGTAGATTGGGAGGAAGATTGTCAAGAGAAGTAAGTAGATTATTATAACAATCTAATTTTTGTAAAGTGGGAGGAAGATTTTCAAGAGAAATCAGTTTATTATATGAACAATGTAATGTTTGTAAATCGGGAGGAAGATTATCCAGAGAAATAAGTTGATTAATGTAACAATACAATCTTTGTAAAGTGGGAGGAAGATTGTTAAGAGAAGTGAGTTGATTATTATAACAACATAATATTTGTAGATTGGGAGGAAGATTGTCCAGAGAAATAAGTTGATTGTTGTAACAATGTAATATTTGTAGATTGGGAGGAAGATTGTCCAGAGAAATAAGTTGATTGTTGTAACAATGTAATATTTGTAGATTGGGAGGAAGATTGTCCAAAGAAATCAGTTTATTATATGAACAATGTAATATTTGTAGATTGGGAGGAAGATTGTCCAAAGAAATCAGTTTATTATGTGAACAATCTAATGTTTGTAGATTGGGAGGAAGATTGTCCAGAGAAGTCAGTTGATTATTGTCACAATGTAATATGTGTAGATTTGTGTAGAGAGATAAATCCGGTAAAACTTGTAAGTTTTGTCTCGATAAATTCAATTGGGTTACGGTATAGTCTATCATGGTATTCGTTTATTACAAAAATATAAAAAACAAATATCAATTTTATTTTAACACGGGACAACATTATTTTTCCAAATTTTCGATGCGTTTGATTTCATTGTATTGTTTCATTGTTTTTATAGAAAGTTCAAATCCATACATTTGCCTGCATGTTGTATAAATGGGATTCTTGCGACAATGTAATTCTTGTAAAGTAAGAGGTAAAATATCAAGAGAAGTGTCAAAGGCGGACTCTAATCGGTCGTTATCACTCCCTCGAAAGTCGAGCCTTGTGAGTTGATTGTTTGAACAATGTAATGTTTGTAAATTGGGAGGAAGATTGTCCAGAGAAATAAGTTGATTGTTGTAACAATGTAATATGTGAGTCAATTTTCGATTCGATAAATCCAATTCTGTTACGGTATAATCTGGCATTTTATTTGTTTATTTAAAAAACAAATATCAATTTTATTTTAACACGGGACAACATTCTTTTTCCAAATTTTCGATGCGTTTGATTTCATTGTATTGGTCAATTGTTTCTATAGAAGGACTAAATCCATATAGTTTCTTACCTATTGTAAAAATTGGATTGTTTGAACAATTAAATTCTTGTAAAGTAAGAGGTAAAATATCCAGAGAAGTAAGTTGATTATCGTGACATTGTAATTCTTGTAAAGTGGGAGGAATATTTGTAAGAGAAGTTAGTTGATTACAGTGACAATCTAATTTTTGTAAAGTGGGAGGAAGAGTATCCAGAGAAGTAAGTTGATTATCGTGACATTGTAATTCTTGTAAAGTGGGAGGAATATTTGTAAGAGAAGTTAGTTGATTATCGTGACAATATAAGTATTGTAAAGTGTTAGGAAGATGGTCAAGAGAAGTTAGTTGATTACTAAAACAATATAATTTTTGTAAAGTGATAGGAAGATTGTTTAGAGAAGTAAGTTGATTATATTGACATTGTAATTCTTTTAAAGTGGGAGGAATATTTGTAAGAGAAGTTAGTTGATTATCGTTACAATGTAAGTATTGTAAAGTGTTAGGAAGATGGTCAAGAGAAGTTAGTTGATTACTAAAACAATCTAATTCTTGTAAAGTGGGGGGAAGATGGTCAAGAGATGTCAGTTGATTATTAAAACAATATAATTTTTGTAAAGTGATAGGAAGATTGTTTAGAGTGCCAAAGGCGGACTCAGCTCCACCGAGCCTTGTGAGTTGATTATATTGACAATCTAATCTTTGTAAATTGGGAGGAAGATTATCGAGAGACGTTAGTTGATTATGTGAACAATCTAATCTTTGTAGATTTGTGTAGAGAGATAAATCCGGTAAAACTTTTAAATTTCGTCCCGATAAATTCAATTGGGTTACGGTATAGTCTGTCATTGTATTCGTTTATTTGATAAAAAATAAAACAAAATAAAAAAAATCAATTTTATCTGGGAATCTTGAAACCGTCCCGTCGGTTACCAATATATTTAGGAATTTTGTTCTTATTTGTTTTTTTTCATTCGTTTATTCATACATCATTTTTCTTAAAAGAGTTATGAACACTTATGCGTTAAAGCACTTAAAGAAAAAGAGTATTATACTGTATCACAATGGCAAGAACCTCCAAAATCGAAAAAACCTCAACCGTCTCCGTCCCAGCTCCTGCAGTAGAAACTACTACCCTCTCTGTTTCCGTCGCACCTGTAGAAAAGAAACAACGAAAGCCCAAGGCTGAAAAGGTGGTTCCCGTGGATGAACCCGTTGCCGTTGCACCAGTTGTCCCTGTTGTTGAATCAGTTGTGGATGAAGCCGTTGCCCCTGTTGTTGTTCCTTTACTTGAAAAGTTGAGTGATTTCAGTTCGAAACTGCTTCAACTATCTGCCCTAACCTCGGCACTAAAGACCGAGTATAAGGCGTTGGAGAAGGCTGTTGCGAAGGAACAGAAGAAATCTGCCCAGAAGGGTCATAAGAAAAAGGCGACGGGAAACCGTCAGCCATCGGGATTTGTGAAGCCAACTTTAATTACGGATGAGTTGGCGCACTTTCTTGGAAAGTCGGTTGGTTCCAAATTGGCTCGCACGGATGTGAGTAAGGAAATCAATGCGTATATTCGCGCAAACAGTCTTCAGGACAAGGCAAATGGTCGTCATATCATTCCAGATGTGAAGTTGTCTACATTGTTGAAGATTAAGGACGGTGATGAACTTACCTACTTTAACTTGCAACGATACATGAAGCACCACTTTATTAAGGAGGTTGCTGTTGTTGATGCAGTGACTGCTTAGAACCTATTACACTTTTTATAAAAACAAAAACATAATATAACCACATCAAAAAATAAGAGAAACATTTCTCATATTTTTAATTGAATAACGAAATTTATATCCACATATAATAGTTGCTATTAAATGAAAAAAACACATAAAAAAATACACCAAACAAAAAAACATACATGTAATAGAAACAATAAAACTAAAACTCAACAAGGTGTTCGAGTTGGTGGAAACAATAAAATTAAAATACTTACGTCAGGAATGGTGGCTTCATTCACAGGAATAGTTGATTTAACCAACTATACAAATCTTACCGAACTAAACATTAGTGAAAATAAAACTGTTACTGGGTTTACAAACATTCCAAATACAGTGATAAAAATAATTATAAATAACACCAATATTAAAACCATTGACCGATTTCCGGATGGATTAAAAGAATTACAATGCACAAATATGCAAAAAAATACAGTAGAACATCTTCTTTCACATCTTCCGCCAAATTTAGAAATATTACATGTAAATAAAAACGGACTTACAGGGCGCTTTATTTCATTTCTTCCACCAAATATAAAAGAACTGCAATGTTCCGAAAATAAAATAACCGAAATTCATGTTCCGCCATCTCTCTATAAACTAAATTGTGTAAAGAACGAATTAACATCTATTTATTTTGACCCCGCGTGTATATTGATGAAATTACAATGTGATATGAATCCCGAATTAACACATATTGATATTTTACCAAATACATTGACACAGGTTAGTGCGATAGATACTCCTATTGAATTTCTTATTAAAGACACACAGACATACCGAATATCTCAAAAACATGAATTGTATATGAAAATGAAACATCGCTCTATAAATGACACATTAACACGGGGCGGAAGACTTGATTTGGGTCTTCCATTATTTTGGAATGAGTCGCCGATAGTCGAAGACTATCTTACCTATCTATTGCATCATCGTCCTGAAATCATGGATGAAATTCAATTTAGTATTAACAATAGTATCAAAAATGGATTACAGACAAATCGATTGAATTGTGTTACGGCGATTCGTTTTTTTATGGAGAACCATTTATTTGATGAAAATGGGCAAAGGCAAATAACAAAATTGTCGGTTTTATTTACTACCAACGACGGAATTCAGTTCGATCCATTTATTGAAAATCGTAACATTGCAATATATTTATTTGGAATTATGCCGGAAAATGAAGTAAATGCTATATACAATTTGGATACAAAAGAAACCTATTTACTACATGCGTGTAAATACAACGACGTTGAATTGGCAGAATGTATTGTTTCTCGATTACGAGACAACGCAACTCTTCATAAAAAAGATGATTTTGGGTATGATGCGGTTTATTATGCGAAACAATTTCGTATGAAACATGTGTTGCATCAAATTCATGAATTGGATGAGAAAACGAATGAAAAAATGCATGAAAAAGAAAAAGAAACGAATACAGAAAAAAAACGAAAACATATTTTGCCACTTCCTCCACCCCCCGGAATAAAAATGCGAATAGAAAATGGATGGAATCCTATCGACCTTCAATATGTCGATATACATACATGGTTGTTATCAAACACGGATAATATAGTATTGTCGTTTCATAAAAATACAATTGTCAGTAATTATCCGGCTATTTCTATTTGTATATCGTTACAGGATATTGCCACTATCATGCGTCAGCCATCGGTATATGTAAAAGAGTGTGTATATATTAAAGATAATTTATTGGATTACGGACAAACCAGCGAACCATCCACTACCTATATTTCCATGTCGTCTTTGGGAATTGTTGGTATGAAACATCCCATGTTGATGAGTTTAGAATCTATATATAAACTAAAAGGAGGCGAACACATACATGCAACAAAACAAAAAACGATTCGCGGAATTTCAGAAAAGTATATATTGCATCATCCGTCCTCGCATGGATTTTTGGTAGAAGGAGAATATATGGGCTTTGCCACAAAACAAAGCTTGTCCTTAACGAATTATTCAAAACACTGGGATATTGCTATGAACGCCTATTTACGCAATGGACCGAACTATTTTTTATCGGATGAATTTTTAAAATATCATCGTCGTTTCGGAAAAAATGTGGATGAAGCGAGAGAAAACGTATTGAAAAATATTGAAAATATAGATATGGCATTTACCTATGCCCCGAGAACCGGAGATTTGGTGACGGTATTTCGAGGAACCAAGAACAAACAGTCGGATGCGCCTTATACGGGAGTTCAATCGGGATTTATTTCTACGACAGCAAATGAAGACATTCTTGAAATGGGAGATACATTTATTTCATTATCGGACAAATGTTGTGTGTATGTATATACGGTGGAAGCGGGTATTCCGTATATATCTATGAATAAATTGAGTCATTATTCAGAGGAAGACGAAATATTATTTCCGAGAGGATTGATTGTTACGGTAGATGATACGGAAATAACGGAAGATGGATTCAAAAAATATTTATGCACCATACACATGCCAGAAGATATTCAAGAACGATATCCGTTAAAAGAAAAATGCATTATCTATGATGCCTATATTTTTTAAAATTGAAAATATTTGTTTATATTTTTTAGAAAATAAACAAACAAATAAAATGGCAGACTATACCGTAACCCAATTGAATTTTTCGAATCGAAGATTAACTGTCTTACCGGATTTATCTCTCTACACAAATCTACAAACATTATTGTGCCAAAGTAATCAACTGACTTCTCTGAACAATCTTCCTTCAACGTTACAAACATTATGTTGTGAAGATAATCAACTCATTTCTCTGGACAATCTTCCTTCCAATCTACAAATATTACATTGTAAAAAGAATCGGCTGACTTCTCTGAACAATCTTCCTTCAACGTTACAAACATTATGTTGTGAATATAATCAACTCGCAAGGCTCGGCGGAGCTGAGTCCGCCTTTGGCACTTCTCTCGAAAATCTTCCTCCCAATTTACAAACATTATATTGTTATAATAATCAACTCACTTCTCTTGACAATCTTCCTTCCACCTTACAAATATTACATTGTTACAATAATCAAATCACTTCTCTCAAAAATCTTCCTCTGAATCTACAAACATTAGATTGTGCAAACTGTCAACTTACTTCTCTTGACAATCTTCCTCCCACTTTACAACTATTAAATTGTGAAGTTAATAAGTTGACTTCTCTCGACAACCTTCCTCCGAATTTACAAACATTAATTTGTAACAATAATGAACTAACTTCTCTGGACAATCTTCCTCCCACTTTACAACTATTAAATTGTGAAGTTAATAAGTTGACTTCTCTCGACAACCTTCCTCCGAATCTACAAACATTATATTGTCGTGATAATAAAATCATTTCTCTGGATATTTTACCTCCTACTTTACAAGAATTATATTGTTCAAAAAATCCAATTTACACAACATGCAAGAAAATACATGGATTTGAACTTTATGTAAAAACAATTGAACAATACAATAAAATCAAATGCATTGAAAATTTGGAAAAAGAATGTTGTCCCATGTTAAAATAAAATACCATCAACTGATAAATAATTTTTTATACAGTAACCTATTTGAATTTATCGTTTAAGAAAATTGAATTGTATATTACATAAATAATTATCAATAATTATCATATACATGCTAAAAATTCCGTCAAAAATTCATAGTTCTGGGTATTATACAAATCCAGAACGGTACTTTATAAAATATGGAGTAGAAATAAAAGAATATAAAATACATAAATATGTGTATGATTTACACATTGTTCCAATTCCAAATATTATGAATTATGATAAAACAAGTAAAATAATGGTACTACAAAAAATTACCGGTTGTAATTTATCGGATTTTTACGGAGAAAATTCAAATGATATTCCAACATTATTATTTGAAAAAGTACGAGATATTGTGAAGATATTAATGCAACATGATATTGAATATCCAGATATTACAGGATATAATTTTATGTTGGATAATAATGGAAAAGTATGGATTGTCGATTTTGAACACGCAACCTATGGAAAAATACAAAATACATTTGTAAAACAATTTTGCGATGATACAAACAAAATTCTTACATGGAACCCAGATTTTATGTAAGAATCCAGATTTTATGTAATTTTCTTTAGTGAACGACGACGATTACGACGAGACATTTTGGTAGTAGTTCTACGTTTATATTTTTTTGAATAACCAGAACCATACATAATATGTAATCCGTCTTCATACTCTTTAATAAACATATCGCTTTTACTACCACCTTTTATTTCCATTGTTTTTTTCACCTTTGTAACCTTTGTAAATGCATATCCAATACGAATTCGAGATAATATTTCATAAGAACCATATGTTAATTGGTCTGAAAAATCAGAGAGAGTTTTAAACATGGCAAGTGCTCGAATAATCATAATTCGACTTATATCTGTTTGTAATCCACGGAATAAAATAGGTTTTTTTAGATTTATAACAGGTTTAAAAATATGAACCATTTGTGGCATAATAGGGAAAAATATCAACTCTAAATTTGTATTATCCGCATAAGATAAAATATTGCTATAATCTGTCAAAAGCATACCAGTAGGTCTAAACAATACATTATGTCCTCTGGCTAATAAACCTAAAATTAAAGGAATTTGCTCTTCAACTTTGCATACAGATTCATCAACTTCTATAAATCCAAATGGTCCTTGTGCTAATTTTCCATTTGCAATTTTCAATATTTTATTTTCAATTATATATTCGTCGTTGAACATATTTCCCATTTTTGCATTTTGTCGATAGATTTCATTTTTAGTACCATATTTATCGTCGTATTTTGTAATATATAAGGGTGATTCATTATTTTCAGGATTGTCCGGATATACAAAATTATTTTCAATAAGCTTTTGATTTCCGTCGTCCATATATGTCACAGTTGCCATATAATTTAAATATGTTTCAAAACCAGCAGCGGTTAGTTTATCTGGAAACATAAAATATTCATGCATTTCCTCAGAAACAGGATTTACCGCCTCGTCCATTTCCAAGAACCGGTAATACATAGGATTTCTATTTTTTGAGGCGCCAGCTCCAGATGCGGTTTCTTCACTTGTTAAACATTCTGGATGTTCAACATATATTGTTTTTTGCATTTCTAATTTATTATCATTGTAATGTTGAACCAGTCTGTCGTCATAATCAAGAGATAACCATAAATATTCAATAGGTAATTGTATTATATTCATATTTAACACAAATTTTTTAGTGTTGAAAATAAGAGATAAAATACGGTCATCTGCCTTTCCAGATTGTTTTGGATTTGCACTTTCTTTTATCCATTCTTTTATTAGTTGTTTTGATTCATGTGACTGTGAAAAAAACATAATCCCTCCAGATGTTTCAAATATATACGGGTCATACGTTATACTCTCGTCCATTCTATAACTTGAACGTGGATCAATTGACCATCCGCGCGCCATAAAATCAACATTTTCCATATCAAAAATATGTGGATACTTACGGATAAACATATCACCGTCAATATATAATACATTTCTCCCTGTACATAATTCAAGAGCCTTTTGAATGAATAACGGTTTTGCGTTAATTGCCATTTGATACCCACCAGCTCCTGCAAATTCGGGATATTCTATCGCCATGTGATTGCAATTAAATTTCGCACATTCAGTTTTCCATTTTTCAATCATAGTTTCGAATTGAACTGGTTCATAATAACGGAATGTTTTATGTAATACATCATAAATATTTGAATTTATAAATTCCTTTCCAAAAAAAGTATAGGTTGTTTTCTTTTTTAATTCTGAATTTATTAATTCATTAAACCTATCCTTTTCTTTTTTATAAAACAAAATTTTACTCTTATATTCCTCTCTCTCTTCATTTGTAATAACATCTCTTTCATCAAAAAATATTTTCTTAATCATTTTTCCATTTTTATTGGTATGAAATACATCAAAAATATGTTCCTTATTCATTTCAAGCACCACAATCATAATCTCCTTAAATTTGCTATGTATATCATCTGGTTCAAATAATACAAATTCGGGTGATGTTGTACCTTCACGTTTGGATATTTCGATTGCATGTTTTGCCTTATTAAATTTATCGTCGCCAATGATATTAAATGTTTCATAAATAGAATCTAAATACGATTTTGAATATTTTTCAATAATATTGTTAAAATCCTTATTTTTATCAAAATGCATACTTAAATGATTAATCAATGTTGTAACATCATTAATTTTAAATTTTTTTTGTTCTATAAGCATCATTACATAAAAATTTATAGCATAGGCGATAACCTTGACTTTAATTTCTTCAAAAAATGAAATACATGGTCGAGCCAAATTTCCATTCCAATTTCCTCTACCCCACCAATATGTTACAACCACAAAATTACTTTTTTCATTTACTATTATAGGTGATGTATTTGATTTGTTTATAATTTCACTTAATGATGACATATACATAAACTGTATATTTAATCTTTATGTAACCAAATAAATTGAAAATCTTTTTTTCAAATAAAACAAAGAAAGATAACCAAGAAAAGACCAATAAAAGAAATGGGCGCAAAATCTTCTAAATCACAATATGTGAAAAAATGTATAGATTTGAATTAACCATAGATGAATTTATCGAAAAGAATGTTGCCCACTAATGAAATAATCAAGAATGCAATAGAATAATCTGTGAAAAAATTGAAAAATTTTTTTTATATTTTTGTGTGCATAAAAAAATCAATACATACAAAATGCAAGTAGAGCAATTTCAACGTATAGGTGAAACAGACGAAGACATTCGACGCGCAAATAAATACACGATTTTCCCGAATCAAATTTTGGCGCATGAAGAAATCATCAAGGCATCTTTGATAAATCCATACACAACACTTATCGCGCAAATGCAATCCGGTAAAACCGATACGTTTTTACTCACTGCCTTTGAATTTCTACGAAATGAAATGGTAAATCAAGTGATTATTTTCTCGGGAAACAATGATACTACACTAAAAGACCAAATGCTCGCCAATATTTCCGAGTTTCGACATAAATACGTGGCGCATTTGCAGAATATATTAAGTCAACCTTGGCGTGAGGCAAATGACATATACGACAATTGCGTAATTCGTATTAAAGTATTGTGGCCAAGCCAACTTTCAAATATTGTCAATAAAAAACAATCAACTGCAAAAAAAACAATAACCAAGTTAGAAAATACACCAACCCTCTATATTTGGGAGGAATCGCATTACGCACAAAGTATCGGAATGATACCAAGTATGTTTTTGAATATGTTTCATTTATCTCCCGCGGGTGATGTCGAATCATATACAAAAAGGAATAATTATTTCTTATCGGTATCCGCCACACCTTTTAGTGAAATACAAAACATCATTCAACATCGACAGCAAAAAAATATTGTGTATTTAAAACCGGCGGATTCATATACCGGAATACAGAATTTTATTAAAAATGAACAAATCTATGAACACACGGGAACTATCGATGATATGTATTCCGCCATGGAAACGTCCGAACAAAAATTTGGAGAAACTCCGAAATACGGAATTGTCCGAGCCGTTAAATCCGAAAAATACGCAGAAATTATCCTCTTAAAAGGATGGGACATAAAATATTATAATATGGAAATACGCGATGTTGAAAATACGCGATTGGCGGAACAGCCCGAAAGAAACACCATTTTATTTATTAAAGGCGCGATGAGAATGGGTCAGCAAGTCGATAAAACACATATTGGATTTTGTTTTGAAGATGCCGAATCTTCCAATACCGATACTATTTTACAGTCACTTATCGGTAGAATGTGCGGATTTTCGCCAAATATAAAACATATTTGTATTTATATACACCAAAATATTTTACAGAAACACGACATTGACAAATATAGCGAATTTATGAATGAAATGGCATTGGGTTCGGAACACATCATTGACGCGGGTAAATTTTGTCCAACAAACGCAATGAACTGTGTATCTGTTCCTCCTCCGCCAACACTTGAGGATAAAATAAATAGTATGAAAACACGGCGTGAAAAGGAGTATCATTGCTCACCCATTTACATTCCCGTCAAATATATGACAAAAGAATTCATACGAAATAAAAATATAACGGACATTGAAACCATATTACATAATCCAGAATCGTATCCAGAAATCATAAATAGAAATTCAAATGAACAAACCGTGAATATTCGCAAACGGTTTTCGGAGGCGCTGACAAAAGGTGAAATTATGTCATTTCATCTATTGAGTAAAAAAACAAACCAGACCATTTTCACAAAATTGGTACAAGCCATTTCAAATAATTCCTATTTCAATTCTGGGGCATCCAGTGACCGAATTCATATTTGGGAGGTGGATGTTGCGAGTAGTCGAGGCGGAAATGATTATTCGGTGGGTGACCTATTTATAGAAATAAAAACAGACATATTAAATACGGAATTTGCACCATGTATGCGTGGACGACCTAAAACGGCGATTACAACTGCAAGAGAGGTGTTTTATCATTCAATAATTGAAACGAATATGATTATAGAAGCAAAGACAACTGAATTAATTAAATAATTAACTTTAACAAAAATTAACTTTAACAAATTTTCTTAACAAACATCTGAATGTCGCTCATGCCAAGAACAACAATTTTTTTATGAAATCCCGAGATAAATCCATCAATTCCACGTTGCGTTAAATCAGGACCTCCCCAGCCATAATCGTCGAAAATAAGTATGCCTCCCCGTTTTAGTTTTCGAAAACTTAATACAGCATCTTCCAACACAAAACTTGGTTCATGATTTCCGTCAATATAAATGATATCGAAAAAGTTATCGGGTAAGGTAGGTATTATATTATGTGAATATCCCCGACGAACCTCAATTTTATTTTTTTTACCTGAATTTTCGATATTGTTAAGAAACATGCGGTAGATGGTTTCTTGTTCGCCGTTGTATTCTGGATATTCGCCATAGTGTTCCCACGGATCAATTGCATACAATTTACTTTGTTCGTGAATGGCAAATGACGTTTCAACCGATAATAAATTAGCGCCATAAAATGCGCCAATTTCAAGATAATTTATGGGTCGGTCATTATAATTTTTTTCGTCTATAATTGAAAACCAGTTGTCTGCCAATCTATAGTGTTCGCCTTTGAAATTCGTTAATTTATGTATCATATATAGATAAAATACGAATGGCTTTATTTGAATTATCTTGGTAAAATTGATTTAAAAACATCTTATATTAACTATAGAAATGCGTAAATACAATTGTGGCGTATGTGGAAAGGAATCATGTATAAAACAAAAACAAACAACCAACACAACGAATATCGTTAAAGATGTTTCTACCGAAAAAATACATATTCAAAAACCATTTTTAAAATGGGTCGGCGGAAAAACTCAAATAATAGATAAACTTATTGCCGATTTTCCAGTTGAAATAAATAATTATCGTGAAGCATTTTTGGGAGGAGGTAGTGTTTTATTCGCTTTATTATCTTATGTAGAAAGTGGAATTATAAAGATACACGGAAATATATATGCGTATGATTTGAATGAACCATTAATTTATATTTACAAAAATATCCAAACACACCATAACGAATTATATGATAGTATGCAAACTATTATTACGGAATTTAACGAATGTGAAAATGGAGAAATTAATCGAATGCCTGCAACGATAGAAGAAGCAAAAATCGCAAAAGAAAATTACTATTATTGGATAAGATGCAAATATAACAAATTATCTATCGACGATAAAAAAGGAATAGTAGGTTCGGCTATGTTTATATTTTTAAATAAAACTTGTTTTAGAGGTGTATTTAGAGTTGGTCCAAACGGATTTAATGTTCCCTATGGCAACTATAAAAATCCAGAAATTATAAATAAAGAACACATAGACGAAATACATAATTTAATACAAAATGTGGTATTTGAATGCCGTGATTTTAATACATCACTTATAAATGTAGAACCGAATGATTTTGTATATTTGGACCCTCCCTATGCACCCAACACAGGTACTTCCTTTGTCGCATATACAAAAAATGGTTTTAATATAGAAAATCATACTAATTTATTCGCATTAATACACATGTTAACCGATACAAATAAAAAAATAATGTTAAGTAATGCCGATGTAAGTCTCGTGCGTGAAAACTTTACAAATGAAAAATATAATATATCATCGATTCTATGTAAAAGGTCCATTAATTCTAAAAATCCAGACGCAAAAGCAAAAGAAGTTATTATAAAGAATTATTAAACCATGCGTCAAATGTTTCAAAATAGTTTTCATCGTCGCCGAATAAAACCGCAATATTGTTTTCAATAAATATTTTATTTAATAGTATATATTTTTTTTCGTTTGAAACCAGTTTATTTTTCAAAAATCCACTTACACAAAATCCATAAATTATTTCAAATCCAGCGCCAAAATCCAATTCATACTCTCGTTTAAGTGCAATTCCCGCCCATAATTTAGTTTCTACGGAACCATCTACGTTTTGCTCCTTTTTTTCTAATATTTTTATCACTTTTCTACCGTTATTATATTCAATAATATATGCTTCATCGGGACACCGACATGAATCAATATTGTATTTTTTTTTCATATACTTCTTTAATCCATTTTGTAATACAAATACAATTGTTTTATCCTCAAATGTTTTTGATAAATAATAATTATATTTGATTGATGCTTTTTTGGAAAAATTTGTTTTCGTGTATCCAATTTCTAACAATCTTTTCTGATTGTTAGTTTTTTCTTCAAATTGTTTTCCATAATGATTTGTATTTGCCCCACCTGCACCGGTTCCATTATTAATTACGGACTGTTGTTGAAATGTTTGTTGGAATAGTTGTTGGAGTGTTTGTTGTTGTTGGAGTGTTTGTTGTTGTTGGAGTGTTTGTTGTTGTTGGAGTGTTTGTTGTTGTTGGAGTGTTTGTTGTTGTTGGAGTGTTTGTTGTTGAAGGTCTATCGTATTATTCATATAATAATGTAATATCTATACGTAATTATATTTCAATTTTCTGAGGCGCTGTTGCGATAGCGATCATCTACCTGCTGTTCTAGGACCGATTCGAACTATTCCTTTCCCTTTCCATTCATTCCATGATATATCTTTTCCTTCCACCATAGGCGTTTCAGGGTGTTCTTGGTCATATTTTTCCCCCTGTTTGTTTCCACTATTTATAAACATATCACTGATTAGTTTGCCTACAAGAATACTCCCTTCACCATAGTTAATTTTCTTATCTTCAATCATACGCATCACATAAATAACCTTTTTAAAGAGGTGTATATCAATTTCGTCTTTTACCAGTTTATGAAAAATAGATGTAAATTTGTTGTATAAAAAATGGCATTTCAACTGACACAATTCCATAAATTGTTCGGGGTGATTGCGCCGAAGTTCTCCATGGTCGATTTTTAACTTTTCAATTAACGCAAGAGATACTTCTAATTTTCGACTATATTGTTCTTTTCTTACATAATCCGTATTATCTATTGGTTCATCCATTTCACTTGAAGCTTTTGCGAACGCAACGCGGTCTTGAGGAGTAATATTGGGTAAACCAAAATTTTCGTTCATAATATATTTTATTCGGATGTTTGTTTATGTTGTTTTATTGGTTTTTCGCCCACATCCCCACCAACAAGATGATACTTCTACTTGTTCAACAAGTATAGGAATATCGCTAACTGCCTCTTTAATAACGGGAATGGATAGTTCTACAATTGGTTCTAAAACAACGCCGATTACTTCTGCCACAATTTCAACTTCCATGTATAATATATATATTCATATTATTGTCGTAGACCGTGTCTCTCAGGGCTTTTGCCCTGAGAGACGCATAATGACGAAAATATGGTCATCTACTTTATTTTGTTTCCATGTATTTTATAAATCCATGCTAAAATATCATTTGATGACATATTTTTTGTGTCCATCTTTCCTAAAGGAAAAAACTGTGGTTTGGTTGCGCTCTTATTCATATAATACAAATAATCTCCCCGTTTTCCACGTCGAATACTCCAATCTTTATTTAAACATCGAACAATAGATGTATTGTTGTTGTAAATTGCAGGTCTCTCTCGTAGAGACTCTGATGGCGAAGACGACTCTGATAACGAAGAACCAGACAACAAAAAAGGTTTAATATCGTCCCATGTTAATTCCGATAATGGTTTTTCAATACCTTTTAATGAAACACGCGAAGTTCCAAACTCAATATATGCGCCAAACTTACCATTTTTTAAATGTACCATTTCTCCCGAAACAGTAGTTCCAATAATATCATTCGTTAGTTCATCGAATGAGTATATGTTTCCCTCTTGTATTTTCAAAAGAGGAGATACCGATATATATGTTTTTTTATTCGTGGGTTTTTTTGAAAGAAGTTGGAGAGAAGGCTGTCCATTAAAAAACAACAATTTATATGTACCATCCGGTCCAATAATTGGGGGATGTTCGGTTTCTTTTTTGGATTCAGGTTGAATGATATTGGATGCCAATTCTTGTATTAATTTTTTACATACAAATAGACAATTATTTGCATCATTTATGTCATTCTTTACGTCATTCTTTATACAAATCTTGTCCAATTCTTCTTCCATTTCTTTCGTATATGAATACAAAAACAATGGATTAAACCACTGAATTAAAAAATCAATAACCTGTTTTCCTAAGGGAGTCAATTGTAATTTGTTCTTTTCCGTTCCCATAATACGATTGGTAACGGTTTCTATACATGTTTCATCATTCGCCGAAGAAAACATAAATTCGCGACACGTATATGTTTTTCCAATAATATCTCCACAAGTCACATATTTTCGGTCGATAATAGTATGTACAATAGAGGCAAATGTAGAGGGACGACCAATTCCCAATTCTTCCAATGCATGTATTAACGAAGCCTCTGTATATTTTTTACTTTTTCCGGTCCATTGAACGGTTGCGTGTATCCAATTTGGGAAGGGAACTTTGGAAGAAAGCAATGATTGTAAAAAAAGAAGTTGTCCTTTTGCTTTTATTTTTACTTTATCTTCGTCTTTTTGTACGACAATTCGCCAACCAATTTCAATGGGAATTACTGTAGTGTTTTCGTAACAAATATTATATGTGGGCGTGGTTGTAGTTATTGTAGAAATCGTATGTGAATCTATTGCGGGAATCATACAACTTTGAACCGTTATTTCCCAAATAAGTGCATACAATAACACACATGTATTATCGTCGGAACAAATCGTGCGGGTTTCGAGATGCGTTACCCGAATTGCTTCATGTGGTTGCTGACTAAGGACTTTTTTTTCTTTTTCTTTTGTGTCGGTTTCTTTTGTGTCGGTTTCTTTTTTTTCTTTTTTTTCTTCTTCTTCTTCTTTTTCTTCAATCGAATATGCCGGTCCAAATGTATTTGAAATAAAAATACGGGCATCCCGTAAAAATACATCCGAATATTTTGTATTTTCTGTTCTCATATAGGTAATGTGTCCATTTTGATAGAGTTCTTGACACAATGCCATTGTTTTTGTAGGTGAAATATGGAGTCTACTGTGTGCCAATTGCAGTAATTTTGACGTATTTAATGGTGTTGGATGAGAAATGGTATGATGTGTGGCGGGATGAATAAATAGGTCGGAAATAGTCGCCTTATAATTTGAATTCATATATTGAAAAAATGCACGAACATCTGGTTCGTTTTGTAAGACGGGGGTTTTTAATGTAAACTGTATATTTTCAGTAAAAAAAGATGCTTTAATATCGTATCGTGTTTTTTCTTTGGTTGGTTCTTTTTCTTTGGTCGATTCTTTTTCTTCGGTTGGTTCTTTTTCTTCGGTCGATTCTTTTTCTTCGGTCGATTCTTTTTCTTCGGTCGATTCTTTTTCTTCGGTCGATTCTTTTTCTTTGGTTGGTTCTTTTTCTTCGGTCGATTCTTTTTCTTCGGATTCTAATACCAAACGCAATGCGGGAGTTTGGCATCTTCCCGCTGATAAAAAATCTGTTTTCGTCGATTGCTTCCATAAAAAGGGCGAGACTTTAAATCCTATCATCATATCCAATATTTGACGAATTTGTTGTGATTTTACTAAATTCATGTTTAATACGGTGGGTGATTGTACGGCATGGATTAAGGCGGGTTTTGTGATTTCATGAAATACAATTCGGGGCGTTGTAATAGGTAAATGAAACGCATCGCACAAATGCCACGCAATCGCTTCTCCCTCTCTGTCATCATCGGTGGCTAAAAATATACGACCGCTATCACGATATTCGTCAATGGTAGAACGAAGTTTGTCTATATATTTTGTTTTTATACTGTCAAAATCATATACCGGTAAAAAATCTGCCGTATATCGTTTTAAAACACGAAAGTGTCCATAACTTGCAATACACCGATAATTTGGACCCAAATATTGCTGGATTTTTTTACATTTTGACGGGGATTCTACAATAAGTAAATTGTTCATTACTACGTATTGTATTGTTTCTTTAACCTATTCTTATTTTCGGGTTTTATATGTTTTCTTTCCTCTTTTATGAGTTCCTTTTTTAGAACGTCCTCCTCGTTTTGATGTTCTATTTTTGCGTTTTTGTTTTCCTCCCATAGCCAAATGTTCTTCTTCAATTTCTTTTCCGTTTGATTTTGATTCTGCAACTGGCGCGGGAGAGGCAGAGGTGGGTTCTGATACTTTTTCTGTCACTTCGGGCGAATCGGATACAGTTTTTGGTTCAGCTACCGCTAAATCATCTCCTCCTTTCTTTTCTTTTTCTTTTCTCTCTCCTCCTTTCTTTTCTTTTTCTTCTCCTCCTTTTGTCTCTCCTCCCTTCTTCCATGTTTTAGATGCGATTTCCAACGCATTTTTAAACTTGAAATCCTTTTCACCCTTATGTTTTTGCCATGTTTCTTTTACGTGTTCTCTCCAAGTTTTTGCCATACTATATATATAGTATACATATATTATCTTGTATCACATTCCAAATTTATCCCGAATAATACTTGTTTTACTTGGTCCCTGTACCCTCTCACTCTCTCGTAAAACACTATATCCCGATTTTCCTAAAATAGAAGATACACTCGAGGTTGATTTATAATCCACATCATCATGCAGTTCTGGTAATACTCGCCCCATTGGTTTTTCCAATACAGTTAATAAATGCTGTGATTTCAACATTTGGCGATATTCCTGTATGGTGAGATTTCCGAAAAATTTATCCAATATATAATGTGGGTCCGGCGCGGGTTTTACATTCTGATCACCCCCATATACCTTATTTAAAAGATGATACCTCTCAAATTTTACGGAATCATTCACATTTTCCGCCATTAAATACGCCGTCGCACATTCTGGACGGCAAAATGAACCATATCCATACATCATATCCGGTTCTTCGTATTTTGGTATATAACAAGCCGGATTGTCATAGTCACACGTACACCAAAAACACGCCGATTTTTTATCAGACGGTAGTGTGCCTTTACATAATTGAATTTTTAATGTTTTTAGTTTTAAATGTATAGTATCTTTTTCCTTTTCTTTCATATCGGATTCGGTTATGACGGGTTGAAGATATGATAAAAGTTGTTTGTCGCCGTTTTTATTGTTTTTGTCTTCTATTTTATCTTCGTCCAACATTGTGTAAAAGGTCAATCGTTGGTGAGAAAGCACATCATCGGAGGTATCCGCATATCCGACAATAACAGGAGGAATCGTTGGATTGTAGGCGAGAGGGTCCGAAATGTATTTTGTTAATTCGTGATTGTATTCGTCCAAATCTCGTAAACAACAACGGAGATGTAAAATCATAGTAGATGTATTACGAGGTTTTACAAGAGGTGGAGCTACATGTACAATACCGATAATAGCATTTTTTTTCGTTGTCTTTGGCTTTTTTTGTTTTTTATCGTCGTCTGTTGGGGCAATCGGTAAAACGGATACCGCCCGACGACTTTGTTTTTTTACGAGAGGTGTATTATTATTTAACATTCTACAATAAATAATAAATAGTAGGATTTTTATATGATTTTTTCTTTTGCATACATTTTTTCTTTTATAAATTTTTTCTTTGTATAAATATAATACATATAAATACTTTTATTTGTATAATTAAATGAAAAATACAATAATAGAAGAAAATCAAAGTATTCCGTGGGTAGAAAAATATCGACCCTCCACATTAGATAATATTGTACTTGACCCGTTAAATAAAATAATGTTTCAAAATATCATTCAATACGGATATTTTCCGAATCTTTTATTTTATGGACCTCCCGGCGGCGGAAAAACAAGTACTATTATTAATCTCATACAAGAATATCAAAAACAATACAGCAATGTGCATATTATTAACAAAGGAAATATTATACATTTGAATGCATCCGATGAGAGAGGCATTGATATTATACGAAATCAAATTTCTCAATTTGTCAGCACCAAAAATATGTTCGACAATGGACTCAAGTTTGTTATTTTGGATGAGGTTGATTATATGACAAAAAATGCACAACAAGCATTAAAAATACTACTTCAAACCGCTCCCTCGACAAACATACGGTATTGTTTAATATGTAATTATATAAGTAAAATCGACGAATCCATCCAACACGAATTTATTACAGTGCGTTTTAACCAATTACCCGAGAAGGATATTTTACATTTTATACGTATTATCTGCCAAAAAGAAAATATACATATCGACGATTCCACGATTCGAACTATACGACGTATGTTTTGTAGTGATATTCGGAGCATGATAAATTATTTACAATCCAATCACCATTTGTTAGAGAATTCAAAAGAAATGGACGATGACTGGGCAACCAAATTACATAATTTGCGAGAGCCGGAAGATATCAAACGATTTATATGCAATGTTCAACAAATGCATCAGATGGATTTTCGTCAGATTTTATTGCAATATTCGCATTTTTTAATACGAAATACAAAGATTACGTCGGACATATTAAGTAAAATGGAGGTGCTCATACACACAAACAATGGAGAGAATCTTCCGCAATCGGTAATGATTCAATATTTCATCGATAATATCGTTATTCAATGATGAAATCTTATCCGATGAAATCTTATCCGATGAAATCTTATCCGATGAAATCTTATCCGATGAAATCTTATCCGATGAAATCTTATCCGATAAATCTTATCCGATGAAATCTTATCCGATAAATCTTATCCAATGAAAAAACATACTATTTCTCCACTATTTGTATCATCGTCGTCAAACTCACTGCGAAACTCGCCCGAATATACGGTTTGTTTATCGTCAAATAATGTAAATGTGCCACGTCCTTCAATGTAGTCATTCACAAATGCTCCTTCATATATTCCCTTGATTGATATATATTTTCCATGACCGTGCCTGTCACCGTTATAAAATTCGCCTTCATATACGTCGCCATTTACAAATGTATATTTACCGTGACCATGCATATAGCCGTTGTAAAATTCTCCCTCAAATATTCCATCATCGCAAACATATTTGCCGTGTCCGTGACGTTTACCGTTGTAAAATTCGCCTTCATACATACTTCCCGATGCATATATATGCCGATTTCCAGTTACTTTTTCTTTTGTTTTATTTGTGTCGTTTTCATTTGTGTCATTTTCTTTTGTTTTATTTGTGTCGTTTTCTTTTGTTTTATTTGTGTCATTTTCTTTTTCCTCTTTTTCATTCCATAAATTTGAATATTTATTCCAATAAATACTTATCCACCCATCGGTATGTCTTTCTTCTAATTCTATTTCTCCATCGTCTATTTCTCCAATTTCAATCATTAATACACAAACAATATATTGTTTATAACATTTATTTCAACAGATACATCGACCCAATCATCGCAACCATTCCAATAATAATTCCGATGGATTCAATACGTATTCTTTGCTGCATTTCCAAAAAATTATCGGTTCTCTCTCCCGTTTCTTGATGCAATGATTTTAACGCAACCAGTTCCGTTGCCAATTTCTGATTTTTGCATACCGATTGTTGTTGACAATTATAGCTAATGTCGTTCCACAAAGAAGGATCATTGCATGAAGTTTCACTAATAAGAGCCATATTTTCACAGTTTTCAGGAGAGAGACGTAACGGAGATGCGTAATATACAAAATCGGACGGAGAAAAATCCAAGGTAACCTCATTTGAAACAGAAAAAGGATGCACATCTTGTTTTGGAATGACGCTCATTTCTTTTTATAGAGAGATTTACCTTATTTTATTTTGCACCATTTTATTTACACAATACATATCGGACATTAAACATAGCGGTAGGACTATTGCTTTTTTGATAAGATACCTCACCCGGTTTCATAAACACCGCCATTGCCAATGGGTCAAATCGAGAGAAATCGGGCAATTGATTCACGGATGTTAAATTATATCGTTTCACTACTTCATCTACCTCCGTATTCGTTAAAATACGAATCTCCGGATTTAGTTTGTGATGCAATACATTAAATTGAAGTCGTCGAATATTAAAAATCGTGATAAACATGTGCTCATTATCGTATTTATATTCCAAATATTGTTTCATTGTATCATTTGGCGTATTGTTCGGGTCACCTCCGACAATAATTGCCAATGTATCCGACCCCGAAAGAACTGGTTGTTGTGTAATTGGGTCATCGACCTGAAATAAATCTTCAATGATATCGTTCAAATCCTTTTTTGCAAGTTGTTTTATATTTTCGCCTAAATGATAGCGAACATATACCTTTTTTGTATGGTCTTTATTTTCAACCAACATGTCCAATTGCGCGTTTCTATATCGAATATCGATTTCGGTCAAACTCAATCCTTCGTATTCGGATACATCATATCCCTGATATTTTAATAATTCAAGCATGGTATTTCGGGATTTGTAAATTTCTTGGTTGATGGTGGATGACATATATTACTGTATATTACTCTTTTTTATATGGATAATTACTTCAATTTTCCTAGGAAAAAGTATTATAATTTAACACTACACAATGATTATAAAATTTATTATCGATGGGGAGACAGTGACCGAGATAATTCAAAATAAAAATTGATTCTATACATACATTATTTATTTATTATATATACAAAATGGAACTACCTGAAATTTCAATAGAACAAAATATTATTATTCAACAACTATCATTACATAATAATATTGTTGTTGATAGTGTTGCTGGAAGTGGAAAAACCACGTGTAATTTACATATAGCAATGCATTTTAATAATATGAATATTTTACTATTAACATATAATTCAAAATTAAAGTTAGAAACAAGAAAAAAAGCAAAAAAATTAGGTATTACTAATATTGAAGTACATAGTTATCATTCATTTTGTGTAAAGTATTATGATAATCTATGTTTTACGGATACCATAATAAACAAAATAATAAAAAATAAAAAGATACAATTAAAGAATTTTAATTTTGATTTAATTGTTCTAGATGAAGCACAGGATATAACCAGTTTATATTATGAACTTATTTGTAAAATTTATAAAGATAATAAAAATATAAACACAAAAATCTGTATTTTTGGTGATAAAAAACAAAGTATATTTGATTTTAATAAAGCCGACCAAAGATTTATTGAATATGCAACAGAGCTATTTAATTTTAATTCTTATAATTGGATAAGATGTAATTTACCAGTTAGTTTTAGAATTACATATGAAATGTCATTATTTATTAATAAATGTTTATTAAAGGAAGAACGTATTATATCTAATAAAATAACAAATAATAAACCAAGATATATAATATGTGATTGTTTTGGAGATAAATTAGGTACATCTTCAAGAACATTTGAAGAAGTTAAATATTATTTGGACTTAGGTTATAAACCAAATGATATATTTATATTGGCGCCATCTGTTAAAAGTGGAAATTCTCCTGTTAGACAATTAGAAAATAAAATTAAAAGAGAATTACCTAATGTAATGGTATATGTTCCAACTAATGATGATGAAAAATTAGATGAAGAATTATTAGAAGGAAAAATAATATTTTCAACATTTCATCAAACAAAAGGGTTGGAAAGAAAAGTTGTAATTATATTTAATTTTGATAACTCATATTTTGAGTTTTACAAAAAAGATTCTAATCCATGCATTTGTTCTAATGAACTATATGTTGCTACTACGAGAGGAATAGAACACTTAACGTTATTTCATCATTACAATAATGAATATTTACAATTTATAGATAAAATTAATATACCGATATATTGTTATTTTGAAGATACAAAAATGTTTATTAAACCAAAAAAACAACTTCTTAAAAATATTGACACTTCAATTACAGATATTATTAAATTTCTACCTCAAAATATTATAGACGAATGTTTTAATCAATTAGAAATAACACAAATTAGTAAATATATAATAAACAAAATTAATATTCCTTTAAAAATATTAAATGATGAAACTATTGAGTGTGTAAGTGAAATAACCGGAATTGCAATACCAAGTATGTTTGAATTAAAACTAAAAAATAAAATGAGTATTTTTGAATTGTTGATAAAAACTAATTTTGAAAAAAATATTATTAATAATGAAAATAATGAGTGTTTAATTCAAATACACCATAAACCTAAACAAAAAAAATACAATATTAATGATATTAATATACAAAATGTAACACCAGAAGAATTGTTATATTTATCTAATTGTTGGAACACTCATAAAAATGGTTATCTATTTAAGATTTATCAAATTACAAACTACACTTGGTTACAGACACAAAAATTAGATGAATGTATTAATAGATTAACTGAATTAAATATTTCAATAAATTCTTTATTTGAGTATAAATTAACAACTGAAAATGAGGTAGAATTATTAAATCGTAAGTTAATTGGATTTATTGATTGTATTGATAAAGAAAATAATATTGTATATGAATTTAAGTGCGTTCAAAAATTAGAAAAGGAACATTATTTACAATTAGCATTATATATGTATATGTATGAGTTAGAAAAAATAAAATATATAAAATACATTACCGATGAGTTTAATAAAAATACCAATATATTAGTAAATGATTCAATTGCGGACTTATTACCTATAAAAGAACAAATAATTAAAAATATATACATTAATGAGAAAAAAATATTAGATTATAAAAATAATGTAATTTATTGTAAAAAAAGCGAATACTCTGTTGGTGATATAATTAAATATAAATTATTTAATGAAGAAATCGGCACAATAGTTAAAATATATAAAAATGACAAAATAAAAGTAAAAAATAGCAATAATAAAAATATTAATATACAAAAAATATTTATATTATCTGTAAAACAATATATTGATATTGATGATAAAACAAAAAATGATGATATTGAAAATTTGCATAGATTAAATAATGAACTAATCGATATCAATAATTTAATAGATGAAAAAAAACAACAAGAATTAATAAGATTAACTGAAAAATTAGAATATGAAATAAAATTACACAATAAAGAAACCGAGTATATATTATTTAATATTTTAACAAATGAATATATAAATATAAAATGTGAATTTAAAAAATTAAAAAAAATGATTGAATACCTAATATATTCAAAATATATAAATGATAAACCTATAACAAATGAAGATTTCATAAAAAATAATAAACATATTTATAAATTATATTATGAACATAATCAATTATCAAATATCAGTAAAACTGATTCCGTATTTGGCATGTCTCTTGAAAATAATCCACCAAATATACAAACATTACATTGTATGAATTCTATCAATAATATTCAACCCAATTTACAAACATTACATTGTATGAATTCTATCAATAATATTCAACCCAATTTACAAACATTACATTGTATGAATTCTATCAATAATATTCAACCCAATTTACAAACATTACAATGCTGGGATAATAAACTCGCTATCTAAAAAACCATAATAAAAATAAAAATTAATAAATATAATGATGTCTAACCAGAAAATTGCATATTTTTTAATTCATGGAGGCGACTCTCAACGACGGTCCATAATGGAGGAAGAATTTCGCCGTTGGAATTTCCCCCACGTTCAATGGATAACTGGAAATAATGCGGGCGAATTATCCGAGGAACTTATTGACCGTATTGTAATGCAATCTCCCTCTCTAACAAACGGTATTCCCGTGAATCCTTCACGTATGTTATTGCGAAAAGGTCTTATTTCATGCACATATAAACACTATTTGGCTCTTCAACAAATTTCGAACGACCTGACAAATGACTACGGAGTTATTATGGAAGACAATATTGTATTTACCGACCATATTGCGCATCTTGTTCCTATTTATATAAATCAATTAAACGCCGTATATGGACAAGGTCAATGGGATATTGCATTTAATTTTTGGACACCACATCCGTGGTCACAATATAGAGAACAACCAATTCAACCACATTTACTTGTATATCCAAAATCCAATGAATTGAATCCACTTGGACCTCACGGTGGAACAAAATCTGCGAATTTTTATATGATAACAAGGGAATGTGCCAAACAATTGGTCGCGCATTATATACCGTTTAACAATGCGCCCGATTGGTGGATGAATGATATGTTTCGAAAAATAGGAATTCGCAGTTTCTGGGTAGAACCTGCCAATGTTCGGTTTCAAGATGGACACATATCGACCACTATTTTTGGATAAATCCTTATCGGATAAAGAAAGATAAATCCTTATTATTCTGGTAAATCCGTAAATATTTCAACGGCTCGATTTGAATCTGGCACAACCGGCAATCCTGTAATTACCTGATAAAAATCCGACATTGTATGTGACATATGTGTCAACACATAGGCGCCAACAAACGATGATATAAATATCATAATTACATCACGAACAAAAAATTTCAATGGCGGAATACGCTTTTCAATATATCGCATTTCGATGAATTTCATGATACAAAACAACAATGTTATGATAACGGCGATAAACAATACTTTTTCCATATACTATACATTTTGTAAAAACGTCCGTTTTATTACGCATAGTATTTCTTATAGTATTTCTTGAACCCCCAATAAAGGAATATCATCAGAAACGGGAGTTTCATCTAAATCCAAGAAATTCAACGCCGAAATATCTAACGATTCATCCGAAATAGTGAGTATGTCCGAATCGTCGGACGTATTATTATTTTCATCTAATTCACGTTGAATTGCGCGAGATGCTTCAATCTCTTGAAGTCTCTCCAATGTTTTGGGAGCTTTGACCAATTGTTCGTTTTTATGTTCGTCCATGACCGAATCATACTCGTTAAAGGTTAATCGGGATACAACTTTTTCATTGTCCAAATTCGTAATACTGGGAACTATTTCGGGAGATTTATTTTCTTTGTCTTTATTGTCGTCTTTGTCTGATTTATTATCGTCGTCTTTTTCCTTATTATCGTCGTCTTTTTCCTTGTTACTGTTATCTTTTTCCTTGCTGTCTTCTTCTATTTTCTCAATAGTTATCTCTTCCTCTTCTTCAACAGATTCATCCATATATGCTCGAATAATAGCTTCTGTTGGAATACTATCTCTAATGGCGATTAAAATACACTCTTGGACAAGAAGTTCAAATTGACGTTTGTTACGTTGTTTTTGTAACGCATCCACGTTTATTTCAAATAAATACACATTTGTATATAATTTTTTGTAAATATGTATAAATATTTTATGTAGAAATGTATCTAACTTGGGGATAGAAATATCAATCTTTTTTTGTTTATTGCCAACTCGAATACATGTAAGTGCTTTTAATTGAATAATATGAACACAACTGATTAAATCTTCTAAATAATTGCATCCACTTTTTTCAATAATATGTTTTCGTTCTTCCTCTACAATCACCGAGTTCCATTTTGGGATTCGCGAGAGGAGAGTTTGAAATACCATTAAATATTTGGATTCTTCTTTTGTTTTGACGGCACTTTTCCACGCTTCATTAAAAATAGATGTGATAGAGTCTTGGATAAGAGGAGACAGAATACCGATTAATCTCGCACACCATTCATTTCTGGATTCTTGTAAATGTGACATGTCGAAATCATCCATAGTATAATAATAGTATATTATCCCGTTTTTTATGTGTATTTTTAACACAAAAAAAATATTGAATGCTTATACAATAATAAAGGGCTTGTATAATCGCCTACGACAGTTCGTCCCCACTTAAGCACTTGGCTCGATTATTTGCGAGCCGTCGAATTTTAATTGTTATTTCACAACCTTGAGTTACTTTATCATTTACGTAAGGTTGTATATAATTTAGGTAAGATTCTAACGATAACATAACCGGTATTAATAATAATCCCAGCAAACAGAAATAGATGACTTCCGTATCAGCTAAACGGGTTGTTGTTATTTGTGTAATGTCATAAATATAAAATATATCATTTTTTACACGTGAAGTAATATAGTTACGAATTATATCTTTTTCCGGTTTTAAGTTCAACATATTGAGATTCCATATTGACGAATTATCAACAAGTAATGCTACGGTTTTAACTGAATATATGTTTGCATTAAGTTGAGAAATAATATCGTTTATGTTTGTTCTGTCTATATAAGAGTGCAGTGATAACATTTGATGCGCTTGTGGAAGCATTTGTGATAACATATACAATTATATCTTTAATCTTTATAACGGTTTTATAGTTTGGTATTTTATTTTAATAGTGGACAACATTCGTTTTCCAAATTTTCAATGCGTTTGATTTCATTGTATTTTTCAATTGTTTTTACGGAAAGTGTAAATCCATGTATTTCCTTGCATGTTGTGTAAATGGGATTGTTTTCACAATATAATTCTCGTAAAGTTGGAGGAAGATTGTTAAGAGAAGTGAGTTGATTGTTTGCACAATATAATGATTGTAAAGTTGGAGGAAGATTGTTAAGAGAAGTGAGTAGATTATATGCACAATCTAATATTTGTAAATCAGGAGGAAGATTGAGAGAAATAATTTCATTATTTGACAAATTTTGTAAATCTTCTTGTAAATCTAAATCGGAAGGACGTAGAATCAAATTACCTTGCCTTGTGAGAAAATAAAATTGTAGTATTGGACTGTTTGAACAGCATAATTTTTTTAGAGAAAGAGGAAGATTGTTTAAAGAAGTGAGTTTATTATGTGAACAATGTAATGATTGTAAATTGGGAGGAAGATTGTCGAGAGAAGTGATTTGATTATTAAAACAAAATAATTTTTGTAAAGTGGGAGGAAGATTGTTCAGAGAAGTAAGTTTATTGTTTGAACAATATAATATTTCTAGAGTGGGAGGAAGATTGTTTAGAGAGGACTCCTCTAATCGGTCGTTACGAAAGCCGAGCCTTGTGAGTTGATTGTTTTCACAATATAATGATTGTAGATTGGGAGGAAGATTGTCAAGAGAAGTCAGTTGATTGTCTGAACACCATACCAGTTGTAACTTGGAAGGAAGATTATTTAGAGAAGTGAGTTGATTGTTTGAACAATGTAATATTTCTAGAGTGAGAGGAAGATAATCAAGAGAAGTAAGCTTATTGTTTTGACAATATAATGTTTGTAAATTAGAAGCTCCACAGAACCTCGAGATTTGATTCTTTTCACAATTTAATGTTTGTAGATTGGGAGGAAGATTGTCAAGAGAAGTCAGTTGATTGTTAGGACAATACAATTTTTGTAAATTGTGAGGAAGATTGTCAAGAGAAGTCAGTTGATTATGAGAACACCATAATTCTTGTAAATTGGGAGGAAGATTGTCGATAGAAGTGAGTTGATTCTCTCCACACCATAATGTTTGTAAATTGGGAGGAAGATTGTTTAGAGAAGTGAGTTGATTGCCACAACAACGCAATGTTTGTAAATTTGTGTACAAAGATAAATCCGGTAAAACTTGTAAGCCTCGATACGATAAATTCAATTCTTGTTGGTCGGTGTGCTCCATTTTTGTTCGTTTATGAAAAAATAAACAAAATAAATATCAATTTTACATACTCTATTTTTATAACAAACCAAATACAATATGTTTATTTCAGTAGCGGACAACATGCTTTTTCCAAATTTTCTATTTGTTTTATTTCATTGTATTTTTCGATAGTTTCTATAGAAAGTTCAAAACCATGTATTTTCTCGCATGTTGTGTAAATTGGATTTTTTTCACACTGTAATTGCAGTAAAGTAAGAGGTAAAATATCGAGAGAAATCAGTAGATTATTTTCACAATATAATGTTTGTAAATTGGAAGGAAGATTGTTGAGAGAAGTTAGTTGATTGTTTGAACACCATAATATTTGTAACTCTGGAGGAATATCTCCAAGTGAAGTAAGTTGATTATTTTTACATTCTAATTCTTTTAACGTAATAGGAAGATGGTCAAGAAAAGCCAGTTGATTATGTGAACAATGTAATTCTTGTAAATCGGGAGGAAGTTTATTAAGAGAAGTCAGTTGATTATCTACGCAATATAATTCTCGTAAATTGGGAGGAAGATTGTCAAGAGAAGTCAGTTGATTATTTGCACAATATAACTCTTGTAAAGTGGGAGGAAGTTTATTAAGAGAAGTCAGTTGATTATCTACGCAATATAATTCTCGTAAATTGGGAGGAAGATTGTCAAGAGAAGTCAGTTGATTATTTGCACAATATAACTCTTGTAAAGTGGGAGGAAGTTTATTAAGAGAAGTCAGTTGATTATCTACGCAATTTAATGTTTGTAAAGTGGGAGGAAGATTGTCCAGAGAAGTGAGTTGATTATTTTCACATTCTAATAGTCGTAGATTTAGAGGAAGATTGTTCAGAGAGGTTAGTTGATTAATTGAACATTCTAATTCTCGTAGGTTGGGAGGAAGATTATCAAGAGAAGTAATTTTATTATGCATACAATATAATATTTGTAAAGTGGGAGGAAGATTGTCAAGAGAAGTCAGTTTATTATAGCAACAATTTAATATTTGTAGATTTGTGTATAAAGATAAATCCGGCAAAACAGTCAATTTTTTTTGGGATAAATTCAATTCTGTTACAGAATAATCTACCGTTTTTGTTTTCTTGGTTTTAATCGAATTTGGTTTCATCATTTTATTAAGTTTACTAATTAAGTTTACTAATGTTTAATTAAAAAAAGATTTTCAATTTTTTTATATTCTTTTGGTTAAACCTATAATCAAATTGGATGCACTCTTGGTTTTGCTCCCAAATAATAGTCCAAAATAGTGGATTGGTGTGATATTTTTTTAGGTATCTTTTTTGCTTGGGACGGAGTAACATGAGTTCGAATAATATACGGTATAGTTGTCTGAGTAAGAGCTTCTATCTTTTGCAGTTGTATTTGAGTTTCTTTTTTATTTTGTTCCTTTTTTTCTTGGATTCGTTTTTGTTCTATTTTTCGTGCTAAGTTCTGTTCTAATTCCAATTTTCGATGTTGTTCCAAGTCATCTCGATTTTTCTGTCTCTGTTCCTCGGTTGTTTCAAAACACATATCGTGCTGGTAGTCCAACACTTCACCAAATGCATCATTAAAATAATACATTACATTATACACATCATCCATTATATAATCATAACGATCATCCCAATATTCGCCCTCATATATATCTCCATTTGGAGATACAACTATTCCAAATGAACCATCCACTTTATATGTATACACATTCCCATTTGCGTATGTGATTGTTCCATTTATTTTTTTAGGTTTGTAATAATTATAATTCTCATGATTATTATAGTAATGTGACCATGTGTATTCTTGCGTAACGGGAATATGACCGTCAAGAACAGTTCTTTTATTATCTCCAAATACAATTTTACCACAATGTATAATTTCCGTATTCATTTGCTCTGCGTGTGTTTCACCTTCATAGATTAGATTTAGACGCGATATGCACGTTATTTTTTCATGACCGCCTAATATACCGTCAATAAATTGACCTTCATATGTATCTCCGTTTTTATTCGTAAAGATAAATGGACCTTCCAACCTATCATTCACAAATTCTCCGCGAAATGTAGAACCGGAATCAAGCGTTATTTGCCCGAAACCGTGTCTATTCTCTCCCTCTTTATTTCCAGTATATGTATAAAACATTTTCAATTGTGTTTGTTTGTTATTTGTTATAAAAATCAAAAAAATAATTTTTCAATTTTTATTTTGGAACTATATGTAGTCCATGTAAAATTGATTTTTTATTTTTATAACAAACACGATAAACCAACAAAAATGGAAACTCCAGCTACTTTACGAATTGATATTTCAGATATATCGGAGTTTGTAAAAAATTCTCCCTCCCTATACGAAAATATACGTATTTTATACATATCTGGTACTAGTTTTAAAAGTTTTGATTTGGTAAAACTTCCTCTCAATTTAACGGAATTATATATGTCAAACGTTCATATTCAAGGTTTTTCAGAAGTATGCCTTCCTCCTCATTTACAAATATTTGATTGTTCAAATCTTTACATTGCAAAAATTCCTTCACTTCCTTCCACATTACAAACATTCATTTGTAACAATAATTATATTACTTCTCTAAACAATCTTCCCCCGAATTTACAAACATTAAAATGCAACCATAATTATATGACTTCTCTCGATAATCTTCCTCTGAATCTACAAACATTATATTGTTCAAACAATCAGCTTACTTCTCTCGACAATCTTCCTCCCACTTTACAAACATTACATTGTTATAGAAATCAACTGACTTCTCTCGACAATCTTCCTCCCACTTTACAAACATTACATTGTGCCCAGAATCAACTCGCAAGGCTCGGCTTTCGAGGGAGTGATAACGACCGATTAGAGTCCGCCTTTGGCACTTCTCTAAACAATCTGCCATCCACTTTACAAGAATTAAATTGTTCGTATAATAAAATTACAACGCTTCCTAAGCTTCCTCCTCTTTTACAAACATTATATTGTTCGTATAATAAAATTACAACGCTTCCTAAGCTTCCTCCTCTTTTACAAACATTATATTGTTCGCGCAATCTACTTGGCAATGACAAATACATGCTTTATAATTCATATAACTTAAAATCATGCAACTTAAAATTATTCAATTGTTCCGACAATCAACTAACGGAACTACCAGAACTTCCTCTCACGTTAATAAAATTACATTGTGCCCGTAATAAACTAACTACACTTACAAATCTTCCAAATACATTGGAAAAAATAGATTGTTCTCATAATCGGATTGACAATATCCAACAATTTCCTTCCCATTTACAAATATTTTATGGTGCATACAATCAACTTACCCATATTCCAGAACTACCTCTTTGTATAATAGAAATATATTGTGGAAATAATTGTCTTATAGAACTTCCCGAACTTCCGGATACATTAACAATATTAAGCTGTGAGTACAATAAAATAGATATTCTTCCCTATCTTCCAACTTCATTGAAAACATTGTGGTGTGGGTCAAATTTACTTACATATCTATCTGATTTACCTCCACAATTAACTTATATAGTATGTTCAAAAAATAAACTAACTTACCTACCTACTTTACCAAACACATTAAGAAAATTATATTGCGAACATAATTCTCTTACACGCCTCCCCGAATTTCCCAAAACATTAATTAGTTTAGATTGCTCTGATAATCATATTATGGTAATGCCAACAAAACCAAATGCAATGTGTTGTATAGATTGTAACAATAATCCGTGTAGTAGTATCGTTCATTTTGCTTATGAAATGAAACGTAAATATTGGGGAAGTGCCAAATAAATGAATAAAATTATGATTTATGTGAAGAAATTAGTATGTTCCAAGATATATTCGTCTTCATCGTCCGATTCTTTTTCTTCTTTTCTCTCACATTTCGACATACAATCTACGATGGACAATCCTGTATGAATTTGGTAATTGTTTTTTTTATAATATGCTTTACGTTTTTTCCATTGATTTACAAAGGTTCCGTGTGTATCAATAATATCAACTACCATCGGTCTTGCACGTTTTTCTCTTAAAATACGTCCCACACACTGCACAATATCCGTTTTCGGTGTGGCGAACACCATCGTCGCCAATGTTTTTATATCCAATCCTTCACTTGCCATCATATATGACCCCAAAATAATCTGTTTTGTTTCGCTCTCCTTTAATTCAGGCTCTTTCATTCCTCCCTTGTAGTATCCGACCGAGATAGACCCATCTTCATTTGGACCAAATCCGAGAGGATGTTTTTTTATTGGTTTTTCTTCTGCTTCTTTTTCTTCGGCTTCTTTTTCTTCGGCTTCTTTTTCTTCGATAGCTAATTTCTTCTTTACTTTTTTTTCGATTTGTTTGGATTTTTTTTCAATGGGTTTCTTTTTTTCAACGGATTTCTTTTTTTCAACGATTGGTTGTGGAAATGCTTCATACAGAAATGTCAAAAGAGATATATTATGAGCCAAAACAATAATTTGTGCATGTGGCGACTCTTTTATTAAATCGTGCAATATTTGAACAATAAACATAGATCTCGGCACAAAATCACATATCTTTGAAATCATCGTGGAATATTTTATATTTCCCCGAATATCGTATTCACATGTATTGAAGTCTTTATCCGAATGTTTAAATTCCACTCCTCGAACCAATACAGAATTATCCGCTTCACGTTTAATGGAGCAAACGGTTGGTCCGAGAAACATATGAATAAGTGATGTGAGTCCATCTTTTCTCTCCAAGGTTGCCGTAACTCCCAAAATATATTTGGGAGATAGTTTCAACAATGTTTTTGAAAATTCTTCACTCCCAATACGATGAACTTCATCCACGATTAAAAGCCCGAATTCTTGAAAGGCGGGTTCTCCCAATCCCCGTTTATAGAGAGTCTGAACCATTCCAATCACAATATCTTTACCTTCTACGTCAAATGTGTCTCCCTGAATACGACCAAATGTCGCATTTGGCAAGAATTTTTTCCCCTGTTCTATCCACTGATTTGCCAAAAAATCTTTATGAACAATAATAAGAGTTTTCTTTTTTAAAAGGGAAATTAAATACAATGACATTCCTGTCTTTCCCGCGCCACAATATACTTCCAAAATACCTCCTCCTCCACCACCTTCTTCAACATGGTCTGTGCAAATTGCCTGCACATAGGATTGCACGATAGGAATCTGATAATCACGTAATGCGTATTCAGGAGAGAATGCAACCGAAATATCGGTTCCATCACATATCGTGGTTGCATCTGGAAATCCGTATCGCTGAATTCCGAAAAATCTTGGAATATAGGTATATTGTCCAATGGTTTGAAGAACAGAAAAACCTTCTTCTATCGGAGGACCAAATGTTACACCGCCGGCTTTCACGGGAATAAGAAACAATTCTTTTTCTAAAAAGGCAATTTCATCGGGGGTTAAGACCGATGTTGCAATTCCGTATCCATTTTTTCCCAAAAAGGAGTTTTCTTGAATACGGGTTTTGTATTCATCGGTTAGGACGGTCGGTGTAATAGTTTGTTTTTGAGATGTGAAAGTTTGTTTTTGAGATGTGAAAGTTTGTTTTTGAGGAACAATAGTTTGTTTTTGAGGAACAATAGTTTGTTTTTGAGAGGCGACAGTTTTTCTATTTAATTGTTTTTGTTGATATAAAAATAAGCCATTGGGTTTCGAGGATGCCATTTAATTATGTGCATAAATTATATACATAATTTGTTTCAATTTTATTTCTGTGTGAGGTAAAAAACAACGAGGTAAAAAAACGAACGAGTAGTGAAATAAAGAGAGATGGTTAAAAAAGCAATTAGATGGAAGATGCTCCAACAACCTTGTCATACACGGGTTTAAATGTTGAAGGTTCGTAAAATACAGGGCGCGATATATCTACCGGAGAACGTAATGCGACCATTTCTTCTTCGAGTGTAACCATTTTGGGAGGATTCATCATTATCATTTCTGCATCTTTTACGTTTTGTGATGGAACATACTCTATTATTGGAACGCGGTCGGTTTCTTGAGCGGAACGACGCAATAGTTCATAGGATACAATAATAAATAATACTCCTAAAATGGGGTGTGTATTGAAAAAAAGATAAACAGTTACAGCAAACATTGCTACTACAGAAAAAGGCGAATCAATGTAAAAGGCAATATTTTGTGAAATATGAAATGGCAATACGATAAAAAGGGCAAAAATGGCTAAAACGGACAGTTCTATGGTCGACAATCCAGATAAACCAATTTTACTTATACATTTTTTGATAAACTCCATTATATTATTTATTGACATATTATTATCTTTGTCAGTAACTTTGTCAGTAACTTTGTCAGTAAAATGGCATAAAAAAATAATATGCAACATATAAATGTCCGAACACAGTATTGAAGATTCTTTATTATATCGAAAAACACAGACATCTCAAAAACCACAGACATCTCAAAAACTACAAACCGACGATAAAATACGTCAATATATTCAAAAGAACCGACCGAGCATTGTTCTTTTAACTCCATGTTACGGGGGAACATGTTTGGTATCCTATGTGCATTCTCTTATACAAACCGTAGATATAATGCGCAAATATGAAGTGCCTTTTTCTATTGAATTTTGTAAAAATGATAGTCTCGTAAGTCGCGCACGAAACAATTTAATTGCGAAAGCTATGTCGAATACGAGCTCAACACATATTATGTTTATTGATAGTGATATTACATGGAATCCAATGGATGTATTAAAACTAATGGCGGATGACAAACCTATTATCGGCGGAATATATCCGTTGAAACATTATAATTGGAATAAACTGTTAATAAATCCAGTTTCGTCCATGTTGACGAAAAAACGTGGAGGAGAACTGAATCATATTATTAGTGACGAAGAGTACATCCGGCATCAATTAGTGAATTATAATTTAAATTTATTGGGTCCCAAACTAACGATTGAAAATAATGTAACACAAGTAAAACATTTGGCTACTGGTTTTATGATGATTCAACGACACGTATTGGAAACCATGTATAAGGCATTTCCATCAACAAAATACAGAGACGATGTTGGATTTTTAACGGAAGCGGAAAATGAATATGCGTATGCGTTGTTTGACTGTGGTGTAGAGGAGGGTCATTATTTATCAGAGGATTGGCTGTTTTGCAATCGATGGAAAAATATGGGAGGTGATATTTGGGCAGATATATCGATACGATTAAATCATACTGGATTGGAAGAATATACGGGGTTTTTATTATCTACCTTGCTATAGTTATACTTTGGACCTTTTGTTAAGAACTACTTTTTGATAATAGTCCGAACATAATTCCAAATTAAAAATAACCGAATCCAGTTCATATGCGTATTCAATAGAGGATTTTGAATATTGTGAATTTACATGTTCAAAATGCACATGTAAGTGAAAAGTTGATGGTAAATAATGAAAATACATTTTAATATATGTCTCATCCACGTCAAATACATTTTTGCATACACGAAGTCCTTCCTCTCGTATATGTTTTAATAATGGAACGTCTTTGCCGGTTAATGACCGAATAGTTCGTAATGATTTGTCGGTTGGTATTCCTAATATATGTAAATTTTTAATATTTCCCGTTTCTTTATTCCATAAATAGGTAGGAATAATAATAATATCATCATTCGAAAATAATATTTGGTCTTGTTCGGCGATTTTATCGATAATATTATAAATCCATGTATCCTTTCTTTCTTTGGTTTCTTGTTCTTCGGTTTCTTGTTCTTCGGCGGTCTTTTTCATTTCCTCCATATATTCTTCGTATGTCTCTCGATATATTTTATTGTCATAGGTAGGCAGAGAGGTTATATCATTACACACAATTAATTCTCCTTCATACACGGCAGTTGCCGAATATTTTGAAAATATATCATTTTCCATGTTCTTTTCAATTATATGTATATCCTTCAATTTATTCGGATTAAAATCATATTTTTTATTATCTATTGTAACCGAGTTCATTACAATAAATATATTTTTTTATTTATATAGTAATACGTTTTTTATTTATGTATGGGTCATCATGAACACTCGCAATAATTCCATCGACGGATGTTTTATTTTCATCTTGAATATTTGTAATTACATTTACTGATGGCTGCGATGATAAAGAAAGTTCTTTTGTATTTTGAAACGGAGTTTTATATGTATGTTTTTGTTGTAATGCATCCATCTGAATATACATATTTGTTTGTTCTTTGTTTTGTTCTTTGCCTTGTTGTCCTTCATTTATATTTGTGTTTATGGTTGTGTGTTTATAACGCGGGTCTTTTTTAAATGGGTCATCCTTTATACTTGCTAACGTGCTATCTATATTTGGATATGGCGTATGTTCGATTGTATTATGAACTGTAATAGATGGTATATCTTTGGTTGCCATAAATGGACGATATGTATTTTCTTGACGGTCCAGTGATACTTGCACGGTTGGAAACAAAATAGGAGGTTTTGGTGGTATTTCGTTATTTTGTAGAGGTTTTTGTGTTTTTATTTTTAATTCTGGTTCTTTTTTTTGTTCTTTTTCTTCTTCTTCTTCTGATTCTTCTGGTTCTTCTTCTTCCGATTGTTCTTCTTCTTCCGATTGTTCTTCTTCTTCCGATTGTTCTTCTTCTTCCGATTGTTCTTTTTGTTCTTTTTGTTCTTCTGGTTCTTCTTCTTCTTCTTCTTCTGGTTCTTTTTGTTCTTCTTCTTGTTCTTCCGGTTGTTCTTCTTTGGGTTCTAATGGTTTTAAAAAATGGTACAATCCGAGAACTCCCGCAATATATTCAAATATATGTTTATTATCCATTATTTATATATAAACAACACTTAATAACAATACAAATAATGTCTTATATTATTTCAACCATTTGTTTTGGAAAATATACACAAATTGAACCAATATGGGCTTCTCGTGTACGAAATACATGTCCAACATCACATATATCGATATATAAAGAATCTTCATCACGTGTGCCATTTTCTCCTACATCCTATGCGTGGTGGGACCCATTACGTCTTCAACATAATTTACAACTAATAAAAAAACATATGATTCCAATTGCGCATTGTGATATGGATATTATTATTGAAAAAGATATATCTTCATTAATCCACTTACCATATGATATACTTTTTTCTACTGAAATCGGTGGCAACAAAGCATTTCCTTCCGAATGTAGCCGAAAAATAGGATTCGGAATTTGTTCGGGGTTTTACGCTTTAAAATCGACAAGTTCCGCTATTGCATTTATGGAAGATATGTTGGTGCGTATGATGTCAAAAAAATACGGGTCATTTAGTGATCAGGAAACTATCATGAACGTGCTCGCAGGTAATCAGAACGAGTATCGTATTTCGGTTGAAAAAACAGATATTCAATTAGACGGTCACGTATTTTCAAACAATTGGGTATTTCATATTACATCTATTATCAGTAATAAAACATGCACTCTTTGTGTATTGGATTTCGATATTATTACAAGAGACCCGATTTGTATGAATAAACAATATATGAACCATATTAATATTGATAATGTGGGAGGAATTGCACAATTTCTACGATTTTTTAAAGAACCCATGTGCAACCTCCCAAAAACATGTCGATGTGGTAAATTGGGAGATACATCCGTTTGTAATCACACGGCACCGAGCCTTGCATAGTTCCTTTTATTTCAGTAGAGGACAACATTCTTTTTCCAAATTTTCAACTTGTTTCCTTTCATTTTCAATCATTTCGTTTTTGGTAAATTTACACCCTCCGCCTGTGTGTGGTTTGTCATTTAATGTTTGTAAAGTTGGAGGAAGATTGTCAAGAGAAGCCAAATAATTCTGTTCGCAATTTAATTCTTGTAAAGTAGGAGGAAGATTATCGAGTGACGTCAGTTGGTTATTTCGACAATGTAATGTTTGTAAAGTATAAGGAAGATTGTTTAGAGACGTACCAAAGGCGGACTCTGTTTTCGTCAGTCGTTGCGCTCCCTCCTCAACCAGAGTCCATCGGTCGTTATCACTCCCTCGACAATATAATTCTCGCAAATTGAGCGGAAGATTGTCAAGAGAAGTCAGTAGATTATGGTAACAATATAATTCTCGTAAATCGGGAGGAAGAATGTCGAGACTTGTGAGTTGATTATTATTACAATGTAATATTCGTAGATTTGTGTATAAAGATAAATCCGGTAAAACTGTCAAATTCAGATTCGACAAATTCAATTCGTTTACAGTATAATCGGTCATTTTATTCGTTTGTTTAGTTTACAAAAATAAACTAAAAAAAGATTTTCAATTTTATTGCCAAATGAAGAACAGCTTAGGTAAAAATACATTCTGTGGGGTTCGAACCCACGCGTTTTAATAACACCGAGACTTAAGCCCGGCACCTTAGACCACTCGGACAAGAATGCATCAACACCAAAGTAAATTTTATTTAATATAAGTCCGAGAATTGAATAAAAAGGAATCGGCAAAGAGAACATCGTTCATTGTGTATAAAATTGATATTATTTTTAAACAAAACACGAATAAAATGACTGATTATACCGTAACCCTACTGGATTTATCAGGACAAAACTTAACTGTTTTACCGAATTTATCTCTATACACAAATCTACGGTCATTACAATGTAAAAATAATAAATTGACTTCACTAAACAATCTTCCTCCCACTTTACAAGAATTACAATGTCAAAGTAATCAACTAACTTCTCTTGACCATCTTCCTCCCAATTTACAAGAATTATATTGTGGAAATAATAAACTCACATCTCTAAACAATCTTCCTTCAACTTTACAAATATTATATTGTCATAATAATCTACTGACTTCTCTTAACAATCTTCCTCCCACTATACAAAAATTAGATTGTGAAAATAATAAATTAATGTCTCTCGAAAATCTTCCTCCGAATCTACAAGAATTACAATGTCAA